>OHWH01000025.1_pt1 | contig 187870 bp, 142 predicted proteins | sample 1579701 | NCBI WGS metagenome assembly OHWH01 (sample SAMEA3882515, study PRJEB24775) | human gut metagenome | biome: human-associated habitat; feature: intestine environment; material: feces | place: Netherlands | collected 2009/2010 | reverse complement strand
GGCCGCCGCTCCGCCGGTCGAAGCCAAGGAAGCCGCTCCGGCTGCCACCACCGCCACCGCGACTGCTACCGCCACCAAGACCGAAGTTCCGGCCGCTGCCGCCGCCGCGACCACCGTGGTGAACGCTCCGGTCGCCGGCCACGTGATCGCCCTGGACGAAACCGGCGATCCGGTGTTAGCCTCCCGCGCGCTCGGCGAAGGCGTCGGCATCCAGCCGACCGACAGCGAGGTCGTGGCCCCGGTCTCCGGCGTGCTGCAGACCGTCGCCGAAACCGGCCACGCCTTCGGCATCAAAACCGATGACGGTGTGGAAGTGCTCGTGCACGTCGGCATCGACACCGTGAAGATGAACGGCGAGGGCTTTGCCGTCAAGGTCAAGGCCGATGAGCGCGTGAATGCCGGCGATCCGCTGGTTTCCGTCGACTTTGCTAAAGTGAAGGACGCTGGATACAGCACCACCACGCTGATGACGGTGCTCAACACCGCCGCCCTCACCTCCGTCACGCCGAAGACCGGCATCGACGTCAAGGCAGGGGACGAGGTGATCGACATCCAGCGCTAACCTGTCACACAGAGGCGAAAAAGGGGTCGACGTGGACGTTCTTCGCGTATTCAACAACAATGTCGTATTGGCTAGAGACGGTGATCGTGAGGTGATTCTCACAGGCCGTGGAATAGGCTTCCAAGCCAAGCCGGGACAACATGTGGATGACGCGAAGATCGTCCGTCGGTTCATCCCCGTCGATGGCAAGGATCCCGACCACATGGCGCAACAAGTGGCCGGGATCCCGCCCGAAATCATCAGACTCGTCACGGACGCCATGAACCGTACGGGACTGAAAGAACAGGCAGACAAGCAGCCAACCCTGGTCATGGCGCTCGCCGACCACATCTGCGGCGCGATACAACGCGCGCAAAGAAAACAGAACATCGAATATCCGCTCGAAGCGGAAGTACGTTCCCTATACGCCGACGAATACGCCAAAGGCGTGGCGATGGTCGACGCGATGAACACGTATTTGGGTGGCGCGTTGCCCCGCAGTGAGGCGGTGGCGCTCGCCTTGCATTTGGTGAATGCCGGATTCTCCGGCGGCGACCTGTCCGCCACCTACACCATGACCGGCATCATCCAGCAGATGATCGCCGTCATCGAAGGCGCGTACGGCATCACGCTTGCGCAGGACAGCGTCAATGTGGCGCGATTCATCACGCATTTGCGTTACCTGTTCGTACGCATCCACCAGCATGAGCAGCTCGACGATGAGCCGCAACCAATCATCGAATCAATCAAAACCTCATATCCGAAGGCTTGCCAGTGCGCAAGGCAGCTTGCCGTGGTGGTGAAGATGCGTCTTGGTTCCGACCTTACGGAAGCCGAAATCGCCTATCTTGCCCTGCATGTGGCGCGCGTGACCAACGGAGTGAATCGGCAGGACGACTGAGTTTCCGGTATCTTCCGATATTCAGCAGCCCGTTCCGCGCATTCCTGACGGTTCCTAATCGTTCGACTGTTCGGCCGGCTGCCCGCTTGCCTGTTCGGTCGGCTGCGGTTTCGTTGGCGTAGCCGACATATTCGCGTTCAACGCCAGTATGCCGGTATCTTCGGAAGCGGCCTCCGGCACGCGCACGCATAGGGCCTGACGTTCCACACTGAAACGGATGTGCTTCGTTTCAGGCAGCATATCGCCATCCACCTGCGCCAAAACAGGCCTCTCCAAAGTGATTTCCGCGCTGACGCCCTGCACCTGGTCGACGGTGGAGTTCGTGGACAGCGGACTCTGCTGAGCTTTGCCGGTGATGGTCTGGTGCAGCACGTCGCCGAACAGATTCGCCCAACCGATCAGGCCGCCGGACGTGTCGATGATCTCGTAGTCGAGGATGCCATCGTCATAGGAAGCTTCGGGCATCAGCGAAAACATGGGGATCTGGCCGCAATTGCCCGCCATGAACGTGCGGAACGTGAGACCACGCGTGGAATGCGTGCTGCCTTCGGCGCTGGTGATGGTCACATTGCCCTTGTACTTCGGGGCGAACAGATTCTTCACGCCCGACACGAAATACGCCAGCCAGCTGATGTTCTTCTTCAATTCCGGATCGGTGTCGTCGATCATCAGTGCGTCGAAACCGATGCCGGCGATGATGAGGAACGCATGCCCGTGGTCGGTGGTCTCATCATCCAGAAGGGTCAGACGGCCCACATCCACCAGACGGGAGCCGTGCGACGTGGCCACGGTGAGCGCCGCATCGATATCGTCCACGGGAATGCCCATATTGCGGGCGAACAGATTGCCGGTGCCGATCGGCACGATGCCCAGCGCATGCCCGGTACCCGACAGCGCGCTCGCGACGGTACGCACCGTGCCATCGCCGCCGACAGCCACCACCACATCGGCACCATGGTCCAACGCTTCGAACGCGCAGGCGCGACCGTCCTTGTCGAGCTGCGTTTCGATGAATTCGATCTGGGTGAGATGCTTCGCCTCGCAGAACTCCTTGATATGCTGCTTGCGCTGTTCCGCCTGGGGCTTTGAAGGATTGACTATGAACGCGTAATGCACTTGGTCATCGTCACGCTTGTCAAGCTTCTCCGCGAGCGTACGGTGCTTGTACGCGCGGTATCCGAAGAAGGCGGCCGCGCATACGGCGACCACGGCGATGATGACGAGCAGGACGATAACTGGCATAGGCATGCCTCTATTGTCTATGCGATTGCGCAAAAAGACGAATTCGACATGAAAAATTCGGCGTTCCCTCACGTTATATCCAAAAATGAGAACGATGGCGTCAGTGTCTGCTTTCGGCACTAGGCTGGGAAGCATGCTTGATATTCAATTCATTCGTGAACATGCTGACGTTGTCAAGGAATCCCAGCGTAAGCGTGGCGAATCGGTCGAACTGGTCGACGAGGTGCTGCGCTCCGACGAGGTTCGCCGCTCCTCTCTGAAGGAATTCGAAGCTGCCCGCGCGCAGCAGAAGGAGATCGGCAAGAAGGTCGCCGCCGCCCCCGCCGACGAAAAGGCCAAGCTGATCGCCGCAACCAAGGAACTCTCCCAGAAGGTCTCCGAATACAAGGCCGCAGCCGACGCCGCAGCCGAAGAATACACCACCGCCATGTGGAAGCTGTCCAACATCGTCGAGCCGGAGGCTCCGGAAGGCGGCGAGGATGATTACGTCGTCGTCAAGAAGGTCGGCCAGATCCGTGATTTCGCAGCCGAAGGCTTCGAGCCGAAGGACCACCTGACGCTCGGCCGCGGCGTGGCCGGTATCGATATGGAGCGCGGCGTGAAGGTCGGCGGCTCCCGCTTCTACTTCCTGCGCGGCCAGGTGGCCCGCATGCAGATCGCCATGCTGACCATGGCCGTCGATCAGGCCGAGGAGCACGGCTTCACGCTGGCCATCACCCCGACGCTGGTGCGTCCGGAAGTGATGCGCGGCACCGGCTTCCTCAACTCCCATGCGGACGAGATCTACCGCCTGCGCGAGCCCGACGACCAGTATCTGGTCGGCACCTCCGAAGTGGCGCTCGCCGGCATGCACGAGAACGAGATCCTGAACCTTGAGAACGGCCCGCTGCGCTACTGCGGCTGGAGCTCCTGCTACCGCCGTGAAGCCGGCGCAGCAGGCAAGGACACCTCCGGCATCATCCGCGTGCACCAGTTCGACAAGGTGGAGATGTTCGTCTACGCCAAGCAGGAGGACTCCTACAAGGAGCATGAGCACCTGTTGGCCATGGAGCAGGAAATGCTCGGCAAGGTCGAGGTGCCGTACCGCATCATCGATACCGCCGCCGGCGATCTGGGCTCCTCCGCGGCACGTAAGTTCGACTGCGAGGCTTGGGTGCCGACCCAGGGCCGTTACCGTGAGCTGACCTCCACCTCCAACTGCACCGAGTATCAGGCCCGTCGTCTGAACATCCGCGAACGTATGGAGGATGGCAACACCCGCGCCGTCTCCACGCTGAACGGCACGCTGGCCACCACCCGTTGGCTGGTCGCCATTCTCGAGAACCACCAGCAGAAGGACGGCTCCATCGAAATTCCGAAGGCCATGCGTCCGTACATGGGCGGCAAGGAAGTCATCGAGCCGACCAAGTGGGAAGCCTGATTTTCCAAGACGTTCGCGTCTGATATGAATCCGTGAAAGCGGCGTTGGCATTTGTGCCGGCGCCGCTTTTCGTATGTTGGACGGTCCCAGTGCCGTTTGTGTCGTTCTGGGCAGATGCGTGTGCGGTTTTCTGTTGGAAGCGACGGGGATGGAGGCTGTGCCAGGTGTCGCACTTCCGCGCACTGTGGTATATTGGCGTTTCGTGCGTAGCAGCGATGTTAGGCGCAAAGGGTAGATGTCTGAGCGGTCTAAAGAGACGGTCTTGAAAACCGTTGAGGTGCAAGCCTCCGCGAGTTCGAATCTCGCTCTGCCCGCATCAATCAAGGGCTTACCGAAGGATTTTTCGGTAAGCCCTTTTCCATGCCGTTTATGGCGATTGTCGTTGTCGTGGCGGCAACGTCACACAATCCGTCGATCCGCGGCCCAACGGGTGAGCTCGGAACGGTTCGACAGCTGCAGTTTGCGCAGCACCGAGCTCATATGGGTCTCCACGGTCTTGATGGAGATGAACAGTTCCGAAGCCACCTCCTTGTACGTGTAGCCGCGCGCGATCAGCCGCATGACCTCCTGCTCGCGGTTGGACAGCCGGTCCAGTTCGTCATCGTGGATCGGGCCGCCGAACGCGCCGTTCGCGCTCGGGCCGTTCTGGAAGGCGGACAGCACGAATCCCGCCAATTTCGGCGAGAACACGGCGTAGCCCTCATGCACCTGCTTGATGGAGGACACCAGGTCGTCGCCGGAAATAGTCTTCGTCACATATCCCTGTGCACCGGCGCGGATCACGGAACCGACATCCTGCGGAGAATCCGACACGGACAGCGCGAGGAAGACGGTATCGGGGGAGTATGCGCGCGATTTCGTGAGGATTTCGGCGCCACCGCCGTTCTCGCCGCCCGGCACATGCACGTCCAGCAGCACCACGTCCGGTTTGGTCTGCGCGATCATCGCCACTGACCCCTCCACGTCGGCCGCCTGTCCGACCACGTCGAAATACGGCTGCAACGTGGCGATCACGCCCGCGCGGAACATCTCATGGTCGTCCACGACGGCGATTCTGATGCGCTGTTCCCGCTCGCTCATTCCTGCTCCTTGGTTCGATTGATTCATTGCCGCACCTGCTGCATGTGCCGTGTTCATTGCGCCGATTGCACGCCCGTATCGCCGTCCGCTGTGGTGGTCGTAGCGCTGTCCGCATCCTCCGCCGCTCCTGAAATCGGCATGTGCATGCGCACCTCCGTGCCCCAGCCGGGCCTCGACACAATCTCCACTGTACCGCCGCGGCGCTTGATACGTCCGATGATGGACTCGCGGATGCCCAAGCGATTCGCTGGAATGGCGTCGACGTCGAAGCCGTCGCCATGGTCGCGTACGAACACCTCCACCAGCTTGTCGCCGGCTTCGCAGTAGACGGACACCGGTTCGCCGCCATGCGTCACGGCGTTGACGAGCGCCTGCTGCGTGGCATCCAACAACGCGTCGGTCTGCGCGCTCGGCCGCGCGTCGCCCACCGTCACCACCTCGATCGGCTTGCCGTGCGTGTCCTCCACATGCGCTGCGATCTGCTTCAAACCGGCGTTGACGGAACGGTCCGACGTGGTGCGCTCCTGATATAGCCATTCGCGCAACTCGCGTTCCTGCTGCCTCGCCAGTGAAAACACGGTCTGCTGGTCGCCGGCATGCAACTGGATCAGCGCCAGCGTCTGCAGCACGCCGTCGTGCAGGTGGGCGGTCATATCGGCGCGCTCCTCCTCGCGTTCCTTCAGCGCGCGTTCCGTGCCCAAATCACGCACCAGCGTCATAATCCACGGCACAATCGCCAGCAACACGCCGACAAGCAGCGCCAAACCGGCGACGAGCATGGTGAACGTGGCGTGCCGTGCGGACTGCATAATGCGCACGTGGGTGGCGATGTAGATCGCGTACGCGACGAAAATGACCGCGATGCCGCCGAGCATCGTCCATAATTGGCCGTCCTTCGCGTTGAACCGCAGCCAGGAGACGCCGACGCCGACCACGCCGAGCAGCAACGGCACAATCAGCGTGCCTTCAATGCCTTTCGCCGCCATCGCCACGCATAGGCCCAGCATAAGCAGTCCCGCCATGGCCAGCAGCGCGGGTCTCGGCGCGTTGGCGAACATCTGTTCCAGGCTTTCGGACGATTGTGCTCCGCTGCCGGATTGCATGCCGTCCGCGTTGCCGTCGCTGTCTTGCGATTGCGCGCCGCCGTTTCCGACGTTCCTTAGGTTTCTTACGTTCCTCACGTTGCCGTGGGACAGCGGCGCGTTCTCGACGGGCTGGCTGCCGGCGATGACGTACGCCTGCTGGACCGGGTCTCCGACGGGTACGGTGATCCACAGAAAAATATAGGCGATCGCGCCCGCACCGAAGAAAAACGTGGTGACCACGAAAATGAAACGGATGAGATGAACGGACACGCCCAGATGCATGCTGACGGCCTTGGCCACGCCAGCGACCTCGCGGCCGTACGTCGGGCGCAGCAACGGCAGTCGCGCCGGCTTGGACGGCACGGGACGGCCTTCGCGCAGGGCCTGCACGTAGCACCAGCGCATGTAGACCGCGCTGGCCTGGTCGTACTGTTCCTGCGTGTATCGCGGTTTGGCTAAGGACTTCATGCTTCCATTGTGCCCTGTCGGGGATGCCGATTCAGGGCTTTCAGCTGGTGTTCAGGGCAGATTCAGGGTGTTCCCCGATACGTATGACGGCTGCGGATTGCTGTAATGGAGATATGAGCAACGCAAACAACAATCCGCAAGGCGGCAGTGCCGCTGGTTCTGCCGAACCGCAATCGCAGCCACGGCCGCCGATGTATCAGCCGCAGCCGAATCGCGGCAATCGATTCTTCGCATGGATCCGCTCCAGCCGGATCACGCGCGGCCGCAACCGGTGGATCGCAGGCGTGTGCGACGGCGTGGCGCGCCGCTTGGGATGGAACGCCACCCTGGTCCGCGCGCTGGTGATTCTCACCTCGCTACTGTTCGGCGCCGGAGCGGCGTTCTACGCATTGGCCTGGTTCCTGCTACCGGACGAGACGGATGGCCGGATCCTGTGCGAGGAGCTGGTCAACGGCCATTGGGATTGGAACTGCGCGGGCGCGCTGGTATGCGCCGCGGTGGCGCTGTGCCTGCCCGGCGCCGGATGGCTGGCGTTCGGCATGGCCGTGCTGGTGTTCTGGCTGCTGGTGAACCGCCAGTCGTATGCGGCGAGCTGGCAGCCGCCGCAGCAGGGCGGATCGTGGCCTGGGCAGCCTGCTCAGCCCGTTCAGCCGGGACAGCCGGTGCGGCCTGCGCAATCGCAATATATGCCGCAGCCGATGTCCACGAACACGGCCACCACTGCAAACATGCCCGGCACGCCAGGCCAGCCGATGCCGCAGCCGACGTGTCCCGCGCCTTCCGGCTACCAGCAGTACGCGCGTCCCGTCCAATCGCCATACCAGACGTTTCAGCAGCCGGTGAACCCGCCTGCAGCGTTTGCCACGGCCAATGTGCCGCCGACCTTCACCGCTCCGCCGACGGTGACGGCGCCGCAGTCGAAACGCGCCCGCCGCAAGCCAGCCGGACCGCTGCTGGTACTGGTGACGCTTGGCTTGGCATTGCTGGCGATCGCCGGATCTGGCTGGTACGCCATTACGATGCCGGTTGATTGGGATTACGCCTTGCGCGTGCTGCGTCTCGCCACACTGTGCTGCGGCGGCATCTGCCTGGGAATCGGCGTGGTGATCGTCGTGCTTGGTTGCATGGGCCGTCGCACCGGCGGCCTGCATCCGCTGGCATGGTGCGCGGCGTTCATGGCCGTGGTGATGACGTTCTGCACGAGTGCGGTGGCATGGGAAAGCCGCGATTGGATGATGTCGAATGACTACCGCCGCACGACGGTCTCCGGCATCGTGACATGGAGCGACACCAGCGACGCCCAGATGAAACGATACGAACAGGGACTGGTGGTGGTCGGCAAGAACTACGCCAACGATGTGCTCGACATCGATTTGAGCGGATATCCGGCAGCGCATGGCAAGCACAAGGTCAAGCTCAACGACGGCACGTACGGCGAAAGCTCATGTCCGACAGGGAAGCTGAATCTGGTGGTGGTGAACGCCCAGGTGGTGGTCACGCTGCCGGACGGATGCCAGTGGTCGGTCAGCGATCCGGACGACGGCTACACCAACGTCACGGATTACATAGGAGGGCCGGACGGGATTACGTTCTTCAACGGCACGGGCTTCATGGGCCTGTCCCTCGATGAGAACGATGATTCGGGACTCGGCCATCATGGCGTGAACAAGGGCGTTCCGGCGCTCAACGGCACCACCGATTTCGACGATTCCGGCGATGATGATGCGGGCGATGCCGGTTCGGATACGGAGAACGATTCGCAGGATTCGGTATACGCCGGCACGGATCTCGACAAGGCATTCAAAACGATCTACGAGAACAAGTGGTATTGGCCGTCGATCGATTCGGACAAGGCTCCGGAGGAACCGGATCTGTATGTCAACGTCGATGGAACGGTCGGCGGCAGTGTCACCATGCAGTACACGTCCGACAGCAAGCTGCCAGTGGGAACGACGGGCGGCCAATCGCATGGCAGCGTCGATGGAAAGAACGTCGGGAAAAGCGCCAGCGGAAAGGAAACGAAATGAGTGACGAGAAAACCCGTGAAGTGCCGTTGACCGACGTCATGGGAATCGCGGAGGTCTCGGACGAGCCCACGGAAACCCTGCCGGCCGTCGACGATCCGGGCGAGGCGAAGACCGAATCGTTCCAGAAGCCGTTCGACGGCGGTCCGGAAGCGCAGAGGAAGTTCGAATCGCAGGACGAGGCCGAATCGCTGGAAACCTCCGGACAAGACATGCGCGGAAGCTTTGCGGGCCGTTCGGCACGTCCGACCGGTTCCGTCAAATCGGCTGATCCAGCCAAATCAGCCGAGCCGGTCGACCCCTCCAAGCAAGTGCGCATCGGCAAAACGGACGGCGAGCTGGTAATCCGCCCATCCGGACCAAGCACCGGAACCATCGTGCTGGGCGTGTTCTTCTGCCTGATCGGCCTGATGTCCATGCTGTGCCTGCTGCCCATCGGCGCATGGCGGTGGATGCCGAATCCCTCGACGCTGTTCTTCTACGTGGTCGGCGGTCTCGGCGCGCTGCTGCTCATCATTTCCGTGGTCTGGGCCGTCGTCGCCGCGGTGCGTCTGCGCCGACGGGAACGCCAGTCAGCAGAACAGTCCCCAGAAAGCCAGCAGCGCCAACGATAGCGCCGCCGACACCACCACACACGTGGCCACGATGACATGGCCGGATCCGATGCATGCTTTTCCATCTTTTCCTATATCGCATCGGCTTCCGGCTGCGGCATCGTGGCCATTATTCATATCCGCATCGTCATCTATGCTTGCAATCGCGCGATTCCTAGCATGACGACGGCACGCGTCCACGATGATTTCCGCCAACAGCCAGGCGAACGCGACAAGGCTCAGCCATGTGAGCATGACGATGGCATGCCAGTTCTTGGCAAGCACCGCCGAATTGTCGGTCAACGAGATCGCATCAATGATGACGGTGACCAGATACGCCAGGAACACGCCGGTCGTGCCGACGGCAAGGAGGGTGTTGAGCGCCAGTGCGACGCGCATGCCGACCGGGAATCGATGGTCGGTTATTGCGATTGGACGTGCCGCATTCGGTTGTGTGGATGGACCTGTCGATGTGGTCGCATCCGTTGAAAACATTGAAGTCGAATCCGTTGGCTCCGCCGGTTCCGTCGAAGCCGAATAGTGCGATACCCGCCGTGACGCACGGCGCTCGCGCACCCAGCCGGCGATGAGCAGAATTGGCGCGCCGCACATCGCCAGCAGCGCGCAGAGCAGGCAAACCGCGATTGCGCCGACAATCACACCCATCGACTTCACCAGCGCGGGCGGGGTCTTCAGCGGTGCCGCGACCGTCTGATTCGGCTGCGTTCCGGCGATCATCGGCGTTGCCCAGCCGTTCGCGCCCGTGCCGCTCGTCACCGCGTTGATCCAATCCTCCAGATCGTGCGTGTAATGCGGTTCCAACGGCAGTCCCGGAACCGTCTGATTCGAACCGGTTCGAAGCTGATGGTTCGCGTCATAATACCGCAGCGTCACATTCGTATTGCCAGCCTGGTTTGCGGCTTTGATCAGCAGCCGCGCGCCCTGTTCGACCGGCATGGCTGTGTCCTTGACGCCATAGTTGATGAGTAGCGGCATGGTGAGCGATCTGCGGTATTTGGCCGCGTCGAAATCCGCATAGGCGAGTCCCATGCGTTGTGTGCCAAGGCTGGTGATGCGCGGAATAAGCTGCTTGACGGCATCGGGTGCGCCCGCGGCGGTCAGATAATTGGTGGCTGCGAGCGTCATCTGCTGACGGCCCGAAACGACCGGGGGAGAGGTGAGGATGGCGAAGGCAAGATCCGGATGCTGTTGCGTCAGCACGGTGGCGATCCATGTGCCTTCCGATTCGGCGTAGATGCCGGTTTCCGATCTGCTCACGCCCGGCCATTTTCTCAGGATTTCCAGCGATTTCGCATAGTCGTGCGCGCTGGACACGTAGTCGCGGTGCAGCATGGTGTAGTTGTCGAGCCGCTTGTCCGGCACGAGAGTGGTGATGCCGGCCGACGCCATCGCGTTCGCCACGTCGCCGAACGCCTCCGACGATTTGCCGGTGCCCGAACCGTGCAGGAACAGGCATGCGGGACGATCTGCCGGCGCGTCGAGCGGCTCGCGAACGATGGCATTCACGGTTTTGCCGCCGTCCAACGCGACCGTGATATGCGTTTCCTTGGTGCGGTACGCGCCCTCCTGCGGGGTTTCGAGCACGGCACCTGTGGCCGGGTCAACGGCTTGGATAGCGGTATTGGTCGTGGTGAGCGTGATATGTTCCGTGAACGGCTCGACCTGCCATTTCGGCGCCATCGCATTGCCGAGCGCGCATAGGACCATGGTCAGAAGAAGTGCCAGCGCGGTAGTCGCCGCGCAGGTGACGAGAATTCGTTTCACAATGCTTCGCACGGTACGTCACTCTAGTCGTATTCGGCGTGCGTGGCGCGGAAAACACGGAATCATGGGGAATCCGCGTATAATCGCGATTTCGTAATCGCCAACCGACGTTTCGTGCTGCAAATCAACACGAAACCAGGGGAAAATCGCAATAACCCCTTCCACAATCCACCTGTGGATATGTGGAAATCCGTTGATGCGGGCAGACGTCGGTTCCATCGCATCCCCTCCGCCAAACCGACGCTGAGCGTCCTCCAGCCGTCGGTTTCGCCGCACCTTTTCCGCCAAACCGACGCTTAGGCCCTCCTCAGCGTCGGTTTCGCGGATTGGGGGCGATGGGATCGACGCTGAGATGGGATTTGGGGGAGAAGGATGGGAAGGTTGGGATGGGGCTAGGCGCGGGCTTCGTAGCGACGGGTGTAGAGCACCAGCAGGATGACGGCGAGCAGGCTGATCGGCGCGCCTGCGATGCCGGTGAAATGGTAATTCATCGCCGTCGCGGTCAGTGCCGCTCCGCCGACGATGGAACCGATCGCATTGCCGAAATTGAAGGCGATTTGTACGGCGGCACCGGCAATCAGCTCGCCGCCGCCTTCGCCCGCCTGCACCATCAGCAGTTGCTGTGGCGATGAATTGAAGAACAGCGCGAAACCGATGATGAACGTCAGCAACGCGGTGGTCGCATGATTGCCGGGCAACAGGAAGACCAGCAACAGTCCGCACAAGGCGATGCCGTGCGATAGCGCCGCGGTCGCGCCCGCCTTCCACAGGTCGGTCAGCCTGCCGCCCACGATGCCGCCGACCACCATGCCGAGGCCGGCGAGCACCATCAGCATCGGCACCATCGTCGCCGACCATCCGCCGGTTTTCTGCAACCACGGCGACACGTAGCTCCACCAGCAGAAGATGCCCGAATTGCCGAAGAGCACGGCCAGCAGAATCAGCCACGGGCCGGGATGGGTGAGGAAGCGGAACTGCCCCTTGATACCGGCGTCCTTGATCGGATCGATGGACGGTACCCACGAAATCACCACGACGATCGTCATAAGCGCCCAGGCGGCCAGAATCGCAAACGCCAGCCGCCAGGACATCGCCTCGGCGAGCAACGTTCCCGCGGGCACGCCCAGCATGTTGGCCACCGTCTGGCCCATCACCATCATGGACACGGATTGCGCCTCCTTGCCCTTGTCGGCAAGCGTTTTGGCGATCAGCGTGGCCGTGCCGAAGAACGCGCCATGCGGCAGGCCGGAAATGAAACGCGCCACCAGCAGCATCGGCGAGCAGAAGGAGACGGCGCTGAGCGTGTTACCGACCAACGCGATGGCCATGAACAGGATGATGAGATGCTTCGGCGGCACCTTGCGGCCGAACACCAGGATCAGTGTGCCGACACACACGCCGATGGCGTATGCGGAGATGTAATGGCCGGCCGCGGGAATGCTGACATGCATGGCGGTGGCCGTCTGGGGCAGGATGCCCATCATCACGAATTCGGCGGCGCCGAGGATGAAGGCGCCGGAGGCCAGCGCCAGAATGCTTCTCTTCATGGGGATTCCTTATTTTGGATTGTCCGCCGAACCAGCACTTGGATGGTGCCAAGCGTCGGTTCGATATTGCGATTCCCGCGAAACCGACGGTGAGACGGTGCCAAGCGTCGGTTTGATGGAAAGGCAAAGAAAAAGGCGGAACCGAAGTTCCGCCTTAGTTGTCGGGCTGGCGGGATTTGAACCCGCGGCCTCTTCGTCCCGAACGAAGCGCGCTACCAAGCTGCGCTACAGCCCGTTTGGCAACAGTTGGATATATTACACGATTGGGCGCTGTATGCAAGGTCGGCGTGTCGCGTGTTGTGTAGTGGCTTCTCGGTACACTTGGGGCTTATGACTGAGACCAACGAATCCCAAGAGAATCAGAACGAAGAAGAGGCCGCAGTTCCCACCATGACCACGGTGGAACGCGCCGAAATGCTGCTGCAGCAGGATGCTGCGATTCGCGCCAAGATCAACGGCGGCGCCGCGCTGGACGAGGCCGTGGACCCGTCCAATAAGGAATTCGGCCCGCTGGCCCACCCGGAGCAGGTGCAGATGCGTGTGGCCAAGCGCGCCATGATGCTTAAGGAAGGCATCCAGCCGTACCCGGTGACCCTTGACGTCACCGCCACCATCGAAGAGGTCCGCGCCAAGTATGAAGGCAAGCTCGAAGCGGGCGACGAGACCGAGGACGTGGTCGGCATCGCCGGCCGTGTGCTGTTCCTGCGCAACGCGGGCGGCCTATGCTTCGTGCAGCTGTCCGCCGGCGACGGCACCAAGATCCAGGGCATGATCTCCAAGAAGGAGATCGGCGCCGACTCCCTGAAGCAGTTCAAGCAGCTGGTCGACTTGGGCGACCACCTGTTCATCAAGGGCCGAGTGATCGCCTCCAAAACCGGCGAACTGTCCGTGTTCGCCACCGAATGGGCAATCGCCGCCAAGGCGCTGCAGCCGCTGCCGGCGCTGCACAAGGACCTGAACGAGGACACCCGTACCCGCAAGCCGTACATCGGCATGATCGCGGACGAGAAGATCCGCAACATGGTGCGCAACCGTTCCAAGGCCGTCGCCTCCCTGCGCAAGACCTTCGCCGACCATGACTTCCTCGAGGTCGAGACCCCGATGCTGCAGACCGTGCACGGCGGCGCCGCGGCCCGTCCGTTCACCACGCATATGAACGCCTTCGACTTGGACCTGTACCTGCGCATCGCGCCGGAACTGTTCCTGAAGCGTTGCCTCGTCGGTGGCATCGACCGCGTGTTCGAAATCAACCGCGACTTCCGCAACGAGGGCGTCGACGCCACCCACGCCCCGGAATTCACCATGGTCGAGGCATACCAGGCCTACGGCAACTACGACACCATCGGCGCGCTCGTCAAGCAGCTCGTGCAGGACACCGCCATGGACGTGTTCGGCAGCCACAAGGTGACGCTGCTGGACGGCACCGAATACGATTTCGGCGGCGAATGGAAGACCATCAGCATGTACGACTCCCTTTCCGAGGCCCTGGGCGAGGAAATCGTGCCGAACGGCGGTCCGGACAACCCCGGCACCTCCGTGGAGCACCTGGGCGAGATCGCCGACAAGCTCGGCGTGGAACGCGACGACGTGGAGAACCACGGCAAGCTCGTCGAACACCTGTGGGAGCACTTCTACGAGGACAAGCTGTACGAGCCGACCTTCGTGCGCGACTTCCCGGTCGAGACCTCCCCGCTGGTCAAGGGCCACCGTTCCAAGGCCGGCGTGGTCGAGAAGTGGGATCTGTACGTGCGCGGCTTCGAACTGGCCACCGGCTACTCCGAGCTCAACGACCCGGTCGTGCAGCGCGAACGCTTCGTGGCCCAGGCCAAGGACGCGCTCGCCGGCGACGAGGAGGCCTGCGACATCGACGAGGACTTCCTGGAGGCCCTCGGCGTGGGCATGCCTCCGGCAGGCGGCATGGGCATGGGCATCGACCGACTGCTCATCGCACTGACCGGCGCCACCATCCGCGAGACCATCACCTTCCCGCTTGTGAAGCCGCTGAACTGAGGCGGAGCCTCAGTTCAATATTCGGCTTCACGCGAGGCGGCCGAAGAGGAAGCCCTGTGGGCTTCCGTGCCGCCGGAGCCATCCTTAAAAAAATAAAAAAGCAATTACTAAAGGGCGTTCCCAATACGGGAGCGCCCTTTTGCATACCCTCGCACACTCTCGCACACCCAACATCTAACATGAGATTCATGGAAATATCGACTTGGATTCGCGGCGCTCGCCTGAAAACCCTGCCGCTGGCGATCGCCCCAGTGGTTATCGGGGCCGCGCTGTCGTGGCGGGGCGTGTTTCTCTACTCGCAGGGTGGCGATATATGGCATGAGCCGTGTCCGTTCTTCGGCGGGCAGCATGACTTGAGCGAATTGAAATTCGGCTCGCTGGTCGGCGAATGCCAGCGTTCCGCAGGCTGGTTCATCTTGGTGGCGGTGCTGTGCGGTTGCGTGGCGTTGTTCCTGCAGGTCGCCGCGAATTTCGCGAACGACTATTCCGACGGCATACGTGGCACCGACGAGGGGCGTGCCGTCGATTCCGCACGGTCATTTGCAAAAACACCATCCGCGGAATCGACTTCGACTCCGGAAATGCTTCCGGCATCGCAGCCCCAGCATGGCCCCGCCCGTCTCGTCGCGTCCGGCGTGAGTCCAAAGAAAGTACTTGCCGCGGCCGGAATCAACGCGTTGATCGCCTGCCTGTGCGGTCTGGCTGTCGTTACATTGACCGGCTACTGGTGGTTCATCCTGGTCGGTATCGCCTGTCTCGTGGCCGGCTGGTGCTACGTCGGCGGCAAACACCCCTATGGCTACCACTATTTGGGTGAGATATTCGTTTTCATCTTTTTCGGGCTCGTCGCCGCCTGCGGCACGATGTTCGCCCTGGCCGGCACAATCTCGACCGAAGGCATGCTCGGCGGCGCCAACGTCGGCCTCATCGCCGCCGCGGTCCTGTGCGTCAACAACCTACGCGACGTCGAAACCGACCGCACGCACGGCAAGCACACATGGATGACCGCTTTGGGCCGGCGCAACGGCACGGTTTTTGCGATTGCGCTGCTGTCCGTCGCCGTGCTGTTGCTCGCCGCTTATATACTGCTGCTGTCGACGCCTGCGATGCCGACAATCGCAATACTGGCGGTCACGTGCGCGATGTGCGCTGCCGCCGCCGTCGCGATCGCAAGAAAAAAATACGGCGAGGCGCTGCCGCTGTGCACGTTCTCCTCACTGGCGCTCGCCGCAACGTACGTGTGTTGCGTGGTGTTTGCCTAGCGCTGCAACGACAGTGCAACGAAATGAAAATTGTTGCAAAACGTGGGGCGTCAATCGTCGGAAACGGCTTGTTTTGGGTGTGCCAAGCGGTAGACTTGCAAGCATGACTTACAAACTAGTACTGCTCCGTCACGGACAGAGCGCATGGAATAAAACCAATCAGTTCACCGGCTGGGTCGACGTCCCGCTGACCGAGCAGGGTGTCGAGGAAGCCAAGAACGGCGGCCGCCTGCTCAAGGAGAAGAACGTCCTGCCTGACATCGTCTTCACCTCGATGCTGCGTCGCGCCATCAACACCGCCAACGTGGCGCTGGACGAGGCCGATCGCCTGTGGATTCCGGTCAAGCGCAGCTGGCGTCTGAACGAGCGTCACTACGGCGCCCTGCAGGGCAAGAACAAGACCGAGATCCGTCAGGAGTACGGTGACGAGAAGTTCATGCTGTGGCGTCGTTCCTACGCCACACCGCCGCCGGAGATCGATCCGAACGACGAGTACGCGCAGAACAACGATCCGCGCTACACCGGCGATCCGGTTCCGGAAGCCGAGTGCCTGGCCGACGTGGTCAAGCGCGTTGAGCCGTACTTTAAGTCCGACATCGAGCCGGAGCTGAAGGCTGGCAAGACCGTTCTGATCGCCGCTCACGGCAACTCCCTGCGCGCCATCGTGAAGATGCTGGACAACCTCTCCGAAGAGGAGATCGCCAAGGTCAACATCCCGACCGCAATGCCGCTGCTGTACGAGCTGGACGAGAACTTCAAGCCGATCAAGCCGCGTGGCGAGTACCTGGATCCGGAAGCCGCCGCTGCCGGCGCTGCCGCCGTCGCCGCTCAGGGCCAGAAGTGAGTTTGTTGCGATTGGGCGCGTGAATAGTCGCGGCTGATCGCATGAAACACATACGAAAAGGTGGGAACCTGCATACCGTAGGTTCCCACCTTTCGTTATTGCCGGCGCCTTTGTCGGTAAGTCTTTTTTCACGTTGTATCTGCGTTTTGCTGATGTCTCCTTGCCTGCGCGGCTCGGCGGGTGCCGTGCGGCGCAGGCAAGGCGGACAAAACGGAATCGCAAGAACGTCAGATCACGCCGTATTCCTTGAGCAATGTCGGAATATCAGTGGAATCCAGCTTCTTCACGATCTGTTTCAACACGCCCCTTTCGATGGGGTTGAGCTTCATATCGGTGATCGGTTTGCCGTCTCGCAGCATCACCGTGGCGTTGAGCAGGTTGCGCACGTCGTAGACCGAACCCCACACCTCCGGCACGCCGCGGTCCACGTCGCACAGCGTGTACACGGCCTCCATGCCGGTGCGCATCGAATATTCGGTGGTGAAAATCGTGTCGCGCGGCGTCTCCGCGAATTGGCCGAGGAACGCGAAATTCACCGCGCCATCCGGCACCACATCGGGGCGGTCGCCGGCGGAACGCGGCATGAAGAACGCATCGATGTACGGCATCATCACCGGAACCGTGTTGGCGTGGTTCTTCGCCAAGTCGGCGATCTTGTCGGTCGGCACGCCCATGTGGTACAGCCATTCCTCGCAGATCTCCTCGCCGGTGCAATCCTGCATCGGCTTCTTCACATAGTTGCCGGGCTTGTCGGGGAACAGACCATACACCCATACGCACAGCTGGTCCTTCGGCTGGTCTCGGAACTGCTGCTGGCGATTCAGCGTCCAGCTCATCAGCCAATTGGAATCCTCAACGGTGACGATGCCGCCGGTCACCACACGTCCGGAGAACGGGTCGCGCTTGCAGATCTTCTGGATGTACGGCGGAATCTCGTCGTCCAACGTGGTGACGGTGGCGCTCATCCACTTCGAATGCTCCGGGTCGGAGCAGAACACGTCCGGATGTCCGAAGCTCGGATCCTGCGCCGCGATGCGACGCCACATATCCCAACCGCCGCCGGGCTTGATCTCCGGAGCCCACGCGGCCGGCTCGGTCTGCGAACCCATCGACGAGTTCTCCACGCAGCCGCCATTGGTGATGAACACCAGATCGTTTTCACCCAAGTCGATACTGCGGGTCGTGCCATCCGCCTCCATCAGATCGATGCGCGTGGCCAACTTCTTGGTCGGCGAGCTGAACGGATTGCGCGGATACGCGCCGTATTCGGCCTGCTTCCTCAAAATCGTATCCTGCCCAGTGCCGGTGCGCTGGCGTACGGGACCCATGCCGCCGCCAATCGCGAAATCGACGTTCTCCACCTTCACGTTGTAGTGGAACTGCACGCCGAAGCCTTCCAGATACTTGATCATCGGCAGAATCATCGACTCGTACTGGTTGTAGCGGGTGAACCGCAACGCGCTGAAGTCCGGCAGGCCGCCGATATGGTGGATGTAGCGGCGGATGTACAGCTTCATCTCCAACGCGCTATGCCAGTTCTCGAAGGCGAACATGGTGCGCCAGTACATCCAGAAGTTCGAATCGAACACCTCATCGTCGAAGAAGTCGGAGATCTTCTTGCCGTATAGTTCCTCGTTCGGTGTGAAGAACAGCTTCATGATCTCCATCGACGCCTTGTCGGACAGCGCGAACTTGCCGTTCGTGCCGCCGTCCACGCCACGCGCCTTAGTGGAGCGGCATAGCGAATAGTTCGGATCCTCCTTGTTGAGCCAGTAGTATTCGTCCAATACGGACACGCCATCCGTTTCGATGGACGGAATGGAACGGAACAGATCCCACATCACCTCGAAATGGTTGTCCATCTCGCGTCCGCCACGCATCACATAGCCGACGCCAGGAATGTTCGCGCCATCGCAGGCGCCGCCCGGAACCGGGTCCTTCTCGAACACGTGGATGTGGTCGCCGGGCATCTGCGCGTCACGTACCAGATAGCAGGCGGCGGACAGCGCTGCAAGACCCGTGCCGATGATGTAGGCGTTCTTGCTATCGATCCCCTCGGGCTTCTTTGGCCGGGCGAATGCTTCGTAATTGCCGTTGGAATAGTACATGACTTCCTCCTTTGGATGCCGCTGGACACTATTGTGCCGCGTCGTGGGACACAAGTATACGGGCATGAACTGGACGCGATGTCTAGTTTTTACGACTATCGGAGGAATTTCGCTTATAGGTGGCGGATTACGCCTGCATGCGAAAGTGATTTTGCCTATATGTGGCAGATTTCTTTTGGAAAAGGATGTTCGGGGGCAGGATTTTTACCCCCTTATGATGTTTTGGCCGAGGTCATCTGCCACATATAAGCGAGATGGGTGGCTTCCAAACGGAAACCACCCATCTCGTCAAGGAAAATGCAAGAAGAGGTGAGGAACCCTCAGTCGATGTCGGTGCCTTCGTCGCGGGTCGGCTCCTTGGACGGGTCGAAACCGGAGACGATGAACACCACGCGGCGGGCCGCGGAAACGGCGTGATCGCCGAGACGCTCCATGAAGCGGCCGGTCAGGACCACGTCGATGAGCTGCTGGTTGGTGCCCTTCCAATCCTCGGACTGGGCCAGTTCGAAGGTCTTCTTGTGCAGAGCGTCGAGCTTGTCGTCGTTGAGAATGATCTGCTCGGCGGTCTTGGTGTCGCGGTCGGTAAGCATGGAAACCACCTGGTCGGCCACATTGTCAAGGAACGCCTGCATTTCGGCGAACAGCGGCTGGGCATCGGCCGGCAGCGGGGAAGCAGGATAGGTGCGGCGGGCCGCTTCGGCGATGTGACGGGCCAGATCGCCCATGCGCTCGAACGTTGCGGCCAGACGCAGGGTGGAGACGACCACGCGCAGATCGGTGGCCACCGGGTTCTGCTTGGCCAGCAGCTTCACGCACTGGTCGATGACGCTGGATTCGAGGGCATCGATTTCGATGTCGCCGTCGATGACGGCCTGGGCGGCTTCAAGATTCTGGTTCAGCAACGCGTCGCCGGCACCATTGATTGCCTTGCGAACGTCTTGCGCCATGCGGTCGAGGTCATCGGCGACTGCCTTGAGCTCTTCATTGAAGATAACGCGCATATGCTTGCCTTTCAAATGCTTCACGTATGTCAATATCGGGTTCGGATATAACCTCTCCCAAGTGTATTAGGGAATTGGCGGATTCGCACGTGACGGACGTGTTGTTCCGCCAATGTTCACCGGCACGTTCACCCTGCGTTCACGAAAATCGCGCCACGGCCATTCATCGGGGAACGTCAGGGTGTGCGAGAATGAAGACATGTTTGAATCCGTAGGCACGTGGTGGCGCAATCTGACACATCGCCATGGTGACGATCGCAACAATGATGATACTTTGGATGACGCGACGAACACGTTGCTGTCCATACTGCCGCTGGCCTCCATCGTGGTCGACGAGCATGACGAGGTGATACGCGCGCATCCGGACGCCTACGCCCTTGGCGTGGTGCGGGACGACGCCATCGCCGATGACACCGTGGCAAGCGCGGTGCACGAGGTCCGTGCCCACGGCGGCAAGAAGCAGTTCAGCCTGACCACGACCACGTTGCATGAGCCGAAGAAGGCTCCGAAAGCAGGGAAGCCAACCATGCGGGAGGTTGCCAAACAGGCGTTGATCGGCCAATCGCCAGACAAGCCGGTGACCACGGTGTCCCGCCCGAACTGGCTGAAGGTGATCGTAGGCAGGCTCAACGAACGCTTTGTGGTGGTGCTGGTTTCCGACGTGAGCGAAACCGTCCGTTTCTCCCAGATCCGTGATTCCTTCATCACCAACGTTTCGGAGCAGCTCCTCAAGCCGACGCAGTCGCTGGAGGAGCTTGCGGACGCGTTGGAACATGACTCGGACAATAAGGCCGCGATTGAGGGGAACACCGTAAAACTGCGTCAATCCTGCGCTCGCATGGAACATATGGTGTCCGACCTGCTGCTGCTTATCAAGGCGCAGGAACCGATTCTGCCGACGGCGAGCAACCGTATCAACGTCATGGAACAGGTGAAAACCGTCGTCGGCGCGCATCGCGACATGGCGCAACGGCGCGGCATCGACATTGAAATCGATGGCGACGAATCGCTGGACATCAACGGGGAAGGCGAGCAGATTCAGGCCGCGGTCGCAAAGCTGCTCGAAAACGCCATCGCCTATTCACCGGACGGCAAGGGCATAACCGTATCCGTCAAGCCGAACGAGGACGGCACCAAAGTGCTGCTCAGCGTGCTTGACCGTGGTTGCGGCATTGCACAGAAGGAGCAAAGCCGTATTTTCGAACGGTTCTACCGTGGCGGCAACCAGAATGGGCATTCCGAGGAAGGTATCGGTTTGGGCCTTGCCATCGTCAAGCATGTGGCGTTGACCCACCATGGCTCCGCTTCGGTGTGGAGCGCTCCGGGACAGGGCAGCACGTTTACGTTGGAGCTGCCGGTCGCCAGAAATTAGCGGCGATTACAGAGCGTTGGGACACGCCATATACGGCAAGGGCCGCTTCCGCAGGTTGGTGCGGAAGTGGCCCAATGTTGTTACCGGTTATTTCGCGATTGGCTGAACCGCCGGTCGGGTTATTCGCCAAGACGGCGGTAGTCCCACCGGTCGAAATGCTCCCAAACCAGCATGAGCACGCCGATCACCGTGCCGGCGGCGCACATGGTCTGCAATCGTTCGACATTGATGCCGAAGGCCAGCAGAATCATGCAGATCACCAAGGCGATGGCCCATAATGCGGTGCCGAACGTGAACACCTTCCGCAGGTCGACGCGCACCGGTTTGGGGGAGGGTTTGCGCACGCTTGGGTCGATAATCGGAGCAAATTTCATACCGTTACCTTACCTCGGTGCGCGCGTCACAGGTGCTCGGCCACGTAATCGACGCACTTCGTAAGCGCCTCGACGTCGCTCGGCTCCACGGACGGAAACACGCCGATGCGCAGCTGGTTGCGGCCGAGCTTGCGGTAGCCGTTGGTGTCCATAATGCCGTTCTCGCGCAACGCGGCGACCACTTGGGAAGCGTTGATGCTCTCGTCAAGGTCGATGGTGACCACGGCGTTGGAACGTGCGTTTTCGTCGGAAACGAACGGCTGCGCGTAATCGGACCTCTCCGCCCACTGGTACAGCAGCGACGCGGAACGTGCGCAACGCGCCGTGGCCCAGGCGAGGCCGCCATTGTCGTTAAGCCAGCGCACCTGGTTCTCCAGCATGACCAGCGTGGCCACGGCGGGCGTGTTCAGCGTCTGGTCCTTACGGGAGTTCTCGATGGCGGAGGTCAGGGACAGGAACGGAGGAATCCAGCGTCGCGCGCCCGGCAGGCTGACGCTTTTAGCGATGCCGTAGGCGCGGTCGATCGCAGCCGGGGAAAGCACGGCGATCCACAGGCCGCCGTCGGAGCCGAACGCCTTCTGCGGGGAGAAGTAGTAGGCGTCGGTCTGGCTGATATCCACGTTCAGCGCGCCGGCGCCGCTCGTGGCATCGATCAGAGTCAGCGCGCCCTGCTCCTTGGAACCTTCGACACGCTTGACCGGGGCCGCCACGCCAGTGGACGTTTCGTTGTGCGCCCAGCAGTAAGCGTCCACATATTCGGTGAGCTCCGGCAGGCGATACGTGCCCGGTTTGCCCGCGAAGATCTCCGGATCCTCAAGGAACGGCGCGGATTGCGCGGACTTGGCGAATTTCGCGCTGAAGGAGCCGTACGTGCCGAACGCCGCCTTGCGGGTGATAAGCGACGCGCAGGCGATGTCCCAGAACGCGCTGGCGCCGCCGTTGCCCAGCACGACCTCATAGCCGTCGGGAATCTGGAAGAAATTCGACAGGCCTTCGCGGATGGAGCCGACCACCTGCTTGACCGGGGTCTGGCGGTGCGAGGTGCCCAGAAGATTGCGCGCGCCCGCGTCGAGCGCCTGGACCTGCTCCGGACGGATTTTGCTCGGCCCCGAGCCGAAACGTCCATCCTCCGGAAGCATGTTGGTAGGAATGTTCACAGTGTTCGTCATGTCATCCAAGGGTAGTCAGAAGGTCGGATTGCGCGTTGATATGGCCGTTTTCCGGACGTTCCTCCACCCGTGGCGAATTATTTGCGCAAGGACGGGGTCTTGATGATAATCCCTATGTCGGTGTACCCTTACCCTTGTGACGGTTCTGTAACCGTGCGCGGTCATAAGCTGCGACGGTTTCGCAATCCGCAAGGAGTGATTGATATATGAGGCATGCGGCGCATAAAGCTGCCAAGGTTTCGCACGCGCAATTCAGCCTATCCAAGGCGTTGTTCACGGCGAACCGGGGCTCCCATACCGCTAAGGCCGTGCGAATGGCACAGCTGGCGGAAGGCGGCGCCGTAGTCGGACTCGCTCCGGAAGTCGTGGATAAACTGAATGAAGTGGCTCCAATGAGCCGCCGTGCCATGCGTGAGGCCGCCAAAGCCGCTTCCCGCAAATCCGCGTTGGTGACCTCCGCTTCGTTGGCGGCGCTTGTCGGCACCGCGGCGACCGCGTTGGCGTTCAGCCAGCAGAACGCATCCCGACTGGTGCTTGCGGACGACGGTACCGAAACGTCCCAGATCAAACGTGTGTCCGATGGAGCGGCATCCCGTTCCGAAGGACGTACCGCCCTTAAGGAACTGGCTTCCACCAGCAACAACGGCGGTTGGCAGCTGGGAGACACCAGCGCCTCCATGGACGCCAGCCTGATGTCCAAGTCCATCGCCGACAATCCGAACGTCGCCGTCCTGATGGACCAAGACAGCAGCGCCTTACCGGCTAACTTCAATCCGAACCATGCCACCGGAGACGTCGGCAACGCCTACGAGTTCAGCCAGTGCACGTGGTGGGTGTATGTGCGCCGCCATCAGCTCGGTCTGCCTGCAGGCTCCCACATGGGCAACGGTTGCCAGTGGGCCGATTCGGCCCGCGCCTTGGGCTATTGGGTTGATAACACGCCGCGCCATGTCGGCGATATCATCGTGTTCGCCGCAGGCCAGGAAGGTTCCGACTCGTATTACGGCCACGTCGCCATCGTTGAGAAAATCAACGACGACGGCTCGATCGTGACCTCTGAATCCGGCGCCTCCCTCAATGGCGGCACGTATTCCCGCACGCTCACGAACGTGGGCGATTTCCAGTATATTCACTACTGAGTTTCCCTACCGACGACCGTGCCCCTTTTCTTGTAAGAGGGATGCTGTAAGCTAAGGATTCGATGAAGCATATTAAGCATTGTTCCGTGATTGCTGCGCTCGCCGCGGCCGCTCTTACTTTCGCCGGGGTGGCACCTGCCGCGCTGGCAGCCAATGATGGCGCCACGCAAGATGCTGTCGTTGCTACCCGTTCGTTCCCGAAGACCAACGCCGTGAAGAAGAACATCCTCGCGGAGGCATCGTCCACCCAGGTCGAATCCGATTCCGACTGGGGCGGTGTGGAAAGCCTGAACGTTCCCCAAACCAAATCTCAAGCCGAAAAAGACGTCGAAGCCGCCGCAGCGGCAGCGGAACAGCAGCGTCAGCAGCAGGCCCAGGCTCAAGCACAGGCCCAAGCCGCTTCTCGTTCCGCCGCTCGAAGCGACCTCAGCAGCAGCGGTTCCTTCACCGTGACGCCGCCTGATGGGGCCAGCGTGTCCAGCCTGCTGACGTTCGCGAACCAGTTCGTCGGCAAGGTTCCGTATGTGTCCGGCGGCAATACCCCGTCCGGTTGGGATTGCTCCGGTTTCGTGCAGTATGTCTACGGCCAGATGGGCGTTTCCCTGCCGCATTACTCCGGTGCTCAGGCGACTGTGGGCCGCGCGGTTGGCAGCCTCGCCGACGCGCAGCCGGGAGACATCATCGCCAATGCGCAGCATGCCGCGATCTATGTCGGCAACGGCATGGTCATCAACTCCCAGCTGAACGGCACCCGCTACGATCCCATCGCATGGGTGTTCCCCAGCAGCTACAGCATTCGTCGAATCTTCTGAAGCTTTGACATTGAGCTAAGGGCGTATTTCCGTGAGGAATACGCCCTTTTGCTTTGTTATTTTCCGCGTCGTTACTTGAAAACCGCATGTCGCGCGGTATGGTGGAAGTCAGGTGCAACGCATAGTCGCGTTGCCGCAACCTGATTCAAGGGAGGTCGCTCATGATCAATGACAAGGCAATCCTCGTAGGTGTCGATGGATCCCACGCCAGCTACAAGGCGACATGGTGGGCAGCAAATTACGCGAAGCATGCGGGACTGACACTGCAGATCGTCTGCGCATATTCGCTGCCAAGCTATGCGGCAGTGTCGTTCGATGCCACGTATACGGCCATGGGCGATGACAATGCCGCGCACAACGATGCGCAGGAGATTCTGTCGAAGGCCAAGGCCATCGCCGACGAGCAGGGCGTCGAGGCATCGACGTTGATCGTCACCGGAGATCCCGCATCCGTGTTCGTCGAACTGTCGCGCAACTACAACCTCATCGTCATTGGCAACCGTGGCAAGGGTGGTCTGGCCGAACGACTGCTCGGCACCACCAGCTCCAGCCTGCCGGCATACGCGTACTGCCCGATCGTCGTGGTGCCGTACACCGACGACGAAGGCAACCTGATGCACTTGAACAACACCATCACCAAGGTGGCAGTCGGCTCCGACGAATCCAAGTGGGGTCTGAAGGCGTTGGAGATCGCGGCCGCGTTCGCCGATTCGTGGGGTGCCGAGCTGGACGTCATCTCCGCCGTGCCGAACATGAAGGGCTCCGAGGATGAAGGCGTCATGGCGTCCTTCCAGGAGGATCTGGATGTGCGCATCAAGCCGCTTGAAGAGGCGTACCCGAACCTCAAGATCAACAAGCAGATCGTGCCCGGCCCCGCAGCCGGCGCACTGACCAAGGCCAGCTACGATCATGACGTCGTCGTGGTCGGCTCCCGTGGTCGTGGCGGCTTCACCGGTCTGCTGCTTGGCTCCACCAGCCAGGGTCTGCTGCAGCATGCGGTCGGACCGGTCTACGTGGTGCCGCGCAAGTATGTGGAAGCCGCGGAGACCCGTCTCGACACCGTGCCGAGCTCGCCTGCCGACGTCACGCCGAAGGCGATCGACGACATCAAGGGCGTCGAGGAAGTGCCGGTCGACAAGGCCAAGCCGGAAGTGGTCGAAGCCATCGAAACGAAGATCGATCCGGACCGTCAGTGACGGTACGGCAAATCGACTGAAATCGATATAAAAACCGCATAGAAGAGGGTGGCTGCGATTCCAACGAATCGCAGCCACCCTCTAACTATGTGCGGTACGTGCGCTCAGTGCTTGACGGTGACGTTCATACGCACCGGCGTCGGCTCGACGTACGTATGCTTGACCGTGCAGCCCTTCTCGATATGACGGCTGACGCGATCGGCGAGCTTTTCGGCGTCCTCGTCGCTCAAACCGGCGTCGGTGGCGTCGATGACCACCTGCTCGTCGAAACCGATGTAGGCGTCGGTATCGGCATCATACGTGCCGTCCACCACGATCTTCGCGCCCTTGCCATCGCCCAGCGTATGCTCGACGGCGAACTGGCTGGACAGCGCGGCGCAACCGGCCAGCGCGACCTTCATCAGATCGCCCGGCGTGAACTGGCCACGGCCCTTGCCGAACTTGATGTGCGCGCCATCCTCGCTGAACGCGTCCCAGGAACCGTCCTTGTTGCGCTCTACCCACAGCCTCTTGCCCATGGAAACTCCTCATGTCCTGTGGCGCGCCGTTCGCGCCAATCCGTGATACCAATCTAGCGCATCGAAACGGACGTGGGGGAGTGCGTTCCGCAAGATGAAGCGATACGGTTTTGTGATTCGTTGCGATTGCGCTGGAGGCCGGCGGACGGCCGGGATGCGCGTTGGCGGCACACTCAAGGCCGTTCGGCCAAGCTTACGGCCTTACAACGCGCATCCCGGCCGTCCGCCTCCACGCCACCGGCTAAACTTGCCTATTATGGCTTTGACTTCCGAACAACTCGCAGACATTCGTACTCGTATTCCCGCACGTCCGGAAACGGACATTCCCATGCCTTACGAGGATCTGGTACGCAAAATCCTTACGGAAGGCACACTGAAATCCGACCGCACGGGCACGGGCACTATTTCCCTGTTCGGCCAGCAGATGCGTTTCAATCTCAAAGACAGCTTCCCACTGCTCACCACGAAGACGGTGTTCTTCAAAGGCCTGGCCTACGAGCTGCTGTGGTTCCTCAAAGGCTCCACGAACGTACGTTGGCTGCAGGAGCACAACGTGCACATTTGGGACGAATGGGCCGACGAGAACGGCGATTTGGGGCCGGTCTACGGCGCGCAGTGGCGTAGCTGGCCGGCGCCGACGCCGGACGATCCGAACCGCACGATCGACCAGATCTCCAATGTGCTCGACCTGATCCGTAACCACCCCGATTCGCGCCGCATGGTGGTTTCCGCATGGAATCCGGCGGAAGTGGAGAACATGGCCTTGCCGCCATGCCACGCCCTATTCCAGTTCTACGTGGCCGACGGCCGCCTGAGCTGCCAGCTGTACCAGCGTTCCTGCGACATGTTCCTCGGCGTGCCGTTCAACATCGCCTCCTATTCGCTGCTCACCCTCATGATGGCCCAGCAGACGGGACTCGAGCCCGGCGAATTCGTTTGGACCGGCGGCGACTGCCACGTCTACGACAACCACATCGACCAGGTGTTGGAACAGCTGAGCCGTACGCCGTACTCGTATCCGCAGATCCGCATCAGGAAGGCCGATTCGCTGTTCGACTACGATTACAGCGATTTCGAAATCGTGAATTACCAGCATCATCCGACCATCAAGGCACCGGTGGCGGTCTGAGGTTGTTGCCGCCGTCTGGCGCGTCTGCGCCAGACGGTAGACTACTGACCCTAGTTCCGACTTCAAGGAGTGAGTGAAATGGAGCACGATAGTAGCCGCAGTGGCTATCACGAACCCGAGCCCGGACTTGCCGGGCGTGAAGACGAGGAGGATTGGGGCGACGATTTCCCCAAAACCTTCTCTGTGAATCTGATTTGGGCGCAGGCCTGTGACAAGGAAGGTCACGACGGTGCCATTGGATTCGAAGGCGGCATGCCATGGCATCTGCCTGAGGATATGAGGCATTTCACGGAGCTGACCGTCTCCCATCCGGTTATCATGGGCCGCAAGACGTGGGAGTCGCTAAGCCCGAAGTTCCGTCCGCTGCCCAACCGCGACAACATCGTCATCTCGCATGACCCGTCCTATTTCGCGCCGGGCGCCACCGTGGTGGATTCGCTGGATGACGCGTTGGATCTGGCCCGTCAGGAGGCCATTCCGGATGACGGCTTGGACCGCAGTGAAATCTGGGTCATCGGCGGAGCCAAAGTATTCGAGGAAGCGATGCCATTCGCCGACAAGGCGTATGTGACGCAGATCAGCATGCACGTGAACGCCGACACCTACGCGCCCGATATCCACGCATTGGTGGAATCCGGAGCATGGCGCGTGGCCGAGGAAGGCACGTGGCAGAAGGCGCGGAAAGGAAACGACCAAGTCGAAGGCTTCCGTTTCGTGACGTACGAAAGAAACCACGAGGAGTAACTTTTCATGTATACCGTGATGACCGTGTGCACGGGCAACATCTGCCGTTCACCCATGGCTGAAATCATTCTGCGCGCCGAATTCGAGCGCCGCGGCTTGGCTGACAAGGTCAACGTCGAATCCAGCGGCGTCAGCGACGAGGAATACGGCAATCCGATCGACCGCCGTGCCGTCAAGGTACTTAAGGAACGCGGCTACGAGCTGCCGGCGCACCATTTCGCGCACCGCATCACGCGCGACGAAATCGAACGCACCGACCTGTTCCTGCCGATGACCGCCTCGCACATGCGCGCGCTGCTCCGTCAGCTGCCGCAAGCCAAGCGCAGCGAAGTGCACATGTACCGCAGCTTCGACCCGAATCTGCCGAAGCCGGCCGCGGGACGTGAGGACAGCATCGACCTGGTGGACCCGTGGTACGGTGGTCCACGCGAATTCGAAGTGGCGATCGACCAAATCGAAGAGGTGGCGCCATATATCGTCGATTGGGCCGAACAGCAGTTGCAGAACTGATTTTTTATTGCGATTGCGGCATGCTTGATGGTTTCAAGCGTGCCGCTTTTGTTTTTTGCGATTTATTGCGATTTTTTTTTGGGGGGGCTGGCTGTGTTGTGAAGTTGCGATTTTTCTGATGTTGCGGTGTTTGGTGGGATTGAATATACGGCGTTTTTGCGATGTTGCGATTGCGGGGTGTCCGGTGGAGGCCGGCATATGCGTTGCAAGGCACACTCAAGGCCGTTCGGCCGAGCTTGCGGCCTTGCAACGCATATGCCGGCCTCCACCTCGTTTTTATTGGCAGGTTGCGATGTTGCTTCGTTCTGTGGGTAAGTTGCGTTTTTTGATTTTTGTGGGGCGCCTCGTTTTTGTGGGCAAGTTATGTCTTGACGGTTGGGAAGCGTGAATTGGCGTGGGAGGGGAGGGTGAGGGTAAAAGAAAAACCCCAGCGGATTGGGCTGGGGTTTGGTGGCGACCACGGCCGGACTTGAACCGGTGACCTCCGCCGTGACAGGGCGGCGCTCTAACCAACTGAGCTACGCGGCCGTTGTTTCAGCCTTGCGACTGACAACAGATAGAAATACTACGGCAAAAACGCAATTATGCAAAACTGCGGCGTGTCACGGTGTGTTGGGCGTGGCGCGCCGCAGTTTCGCGGGAAAGGAGACGAATCTCAGTCGGTCTGCTTCCAGGTGTCGACGTCGATGTGGTGCTCCGGGTTGGCCTGCCATGCGTCCCAAGCGGACTTCACAATGTCCTCGACATTGTACTTGGCGTGCCAGCCCATCTCCTCGTTGATGCGCTTCGGGGAGCCGATCAGGTGCGGCGGATCACCGGCGCGGCGGCCCATGACGGTCTCCTTGAACGGCAGACCGGTGACCTTCTTGACCTCATCGACGATCTGGCGCACGGAGGTGCCCTCGCCGGTGCCGACGTTGAACGCGTCATACTTGCGCTCGTCGCGGTCCAGATACTTCAGCGCGGCGATATGCGCGTCGGCCAGATCGGACACGTGGATGTAGTCGCGCACGCAGGTGCCGTCCGGAGTCGGGTAGTCATCGCCGAAGATCGCCGGGGCCTTGCCCTTCTTCAGACGGTCGAACAGCATCGGGATGAGGTTCAGGATGGCCGGATCCTCAAGTTCCACCGGGCCGCAGCCGGCCACGTTGAAGTAACGCAGGCCGCAGAAGCGGATGCCATACGGTTCCTCGCAGGCGCGGGCCATCCACTCGCCGAACAGCTTGGTCTGGCCGTACGGGTTGATCGGCAGCATCGGCACGACGTCTTCCGGCACCACATCGACCGGCGGCACGCCGTAGGTGGCGGCGGAGGAGGAGAAGACGAGCTTCTTGGCGCCGGAATCGCGCATGCCGATCAGCACGTTGAGCATGCCGTTGAGGTTCTGCTGGTAGTACCACAGCGGCTTCTCGACGGATTCGCCGACCTGCTTGCGGGCCGCGAAATGAATCACGGAATCGACGCCTTCGGCTTTCATGATCTCCGCGAGGCGCTCGCCGGCACCCGGAGCGGCGATGTCCATGCCGTACAGGCGGGAGCCTTCGATGCGGGTGGGCTTGCCGTAGCTCAGATCGTCGACGACGACAACCTTTTCGCCGGCCTGATGAAGTGCGTGAACGACGTGGGCGCCGATGTATCCGCACCCACCAGTGACGAGAACTGTCATGTTCTGGCCTTTCCTTCAAATGAGCGGTGAACTTTGATGATTTGAAAAAATGTCAACCATTGTTCACTTTTTGCTCAGATTTGTTACCTTTTGAACAATTTGAGTATAGCACGTGAACACGAACGCACATAACTCGTTCGTTCCTGCGTTTCCTCTATAAATTAGGGTATGCAACAAGACGAAAACACGCCGAATAATGGCCGTGAAATAGAAGAAAACGTGCCAGACGTACAACCGACAGTCGATGGCAGGCCTGCTCTTTACGGCCGCAAAGTACTGTCCTTCGTGCGGCGGTCCGCCCGGCTCGACGCGCGACTGCAGCGGGCCTGGGACGCCTACGCCGATACGTATCTGCTGAACATCAACGCGGGCGAAGGGTCCCTCGACGTGCGTGAGGGTTTCGTGTTCGACCAAGCCTATATCCGCGAAACGTGGGGCAATACCAATCCTCTGATCGTGGAAATCGGCTCCGGACAAGGCGAGAACGTCGTTGCCGCCGCAGCCGCCCGGCCGGACGTCAACTTCCTTGCTCTGGAAGTCTACGATCCGGGCGTGGCGCACACGCTGCTGCTCGCCGGCAAGCAGAACCTGAAGAACCTGCGGATCGCCCAGATCAACGCGCCAGAACTGTTCAAGGCGGCCGTCGACGGCTCGATCGCCGAAGTGTGGACGTTCTTCCCCGACCCGTGGCCGAAGATGCGCCATCACAAGCGCCGCATCGTACAGCCCGAGCTCGCCGCGGACATCCACCGCGCGTTGACGGACGAAGGCGTGTGGCGCATCGCCACCGACATCGAGGATTACGCGCTGCACGTTCACGAGGTGATGGACGAGCTGGACGGCTTCCATAACGACGGCGCATTGACCGTGAGCCTGCCCGTCGAGCACGTCGGCAAAGGCAACGCGGATGAGGCGGTCGCATTGCGACACGCCGATTTCGCTGAATCCGAGCGATTCGATGGTCGTGTTTTGACCAATTTCGAGAAGAAGGGACTTGCCGCCGGGCGCGTGATTCACGATTTCACCTATCGTCGCGTGTAATGCGATAAGGCTTGGAATTTCAGTGTTTTACGAGGATTCCTGTCTTATTGTGGCGGTGTGTGACACCGGCGCGACACGCCGAGGTTTGCATGTCGGCCAGATTCGCGTATAGTAGGGCAAGTTGTCAAGCGGAAACGCTGAAAGCGCCCCCTTCGTCTAACGGTTAGGACACCAGACTTTCAATCTGACAACGAGAGTTCGACTCTCTCAGGGGGTACGTACCTTGGAAACAAGGTGGCAATGGCCGCGTAGCTCAGTTGGTTAGAGCGCCGCCCTGTCACGGCGGAGGTCACCGGTTCAAGTCCGGCCGTGGTCGCTGGAACAGCGCAAGTTGTTCATGGCTCTGTAGCTCAGTTGGTAGAGCGAACGACTGAAAATCGTTAGGTCAGCGGATCGATGCCGCTCGGAGCCACCAGATACACCCCGGAGCAATCTGGGGTTTTGTTTTTCTCGCATATCTTTTCCGATTTACCTGCGTGATTTCCGCTCGTTTTCCAGCACAAGCGCCATCCGAACCATATCGGCGAAAGACATACGCCCATTACCCCCAACGAAGAGGGATGTTCTGTCCCCTCTGTTGCTAAACTATGGTGCAGGTAGACAAGGGGTTGACGGCTGTACTGTTCCATGATGTTGACCTCTAAACGGGTGTATCCCTGGGGTGAGGCGAGTGGAGATACTGTTAATCGGCAACACCGACTTCGTGACGAAGCAGTGGATCGAGCACACGTTCCCCCAAGACAAGGTGGTGGTGGCCCTCCGCAAAGGGACCGAATCCAGCGGCGAGGATCTCAAAATCATCGACATGCCCGACCGTGACGCCGTGTCGGAAGTGTTCTCCAACTACGAATTCGATCGAATCGTCTACTTCTCCGAAGATCTGACGCCCCGCAGCGAACGTGACGGCGACCTGGGCTACCTGCGCCGACTGCTGCACACCGTCCGCAATCGCAAGGTCCAGATGCTGATGGTGAGCGGGCCGGAATCGGAATTCACCTATCCGCAGGAAACGGACGTGCACGAGACCAGCAAAAGCCTGATGTCGCGTGCCGGCGAAGAGCTCGGCCTGTACTATGCGCGCACCTACGATCTGGAAGTGAAGATCGTGCGCTGCCCCTATCTGTACGCGCCGCAACGCAATGGCGTCACCGCATATTTCAACGGCTTGTTCGAACAGGCACAAGCGGGAGAACTGCGCTTCCATGAACGCGCCGAACAACGCACCTGCTTCCTATGCGCCGACGATCTGGCCGAACTTATCTACCGCATATTCGACGACTGGACCGCCGACAGCGAGCTGTTCCACGTTCCGAACGTGTTCGACTTCACTTACGGCGATTTGGGAACGCTGATCGCGGGATATTTTCCGGGAACGAAGGTCGTATACGGCGAGGACCGTCCGCAGGCATACCCCGCCGACGACCACGAATTGCGATTGCGGTACGGCTTTTCGCCACGATACTCGCTTCGCGAGGATTTTCCGCACGTCATCGAAGGCTGGTTGAAGCTCCGCGAGAACAAAACCGACAAGTATCCGGTATGGGATTTCCTACGCAGCCACAACAAATGGTGGACCGTGCTGGAAATCATCGGCGCGTTCCTGCTGACGGAATGGCTCCGCACTTTTACACAAGGCAACAGCCAGCTGGAAACCGTGGACCTGCGATTGCTGTTCGTGGTGATCGTCGGCACCATCTACGGGCTGCATGCCGGCGTGTTCGCAGCCGTACTGGCCTGCGCCGGCGTGGCCATGTCCTACGCGTCGCAGGGCGCGTCCTTCGCCCCGTTGTTCTACGACACATCGAACTGGCTTGCCTTCGTCATTTATTTCGTGGCCGGATCGGTATGCGGCTATGTGCAGTCGCGCAACCAGGAGAGCGTGAGGTTCGTGCGCGACGAGAACGGGTTGTTGCGCAATCGTCTGGACTTCCTGCGCGGGCTGTATCAGGATGTGCTCGACGACCGCAGACAGTTGCGCGACCAGATCATCGGCAGACGCGACAGTTTCGGCAAACTGTACGCCGTGACCCGAGAATTGGACGAAGTGCAACCGCAGAAGCTGTACCATACGGCGATCCGCATCATGCAGGAAAGCCTCGATAGCGACAGCCTCGCCATCTTCCGAGTGGACAACGGCGGACAGTTCGCCCGTCTTGTGGCGGCGAGCCCACGGTTCGACGTCGGCAGCTTCCGCTCCGTACGCGTCTCGGATTACGGTGAAATCATCACCGCGCTGGAACACAACGGCATATGGGTGAACCGAACGTTAAAGGACAAATTCCCGATGTACGCCGTCGGCGTGCGTGACCGTGGCGAACTGGCCGTGATCATCACCATGGGAGAGGCCAAACCGGACCAGATGAACCTGTACTTCCAGAATCTGTTCAGCATCATGTGCGGTCTGGTCGAATCGGCCATGATCAGGGCCTTCGAATACGAGGACGTGGCGCGCCGGTCCATGCTGGTGCCGGGAACGAACCTGCTGAAGCCAGAAGCGTTCCTGCCGAAGGCGCTGGCTGCCAACGACCTCAAACACGACCATATGGGCGACCATCTGCTGCTCAAAGTCGAATGCGAGGGAAACCTTGAGGAGGTGGACTCCCTGCTGATGCAAAGCATCCGCCAGACCGATGAGGCCGGCATGCTGACGGATGACGGCGTGTATCTGCTGATGAACCAGGCGGGGGAGAAGGAACTGCCGATCATCCTCAAACGTCTGACCCGTTCCGGCTTGCACTGCTCCTACGTTCCGCAGACCCAAGAGGATGCCCTGCTTTCCGAAGCCCAATCGCATATCGCGCAAGCCGACGATGGGGGTGAAAGCTGATGGGGTCGACGACTATCGCCGCGTTGATCATCATCGCCGTGCATCTGCTGGTCTGCATGACGCTGTGTCTGCTGCACCACGTCGGAATGCTGAAAGTCGATGGACTGCTGCTCCCGTTCATGGCGTTGATTCCCCTATGGGGGCCGCTGAGCGTGGCGCTCATGCATTCGCGTGCCGTGCTTCGTGGGGGACGACGGATTCCCGCCGGTCTGCAGGAACTGAAGGTCGAGGATCAGGAACAACGCAACATTCTTGTGGACGACCGTACGGATTACGCCAACACCGTGCCGTTGGAAGAGGCGCTGATCGTGGACAATCCACGGCAGCGTCGTAATCTGATGCTGTCCATTCTTAACGAGAATCCCGGCCAATACGCCAATCTGCTCTCCCAAGCCCGTCTGAACGAGGACGTGGAAGTCGTGCATTACGCGGCCACGGCCATGGCGCAGATCAGCGCGAAGGAAGACATCGCGTTGCAGCAACGCATGGAGGAATACGAGCGGAACCGCGATTCGGACGAGGCGCTCGACCGGTACCGTGAGGCGCTCGAACACTACTTGAAATCCTCCATGGAACAGGGGTATGCCAGAACGTTGCAGATGCGCCGATACGCCGACCTGCTCGCCGAACAGCTCAAACGGCATAACGACTACCGCACCGTATGCTCGTTGGCGAAGACGCAGATGGATCTCGGTTCGTTCGATGCCGCGTCTCGCACCATCGAAGCGGCGCTGTCCGCATGGCCGCGTCAAGGTGACGTCTGGCTGATGAAACTGCGATTGGAAGCCGCACGTCACGATGGCGAGGCGGTGCAACGCACCGTCCGGCACATCAAGGACGACCACATCTACCTTGGCGGCCGAGGCCACGACATCCTGCGATTCTGGCTCGGCGACAAGGAGGCTGGGCGCGCATGATACGTTCCGCATGGCGCATATGGAAGCGCTTCCGTTTGGAAAACCTGGTCCGCGTGTGGGCCGTATTCATGGCCATCGCCTTGGTGCTGTTGGCGCAAACCTTGGGCATCCACTACGGCGCGACGAAATTCACTTTGAAATACATGGCTCGTAACGAGGCCATTCCGGCCCAGAACGCCATCATGGGGCAGCGCGCCACGAACCTGATGCTCGTGGATAGTTCCCAGGATGGTGTGGACGAGGCCGAAGCCATGATGAAACAGGTGCTGCTCGACATGAAAGTGCCGACCGCCACCGTGGATCTGGCCAAAACCGATCCCGACGACATCCCCTCATTGAATCGGTACCGCACCGTGCTGATCGTCATGCCGGAACTTGATTCGCTGGGGGATGAGCTGGTGTCCATCATGAGATGGGTTGAAGGCGGCGGCAACATGATGCTTGCCATGACGCCTGAAAAAACAGGCTATCTGGACGCGATCGGGCCTCAAATCGGCATCGAATCCTCCGCATACGACTACGTGATGACCAAAGGCATCAAGCCTGCCAGGGACTTTATGCTGGGTGGCGGGCACACCTACATGTTCAGTGGCCCGTTCAAATCGTCGTTGAGTCTGAACCTCAATGAGAAGGCCACCGTCGAAGCGGTCAGTGCCAACGGCCATACGCCACTGATCTGGAGTGCCGATGTGCGTTCCGGACGAACCGTGACCTGCAATATCGGCATCTATGGCAAGGTGGTGCGCGGCTTCTATGCCTCCGCGTTCAGCCTGCTGGGTTCCGCCACGGCATACCCGGTCATCAACAGCGCCGCGTTCTATCTGGACGATTTTCCATCCCCGGTCCCCAGCGGAGACGCCACCTACATCAAACGCGACTACGGCATGAGCATCGCCGACTTCTATTCGAAGGTCTGGTGGCCGGACCTGACCAAACTTGCGGAACGCTACGGTATTCGGTTTACCGGCGTGATGATCGAGAATTACGGGGACGATACGAAAGACGCTCCCGTACGGCAGAAGGACGAATCGCATTTCAGCTATTTCGGCGGACTGCTGCTCAAACAGAACGGCGAAATCGGCTACCATGGCTACAACCATCAGCCGCTCGTACTGCCGAACACCGATTATGGCGACGAATACGCGTACCATCAGTGGCCGAATCGCAAAGCTGTCGTCGCCTCGCTGCGCGAGCTGATCGCATTCCAAAAGTCCGTGCTGCCGGCGGCCACAGCGTCGGTATATGTGCCGCCGTCCAACATCCTGTCCAAGGAAGGACGGCAGACAATCGGACGAGACGTGCCCGAAATCCGCACCATCGCCAGCACCTACCTGCCAAGCGACAGCAAACTGCCTTACGTGCAGGAATTCGGTGTGGCCGATGACGGCATCGTCGAGGCGCCGCGCATCGTCTCCGGCGGCATGGTGGGAGATTACATGCGGCTCGCCGCAGAATCCGAACTGAACATGCATTTCGTCAGCACCCACTTCATGCATCCGGACGACATGCTCGACCCTGACCGTGGCGCGAAAGAAGGCTGGGCGGTCTACAGAAAAGGCCTTGAGAACTATCTCGACTGGCTTGAAGCGTCCGCACCGTCCATCCGCATGCAGACAGGCACGGAATGCGCGTCCGCGGTGCAACGCTTTTCTGGACTGACTGTCAAGATGAGGGAATCCGCCAATGAGCGGGAATTCGACTTGGGCAATTTCAAGGACCAGGCTTGGCTGCTGCTCCGCGCGAACCATGGCACGCCCGGCAGAATCCAAGGCGGAAGCATGATCCGGATGACGGGGAATCTGTACCTCATCAAGGCCACGGACTCCACAGTGCACGTCGAACGCAAGGCTGGAGGCGCGGCATGAGAATCTGCCTGGTATTGGAAGGTTGCTACCCGTACGTGCATGGAGGCGTGTCCACATGGATGCACAGCTACATCACCGCCATGAAGGAACACGAGTTCGTGCTGTGGGTGATCGGCGCGAAAGCCAAGGACCGTGGCAAATTCGTGTACGACCTTCCATCCAACGTGGTGGAAGTGCATGAGGTGTTCCTCGACGACGCGTTGCGTCTGAGCGGTGAACATGCGAAAGTGATCTTCACCGACGAGGAAGTCAAGGCACTGCGTGAGCTGGTGAATCTGAGCGATCCCGACTGGGACGTACTGTTCAACCTGTTCCACAACAAAGGCGTGCATCCGCTGTCGTTCCTGCAAAGCAACGAATTTATCGACCTGTTTACGAAGATCTGCATGGAGGAATACCCGTACGTCGCCTACGCGGATGCGTTCCACACCGTGCGATCCATGCTGCTGCCGGTGCTGTACCTGATGACGGGAGAAGTGCCGAAAGCGCAGATCTACCATGCCATCTCCACCGGTTACGGCGGCCTGCTGGCATGCTTGGGCGGCAGTATCAACCACGCACCCGTATTACTAACCGAACATGGCATCTACACGCGCGAACGCGAGGAGGAGATTCTTTCCGCCGAATGGGTTGCGCCCGCGTTCCGGCAACGGTGGATCCGTTTCTTCGCCATGCTGTCACAGGAGATCTACCGTAGGGCATGGCGTGTGACCAGCCTGTTCGGCCGCGCTCGCCAGACCCAGATCGACATGGGCGCTCCGGCAAGCAAATGCCTGGTCATTCCCAACGGCATCCAATACGAACGGTTCTGCGACATTCCGCTCAAGCCTGAGGACGGTTGGGTGGATATCGGCGCCGTGGTACGTCTGGCTCCCATCAAGGACGTGAAAACCCTCATCCACGCGTTCAGCGAACTGTCGAACCGCGTGGACAATGTCAGGCTGCACATCCTCGGTGGTGTGGACGACCAGGACTATGCCGACGAATGCTATGAGCTGGTGAAACAGCTTGAAGTGAAGAACCTTGAATTCACCGGACGCGTGAATGTGGTCGAATACATGCGCAAACTGGATTTCACGGTGCTGACCAGCATCTCCGAAGGCCAGCCTCTGTCGGTGTTGGAATCGTTCGCGGCGGCCCGCCCTTGCGTGACCACCGACGTGGGCTGCTGCCGTGAACTGCTGGAAGGCGAGGAAGGCGACGACCTCGGCGTGGCCGGCTTCTACGTGCCTCCGATGTACCGCGAGGGCCTTGCCCGCGCCATGGAACGCATGTGCGCGAGCCGCAAGCTGCGCGAAGCCATGGGCCAAGTGGGACGCGAACGCGTGAAAACCTACTATCGGCATGAGCGCATGCTTGACGAATACCGTGCGCTGTATCTCGATACCGCCGACCATTACGGGTTGGAGCACTGATATGGCGGGAATCGGATTCGAACTCAAGAAACTGTTCCACCGCAAGGGCCTGGTCGCCATGGTGCGCGCCTACGGTTATGCCGGTGTGATCTGCACCGGACCGATGCTGCTGGGCATCCTGCTGCAGTTCGGCGTGCTGGCGGTCAGCGGTTGGTGGCACGTGCCCCGCGCGGACCAGAATCTGCTGGTCTGCATGATCACGTACACGCTGCTCGCCTCATTGGTGTTGACCAGCTTCCTGTCCATGCCGGTGACGCGTTTCCTTGCGGACATGCTGTTCGAACATCATGAGGAGACCATTCTTCCATCGTTCTGGGGATCCACGACCCTCATGCTGGCGGTGGGTGCGGTGCTGTACGCGGTGTTCCTGCTGTTTTCCGGCGCGACCCTCATGCAGGGGTTACTCTGCCTATGGCTGTTCCTGGAAATGATCGTCAATTGGAATGCGATGAGCTATCTGACGGCCATCAAGGATTACCAAGGCATCATGTGGTCGTTCGTCGCGGCGGTGGTCGTGGCGTTCCTGTCCGCATGCGCGATGATGGCGCTGGGCCTGCCGCAGGTGGAAAGCCTGCTGGCCGCAGTGGCGTTCGGCTACGGCGTGATGATGGTCTGGGACGTGGTGCTGCTGCACTGGTATTTCCCGCAAAGCTCGGAAAGCCCGTGGACGTTCCTCGCATGGCTGGACCGGTTCCTGCCGCTCGCCCTGACGGGACTGCTGACCACCCTCGGCTTGTTCTCCCACTTGGTGATCACCTGGTGTGGTCCGCTTGGCGTGCATGTGAAGGGACTGTTCTACGGTGCCCCCTACTATGATGTGCCCGCGTTACTGGCGTTCCTGACGATTCTGATCACCATCGTGAATTTCGTGGTGTCGGTGGAAGTCGATTTCTATCCGAAATACCGTGCCTACTACGCGCTGCTCAACGACGGCGGCACCGTGAAGGACATCGTGGTGGCCGAACGCGAGATGCTCGCCGTGCTCAACCGTGAGCTGTACTACACCGCGTTGAAGCAGCTGTTCGTCACCGCGGCGGTCATCTCGTTGGAAAAGATGGTGTTGGGCGTGCTGCCGCTCGGTTTCAACGATGGCATGCATGGTTATTTCCGTGTGCTGTGCGTCGGATACGCCCTGTACGCGGTCGGCAACACCGTGCTGATGATTCTGCTGTATTTCACTGATTACTTCGGCGCGGTGTGCTGCGCCGCGATATTCGCCGGGTCGGCCACGGTCTTGACTGTCATTTCGCAGTTCGTTCCGGTCACGCTGATGGGATTCGGCTTCCTGCTGGGCGCGTCGGCGTTCCTGCTGGCCGCGGTCGTGCGATTGGCGGTGTTCACCGACAATCTGCCGTATCGTGTGCTCGGCGCGCAGCCGATTGTGGAGACCGAAAAGCGCGGATGGTTTACGAAACTGGGCGAAGCGTTGGACGAATTCGGCGAACGGCTGCATGGAACTTTCGGACGGAAGGAATCATGAGGGAAAGCGTGGAAAGCATGGAAAGGAACGGACGAATGACGATGGGTAATCGGCCGTGCGGCCGCAATGCCATATTCAAATGCGTGGCGATCATCGCCACGGTCGTGACGACGTTCTCCTGCGTCGCCTGCGGAAACGCTGCGGACAGTGGTTCCACGGCAGACAAATCGGCGGCGCAATCGCAAGGAAAGCATGAGAAAGTCAAGAAAAGCGCCACGCAGGGGCTTGACGGCGCGCATCTGCGTGACAACGACTCGCTGTACAAGGTGTATGACGACAGCGGTGTGGAAACCATGTATCTGACGGTCTCGCGCGGCAACAAGTCGGAAGGCACCGACCACAGTTGGAGCGAAATCAACCAGTATTCCGTGGATGATTACGCGGCCATGCGCACCAACCGGTACCAAGTCAACGGTCTGCTGCAGGTCGGCGACGAACAGGGGCCTGTATCCGGCGAACTCGGCTACGGTGAAAAAGCGCCGAACGCCACCGTGCAGGTGCGCGGCCAGTCGTCCAGTCTCAATAAGCAGAAGAACTACAAAATCGAGCTGAAAAGCGGCAAAGGCAAATGGCGCGGGCAGCGCACCATCGCATTGAACAAGCATATGGGCGAAGGGCTGCGATTCCGCAACAAGATGGCATACGACCTGATCCGCGGCATCGACCAGATGATGGGACTGCGCACGCAATTCGTGCACCTGTACGTCAAGGACGAAACCTCCGGTTCCAGCTCCTTCGACGACTATGGCCTGTACACGCAGGTGGAGCAGCTCAACAAAAGCGCGCTCCAAGCGCACGGCCTCGACAAGAACGGCCAGCTGTACAAGGTCAACTACTTCGAATTCCAACGCGACGCGGACGTGATCAGACTCGCCGACGATCCCAAATACAATCTGTCGAAATTCGAGGAGAAGCTGGAGGTCAAAGGCAACAGCGACCATACCAAACTCATCGCCATGCTCAACCAGCTCAACGATTATTCGGTGCCGATGAGCAGCATCCTCGGCAAATATTTCGATACGGAAAATCTCGCATACTGGATGGCGTTCCAGCTGCTGACCGGCAACACCGACACGCAGAGCCGCAACATGTACCTGTACAGCCCTACGAATTCCGACACCTTCTATGTGCTGGACTGGGACAATGACGGCATGCTGACGCGCAAGGAGAACCAGATCCGCAATATCTCCACCGGTTCCAGCTGGGAGCAGGGAGTCAGCAACTATTGGGGCAACGTGCTGTTCAAACGCTGCCTGCAGACCAAATCGTTCCGCGACGAACTCGACAAGGCCGTGAAGCGGGAATACCGCTATATGAGCGCAAAACGCATCAATACGATGGTGGACCACTACGAGTCCATCACCAGGCAGTATTTGTGGAGGACGCCCGATTCCATGTACGAGCCGCTGACGCGCGCCCAGTATGACGAAGTGGCGGGGCAGCTGCACGACGAGGTCGCGCAGAACTACAGGATCTACAAAGAAAGCTTCGACAAGCCCATGCCGTTTTTCATCGACGCTCCACAGGCCGCAGACGGCAAACTCAAATTCAGCTGGGACACCTCGTACGATTTCCGTGACGAGGATCTGAGCTACGACGTCACCGTCGCCAAGGACTACCTGTGTGAGGACGTCATCTTCTCCAAAACCGATCTGGCATTGCCGGAGACGGTGACGGACCTGCCAGGCGACGGACAGTATTTCATACGAGTGCGGGCGCGCAACACCTCCGGCAAGACGCAGGACGCCTTCGACTACTACATGACCGACACCGGCAAGACGTACGGCACGAGATGCTTCTACATCAAATCCGGGAAGATAGTGGAGGATGTCAATGCGCGGTGATGGCGGGGCGTCGAAACTGCTGGAACGGGTCCGCCGCCGTGTCGGCGAGGAGCTTTCCATGCCTCCGCGCCGCTGTGAGGAACATTACCGGCATGAGCTCAAGTATCTGATTTCGTACGGGCAGAAAGCCGATCTGAACTTGCGTTTGGCTCCGTTGCTTGAACAGGACAGCCACGCGCGTGGCGGCTGCTATATGATTCGCAGCCTGTATTTCGACGATTATTGGAACACCGCCTACCAGGAGAAGGTGGACGGCGTGCTGATGCGCAAGAAATACCGTATCCGTATTTACGATTACAGCGACCGCGTGATCAAGTTGGAACGCAAGCGCAAGCGCGACAGCTGGATATACAAAGAGGACGCGTCGCTCACGCATGGGCAGTTCGATCGGATATTGGCCGGCGACGTCGGATTCATGGAACACAGCGAAGAGCCGTTGTGCCGGGAATTCTATGTGGAATACATGAGCAATGTGCTGCGGCCGCGGGTGATCGTCGATTACGAGCGTGAGCCGTGGATCCTCGACGCGGGCACGGTGCGCATCACCTTCGATATGAACGTGCGCGCGGCGGTGGATGGATTCGACGTTTTCGACCGTGGTCTGCCCACTCTGCCGGTACTTGAGCCGGGCAAGCTGGTGATGGAGGTCAAATTCACCGAATTCCTGCCGCAGATCGTGCGTGACATTCTGCCAGGCAAGGCGCAGGAGATAACGGCCGCCTCGAAATACGTGCTGTGCTATGACAAAGCCTCGTATCTGCGGGGTTTCGACTACTGGCAGGAAGGCTGGAACGTGCCGAGCGTGTGACTTGAGCGCACCGGTCGGACGTATCGCGGAAGACCGAAAACAGACGGACGAAAACGCGCAGCCGAAAACATCGGCAATCGTAGAAAACGTAATAACCGAACAATCGCAAAAGAGAAAGCGAAACCATGAGCGTAAACGACATGATCAAGAAATCGGTGCTGAACTCCTTCAGCCAATACAACGTGCCCAAAATGGCGCTGGCCCTGCTGGTGGCGCTGCTGGTGGGCATCGTCATCTACTGCGTATACCGGCGGTTCTACACGGGCGTCGTGTATTCGCGCAGCTTCGCGGTGACGCTGGTGGGCATGTGCGTGCTCACCTGCATGGTCACATTGGCCATCAGCACGAACATCGTGATCTCGCTTGGTATGGTGGGCGCGTTGTCCATCGTGCGTTACCGTACCGCCGTGAAGGATCCGATGGACCTGTTGTACCTGTTCTGGGCCATCACGTCCGGCATCGCGGCCGGCGCGGGCATGTATCTGCTGGTGGTGGTCGCCGGCGCGGTGATGATCGGCATGCTCGCCCTGTTCTATTCGCATCAGGACAAGGGCCGCGTGTACATCGCGGTGATCCATTACGCTTCCGACGCGGTCGGGGACGACATCACGCGCGCGTTCGGCCGCACGAAGTTCTTCGTCAAATCCAAAACCATGCGTGGCGACCATGTGGAGATGGCCGTGGAAGTGTTCTGCGACGACAAGGACATGACGTTCGCCGAGCGGATTCGTGCCATCGAGGGTGTTGAGGACGTCACCCTGATACAGTACAACGGTGAATATCACGGATAGGACGTGGTGACAGGAAGGAATCTGTTTGGCTGACACACCGGAAATGGGCAGGACGCCGTCCACCGACGAGCTTGTGCCGGAGCTGACGTTCGACGAGATCGACCGTGCGTTCGACAACAACGAGTTCTGCTTCTACCTGCAGCCCAAATGCAATGCGGCTACGGGTGCCATCGTCGGTGCCGAGGCGCTGGTGCGTTGGAACCACCCCAAATATGGTGTGGTATCTCCGGGCAGGTTCGTTCCCATGCTGGAACAGGCCGGACAAATCTCCCGACTGGACGTGTTCGTATGGCGTTCCGTGGTCCGGATGCTGGCACGTTGGGAACGTGAGGGCCGCAATCTGGTGCCGATTTCCGTGAACGTCTCCATGGTGGACATCGACCAGATGGATGTGGCGGACACGCTCACCGGACTGCTGAACGAATACGATGTCGACGTTCGGCTGCTCCAAGCGGAAATCACCGAAAGCGCCGTGGCCAGGAACCTGTCCAAAGTGGAAAGCACCATCCGCAAGCTGCATGCGGACAACATCGCGGTGCTGATGGATGATTTCGGATCGGCGTATTCGTCGCTGAACATGCTCAAGGACATCAACGTCGATGTGATCAAACTTGACATGAAATTCATCGACCTCGATGAGGACAATGCCAGCAAAGGGCTGAAAATCGTCGAATCGGTGGTCAACATGGCCAGAAAGCTGCGACTGCTGGTCATCGCCGAAGGCGCACAGACCAAACAGCAGGTCGACCAGCTGCTGTCCGTGGGATGCCGGTACATCCAAGGGTATTACTTCCACGAACCGCTTCCGGTGGGACGGATGGAGAAGCTGTTGGCCGAACGTCCCGACGACCGGCATTTCTGGGATATGTCAAACGATTTCATGCATGGCAGCTATGTGCCCGTCAACGGCCGTACCATGCTTGAGACGTCCACGCTCGCCGCCAGCACCTTCGAGATTCTGGCCAATGGCGTGGCGGAACTCTCCCGACTGAATGTGAAGACGGGCGAGTACCGCGCGGTCAAACGCGATGGCATACTGCCGACGCCGGAAACCGATGATTTCGAAACCTACGTGCAGACGCTGATCGCCGAACGCGTGGTGCATCCGGACGATGCCGACAGGTTCCGTGCTGATATGGATCTGGCTTCGCTCCGTTCGCTGCTGTTCTCGCAGAAATCCGCGTTCGGAGTGTACCGCAGTGAGGTGCTGGCCAGAACCGGCATAATCTCCTTCGCGGTGATTCCCTCACGTGAATGCTCCGAAAGCGATCCATGGGCCGTGGTGATGGTTGGCCGGAACCTGTCGATAGAGTCCTTTGTCCGGTTGAACGGCGAGGAGTACCGACGGGATTCATTGACGGGGCTGCTCAACCGCAACGCTTTCGACGATGATGTGGAATTCATCCAAGCCACCCATGACAAGCCGTTGACGGTGATGTACATGGATCTGATTGGCCTGCATGAGATCAATAATCATTTGGGTCATGCCAGAGGCGACGTGGTGCTGTGCGAGCTTGCGGACGCGGCGCGCGCCTATTTCGGCGACGATAATATCTACCGCATCGGCGGCGACGAGTTCGTGATCATCAGTTTCGCCCATTCGATGGCGCAGAGCGCCCGACAGATGGGATATATGCGTCAGGAGCTGCTTGATCACGGTTGCGAGCTGTCCGTGGGCATGGCCGAATCCGATGACGGCGAGGATATTCCGGATCTGGTCAACCAGGCGGAAAACGAGATGCGCAAGGACAAGAAGCGCTACTACGCCAGCGGCAGCGGCAAAAGGCAGTTGCGCACGTTGAACAAGCAGCTTGAGGACATCCTGGTACGCAACAAAGACATGGAATCGTTGCTGCAGCATTTGAATACACGGTATTCGATCGCTTATGTGGTCAATCTGCGTGCCGATACGCAACGGCCGGTCGTGGTTCCCGGCTATGTGCAAAAAATGCTTGACAAACATGGCGGTTCCTTCCACGAGATGCTGCTCGACTATTGCGACAAATTGGTGGCGCCGGCCTACCGGGACGGCTTCCGCATGCTGTTCGACTACGATTACGTCCGCGACCGGATATGCAGGGAAGGCGCTATACGGTACGCCTACGTCAGAAACGACGGCGAACGGTTCCTGATTACGATTTTCCCCGACACCCATTCCGTGGACGAGGTCATGTGGGTGTTCGCCAAAGAAGACACGTCGTCCGAAGAATAGGATTTCGGGCATCGGACGGTATGCTGTCCGGTTTTGCCGGTGTTGTGGGATATTGACGAAAAAATTGTGTGTCGTGGGTGCTTCCTCGCATGGAAAAGGGCTTATGATGAAACCGTTGGCCGCGGCAATGGATGCCGTGGTCTTCGCTTGAACACACAGTCGCTTAAAGGAGAGCACTATGGTCTATCGCATGATTTTCAACCAGACCGCGTATTTCGGCCGCGGAGCCATCAAGGAGATTCCGGGCGTCGCCAGGTCCCATGGCTTCACCAAGGCGTTCATCGTCACTGATCCGGTGCTGCTGGAGACCGGCACCGTCAAGAAGGTCACCGACGTTCTTGACGAGGCGGGCATGCCGTATGAGGTGTTCGACAACGTCAAGCCGAATCCGCCGGTCGAGTGCATCCAGGATGGCGTCGCCAAGTTCGCAGCCTCCGGAGCCGACTTCCTGATCGGCCTGGGCGGTGGTTCCCCGCAGGACACCTGCAAGGGCATCGGCATCGTGACTGCCAATCCGGAATTCGCCGACGTGCTGTCCCTTGAAGGCGTGGCCGACACCAAGAACCCGTCCGTGCCGATTTTCGGTGTGCCGACCACCGCTGGCACCGCGTCCGAAACGACCATCAACTATGTGATCACCGACACGGCCAACAAGCGCAAGTTCGTGGCCGTCGACCCGCATGACATCCCAATCGTCGCCTTCGTGGATCCGGACCTGACCGACTCCATGCCGCGCGGCCTCAAGGTGGCCACCGGACTCGACGCCCTGACCCACGCCATCGAAGGCTATATCACACCGGGCGCGTGGAGCCTGTCCGACTGCCTGTCCATGCAGACCATCCGCATGATCGCCAAGAACCTCGCCAAGAGCGCCGATGGAGACATTCCGGCCGGCGAACAGATGGCCTACGCCTCCTACATCACCGGCATGGCCTACTCCAACGTCGGCCTCGGTCTGGTGCACGGCATGGCCCACCCGCTGGGCGGCCGCCTCGGCGTGGCGCACGGTGTGGCCAACGGCATCCTGCTGGCCCCGGTCATGGAATACAACAAGGACTACACCGGCGAGAAGTACCGTGACATCGCCGACGCCTTCGGTATCGCCGATGCCTACACCGGCGACATCGAAACCGTGCGTGAAGAGGCCGTCCAGGCGGTGCACAAGCTCACCGTGGATCTGAAGAACCCGACCAAGATCTCCGAAGTTGGCGCCACCGAAGCCGACCTGGAGCCGCTGGCCCATGACGCCTTCCACGACGTGTGCACGCCGGGCAACCCGCGCCAGGCCACCCAGGAAGACATCCTCGCCATCTACAAGAGCCTGATGTAGGTCCGACTGCGGTAGGCGCAATCGCAAAACCGCAATCGTAAAAACAAAACGGACGGCATCGATCGCATGGTCGGTGCCGTCCGTTCGCTATCCGCGGAAAATACGCCGCGAATAATCGCTATACCTAATCGCTATTCCTCGTGCTTCTCGCTCCACTCCTCATCAGTGGGAGTGTCGTCATACAGCTCGTGGCCTTCCTGTTCGGCCAATTCCATCTGCTCGTTGATCCACGCGGCCTCGGCCGGATTGATATCAGCGGTGTTCAACACCTTCTGCCACACCGGATACAGCAGATGCATCACAGGATATAACGCGGTGATGAGGATTTCCGGCTTGTGCTTGCGGTAATGCTGCGGATGCGCGTTGAACGTGTTCTTGAAACGGCGCATATAGTTGAGGAACGATGCCGGAGACGTGTCCATACGACGTGCGCTGATGCCCGCGATCATCCGCGGACAATACACGGTCTTGAGATCCTTGCCCAACAGATGCAGCGAGATGTCGATGTCCTCATGCATCACATCCGCCTTGTCTTGGCAGACCTCGTCGGCGATTTCGCGCCAGGCGGTGGCGCGCAGGGCCATGTTGGAACCGAACAGCAGAGGTTGCCCATCATCGGCCCTATAAATACGTTTGCGGGTGGAATTGTCCCCGCGAAGCCCGAAATGACGGCTCGGCAAATCGTAATACATCACCGGACCGGTGGCGCCCATCGCATCCGGATCCTCGGTGAAAATGCCGGACACCACCTCCACCCAGTCCGGGCGGATCATGCAGTCGGCATCGAAACGGCCAAGAATATCGCCGGTGGCATGATTTAAACCATAATCACGCGTTGGAATCAGACCCTGCTCATCATCCTGATGCAGCAGCTTCACCGGCGCTTCCGGATGGTCCTTCATGAACTGCTCCACCACGGCAACGGTCGAATCAGTGGAACGGTTATCGACGACAATCACCTCATGAGGCATCACGGTCTGCCGGGTGGCGTTGAGCAGGCAATCGTTGATACGCTCCTGTTCATTCCAGGCGGGGATGACAATTGAAACGTTCAGCATGGTTTCAAGAATAGGTTCCAGCCCGTACACGGTGCCTGTCTACAATAAGGAGCCATGAGCGAACGCGAACAGCATATGGATACGGACAAGAGGACGGGAACGTCCGGACAGTGCGGCAATACCGACGAAATGCGTTGGGATCTCGGCACGCTGTTCCCTGCGAAAGGCGATCCACGCAGACCTCCGGAATGGCTGGGTCGCGCGCTGCTGTACATCGCCATCGCCATCGTGCTGCTCTCCTTCTGCTGGCGCAGTTGGGGCAAAATCGAATACCTCATCATCGACGTCGTCATCTCGCTGTTCCTGGCGCTCGCCGTGGAGCCGGTGGTGATTCCGCTGGTCAAGCATGGCTGGAAGCGTTCGTTCGCTTCGATTTTCGCGTTGCTGATGTTGGGTGTCCTGCTTTGCGTGATGTTCGGTCTGTTCGGCAATCTGTTCGTGCAGCAGGTCATCGCTTTGTGCAACGGTCTGCCGGCCCTCTACCAGCAGATCTGCGATTTCGTGGCGCAATACACGGATTTCAAGCTTCCTGAGATCAACAGTCTCGGCGGTGAGATTCTGAAGAACATCCAGACCTCGTGGGTCACGGATTTCGCGGGCACCGCCATCAGCACGGTGTCCGGATTCTTCAGCTTCCTGCTGAACCTCATGACGGTGATCATGACCACGTTCTACATTTCGGCGGCCGGCCCGAAGCTGCGCCGCGCGGCCTGCCAGTGGATGGCTCCCTCCGCGCAGCGCCGGTTCCTGTTCGTCTGGACCGTCAGCCAGACGCAGATCTCATCGTTCCTGTTCTCACGTGCCATCCTCGCCGTGCTCAACGCGTTCTTCACCTCGATCTGCCTGATGGCGTTGCACGTGCCGTATTGGATGCCGTTGGCGTTGTTCTGCGGCGTCGTATCGCAGTTCATCCCGATGCTCGGCACGTACATCGGCGGCGCGTTGCCGGTGCTGTTCGCCTGGGGCAGCTGTGGTTTGTGGCAGGCGATCGCCGTGGTGGCGTTCATCTGCGTCTACCAGCAGATCGAAAACCTGATCTTCGCGCCGAAGATCTCCCGCCGCACCATGGACGTCAACGATGCGGTCGCCTTCCTTGCCGTCCTGGCCTTCGGCTCGCTGTTCGGCGCGATCGGCGCGTTCCTGGCGCTGCCTATCGTCGCCTCGATCCAGACGATCGCCCGCACCTACACCAAGCGGTACGATCTGGTCGATTCGCCGCTGATGGACGATCCGGTTCCGGACAAGAAGTCGAAGCTGGTGGAAGGCGCCGAAGTCATCAGCGAGCACCTGCACGCCGTGCCGCGCGCCGTGCAGGGGTCGAGCGCGCATGTGCCGATTCCCGACGACGTGCGCTTCCTGCAGGAGCAGGCGTACAATATCACTCGGTCCGACGAGACCGGGGATGCCGACGAATCGCAGACCGTCGCCATTCCGAAGCACGTGTTGGACGGGGTCGATCGCAAGCCGCTGCGGGGAACCGCGGAAGCGGACGGAGCGCAGACGGAAGCCGGACCGCAGGTAGCGGACGGGTCGCAATCGCAGGGAACGGATGACAATCCGAGAAGTAGGTGGCGTTAATGGTATTGCTGAGCGTACTTGATGTCGTGCTGGTGGTTTTGGGCGGCGCCGGCATGCTCTACCAAGCGGTCTGCATCGTCATCTCGCTGTTCGCCAAGCCGATCAAGTTCCCCGAAGCGCCGATGAACAAACGGTACGCGGTGCTGATTTCCGCGCGAAACGAAGCGAACGTCATCGGCAACCTCATCGACTGCCTGCATTCGCAAACCTATCCGAGCGAGCTCATCGACATCTGGCTGGTGGCCGACAACTGCACCGACAACACCGCTGAAGTGGCCCGAAACATGGGATGCCACGTCATCGAACGATTCAACAAGGAGCAGGTCGGCAAAGGCTACGCGCTGACCTATCTGCTCGACCAGATGAACGAGTCGGGCGCATCCGACCCGTATGACGCCTTTTTCGTGTTCGATGCCGACAACAAACTCGACAAGCACTACATCGAGGAAATGAACAAGGGCTTCCAAGCCGGTTTCAAAATCCTCACCAGCTACCGCAATTCCGTGAACCTGTCCGACAATTGGGTGTCGTCCGGTTCCGCGTTGTGGTTCATCCGCGAATCGCGCTTCGTTTCCGCCTCCCGCATGTGGCTCGGCAACAGCTGCCACGTGGGCGGCACCGGCTTCATGTTCTCCCAGGAGATCATGCGTCGCAACAACGGCTGGAAATTCCACCTACTCACCGAGGATCTGGAATTCACCATGGACAGCGTGCTGCACGGCGACCGCATCGGCTACTGCGGCACCGCCATCCTGTACGACGAGCAGCCGGTCACCTTCGCGCAAAGCTGGCGTCAACGCCTGCGTTGGAGCAAGGGCTTCCTGCAGGTGTTCCGCTATTACGGACCGGCGTTGATCAAGCGCGCGGTCAGGGAACGTGATTTCTCCGCCGTCGATTTCACGCTGCTGCTGTGCCCGTTCACCGTGCTCGGCATCGCACGCGTGCTGTTGGGCATGCTGTTCGCCGCCTGCGGTTTCGTGACATGGCAAAGCCAGCTGAATTCGCTGACCGGCTGGACATCCGGCATTGTGATATCGGTGATCGGCATGATGGGACTCGCCGCATTGACCATCGTGGCGGAACGCGATCACGTGGGCGCCACCAACAAGGAGCTGCTCGCCTACGTGCTGGCCTTCCCGATCTACATGCTGAGCTATGTGCCGATTTCGTTCCAGGCGGTGTTCGCCAAGTCCGAATGGAAGCCGATCGAGCATAAGGGCTGAGGCTTGCCCGCGGCGGTGTGAACGGTCATGAGATGTTTCGTGGCGATCCATATGGTGCGGATGGTGAAAAGATGACGAAGAGAGGGTGTGGTTTGGCTATGGATGACGCTGGCGATTACCGCTATACGCGACGACGCCGAGCGATCACGGTGGCGGTTTCCGTCGTGGCCACCGTCGCACTGTGCGTCGGCTATGCAGTGGCCGACATGTGCGATGTCGCACCGGGCGTCCTCACATTGCGCCATGTCGAACATTCGACGGTCGCCGCTGCCGGCCGTTCGATCGAGGCGGCCGACGTGATCGCCGACATCGACGCTTCCAAGACCATCGATCCGGCCGCTGCGCGCGCGCTGACCGACGCGTTCCGAGCCTCAGCCGCCGGCTTCGGCGGCGAATTCTCCATCGCCATCGCCGACGCGTCGGGCAACGTGGCCGCGGAAAACAACATCGACGTGCCCCGCACGCCAGCATCCACCATGAAAACGTTGACGGCGTATGCGGCCGCCATCGAACTCGACATGGGCAAGACCCTGGACACGCAGACCTATCTGGAACAGTCCCAGGACGGCACCGCGCGTCTGGTGCTCAAAGGCAACGGCGACATGCTGTTGGGAGCCGGAGCGTCCGACGCGAACCACATCAACGGACGTGCCGGATTGGGCACGCTTGCCGGGCGGACCGCACAGGCGTTGCGGCAGCGTGGCATCACCTCCGTGACATTGGCTTATGACGACACACTGTTCGGCAACGACCGCTGGCCGCAAGGCATCGCCGAACTCGACACGGACCACCTGTACTACGCCCCGACAGCTTCCATGGCCGTGGACGGCGGCAGGAATTGGAACGGGACAGGTCCGGCCAATCCTGATGTGTTCTCGGCGTATCCGGCATTGAGCATGCAGCCGGCGCGTGACGCGGCGCTGGTGTTCCAGCAGCGGCTGGCCGAACAGGGCATCACGGTTCAGGGATTTGTATCGCAAGGCACGGTTGCGGGGGCATCCCATCCGCTTGCCTCCGTGCGTTCGGCGTCGTTGAACGAGATTATGGCGTTCACCATGCGGCATTCCGACAATTCGCTCGCCGAGGAATTCGGCAGGCTGCTGGCGTTGCAGGTCGGCGCGGACAATTCGCCGGCTGGCGCGGTGCAGGCTGTGAAAAGCGTGCTGGAGCGCAAAGGCATCACTACGACCGGGCTCGACATGCGCAATTGTTCGGGACTTACGGAGGATTCGAAACTGACGGTGCGCACCCTGCTCGAAGTGCAACTGCGCAATCTGGCTGCGGGATCGGGGGCGGCCGCAGCCGAAGGAATGTCCGTCATGGGCTTCGTCGGCACCGCTGAGAGCCGTCTGAACGATGCTGACGAAGCGGGGCTGATCCGTGTGAAAACCGGCAGTCTGGGCGACGTGACCTCCATGACCGGCAATGTGTCGCGGTTGAACGGCGGAGCGTTGACCTTCGCGGTGATCGTCAACAATCCCACCGATTTCGCGGCGGCGAAGGCGGCCATCGACACATTCGTGGCCGGTCTGCCGAAGCTGTGAACGGCCACGTGTGAATCTTCCCAGCGGATATTCAGCATATAGCCAGAAACACGTCATTCGCATGTGCCAAGATGGTGGGCATGCGAATCGCTGACGTACAAGAAGACATTGATCACGAGCTGATCAGCAAAGAAGAGATCTCCGACATCATCAACCGTGCCGCGGCACAAGCCAGTGAAGACTATCGTGGCAAGAACCCGCTGCTGGTCTGCGTGCTCAAGGGGGCCGTGAACACGCTTGCGGCGTTTTCCCAGGCCATGAGCATTCCGGTCCAAATGGATTTCATGAGCCTGTCGAGCTACGGTTCCGGCACGGAGTCGAGCGGCAAGATCACGGTTCGTCAGGATCTGTCCACGGATGTGCGAGGACGCCATGTGCTGATCGTCGAGGACATCATCGATTCGGGCATCACCCTGGCTTGGCTGGTCGACGAGCTCAAGCGCCGTGGAGCGGCTTCCGTGGAAATTTTTGCGCTTCTGGAGAAGCCGGCACGTCGCAAGGTCAATGTTGATGTGAAATACAAGGGACGTGAGATTCCCGATGAATTCGTGGTCGGTTTCGGCTTGGATTACGACGAGTACTACCGCAACCTCGATTCGATCGCGGTGCTGAAACCGTCAGTCTATGAAGGAGGTCAGGCATGAGTTTCCCTGGTCCGAACCAGCCGCCAAGCAATGGCGGCGGCAACAAACCCAACGGGGGCAATAACCCGTTCACCAATCCGTTTAGCCGCAACAATGACGGCAAGAACGGTGGCAGCGGGGCGAACGGCAACAAGTCCAACGGCCCCCGTCCGTTCTGGCAGTCGCCGTGGCTGTGGGTTGTGGTCGTGGCATTGCTTGCCGTGACCATGTTCCAGCTTTTCGCCGGTGCGGGCTCGCAAACCATCGACACCAAGGATGGCATGCAAATCCTCAACGGCAACACCGTCGAGTATGCGACGATCGTGGACAACACCCAGCAGGTCAAGCTCAAGCTGTCGAGCGATTACTCCGCCACCGACCCGGACACCGGACGTACGAAGAACTACGGCAAGAACGTGCAGTTCTACTACACGTATGCGCAGTCCGCGGCCGTGGTCAAGGCCGTGCAGAAGGCCGATCCGGCCAAGGGCTGGACCGCGTCCATGCAGCAGACCAGCATTTGGACCTACCTGCTCACCTCGCTGTTGCCGTTCCTGATCATCTTCGGCCTGTTCTGGTTCCTGATGAGCCGTATGGGCGGTGCCGCCGGCGGCATGTTCGGCATGGGCGGCAAGAAGAACAGCGGCAAACTGCTCGACGGCCAGACCCCGACCACCAAGTTCTCCGACGTGGCCGGCGAAGACGCTGCCGTGCAGGAGGTCGAGGAAATCAAGGACTTCCTCAAGGACCCGTCCCGTTACAAGGCTTTGGGCGCCCGCATTCCGCGCGGCGTGCTGCTGTACGGCCCTCCAGGCACCGGTAAGACGCTGCTGGCGCGCGCCATCGCAGGCGAGGCCGGCGTGCCGTTCTACTCCATGGCCGGCTCCGACTTCGTGGAGATGTTCGTGGGCCTTGGCGCCTCCCGTGTGCGTGACCTGTTCGATGAGGCCAAGAAGAACGCTCCGGCCATCATCTTCATCGATGAGATTGACGCTGTCGGCCGCAAGCGTGGCGGTTCCGGCATGAGCGGTGGCCACGACGAACGCGAGCAGACGCTGAACCAGCTGCTCGTCGAGATGGACGGCTTCGACAACGATACGAACCTCATCATCATCGCTGCGACCAACCGTCCGGATGTGCTCGATCCGGCATTGCTGCGCCCGGGTCGTTTCGACCGTCAGGTGGCCGTCGAAGCACCTGATTTGGAAGGCCGCGAGGCGATTCTGAAGGTACACGCCAAGGGCAAGCCGTTCGTGCCGGACGTCGACCTGCATATGATCGCCGTGCGCACGCCGGGCTTCACCGGCGCCGACCTTGCCAACGTGTTGAACGAAGCCGCGTTGCTGTGCGCCCGTGCCGGCGCCCAGCTCATCGACAACCGCGCCATCGACGAGGCCATCGACCGTGTTCAGGCCGGTCCGAAGCGTCGTTCCAAGGGCATGGCTCTCGACGAGCTGCGCAACACCGCATATCACGAGGGTGGCCATGCGCTGGTCGCGGCCGCCATGAACGACACCGATCCGGTGACCAAGGTGACGATTCTGCCGCGCGGCCGTGCACTGGGCTACACCGCGGTCATGCCAACCGAGGACCGTTACTCCATGTCCCGCAACCAGCTGCTCGATCAGATGGCGTACGCCATGGGCGGCCGTACCGCCGAAGAGGTCGTGTTCCACGACCCGACCACCGGCGCTTCCAACGATATCGAAAAGGCCACGAACATCGCGCGTCAGATGGTGCTCGACTACGGCTTCTCCGAGAAGCTGGGCGCCATCAAGTGGTCCGACGACGAGCAAAGCGATCTCGGCGCGCTCACCCACAAGTACTCCGCGCACACCGCCGAAATCATCGACGAGGAAGTGCTCAAGCTTGTGGAGACCGCGCATACCGAAGCATGGAACGTCATTAACGAGAACCGCGACATCCTCGACGAGCTGGTACGTCAGCTGCTCGTCAAGGAAACGCTCAACGAGAAGGAGCTTGCCGCCATCTTCGCCAACATCAAGAAGGCGCCGAAGCGCGAGGTCTGGTTGAGCGACGAGAAGCGTCCCGATTCCGACATTCCGCCGGTCCCGATTCCCGACAAGCTGAAGCAAAGCGCAGGATTGACCAACTGATGAGCGATACCGATTTCGATACCCTCTTCGACGACAAGGCCCGTGCCGCTCATGCGGCCGGGCCTGTCGGCTATGACGAGGAAGGCGTGCGCCAGGCCGTGCGCCTGTTCTTGAAGTCCATCGGCGAGGATCCGGACCGTGAAGGTCTGCTGGACACGCCGGACCGTATCGGGCGCGCGTGCAAGGAGCTGTTCGCCGGCCTCGGACACGGGCCAGAGGAAGTGCTGAAAACCCGTTTCAAGGTGGACACCGACGAAATGGTCCTCGTACGCGACATCGAACTGTTCTCCGTCTGCGAGCATCATCTGCTGCCGTTCCATGGCGTGGCCCACGTCGGCTACATCCCGCAGAACGGCCAAGTGGCGGGCTTAAGCAAACTGGCACGGTTGGTGGAACTGTACGCACGCCGTCCGCAGGTGCAGGAGCGGCTCACCCAGCAGGTGGCCGACGCGTTGATGGAAGGCATCGACGCGCGTGGCGTGATCGTGGTCACCGAATGCGACCACATGTGCATGGCCATGCGTGGCGTCAAGAAGGCGCAGTCCCGTACCGTCACCTCGGCGGTGCGAGGATGCATGCGCGACGCGGCCACGCGGACCGAGGCGATGAGCCTGATTCTGTCGAACCATTCGTAAGTGCGCTTTACCGGGCGGAATCGGACAGAACCGAACGGAAGAACGGAATGAATGAAGGAAGAAAACCGATGGCGATTGATATGAAGGCGATTCATGATAGCCAGCGCACGTTGGTGATGGGCGTGCTCAACATCACGGAGGATTCCTTCTCCGACGGCGGCCTCTGGCTTGCTCCGGAGGCGGCCAAAGCCCATGGCGAGGCGATGATGAAAGCCGGTGCCGACATCATCGACATCGGAGCGGAATCCACCCGTCCGGGAGCCAAACGCGTCAGCGAAGCCGACGAGAAGGCCCGTGTGCTGGGCGCTGTGGACGCGCTGATTCCCGAAGGGGCGGTGCTGTCCATCGACACCACGCGCGCTTCGGTGGCGTTGGCCGCGCTCGAACATGGCGCGCAGATCATCAACGACGTGTCCGGCGGCCAGTTGGACCGCGAACTGCCGCATGTGGTGGCCGACCATTCCGACTGCCTGTACATCGTGCAGCATTGGCGTGGCTGGCTTGCCGGCGCCGCGGGCGATGTGCCGGACGCCGACACCTCCCGCTACGAGCATGGCGTGGTGAATGACGTGCATGACGAGCTGATGCGTCAGGTGGATGCGGTGCTTGAAGCCGGGGTGCGGGCCGAACAGGTCATCATCGACCCGGGCCTGGGCTTCTCCAAGCCGGGCGTGGAGCATAACCTGCCGATTCTGGCGGCGCTTGACCGGTTCAACGCGGCTGGCTATCCGGTGCTGATCGGCGCGTCCCGCAAACGTTTCGTCGGCTCGCTGCTTGCCGGCGCCGGTGTGACCGAGCCGGACATGGCCTCAAAAGACAACGCCACCGCGGCCATCAGCGCCCTGTGCGCGGAACATGGCGTGTGGGCCGTGCGCGTGCATGACGTGGCGAAAAGCCGCGACGCGGTCGCCGTCGGCAACGCATGGCGCGAGTATGCGAACGCGTGACCGTGCGAATCGCAGATAGTCACAACATCGCAATCGCGGAAATAATAGGAATACGGAACGTAGGAACGGCAAAGGAAGGCTGGTATGGATCAGATTCGACTGACGGGAATCCGCGCGACGGGCAAACATGGCGTGCTCGACTTCGAGCATGAGCGGGCCCAGACCTTCGTGGTGGACGCCACGCTGTTCCTCGACCTCGCTGCCGCCGGCCGTTCCGACGATCTGAACGACACCGTCGACTATGGTGCGGTCGCCAAAGGCATCGTGGCCATCATCGAAGGCGAACACGTCGATTTGATTGAAAAGCTGGCCAATCGTATCGTCGGCATGATTCTCGGCTTTCCGGCCGTGTGCCGCACGCAGGTCACCGTGCATAAGCCGAATGCGCCGATCACCGTGCCGTTCGACGATGTCAGCGTGACCGTGGAACGTTCCCGTGAAACAGTTGACAGTCCATCGCGTGAGCGGTCGTCGGAACATGGGCAGGTGCATCATGCCATCATCGCCATGGGAGGCAATCAGGGCGATGTGACCGCCACCTTGCGTGACGCCGTTCGGTGTATTGATGGGCTTCCCTCCACGCAGGTGACGGGGGTGTCGCCGCTCTATCGGACCGACGCATGGGGCATGCCGGAAGGTACTGCGGAATTCCGCAATGCGGTCGTGTCCGTGGATACCAGGCTTTCGGCCGCCGAACTGCTGGCCGGTTTGCAGCGCATCGAAGCCTCGCATGGTCGCGTGCGCACCGACCATTGGACGTCGCGCACGCTCGATTTGGACATCATCGACTTTGACGGGCAGGAAAGCGCCGACCCCGACCTGACGTTGCCGCATCCGCGCGCATGGCAGCGGGCTTTCGTATTGGGGCCGTGGCTTGCGCTTGAACCGGACGCAGAACTCGGGGGAGCGCACGCCGGTTCCGTGGCGCAACTGCTGCACGAAACGTCCGACCGCGACCATATCGATGAGATCGCGGACGATTGGATGGTTGCCGGAGCTCAGGATCCCATAGTTCGCGATTCCGACATTGGGACGTCTGCAGATGACGTTGATGCGATTGACGATGCCGATTCTGTTGAATCCATTGATTCCATTGAACTTCCGGAAGGCACGGCGGCCTCCAAAGCAGCCGCTGCGGCCGCGGCGAAACCGGGACCGGCATCCCGTCGAGCGGTCATTTCCCTGGATAGCGTTTCAACTGATGCGGAACACCAGTTCCGTCAGGCGATCGTGGCCATCGACGCGCTTCCCGGCAACCAGGTGGAAGGTATTTCGCCGCTGTACCATGTCAGCCAGGTCGACGACTATCCGGACAAAATGGCCGCCGTCATGCAGATTTCCACGCGCATGGACGCGCGTGAGCTTATCGGTGCGTTGGAATCGGTGTCATCCTCCATTTCGGATGACCTCGACCTCGACCTTGTGGACATGGAAGGCGTGGTCCGCAACGAACCTGATTGCATGGTGCCGTGGCCGTCCGCACGTGAGCATGCGGCCGTGCTCGCCCCATGGTTCGACATGGATCCGGACGCGAAACTCGGCAGGGATCCGGTCGCGTTCCTGCTGGCGATGGCTCCGGACGCCGCGCAAGTGGGCATGCTGACCGACAATTGGATTATCGGAGACACGCTATGAGAGCACGCAGAACCCCTTGGTGGTCATTCGTCCTTGCGGCCGCGCTTGGCGTGCTGGCCGGCATGGGATTGGCGAAATACGGCGAGATTTCAGGCCTGCCGTTGGTTGGCGCACCCTGGATCGTGCCGGTGGTGCTGGCCGTGTTGGGCGGTGTGGTGCTGTACATGGCTCTGCAGATTCATAAATACACGACCAAAGATCCCGTCAAACGCGCGCAGCTCAAGCCATTGGACCCGCAGAAGGCGTTCGGCACGCTGGTGGCCTGCAAAGCGCTCGGACTTGCGGGCGCGGCGTTGGCCGGCTGGTACGGTGGGCAGATCATCATGAGTCTGCCGCATGGTGAGGCGGAATTCTATAGCCAAGCCATCATCGAATGCGTGGTGGCCTGCGTGGTATGCGTCGCCGACATGATCGTCGGCATCGTGGGGGAGTGGCTGTGCCGCATCCCGCCTATCGACGGGCCGGAAAGTCCGGCCGTGAAAAAGGCCGCACAGCGCAATCGCTATGCGGCCGCCGCCACGAAGGCGTCTACAAAATCGGCTACGAATCCTGCCACGAAATCGAAAGTCTGAACGTCAGACCTTCTTTAACTCCGTCTCAGTCCTTCTTCGGCACGCGGAACATCGCTTCCTGCGCCATGCAGGCCACCAGCTCGCCATCCTGTGTGTAGACCTTCGCTTGGCCCAAGCCGCGTCCGTGCGCCGCGGTCGGCGTGTCTTGCACGTACAGATGCCACTGGTTGATGTCGATGTCGCGGTACCACCACATCGAATGGTCGATGGACGCATACGAAATGCCCGGCGTGGCGATGCTTAAGCCAGCACGGCGCAGAATCGGCTCCAGCATGATCTGGTCGCAGCCCATCGCCAGCATCGCACGATGCATGACCTGCGGCACGTCCACCTTGCCGTCGGCCTTCATCCACACCATCTGCTTGCCGGAATCCTCGCTGGCGCTCTTCTTGTCGGCGCCAAGCATGATGGTGCGCGTCACATGGCGAATATCGAACGGCGACTTCTCCGCATAATACTTGGCGAACGGCGACTGTTCCGCATACGGCTCCATCAGTTGCTTCGCGCTGGTCAGGCTGTCGGGATCGGGAATGTTCTCAGGCATCGGGTCGGCGAATTCGATGCCTTCCTGGTCATGTTCCTGGAAGCTGGCGATTGCCGTCAAAATCGAGCCCTGCGCCTGCGTGACATTCACGCGACGGGCGGAGAAGGAACGTCCGTCACGCAGATTTTCCACGTCGAACAGCAGATCCTGACGGATATCGCCGGCCGAAATGAAATAGCCGTGGATGGAATTCGGCAGACGGGATGGAGCGACGGTTCTCGACGCGGCCATCAGCGACTGCGCGATGACCTGTCCGCCGTAGACTCGGCCAGTGGGGAAGTACAGGCTTTCGCCGTTGATATACGTATGGTTGCGATAGTTTGAGGGCGTGCCCAGCTGGAGCACCTTTGCCAGTCGCTGCAGCGGCGTCATGTCTGTCTGCGTCATGATGGCCTCGATTCCTTCCGCGTGTGGATAGCTCTTTATGCTGGCATCGAGTCTATCCATACGTAGTAAATTTCGTCGGATTGTTTTGTAACGAGTACGTGAGAAGAATGAACGGTTGGTTAGCGGCAACGGTTGCCGTATGGCAAAGCGCCACCGCTCGTAATGAAGGGTGGCGCTTTGCTGAAATCTGCGCTTAACGCGACTCGATTGGATCTGTCTGCCTTTAGCGGGTCAGCTTGCGGTGCAGGCGGTGCGGGCGGGCCGCATCCTCGCCGAGACGGGCGATGCGGTTCTCCTGATAGGCCTGGAAGTTGCCTTCGAACCAGTACCAGTTGGCCGGATTCTCGTCGGTGCCCTCCCATGCGAGGATGTGCGTGGCCACACGGTCGAGGAACCAACGGTCGTGGGAGATCACCACGGCGCAGCCCGGGAAGGCGAGCAGCGCGTTTTCGAGGGATTCCAGGGTTTCGACGTCAAGGTCGTTGGTCGGTTCGTCGAGCAGCAGCAGGTTGCCGCCCTGCTTCAGGGTCAGCGCCAGGTTCAGACGGTTGCGTTCGCCGCCGGACAGCACGCCCACCAGCTTCTGCTGGTCGGAACCCTTGAAGCCGAAGGACGCCACGTAGGCGCGGGTCGGCACTTCCACTCCGGCCACCTCGATGAAGTCGAGTCCGTCGGACACGGCCTCCCACAGGTTCTTGTTCGGGTCAAGGCCGGCACGGTTCTGGTCGACGTAGCTGATCTTCACGGTGTCGCCGATCTTGAGCGAACCGGAGGTCAACGGCTCCAAGCCGACGATGGTCTTGAACAGGGTGGACTTGCCTACGCCGTTCGGGCCGATCACGCCGACGATGCCGTTACGCGGCAGGGTGAAGCTCAAGTCGTCGATGAGCACGCGGTCGCCGAACGCCTTGTGGATATGCTCGGCTTCCAGAACGGTGGAACCCAGACGCGGGCCGGCCGGAATCTGGATTTCGGAGAAGTCGAGCTTCTTGTTGTTGCGTGCCTCCTGCTCCATCTGGTCGTAACGTTCCAGACGGGCCTTGTTCTTGGCCTGACGGGCCTTCGGCGAGGAACGCACCCAGTCGAGCTCGCTCTTCAGGCGCTTGGCGAGCTTGGCGTCCTTGGCGCCCTGGATCTCCATACGCTTGGCCTTGGTCTCCAGGTAGGTGGAGTAGTTGCCCTTGTATGGATACAGGTGGCCGCGATCCACTTCGCAGATCCATTCGGCCACATTGTCCATGAAGTAACGATCGTGGGTGACGGCGATGACTGCGCCCTTGTACTGGTGCAGGAACTGCTCCAGCCACAGAATCGATTCGGCATCCAAATGGTTGGTGGGCTCGTCGAGCAGCAGCAGATCCGGAGCCTCAAGCAACAGCTTGCACAGTGCCACACGACGGCGCTCGCCACCGGAGCACACGCTCACCGGCGTATCCGGATCCGGGCACTGCAGAGCGTCCATGGCCTGCTCGAGCTGGGAGTCGAGATCCCAACCGTTGGCCGCGTCGATATCGTTCTGCAGCTTGCCCATTTCTTCCATCAGCGCGTCGAAATCGGCGTCCGGATTGGCCATTTCCTCGCCAATCTGGTTGAAACGCGCCACCTTTTCGGCGATCGGGCCGAATGCCATCTTGATGTTCTCGCCGACGGTCTTGGTGTCATCCAGCGGCGGTTCCTGCTGCAGAATGCCGACGGTGAAACCAGGGGTCAGGTAGGCTTCGCCGTTGGAAACGGTGTCGAGGCCGGCCATAATCTTCAGCAGCGTGGACTTACCCATGCCGTTCGGGCCGACGACGCCGATCTTCGCGCCCGGCAGGAAGCTCAGGGTCACATCGTCAAGAATCACTCGGTCGCCGTAAGCCTTGCGGGCCTTGATCATCTGGTAAATAAACTCAGCCAATGTTGTGTTCCATCCTTAAGAAACGTTGGAATTCCAGCGTTTTGCGTATGTCGGTCGACGGAAAATCGCACTTGTTCGCCGTGCTGTGGCGCGTTGCCGGCGCGACTGGTTGCGGACGAATCGCAAGTCTGCTGCGAACTCATCGAAGCCAAGTGTTTTCGGACCGTGTCCATACGCAAAGTACCATCGCCGATTATCCCATATCCCGTCTACACAGAGTGGCGGTTACTCGTAGGAGGCATGGGCGCCATTCGACGAAGGGCGATCCGGCATGTTCGATAATCCGACTTTGGCGAAAATCAGCGAAACCCATGGCAAGTCGGTCGCCTAGGTGATTCTGCGCTGGCTGGTGCAGCGGAACATCGTGGCGTTGCCCAAGTCCACGCATCGGGAACGAATGGAACAGAACATCGATGTATTCGACTTCACGCTGAGTGATGAGGAGATGGCGGCCGTCACCGCGCTGGATACCAAGACCAGCCTGTTCTTCCGCCATGATATCCCGGAGGCCGTCGATATGTTCGTTGGTTTCATCAAGGAACGCGCGGGACGGGAATGACGCTGACATACTGAGAAAAAGGAAGTCCCGATGTTGCCCCCGTAGGTGCTGCGGCGGCGATTTTCCTTGGTTTTTCCGCGCTTTTCGAGTGCGAGGGTGGTGGGTTGGCTGTTTTCGGCGGGCGGCTATTGATTGGTGGGCGGCAGGCCGGCGATCAAATGATCACGCCATCGCAGTGGTCGATCTCGTGTTGGATGATCTGCGCGGTGAAACCGGTGAACGCTGCGTGGCGCTCGCGGAATTTCCGATCCATATAATCCACTTCGATGCGCTGGTATCGGACGGTGCGGCGCTCGCCCTGGAGCGAGAGGCAACCTTCCGCCGTATCGAACGCGCCGTCTTCGGCGGTGATGTGTGGATTGAACATCACGAAAATGCGGCCGCCGAAATCCTCATCCACAAAAGCGATGATGCGCTTGGGAACGCCGATCATATTGGCCGCCATGCCCACGCAACCATTGCGATGTGCGTCCAACGTGTCTTTCAGGTCCTGTGCCACGGCCAGATCCTCTTCGGTGTTCTCGGCTGCGGCGGACGGCTGGCTCAAAAATGGGATGGACGTCATGATCTCACGCTGCATGTGATTCCTCTCGTTGGATGTTGCCGGTCTGCCAATATTGTAGCGTCGCATGGCTGCGAGACGGACGGCTGGGCGAACCTGTCCATTCCCTGACCGTTCGCGTCGGCTTCGGGATGTGAGGCACAACGTGTGCGGCTTGGACTGGTGCAATATGCTTGGGGTCATGGAAGACATGTTGCAATACCGCGAATATATGGCGCAGGCTCTTGAACTGGCCCGCAAGGGTGCGGGATGGGTGGACCCGAATCCGCTGGTAGGCGCGGTGGTGGTATCCGGTGGCGAGGTTCTCGCCACCGGATACCATGACCGGTATCGTGGCCCGCATGCGGAGCGTATGGCGTTCGACTATGCCGACGCGCACGGCATCGATCTGACTGGCGCCACGGTCATCGACACGCTTGAACCCTGCTGCCATGTCGGATCGCAGCCGGCGTGCACTGACTTGATTCTGGCGCACGGCATCGCACGCGTGGTGGTCGGATCGGTCGATCCGAACCCGATTGTGGCGGGCAAAGGCCTTCGCATCCTTGAGGAAGCGGGCGTCGAAGTGGTTCGCGACGTGATGCGGGAGGAATGCGACGCCATCAATCGCCATTTCTTCCACTACATCACCACGGGAAAGCCGTACATTGTGGACGGCAGAAGGCGTGCGGGTGAATCGGACTCTGAGTATGCGGTCCGTCGGCGCGAACTATATGCCACATATGCGGCGGTGCTTGCCGGAACTGAATCGGACGTTCCTGACGAGTCTTTCGCGCATTTCAACGGACCGGTCCAAGCCGTCGGCGCAGACGAAGTGGTGATTGGCGGCCACAGGCCGTTACTCCTGGAGGCCGGCGCGCTCGCCTGCACGGATCCAGACGAATGGCTGAGTGAGCTGGGCAAGCGCAAAATCGACAGCCTCATCGTGGAAAGCGACGAAGCATTCGAGCGGTTGTCCATGGCTTGCCAAAAAGACTGAAGCGCCATTCGTGCGTTGTTGGCCGTGTATCTCGCTTATAGATGGCGGATTCGTCTGCTTGTCCAGTGCTATCTCGCTTATAGGTGGCGGATGAATTTTGCGAAGAGGTCTTAGAGGGTGTAAATCATACCCTCTAAGACCTTAATGACGTAGAGGCGCCGCCATCTATAAGCGAAATAGCATCGGGCGGCTTTCCGATTCCGCCATCTATAAGCGAGATACGTGAGACTGATATGTCCAGCACCCAGCAAGCATAGTGGCGAGCACATGGTCGGGCATGGCGCGCATGGCCTCAGGGGACTCAAGCGCACTCGGATCGCAATCCAGCAGCACTAGGTCTGCCGCATCTCCAGCTTGCAACGTCGTACGCCCCAGGGCGGTGGACGAAGCGAGCGCGGTTTCGAAATCCAGACATTGCTCAGACTGGAAAGGCTCCCGGTCGGAACTCTCCGTGCCGAACACCGCTGCGGAAATGGCCAGCCACGGATCCAACGGCGCGACCGGCGCGTCCGATCCCATAAGCAGTTTGATTCCAGCCCGATGCAGACTGTTGAACGCGTAGGGAATTCCGGCGGGATTGCCCCAGAATCGTGTGATGACGTCACGGTCGTCCATGGCGTGCTGCGGCTGGATGCTCGCGGCAAGTCCCAATTGCGCAAGACGTGGAATGTCGCGTTCCTTGAGCATTTGGGCATGCTCGATGGAGCCGTGCGCGTGGGTACGTTCCGCGCAGTCGAGCACGATGGTGTTCGCTTCGTCGCCGATGGCATGGCAGGCGATGTCGAAGCCATGTTCGGTGGCGAGCCGCATATACGATTCGATTTGCTCGGGGGTGTAGCTCAGCGTGCCGTAGGTTTCCGGCGTAATGCCCGAATACGGTGTGGAGCAGTAGGCGGATCGGGTGTTGAGCGAGCCGTCGGAAATCATCTTCATCGCACCGACATGGCCCAAGCCATGGCTTCCGGGAAGTTCGTCGCCGGTATGCCAGCCGTCGTCGATGGCTTGCTGAAGTCGTTCGGGGTAAACGCCGGCTTCGATGCGCAATCCGTCAAGCCCCTGCTTGAAGCGGTCAATCCACGTGTCGATGTTCTCGGCCATCTCATAGTCGCGCACGCCGACCACGCCTTTGCCGGCGGCGTCCTGTTCCGCGTTGCGCAGCAATCGCATCAGCTCGTCAGCCGCACCGGGGCCTTTGTCCAGCTTGCAGTAAGCGTCGAACCATTCAAGCTCGCCGACGAGTCCCGACTCTCCTACATGCACGCCGAGCTTACGAGCCGCGGCTGAATTCACCCAGCCGCAATGCATGTCTGCGCTTGACAGCGCCACGGGCTGGTCGCCCGACACCGCGTCGATCGCAGCCAATGTCGGTTGGGCATCATCGGCCCACAGGGAGTGTCTGAACCGCATGCCGACCACGTACTGGTCCGGGTCGAGCGTGCCGGATTCGCGGCGTTCCTCCAAGTGCTCGCGTAGCAGGCTCATTGCCTCATCGGCGCTGCGGGCATCAATCAGATCAAGCCGCCCCAGCGTGTACGACCACTGCGTGAAGTGCGTGTGACAATCCCACAAGCCGGGAATGACCCACGTTTTTGAAGCCTTGTCTACCGACTTTTCCGAAGACCGTACATCCGCGATCCGCCCTTGCTCAATCGTGATGTCGACAGACTCATCGGACCCCACGAAACACACATTCTCAATCACATACGGTTCGCCCATACATCCTCGATTCAACAAAATGACCTCATTGCCAGCCATAGTATCCTTGCAATGCTTGCGATTGCCGCGCTCGTCTCAATCGGCTATGCACACTTTGAATTCCTCCGCTGGGATACGGTTATCCGCATCAGAAAAAGAAGGGCGCAGTTATCCACTTATCCACTGTTTGCCGGAAGCCGGTAGGCAGCGCGGCGACATTTCCTCTACTTTGGCGCTATGGACAATGGAGCACAATATTCGGAAAGCCTCGCACGGCTGAGGACAAGAACCATCGAACAATGTCTCGAAGCGCAGAGGCGCACCGGAAGGCGGCTGGTGTTCGCGCTTGATACCGCACTGAGTTTACAAGGCATCGAACTGCCTCGCTACCGGCGCGGAGGGCTTTTGGCTGATACGCTGCACGCGGTGATTGAAAGTAACGGCGTGCGAACGATACTGCAGGGGATTTGTTTTGTGCTTTGGTCTGGACCTCAGACGCATATGCCGATTCATCATGGTCGATTGCGATGCACGGATTCCGTGACCACATGGGCCATGCATGCCAATCGGCTTGAAGATGAAGAATTGGTGGTTTTGGGTGATTCGATGATGCGGCGTGATGGACATATGAAAAAGGCCACACTGGAGGAGTTTCGGATATATGTCGATAGCTTGTCCGATTTGTCCAACTATTCAGGCTCCGACAGATTACGTGCGGTGAGAGGAGTGTCGAAAATGCGTAGGGCTCTCAGGCTGATGCGGGAGAATACAGATTCTTCCCAGGAAACGAGAAGTCGAATTGTTCTGTTGCGTTATGGTTTGCCTTGTCCGGAAGTGAACTATGCCATTCGGCTCAAAGGCTATTCTCATGTATTTTTCGCGGACATGGCTTATCCGGATTTGAAAATCATCATTGAATACGACGGCAGGCATCATGCCTCGCGATGGTTGGCTGACAGTAAACGTCGGGAAGCGTTGGAGGATGAAGGATGGCTGTATATCCAGGTGACGGCGGAAAATCTCAGGGATGAGGATTCTCAAAAGGAATTGGCGGAACGCGTGGCGCAGAGGATGTCATTGCGTTTGGGGGAGCCTGTGCGGCTATGTGGGCGAATGACGATTGCTCAGATAGCCGATGGTCGGAGGAAGGGCAACCGTCTGTGAGGCTTGGGCAAGCCCATATCTCGCTTATGAATGGCGGAATCGGGCTGCGGCATGATGCTATCTCGCTTATAGATGGCGGATGAAATCCACAAAAAGGCCTTAAGAGGTATGAATATTACCCCCTAGGGCCTTAGCGATTCAAGAAGACTGCCATCTATAAGCGAGATAGCATCGGTCGGGTGGAGAAATCCGCCATCCATAAGCGAGATGGCGGATTTCTGCGGCTCACTGCACGGCGGCGAGGGCTTGGTCGAGGTCGGCGATGATGTCGGCCGTGTTTTCGATGCCGCAGCTCAGGCGCACCAGGTCGATGCCGACGCCGGCTTCCTCAAGCTGCTCCTCGGTGAGCTGGCGATGCGTGGTGCCGGCCGGATACAGCGTGCAGCTGCGCGCATCGGCCACATGCGTGGCGATGGACACCATCTTCAGATGGTCGAGGAACGCGGAGACCTTCTCGCGGCCGCCCGGCACGCCGAAGGAGATCACACCGCAGGTGCCGTTCGGCATGTACTTCTCCGCCAGCGCATGGTACTTGTCCGTTTCGAGGCCCGGGAAGCTCACCCAGCTGACGCGCGGATCGGCGTCGAGCCACTTGGCCACGGCCAGTGCGTTCGCGCAGTGGCGCTCCATGCGCACGCCGAGGGATTCCAGATGCATGCCCATGATCCACGAATTGATTGGCGCCGGAGTGGAGCCGAAGTCGCGCATGAGCTGCGCGGTGGCCTTGGTGATGTATGCGGCCTTGCCGAATTCCTTCGCGTAGGTGACGCCATGGTAGGAGTCGTCCGGAGTGGTGAGGCCCGGGAATTTCTCCGCATGGGCCATCCAGTCGAAATTGCCGGAATCGACGATCGCGCCGCCCACGCAGGATCCGTGGCCGTCCATGTACTTGGTGGTGGCGTGCGTGACGATGTCCACGCCGTACTGGAACGGACGGCAGTTGATCGGCGTTGGGAAGGTGTTGTCGACGATCAGTGGCACGCCGTGACGATGCGCTGCGTTCGCGAACTTCTCGAAGTCGAGCACGATAAGCGCCGGATTGGAGATGGACTCGCCGAACACGGCCTTGGTGTTCGGCTGGAACGCGGCCTCAAGTTCCTCTTCGGTGCAGTCCGGGCTGACGAAGGTGCATTCGACGCCCATCTTGCGCATGGTCACGTTGATGAGGTTGAACGTGCCGCCGTAGATGGCGGAGGAGGCGACGATGTGGTCGCCGTTGTTGCAGATGTTGAACAGCGCGAAGAAGTTCGCCGCCTGGCCGGACGAGGTGAGCATCGCGGCCGCGCCGCCTTCCAGCTCGCAGATCTTCGCGGCGACGGTGTCGTTGGTCGGATTCTGCAGGCGGGTGTAGAAGTAGCCGGATTCGGACAGGTCGAACAGTCGGCTCATCTGTTCGCTCGACTGGTATTTGAAGGTCGTGGCCTGGATGATTGGGGGAGTGCGGGATTCTCCATTGCCCGGCTGATAGCCTCCCTGCACGCAGATGGTGTCGACGTTTTCGCTCATATGTTCCTTCTTTCGATTCCGCGCTTCCGTGTGCCGCGCAGGTGTTGCGCCGCGATGCGAACAAACAAACAAACAAACAAACACACTGTATCACTGCATTGATAAATGGCTTGATTCCAATGGAAACGCCGTATAGTTTAACGAATTGACAAACTTAGGTAATTCAATTTATTATGTAGACCAAGACGGGCGGAAAGCCCGCTGCGAAATAAAGCTTTACGTAAGTAAACCAAGCAAAGGAGCATTCCATGGGTCTGTGGGATATCGATAAGATTCCGTACGTCGGTCGCGAAAAGGGGCCGCAGGAGGGTCTTGCTTTCCATTACTACGATGCCGACAAGGTCGTTGCCGGCAAGAAGATGAAGGACTGGCTGCGTTTCGGCGTCGCATGGTGGCACACCTTCGACCAGGAGCTGGTCGACCCGTTCGGCACCGGCACCGCCCAGCGCCCGTGGTACGGCAAGTATTCCGATCCGGAGGACGAGGCTCTGGCCAAGGTCGACTACGCCTTCGAGTTCTTCCAGAAGCTCGGCGTCGAGTACTTCTGCTTCCATGATCGCGACATCGCTCCGGAAGGCGACACCCTGCGCGAGACCGACAAGAACCTGGACAAGGTCGTCGACAAGATCGAAGAGAACATGAAGTCCACCGGCATCAAGCTGCTGTGGAACACCTCCTCCCTGTTCACCAACCCGCGCTTCGTCTCCGGCGCCTCCACCTCCCCGTTCGCCGACATTTACGCGTACGCCGGCGGCCAGCTGAAGCACTCCCTGGAGATCGCCAAGCGCCTTGGTGCCGAGAACTACGTGTTCTGGGGCGGCCGTGAAGGCTACGAGAACCTGTGGAACACCCAGATGAAGCGCGAGCAGGAGCACATGGCCAAGTTCTTCCACATGTGCCATGACTACGCGAAGGAAATCGGCCTGGACGCCCAGTTCCTGATCGAGCCGAAGGCCAAGGAACCGACGATGTTCCAGTACGACTTCGATGCCGCCACCGCCATCAACTTCCTGCGCACCTATGATCTGATGGACGTCTTCAAGCTGAACCTGGAAGGCAACCATGCCAACCTGGCCGGCCACACCTACCAGCACGAGATCCGCACCGCCCGCGAGGCCGGCGTGCTCGGCTCCCTGGACGCCAACCAGGGCGACAAGCTCATCGGCTGGGATATGGATGAGTTCCCGACCGACCTGTACGAGACCTCCACCGTTATGTGGGAAGTCCTCGCCGAAGGCCAGATCGGCCCTCACGGTGGTCTGAACTTCGACGCCAAGCCGCGTCGTACCTCCTTCACCGCCGAGGATCTGTTCCGCTCCCACATCGCCGGCATGGATTCCTTCGCAGCAGGCCTCCTGGTCGCCGCCAAGATGCACGAGGACAAGGTCATCGAGAACCTGCAGGCCGAGCGTTACAGCTCCTTCGATTCCGGTATCGGCGCGACCGTCGAGAACGGCACCGCCTCCCTGGCCTCCCTCGAGGAGTATGCTCTGGATATCCCGCAGTCCAAGCTCATCGAAGCCACCAAGTCCGATCACCTCGAGTCCGTCAAGGCCACGATCAACAACTACATGATCGACGCTCTGGCCGAGGCGTGAGCCGAAAACTCACTAGGGTTTTAGGTAGCCTCGGGCGAAGTCCGAGACGGTAGTCGAGGGCGAGCAATGACTGGGCGCGCGTAGCGTTCCGGAATTGCAGGACCGAGGCATGGGCGCAGTAAGGAGTTTCCGTTAGGACTCCTGATTCATCGCTGGATCAAACAGTGGGGCTCGACTGTGACAGAGCCGGATGTGGTGTGCCGAAGCGTCGGTGTTCCGGCACACCACTCACTTTTCTTTTCTTCCTCCTTCCTCAAATTTCCTTCGCACGCAAGTCGTTTGCCGGCTAGATCGCCAGTGAGCGGCTTGCGTGCGTTGTTAGACCAAGCGAAAATTTCGATTATTCGCAATGATGTGATGTATCCAAACGTTCCCGAATGAGGCGTACTTATGACCACAACGATTACCATCGCCAATCCCATTCTTCACGGAATGCATCCTGATCCGAGTTGGATTTGGGATGATGATCTTCGGCAAATCGTGCTTGTGACCTCCACCTTCGAACTGGTTCCAGGCTTGCCTATTTACGTTTCCAGGGATATGGCCCACTGGAAACACGTGTCGGATGCCATAGATGAGGAGTTGGCAAGACGTTTGCTCATTCCTTTCGTGGATGACTCGGGTGGCGTCTATGCGCCGACGCTGCGTAGGATTCGTGGCAAATACGTGATTGCCTGCACCATCGCTCGCATCAATGGACGCAAAGCCATCGCGGAAGGATGCTCCCAGGCCGAATTGGATGCGGCCCAGGCGGCGGAAGGCAACTTCGTTCTTGAGTCGGACTCGATCGACGGACCTTGGCGTGGGCCGTTCTGGATCGAGGGCGCCGAAGGCATCGATCCAGACATATTCGAGGATGAGGACGGCAATGTGTACTGGACCCAGACCCGTCCTGCGGTCAATCCGCAATGGGAAGGCCAGACCGAGGTCTGGACCCAACGCATTAATCCGGAGACTTGGACTTTTGTCGATGACGGTCTTCCTGCGGGATCGGGCAAGACGGTAATATGGCGCGGATACGGTATGGAATCGGTGTGGGCTGAGGCGCCGCATCTCTATCGCGTGGGTGATTATGTGTATCTGATGACCGCTGAGGGGGGCACCAGTTTCGAACATAGCGAAATGGCCATGCGCATCTATGCACCGCATGGACTGCTTCGGGCGTTCGAAGCTTACGAACGGGAAGTATCCGAATCGGGTGAGTGCATTCCGCAGGTTCGTGACGGGGAACGCTGCTATCTTGGCACCGCAATCCGTGCCTTCCACGCGGATAAGAAGAATCCGATTCTTACCCACCGACATCTGGGTTTGTCGGAACCGCTGCAATGCGTGGGACATGCGGACCTGTTGCTTCATCCGGAACTGGGATGGTGGCTGGTGTGTCTCGGCGTGAGGGAGACGCGGGGAAAGCATGACGGCGAATTATTGAGCTACTTGGGAAGGGAGAGCTTTGTCGCTCCGGTATCCTGGGAACATAATCCGGCCGATTGGAAGCTGGACGGCAACGGTGCATTAGATACGCATGAGGGTGACCCCGGATGGCCAGTGACGTGCGCTGGTCTTGGCCGCTTGGCCGACGAGATCACGGTTACTACTGAAGACGATGGCATCACCATCGAGCCTAGGGTGAAATCCTCGCTCGCCGGTGACGTGGAACCTGCGCTGGTGGATGTGGCTGATGGCTCGACGAACGATGTGGTGGTGCGCGACGAGCGTGATGTCAGCTACCGCAGAATAGCGAAACTGCCGACGCTCATGCCGATTCCCATGTCCGGTTCTTTAGTGATTCGGCAGAATTCCACGCATTACGCGGTGTTTTCGATGCATGGCACGGATGTGCGCTACGAGACGGTGAATGGAGATGATTCGCAAGCCGGTTCCGTTGCCGCCCTGCGGGCTGATGGCACACGTCCGGCGGTGCTTTTCGACGACAACCGCTTGTCGGTCATCGTGACTGGCATGCATGGTTTGGTTGATTCTGCGACGTTCGTGCGTCAGGGGCAGGTCCTGCTGAGTGTCGATGCTCGTTTCCTCAGCACCGAATGGGCCGGTGGGTTCGTCGGTTGCATGGCCGGCTTCATGGCATAGTTTCTACGGAATTTCAGGATGGTTCACTGCTGGTGTTCCGACGGGCCGTCTTAGAACGAGTTGAAAACGGGTCGAAAGGCTAGGAGCGCTGTATTCTCCCTCCGGTTGTGCCTGTGAGGTTTGCCCCGCTGATTAACCCTCGAGTTGCTGTGTGCTGTTGCGTACCACTAGCGATGTCGGCATGATGATGTGCGGTTGGATCACGTCGTCGGTGGACAGCGCCTCGACCAGCATGCGTACGGCGGCCCTTGCCATGTCTTGGAGCGGCTGCCGTACGGTGGTCAGCGCCGGGCCAAGGAATGCGGCAGTCTGCACATCGTCGAATCCGACCACGGATAAATCCTCGGGAATACGTAATCCCAGCTGTCTTGCCGCCTCGTAGACGCCCATGGCCTGCAGATCGCTGCCGGCGAAGATTGCGGTCGGACGATTTGGTTGTTTCAACAGGGAGATGGACTGTGCGTAACCGCCGGAAGTGGTGAAATCGCCTTCGGTGATAAGTTCGGGATCGGTTTCGATTCCATGTTCCGCAAGCGCTGATGTATATCCGTCCAGACGTGCTTTGGAACACATCATTTCCTCCGGTCCGGTGATGATGCCTATGCGGGTATGTCCGAGTGCGAGCAGATGCCTGGTGGCGATTACGCCTCCGGTCCAGTTGTCCGCTTGCACCGACAGCGTGTCTGGATCTGGATTACCGAATGGATCGAACAAGACGAAGGGAATACCTCTGGAATGCAGTTTGTTCCGTTCGATACGTGTCAGACTGGAGAAGACAAGAATGGCGCCATCTGTCTGCCGACGCAGCATGTTGTCAATCCAGGATGAGTCCGGGTGCTGGCGATTGCCGCCTTCGGTGGTGATGACGTTCAAATCATGCAACTTGGCTTCGCGAATGGCGCCACGGAGTACTTCAAGGGCCCAGACATTATCGAAATCTTGGAACACGATTTCGATGATTCGTTGGCTTTTCGTGCTTGTCGCTTTACGGGAATACCCATACCGTTTCAACACCGCGTTGATGGTTTGCCGCGTCTCTTCGGAAACGTCGGCTCTGCCGTTGAGCGCCTTGGATACGGTGGAAAGGGAATAACCGGTCTCTTTAGCTATGTCAGAGAGTCGTACCGTAGCTTTTTTTGCCGTATTGCGCATGAGTCACTCCTTCTTCATTTTCATCATATCCGAAAATGCGAACGAAAGTTTCGGTTTACGTTTTTCGAAACTTTCGATATGTTGGCAATGCTTAAAAACGGTGTAAAATCAACGAAAAATAGTTAGTTTTCTGATTTTACAAAAAACTTGACTTTGTGTGATTTGTTTCGGTAGTCTGTAGGTACAACGAAAACGGAATGGAAATTTTCGAAGGGAGTCAAAGGCTGATTCTCTGTCTGCCAGGGAGCTGCGGCAGCATTCGTTGCGGTCATGCTTCCCGATTCGGCCCATTCGAGAGAAATCGTTCCTGTCGTTGCCATCATTTTGTCGATGATGATTTGGTCAATAAGGAGAAGACAATGAAGTTCAAAACCATTGCAGCTGCCACTCTTGCGGTGGCGACCATGTTGGGCATGGGTGCCTGCGGCCCCAGCGCTGGTGCCAAAGACGATAAGACCATTACGTTCTGGCATAACGCAACAGCTGGTGACGGCAAGCAGTATTGGGAGGATATGGCCAAAGCGTTCGAGAAGAAGACCGGTGTCAAGGTCCAGATCCAAGCCATCCAAAACGAGGATTTCGAAGGCAAGCTGACCACCGCTATGCAGGATCCCGCCTCCGGCCCGGATGTGTACATGACCCTTGGTGGAGCCAAGACCAAGGACATGATTGACGCCGGACAGGGCATGGACCTCACTGATAAGATCAGTGACACCGTCAAGAAGCAGATGTCTTCTGCGCTGGAGTCCATGTCCTATGACGGCAAGGTCTATGGTGTTCCAGTCACTGTGCAGCCTGGTGGCATCTGGTATTCCAAGGATCTGTTCAAGCAGGCTGGCATCGATGCCGCGCCGACCACCTTCAGCGAGCTGAAGACCGATGTGCAGAAGCTTCGCAGCGCTGGCATCGATCCGATCGCACTCGGCGGCAAGGATGCTTGGCCGGTCGGTCACTGGTACTACTGGTTGTCCATGCGCGAATGCTCTCCGAAGGCCTACGCCAAGGGCGTCAATGACAAGGACTTCTCCGACTCCTGCTGGACCAAGGCCGGAGATGATCTGAAGGATTTGTTGGATGCGAATGCTTTTAACGAAGGATTCCTCACCACGACGGCCCAGCAGGGCGCCAGCTCGTCCGCAGGTCTGCTGGCCAATCATAAGGCTGCGATGGAGCTCATGGGCACATGGGAGCCTGGAGTTCTCAAGGACCTGACTCCGGACAAGAAGCCAATGGCTGACCTTGGCTTCTTCGCCTTCCCGACCGTGGACGGAGGAAAAGGCGAGGAAGGTGCTTTGATGGGCGCTGTGACCGGTTTCGCTGTCAATCCCGAGGCTCCGGACGCTGCTGTTGATTTCGTCAATTTCATGGCTGAGAAATCAAATCAGGAGAAATACGCCACTGCGTTCAGCACCATTCCGGCTTCCGCCGAAGCTTACGATGCGGTTACCGATGAAAATCTTAAAGCCATCATCGAAGCTATGAAAAAGTCCGATGGCATGCAGCTGTGGATGGATACCGCTCTCGGCGGAAATATTGGCAACGCTCTTAATTCCGGAGTGGTGAATCTGCTTTCCGGACAGGGGACTTCGGCTGACATCGTCAAGGCGATGAAGGACGCAGCGGCCAAGGGCTGACAGTGAACATGGCTGGTTGAAGGCCAAAGGAGGGTGGATAGACAGATATTCATCCACCCTCCTTCCTATTCGAGAAACGTATCTGGTAGTGGAGAAAACCATGTCAAGTACAAGCAAAGACGCGGTGACGCTGCGCGCTAAGCGGTCCAAGAAACCGTCCGATGGCAAAATGCGTCGTAATGTTGAGATTTTCGTACTGTCCGCACCTGCGATTCTTCTGTTCGTCTGCTTTGTGATTCTGCCTATCGTCTTGGGTGCTTATTACGGCTTCTATCAGTGGAAGGGTTACGGACTTCCCTCCAAGACAGGTAAATTCGTTGGTCTCCAGAACTACATCACAGCGCTTAAGGATCCCGCGTTCCAGGCGGCAATTCTGCATACCTTCGAGGTCGTGATCGGCTCGTTGGTCATCCAGGCTCCGCTCGCCATCCTGTTCGCATTGCTGCTGAACCAGAAGTTCAAGGGGCGTGGTCTCATCCGCACCCTCATCTTCGTGCCGTATGTCGTTTCCGAGGTCATCGTCGGCACAGGATGGAGCCTGTTGCTGCAGAAGAAGGGCGCCATCAATGAGATTCTGGCCAACTTCGGCATCAATGGTCCCGATTGGCTGGCCGACCCGAAAATCGCTATTTGGACGCTGCTGTTGCTGATCAGCTGGAAATACGTCGGTTTCGCCGTAATTCTGATGCTCGCCGGCATGCAATCCATTCCCGAGGAACTGTATGAAGCAGCCAAGGTGGATGGGGCGAGTTTCTGGCAGATGCAGAAAAGCATCACGTTGCCGTTGCTTGCTCCGACGTTGCGGATCTGGGTGTTCCTTTCCATGATTGGCTCTCTGCAGCTTTTCGATCTGGTCTATATCGTGTGGGGCAAGTATGTGTCGACCACCGCTGGTGTGTCCACCATGGCCACCTACATGGTGCGTGAAGGTCGTGGAGCCGGCAACTATGGCTATGGTTCCGCCGTTGCTCTGATCATCTTCGTGATCTCTTTGATCATCGCACTCGTCTATCAGAAGTTCGTGCTGAACCGTGACTTGGACGGTGCTGTTACTGAACAGAAAGAAGCCGAGAAGCGTGCCAGGAAGCGCGCAAAAGAAGTGCAGCATCGTGAGGTTGCTGCCCTGGCAAGTGAGGTGAAGTGATGACTGCCGCAACAATCGCAGGACATTCCAACAAAAGCGAGTACAGCAAGAAGAATGGTTACCGTAAGTCATCCAAGACGCCATGGGGCAACCCAATCGTCTACTTCTTCTCCCTGGTGCTTGTGGCCATCTGCATCACTCCGGTGTTGTACATTATCTTCGGCGGTTTCCGTACCAATTCGCAGATCACCAACCATCCGTCCGGGATGCCGAACCCATGGGTCCCCGACAACTACAAGACGGTCTTCGAAAGTGATATTTTCTGGACGGAACTGAAGAATTCTACCATCGTGGGTATCGCCACCATGGTAGGCGTCGTGGTGCTTAGCATCATGGTGAGCTTTGTCATCGCCCGATACAAATTCCGCTATGCGCCGCTTATGTACGCGTTGTTCTCTGCTGGTCTCATGTTCCCGATGACCGTTGGCATTACACCTTTGTATCTGCTGATTCGCAATCTGGGTCTGGCCAACTCCCTGTGGGGTCTGATCCTTCCGCAAATTGCCTTCGGACTTCCTCAGACCATCATCATCTTGGTGCCGTTCCTACAGTCGATTCCTAATGAGCTTGAGGAGGCCTGTCTTCTCGATGGATGCTCCCGCCTTGGCTTCTTCTGGCGCATGGTCATTCCGCTGTCCATGCCTGGTGTGGCCACCACTGGAATCCTCACCTTCGTGGGAAGCTGGAATGCCTACATGCTGCCGCTGTTCGTGCTCAGTGATGCCAACAAGTACACATTGCCACTTGGCGTACAGATGTTCAGCTCCGAACACTCCGTTGACACCGCACAGGTGTTGGCCTTCACCTCTCTGGCTATGATTCCGGCCCTGATCTGTTTCACCATCTTCCAGAAGAAGATCGTCGGCGGCCTGACAGGTGCGGTCAAGGGCTGACGAAATGTGACAATCCACGCCCGGAAGATGTTCCTTTCCGTCTTCCGGGCTTCATCTCTTATGCAAGAGGTACATTATGAAGATTTCCAACCCGGTGCTCACCGGTTTTCATGCCGATCCTTCAATGATTCGCGTCGGTGACACTTATTACATTGCCAATTCCACTTTCGAATGGTTCCCAGGCGTTCGCCTGCATGAGTCCAAGGACCTGGTGCATTGGAACATTCTTCCAAGCCCGTTGAGCCGGTCCAGCCAGCTTGATATGAGAGGAAACCCCTCTTCGGGCGGCATCTGGGCTCCTGACCTAAGCTATGCGGATAACAAATTCTGGTTGATCTACACTGATGTCAAGGTGGTCAATGGTGCATTCAAGGATTGCACTAATTATTTGGTCACCGCCGAGGACATCCACGGGCCATGGAGCGAGCCGGTTCGCATCAACGGGGTCGGTTTTGACGCCAGCCTGTTCCATGACGACGACGGCCGCAAATACTTGGTGCAGCAGACATGGGATTTCCGTGAATACCACCACCAGTTCGACGGCATCACGTTGACGGAATTCGACGTCGACACCATGAAGCTCAAGCCAGAAACGGCCCGCACCATCTGGGATGGCACCTCGGTGAAGATCACCGAAGGTCCCCACCTATACAAGAAGGATGGTTGGTACTACCTGTTTGCCGCAGAAGGCGGCACGGTGTATGAGCATCAGGAATCTGTGGCGCGTTCCCGTACCCTTGACGAATGCTCCTTCGAAGTTATGCCGAATGGCCCGTTCATCGGTAACTTCGACACTCCTGACACCTATTTGCAGAAGCAGGGCCATGGAGCGTTGGTGGACACCCCGTCCGGCGAGTGGTATTACGCCTCCCTATGCGGTCGTCCGTGGCGTCATGATACCGAACCGGCCCATGGCACCCGCGGATGGTGCACACTCGGACGCGAGACCTCCATCCAGAAAGTCGAATGGGATGAGGACGGTTGGCCGCGCGTGGTCGGAGGCCATGGCGGACAGCGTTACGTCGACGCTCCGAAAGACGCCATCGAGACCGTTGCCCCAGCGACGCGCGACGAGCGCGACGAGTTCGAATCCGACGAACTCGGATTGAATTGGAACACCCTGCGCGTCCCGTTCACCGACGCCATGGGCACGGTGGGCGGTGGCAAACTGGCATTGCGTGGTCAGGGCTCGCTGTGCAACCTGTTTGACCTGTCCCTTGTGGCTCGTCGCTGGCAGGCATTCGATTTCGACGCTGAGACCAAGGTGCATTTCGATCCGAAGAACTACATGCAGATGGCAGGCCTGACCAACTATTACGATGACCTATGCTGGTCATGGGCGTTTGTCACTTGGGATGAGAAACGACATGCAAGGGTCATCGAAGTGGCTCAGAACGATTTCAACCAATACACGTCGTTCCTCAAGGATGACGCCATCGTGGTGCCCGAAGACGCCGAAGCGGTATGGCTGCGCACCAAGGTCCGCACGGAATACTATTCCTACGAATATTCCTTCGACGGTGAGCGCTTCACCGAGATTCCGGTGAAGCTCGATGCGAAGATTCTGTCCGATGACTATGTGAACCAGCGCTATGGCGGCTTCTTCACCGGCGCGTTCGTGGGTCTCGCCTGTGTTGATCTGTCTGGCTATGACGCGAAAGCCGAATTCGACTATTTCGATTATCGGGAGCTTCCCGACAACCGGTAGTCGATGCCGACGGGCGGCGATTCGCCGCATTCCTGCCGCCCGTCGGTTATTTGGTGAAATGAACGCAGACTCAATGGGGAGAATGCTGAGATGACTTTGCGATTGCCGAAACTACTTGACGACGGCTGCGTGCTGCAAGCCGGTGTGGACATGCATATTTGGGGCACCGGCGATCCCGGACGCATCGTATTGACACGGCTTGCTGACGAGCGGCATATGGTGCAGGTGAAAGACGACGGAACTTGGAACGCGCCGTATGGTCCGATCGAAGCTGGAGGGCCGTACGAGCTGACCATATGCTACGAGGACGGAGCGGAGCGTATCTCACGGCAGTGCTATGCGGGAGAGGTGTTCCTGTGCTCCGGGCAGTCGAATATGGAACTGCCTATGGCTTGGGTGCGCGCCGACTATCCACAGGAGTGGGACCGTGATCCCGATCCATTGCTGCGGCAGTACAAAGTGATTCCCGATTACGATTTCAAAGGTCCTCGCGACGATCACGACCGTGCGTTCTGGCAGGGCTGCGATGCGGATACGCTTGATGATTTCTCAGCGCTCGCATATTTTTTCGGTCGCAGGATCCGCCAGTGGCTCGGTGTGCCCGTTGGTCTGTTGAACATTTCATTGGGCGGCTCTCCGATCGAATCCTGGATGGACATTGACACATTACGAGCGTTCCCCGAAGCGCTCGCCAGTCTTGAACCGTACCTTGGCGATGGTGTGGCGTCGAAAAGAAGCTTCGATTCCGTTGCCGAGCGGGACCGGTGGTACCAGGCGCTTGGATACGAGGCCGTGGCCGATGCCCACCATGAATGGCTGCCATTGATCGCGTGGGACTGTCCGGAATCCAAGAACATCGAGCCGCGCGACGTGGCATGGCATGACATACGCCTGCCTGGATGGTACAAGGATCGCGGACTTGCCGGTTTCCGCGGCGAGATTACCATGAGAAAAACCGTGTTCCTGCCTCCGTCGGATGCGGGGAAGCCCGCCCTACTGCGTCTGGGCACCATGAATGATGCCGACCATACGTGGGTCAACGGTGTGTTGGTCGGTGGGCGAAGCAATGTGTATGAGCCGCGGGACTATCCGGTCGCAGCCGGCGTGCTGCGCGCCGGCGCGAACGAAATCCGCATGCGTCTGGTCGTTGAACGGCCCGGCGGCCGTGTGACGCCCGGCAAACGGATGACACTGACCATCGGAGACGATGTCTTCGACCTGTCCGGCATTTGGCAGTATGCCGTGACCGCCGAAGCCGACCGCGATTGCCCATTCGAGGATTTCGTCAGATGGAAGCCGACCGGCCTGTACAACGCCATGCTCGCCCCGTGTTTTCCATATGCGGTGCGGGCCGTGCTGTGGTATCAGGGCGAATCGAATACCGGCGACTACGCCATGCGTTATGGCGATGAGCTGAAAGCCATGATTGAATTGTGGCGTGGCAAGTGGCATCAGCCGGATATGCCATTCCTGATCGTCCAGCTTCCGAAATTCGGCATCGACGCCATCGAGGATGGTGGTTGGCCGCTTATTCGAGAACAGGAATGGAGAGTGGCGGACGAACTTGAACACGTGGCTGCGGTGGTGACGCTTGATGCCGGTGAAAGCAATGATTTGCATCCTCATGATAAGAAAACCATCGCGGATCGTGCATTCAATGTCGCGATGGATTTTGTGTATGGCCAGCAGGCTCAGCCTCAGCCGGTTGTTGAAACCGCAGAGGCGGACGATGGATTGTTGAGGATGCACTGCGTGTGGCGGAATTCCATGGGCGAACAGATGCAATCGCAGAATCGCCATCTGATGACGTTGGATGGTGACGTTCCGCGAGAAATTGATTTCCTGTGGCACGACTGCGCCACTTCGGTGCGGGCTGAGGCATGGCTGGATGGTTGCGATATTGTGGCGCGCATACCGTCGCGCATGCCGGACGAGGTGCGGTATGCGTGGAGCAACAGCCCGGAATCCGGTCTCATCTGCGACGGGGACGGTGTTCTGCTTCCGCCGTTTCATCTGCCGTTGCCCATGGTTGATTAGGAGCAGTCATGCGCAGACAAGTCATGATTCGTCAAGGATGTGTCGACGGATTCTCCGATGCGGATCCTGTGATCACCGTGTTTCGGGGCATTCCATATGCCAAGCCGCCTGTTGATGAGTTACGCTGGCGTGAGCCACAACCTGCTGAAGCGTGGGATGGCGTGCTCGAAGCCGGTGATTTCGCGCCGATGCCGATGCAGCCGCTGCCCGGCTCGGATGAGTTCTACGGCAGGGAATGGCAGATTGACGCTGACACTCCGATGGCTGAGGATTGTCTGTATCTGAATATCTGGACGCCGGCCTTGCGTGGATGCGGCAGTGGTTCCGAGATTCGTACGGATTCCCGTTGCGATGGGCATGGGCTGCCTGTGATGGTATGGCTTTACGGTGGAGCGTTTCAGACTGGATCTATCTGTGAGAAGGAGTTCAATGGAGAGCAGCTGGCCCGTCAGGGCGTGGTGGTGGTCTCCATTGCTTATCGGTTGAATGTGTTTGGTTTTTTCGCGCATGCCATGTTGGAAAAGGAAGCGGTTGATGGACGGCCTTGTGCGAATTTCGGATTTCTTGACCAGCGGATGGGCATTCAGTGGGTAAAGGACAATATTGCCTTGTTTGGTGGCGATCCTGCGAACATTACCGTGTTCGGCCAGTCCGCAGGGGCCGCAAGCGCGTTGGCGCAAAGTGTCTCGCCGATGAACGATGGTCTGTTCCAACGCGTCATCATGCAGTCTGGAGGTGGAACTGGTCTGTTCAATCGCCATCTGTGGTCTCTTGAGGATGCGCAGCGAAATGGAGCGCGTTTTTTGAAGTATCTGGAAGTTGAATCGATTGCCGAGGCGCGTTCTGTTCCTGCGACTGATCTGCTGGAGGCGGCGGTGACTTTTCCTGCTTGCGATTGGTCTGGGCAGGGTGATGATGTCGTATGGGCTCCGATGACTAATTGGATTCCCTGCGTCGATGGGACATTCCTTGTCGAGCAATACCGTGATGCGCTTATTGCGGGACATCGCGTTCCGTGTGATTTGTTGGTGGGGAACACGACCGGCGAGTTCATGGTTCCGGGCCCTGATGGCACTCCGTATCCGGAGGGTGAATGCGGCAATCTGGATATGATCGATGCATGGGTGTCAGGCGGCGGCTCGGAACCATACAGGTATCGATTCGATGTGGATATGCCGGGGGATGATGCCGGTGCGTTTCATTCGTCCGATTTATGGTTTTCGTTCGGGACGCTCCCTGCGAGCTGGCGGCCGTTTCGAGGCTGGCATTACGATTTGTCCCATGCGATGAATCGATATTGGGTGAATTTCGCGGCGACAGGTGATCCGAACGGTTCCGGATTGCCTGAGTGGACGGCATGCGGACCTGATGGTCAACGATATATGCTGTTCGGTGGATGCCACGATACGCCGGGTAACGTTTCATGCGTCATGGTCAAGTAAGTGAATATAGTATGGTGTGAGCGTTCACTATAGTGCGGTGGAATGTGATGAAGGAGACGGATATGACGCAGGAGACGGAAGCGCTGATCGCGTCCGACGAGGATCTGACCAAACTGTTCGCCGGCAAGCCGACGCAATATCGCAAATCGAAGTCGCTGCCGAAATTCACAGGCGAGGCCATGCGCGCCTGCGCGAAGATCAACCGCATCTTCTTCGATGATCCGGACGAGGCGTACCGTTTGTTTCACGAGCTGGTCCCGGACGCGGGGGAGGGCGTGCAGTTCACGCCGCCGTTCAATGTCGACTACGGCATCGGATTGACCATTGGCCGCGGCACGTTCCTCAACAAGGATTTCATGGTGTGCGGCGGCGGATATGTGACGCTCGGTGAGGATTGTCTGATCGGTCCGCGCTGCACCATCGCCACACCCAACCATGCCAAGGACGCTGCCACCCGCCTGGCGGGCTGGGAGCATGCCAGTGCCGTGACCATCGGTGATAACGTGTGGTTCGGCGCCAATGTGACGGTCACGCCGGGGGTGACCATCGGGTCGAATTCCATCATCGGCGCCGGGTCCGTGGTGACACGTGACATTCCGGAGAACGTCATAGCCGTGGGCAATCCAGCGCATGTGATTCGTGAGATTCCCGAACATGACCCTGCCTTCGCCGATGTGGAAGGTTTGCTGTAGTTTTGCAAACGTTTCATAGGGTGTGTTGACGGCAAATCGATTTCTCCAGCCATGCGATGCAGGTGAGCGCGTAAAGCCTTATACGGAAGCTGTCGTTCATATTGTCGTTTCTATGAGTATGGTTCATGAATCAGCATAGGGCCGGGAAGCCCCATTGTTGGGAAGCTTCCCGGCCCTATGCCTGAATTCCTGCGGTGATGGATCAGCCGCGGGCCTTGGCGTAGGCTTCGTATACGGCTTCGGTCGGTTCGCCGGTCTCCACGCCGTCGATGGTGAGTTGCCATGCCGGAGGCTCGGTTTCGCCGGACAGCACCCAGGCGGCCTGGCGGGCCGCGCCGATGGCCACGTATTCGTCGGTGGCGGGTCGGGTCACGTCCATGCCCAGAATGCTTGGTGCCAGCGTGCGGATAGCTTCGGACTTCGCGCCGCCGCCGATGAGCAGAATGCGCGTGATGCTTGCGCCCAGGGATCGGATGAGCTCCAGGCAGTCGCGCTGGGAGCACAGCAGTCCTTCGACGAAGGCGCGGGCCAGGTTCTCGCGTGTGGTGTTGGCCAGAGTCATGCCGGAGAAGGTGGCGGTGGCATTCGGGCGGTTCGGCGTGCGTTCGCCGTCGAAGTACGGCACCAGGGTGATGCCGTTGGCGCCGGGCTTGGAGGCGAAGGCCAGCTTGGCCAGTTCGTCGTAATCCACGCCGAGGGCGGCGCGGCCGGCGTCGAGGATGCGCGAACCGTTGATGGTGCAGGCCAGCGGCAGGTAGTGCCCGGTGCAGTCGGCGAAGCCGGATACGGCGCCGGTCAGGTCGTAGGTTGGGTTCTCGGAGATGGCTGCGGCCACGCCGGAGGTGCCCAGGGAAATGGACACGTCGCCGACGGCCATGCCCAGTCCCAGCGATGCCATGGCGTTGTCGCCGCCGCCGGGGGCGAGCAGGCAGCCGCCTTCGACGTTCTTGCCGGCGATGGCCGGATCGGCCTTGACGGGGGCGGCGTCGCGCGGCCCCAGCACGGTGGGCAGCACGATGGCCTCGGCGTGCGATTGCGCGGCTTCGGCGCCTTCCGCGGCCTCGAGCACCATGGCGATCAGGTCGCGGCGGTATTCGTTCGACGCGGCATCGTAGTAGATGGTGCCGGAGGCGTCGGAGCGGTCGGTGAACAGGGCTTCAAGATGGGCGTCCTCGCCTTCGGCGACCGGGCCGTAACCGGCGATGCGCCAGCTCAGCCAGTCATGAGGTAGGCAGATGGCGGCGATTTTCTTGGCGTTTTCGGGCTCGTTCTCGGCCACCCATGCCACCTTGGTCAGCGTGTAGGAGGCGACGGGGGAGGAGCCTACGGCCTTGACCCAACGCTGCTTGCCTCGGGCGATTGGGTCTTCCGGCTCGCCGTTTTGTGCGGGCGCTGCGCCGAGCTTTTCGATCAGAGCCGCAGCCTGGGGCGCCGAACTGGTGTCGTTCCACAGCATCGCATCGCGGATGACGTTGCCTTGCTTGTCGAGGATCACCATGCCGTGCTGCTGGCCGCCGACGGCCAGCGCGGATACGTCGTCCAGGCCGCCGGCCTGCTCGGCGGCCTCTTGGAATGCGCTCCACCAGTATGAGGGGTCGACGGATGTGCCGTTCGGGTGTTTGGCCTGCCCGAAGCGGACGAGCTCGCCGGTTTCGGCGTCCGTCACGCGTACCTTGCAGGACTGCGTCGATGTGTCGACGCCTGCAACCAGAGTCCTTGCCATGGTTTGTGTTGCCTCCTTGCATGTGCCGTTCGCCGGTGGCGCACGGTTAATAGTTAGATGAATAAACTATACTATAGTAGTGTAGCACCAGGAAAGGCTCCGGAACATCGGTTCGGGGAATTCATACTGATGCGGCAACACGGCAAACAGGGCAGGGACGGGAACGGCTATGGCATCTCTTCGCAGGATCAATCAGGACGATCTGCGCAATCACAATCTTTCGGTGGTGATCGACACGCTTTTGCGCGCCTCCACGCCGATGAGCCGGGCCAATCTCGCCAAGGAAACCGGGTTGACTAAGGCGACGATGTCGTTGCTGGTGTCGCTGCTGATTGACGCGGGAATCGTCAAGGAGGGAGAGCCGCAGAACTCGTCCAGCTACGGGCGTCCGTCGACGCCGCTGGCGTTGGGCGGCGGCAAGGTGTGCGGCATCGGTATGCAGGTCAACACCGACGGATACGGCTGCGTCGCATTGGACATCAACCGCGACACCTTGGGATACGAATGGGTCGACGCCGATATGGGCGGGGTTGACCCGGAGGGCGTGTTCGGCAGGCTCGATGCCATGGTCGGGGCGATGGAGGATCGTCTGGAGGGCGAAGGATGCATCGTCGCCGGCGTGGCTTGCGCGCTGCCTGGCCTGGTCACGTCCGAACGGCAATTGCTCACGGCCCGCAATCTCGGCTGGGAGAACATCGACCTGTCCCGGTTCGATGTCATGCGGCGCTACGATGTGCGTCCCGGCAACGAGGCGAAGATGGCCGCCATCGCGCAGATTCCCGGTTATGCGTGCGCTCGTGCGGATTTCCTGGATGCCGTCGACTGCACCGACTCCTTCATTTACCTGTCCTGCGATATCGGCATCGGCGGAGCCATCGTGCGTGACGGCGAGGTCGTGGCCGGTTCGCATGGGTTTGCCGGCGAAATCGGTCACGTGTCGGTTGCCTTGGACGGACCGTTGTGCAGATGCGGCCGCAAGGGGTGCCTTGAGGCATACGCCGGCCGGCGCTCGCTGGTGGAGGCCTCCGGTGTGGTCGGCGGCGACGAGGCGTCCACGTCCCAGGCTCTGGACAGGATGCTGGACGCCTGGCATACCGGTGACAGGCAGACCGTGGAGGCGGTCGATCGCGCCGTCGACGCGCTGACCTCGGCCATCGGCTCGGCAGTGAATCTGGTCGACGTCGACACCGTGCTGCTGGGCGGCTGGTGGATTAATTTCGGCCAGTCGTTCTATGAGATGCTTGAATCCCGCCTCAAGGAACAGGTGCTGGGCGTTTCCGATATGCAGGTGAGCGTGTCCATGCCGCCGGTCGCCGACCATCCGGCGCTGTATGGAGCCGCGGAGGTGGGCCTGCGTCGCTTCATCGACAATCCGCTGGGATTCATCGCCGACAAAGCGTGAGATATCCACATCGGCTGGTTTGGCGCGAATTCATTGGACATAGATCGTCGATGTGGCGGTGCCTGTCTTTGTCTTATGCAGACAGTGCCGCGAGCAGCGATAGACCAAGGAAACGTTTCCGTCTGTGCTTTTCGGTGGACTGGACACGGCATTGTTCGCATAGTCTGTCTATGAAGACAATGAGTCCCGGAGCCTTAAAGGCGCGGGCTTGAACCAGTTGATTGATGGAGATAACGATGTCCCAGAACTTCACGTGGAATGCGGGTCCTGTGTCCATGGTCTTCGCATACGATGACGACCAGCCGGTTACCATGGCCAGCCTGAGCATAGGCGACACCGCCGTTCGCTTCCCGTATCAGACGCCTCTTGCCGAAGTCATGACCACCGATACGGGTCATATGATTTCCTGCAACAAACTCACCCACACGGTTATCGGCCGCGAACTGCGCTACAGCCGCCACCAGACCGATGTCATCGGGCATCGCAACGAGCTGAAGATCGTGCTGGAAGACGAGGACCGCGATCTGGAGGTGACGGTCCGCTACAGCGTCGATGACCGGGCTCCGATGGTGCAGACCGATGTGACGGTCACCAACATGGGCCTCGAACCCGTGCTGCTGGATTCCGTCACGAGCTGGAGCAGCACATTCGGCCTGCCTGCGGATGCTGCGGAAAGCGCCGAACCCGATCTGGGCGATTGGGATTTGCTCGAAGGCCGTTTCGACTGGCTGGCCGAAGGCCGCTGGCACCGCAAGCCGGTGCGCGATCTGATTCCGGCCATCGGCCAGGAGCTCACCGAAGTCGACCCGCGCCAGAGCCACCAGGTAGTGTCCACCGGCACGTGGTCCACGGGCACCAACGTTCCGCTGGCCATCCTCGAATCCGAGAAGCAGCAGCTGGCATGGCTGTTTCAGATCGAACATAACGGCGCATGGCGCTGGGATGTACAGGACAACACCTCGGACGGCTGCGTGGCGCTGTCCGGCCCGACCAACGAGAACCACTCCTGGAGCGAGGAACTCCATCTTGGCGAAGCCTTCACCACAGTGCCGGCGTCCTTCACTGTCGCCCACGACTTTGATGGGGTTGTCGCCAACGTCACCGACTACCGTCGCGAAGTGCGCTCGCCGCACCGTGACAACGCGGAACCGAGCGTGGTGTTCAACGATTACATGAACACCATCTATGGCGATCCGACCACCGAGAAGGAGCTTCCGCTTATCGAGGCCGCCGGCAAGACCGGCATCGGAATCTTCGTCATCGACTGCGGCTGGTACGACGACACCGGCAACTGGTGGCCGTCCGTTGGCGAATGGATGCCGTCCAAGACCCGGTTCCCGGGCAAGAAGGGCATTGTCGAGGTCATCGACGCCATCAAGGATGCCGGCATGATCCCGGGCATCTGGATCGAGCCGGAGGTCATCGGCGTGAAGTCCCCGATGGCTGAGAAATTGCCGGATTCCGCGTTCTTCCAGCGGCATGGCAAGCGCGTGGTGGAGCAGGAACGTTATCTGCTCGACCTGCGCGATCCGGCGGCGCGCAAGCACCTTGATTCGGTGATCGACCGTCTGGTGAGCGAATACGGCATCGGCTACTTCAAGTTCGACTACAACGTTTCCCCTGGTGCCGGCACCGATTATGACGCCGATGCTCCCGGTGCGGGCTTGCTCGGCCATAACCGTGCCTACAGCGATTGGATCGATGGGCTGCGCGAGCGCTACCCCGATGTGATCCTTGAGAACTGCTCTTCCGGCGGCATGCGCGAGGATTTTGCGCAGACGTCCCGTTTCCAGGTGCAGTCCACGTCCGACCAGCAGGATTTCCGCCTGTACCCGGTCATCGCCGCGGCCGCGCCGATGATGGTGCTGCCGGAGCAGGCAGCCAGCTGGGCCTACCCGCAGTCCGACATGGGTGCCGAGGAGACCGCGTTCAACATCAACACCACGTTCCTTGGTCGCTTCTTCCTGTCCGGCTATCTGAACCGCATGAACGCATCCCAGCTCGCATGGGTGCAGGAGGGCGTGGACGCGTACAAGAAGCATGTGCAGCCGGTGATCGGCAAGTCCAAGCCGTTCTGGCCGATGGGTCTGCCTGGTTGGACGGACAAGACGCTTGCTCTTGGCCTGGACGCCGGCGATCGCGCACTGATTACGGTGTGGAGCCGTGACAGCGAAGGCGGTGAGCTGCGGTTGCATCTCGACCGTTGGCAGGGGCGTGACGGCGAAGCCGCCGCGGTGTACCCGGTCGAAGGCTACGAGCAGTGGCCGGTTCGCTGGGACAAGGCGTCCGGCGAACTTGCGGTGACGGTACCAGCTGAAGGAGGTTATATTTCGCGTACATTCGAAGTAAACTTCAACTGATTATCTCGTTCTTTCTTTTTCTTTTCCCTTTCCTTCCTTGACGATATCGCCCGCATGCACAACGTGTATGCGGGCGATATCGTCATATATGGGTCTATATGGTCTAGGCGGATGTCGATTTTCTGGTCACTAGGGAGCATCCGATATATGTCGTGCCATGATGGGGGTTGCCTTTGATGGCGTCAAGCAGTTGGCGTGCGGCACGTCTGCCGATTTCCTGTAGGTTATTGTCGAACGAGGTGATCGGTACGCGGCATTCGGTGGCGGTGACCGCCCAGTTGTCGTGTCCGATGACCTCGACGTCCTCCGGTACGCGCAGATCCCAATCATGCAGGGTTTCGATAGCGCCGCGGGCCAACATGTCGTTCAGGCAGTAGATGCCGTCGACATGCACGTCGTCTTCCAGCAGCAGTCTGGTCGCCGTGCGACCCCAAGCCTCGCGCCAACTGCCGTACCGGACCGGCGCGGCAAGTCGTATGCCGGCCTGTTCTGCCGCTCGCCGGGCTCCGGCAAGACGGTCTTTGGTGGCTTGGTAGTGCTCAGGTCCGGAAATGATGACGATGTGGCGGCGCCCATGGCTGAGCAGATGGTTGATGGCCATCGCCCCAGCGCTGACGTTGTCGCAGGTCACCGAGCAGTCGTTGGGGTCGGTTGATGGGGCATAGGCGTAGACGATGGGAACGCCTAGTGCGGTATTGGGTTTGATCGGCGGGCGGAGATCGGTCTCGCCGCCCAATACCAAGAGTCCGTCAATGCCTCGGGCTGCCAGCTGGTCGATATGCGCGCGTTCCAGTTTCGGATCCCCTCGTGAATTGGTGAGCAGCACGGCGTGGTTCGTAGTGCCCAAGGTGTTTTCCGCGCCGATCAGCGCCGGCGTGGAAAACCGCCCTTCCAGGTCAGCCGACACTAATCCGATAAGTCCGGTCTTGCGTTGCATCGCCGAAGCGCTGATGGGTTTCCGGTATCCCAGATCTTCGGCGGTTTTGAGAACCAGACGTCTGGTATGCGCGGCCAGTTGGCCAGTATCGTTCAACGCTTTTGAAACAGTGGCCTTCGACACGTTCGCCGCAACCGCGATGTCGTCCAATGTCACACGATGAGTCATGCCGCAATCATAGGAAACGTTTCCGTATCATGCAAATTTTACACATGGAATGGTGTGCGTTCTTATCGTTGAAGCAACAGCGAAACCACAATCTCAAAGCTGAGTTTCAAAGTCGAGAGTGGTTGCTGGAAGAAAGGAAACAACATGAACATCAACATGAAGCGCAACGCCCTTCGCTTGGTGGCAGGCATCGCCGCCGTCGCCACGTTGGCGGGTACCGCGGCCTGCGGCTCCTCGAACAGCTCCTCGAGCAGTTCCGATAACACGCTGACCGTCTCCTACTGGGATGATGAGATGCAGCCCATCAAGGACTTCATCAAGGCCAACCCAGACATCAAGGTCAAGCAGGTTCGTGTTCCTGGTGATGACTACAACACCAAGCTCAACCAGATGATCGTCGGCGGTGACGCTCCGGACGTCATGCTGGTGCAGGAAGCGGATTATGTCCGCTTCGCCAAGAACGGTGTACTTATGAAGCTGGATGACAAGCTCAACGACCTTGGCATCGACAAGAGTGATTTCCAGCCGGCGGTTACCGACATTGCCAACCAGGTGGATGGTTACTACGGTTTCCCGCAGGGCTTCGCCACTGAAATCATGTACTACAACAAGGATATGTTTGATGCCGCAGGCGTCAGCTATCCGACCGATGACTGGACTTGGGACGATTACACTGCCGCAGCAGAGAAGCTGACCAAGGCCGATGGCTCCCAGTACGGCTCTGATTCCCCGACCTTCAATGGCGTGTGGTACTCCCTGATCGGCGCGGCTGGAGATAAGGTAGTCGACAACGGCAAGCTCTCCTTCGGCAACGGTCTGAAGAAAGCCCTTGAGTTCCAGAAGAACCTTGTGGACAACAAGTGGCAGCCGCAGCCGGCTTCCGGCTCCAAGGTCTCCGATATGTTCGTAGCAGGCAAGGCAGCCATGACCATGGGTGGAACCTGGCTGGTCAGCTCCTACAAGGACGTTGACTTCAAGTGGGACATCGCCACGATTCCGACCGCTCCGGGTGCCAAGAAGTACAACTCCCTGCACACCTCTTTCTGGACCATCAACGCTAAGACCAAGCACAGCGCGGCCGCTGAGAAGCTCGTCAAGTTCCTGATGAGCAAGGAAGGCCAGAAGTCCATGTCCCAGAGCCTGGGCAATACCCCGGCCTTCCAGTCCATGATGGCCGACGGCTACTACAAGGTGCAGGGCAAGAATGGTCCGAGCAACTGGGACAGCCTGGAAGCTTCCGCCAAGGAAGCCAAGCTCGGCTACACCTTGGTGTCCTCCACCCCGACGTTCAACCTGTACGATCAGTTCAACGCATACGTGCTCGGGCAGACCACTCTGAACGAAGTGACTGGCACGCAGGTTGACAAGGCGAACAAGGAAATCACCGACGCACAGTGACCCAGTGAATCTCTGGCAACAATTCAAATAACCTTCTCCTTCCTCCTCAATCGGCGGCTCTCATGACTTCCAGTGGTGGGGGCCGCTGATTCCTTTCCTGTGCAACATGCACCAACCATCAACTATTTCCTAACCACAGAGGGGCATTCAAATGTCAATCTCCAAGAAAACCGCGAAGTCCACGAGCAAAATGCGCTCGGATGCGGGAGCCGCATGGGGTTTCCTGAGCCCCTGGATTATCGGATTCCTTGTTTTCAGCGCATTTCCGCTGGTGTTCAGCTTCTATCTGAGCCTCACCAAATGGAATCTTATGGGAGACCCGCAGTTCGTAGGCCTGCAGAACTACAAAGAGATGTTCTCTGGCAATGGCGAGCTCGGACAGACCCTGCTGGCCACCGCGATCTTCACCGTCATCAACGTAGCGGTGTCCATCCTTTTCTCCCTGCTGCTGGCCATCCTGCTTAATTTCAAAGTCCGTTTCAAGGGACTATTCCAGTTCTTCTACTATGTGCCGACCATCATGCCGTCCGTTGTCATGGCTGGCTGCCTGGTCCTGATGTTCAACCCGCAGCTGGGCATCGTCAATTACGTGCTCAAATCGATGGGCGTGCAGAATCCACCGAACTGGTCCGGTAGCCAGACCTTCGTGTGGGTACTCGTCGCCGTCGCCTCGGTATTCACATTCCAGACCGGCCAGCAGATGCTCGTCTTCTCCGCAGCACTCAAGGATGTGCCTCAGGAACTGTACGAAGCCGCGGCTCTCGATGGAGCCGGCGCGTGGAAGCGTTTCATCCACGTCACCATTCCAGGCATTGCTCCGATGATGCTGTTCAACGTCGTTTCCTGCACCGTCAACTCTTTCAACAGCGCTTTCTCCCTGCTGTACCCGCTGACTGGCGGCGGTCCGGGCAACGCTACCAAGGTCATTGGTCTGCTGATCTATGACAAGGCGTTCAAGAGCTTCAACATGGGACAAGCCTCGGCGCTCTCGGTAATTCTGTTCATTATCGTCGGTGTGATCAGCGCCCTGCAATTCAAGCTTATGGATCGAAAGTAAAGGAGAGAAGAAATGGAACTGCATACTCCAAAGTACGTGAAAGTCCTGCAGTATGTCGTGATGATTCTCATGGCGTTGTTCATGTTCTTCCCGATCTACTGGATTTTCGTCAATTCGTTGAAAACCATCACCGGCATTTCGGCATGGCCTCCGGAATTCTTCCCCAAGGATCCGCAATGGGGTAACTATGTCAAGGTGCTTCAGAACCCCAATACCCTGCTGTACTTGCGAAACACTCTGGTTTTGGTGGTGCTCAACACGGTAGGCACGCTGTTGACCAGCTCCATCGTTGCTTATCCGCTGGCTCGTATGAACTTCAAGGGACGCGGCACGGTGTTCGCCATCATTCTGGCGACCATGATGGTGCCGTCTGCGGCACTTGTCATTCCGCAGTACCTGCTGTTCCGCAACTTCGGCATGCTTGACTCGTTCTGGCCTCTGATCCTGCCGAGCTTCTTCGCACAGCCATACAACGTGTTCCTGTTCCGTCAGTTCTTCGTTTCGATTCCCGACTCGATTGACGAAGCCGCAATGTTGGATGGTTGCAATCGTTGGCAGGCGTTCTGGAAAGTCATCGTGCCGCTGGGCAAGCCGATTTTCATCACCGTCGGCATCATGTCCGCCAGCTTCTGGTGGAACGAACTGTTCTCCCCGCTGGTCTACATCAATTCCGAAGAGCTCAAGCCATTGACCCTTGGTGTCCTCACTTCCTTCGTGGAGACTTCCGCCGGTGCTTCCAAGACCATGTGGAACCTGCAGATGGCCTTCTCCATGCTGATGATCATTCCTCCTGCACTGCTGTACATCTGCTGCTCGAAGTACATCACCGAGGGCATCAAGACCAGCGGTATGAAGGACTGATTTTTCTTCCGAGTCGCATAGGTTTCCAATACAAAACAAAGGAATTGAAATGACTAATCAGGCCCAGAATCCGAACGTGACTATTACGTCGCGTTTCTGGACACGATATCTCAATATGACCGTAACCAACGCGCTGCCCTACCAGTGGCGTGCACTGAACGACGAGGTCCCCGTGGACGTGCCGGAAGGCGCCGCCTGGGGCGAGAACGGCAGCCAGTTCAGCCACTCGCTGCGCAATCTGCGCATCGCCGCAGGTCGCGAGGAAGGCAAGTTCTCCGGACAGCCGTTCCAGGACACCGACGTGTCGAAGTGGCTTGAGGCCGCCAGCTACGCGCTGCGCCGCAGGCACGAGGGCATCGATGTCGACGAACTCGAAGCCCATGTGAACGAGGCCATCGATCTGTTCGAAGGCGCCCAGGACAAGGACGGCTACCTCGACACCAAGTTCGAGCTGGATCTTCCTGCCGAAAAGCGGTTCAAGGGACTGCGTTGGAGCCACGAACTCTACACAATGGGTCATTTCATCGAAGCGGCCGTCGCCCACTACGAGGTCACCGGCTCCAAGCGTGCCCTGGACATCGCCGAGCGCGTCGCGAACTGCATCGACCGCAACTTCGGTGACGGTGAAGGCCAGGTGCATGGCCCCGACGGACATCCGGAAATCGAATTGGCCCTGGCTCGCCTGTATGAGGCCACCGGCGAGCGTCGTTGGCTCGATCTGGCCGCATGGTTCATCCGCGTGCGCGGCACCGACCCGGAGTTCTTCGACGAGCAGGACAAGGCTGGCGGCCCGCAGTTCTACACCGATCTGCACATGCCGCTGAACTACTTCGTGCAGGACGAGCCGATCCTTGACAAGCAGAAGGCCGAAGGCCATGCCGTTCGCCTGCTGTACTTGGCCGTCGCGGTTTCCAAGGTCGGTCGTCTGCTGGGCGACCAGAAGATGCTCGATACCGCCGAGCGCCTGTGGGACAACATCGTCAAGCATCGCATGTACATCACCGGTGCGGTCGGTTCCTGCCAGGTCGGCGAATCCTTCAGCTTCGACGACGATCTGCCGAACGATCTGGTGTACGGCGAGACCTGTGCTTCCGTCGCCATGATGTTCTACGGCAAGTCCCTGATGGAGACCAAGCCGCGCGGCTCCGTGGCCGACGTGATGGAACAGGAGCTCTTCAACGGCGTGCTCTCCGGCGAACAGCTGGACGGAACCCGCTACTTCTACGTCAACCCGCTGGAAGCGGATCCCGAGGCTTCGAAGGGCAACCCGACCAAGCATCACATTCTCACCCGCCGTGCCGGATGGTTTGACTGCGCCTGCTGCCCGGCCAACCTGGGTCGTCTGATCGCTTCCCTCGATCAGTATCTGTACACGGTTTCCGACGATGGCAAGACGGTGTATGCGCACCAGTTCGTAGCCAACAAGACGGAGTTCGAGGATGACTTCACCATCGAACAGACCCAGACCGGCGACGAATACCCCTGGAGCGGCGACATCACCTTCCATGTGTCCAACCCGAACGGCCTGAATAAGAAGGTTGCCGTGCGCATCCCGCAGTGGTCCAAGGACTACACGCTGGAAGTCAACGGTAAGCCGGCCGATCTTCCGGTGGCCGACGGTTTCGTGACGGTGGACGCTTCCGCCGCCGAGACTGAAATCCATCTGGTGCTCGACATGTCCGTGCGTCGCGTGCGCGCTTCCCTGCGCGTGCGTGCCGACATCGGCAAGCTGGCTGTGGCCCGTGGCCCGATCGTGTTCTGCATGGAACAGGTCGACAACGAAGGCCCGCTGTGGCTGGACGGCATGAGCGCCGACGCCGAGGTGTCTGAAGCCTATGAGCCTGATTTACTGGAAGGCGTCGAAGTGCTCAAGGTCAAGGGCAGCCGTCTCGAATCCCCGAGCGACGACCAGTACCAGAACGTGGCCGAGCCACTCGCCGAGCGCGAGGAAACCCTCACCATGATTCCGTACTACGCCTGGTGCAACCGCGAGGAAGGCCAGATGCAGGTCTGGATTCGCGAAACCAAGTAGCACATCGTCGTTGTCTGTGGCAATGTCATAGACAATAACCTAACGCAGTGGGGCCGGTTCTTTTCGGAACAAACCGAAAAGAACCGGCCCCACTGCGTTGCGGTCCTACCGTTCCCGCTTGAGTTACGAGATTGAGTTACGGCTCCGTTGCGTACTGTCCTATTGTGCATCATCGACGGCGCCTGAATCATCATCGATGATGCCTTCCTGCATTCTTGACAGGCAGGCATCATCTCCTATTCCCGGACGAGTGACGTGCCAACGCCATTTCCCAAGCTTTCCGGCTCACAGCGATGGGAGTGCATCCGCACAATAGCGTGGCTCCAGCCGCCATGATGGCCGCATTGCGCGCATCATGCAAGTCACTTGGATCAGGAGCCGGCTCGGGAATGCTCACACGATGCCCCGAGACCAGCAGACGCTGCGTGTTGATGCCATACGGTGTGCAGGTCATCAATGTGACGCGATCCTCTCCTTTGCGGATCTTCAGTTTGCTAACGTCGCTTGGATCGATCACGCTGATGTTGTCCACCTCATAGCCGAGCGTCTCGTTCATGATCTCGATGTAGAAGAAATCGCCCTTTTTCATCTCGTCAAGACGTGTGAACATCAAGGCTGTCACAAGACCACGGTGCCCGGTGATGACGGAATGAGTCGATTTTCCTCCCACCGGCAGCGAGGTTCCGTACAAATGCCCTGAGCCGGAAGCAAGCGACTCTTCTGACGTTCCATGATAGATGGGTAGATTCACGGAGATTCTTGGAATTCTGATGGCGCCCATCACACCATTGCCTGCGTCAAGCAGGGACTGGTATTCCGCATCATTGGTTGCCGCGGAATCTTCTTTCTGGCTTGTTGCGCCACTTTGCAGGGAGGCAAAGGGGTCTTTGGCCTCTCCTAATACCGATTGTCCCGAGGATGCGAGCCTCGCATTGTACTCCTTGGCTTGTTTGAACTCGTTTTCCGCGTCGGGATAGGGCCATCCCGCCACATGCTCAGCGACGGTGCTGGTCGTGTTTGCAAGTTGTCTGCCGTTTTCCCATTGCAGGGCGATGGGAAAACCGGCAATGCCGATTCCCGCGACGAGCAATGCCGTCGTCACTATTTTGAGCATGGCTCGACGGCATTGCATGGCGTGGTATGCCGTTGTGATGCTGTGCAGATCTATCGCCGCGTCGAAAGAGGGCGGCGCTGAAGCTCGTCTATGAAACGAACGCACGGCTATGGCCTTTCTGCTATCGGCGATTGTTGTCTGATTCACCCTGTGGAACGTCTGGACGATTGGGAGCCACTGCAGAATCATGCATTGATTCCCAATGGGTTCCACATATGTACACCGATAATACTAAAGATGAAAAAATTCCCCCTTATGATATGTAAGAAGGAAACATTTCCGGTCTAAAAAAAAACAGAGGAAGAACTTTTGTTCTGAATTAGAGTCCTATGTAGGAAATGTTTTTTTAACCACGGCATTGCTGCTGTCAGGGAACAGATCCGGTCAAAGATTGATGGGATCGTAATCAGGAACGAAAGAGCCGATATGCAGACTCAGAAACCGATGCAACGTTTGGCAAGACGCATAAGGACCCTTGTCGGCTGCGTCGCGCTGTGTGGGCTGGCGGTCGTGAGCATCACGGCAGCCCTTCCTGGAGGTGTGGCATCTTCCGCCTCGGCATATGCGGATGACTCGATTCCGGCGCAGACGGCTAAGGCCGTCGAACGGCATGTTATTGTCAGTGACGGCAATTTTGAGACGCTGCGCGATGCTATAGGACAGGCTTTGCCCAGCGTGACGACGGTCGTCGAACTGAGCGGCGACTATGAGGCGCCGACGTCTTTCGATAAGAGCTACATCACGATTCCTGACAAGGCGGATGTCAGAATCAGTGTGCCGGACGGAAGCAATGCCTCGCTGCGTCGCGCGGAAGGCAGCGTTTCTACATATACGTTGTTCTCCTTGAAGGACAATGAGTCCTCGTTGGCTATCTCCGGTGATTTCACATACCATGACAGCTTCACCATGGCCTATGTCGGCAAGGGGTGCTCGCTCACTATCAATGGCGGCACCTTCAGTAACAATTCGGCGACCGGCAACGGTGGTTTGATTTACGCCAATGGCGGCACGTTGACCATCAATGGCGGTACTTTCACCGGCAACTCCACCTCCAATGGCAATGGCGGCGCAATCTACGCCAACAACACCACGACGACCATCAATGGCGGTACTTTCACCAGCAACTCTGCGACCGGCAATGGCAACCATACCGGTGGTGGCGGCGCAATCTACGCTAACAATGGCACGTTGGCCGTTACCGGTGCCAACGTGATGTTCTCCAACAACACGGCCACCTGCAAGACAGGCACATACAGCATCGGTGGCGGCGCGATCTACGCGTTTGATGCCACGATGTCGATCAGCAACGGCGCGCAGTTCACCAACAACAAGGCGATAACGGGCGGACGTCTGGGCGGTGGCGGCGCAATCTGGGTCAAGGGAAGCCTGACCATTGGCGGCGCGACGTTCTCCAATAATTCGCATGATCCGGTAGGGGGCTGGCATTTCGGTGGCGGCGCGATCTTCATGTCCGGTTTGACGGTGGACGGCTCCAGCAAGAACCAGACCAAGAGCACACTGACCATCATCAAGGCCACCTTCACCGGTAATGAGGCGAAGAACACCTTCGATTTGGGCGGCGGCCAGTATGGCGATGGCGGCGCGGTCTTCCTCGGCTGGAACAGCACGATGATTCTGCAAGGTCAGCAGGGTGAAATCTCGTTCACCGACAACAAGGCGGCACGACTCGGCGGAGCCGTATATACCGAAGAGGACACCGTCACCTATATGGCGCAATCCTTCATGAGCAACAACACGACCGGACACTTCGGCGGCGGCCTGTGGCTGTGCCCGTCCGGCCAAGGCATCTCCTCCAAGGGAAACTCCGTGATCGCGGTCAACAATACGGCGAATCTCGAAGACGATAGGTATGCGAATGGCACGCTAGCTTCCCTTGATTCGAGGAAGGCTCCCATCAGTGGCGCGGCCGGTGATGATTTCGCCATCATGTCCCCGACCAAACCGGGTATCAGCAACTCGTACGAACTGTCGAGCACCGGCTGGGGCAACGACGAAAACACGCAGGTAGTGCACTGGTACCAGGATGGCACGCTCACCAAATACACGGACGGCTTGAGTATCGACAGCCTTCTCAATGATGCTGACCATGACAACAAAGGACTGTCGGTGGCATCGAATTCCACCCGCTATGCCAGTGGCACCGAGGAATACTCGTCTGGCATCATCAGTTCCAAGAACACTTCCGGCATCAAGGACGCAAATGGTGTAGTCCAATGCTCTGGCAATACGGCAGACTGCGTGCAAAGCGTCGGTGTCACGTTGAAGGCGACTATGGATACCGCCACGGCACAGAGCTACGAGCAGAAGGCAGCCGTGGTGTTCACGGGCAACCATTCGGATAACGCAGGTGGCGCTTTCGGCTCCAACGGCGCCGTCGTGTTCGCTTCACCCTACAACGCCGCTTGGCGCAAGGTGAGCACGCAGGATCTCCAGAGCAGCCAGAGCACTAAGTCAGGCGATTCAAGCGATCCTCAGGCATTGGCGGGATCCGAGTGGACACTGATCATCAAGCAGTCGCAGATTTCCACCAACAGTGCGCAAGGCCAGAATGCGTACATGACCTCAAACGGCAAACCGACTCCGTATTTCTCCGAGGCCATCAACACGGCGAACTGTAACCGTGATAAAACTTCGTGCTGGGCGTTGTCTGATAGCAACGACCCCGATCCGACTTGGACGCTGACTATCAAGGATAATAGCGGTTACGACGAGAACTCTGCCGACGGTGAATTCAACCTCTCCAATCTTGCAGGCGGCACGTTCACGCTGACGGAGACCGAAGCGCCAAAAGGCTATTACATATCGACGAAAACCTATACGTTCACCACCGGCGACACGGTCAAAGGATTCCCTAATATTCAGGTCGATGGAAAAGACCTGTCGAAGTCGTCGACGGGTGTTCCGCAGATCGGCGATGACGCGATACCGACTTCCATCGCATGGAACAAGGTCGATTTGCAATCGAAGAGCAAAATCGACGGATCCGTCTGGCAGTTGCTGAAGAAGAGCGGCGATGCCTACACGGCCGTCGATGGATACAAGGAGGTCAAGGACTGCACGTCCGGCGATTGCGCGACTTCCACGGATAAAGACGCTACGGCAGGTGGATTCCGTTTGGACGGTCTGACCGCGGGTGAATACCAGCTCAAGGAGACCACCGTGCCGACGGGTTATGTCGATACGGATGAGGTGAAAGCCAGGACGTACGACTTCGTCATCCCCGACTCGACCAGCCAGACAGCCACCCCTGACACCAACAACGTCACCTTGATCGACGGCGTGTACGTGGTGCTGTTGAAGGACGGCAGCACTTCCAAATTCGACGCTGCCAGTAAGACCAACGTCGTCGGCAACGACCGTAAGACCGGTTCCGTGGTATGGAACAAGGTGAGCGCCGAGGACGCGGACAAGAAGCTTTCCGGCTCCGAATGGCAACTGCAAATCAAGAACGGTGACGACTGGATCGCGTTGTCGTACAACGCGGTTGCGGCCGGCTCCGTCAAATGGCAGCAGCCTTCCGGCACGGCATTGCCCACCACCATCACCGATTGCGCCGCACAAGGATGCCGGGGAGCCGACGCGGATGCCGACAGTGGAGCGTTCAAGCTGTCGGGACTCGGCTGGGGAACCTACCGTCTGATCGAGACCAAGGCCCCGTCTGGATTCGTGCTCCCCGACAAGAAGACCACATGGTACGAGTTCACCATCGATGCGGAACACGCCGGCGATACGGCCATCGCCCTGCACCCGTCCACCGGCGACGGGTCGAGCGCTTCGGCCCTGCTGACCCCCGCCAGGACCGACGACGGCCAGGGACAGCGTTCCAACGCCATCGCCAACGTGCCCGTGGCGGCCCAGTTGCCGCTCACCGGCGGCCGGACCGATCGCGCATGGCTGCTGGGCGGATTGGCCATCTGCCTGCTCGCGCTGTTGGGCAATGCCCTGTACAGGCGCATGGCCGGCGGCGGATCCGATAGTCGTCTCGCCTCGTGAGCAATCGACCGACGATTCTTACCCCTCGAAGAAGTAACAACAAGAAAAGAAAGGTAGAGAGACCATGTCATTGAAGAAGGTCTTTTCCACTATCGCCGCGGCAGCGATCGCCGTGGGCGGTCTGGCAATAGGAGCCAGCGCCGCGTCGGCCGACGAGGCCACATTCGGCACCGCCATCACGCTGACCGCCTCGGACAAATCGCAGCTGGAGGGCCACACGTTCTCCGCGATCAGGCTCGCGGACTATGCGTCCGACACGGACGGCTACGTGTCCGTGACCACGGTCAAGGACAACGAGAGTGTGTACAACAAGATCGTTGCAGCGGCCACGGCGTCGAACGGTGACGAGGCTCTGCCCGAGGGCATCGACCCGGTCGCCTACATCAGCGGCGCGTCTACCATGGGCGCGCTGACGGATGACGACCAGAATGCTGGTCAGGACAACAGCACGTCCTCCAAGCCGTGGACCGGTTCCGTGCGCACGTTCGTCAACGACCTGACCAATGACGACACACTGAAGAACGCCGCGACCGCTGTGACGTTGGGCGAAATCACTGAATCTGACGAGAATGGGTACTCCGCTACCCTGAACATGGAGACGGCGGGCCTGTACCTGATCTTCGACACCACCGATGCCGAGGAGACCGCCAAGGGGCAGGACGTGAACGCCATCCCGATGCTCGTCGGCACCGACATCATGGGTGCCAGCAACAGGTTCGTGGACGAGAACGGCGACGAAACCGCCCAGTGGCCGGCCACGTACATGGGCACGGTGGCCGTCAAGAACCAGACCACCACGGTGAGCAAGACCGTGAACGGCGAGGAACAGATCAGCGCGTCCATCGGCGATACGGTGCACTACCAGTTCTCGGCCCCGCTGCCCACCACCACCGGTTTCAGTGCCTCGAACCCGTACACGTTCAAGCTCACCGACACCCCGGGCGTCGGTCAGGAGATTGATATGTATACCGGCAACACCAACTCGTACGGCAACAGCACGTTCACCGTGTTCATCGATATGAACGAGAACGGCCAGTTTGATGATGGTGATGTGCGCCTGCCTCGTGTGAGCACAAACGACACCACCGGCAAGGGCTTCACGTTTACGGATGGGAACGGCACAGGCCTCGCAAACTATGAGGGTGCCCACTTCACTGGAAACAACACCAGCCAGTTCGTGATCGACCTGTCCAAGTTCGTCAGTTCCGACGACTACCAGACCAGTGATTACGCAGGTAAGAACGTCGTGGTCAAGTACAATGCGACGATCACCGCTAATGCTCAGAATGGCAAGGTGCCGAACAAGGTCGAGGTCAATTCGCAGAACGCGAAGGCCGAAGACTCCACCAAGATCACCTACGGCGGCTTCTCCTTCACGAAGACCGACGCGGCCGGCAACGATCTGACCGGTGCCAAGTTCGCCATCAAGAACTCCGACAACAAGTACCTCAAGTGGGAGAACGGCGTGTGGAAGACCGTCGACACCGCTGATGCCTCCGCTCGCGGCGGCGATGTAGACGAGAACGGCGAGGAGACCGCGAAGTTCACCTACACCGGTCTCGCCGACGGCACCTACACCGTCGAGGAGACCCAGGCCCCGACCGGTTATCTTTCCTCCGCGAAGGTCACGTTCAAGGTGACCATCAAGAACGGCAAGGCCGTGCACTTCGACGAGACCGATCTCGTCAACGGCAACAACGACAAGGGCTCTGCCGATGGTACGGATGAAATCACCGGTTACAAGGTGAAGAACTACAAGAGCATCAGCCAGCTGCCGCTCACCGGTGGCGCGGGCATCGCCCTGTTCACCATCGTCGGCCTGCTGCTCGTCGGCGCCGGCGTGACCGTCCACATGAAGAACCGCAACGGAAACCGCGCAGCACTCGTCTGAGCGGTTCAACCAACCACCAAGCCGTTCCATCATTGCAATGACCGGCTGAAATAATCCGTGCCTCCCACCTTCCGTGGGAGGCACTTCCTCCCACTTTCCTTCGTCCGGAACCCGCCAATCTCTCGAAGATGAGGACACATCGTGAAATACGATGCCGGACCACCCCACGAATTGCTTGGGACACCGACGTCCGCGTCCCAAAAAAGAAATAAAAGGAGTAGCAATGAAGATACGCAAACCATTGGCGGCGGCGCTGGCAACGGCCACAATGGCCGCGCTGGCTGTCACCGGTGGTGTGTCGACGGCTTCCGCGGCCATTGACAACGCCTCGGTCACGGTACATCTTGACCAGACCGGCTGCACGCAGAACACCAACAACACCGATTGCCAGATCACCCATGGCTCGACAGGCTTCCTGTACGGCCTCACCGATGACGGCATCTCCAGCGACACCACGCTCAACGGTTTGAGCCTGACCGAGAACAGCGTGCACGTCGGCAAGTCCCCCAGCGGCGTGCAGCATCCGAACGGCGACGTGCTGAACACCACCGACCAGTGGAAGCGCAATGGTGGCGGCGAGATCCAGGTCTACATGAAGGAAGCCTACAAGAACTTCCCGTATGTGGCCTATGGCGACGGTGGCATGGACGGCGATTACGTGCCGAAGCTCAAGGCCATGGTCGAGGAGTTCAACACCAAGTTCCCCCAGTACAAGGACGATGTCGTCTGGATTCCGTTCAACGAGCCGAACATCAATGATGCGAACTACTGGAATCTGGCCAGCAAGGAGAGCGTGCAGAAGACGTTCTTCGAGGATTGGGACAAGGCCGTGGAGGCCATCCGCTCGGTGTACCCGAAGGCTCGTATCGGCGGAGTGAACTTCGACCACTACGACAACTCCTTCTACAAGAAGTTCATCCAGCACGCCAAGGGAAGCGGCACCGTGCCCGATGTGGTCACGTGGCACGAACTCGCGGACGGATTCGGCAGCTATCTGAACCACTTCCAGCAGTGGAAGGCCATTGAGAAGGAAGTGCTCTCCGATTACACCCCGCCAGCAGGCACTGCGTTGCAGAAGGGCCAGACCATCAAGGTCAGCATCAACGAATACGCGTGGAAAGACCAGAACGGTAAGGCCATCGAACAGGTCAAGCCGGGCCGTCTGCTGCAGTACGTCACCCGCTTCGAGAAGACCGGCGCCCAGGGCGCTCTGCCGTACTGGTACCCGGCCGGCGATCTCGACTGGCTGGTCACCAAGAACAACCAGGTGACCGGCTCCTACTGGCTGTACTACTGGTACGGTCTGATGAAGGGCGATCTGCTCAAGGTCGATCTCGCCAAGGAAAACGGCAAACCGCAGGTGCTCGCCTCCTATGACAAGAGCAGCAACCAGACCCAGATTCTGCTTGGCGGCGCCAATGATTCCACGTACTCCACGACGGTGAACCTGAGCGCTTTGTCCGACAAGTATCCGAACGGCGCGCATGTGACGGTCTATGCGACCGACGCCACCGCCCCGGCCGACCTGAACAATGTCGCGACCAGTGTTCCGGCCGCTTCCGACGGCCCTTACGTGGTGGCCGATCAGGACCTGACCATTACCGATGGCCAGGCCAGCCTGCCGCTCACCAACCTCAAGGGCGACAGCGCCTACTATGCCATCGTCACGCCGGCGACCTCCCAAGGCAAGGTCTCCAAGGACACCGTCGAAGCCGAATACGCCCGTCGTAGCGGCACCGGCACGGTGAACTACGGCAATGCCGCCGGATACTCTGGCACCGGCTATGTCTCCGGCACGGACGGCACCGCCTCCAGCGATTTCTTCGTAACCTCCACGAAGGACGGCTACAACGAGGTGACGCTCCGTTACAGCGCCCCGAAGGCCGATGGCCAGAACGCGAAGCGCACCGTCACGCTGAAGGTCAATCCGAACGAGAGCTCCGCCAGGAACGATTCGCAGGAACTGACGCTTGAGCTGCCGGAAACCAAGGATGCCAACACCTGGCAGACCGCCAAGGTTCGCGTCTACATGCCGCTGGGACTCAACCAGATCAAGGTGGAAGGCTACGGCACCCAGGGCGTGCTCATCGATTCGTTGAGCACTTCCTCCGCGGACGACTCCTCCGTGACCCGTTACGAAGCCGAGGACAAAACGAACAACACGCTCAACGGCAGCTCCAGGGTCAGTGCCGATAGCAAGGCCTCGAACGGCAACATTGTCGGCAATGTCGGCAACGGCGCAAACAACTGGCTGCAGTTCAACAAGGTGACCGTTCCGGAGGACGGTAATTACACGCTGACCATCGGCTACGCCCAGTGGGAATACACGGCAAGCAATAAATGGCAAATCGTGAACCGGTGGGCGGATATGTCCGTGAACGGCGAGACCTCGAAGCATCTGGTATTCGCCAACACCCGTGGCTGGAGCAACTTCTGGACCACTTCGGTTCGTGTGAACCTCAAGAAGGGCGAGAACACCATCCGCTTCGGCAACGCGAACACGGGCACAGCATCGGAAAGCGGCAAGGCCAGCGGCTGGGCGCCGAACTTCGACTACATCCAGGTGGCGCCCACCACTGACGGCGTCGAATATGCGGACGATTCCACGGAATCCTATCTGTACTACGTGGACGCCGGCGCGCGTGGAACCAATCCGACCACGTCGGCCGCGTACGATGCCGCGGTACGTGCCGCGCAGCAGGCGAAATCCGCGCTGCTCAACACCAAGCCGGATCAGCAGACCAATGGCAAGTGGGGTGCGTCCACCGCGGTGAAGGTGGGTACGCTTACCGGCAAGGCGGACAACACCGTGCTCAACGCCACCGGAAAGTCGATGGGCTACCGGTTCACGCTGCCTGCTGGCACGTACAAGCTCACCGCCGGCCTTGGCGGCATCGGCAAGGCGGGCGTGTACAGCCAGAAGGTCTCCTGGACGGGTGGTTCGCAATCCGGCAATCCGGTAACGGTTTCCGCAACGGACGCCGATCCGGTGACCGGCGAGGTTGCCTTCACGCTGAGCAAGCAGACGACGGTGACGTACACGGTCACCCGCACCAGCGGCGTGAACCCGACGTTGTCGTGGATCGCGGTGCAGCAGGCGAACTGACCGTTTTCCGTGCGGTAGGGGAGTCGAAGCAACGGGCGTGACATAGGCGGTTGATGAGACTCCCTCATAGGCGGGGCTGGTTCTTCGGGAATCGGCCCCGCTCCTGTATTCGAGGCAAACGTTGACGGAAACGTTTCCGTCAGCTTGGACATGTCCCGCATTCCTGTGTCAACCAACTTACAGTGAAATGTTGTATATGGAAAAACGCCGAGTTCCGTTACGCACAGCTGCGGTGTGCGGTCATCGGCAAAATACAACACAGGAGTGAAATATGCAGACTGCCCAAAGCAGCGCCGCCTCGTACGTAGATCCAGATACGCTATCCCCGGAAACAGGGGAGCCGTTTTCCAAGGCCACCACAGCCCGGTATCTTGTGGCCTTCGTCATCTTCGCCATCCTTAACTGCGCTGCATTCGTACTGAACGGCAACACCTTGATGCCGCAGCACCTGAGGGACATCGGCTACAGCGAAACCGAAGCCACCACCGCACTCGGCACCATCACCTCGCTGACCGCAATCGTCGGTCTGCTCTCCGGCTACATCTGGGGCGCATTCTCCGATCACACGCGTTCCCGCTTCGGCAAGCGTACGCCTTGGATCTTCGCTGGTTCCATCGTGGCCGGCATCGGCCTGTATCTGCTGGGCACCTTCGGCGACGTTCCAAGCCTGACCGCCAGCTACATGCTGAACAACCTGGGCCAGGGCGCTATCCAGACGCCGATGTTCGCCATCCTCGCCGATCGCGTGCCGAAGTCCGTGCGCGGCACACTGTCCGCCGGCCTGGGCGCGACCGCGCTGGGCACTCCGGTGGGCCAGTTCCTGAGCTCTCTGTTCCTGGGCCAGCCGTATCAGAACATGGGCTTCGTCGTCGGCGCCCTGATGATCGCCGCCTCCGGTATTATTCCGCTGCTGATCCTGCCGCGTGAACGCAGCTCCAAGGACGACGGCGACGGCAAGAGTGGTGCCGAGGCCGCCAAGGAAGCGTTGGAGAACCTGCTGCCGCCGAAGCTCAAGGGCGCGCATGACTTCTACAAGGCCTGCGGCGGCCGTCTGCTCATGATGGCCAGCTACGCCATGATCTCCCAGTACACGCTGTACATCTTCGAAAACTATGTTGGTCTGACCGTTCAGGAAGCCGCCAAGGCAATGGGTACGCTGTCCGCCGTCACCTTCGTCGTGTCCCTGATCGGTCTGGCCGTCTCCGGCCCGCTGTCCGACAAGATCAAGGCACGTAAGACGCCGATCGCAATCGCCTGCGTACTGTTCATCATCGGCACGCTGTGCCCGGTGATGTTCCGCAGCGTCAACGGTGTGTTGCTGTACGCCGCGTTCGCGGGCCTCGGCTACGGCGTGTACATCGCCGTCGACGGCGCTCTGAACGTCGATGTGATTCCTGAGGAGGCGCAGCACAACCGCACCGGCGGCAAGTATATCGGCTTTGGCAACCTCGCCAACACTTGCGGGCAGGTGCTGGCTCCGGCCACCACCGCCATGCTCGTCGCAGTGACCGGATCCTACTACACCGCGTTCATCGTTTCCGCGTTGTGCGCGTTGGCCGGCGTCTCGCTGATCCTGTGGATCAAGAGCGTGAAGTGATCGTCCACATGGCATAAGGAAGGCCGGTTCCCCGTGGGGAGCCGGCTTGTTCTGTTTAGTGTGATTTCGTAAGGTGAGGAATCGCACTAAACGTCACGCCTGCTTCTTCCTCAGCATGATCGCAGCGCCAAGCAGCAGTGCCGCTGCGCCCGCGATTGCGATGACGGTGATCGGCGCGCCGGTGTCGGCGGTTTCGGAACCGTTCGTCGCGCCACTGCCGTCGGTCTTGGTGTCGTTCTTGGAATCGGCGGGCTTCGTCGGCTGGCTCGGGGTCACGGGTTCGGTGGCATCCTTTTCGAATACGGCCTGGACGGAGACGCTGCCGTCAGGCATGGTGAAGGCGTTGTTCTCAATGGTGACATCGCCCTTGAGCACCTTCCATTCCTTGAAGTGGTAGCCCTTGTTCGCGGTGGCCGTCAGCGTGACCTTGCTGCCCTTGGCCGCGCGCTCGACATCCGCGGAGGCGGAGCCGCCTTCGGTCGCGGAGACGTTCACGGCGTACTGCGTATTGCGCACGCGCCACAGCTGGGTACCGTAGAACGGGTTCGCGGTGCCGACCACCATGTAGTCGTCGGTGTCGCAGAAGATGCGCAGACCGTGGTTGAACGGGTCGCCGAAGCCGTTGTCGGTAACGGTGCCGACGGTCACGCCCTCATTCGCGGCGGAACGGTCGGTGATCTCGAACAGGTTGAAGCCGCGCTTGGACTTGGCCAGGTACGGCAGGGACTTGGCGTAGGCCTTGAGGTTGGCCTTGCTGGTCAGCTTGACCAGCATCTCGTACAGGCCCTTGAACTTGTCGGGAATGATGTCGGCGATGCTGAAGAACGCGTCCGTGACTTCGCCGTAGTTGTTGGCGAAATCGGCGGAGCCCTTGTCGGACAGCTGGGAGCCGAGGTTGTCCAGCTCGTTGTTGATGTCGAAGAGCTGCGAGGCCTCATCGGAGGAGCCGGAGGCTGCCAGGCTGCCCGGAACGATGCTGCCGTCCTTGATGCCGTCGACCAGTTCCTTGGTCTGGGCGGCGGTCAGGCTGATCGGCTTGGCGGACGAGACGGACTTGGCGTCGGTGGTCTGCGGCTGCGCGGCGGAGGCGTCCTTGCCGGCCTGGATGCGGGCCCAGTCGACCAGCGCCTCCGGATTGTCGGTGGACGGCATGGTCTGGGTGGTCACCTTGGCGTTCTGATCGTTGCTCTGCGTGGCGATGGCGGAAGCCGGGTCGGTCGGGCCCATGCCCCACAGCAGGCGCAGGAACACGCGCAGGTAGTGGACGGTGTTGTTCCAATCCTTCTCGTTCATGTTGAGAATGTCACCGTTGGTGAACTGTGCGATCGGTTCCAGCAAGGTGGTGGTGTTCATGGTGGACAGGTACATCTTGCCCTCGTGAACGGTGGTCTGCCAGGTGTACTGGTTCATGTGGTTGTCGTAGCCGCTGCCCAGACCGGTGGAACCGCCCTTCGGGAAGGTGTCGTTCTTGTCGCCCACGAGCATCTCGACGTTCTCGTTCTTGTCCATGCGGTATAGGTTGACGGACTGTTCGAGGTTGGTGGCTTGGGTTACGAAGTTGCTTTTGGTGACGAAGCCCTGCAGTGCGCTGGACACGTCGTTGTAGTCGCCGATGTACAAGTGGTCGCCGTAGACCTGCAGGGTGCAGGCGCCGGCGCTCACACGGCTTTTGTCAAGACCGTAGTAGTACTTGGCGCCCTTGGCGGTGTCGCCTACGAGCGGACGCCAGGTCCAATCGGCCTTGTTGGTGGAATCGCCCTTGTTCTCGCCCACGTAAATGGCGAAGGAGCGCATGGTTCCGGTCTCTTCGTTCAGGGTGCTGGTGTCGCCGGTGCAGACCACGACGTACAGCTTGCCGTTGAACTCCTGCACCTGATAGATACCGCCGCCGCCGTTGACATCCTGTCGGTGGATGGCGGGCAGGTTGTCGAAGCTCGCCATGTCGGCGATCACTTTGTAGGAGTTCGGATCGGACGGGGTCTTGGATGCCACAAGCAGCGCCTTGCCCTTGCCGTCCGCGGTCGGCTTGAGGTCGCCGGCGATCAGCGTATTGCCGAAGGAGCCGATGGCACGGGTGGAGGTGAACACGTTGCCCTTGACCAGGGAACGGAAGCCATCCACGTCGACGCTGTCATACACCTTGGTGAGCTTGTCGTTGTTGGCCGGGTCGACTTCGTAGATGCACGGGAATCCGTTTTGATAGGCCATGGCGGTCTGGATCTCCTGCTGGGTGAGATCCTTGTTGTTGGTGTCCATGACCATGCCCTCGAAGTACAGCTTGCCGTTCATCTTGAAGGCGCTGCGGAAGGTCGGGATCACGCCCTTGCCTCCGTCGATGCCGGTGCTCTTGGACATGAGGATCTTGGTCTTGCCGGTCTTCACATTGAACTTGAACAGCATGCCGCCGGCGCTCTTGCCGTCGGGTTCGCCAAGGTACATGTTGCCCGCGTACATGGTCTGGATGAGTGCGGTGGCCTGCTTGGAGGTCAGGCCGAGGCTTGTCATATCGCGGTTCAGAATGGCCTGCACGCCGAGGCCGCCGTACATGGTGCCGATGTAGACCCAGTCGCCGGAGGATGCTGCCGCATAGCTGTAGGACTGGCCGCGGTCGCCGTTGCCGGTGGTGCTCAGGCCGGCGGTATAGGGGGCGATGGTGCCGTCGCGGTGTAATCGACCACGCCATCGGCCTGGCTCAGGCCCTGATCGGCGTGGCTGACCTTTTCGAAGGTCATGCCGTTATCGTTCTGGGAATTGTAGGTGTATTGGGGAGTCAGGCCGGCGGAGTCGTCCGCCATGGCGGTGGCCGGGATTCCGGCGAGAGCCGTTGCGCAAGCGACGATTGCGCCAAGGCATGCGATTGCCTTGTTTCTCATCTATTTCTCCTGTCTTCGCGCGACGTGGAAAACGTCATTGATGGGGGCATCTAGGGGGCTGCCCGCCGTAAGCGGCGGGAGTCATAAAAGCGTGTATTGCAAGAGCCTCCAATAGGCAACCATATCGATAAATATTGACAAGTTGTTATGGCATATGTTGCACAATGGCAGACGAATATGCTATGACGCACTTCGATTCCGCCATTGCATTGGTGGTACGCAAAGGGGTGTTGGCTGAGCGTATCGGGGGATGGGGCGGAAGCGCTTAAGTATGGGCGGGAACGCTATACTGTACCAAGGCAGGATTTTTATTAAAGATGGGTTAGATAACGATATGACTGCAAAGAAGCGCATCCTTGCGTTCGAAATCGGAACGTTCTTCACCCGATACGTGGTGTTCGAGGACGGGCGCATGGGCATTCCGGGTACTATCGCGACTCCGGTCGACGGCGAGGAGCCCTTCTACCAGGCGCTCGCGCATATTGTTTCCAAGCAGCGTGCCCCTCTTGACGGCATCGCCATAAGCGTGCCCGGCTTCATCGACACGGAGAAGCAGGTCGCCGTTACCGCCGGCGCGCTAAGCATACTGTACGGCCATGAAATCGGCAGAAAACTGCAGGGCTATCTTGACGACCCGATCCCCACATGGATGGAGAACGACGCCAACTGCGCGGCAATGGCGGAGAAGCTGAGCGGCAACGCCGTCAAACTCGACGATTTTGCGCTGATCACCATCGACAGCGGTGTGGGCGGTGCGTTGTTCCTGGACGGCAGGATCCGCCGAGGCAAGGATTGGCGTGCAGGCGAGCTGGGCATGATGATCCCGAACTATGAGACCGGTGGATTCCACACCATGCAGGATTACCTGTCGACCATCGTGCTGGCGGAGGAGTACGCCAAGGAATTCGACGTGCCGACAGGCTCCATCGTGCCGGCCACCCTGTTCCATCGTCTCGATGAGCCGCGTGTGCGCAAGATCGTGGACCGGTGGATCGACTATCTTGCCATCGGCATTTTCAACATCGTCGCCGTGGCCGACCCCGAATGCGTGCTGCTGGGCGGTGGCATCTGCCGTGAACAGCAATTGCTGCCGCTGGTCAATGCGGCGCTCGACAAGATCCCGCAGTGGAGCGATTTCCACACGGTTGTCAAGCGCTGCCGGCACACCAACAACGCCGGTCTGATCGGAGCCTACTACGCCTTCGAAACCGAGGTCGAAGGCATGGAGAAGGTGCCGATCCGCTAGTCGCGGATGCTTCCGATACGAAAATCGGCGGGGCCGCTTCCCGTGAACGGCCCCGCCGATGGCGAATATGCACAAGAGCGGTGGGCGGTCGATATCGATCTTCCGCTGTAATGCTCTGCTGATCTTCGGGGTCAGAGCTACTGCCGTGCCGACAAGGTAAGCGGCAGCAGGCAGGATTCGTTCTTCGGGTCGTGCTCCGAGGGGTCGCGGAAGCCCTGCCATTCGCTATCGGGGAAGATGATGTCGGAGATGCTCATCCATTGCTCCAGCAGATTCATCGAATTGTCACCCAGCCAACGGTACTGCAGACCGTCCATGGCGCTCATCGCCAGGGTGTACAGGTCGTAGAACCGTTCCTCGTCCACGTCCGGCGGCAGCAGCCAGTTCATCGAGCAAATCATCTCCCATTGGCGCAAATGGCGGCCGATGAAGAAATCGTGGGCCGGGTGCGAGGGGTTCAGCGCCTCGCCGTTCAGCACCGAATACAGCTGCACGAGCTCGGGGCGCTGCAGATTGTACAGCACGATGTTCAGGCAATAGCGCGGGTAGTAGTAGACGCGGTGCCCGTCGGCGTCGACGATGGCGGCCGTCACCGCGTTGTATTCGTCGGCATCGATGGTGTCGTAGCATTCCGACAGCACCATGTTGAGCAGATCGTCCTTCGAGGAGATGTAATGGTACAACGCCGCCTCGGTGATGCCCAGCTCGTCGGAGATGTTCTGCAACGACATGCCCCAGAACCCCTTGGTGGCGATGATTTTGACGGCGGCCTGCAGGATTTGCAGGTGGCGTTCCTCCTGACTCATACGCTTGCGTTTGACGAAGGTCTTGTCGCCCAGCGTGTCCCTGGCGGTAGTGGCCCCCGTAGCGTTGCCGATGCGTGAGGCGGCCGGCCAGTTGCTCTGGTCATTCAGGAATCCATCCCATGCCGCGACGCTCATAGCCAGCTCCTTACACCCCTGCTCATCGTGTCCCTCATAAAACCATCCAATACTATTACGCCCTCTGGCCTCTAGGCGAAGAGTCGCCGTAGCCACGCGTTGGCCAACACCGGCCATTGCTGGACGCATGGCTCGATGCCATTAACCCCCTGCCACGCCGTTTCCGCAGTGCCAAGCGCCAGACCATGCCCGCCTTGGGGGAACAGATGCGCCTCGACCGGCACGCCGGCCTTCTTGCAGGCATCGACCAACATCAGCGTGTTCTCGACCGGTACGCAATCGTCGGTGATGGTATGCCATACGAATACGGGCGGCGTCTTCGCGTCGATATGCCGTTCGATGGACACCGCGTCCAACGCCACCTGATTATCGCTGTTGTCGCCAAGCAGACAGTCGAAGCTGCCACGATGCGCGAGCGGGCCTGAAGTGATCACCGGGTAGCCGAGCATCAATGCGTTCGGGCGCACCGCGTCAGGGTCATAGCCATGTGCCCGCATGGTGTCGTCACCCGCCGTGGTCGCAAGATTGGCCGCAAGATGACCGCCTGCGGAAAATCCGATTACCGCGATCTTACTGGGGTCGCAATGCCAGTCGTCCGCATGCGCGCGTATGCGCTGCACTGCTTCCGCGGCTTCCAGCAAAGCCGTGGGGAAGACGGATGGCGCGACGGAATAGCGCAGCACAAACGCGTTGCATCCGGCCGCGAGGAACTGCATGGCGATCGGTTCGGCCTCGCGGTCGGAGGTCATGGCATAGCCGCCGCCCGGAATCACCAGAACGCTGGGGCGTTGACGTTTGGGATCGATCTCCTCGCTGTTGTCGAGAACGTACCGGACGAACGTGGCCTCACTGCCATCGATGCCGGTGATGATGTCTTCACAATACTGCATATCGCTACCTTAGACGGATTGTGTGTGCGAATCCATGCGGCCTTCTATGCGGCACACGGATTCGCACTGTTCTGATCGGTTCCTGCCTTCCACAAGGTTGCAGGAAACCGATGGAGGATCGCCGGAACAACCTATATGCAAGATGCTCCGGCAATCCATGTTCATGTTGAGGAGAGTGTAGGCCCGCCCCGTTTGTGAGCACGTTCTGATGCTCACATCAGAACGTGACCTCGACATCGACGGATTTGGCATCGCTCAAAGCGGGAACCACATTACCGCCAATCTTCGCTCCGTCGACGCTCACCGTGCGCTCGCCGGTGCGCTTCATGGCGATGCGGTAGGTCACGCCGCGGAACACGCGCGTCACGGTCAGCTGGTCGAACCGTTCCGGCAGATGCGGTTCGATGGCCAGGCCGTCGAGCGTCGGTCGCACGCCCAGCAGATACTGCGACACGTCCACGAACGTCCACGCGGCGGTGCCGGTCAGCCAGGAGTTCTTGCCCTCGCCCGGGGTCGCTGCCTCGGGACCGGCCACCATCTGGCAGTAGACGTACGGTTCCACCTTGCGCACGTCGGACTTGTCCTCGACATACGCCGGGCAGTTGCGCTGGTAGACGGCGAATGCCTCGTCGTCATTGCCGGCGATGGCGTTGGCGATGGAGATCCACGGGTTGTTGTGGCAGAAGATGCCGCCGTTTTCCTTGTATCCGCGCGGATAGGAGGAGATTTCGCCCAATTCGATGCGGTAGGTGGAGTAGGCGGGTGCGAGGATGGCGGTGCCCCAATCGCAGGTCAGGCGTTCCTTGACGGACTTCAGCGCCTGCTGCGCCTTGCCGTCATCGAGGCCGATGCCGGCCATCACGCACATGCCCTGCGGTTCGATGTAGATCTGGCCTTCGGTGTCCTCATGCGTGCCGACCTTGCGCGAGTAGGCGTCGTAGGCGCGCACGAACCATTCGCCGTCCCAGCCGGCGGTTTTGACGGCCTTGGAAACCTGGCCGATTTCGGCGCGCACGCTGGCCGCCTCGGACGCGATTTCGGCGTCGGACATGCCGGCCAGACGTCCATAATGCTCGAGGATGTCGGCATATTGGCTGCCGTACAGCACGAACATGCCGCCGATGAACACGGATTCGGCGACGCCGGTGTCGTTGTTCTCCACGGTCTGGAAGCTTTCGCCCGGAGTATCGGAGAAACAGTTGAGGTTCAGACAATCATTCCAGTCGGCGCGGCCGATGAGCGGAATGCCATGGGGGCCCTTATGCGTAATGGTGAAGTTCACTGAACGGCGCAAGTGCTCAAGTAGCGGCTGTTCGGAGCCCTCGACGTTGTTGAACGGCACCGGTTCGGTCAGAATGCTCACGTCGCCGGTTTCGGCGAGATACGCGTACACGCCGGCCACGAGCCACAGCGGATCATCATTGAAGCCGCCACCGATGTCCGCATTGCCCTTCTTGGTGAGCGGCTGGTACTGGTGCCATGCGGAACCGTCCTCCATTTGGGTGGAGGCGATGTCGATGATGCGCTCGCGTGCGCGTTCCGGAATGAGATGCACGAAGCCAAGCAGGTCCTGGTTGGAATCGCGGAAGCCCATGCCGCGTCCCATGCCCGACTCGTAGTAGGAGGCGGAACGGGACATATTGAACGTGACCATGCACTGGTACTGGTGCCAGATGTTGACCATACGGTCGAGCTTTTCGTCGCCGGAATCGACGCTGTAGGTGGTCAGCAGTTCGGACCAGTAGGAGTTGAGCTCCTTCAAGGCGGCTTCGACCTGTTCGACGGTGGCGAAACGGCGGAACAGCTCATGGGCCGGCTTCTTGTTTATGATGCCGACCTTGGCCGGATCGTTCGGATCCTCCCATTTCTGGTCCTTGGCCACTTCGATATAGCCCAGCATGAACACGAGCGATGCGGTTTCGCCCGGCTGGAGTTCCAGACGCACGCGGTTGGCGGCGATCGGGAACCAGCCGTGCGCCACGGAATCGTGCGCCTTGCCTTCGGCGATGACCTGCGGGGTGTCCCAGCCGTTGAACTGGCCGAGGAACTCGTCGCGGCTGGTGTCGAAACCGACGACGGGCGCGTTGACGCCGTAGAACGCGTAATGGTTGCGGCGCTCCTTGAATTCGGTCTTGTGGTACAGCAGCGTGGCATCGGTTTCGCGTTCGATCTCCACCTCGCCGGTGGACAGGTTGCGCTGGAAGTTGGACGAGTCGTCCACGGCATTCCACAGGCACCATTCCACGGAGCCGGTCACGTCGATGACGGCCGGCTCGTCGGTGGTGTTCGTCACGTCGAGCCGATTGATTTCCGCATTGGTGTGCAGCGGCACGAAGGCGGTGAGCTTGGATTCGATGCCTCGCTTGGAAGCTTCGAACACGGTGTAGCCGATGCCTTGACGGCACTTGTAGGAATCAAGCGGGGTCTTGCACGGAAGGAAGGTCGGCGACCAGGTTTCGACCGGCTTGGCATCGGCGGAATCGGAGTCCATCAGGCTCAGGTAATAGCAGCGGGAGCCGTTGTCTGCCGGCACGTTGTTATACCGGTAGCGGGTGACGCGGCGTAGTTTGGCGTCCTTGTAGAAGCTGTAGCCGCCGCCGGTGTTGGAAATCAGCGAGAAGAAGTCCTTGTTGCCAAGGTAGTTGATCCACGGCAGGGGGGTCGCCGGGGTTTCAATCACGTATTCCTTTGCGGCATCATCGAAATGACCGTAGCGCATGGGTGTCCTTTCGTCGGTGAAATGGCTGTGACGAGGTGTACTGTATGGGTATATCGTCCATTGATTTAATTAATAGGTTAGTACGTTATTTATAAACTTATAAATAACGATTTGCTGGCGTGTTGCCGTCGGTCTTCCAATGGTCATCTGTCGACGCTGCCGCAATCGGGCAGAGGTCGGGGTATACTTCCTCCCGTTGCCCTCGTAGCTCAGTTGGTTAGAGCAGCACCCTTATAAGGTGTTTGTCCTGGGTTCAAGTCCCAGCGAGGGCACATGCGGACCTGCCGGAAGCGGCGGGTCCTTTGCATATCCGCGGATTGCAGTCCGTACGCCCTGCGTGTGACGGCGCATACCGTGTCCCGGCCATCGCCTACACTCCATAAGGTTATCCGGTTCACGCCTTGCCATCGGGGCAATGCGACCCGGGTCCCCCGAATCTCTAGGAGACAAACTATGAAGCAGGGTATCCATCCTGATTACCACGCAGTGCAGGTCACCTGCTCTTGCGGCAACACCTTCGTCACCCGTTCCACCTACAACGGCGATCACATGACCGTCGACGTGTGCTCCAACTGCCACCCGTTCTACACCGGCAAGCAGAAGATCCTCGACACCGGTGGCCGCGTGGCTCGCTTCGAGAAGCGTTACGGCAAGAAGGCCAAGTGAGTCTTATTGCTTAGGCAATGAAAACGCCAGTCCATTCGTGGGCTGGCGTTTTTCGTTACCGACGTGCCGTCGCCCACCTCCGACGACCGCACTTCCGCGCCACCTTATATGATGGACAGGTTGAGTAAGGTTCAGCGACGAGTGATTCCGCTGAAGCGCAGATACGAAGAAAAGGCGTACATTGGCAGACGAACAATTCCCCGCGGCCGTCACCGCGCTTGAGGAATACCACAATATCGAACAGCAGATGGCCGAGCCGGAGGTCGCATCCAATCCCGACAAGATGCGCAAGCTGGGTCGGCGCCACGCCGAACTGGGTGCCATCGTCTCCGCCTATACCGCATACAAGCAGGTGAAGGACGATCTGGAGGCGGCCCGCGAGATGGCGTCCGAAGATCCCGATTTCGCCGAAGAGGCCAAGCGGTTGGAAGGCGAGCTGCCCGCAGCCGAAGAGAAGCTGCGCACCGCGCTGATTCCGCGTGACCCCGATGACGCGCGTGACACGATCATGGAGATCAAGGCCGGCACCGGTGGCGAGGAAGCGGCGCTGTTCGCCGGCGACCTGCTGCGTATGTACATGCGATACGCGGAAAAGCGCGGCTGGTCGGTCACCGTGCAAAGCGAGAACACCACCGAGCTGGGTGGCGTCAAGGACGTGCAGCTGGCCATCCGCGCCAAAGGCACTCCGGCGCCGGAGGACGGCGTGTGGGCTTCCCTCAAGTACGAAGGCGGCGTGCACCGCGTGCAGCGCATCCCCGTCACCGAATCGCAGGGACGTATCCAGACTTCCGCCGCCGGCGTGATCGTCTTCCCGGAAGCCGACGAGGACGACGATGAAATCGAAATCGATCCGAAAGACCTCAAAATCGACATCTTCATGAGCTCCGGCCCCGGCGGACAGTCCGTGAACACCACGTATTCCGCGGTCCGCATGACGCACATCCCCACCGGCATCACCGTGAACATGCAGGACGAGAAGAGCCAGATCCAGAACCGCGCGGCGGCACTGCGCGTTCTGAAGAGCCGCCTGCTGGCCATGAAACACGAGCAGGAGGCCGCCGAGGCCGCCGATATGCGCCATTCCCAGGTGCGCTCGCTGGACCGTTCGGAACGTATCCGCACGTACAACTTCCCGGAAAACCGCATCGTCGACCATCGTGCGAACTACAAGGCGTACAACCTCGACGCCGTGCTTGACGGCGATCTGCAGGCCGTGATCGACAGCGACATCCAGGCGGACGAAGCCGATCGTCTCGCCAACCAGAAGTAAGGCGATTGGGTGGCGACGGTATTCGAAACGGTGCGTTCCGCCGCGGACGAACTACGTGCGGCGGGCGTCGACACTCCGCAGCACGACGCCAAACTGCTGCTCGCCGAAGCGTTCCATACGGACCTGCAGCACGTGGACAAAGCCATGCTCATGGGCGATGGCGTCGAACGTCTGGCCGAAAAAGAAGACGCGGAACCGGCGATGGAACGTTTCCAGACCATGCTGGCCCGTCGTGTCAAACGCGAGCCGTTGCAGCACATCACCGGCCATGCGCCGTTTCGCTACCTTGATTTGAAAGTCGGTCCAGGCGTGTTCATTCCACGTCCGGAAACCGAACTGGTCGTGCAGGAAGGCGTCGACTGGGCCACCAGAAACGGCATGTACCGCGCCAAAGTGGTCGATCTGTGCGCCGGCAGCGGTGCGATCGGCCTCGCCTTCGCTTCGGAAGTGCCGGGCAGCGAGGTGTGGGCCGTCGAGAAAAGCGCTACGACCGCCGAGTGGACGCGGCGCAACCTCGACGAGACCGCGAAACGGTATCCCGCAATCGCCGGCAATTATCATCTGGACATCGCCGACGCCACGCAAATGCCGACGCTAAGCCAACTTGACGGCACCATCGACATCGTGCTCACCAATCCGCCGTACGTGCCGCTTGCCGACATTCCCGAACAGCCGGAAGTGCGCGATTATGATCCCGATCTGGCGCTATACGGCGGTTCGGCGGATGGCACGCTCATTCCGGAACGCATCATCGCACGCGCGGCGAAACTGCTTCGTGCGGGTGGACTTATGGTGATGGAGCACGACATCACGCAGGGGGAGCGGCTTGCCGCCTTCGCACGAACCTGCGGCTTCGTCGACGTTACCGTGCATAACGACTACACCGGACGGCCACGTTATCTGACGGCGGAAAAACAGCCGGCACAGTAACTTATATTCTTTTGCGCCATGCTGACGGGGATATAACCAGAAGTTGAGTCTCACTATAAGAACATTTTATGCAGGCCGCCGTCCGTCAGGCTATAAAGAACAATCGGAATGCACAGAGAGAGAACGGGCGTCCGTCATGAGTGGTCGCCGTGGTTCCGCGCACGGGGGTTGAGATGAACATGATTTTTTCCAAGGTGCGCGTTGAAAGGAATGTGCAGCGTTTTCAAGAAAAGAGGAAGAACGGAATGAACGCGAAGTTCTCCGCCAAGTGCGTCGCCCTGGTCGCGGCAGGCGCAATGTCGATGTCCCTCGCTGCCTGCTCCGGCGGCAGCATGGACGATTCCAGCAGCTCCAACGGTAGCGCGGCCAACAGCGATACCATCACGCTGGGCTCCGTCACCACCAACTCCGGCACCGCCGCCGCATACGGCGAGGCCGAGGTCGCCGGCTTCAAGCTGGCTGTGGATGAGATCAACGCCAAGGGCGGCATCAACGGCAAGAAGGTCAAGCTCGAGTCCATGGACGACAAGGGCGACGCCACCGAAGCCTCCAACGCCTTCAACAAGCTCGCCGGCGACAACAGCGTGCTCGGCGTGGTCGGCCCGACCATCTCCTCCACCACCGCGGCCGTGGCTCCGCTGGCCGACCAGTCCAAGCTGCCGGCCATCGCACCGGCCGCCACCTCCGACTCCATCGAGACCGGTGGCTATATGTTCCGCACCTGCTTCAAGGACTCCTACCAGGGTGAGATCGCTGCCAAGTTTGCAGCCGAGACCCTGAAGGTCAAGAAGGTCGCCGTGCTGTACGGCACCGGCGATCCGTACTCCTCCGGCGTGGGCAAGGCCTTCGCCGCTGCCGCCAAGAAGGCCGGCCTTGACGTCGTGGCCGAAGAGAACTCCTCCAGCGCCGACGACACCGAGTACTCCTCCCAGCTGCAGAAGATCCAGGCCGCTGGCGCCGAGTTCCTGTACGCTCCGTACTACTACTCCGTCGCTGGCCCGTACATCATCCCGCAGGCCCGCTCCGTCGGCTACAAGGGCTATGTGATGGGTCCTGACGGCTACGACGGCCTGAAGATGACCGACGACAAGTCGCTGTACAACAAGGTGCTCTACACCACCCACTACTCTCCGGACGACACCTCCAACGCCAAGGTGCAGGACTTCATCAAGTCCTACAAGAAGGCCAACAAGAACGCCGATCCGAACACCTTCACCGCACTGGGCTACGACTCCGTGTACATGATGAAGCAGGCCATCGAGAAAGCCGGCAAGAACGCCACCCGCGAAGGCGTGCGCAACGCCATCGCCGGCATGAGCTTCGAAGGCGTGACCGGCAACTTCACGCTCGACAAGAAGGGCTCCCCGAAGAAGTCCGTCGTCGTGCTTGAGCTCAAGGACGGCAAGCCGCAGTACAAGACCACCATTCAGCCTGCCAAGTGAGCGTCGCTTGCCTGAAGGCCTGAATCTGTGAAGAGGAGGGGACCGGGAAACCGGTTCTCTCCCTTTCGCGTATCAAGACGAAAATAACCATATTCAGCCGCTGGGCTTCTTCAGCGGCCAAGCCGGACGGTTATGTCAAAAGTCCGGCATCATCAACTTTTGAAAGGAGGAATGATGGGCGATCAGATCATCATGTTCATCAGTCAGATCTTCAACGGTCTGAAGATCGGCAGCGTGTACTCGCTCGTGGCACTCGGCTACACCATGGTGTACGGCATCATTCGTTTGATCAACTTCGCACACGGCGATTTCATCATGGTCGGCTCCTACGTGCTGATGCTTACCATTCCGGCGATCGTCGCGTTCGGCCTGCCCGCATGGGTGGCCGTCATCCCCGCGATCCTCATGTGCGTGGCGGTGGGCGTCATCGTGGAGAGGGCCGCATACAAGCCGGTTCGTGAAAAGGGCAACAGCATGACGGCCCTCATCACCGCAATCGCAATGAGCCTTCTGTTGGAGAACGGCTCCCAGGCCATCTTCGGCGCCGACTACCAGACCGTGCCCACCATCATCCAGATTCCGACGCTGGCGATCGGCAAGCTGAAGATCGACGGCGCGACCATCATCACCATCGTGCTCGGCGTGATCATCATGGTCGCGCTGCAGCTGTTCGTCACCTACACCAAGCAGGGCAAGGCCATGCGCGCGGTCTCCGAAGACAAGGAGGCCTCGATCCTGATGGGCATCAACGTGAACTCCACCATCACGCTCACGTTCGCCATCGGTTCGGGCCTCGCCGCCGTCGCATCGCTGATGTACTGCGTTTCCTATCCGCAGGTGTCCCCGATGATGGGCGCGATGCTGGGCCTGAAGGCCTTCGTCGCGGCCGTGCTCGGCGGCATCGGCTCCATCCCGGGCGCCATGGTCGGCGGTCTGGTGATCGGCGTGGTCGAAAGCCTGACCAAGGCGTACATCGGCACCATCACCGGCGGCGTGATCACGTCCGCGTTCTCCGACGCCATTGTGTTCGGCATCCTCATCATCGTGCTCCTGGTCAAGCCGTCCGGCCTGATGGGCGAACCGGAAACCGAGAAGGTGTGACCTCATGAAGAAATCAATGCTTTCCACCAAACAGTCCTATCTGATGTGCGCGGTCGGCATCGTCGTGCTGTTCGGCATTCTGATGGGTGTATGCGAATCCGGCATGGCCAGCACCTACATCAAGGGCATCATGATGACAAGCTGCATCGCCATCATCATGACCACCTCTCTGAACCTCACCATCGGCGTGCTCGGCCAGCTGACGCTGGGCTGCTGCGGCTTCGAAGCGATCGGCGCGTACAGCGCGGCCCTGCTGAGCAAGCTGCTCGTCGCCAACGGCGTTGCGATGGATCCGACGCTGCGATTCCTGCTGACGACGCTCGCCGGCGGCGTGGTCGCCTGCATCTTCGGCATCCTGGTCGGCATTCCGGCACTGCGTCTGCATGGCGATTACCTCGCCATCATCACGCTGGGCTTCGGCGAAATCATCCGCGTGATCATCCAGAACCTGAAGGTCGCCGGCGGCATGGGCCTCGACAAGGGCGCGGCCGGCCAGGCGCTGATCGGCATCGACCGACTCGCCAACCTGTACGTCGTGTTCTGGATCACCGTCGTCACCGTCGTGCTGCTGTTCATGTTCGCCCGCTCCCGTTACGGCCGTGCCGTCAAGGCCATCCGCGACGACGAGATCGCGGCAAGCGCGTCCGGCATCAACATCACCTACATGAAGGTGCTCGTGTTCGCTATCTCCGCGTTCTTCGCGGGCATCGCCGGCGGCATCTTCGCCCAGTACATCGGCTCGCTGAACCCCGCGATGGCCGGATGGCTGCAATCGATCAACTACGTGATCATGGTCGTGTTCGGCGGCATGGGCTCGCTGACAGGTTCCATCGTCTCCGCCATCGCGCTGACGATCCTGCCGGAGCTGTTGCGCGCCTTCTCCACCTACCGCATGCTCGTGTACTCGGTGGCGCTGGTGCTCATCATGATCTTCCGCCCGCAGGGCATCTTCGGCAACTGGGAATTCTCCCTGACCAAGACCATCAACAAGCTGTTCTACCCGATGAAGGTCAAGGCGCACGGCAAGTCGAAGCAGGCTGAATCCACCGCCAAGGCAGCCAAGGACACCGCCAAGACGGACGAAACCGTCGAGACGGCCGCCGACACCAAGGAGGCGCAGGCATGAGCGAGCCCATCCTGAAAGCCGAACATCTCGGCATCACCTTCGGAGGCCTCAAAGCCGTATCCGACTTCAACATGACCATCAACTCCGGCGAGCTCGTCGGCCTGATCGGCCCGAACGGCGCCGGCAAAACCACCGTGTTCAACCTGCTGACCGGCGTGTACCAGCCCACGGAAGGCGAGTTCTTCCTGGACGGCGAACGCATGAACGGCAAGAAGACATATCAGGTGGTGCGCGCCGGCATCGCCAGAACCTTCCAGAACATCCGCCTGTTCGGCCAGATGACCGTGGAGGAGAACGTGCTGGTCGCGTTCAACGAATCGTTCAGCTACCACATGGGCGGCGCGATTTTCCGCACGCCGAAATTCTGGAAGCAGGAACGCGAGATGCACGCCAAAGCCATCGACCTGCTCAAGATCTTCGGACTAGAAGGCCTGGCCGAAACCGAAGCGGCGAACCTGCCGTACGGCGCCCAGCGCAAGCTGGAAATCGCCCGCGCCCTCGCCACCGGCATGAAACTGCTGTTGCTCGACGAGCCGGCGGCAGGCATGAACCCGACGGAGACCGAGGACCTGCTCAACTGCATCAACACCATCCGCGACCGCTTCGGCATCGCCATCCTGCTGATCGAGCATGACATGAGCCTGGTGATGAACGTCTGCCAGCGCATCCAGGTGCTCGACTACGGACGCACCATCGCCGCCGGCACGCCGGAGGAGATCGCCAACAACCCGCAGGTCATTTCCGCATACCTGGGCTCCGACGACGATACCGACAGCGACGATGCCAAGCACGAAAGCGAGGAAGCCTGATGCTGGAAGTCAAGAACCTTTCCGTTTCATACGGTGCCATCGAAGCCGTCAAGGACATCAGCTTCACCGTCAACGCCGGCGAGATCGTGTCCCTGATCGGCGCGAACGGCGCAGGCAAGACCACCACGCTGCACACCATCACCGGTCTGGTACCGGCGAAATCCGGTTCCGTGATGTACAACGGAGTGGATCTGCTGAAAACCCACAACAACAAGATCGTGACCCTCGGTATGGCGCACATTCCGGAAGGGCGCCACGTCTTCACACGCATGAGCGTCGAAGAGAACCTGGAGATGGGCGCGTTCAGCCTGAAGGACCAGTCGGACCTCAAGAAGGACCTCGACATGGTCTACGGCCTGTTCCCCCGTCTGAAGGAACGCCGTAACCAGAAGGCCGGCACGTTGTCCGGCGGCGAGCAGCAGATGCTGGCGATGGGCCGCGCGCTGATGAGCCATCCGAAGACGATCCTCATGGACGAGCCGTCCATGGGCCTGTCCCCGAAGCTCGTCAAGGAGATCTTCTCCATCATCCGCAAGCTGCACGAGCAGGGCATCACGATTCTGCTGGTCGAGCAGAACGCCAAGATGGCGCTGTCGATCGCCGACCGCGCATACGTGCTGGAAACCGGCCGTATCACGATGGAAGGCGACGCCAAGGAACTGCTCAACAACGAGCAGGTGCGCAAGGCGTATCTGGGCGCCTGATTCGTGCCGTATCCGCCTTGTCGGCTTGGACGCATCCAAACCGACAGGGCTTTTTCTATATCCGATGGAATATTCGCCGGTCGTGTTCCCACCATTCGGGCGCGCCATCGAGCCATGCCTTACAATAGGTAAGTTGACTGGCTGAAAGGGAGGTGTCATGAGCGAGATTTGCACAGTAAACGACGAATCCCTTGCCCGGGCCGTTGAAATCATCCATGATGGCGGATTGGTGGTCATCCCCACTGACACGGTGTACGGCGTCGCCTGCGATCCGCGTAACATCGAGGCGATCCGCAAGGTGTTCGCAGCCAAACAACGACCGAAATACAAGTCGTTGCAGGTGTTGCTGCCGTCAATCGAAAGCATGGAGAAGCTGCATCTGACCTTGCCGGTGCCGCTCAACCGTCTGGCCGCCATGTTCATGCCGGGCGCTTTTTCGCCGATAGCGGAAGCGGAAGACGACTGTTCGCTTGCCACGTTGCGTCATGATCCGACAACCGGCAAAGCCACACAGGGCGTGCGCATCCCCAATTCCGCGGTCGCGCTGCGTATTCTGCGAGCCACCGGGCCGTTGGCCGCCACCAGCGCCAACCGTTCCGGCGAGGAAAGCGCACAAACGGTGCAGGAAGCCGCGGACGCGCTGGGAGATGCGGTGGATCTGTATTTGGACGGGGGAGCGACTCCGGGACATGTATCGTCCACGGTGGTTGCAGCCGACCCGCACGAGCGCGACGGCATCGCGATTCTTCGGGAGGGAGTGATTCGCGAGCTGGTCATCCGTAAGGCGTTAACACTGAATGGCGGTGCTTTGGGCGCATGAGAATCTACCTGTTCATTGCCGCGGTCGCAGGTGGCGTCACCTATCTGCTCACGCCGCTGATCCGGCACATCGCCATCGAAATCGGCGCAGTCGGCGAAGTGCGTGCACGCGACGTGCATACCGTGCCGACGCCACGCATGGGTGGACTGGGCATGCTTATCGGCTTCACCGTTGCCATGCTGTTCGCCTCTCGCATCCCTTTCATCGAAGGCCTGTTCGCCCAATCGCATCAGGCATGGGTGATTCTAGCCGGCGCCATCATGATCAGCCTACTGGGCATGGCCGACGATTTGTGGGACCTTGACTGGATGCTCAAACTCGCCGGTCAGCTGCTCATCTCCGTGTTTGTGGCCTGGGGCGGCCTGCAGATCATCTCGTTGCCTCTCGGCTCGCTCGTCACCGCGTCGCCGAGCCTATCGATGGCCATCACCGCGTTCCTTATCGTCGCGTCCATCAACGCGGTCAACTTCGTGGACGGTCTTGACGGCCTCGCTTCGGGCATCGTCGCGATCGGCGGCATCGCCTTCGCCATCTATTCGTACATCATCGCAAGAAGCTCGCCGTCGTACGCATCCATGGCAACGCTGATCGACATCGCCATGGTCGGCACCTGCGTCGGTTTCATCCTGCATAACTGGCATCCCGCAAAACTGTTCATGGGCGACTCCGGTTCCATGCTGCTTGGCTACCTGATCACCTGCGCGTCGATCGTCATGACCGGCCGTCTCGACCCGGCATCCATCCACGCCAGCATCTACCTGCCGGTGTTCATGCCGATTCTGCTGCCGATGCTCGTGCTGTTCCTGCCGATTCTCGACATGTGCCTTGCCATCGTGCGGCGGTTGAGCAAAGGCCAGTCGCCGATGCATCCCGATCGCATGCACCTGCACCACCGCATGCTGCGCATCGGACACACCGTGCAGGGCGCGGTGCTGATTCTCTGGGGGTGGGCGTCGCTGATCGCATTCGGCTCGATCATGATTCTGTTCTTCAAAGCGCAGTATGTGCTGATTGGCTTCCTCATCGCGGCGGCGCTGCTGACGGTCGCCACGATGTACCCGTATCTGAAACACCGCATTCCCGAAATCCGTGAGGAAAACGCAATCTCCGGAACCGATGCGCAACATGCGTCGGTCGGACGCGCGCGCGGCGACAAAACGCGCGGTGGACGCTGATCGTCCGTCCGGCGCAATCGCAAGAAAAACTGATGAAACGCTTTGCCAAACGATATAAGCAGCTTTTATTACGATTGATAATTTCGGCTTTTCGCGCCGTGTCGCAGTAAGTCAGCCCACGTTCATATAGTGGGTCTATGGCTACAATTCCTGATATGAATGCAGATTCCACGTTCGCCCCACTCCCTCCGATTTTCGCCCAGCTTGGCCTCGCCTATGACGATGTGCTGCTGCTGCCGAACGAGACGGACGTCATTCCGTCCGAAGTGGACACCACCACGCATCTCACCCGCAACATCACGATGAAGGTCCCGGCGATCTCCGCCGCGATGGACACCGTCACCGAATCCGACATGGCCATCGCCATGGCTCGCAACGGCGGCATCGGCGTGCTGCACCGCAACCTTTCCATCGACGACCAGGCCGCCCAGGTCGACATCGTCAAGCGTTCCGAATCCGGCATGATCAGCGATCCGCTCACCGTGAGCCCGGACGTGACCCTCGCCGACCTCGACAAGCTGTGCGGCCGTTTCCACATCTCCGGCCTGCCGGTCGTGGACAAGGACAGCAAGCTCGTCGGTATCATCACCAACCGTGACATGCGTTTCATCGCTTCCGAGGATTACGACCGTTTGAAGGTCTCCGAGGTCATGACCCGCGAGAACCTCATCACCGGTCCGTCCGACATCTCCAAGGAAGACGCGCACGACCTGCTGGCCAAGCACAAGGTCGAGAAGCTGCCTCTGGTCGATTCCGAAGGCCGCCTGACCGGTCTGATCACCGTCAAGGATTTCGTCAAGACCGAACAGTATCCGGACGCCACCAAGGATGAGCAGGGCCGTCTGCGCGTCGCCGCAGGCATCGGCTTCCTGGGCGACGCCTACAACCGTGCTTCCGCTCTGATGGAAGCCGGCGTGGACGTGCTCGTGGTCGACACCGCCAACGGTGAGGCCAAGCTGGCTCTCGACATGATTCGCCGCCTGAAGTCCGATTCCGCGTTCAATGGCGTGGACATCATCGGCGGCAACGTCGCCACCCGCCAGGGTGCGCAGGCCATGATCGACGCCGGCGTCGACGCCGTCAAGGTCGGCGTCGGCCCGGGCTCCATCTGCACCACCCGCGTGGTCGCCGGTGTCGGCGTCCCGCAGCTCACCGCCGTGTACGAGGCCGCCCAGGCCTGCCGCGCCGCTGGCGTGCCGTGCATCGCCGACGGTGGCATCCACTACTCCGGCGACATCGCCAAGGCCCTCGTGGCCGGCGCATCCTCCGTGATGCTCGGCGGCACCCTCGCGGGCTGCGAGGAAGCTCCGGGCGAGAAGGTGCTCCTGCACGGCAAGCAGTACAAACTGTACCGTGGCATGGGCTCCCTGGGCGCCATGGCTCCGCGTGGCAAGAAGTCCTACTCCAAGGACCGTTACTTCCAGGCCGACGTCACCTCCAACGACAAGGTCGTTCCGGAAGGTGTCGAAGGCGAAGTGCCGTACCGCGGACCGCTCAACGCCGTGCTGTACCAGATGATCGGCGGCCTGCACCAGTCCATGTTCTACATTGGCGCGCACAACATCTCCGAAATGCCGGAACGTGGCCGCTTCATCCGCATCACCGACGCTGGCCTGCGCGAATCCCATCCGCACGACATCGTCATGACCGCCGAGGCGCCGAACTACTCCGGCCGTCAGTGATTGGCGAATACCGCGCGAAACGCATACGACGCGACTAAACGCTAGATAATACGAAACCCGTCCGGTGGCAGGAATGCCGCTGGACGGGTTTCGTGCGTTTTCGACAGCCATTGGTCTAGTGACGTTTAGTTAATTGAGCCATGTCGATGGCACCGTATGAACGTCAACTTACGCGTTCCGTGGTGCCACGCAGCACCAGCGACGTCGGCATGACGGTGAACGGCTCGTCAAGCGTCTCGCCATTGAGCAGCGCAAGCGTCTTACGTGCAGCGATACGGCCGATTTCCGCCGGATCCTGATGCATGGTGGTCAGATCCAATGCGGTGGCGGTGTCGTCATCATCGAATCCGACCAGCGACACGTCCTGTGGCACGCGCCATCCCATGCGCCGCAGCTCCTTCAGCAGGGGAGCGGCCACGGCGTCGACGGAGACGCAGATGGCGGTCGGCTGCTTTGGAGCGCTGAGCAGCTGCGCGACGATGCTGGAATAGATGTCCTGCTCGCTGCGAGCATCGATATGGGATAGTGACGGCATGACGATGATGTCTTCATCCGCGTAACCGCAAGCTTGTGAGGCTTCGCTGAATCCCTTCTTGCGCAGCCTGTCGGAGCAGACGAACGGCGTGGTGTTGATGGGCTGTTCGATGTAGGCGAGCGTCTTATGCCCTAACGATTTGAGGAACCGTACAATCGTCGCCATGGAAGCCTCGTCGTCGATGGCGACGCCGGCGTCGAGACCGTGCGTGCTCGGCGCGTTCATGCCGACCACCGGAATGGTCAGATCGCCAAGCACCTGCTTCTTCGCCTCGTCGAAGTCAAATGACGCCTCGATGACCGCGTCGACGTTGCGGTTGCCCGGAAGATTTTGGAAAAACGCATCCAAATCGTCCTGCGTCCACACGATGTAAGGAACGATGTCGTATCCGGCCTTCGACATCACCTCGTAAATGCCTTCGAAGGCGTGGGCGTTGAACCAGCTGCTGATTTCGTTCGGCAGCAGCACGGCGACTCGCATGGTTTTGCCGGACGCCAGGGACGACGCGCTTTTCGAAAAGGAGAAATGCAGGCGCTTCGCCTCCTGCTCGATGCGTTCCCTGGTTTCGGGACTGACCCTGTCGAGCCCGCGAAGCGCGCGGGACACGGTGGAGACGGACACTCCGGCTGCCTGGGCTACGTCTGCGATGGTGGTTCGTGGCATGGTCGGATGGCTCCTTAGGGTGGACTATGCGGGCGGTCGGTTGCCCGCGACTGCTTCACTCTATCACGACACGCTGCTTTTGTAAAAACGCTTGCATGGCTTCAGGTGTTGTTATTGCTTGCTTTTTGAAGTGCTGCCACCTTGTTCTGCCTCCTGTGGTTTGCGCTTTTTTGCACAAGCGTTATTATTGATTATGTCAAGCAATGCGATAACAGCAACGAAGCTACACAACACAACATAACCATCGTAGGAAAATCAACGAAAATCGTTCTACGTACGGAGTTGTGATACGTGCGCACGGTGCACAAGCGTTTGTATGAAAGGGGACAACATGACCGAAGTCAACGATCCGTCGCTGTGGTGGAAGCAGGCCGTGGTCTACCAGGTGTATCCACGTTCCTTCAAGGATTCCCGCGGCGAGGGCCTCGGCCAGATCGCCGGCGTCACCGAGAAAATCGGGTATCTGAAGGAACTGGGCGTCGACGCCATCTGGCTGAGCCCGTTCTACCCGTCCCAGCTGGCCGACGGCGGCTATGACGTGGACGACTACCGCAACGTCGATCCGAAACTCGGCACCATGGACGATTTCGACGCGCTCGCCAAAGCCGCGCATGCCGACGGCATCAAAATCGTCGTGGACATCGTGCCGAACCACAGCTCCAACCTGCACGAATGGTTCAAGGCCGCGTTGGCCGCGAAACCCGGCTCGCTGGAACGCGACCGCTACATCTTCCGCGACGGCAAGGGACCGAACGGCGACGAGCCGCCGACCAACTGGCAGAACCACTTCGGCGGCCCTGCATGGACGCGCGTGCCCGACGGCCAATGGTATCTGCACATGTTCACCAAGGAACAGCCGGACTGGAACTGGAAAAACGAGGACGTGCGCGCCGATTTCATCAAAACCCTGCGTTTCTGGCTTGACCACGGTGCCGACGGCTTCCGCGTGGACGTGGCGCACGGCCTGGCCAAGGATCTCGACCGCGATGATCTGGACGATTATGTGGTCTGGTGCACCAACGATCAGCCCGAAGACGGCTCCCATCCGGTGATCGACCGCGACGAAGTGCACGACATCTACCACGAGTGGCGCAAGGCGTTCAACGAGTACGATCCGCCGGCGTTCGCCGTGGCTGAGGCGTGGGTCCGACCAAGCCGCCAGCATCTGTACGCCTCCCCGGACGATCTCGGCCAGATCTTCAACTTCGAGTTCGCCAAGAAGGATTGGATCCGCGACGACATGCACCTCGCCATCGAGGAAGGTCTGGAAAGCGCCGAACGGTCCGGTTCCACCGCCACTTGGGTGATGAGCAACCATGACGTGGTCCGCCATGCCACCCGCTACGCGCTGCCCCAGGTGCCGACCGGCGAATACCATCGACTGCCGCTCGACTGGCTGCTGCGCGACGGCACCACATACCGGGAGGACCGCGCGCTCGGCACCAAGCGCGCCCGCGCCGCGATCATGATGGAGATGGCGCTGCCCGGCTCCGCCTACGTGTATCAAGGCGAGGAACTCGGCCTGTTCGAAGTGGCCGACATTCCGTGGGATGAGCTGGAGGATCCGTCCGCATGGCGCACCTCCCGTTCCGCCAGCACCAAAGGCCGTGACGGCTGCCGTGTGCCGCTGCCGTGGGTTGCGGCCGACGCTCCGCAGCTGGACGATCCGAACGATGAGTTCGGCCATGGCGGCTCCTTCGGATTCTCGCCGGCAGACGCGAAGGCCGAGCCGCATCTGCCGCAACCCAAGTGGTACAAGGATTTCGCGGTCGATGTCGAATCGGCCGACCCGGATTCCATGCTGAACCTGTACCGCCGCGTGCTGGCATTGCGACATGAGTTGCAGACCACCGACCTGAGTCTCGAATGGCTTCCGGAAGACCAGCCCGGCAAGGCGCATGACGGCGCCAACGGTTTCCCGGGTGGCACCATCGCGTACCGCCGTGCCAACGGCTGGGCCTCGATCACCAACTTCGGCGAAGAACCGATCACGTTGCCGCAAGGCGAAGTGCTGCTGACATCAGGACCGCTTACCGACGATGGCAAGCTGCCGCAAGATACCAGCGCTTGGCTCAAACTGGCCGATTGACCGCACGCAGGATGCCCCGATCTGAGGGTGTCCGTGCCGGATACCGCACTCGTGCGCTGAACCATCGAACCGGCAGCGCGCTCCAGCCGTCCGCGTCCCTCCATTTGGGCGCGGACGGCTTTCCTGTTTCCAACGACCGTTTTCCAACGATGACGGTCCGACGTACCTACCCTGCGGTATCTTCATATGTTCGGCCTGCGCAGAGGGCGCGACCGCGGACCAATCGAAAGAGGCAACGATGGTAGATGCACACGATGGCGAAACATACACGTCCGAAGGCTCACGTCTGATCTGGATCGACTGCGAGATGACCGGCCTGGATATCTTCGGCGGCGACGAGCTCGTCGAGGTTTCCGTGGTGCCGACCGACTTCGACCTGAACGTGCTCGACGAAGGTGTCGACTATGTGATCAAGCCCAGTCAGAAGGCTGTCGACCACATGAATGACTTCGTGCGCGCCATGCACACCCGTTCCGGCCTGATCAACGAATGGGAACACGGTCTGAGCCTCGACGAAGCGCAAGCCAAGGTCATCGAATACGTCAGGAAATTCACTCCGGCCGGCGTCAAGCCGCTGCTCGCCGGCAACACCATCGGCTCCGACAAGAAGTTCCTTGACCACTACATGCCGGAACTCATGGAGAACCTGCACTACCGCACCATCGACGTGAGCACCTTCAAGGAACTCGCCCGCCGCTGGTATCCGGCCGTCTACCTCAACCGTCCGCCGAAGAACGGCGGCCACCGCGCGCTCGCCGACATCATCGAATCGCTCGACGAACTGCGTTACTACCGCAAGGCGTTCATGGCCCCGGTGCCCGGTCCGAGCGAAGCGGAGGCGAAGGCCATCGCCTCTGAAATCCAGGAAACCAGCCTGCTCAACAAGGACTGACAGCACGACTCCAGCGAGAGGAACCGCATGACCGCAGCTGATTGGACCACCATCGGCCAACCGCAGGATATCCGCCTTGTGGTCGCCGACATGGACGGCACGTTACTTGACGAACGAAGCCGAATCCCCGACGGATTCTGGCCCATGCTCGCCCGGCTCAAACGCCGTGGCGTCGAATTCGTGCCCGCGTCCGGACGCCAATACGCCACGCTGCGCAACATGTTCGCCGACAAAGCCGCGGAGATTCTCGACGGGGGAGAACTGTCCTATATCGCGGAAAACGGCAATGTGGTGGCGCTCGACGACAAAGTCGTGGAAGTGCATGGCGTCGATTTGGACGTCACGCGTCACGTCATCGACCTGGTCGCCGACGCCGCTGCCTCCGGCGAGCATAACGTGGGACTGGTGGTGTGTGGCCTCAAATCGGCATACGTGCAGCGTTCCGACAAGCCGTTCCTCGATGAAGTCGGCAAATACTACGCGGCGCTGAGCATCGTGGACGATCTGCACGAAGTGCTCGACTTCGCGCAGGAACCGTCCGCCTACACCCCTGACGGCGACGCTGAAATCGTTCTGAAACTCGCGATCCTCGACCTTGACGGCTCCGAACGATTCACCAACGAAAAGCTCACACATCTGCGCGCGGACTACCAGGTGGTCGTCTCCGGCAAACTGTGGGTGGACATCATGAACATCGAAACCGACAAAAAGCAGGGCGTCGAGGCGTTGCAGCGCGTGCTCGGCGTCACACCCGCGCAGACGGCGGTGTTCGGCGACTACCTCAACGATCTGCTCATGCTTGAGGCGGGCGACTGGTCGTTCGCCATGGGCAACGCGCACCCCGATTTGAAGGCCGCCGCGCGCTACATCGCACCGTCGAACGTCGAGCACGGTGTGCTCAAGGTTGTGGACAGGCTGGTTGCCTGACGATTTCGTTGCATGGGGCGCGGTGATGTAAAGAAGGTGGCGTAATGAGGCAATCCGAGGCGCTTGCGATTCTGGGTTCCGGCGCAAGCGTGTTCCTGACGGGCGCGCCCGGTGCCGGCAAAACCTACGTGCTCAACGAATTCATACGGCAGGCGCGTGCCGACGGCGCATCCGTGGCCGTCACCGCATCCACGGGCATCGCTGCCACGCATATCAACGGCACCACCATCCATTCCTGGAGCGGCATCGGCTTGGCCACGGCATTGACCGACAATCTGGTTAAAACCGTTCGCACACGCCGCAAACGCAAGCTGCAGGAAGCCGACATCCTCATCATCGACGAGGTCTCCATGCTGCACGCGTGGCTGTTCGACATGGTTGACCGGATCTGCCGCATCATCCGCCGCGACGAACGTCCGTTCGGCGGGCTGCAGGTGGTGTTGTCCGGCGATTTTTTCCAGCTGCCGCCGGTTTCGGTATCGGGACGCAACAACGACCTGATCGCGCCGTCCGCCGAATATCTGGCCAGTCGCGAACGGTACATGCGCGCCGGACTCAATCCCGAAGGTTTCGTCACCGAATCGTTGGTATGGCGCGAATTGAACCCCGTTGTCTGCTATCTGACCGAACAGCATCGTCAGGATGACGGCCAGCTGTTGAACGTGCTGACCGACATTCGCGAAGGCGCGGTGGACGATGGCGACCGCAATGTGCTGCTGACCCGGTTGGGGGCCATTCCGGAACCCGGGCAGCAGGCGGTGAACCTGTTCCCCGTCAACAGGCAGGCCGACGCGCTTAATGACCTGCGCCTGTTCGAAATCAAGGAGGAACCGCACGAATACCTCGCCGAATCCGAGGGCGCGGCGAATCTGGTGGAACGGCTCAAAAAGAACATGCTCGCTCCCGAACGCTTGTACCTCAAAACGGGCGCGGCCGTGATGGCGGTGCGCAACGACACCGACCACCAGTACGTCAACGGGTCGCTCGGCACCGTGCGTGGATTCACCACGCAATCGCAGGGCGGCTGGCCGATCGTCGAATTCGAAAACGGCAACATCGTCACCATGAAGCCGAATTCCTGGCAGATGCAGGACGGCGATGCCGTGCTCGCCACGGTCAAACAGGTGCCGTTGCGCTGCGCGTGGGCCATCACCATCCACAAATCGCAAGGCATGACGCTCGATCGTGCCGTCATGGATTTGCGACGCACATTCGCGCCGGGCATGGGATACGTGGCGCTGTCGCGAGTGGAAGGGCTCGACGGCCTGTATCTGCAAGGCGTCAACGAGCGCATGTTCCTGGTCTCACCGGACGCGGTCCGTCTTGATGGACAATTGCGATTGGAGTCGGCTCAGGCCGCCGATACGCTTGCCTCCGACGGTGTCGGAGCATTCCGCGCCCGCATGCCGCAACCGGCCGCCGGTGAGGATGACGAATTCGCGCAGGACGTGCTGTTCTGACCCGCTGCTAAATATCAGCCCATCGCCTGCAGGGAACGCGCAAGATCCGGGTCGAGCTCAACTTCGTCCTCGACGCTTTCCGGATCGGGGTCCCAACAGCTGGCGATCACGCAGGCCAGTCCGACGAGCAACCAAAGCGGGTTGCGCTGCAGGAACTCAAGACCTGGAATCGCCCGCATGACGATGATCCATATCACCATGCCGGCCAGCGCAATCGCATTGAACGGCTTCTTCCATGGCAGGGAAATCAACGTGACGCACAATACGGCCAGGCACAGGCCGATCCATTGGTTTCCTTCGGTCAGCACTTCCGGCGCTGCCGCCGCGAAGACGAAATAGCAGATGATGCCGATCCAGCCGAGTTTGTTCCAAATCGAAATGTGCGCGGTGACGTGACGCATGCTGCGTCCTTTCCTTATGAAGCGATATGGTGCTGATTCCAGTATCATAGAAACGGCTTTAGACTTATTTATAACTCTATAAATAACGTTTTTCGCGTATTGGTGTGCGATTCGAGGACGTGTGGCGCATCCAAGTCGGCTTACCTGAGTAATTTGGAACGTATGACCAAAGCACTTCGTATGTCTACCATGTTCCTGCGCACCCTGCGCGAGGACCCCGCCGATGCCGACGTCGTGTCGGACAAGCTGCTGCAGCGCGCCTGCTACCTGCGCAAGGCCGCTCCGGGCATCTGGACCTGGCTGCCGTTGGGCCTCAATGTCCTGAACAAGATCGAGAACATCATCCGCGAGGAGATGGCGTCCATCGACGCCCAGGAAGTCCACTTCTCCGGACTGCTGCCGCGCGAGCCGTATGAGGCCACCCACCGCTGGGAGGAATACGGCGACAACATCTTCCGTCTGAAGGACCGCCACGAGGCCGACTACCTGCTGGCCCCGACCCATGAGGAAATGTTCACCCTGCTGGTCAAGGACCTGTACTCCTCCTACAAGGACCTGCCGGTGACCCTCTACCAGATCCAGACCAAGTACCGCGACGAGTTCCGTCCGCGCGCCGGCCTGATCCGCGGCCGCGAGTTCATCATGAAGGACGCCTACTCCTTCACCCTCGACAAGGAAGGCCTCGTCAAGGCCTACATGGACGAGCGCGGCGCATACGAGCGCATCTTCAACCGTCTCGACCTGAAGTACGTGCCGGTGCACGCCATGGCCGGCCCGATGGGCGGCTTCGAATCCGAGGAGTTCCTGGCTCCGATGGAGATCGGCGAGGACACCTTCGCCCAGTCGCCGTCCGGCAAGGCCTGGAACGTCGAGGCGCTGACCACTCCGGAACCGGAAGCCATCGACTTTACCGCAACGCCGGCAGCCGAAAAGCGCCCGACCCCGGACGCGGCCACCATCGACAAGATGGTCGAATTCGCCAACGCCAACCATCCTCGTTCCGACGGCCGCGATTGGCAGGCCTCCGACATTCTGAAGAACGTCGTCATCGCCGTCATGCATCCGCAGGACGAAGACCACGACGAGCCGTGGCGCGAGCTCGTGGTCGTAGGCGTTCCGGGCGACCGTACCGTCGACATGAAGCGTCTTGAGGCGCAGTTCACCCCGGCCGAGATCGAGGAAGCCACCGACGAGGATCTGAAGAAGCATCCGGAACTCGTCAAGGGCTACATCGGACCGATGGCGCTTGGCCCGCAGGCGCGCGACGGAAAGAAGGCCGAGAACGCGTCCGAGACCGGTGACGCGCTGCGCTACCTGATCGACGCGCACGTGGCACGCGGTTCCGCATGGTTCACCGGCGCCGACGAGCAGGACGTGGATTACTACGATTTGGTGTACGGCCGCGATTTCGAGGCCGACGGCACCGTCGAAGCCGTGCAGGTACGTCATGGCGACATGAGCCCGGACGGTTCCGGCCCGCTGAGCTTCGAGCGCGGCGTGGAAATCGGCCAGGTGTTCCAGCTGGGCCTCAAGTATTCCAACGCGCTCGGCCTGAAGGTGCTCGACCAGAACGGCAAGACCGTTCCGGTGTGGATGGGCTCCTACGGCATCGGCGTCTCCCGTGTGATGGCCTGCATCGCCGAAACCCATCACGACGAGAAGGGTCTGGCGTGGCCGGCAGTCATCGCGCCGGCACAGGTGCACGTCGTGGCCACCGGCAAGGATGCGGCCGCGTTCGAAGCCGCAGAACAGCTGATCGGTGAGCTTGAGGCCAAGGGCATCGAAGTCATCTTCGACGACCGCAAGAAGGTGTCTCCGGGCGTCAAGTTCAAGGACGCCGAACTCATCGGCGTGCCGATCATCGCCGTCGCCGGCCGCGACACCGTCAACAACGGCACCATCGAAGTGCGCGACCGCAACGGTGAGAACGCCGAAGCGGTGCCGGTCGCGGACGCCGCGCAGGCGATCGCGGACCGCGTCGCTGCACTGCTCAAGTGACATACGGCAATCCGTAGCGCGTCGGTTTGATCCGACGAACGACATACGGCAACGGAAGACCATCAAGCAGGTGGTCTTCCGTTTTTTGTTTTTCATGGGGAATACCGTGCGCATCTCACGCACATGAGGATTGTGGATGTCGGTGGATAAGTCGAAATTATCCACTGACAATCCACGACTCGCCCGACGATCTCAAGTTATCCACATTCTCCGGTTGGGCTTGCAGACGGATGGAACGTTCGGCGATAGTGGTCTTACCGCGGAAACGTGAAGATGCGGGAAGGGCATGCAGTTTACCCTCTCTCACCATAAATCCACCTCACTGCCTGTCGCTTCCGTGCCGTCAACGGCGCTTTCCGCGGTCCATCATTCGTCAAACAGAAAGGGCCGAACATGGCGCAGCAGCAGGGTCTCCTCACCATCACGGGATATGTGGGCGGCCAGCCCACGCAATTCAATCGGGAAGGCATGCCGCATGCCAGCTCATTCCGGCTGGCCAGCACCAGACATTATTTCGATGGCCGAACGCAACAGTGGAAGGACCTGCCCACCACATGGATCACGGTGAAGGCATATCGAGGCCTTTCCGAAAGCATCTGCCAATCGTTCAAAAAAGGCGAACCGGTCATCGTGACCGGCGTGCTGGCGGCGGAAAGCTGGGTGGACCAGAACGGCAAGCAACAGTCGAAACTCGTCATGGAAGCGAATGCGGCGGGGCATGATTTGAGCTACGGTGTCTCCACCTTCCGCAAACTCGCCAAGAAAAACGATTCCGGCCAGCAAGACGCGCAGCCTGGACAGGCTTTAGGACGTGATCCATATGTGCAAGCCGCCCAACAGCGGGGCGAAACTTCAGTCAATGCGATGGGCGGGCAGAGTTCCGGCGTTGACGAGCAAGGCGGCTCGCAGGCCGGTGCGGATAGCAACGCCGCCGAACCCCTACGTGAGGAATTCGGCGGCGATGGCTTCTGACGATTGCCTGACGCTTATGCGATCGCTGGCATGGCCTGTTACCAGATGCGCACGCGTTGCTCCGGTGCGAGCCACATGCCGTCGCCGGGCTGCACGCCAAACGCCTTGTGGAACAGGTCCACATTACGGGCGATGCCGTTCGTACGGCATTCGGCGGGGGAGTGCGGGTCGATCTGCAGATACTGCTCCGCCAACTCGTCGCGATTCTTAGTGCGCCAAATCGAAGCGTAGCTCAGGAAGAAACGCTGCAGGCCGGTGAAGCCGTCGATTTCAGGAGCATCGGCAAGCGCGGCTTCGATGGCTTCCGTGGAACCATCCTTGCCGCGGCCGGCCGCTTCATCGAGAGCGAACGCATAGGCCTTGAGAGCGATGTTCACACCGCTCAAATCGCCGATGTTCTCGCCGATGGTCAACGCGCCGTTCACATGAGGGGCCTTCGACGGGTCATCCGAATACTTTTCGGCGAGCTGCGTCGGCACGAACTCGTTGTACTGGTCGATGAGCTTCTGGGTGAGCGCCTTGAAATTGGCCTTGTCCTCTTCGGTCCACCAGTCGTTGAGTTTGCCGTCGCCGTCGTATTGCGAGCCCTGGTCGTCGAAACCGTGGCCGATCTCATGGCCGATCACCGCGCCGATGCCGCCGTAGTTCGCGGCATCCTCGGCATCCGGGTTGAAGAACGGCGGCTGCAAAATGGCGGCCGGGAACACGATCACGTTCATGGACGGCTCATAGTAGGCGTTCACCGTCTGCGGATTCATCAGCCATTCGTCCTTGTCGACGGCCTTGCCCACCTTGGCCAGCTGGTAGCCGGTCTCATACAGGTTCGCGGCACGCATGTTCTGGGCGAAGCCGGCGTCCTCGCGCACATCCAGCGCGGAATAGTCACGCCAATGGTTCGTGTAGCCGATCTTCGGCACGAACTTGGACAGCTTCTCCAATGCCTTGGCCTTGGTCTCGTCGCCAAGCCAAGTGGAATTGGAGATGGACACACGGTAGGCGTCGATGAGATTGCCGACCAGCTGCTCCATACGCTGCTTGGAGGTTTCGGGGAAGTGACGCTTCACGTATTCGCGGCCGACATCCTCGCCGCAGATGCCGTTGACCAGCGAGACGCCACGCTTCCAACGCACACGCTGCTCCTTCTGCCCGGACAGCGTCTTGCCGTAGAAGTCGAAATTCGTTTCGTCGAATTCGTGGGGAAGCTCCAATGTGGAGCCGATCACCACATGCACGCGGGCCCACAGCTTGAGATCATCCAGCGACGCTTCCTTCCAGAACGCGTTGAGTCCGGTGAGGAAGCTTGGCTCATGCACGATCGTGTGGCTGAAACAGCCGCGGAAATCCAACGGCTGCACGGCAGCCGCGGTGGTCGCGTCGTAAGCGTTCTGCCAGGCGTCGATCCAAGCGTCCAGGTCAACATCGGCGAGCATGGCGCACAGGTCGGCGTAATCCGTCGGGTTATAGGTCTTCACCGAATCGCGCGTGGACACGTTGTCCCAATGGTTCGCCGCGATGCGCGTCTCCACGTCAAGGAAACGCTTGGCCTGCGCATGGGCATCCTCGTCACCGGCCGCAAGATGCGCGTTCTTCAGCTGCTTGGCGACCATCTCGACATACGCCTCACGGATTGGCGCGTAATGGTCTTCCCTGTAGTAGGCCTCGTCCGGCAGATCCAAACCGTCCTGTTCGATGTGCACGACATTGGTCTCCGGCGCTCCCGGATCTCCGTAAACGGCGATGCCGATCAGGTCTGGACCGCCGGTCGGGTTCATGGCGCCAAGCGCGCGGGTGAGCGCGGCCTTGTCTTCGGCCTCGTCGATGGAAGCCAACTGGTCTTCGATGGCGGCGAGTCCGGCCGCGTCGATGGCATCGACGTCAAGGAAACTATGGTACAAAGCGCGCGACTTGACGGCTGGGCAATCATCCTCTTCAAGGATGTCGCGGATCTGGTTTTCCGCATCCTCGGCGAGCTTGTCGAAGGAACCATACCGGGAACGGTCGTCGGGAAGACGGTACATGTCGACCCACGGGCCGTTGACGAAGCGGAACAAGTCCTGAGACGGGCCGGTCACGGCGGAGAACGATGCCGGATCGATACCCGAAACCAAAGAATTCGAAGTGTTGTTCATGGCTTCACACTATCCATCTTTGGTGACAACATCGTGTATTCGAATCGAATATTCGGGTGGAACGCAAGGTGGAATACAGAAAGGAGAACATCGTTCGCCGGTGTATGGCCCGCGAAGTAGGGTTGAAGGCATGATCGAACTGAAAACCACTAAAGAGATTGAAGCGATGAAGCCCGCAGGCCGCTTCGTCGGCGGCATCCTACGCGACCTGAAGGAATTCACCAAGGTCGGCACCAATCTGTTGGAAATCGACGAATTCGTCCACAAGCGCATCGTGGACCGCAAGGGCGCCTCGTCCTGCTACGTCGACTATGCGCCTGATTTCGGCACCGGTCCGTTCGCGCACTACATCTGCACGTCCGTGAACGACGCCGTGCTGCACGGCGTTCCGTACGACTACAACCTGAAGGACGGCGATCTGGTCAGCCTCGATCTGGCGATCAACGTCGACGGATGGGTCGCGGATTCCGCCATCAGCTTCTGCGTCGGCACGCAGCATCCCGACGACCTGCGCCTGATCAAGTGCACCGAAGAGGCTTTGGCGGCCGGCATCGAAGCCGCTCAGCCGGGCAATCGTCTGGGCGACGTCTCCTGCGCCGTCGGCGACGTGGCACGCGAATACGGCTATCCGATCAACCTGGAGTTCGGCGGACACGGCGTCGGCCATATCATGCACGGCGATCCGCACGTGCCGAACGACGGCAAGGCGCATCACGGCTACAAGCTGCGTCCGGGCCTGGTCATCGCCATCGAACCGTGGTTCCTCAAGACCACCGACGAGATCTACCAGGATCCGAAGGACGGCTGGACGCTGAAGAGCGAGGACGGCTCCCGTGGCGCACACAGCGAGCACACCATCGCCATCACCGAAAACGGTCCGGTGATCCTCACCGTCCGCGACTAGTCCAAAACCTTATGAAAACGGGCTTGTGCGATTACGCACAGCCCGTTTTTTCATGCCCGTTTTGAGACGGAACCCACATATCGAAACGCGCATGCCATATAGTGGGCGGTACTTTTTGAACTGGTAAGGAGCGAACGAGTATGGCCACAGCCAATCTGAGTGTGGAATCCAAGGACTTCACCCTGCCGGTGGTCGAAGCCACGGCGGGCGCGGACGGCATCGTGGTGTCCACGCTGCGCAATGATGGCTGGGTCACACTCGACCCCGGTTTCCTCACCACCGCGCAATGCGAATCGAAAATCACGTACATCGACGGCAAGAACTCGATTCTGCGCTATCGTGGCTATCCGATCGAGCAGCTGTGCGAACAGTCCGACTTCCTTGAAGTCGCTTGGCTGCTGCGTCACGGCGAACTGCCGAACAAGGACCAGTACGACCGTTTCATCTCCGACATCAACCACCGCACGATGGTGGGGGAGGACTTCCGTACTTTCATGGGCTCCTTCCCGCGCACCGCGCATCCGATGAGTGTGATGGCATCCGCGGTCAACGCGCTCGCCACGTTCTACCCGGACACCACGGACATCAACGATTCCGACCAGCTGGACGAAGCGGCGACCATCATCATGGCCAAGGCGCGCACCATCGTCAGCTACATCTTCCGCCGCCGTCGCGATGAGCCGATGCTGTACCCGGACTACTCGCGCGGCTATGTCGACGATTTCCTGCGCATGTGCTTCGCCGTGCCGTATGAGCCGTTCGAATCCGATCCTCTGTATGTGCACGCGCTTGGCCGTCTGCTCATCATCCATGCCGACCACGAGCAGAACTGCTCCACGTCCGTGGTGCGCATCGCCGGTTCGGCGCACGCCAACCTGTATTCCGCGGTCGCGGCCGGCATCAACGCGCTGTCCGGCCCACTGCACGGCGGCGCCAACGAGGCGGTGCTCCGCCAGCTCAAGGCCATCCGAGACTCCGGCAAAACCGTCAAGGAATTCGTGGAGGACGCGAAGGCCAACGGGCATCGCATCTCCGGCCTCGGCCACCGCGTGTACAAGTCGTACGATCCGCGGGCCGCGATCGCCAAGACCTATCTGCAGAAGATCATGGAACGTGCCGACACGCTGAAACTGCCGGCTGACGAGCGCGCATTGTTCGATGTGGCCACCGAATTGGAGCAGATCGCGTTGAGCGACGAATATTTCGTTTCCCGCCACCTGTATCCGAACGTCGATTTCTATACGGGGCTGATCTACCGTGCGATCGGCTTCGATCCGTCCATGTTCACCACGCTGTTCGCGTTGGGCCGCATCCCCGGCTGGATCGCGCAATACCGTGAGATGCTCGCCGACCCGAACACGAAAATCGGCCGTCCGCGCCAGGTGTACACCGGCTACACGGAACGCGATTACGTGCCGATGGACCAGCGCCACTGAACGATATTGACACGCGGCTCCGGTTTCGGACGTGCGCATGCGCCTGCCATGGCTTGCCGCTACAGTGTTTCAAGGAACGAAAGAACCTAACGAATCGCTGGAACCGGTCTACGGCTCCGGCATGGTCAAAGGAGCGTACACATGACTGAACAGCGCACCGCATGGGGTTGGGGTCTGGCAAGCATCGATGCGGCCGGCAACACCCTTGACGTGTGGTATCCGGAACTCACGTTGGGCGAGGCTCCGGCTGAAACCTCGCGTCCGAATCACAACTTCGGCGCCATCGCGCATGACGAGGCCGACGCGCGTGGCGTGCGCCGCATGCCCGTGTTCACCGTGTCCAAGCTGGACGAGCCGATCGAGGACGCCGCCGACGCCTATCTGCGTCTGCACCTGCTGAGCATGCGTCTGGCCAAGCCGAACACGTTGAATCTCGACGGCATTTTCGCCAAGCTCAACAACGTGGTGTGGACCAACTACGGTCCGTTCGCCGTCGATGATTTCGCTTTGCGCAAGCTTGACGTGATGGCCGCCACCCGACAGTCCGGAGCCGTGTTGGCGCCGCACGTCGATGTGAACGTGCTGTCGATTGACAAGTTCCCCCGTATGGTCGACTACGTCGTGCCGACCGGCGTGCGCATCGGCGACGCCGACCGCGTGCGACTGGGCGCGCACCTGTCCGAAGGCACCACCGTCATGCACGCCGGCTTCGTGAACTTCAATGCGGGCACCCTCGGCGTCTCCATGGTCGAAGGCCGCGTCTCGCAAGGCGTCGTGGTCGGCAACGGCTCCGACATCGGCGGCGGCGCGTCCATCATGGGCACCCTGTCCGGCGGCGGCAAGCTCAAGAACTCCATCGGCGAGCACTCCCTGCTCGGCGCGAACGCCGGCATCGGCATCTCCCTGGGAGACAACTGCGTGGTCGAAGCGGGCCTGTACGTCACCGCCGGCACCAAGGTCACCATCTACGACAAGGCCAAGGTCGCCGCCGGCGAACCGCTCGAAACCGTCAAGGGCGCCGAACTGTCCGGCAAGGACAACATCCTGTTCATCCGCAACTCCGTGTCCGGCCGCATCGAGGCGCGCTACCGCAAGACCGGCATCGAGCTCAACGAGAAACTCCACAAGAACTGAAAACGGAATGGCGGAGAGCGTCATCCGCGCTCTCCGCAAGAGGAAACTCGTGAAAATCACACTGATCACCGTCGGCAAGGTCAAAGAGAAGTATCTGCGCGACGCCATCGCGGAATATTCGAAACGACTGGGCCGGTATTGCAAGCTCGACATCGTCGAAGTGGCCGACGAGAAGACACCGGAGCACGCCAGCGACGGACTCGAACGGCAGATCAAGGCCAAAGAGGGCGAACGCATCGCCAAACATATTCGTGACGACGCGTTCGTCATCGCCCTCGCCATCGAAGGCAAGCAGCTCACCAGCGAACAGCTCGCCGCGAAAATCAACGACCTCGGACTCCACGGCACCAGCCATATCCAACTCATCATCGGCGGCTCATTGGGACTCGACCCCGCGATCCTCAAACGAGCCGACTACCTGCTGAGCTTTTCCAAAATGACGTTCCCGCACCAGCTGATGCGGGTGATTCTGCTGGAGCAGATCTATCGCGCATACAAAATCAACGCCGGAGAACCTTACCACAAGTGATTTTCGAGGCGTTTCGCAAGAAACGCTAAGTAGGGGCGAGCCGGTATAGTGGCGCGTATGAGTGACTACAGGGACGAACGCGAGCAGCGAGAACGCCGTCGCCGCACCATGGTGCGCACGGTGTGCATCGTCATCGCCGCGGCGATGCTGCTGAGTCTGGTCATTCCTGCGATCTACGCGGGGCTTTGACGCCTTCGGGCCCGTATGATCCGAAACGGGCCCCGGTTTCCCGTATGCGTGCGGACAGGTTCGCGGTCCGTCCATGTGGGAAATGGATGTGGGCACGTGGAAAAACCTTATGGATTGTGCGGGAGCCGTGGACGGCTCCATGTCAGAATAGTCAGGAACGTAATAGAAATGTATGGTGTAAACGATGGCAGAATTTGATTACTCCGAGGCGATCAGCGAAGCGCGCGCCAAATACGAGTCCATTTCCAAGGCCCTCGACGTCGATCGACTGACCGCCGAGGCCAAGGACCTTGAAGTGAAAGCGGCCGAACCCGGATTGTGGGACGATCCGGAAAACGCACAGAAAGTGACCAGCAAGCTGTCCGCGGTGCAGTCGCAGCTCAAGCGTCTGGCATCCGCCGACCAGCGCATCGAGGACGTGGAGACCCTGGTCGAGCTTGGCCAGGAGGAAGAGGACGCCGACACGTTGGCCGAGGCGAAGGCCGAAGTCGAAAGCATCCAAAAGGATCTCGACGATATGGAGATCCAGACGCTGCTCGATGGCGAATACGACGAACGTTCCGCCGTGGTGACGATCCGTTCCGGCGCCGGCGGCGTGGATGCGGCCGATTTCGCGCAGATGCTGCTGCGCATGTACCTGCGTTGGGCGGAACGCAACGGATACAAGGCCAAGGTCATGGACACCTCCTACGCGGAAGAAGCCGGCATCAAGTCGGCCACGTTCCAGGTGGACGCCCCGTACGCATACGGGCGACTGAGCGTGGAGGGTGGCACCCACCGTCTGGTGCGTATCTCCCCGTTCGACAACCAGGGCCGCCGTCAGACCAGCTTCGCCGCCGTGGAAGTGGTGCCGCTGGTCGAAGCGACCGATCACATCGACGTGCCGGATTCCGAAATCCGCGTCGACACCTACTGCTCGTCCGGTCCTGGCGGACAGGGCGTGAACACCACGTATTCCGCGGTGCGCATCACCCACATCCCGACCGGCATCGTGGTGACCATGCAGGACGAACGCTCTCAGATTCAGAACCGCGCCGCCGCCATGGCCGTGCTGCAGTCCCGACTGCTGGTGCTGCGCCACGAGGAGGAAGCCAAGAAGAAGAAGGAGCTCGCCGGAGACATCAAGGCCAGCTGGGGCGACCAGATGCGCTCGTATGTGCTGCATCCGTACCAGATGGTCAAGGACCTGCGCACGGGGTATGAGACCTCGCAGACCCAGGCTGTCTTCGACGGCGACATCGACGAGTTCATCGAAGCCGGCATCCGCTGGCGTCACGAACAGCGTCGCGCGGCAGCCGAGGAACAGGAAGCCTAAGCGATAGGCGGAGGGAAAACACGATGGCGCTGATCTCGCTTGAACATGTGAGCAAAGTCTATCCAAAGGGCACGCGTCCCGCATTGGATGACATCAATCTTGACATCGATCGAGGTGATTTCGTCTTTCTTGTGGGCGCGTCCGGTTCCGGCAAGACCACCTTGCTGAGCCTGCTGCTTCGCGAGGAGGAAGCTACGGATGGCGAGATCCGCGTCGCCGGCAACGATCTGCGACGCCTGTCCGCACGGCAGGTGCCGCATTATCGCCGGCAGATCGGCTTTATCTTCCAGGATTACAAGCTGCTCAACAACAAGACGGTATGGGAGAACGTCGCCTTCGCACTTGAAGTGATCGGCACAAGCCGTTCCACCATCAAATCGCTGGTGCCCAAAGTACTGCAGACGGTGGGGCTCACAGGCAAGGAAAACAACTACCCCCATGAGCTGTCCGGCGGCGAAGCGCAACGCGTCGCCATCGCAAGGGCGTATGTGAACCATCCTCAGATCCTGCTCGCCGACGAGCCTACGGGCAACCTCGACCCGACCACGTCGCTGGGCATCATGGAAGTGTTGGACGCCATCAACCGTACCGGCACCACCATCGTCATGGCCACACACAACGAGGAGATCGTCAACTCCATGCGCAAACGCGTGGTCGAATTGCACACCGGCAAGATCGTGCGCGACGAGCAGCAGGGATCCTACGATTCCGCGTTGTATTTCCCGGATGCCGAAGTCGAGTCGAAATCGCACCAGGCATTGGGCACTTCCGACCCGAACGCGAAATACCGTCGACAGAACGCCATCGATTCAACGAACGCTCCTGACGACACCGTCGACGTGGAAGGCGCGACGCGCGCCGAAACCGTGGTGAACGCCGTGGATGTGGTCGCCGCTGCCGTCCATGACGGACAGGGGAACGACGGCATCGCCCGTCTTGCCAAATCCGTGCATTCCGGACGCACCGGCCGTTACGGCGAGGCCTTCGCGTCAGTGGAGACCACCTTGACCTGGGGCAAGGGACTGAGCCTCGAACAGATGGCCGACCAGGAACAGGCCGAGCAAACCGAACGGAACGAACAGGCCAAGACCTCCGCTGAAAATGATGCCTCCGAGACTGGTGCCGACGAAGCATCGGCGCTGTCCGCTCCGCCTGCACCGCCCGTTCCACCGACCCAAACCGAGCCTCCGACACCGCCCGAACCGCCCGTCCCGCCGGCACCGTCCGATGAAAACCCTGAGGACACCAAGGAGCACGACTGATGCGTTTTCGTTTCATCCTTTCCGAAACATGGAACAGCCTCAAGCGCAATGTTTCGATGATCATCTCCGTCATGCTGGTCACATTCATCTCCTTCCTGTTCATCGGCGTATCCGGCCTGATGCAGGCACAGATCACCGCCGCGAAGGGCGAATGGTACGACAAGGTCGAAGTGGTCGTATGGCTGTGCCCGGACGGTGCCAGCCAGGCGGCGTCCTGCTCGTCGGGCAAGGCGCCTTCCAACCAGGAGATCGTCGATCTGGAGAACGTGATCAACGAGGAAGCCGGCAACATCGTCTCCAAAATCACATATGTGAGCCGTGAGGACTTCTACAAGAACACCTTCCTCAAGCAGTATCCGAACGGCGAATACCAAGGACGCGTGCTCACCGCCGCCGACATGCAGGGGTCGCTGCGTCTGAAACTGAAGGACCCGACCAAATACCAAGTGGTATCCGAAGTGTTGAGCGGCCGCACCGGTGTCGAGGAAGTGCAGGATCAACGCAAGATCTTCGACCCGGTCTTCTCGGTGCTGAACCGTGCGACGGCGGTCACCGTGGCGCTCGCCGGCGTGATGATCCTGGTGGCCATCATGCTGACCGGCACGACGATTCGCATGAGTGCCGCCTCGCGTAAGAACGAGACCGAGATCATGCGACTGGTGGGAGCCTCGAACTGGACCATCCGCCTGCCGTTCGTGTTGGAAGGCGTGTTCGCGTCGCTGATTGGTTCGCTGCTCGCCTGCGGAACGTTGAGCGCCATGGTGAAGCTGTTCATCACGGATTGGCTGTCGAAGAGCGTGCAGTGGATGCCTCTGATCAACCAGAAGACGGTATGGCTGCTTGCACCGGCCCTTGTGGTGGGAGCCGTCGTGCTGTCGATCGTCGCGTCCAGCATCTCGCTGAGGAAGTACCTGAAGGCATAAACCGGCGGAGTGCTGAACGAGATGTTCAGCATATTTGAAGTTTGCTGGATACAATGTCGAAATAGGTGGATTTCGGGAAGGGAATACATGTCTAGGAAAATGACGAGACAGGTGCGGCCCATCGTTGGACTGATGCTTGCTTCGGCTATGTTCTGCGCCGGCGGCGTCGCGGTCGTCGCCGCGCCGGCTCCGCAGGCGCATGCCGTGAGCATGTCGGAATACCAGGCGAAGGTGTCGAACCACGCCAAGCTGAAGTCGCAGCTTGTCGGCGTGAGCAGCGATCTCGCCGACACGATTCTGCAGTTGGCCGATTTGAACGACAACCAGATTCCTGCGGCGGTCGAGGCCGCGGAATCTGCCCAGCAGGCGGCAGAACAGGCGCAGAGCCTGGCGGAAGCGACCACGCAGCGGTTGCAAGCGGCCCAGCAGGACAAGGCGAACCTTGAGGAGCAGATCAAACAGACCGGCTCCGACTATGATGACGCCAAGGCCGCCGTCGCGCAGCTCGCCCGCGAAAGCTTCCACGGCTCCAGTACGTCGGATGTGCTGGATTTTGTCACCGATTCGACGACCGCCGACGATTTCGTCAACAAGATGCAGTCGCAGGCCGCGGTCACGCGAAGCGAATCCAACGCGGCAACCGACGCGGCGAACGAGCTGAACACGTCGATGAACCGCAAGGACCGTCTGGGCGCCATCGAACAGAAGATCACCCAGCTCAAGGAGCAGGCCGACCAGCAGGCGGCAAGCGCCCAGCAGGCGGCAAGCGAGGCCAGCGCCAAGCAGACCGCCCTGCAGAAGCTGCGTGACGAGGGCACGGTGAAACGTGAGAAGCTCGAATCGCAGAAGAGCCAGCTGACAACGCAGAGCGCCAAGGAAGCGGCGGACATCGTCGCCATGAAATCGCAGATCGATTCATGGAACAACCAGTACAACAATTCCAACAACGCCGCTGTCAACCCCAATAACAACCAGCAGCAGTCGCGTCCGAACAACAACACGAACTACAATCCCGCTCCCGCGCCTGCACCTGCGCCGGCTCCGACGCCCAATAACAACAATTCCGGCGGCGCCGGCGGCATGAACTATGCGGTGCCCGGCAATTGCCCGGCCGGTTCCGGATACTGCTACGGACACAACACCGGCAACACGGTCGGCGGTGCCGCGTATCCGTCCCGCCAGTGCACGCTGTGGGCATACCTGAGGCGTTCCCAGCTGAGCCTTCCGGTCGGCTCCTACATGGGCAACGGCGCCGATTGGGCCAATACCGCTCGTGGACTCGGATACCTGGTGAACAACACCCCGCATGTCGGCGCGGCGATGGTGTTCGCGCGCGGCCAAAGCGTAGGCGGACATTGGACCGCCGACTGGCAGTACGGCCACGTGGCCGTCGTGGAACGCGTGAACGCCGACGGTTCGGTTCTGATCTCCGAAGGCGGCACTGGCTTCGCGACGTTCCCGGCTTGGGAGACGATCTCCAACGCCGGAGCCTACCAGTACGTCCACTACTGACGGTTCCGTTCCAGACATGAAACCACGGCAAGCGCGCCGTCCGCATCGTCGGGCGACGCGCTTTCGTGATATGGTCGACGGAGTCGCGTTGCATACACTGATCGAAAGAACCGGGAAGGAGGTCCGACATGGCCAAGGAACAGGGAACCAAACCGATCGCGCAGAACAAGAAGGCGCGTCACGACTACGCCATCGAAGACAAGTATGAGGCCGGTCTCGTGTTGACCGGCACCGAAGTGAAGTCGCTTCGTGAAGGACGGGCGTCGCTGGCCGAATCGTTCATCACCATCGACCGTCGTGGGGAGATGTGGCTTGAGGGAGCCAACATTCCCGAATATCTCAACGGCACGTGGAACAACCACGCACCCAAACGCAAGCGCAAGCTGCTGCTGCATGCGGCGCAGATCGACAAGCTGGCCCGCCAAACCCAGGCCAAGGGATTCACCATCATTCCGCTGAGCCTGTATTTCAAAGACGGCCGTGTCAAGGTCGAGATCGCGCTCGCCCGAGGCAAGAAGGAATTCGACAAGCGCCAGTCGCTTCGCGAGGAGCAGGACAAGCGTGAGGCGCTGCGAGCCATGCGATACGCCAACAAGCAGGTGCGATAAATCGGAAAAATTCCGGTTTCACATAGTGAAAGAACGCCGATTCAGGAAAATTTTTGTAACACACCCTCTTTACGCTAGGATACGGTTCGGCTGAACAGGCCGATATGAATCCATAGGAGAGGGAACATGCAAGCAGGAAAAGCCCTGAAAACCGCCGCCGCGTTCATGTTGAGCGTGGCCATGCTCGCCACCGGCGCGGCATGCGGCACCAGCGACGACAGCGACGCCTCGGCGTCGAAATCCAGTTCGAAGTCCAGCGAACTGACCGGTTACGATGTTTCCGGCGTGAAGAAGGACGACGCGATCGCCAAAATGCTGCCGGATTATGTGACCAAGGACGGCAAGCTCACCATCGGCATGGATACGTCGTACGCGCCGGCCGAATTCCTGGCCGCGGACGGCAAGACGCCGGTCGGCTTCGACGTGGACATCGCCAAGGCGCTGGCCGGAGTGTTCGGTCTTGAGGCCGATCCGGAAACCGCGAACTTCGATTCGATTATTCCGGCCGTCGGCGCCAAGTACGACATCGGCATCTCGTCGTTCACCGTCACCAAGGAACGCCTCGAGGCGGTCGACTTCGTCAGCCACTTCAACGCCGGCTCCGCATGGGCCGTGAAGAAGGGTAACCCGAACAAGGTCGACACGTCCGATCTGTGCGGCAAGAAGGTGGCCGTGCAGACCGCCACCATGCAGGAGACCGCCGCCAACAAGATGGCCAAGCAATGCAAGGCCGACGGCAAGGCGGAGATGGACGTCATCTCCAGCAAGCTGCAGACCGATGTGACCACCAACGTCGTCACCGGCAAGGCCGACGTGTTCTACGCCGATTCGCCGGTCGCGGGTTATGCGATCTCCCAGACCGACGGCCAGCTTGAGGCCCTCGGTGAGGACGTCGGCGTGACCAAGGAGGCCGTGGCCATCAAGAAGGGTGATTCCGACACGGCCAAGGCGGTGCAGGCGGCCATGCAGAAGCTGATGGATGACGGCACGTACATGAAGATCCTCAAGCATTGGGGCGTCGAATCCGGCGCCGTCGACAAGGCCGAGATCAACCCGACCGATTTGGGCTGATCGGCGCACTGACGCTGCGGGCGTAGGGGCATCGGACGTATATAGATCGATGCCCCTACGCTTTTTGCCGATTAACGTCGGCGTAGCATTGCGGTTTTATCGTGTGCCTTTGGAATACTGGACGTCTGATTGGCAAATGGACGATTACCGTTCAGTGGATGGGAAGAGAATAGAAGGAGAACCCACTATGTCGTTGAAATTCAAATCGTTTGCCGCTCTCGCGCTGAGCGCGGCCATGATGTTCTCCGTCGCCGCATGCGGCACCACGGATTCCGGTGACGCCAAAAGCGACTCGAAGGCGAAGAACACCACCGTTGGTTACGATGTGAGCACCATCAAGAAGGATGACGAGCTGGCCAAGCTGGCCGCCTCCGCGAAGACCGTCAAGGACGGCGAGCTGTCCGTCGGCATGGAACTGTCCTATGCTCCGGCCGAATTCTACGCCGAAGACGGCAAGACGCCGGTCGGCTACGATGTGGACATGTCCAAGGCCATCGCCCAGACGCTGGGCCTGAAGCCGAAGATCGTCTCCTCCATGTTCGACACCATCGTCCCGTCCATCGGCTCCAAGTACGATCTGGGCATCACCGCCATGACCATCACCGAAGAGCGTCTGCAGTCCGTCGACTTCGTGAGCTACTACCGCGCCGGCTCCACGTGGGCCGTGCAGAAGGGCAACCCGAAGAAGCTCGACACCTCCGACATGTGCGGCGCGAAGATCGCAGTGCAGACCGGCACCGTCCAGGAGGACGAGGCCAACAAGATCGCCAAGGGCTGCAAGGCCGACAAGAAGGCCGAAGTGATGTCCTACAAGCGTCAGGCCGAAGCCGCCACCGCAGTGGCCACCGGTAAGGCCGACGTGTTCTACGCCGATTCGCCGGTCGCCGGCTACGCGATCTCCCAGACCGACGGCCAGCTTGAGGCGCTCGGCGACGTTGAAGGCGTGGCCAAGCAGGGCATCGCCATCAAGAAGGGCGACCAGCAGCTCGACGAGGCCGTGCAGAAGGCCGTGCAGAAGCTGATGGATGACGGCACGTACATGAAGATCCTCAAGCATTGGGGCGTCGAGTCCGGCGCTCTCGACAAGGCTGAGATCAATCCGACCGACCTCAACTGATCTCATCAGATAGATAGAAAAAGGAAACAGCATCATGGCGAAGAAACAAGTCGACGGCGACGGCCTCGATATTCCCAATCGCATTAAAGCCTTGCCCGTCAAGCGTACGGGTCCGATCGTGGCGGCCATCATCGTCGCGCTCTTCGCCGCGATGCTGGTGCAGGCTTTGGTCACCAATCCGCGTTTCGAATGGAATGTGGTCTGGAAATACCTGTTCAACGAGAACGTACTGGAAGGCATCAAGTACACGCTGCTGCTGACCGTCATCTCGATGGTCATCGCCATCATTCTGGCGGTCGTTCTGGCGGTCATGCGCAAATCCATCAACCCGGTGCTGCGCGGCGTGAGCTGGTTCTACATCTGGTTCTTCCGTGGAACCCCTGTGTACACGCAGCTGGTCTTCTGGGGTCTGTTCGCGGTGCTGGTGCCACGTATCGGCGTGGGCATCCCGTTCACCTCAATCGAATTCTGGAGCATTGACTCCCAGTCTGTCATCACCGCGTTCAACGCCGCATGGCTGGGCTTGGCCCTGAACGAAGCCGCCTACCTGGCCGAAATCGTGCGCGCCGGCCTCGAGGCCGTCGATCCGGGGCAGACGGAAGCCGCAAAGGCCCTCGGCATGAAGCGCACGCTCATCATGCGTCGCATCGTGCTGCCGCAGGCCATGCGCATCATCATCCCGCCGACCGGCAACGAGTTCATCGGCATGCTGAAGACCACGTCGCTTGTCAACGCCGTGCCGTTCACGCTGGAACTGCAGTTCGCCACCACGGCGATTGCGACCCGTCTGTACAAGCCGATTCCGCTGCTGATCGTGGCGTGCATCTGGTATCTGGTCATCACCTCCATCCTGATGGTCATCCAGTCGCGACTTGAAAAGCACTTCGGCAAGGGCTTCGACGCCCGTCCGGCCGGAGCCCGCGGCAAGCGCACGCCGCTGCCGGGCAAGACCTTCGGCGAACCCAAGGATGACGTCGACAAGCAGAACGAAGCCACGTTCGCGGGAATGACCGCGTGAGGGGAATGACCATGAGCGAAATCACAACCAACGAAATCGTTCCCGCCGTCAAGGCGACCCAGGTGCACAAGGCCTTCGGCAACCTGCACGTGCTCAAAGGCATCGACATGACCGTCATGCCCGGCACCGTCACCGTGATTCTCGGACCGTCCGGTTCCGGCAAATCCACGTTCCTGCGTCTGATCAACCAGCTGGAAACCCTGACCGGCGGCGAAATCGACGTCGACGGCGAAATGATCGGCTACAAGTACGTCGACAAGGGCGGCGAACGTGTGCTGCAGACCCTGAACGACAAGGAAGTGGCCGAACAGCGTTCCAAACTCGGCATGGTGTTCCAGCGCTTCAACCTGTTCCCGCACATGACGGCTCTTGAAAACGTCATGGAGGCTCCGGTCCACGTCAAGCACATGGACAAGAAGGAAGCCCGCGAACTCGCCATCGAGGAGCTGAACCGCGTCGGCATGGGGGAGCGTCTCGACTACTATCCGGCACAGCTGTCCGGCGGCCAGCAGCAGCGCGTGGCCATCGCCCGCGCGCTTGCCATGAAGCCGGAGATCATGCTGTTCGACGAACCGACATCCGCGCTCGATCCGGAACTGGTCGGCGAAGTGCTCAACGTCATGCTCGACCTCGCCAAGGAAGGCATGACCATGGTGGTCGTCACCCATGAGATCGGCTTCGCGCGCGAGGTCGCCGACCAGATCGTCTTCATGGACGGTGGCGTGGTCGTCGAACAAGGCGGACCGGAGATCATCGACCATCCGAAGGAGTCGAGGTTTAAGGACTTCTTGCAGCACGTCCTGTAGCAAGTAAGGCTGTCGTACTGCCGTAAATTCCCAATCCACTGACGTCAAGCGTCCGCAGACGTCCGGTGGGTTGGGTTTTCTTTTTGCTGCCGACGATGGGCGCGTTGCGTGTGCCACTGGTTCGCACGATTTCCCTGGGGGAGTGGGATTTCGCATATATGGCAAAGATTTGTAAGGACGCGCGGCTTGGTTTCATGATTGACATCCTTACCCGATAGGCTAAGGAGCTATGTGTGGAATCGTAGGATATGCAGGAAATGTTCGGACCGCGTGCGGCAAACCCTTGGAGGTCTGCCTCCAGGGTCTTCAGCGATTGGAATACCGTGGATATGATTCGGCCGGCGTGGCGTTGACCGCGCCCGGCATGGACCATGTGGCGGTGCGTAAGAAGGCCGGCCGTCTCGCCAACCTGGTGCAGGACATCGAACGCGATCCGATGCCGGAAGCCACCGTGGGCATCGGCCACACCCGTTGGGCCACCAACGGCGTGCCGAACGACACCAACGCGCATCCGCACACCTCGCGTGACGGCAAAGTGGCCATCATCCACAACGGCATCATCGAAAACGCGTCCCAGCTGCGTCTCGACCTGCAGACGGAAGGCTACCATTTCGTTTCCGAAACCGATACGGAGGTCGCGGCGAAGCTGCTGGGCAAGATCAGCGACAAGATCATCGAAGAGACCGGCAAGCCTGACCTGTTCAAGGCCGTCCGCCGTCTCGCACGCATGCTGGAAGGCGCGTTCACCATCCTCGCCACCGATGTGCGCCAGCCGGACATCGTGGTCGGCGCCCGTCACGATTCGCCGCTGGTGGTCGGTCTTGGCGAAGGCGAGAACTTCCTCGGCTCCGACGTGGCCGCGTTCGTGGCCTACACCAAGCGCGCCATGGAAATCGACCAGGACCAGGCCGTGATGGTGTCCGCAGACAAGGTCGTCGTCTCCGACTTCATGGGCAACATCGTGCCCGATCCGAAGACCTACACCGTGGACTGGGATGCGTCCGCCGCCGAAAAGGGCGGTTGGGACTCCTTCATGGACAAGGAGATCCATGAGGATCCGGCCGCCGTGCAGCGCACTCTGCTGGGGCGTCTCGACGAGAACGGCAACATCAACCTCGATGAGGTGCGCATCGACGAGCATGATTTCAAAGCCATCGATAAGATCATCGTCATCGCCTGCGGCACGGCCGCGTATGCGGGCATGGTGGCCAAATACGCCATCGAGCATTGGGTGCGCATTCCGGTAGAAGTGGAACTCGCCCACGAATTCCGCTACCGTGACCCGATCCTCACCCCCCGAACGTTGGTGGTGGCCATTTCGCAGTCCGGCGAGACCATGGACACGCTGATGGCGTTGCGCCACGCGCGTGAACAGGGCTCCAAGGTATTGGCCATCTGCAACACGCAGGGCGCGTCCATCCCACGCGAATCCGACGCGGTGCTCTACACCCACGCCGGTCCGGAAGTGGCGGTCGCCTCCACCAAGGCGTTCGTGGCGCAGATCACCGCCGCATACGTGCTCGGCCTGTATCTGGCCCAAGTCAAGGGTGCCATGTATCGAGACGAAATCGCCCAGACTTTGGAATCTCTGAAGGACATGCCCCGCAAGATCCAGTGGGTCCTCGACACCCAGACCAAGATCGTGCAGGAAGCCGCCGAACAGATGGTGGATGCGAAATCGTTCCTGTTCCTCGGCCGCCATGTGGGCTATCCGGTGGCCATGGAAGGCGCGTTGAAGCTCAAGGAAATCGCCTACACGTTCACCGAAGGCTTCGCCGCGGGCGAACTGAAACATGGTCCGATCGCTTTGGTGGACGAAGGCGAACCGGTCGTATTCATCGTGCCGCCGGCGCGCGGCCGCAACGTGCTGCACTCCAAAGTCATCTCCGGCATCGAAGAGGTCAAGGCCCGTGGCGCCTACATCATCGCCGTGGCCGAGGAACACGATCCGGACGTGGAACGTTACGCCGACGTGGTCTTCTGGCGTCCCGCATGCCCGACGCTGATGAGCCCGCTGGTGGACGTGGTGCCGCTGCAGCTGTTCGCCATGGACATGGCCAAGCTCAAGAACTACGACGTCGACAAGCCGCGCAATCTCGCCAAGTCCGTCACCGTTGAGTAACGAACGCAGGCACCGGTACGTGCTCGAGGAACCTCATATTCCCCTCGAATATGAGGTTCTGTACGAGGACGAGAACATCATCGTCATCGACAAGCCGCATTTCCTCGCCACCACGCCACGCGGCATGTGGTATCGCGAAACCGCGCTGGTCCGGTTGTGCGAGCGGTACGACGAGCCGAACATCACGCCGGCGCACCGTTTGGACCGACTGACCGCAGGCGTCGTCGTGTTCGTACGTAATCCGTCTGCGCGAGGCGCGTACCAGATGCTGTTCCAAAATCGCAAAACCGTCAAAACCTACGAATGCCTGGCACCGCTCGCCCCGACGCAGCGGCCGCGATATGGAACGGCGGTGCGCATCGACCGGCACCTGCCGTTTCCGCTGGTACGCAGGTCGCATATCAACAAGGATCGCGGACGATTGCAGGCGTACGAAAGCGCCGACGTGCCCAACGCGGAAACGCTGATCGAACGGGGAAGCGGCATCCGCTTCGTTGCCGGCAGACCGTACGTGAATTACACGCTGCATCCGAAAACCGGCAAGACGCACCAGTTGCGCGTGCATATGAATTCGCTCGGACTGGCGATATTGGGCGACGATTTCTACCCGGACATCGTGCAGCGCGCGTACGACGACTTCTCGCAACCCTTGGAATTGGTGGCGCGCGAACTGCGATTCGATGACCCGCTCAACGGCGAGCCACGTCGATTCGTATCGCACGTGCCGTTGGGCGCGGGCTTATAGAAACCCACGATTTTGGACATTCCCCTATCTCGCCCGACACGCCCGATTATCATGGCGTTCTGTTGACTTGCCGGAGCGTTTCCGGCATCACGAGAGTAAGAGAGAACCATGGGTAAAATCTCGAAAGCCGTCCGCGGCGTCGCCGACATCTACAACGGCGCATCGCTGATCGTCCGTATCATCGTCGGCCTGATCATCGGCACCGTGCTGGCATTGACCATGCCCCACGTGACCTGGATCGGCGAATTCGGCACCCTGTTCGTGGCCGCGTTGAAGGCCGCGGCACCGATTCTGGTGTTCGTACTGGTGGCCAGCGCCCTTGCGCAGGGCACGTCGAAACTCGACCGCCGTTTCGGCACCGTGCTGTTCCTGTACCTGTTCACCACGTTCCTGGCAGCGGTCGTGGCCGTGCTGACCTCCCGTCTATTCCCGCAGACCCTGTCCTTGGGCAAGGCCGCCAAAGCCGACGTGGTGCCGCAAGGCCTTTCCGAAGTCATCCAGACGCTGCTGACCAACATCGTGGCCAATCCGATCCAGGCCATCATCGATGGCAACTACATCTGCATCCTGATGTGGGCCTGCCTGTTCGGACTCGCCATGAAGTCCATCGCCAACGAAAGCTCCAAAGCGTTCATGGCCAACGTGGCCGACGCCGTGTCCCAGGTGATCCGCTGGGTCATCAACCTCGCCCCGTTCGGCATCATGGGCCTCGTGTTCACCAACGTGGCCGACAACGGCCTGTCCGCATTCACCAAGTACGGCAGCCTGCTGCTCCTGCTCGTCGGCACCATGCTGCTCATGGTGCTCGTGTTCGGCCCGCTCGTCATCTTCATCTTCCTGCGCCGCAACCCGTACCCGCTGGTCTACCGCTGCTTCAAGGAATCCGGTCTGACCGCGTTCTTCACCCGCTCCTCCGCTGCGAACATCCCCGTCAACATGCAGCTGTGCGAGAAGCTCGGGCTTGACAAGGACATGTACTCCGTGTCCATTCCGCTGGGCGCCACCATCAACATGAACGGCGCGGCCATCACCATCACCATCATGGCCATGGCTGCCGCCAACACGCTCGGCATCCAGATCTCCCTGCCGGCGGCCATCCTGCTGTCCGTGGTCTCAGCGCTCGGCGCATGCGGCGCGTCCGGCGTGGCAGGCGGCTCGCTGCTGCTCATCCCGATGGCCTGCTCGCTGTTCGGCATCAGCAACGACATCGCCATGCAGGTGGTGGGCGTCGGCTTCATCATCGGCGTCATCCAGGATTCCGTGGAAACCTGCCTGAACTCCGCGTCCGATGTGGAGTTCGCGGCCACCGCCGAATACCATGCCTGGCTCAAGCAGGGCCGTCAGCTGCCGGCCTTCATGTATTCCAAGAAGGAACGCGCCAAGCTCGGCATCGAAGCTTGATTGCGTACCGGCTTAGCCGCCGATGCGATATCGCAGGGAACCGCTTTGGAAGTTCGCTTCCGGAGCGGTTCTTCCGCATTCGGCGTATTTGGGTGGATATGGGGAGCCTTTCCAGGCTTGTGCGTGGCTTCCGCATGACCCGTATAATCTTATGGTGGTAATCGCAGGCGAAATACAAAACGGAGGTCCGTGGGCGTGGTGCTGAAATCGGCGAAACTGGTGAAGCAGCTCATCGCCATCTGCTGCGCGGGCGTCATGGCGGCCAGCGCCGCCGCATGCGGGGCCAATACGGACACACGCACACAGATCACCGTATGGTCGTGGGAGCCGAGCATGAAACAGGTCATCGCCGGCTTCGAAAAAGACAATCCCGACATTCGCGTGGTTTGGAAGAACACCAGCGGTTACGACAAACTCAACAACGCCATCCAAGACGGTTACGGCATTCCCGACGTGGTGCAGCTGGAATATTACGCATTGCGCCAGTACGCGGTCAGCAGCCAGCTCGTGCCCATCACCGGCAGAACCGAAGGCTATGCCGATTTCTACACGCCCGGCACCTGGGCGTCGGTGCAGCTCAACGGACGGGTGTACGGGCTTCCCATGGACTCCGGCCCGATGGCCTTCTTCTATAACAACAGCGTGTTCGAACAGGTTGGCGTGGACGCGTCCAAGATCCGCACATGGGACGACTACTACGAGGCCGCCAAAAAACTCAAGAAAATCGGCGTGTACATCACCGCCGATTCCGGCGACGCCAGCTTCTACGACACGATGATCTGGCTCGCCGGCGGACGCCCGTTCTCCACGTCCAACGATGGCAAGAACGTGACCATCAGACTCACCGAAGATAAAGGCACCCGCGAATTCACCGAATTCTGGCAGAAGATGATCGATGAGGGTTTGGTGGCAACAAACCTCACGTCATGGTCGGATCGATGGAAATCGGCCGTGGGACAAGGCAAAGTCGCCTCGCTGTTCTCCGGCGCATGGCTGCCTTCGCTGCTCATGTCCGACATTCCCGGCGCGGCCGGCCTGTGGCGCGTGGCCCAGATGCCGACGCCCGACGGCAAGGCCACCACATCGGAAAACGGCGGTTCGGCCCTTGCCGTGCTGCAACGTTCCCGCAAACCCGAAGCCTCATACCGTTTCATCGAATACGCCTGCCACAATGCCAAAGGCATCACAACCCGCGTGGATGGCGGCGCGTTCCCAGCCGACAAAAACACCCTATCCGACTCGAAATTCCTCAGCAAGACCACGGTGACCGACGACCGTGGCATCGAAGTGCCCTATTTCGGCGGGCAGGAATACAACCGCGTGCTGTCCCAGGCCGCGGAGAACGTGTCGACCGGATACCAGTATCTGCCGTTCGAAGTGTATGCGCGCAGCGACTTCCGGTCCACGGTGGGCAAGGCCTACAAATGGTCGAGCCTGCTGCGCAAAGAGCAGAACAGGCTCAACATCATCGCCGCAGGCGGTCAGGTCTCCGACACCTCCAACATCGGCGATGCGTTGAAGAACACCGAATCGTCCGACCGCATCAAACTTAAGGGCGGCATAGCCCTATGGCAGAAGGACCTGAAAGAATACGGAGCCAACCAGGGCTTCACCATCCAATAGCGTCTGTGTAATTGGTTTAATCGATTGCGGCCTGCGGATAGCGCATTATCCGCAGGCCGTCGGTTTTCAGATTGCCGGGCTATGATCGCCGGTTCCCGTCGCTGGCTCTTGAATCAGCGGACGTTGCGGTCGTAGATGTGCCGCATGCCCTTGAAAATCAGGTCCGGATCGTAAATGTCGATCATGTTCGTGTCGTCGGCGAACACGCGGCTCAATCCGCCCGTCGCCACCACACGGAAATCCTCGTCGATCTCCTTATGGAACTGCGCGATCGTGCGTTCGATGCCGCCGAGGAAGTTGTAGTACAGGCCCGCCTGCATGGCCGGTTTCGTGGACTTCGCCAGAATCGACTTCGGACGGGTGATCTCCACTTCCGGCAGCTGCGCGGTTCCCTCCCACAACGCGGCCGCCGCGGTACGTATGCCGGTGGTGATCAGTCCCGAAATCACCGCCGCGTCCCCGGTGACGTAATTGAACGTGGTGGCCGTGCCGAAATCAGCCACCAGAATCGGCCCGCCATACTCGTAATACGCGCCCGCGCAGTCGGCGATGCAGTCCGCGCCCATGTTCTGCGGATTGTCCATGCGGATGTTGAGTCCCGTTTTGATGCCCGGTCCCACGATCATCGGATCGATGTCGAGGAACTTCACGATGCTCGCACGGAACGAATGCATGACCTTCGGCACCACGGACGAAATGATCACATCATCGACATCCGCCGGCTTGTAGCCGCTCAAAGCCAGGAACTGCGTGATCATCAGCCCGTATTCGTCGGACGTGTGGTTCGCCTTCGTGGTGATGCGGTACGTGCCCGCGATGCGCCCATCGTCGATGAAACCGATCACGACGTTCGTGTTGCCGATATCCACAGCCATCAGAAGCATGTTGCGTTCTCCTTCGCGTTTTGCGGAAGTTCCGTTGAAATATTGCGATTATTGCGATTGATACGGTTATTGCGATTCGAAAATGCTGCGGTTAGCGCCGTTCGCCGTCCGCACGCATGGCTGCGAGCTTGACAAGAATACGTTTCGCAAGTGCGTCCTTGCCCATCTTGCTCCATCGTTCGATGCTTGGCCTGTCTGCGGTTTCGCCCGGCGTCAGCACCGTCACCACGTTCGTGTCCGCTGCGAAACCGGCGCCGGGGGTGCGCAGGTTGTTGGCCACCAGCATGTCGCAATGCTTGGCTGCAAGCTTCTTCGCGGCGTTGGTCTCAAGGTCGCGCGTCTCCATGGCGAATCCGCACAATGTCTGGTCCGGCCGCTTATGCTCGCCGGCCCAAGCCAGAATGTCCGGATTCGACGTGAGCTCGAGCTCGATGCCGCTGCGCCCGTTCTTCTTGATCTTGTCCCGGGCCTGCTCGACCGGGCGGAAATCGCCGACGGCCGCGGCCATGACGGTGATGTCCGTGTCCGAGAAACGGCTCGTCACCGCGTCGAACATATCCCGTGCGGTCGTGACATCGACCACATCCACGCCATACGGGGCGTCCAACGCCACCGGACCGGACACAAGCGTCACCTGCGCGCCCAGATCGCGTGCCTGTTCGGCCAAGGCATACCCCATCTTGCCGGTGGAATGGTTGGTGAGGAACCGCACCGGATCAAGCGGCTCCTGCGTCGGGCCGGCGGTGACGAGCACGGCAAGTCCCTTAAGCGGCAGCTCACCGTCCGGACGATTCGCAAGCAGCAGCGCTTTCACCGCCGTTTCGATGCGTGCCGGCTCCTCCATACGCCCTTTGCCGGCGTCGCCGCAGGCCAGCATGCCGCTTTCCGGCTCCACAATCGTCCAACCGAGCTCACGGCAGGTATTGAGATTGCGTTGCGTCACGGCGTTTTCATACATATGCACGTTCATGGCGGGGCACAGGATCTTCGGTCCCTTGTCGTACGCGAGTATGGTGCTGGTCAGCTGGTCATCGGCGATGCCGCAGGCGATTTTCGCGATGATATCGGCGCTCGCCGGAGCGACTGCCAGCAGATCCGCCCACTTCGCGTCGGCCACGTGGCTGATCTGCAGCGGACCGTCCGGTCCGGGCGTCACGTCGGCCGTAGCGCCGGGACGATGTCCGGCGGCGAACATGGACGTGCGTGTCGGCGTGTGGGTGAGGGAACTGAACGTCAGGGGAGTGACGAACTCCTGTGCGGCGGCGGTCATCACCACACGCACCTCATGCCCCTGCTTGCTCCAATCGGAGGCGAGATGGCAGGCCTTGAACGCGGCGATGCTGCCGGTGACCCCCAAAAGAATATGCGCCATGGATCAACCGTCCTTCTCGTTGTGACCTGCCGCGACTGCGTCAAGTATATAACCGGGCCGAAGCCTCCGCGCGCTTTGCGGGCGAATCCGAACGGGCCGCGGGTATGGCGGACGGTAGAATCAGGCCGTGGTGATCGACCTCACGCAGGCGGTCAACCGCAATCACAACACATAATCGAAAATACGAAGAGGAGAAATCCCATGTCGTCACCTACCGGTGCGCACGGCGAAGCCGACGCAACCAAACAGGAGAACGAACAGCAGCCGCAGTCCACGGCAAGCACCGACGCCACGCTGAACGCGCGTGCGAAATCGTCGAACGGCGCGAAATCGCAAGGCCCGAAGAAGTGGCTTATCGCGTTGATCGCCGTCATCGCCGCCGTCGCGGTGATCGTCGCCATTGCAGTGACGCGCGGCAAAAACGATGACGCGAACACTTCCGGCGTAACTAAAGCCGACACCGTCACCATCGGGCTCAAACTCGCCCCGGTCAGCCTCGACATCCGCCACCAGTCCGGATCGGCCATCGAACAGGTGCTGATCGGCAACGTCTACGAAGCGCTGCTGTCGCGCGACTCCGACAACAAAGTGCAGCCGGGCCTCGCGAAATCCTGGGACATTTCCAAGGACGGCAAAACCTACACGTTCCATCTCAACAACAACATGTGTTTCTCCAATGGCGACAAACTCGACGCCGACGACGTGGCGTGGTCCATCAACCAGCTCAAGGAGAAGCAGTACTACAACGCCAACCAGGTGGAAAGCCTCGACAAGGCCGAAGCGGTGGACGCCAACACGGTCAAGCTCACCCTTTCCACCCCCGACTCCAACCTGCTGTGGTATCTGACCGGACGTCCGGGCCTCGTGTTCGACAAAAACGCCAAATACAACGCGAAAACCGAAGCGGTCGGCTCCGGCCCGTATACCGTCGAATCCTTCGACTCGGCCAGCAAAATGGTGCTCAAAGCCAATGCGAAATATTGGGGAACCGCGCACAAGCCCGCCACCCAGAACGTGGTGATCCGCTTCCTCACCGACGACAACGCAGCCGTCAACGCGCTGAAAAGCGGTGACGTCGACGTGCTTTCCCCGGTGAACGCCACGCTCGCCAAATCATTGGATGCCAGCACATACACGGTGTCCGCGGCCGACGGCAGCGACAAGTTCGTCCTCGCCTTCAACTGCACGAACGCCAAACTCAAGGACAAGCGCGTCCGCCAGGCCATCCGCTACGCCATCAACCACAAGGAGATCATCGCCTCCCGAGGCAACGTCGACTACGCGCTCGGCGGTCCGGTCCCGTCCGTCGACCCCGGTTACGAGGACCTGACCGGCCTGTACCCGTACAACGTGGACAAGGCCAAGGAACTTATGAAGGAAGCCGGTTATACCACCGACAAGCCGTTGCGGCTCACCCTCACCTACGCCAACACGTACGGCACCGAACTGGGCGACCAGCTTAAAAGCCAGCTCGCCAAAATCGGCATCGATTTGAAGATCGACTATGTGGAATTCTCCACATGGCTGCAGAACGTGCACGCCAACGGCGACTACGAGCTGTCATTGGTGGACCACGCCGAAAGCCACGACTTCTACAAGTGGACCACGCCGGACTACTACTACCATTACGACGGCAAGCAGGCGCAGAAACTGTACGCCAAGGCTTTGGAAGCCACCGACGAGGCCGACAGCGCGAAATACCTGAAGCAGGCGGCGAAGGCCGTAAGCGAGGACGCGCCGGCGGACTGGCTGTTCGGCTACCGCGTGACGGTGGCCGTCGACAAGCACGTGCAGGGCTTCCCCAGCAAGCTCAGCCAGACGGTGCTGCCATTGTGGCGGATCTCCAAGAATAAGTAAGGGAACGGTATTTCCATGCGATTCGTGGGAAAGCGGCTGGCGCTGTTCGTAGCGGCTTTGGTGGGCCTGTCCGCGCTGGTGTTCGTGATGCTGCGCGTATTGCCGGGAGACGTCGCCGCGGTCATCGCCGGCACGAACGCCACCCCCGAACGCATTGCGTCGCTGCGCGCCGAATTCGGCTTGGACAAGCCGCTCGCCGCACAATATGGCGATTGGATGGCGGGCATGCTGCATGGCGACCTCGGCGTGTCCACAGTCGGCGGACGGCCGGTCGCGCGGCAGATCGCCATGCGCGCCGCCGTAACGTTCCCTCTGATTGTGCTGAGCCTGCTGATCGCGCTGGCGATCGGCCTGCCGCTTGGCTGCGCGGCCGTCCTGACACGCAATCCGCGGCTGCGCGGCCTGTTTCACGGCATTGCGATCGTGGGCGGCGCGGTGCCCGCATTGTGGGGCGGCCTACTGCTGATCCTGCTGTTCTCCCGTGGCACGGGACTGTTGGGATTGCTGCCCGCGCAAGGCTTCCCCGACACCGGCTGGGCCACGCCGGGAAAGGCCCTGTCCTGTCTGCTGCTGCCGGCGCTCACCACCGGCATCACAGCCGGCGCGTCCATCATGCGCTACACGCGTGCCGCAGTGGGGGATATGGCCTCATCGCAGGCGGTGGACATGGCCATGGCCTGCGGCATGACCCGCAAACAGGCGGTATTGCGCGTGGCGTTGCGTCTGGCCACTGCGCAACTGGTGTCGGTGGTCGGCCTGACCTTCGCGCAAATGATCACCGGCGTGATGGTGGTGGAAAACCTGTTCGCCCTGCCGGGTCTTGGCGCCATGCTGGTCACCGACGTCGGCAACCGCGACCTGATCGCAGTGCAAAGCGAACTGTTCCTGCTGGCCGCGTTCTTCCTGCTGCTGGGTCTCGTGGTCGATCTGACGCACCGCGCGCTCGACCCGCGGTTGAAACATTCCGGCGTCGTTTCGGGAAAGGCGGAAGCATGAACGCATCGAAACCCGCACCATCCTCGCAACCGGCGTCGTCCGCGCAAACTACGTCGAGACCCATGCGATCCGTCACCGACGTGACATCCACTGCCACCATGAAAACCGTGCTTTCGACCATCTGGGCCAAGGCCGGCGGCAAATACGCGCTGATCGTCATCGGAGCATGGCTGCTCGTATCCGCCCTGTCCCTCGTATGGACGCCGTATTCGCTGCTCGACACCAACGGATTCAACGCGTGGGCCTCCCCGTCCGCAGCGCACCCGTTGGGTACCGACGGCACCGGCGCGGACGTGCTGAGCTGGCTGATGGCCGGCTCCCGCACGAATCTCATGATCGCCGTGCTCACCGTCGTCGTCGCGGCCGCGATCGGACTGCTGTTGGTGGCAGCCATGGTATCGCGTTCCGGTGCGCTCGCGTCCACATCGGTGGTGGTGGCCGACGCGCTGATCTCCATTCCGACGGTGCTTATCGCATTGATTCTTTCCGTGCCGTTCGGCGCGTCCGCCGCGGTGGTCATCGCCGCCTGCGGTTGCGCGTACGGGCTGAACCTGGCACGCATCCTACGGCCCTCCGCACTGCTCGCCGCACGTTCGGCATACGTCGAATCGGCATTATGGTCGGGGGCAAGCTCCGTCAGCGTGTTCTTCACGCATATCGTGCCGAACACGCTGCCGGTATTGTGCGTGCAGCTGTCCATGAGCGCCGGCACCTCGCTGCTGGCGGAGGCGGGACTCACGTATCTGGGCGTCGGCGTTGGAGCCGGCGTGCCCAGTTGGGGGCATTCGCTGTCCACGTCCGTGAAATTCATCAGCATCTATCCCATGGCCGTCCTATGGCCCGGCCTGGTCGTCACGATGGTGGTGGTCGCGTTGAACCTGTTCGGCGACGCGTTGCGCGACGCGCTCGATCCGCTAACCAATCCCGCGTTAAGGGAGGCCGCATGAGCGCCGTCATACGTCATCTGAACATCGCCATCAACGGCAAGCTGATCGTCGATGATGTCGATTTGGACATCGCCGACGGCGAACGTGTCGGCTTGGTCGGCTCGTCCGGTTCCGGCAAATCGATGATCGCCCGCGCCATGATGGGCCTGCTGCCGGCTACCGCACAGGTGACGGGCAGCGTCGAATTGGGTGGTACGCAGGTCATCGGCGCGTCGGACGCAGCGGTCGCCGACCTGCGCGGACGGTACGTGGGCATGGTGTTCCAGAATCCGTCCGCCGCGTTGAATCCGGTGATGACCGTGGCGCAACAGGTCGGTCTTCCGCTGTACCTGCATTACGATCTGTCGCTTACCGAACGGTCGGAACGCGTCACAGCGATGCTTGCCAAGGTCGGCCTCGGCGAGGACGTGCTGGCGAAATACCCGCATGAACTGTCGGGCGGCCAACGCCAACGCGTCGGCATCGCCACGGCGCTCGTCACCTCGCCACGGCTGATCATCGCCGACGAACCGACCACCGCATTGGATTCGATCACGCAACGGCAGATCGTGGACCTGCTCACGTCGCTGGTGGACGAGTCGGGAGCGTCGATGCTGTTCATCACGCACGATTTCGCGGTGCTGAACAGGGCCACCACGCGCTGTTACGTGCTTGAAAACGGGCGGATTGAGGAATCCGGCGATACGACCGCGCTTCTGGACCATCCGCACACCGACGCGGGACACAGGCTGGTCCAGTCGGCACGCGCATTGTCGTTGCACGCAGGGCAGGATGTCGGGCAGAAACCCGTGCGGAATCCCATGCACAAGGAGGTGGACCATGACTGACACAGATGAGGACATGGTGCTGTGCGGCCGCGGCCTCGACAAATGGTATGGCGCGAAACATGAGCGCCGTCAGGTGCTGTTCGGCGTGGATGTGGACGTGCGTGCGGGGGAGTGCCTCGCCGTGATCGGCGGCTCCGGATCGGGCAAGACCACGCTGACCCGCGTGCTGCTGGGACTTGAATCCGCGGACGGCGGCAGCGTCGAATACTGCGGCGAGCCGGTTCGTGGCGATGTGGCGCGCAAGTTGCGCATGCAGTCCGGATTGGTGTTCCAAAGCCCGTTCGATTCGTTGGATCCGCGATGGCGCATCGGCCGATCCATAGGCGAGCCATTGCGAATGCATCATCCGGATTGGCCACGGGAACGCGTCGCGGAACGCGTGGCCGAAGTGCTGGAAATGGTGAGCCTCGATCCGGAAACGTATCTCAACCGTTTCCCCGTCGACCTGTCCGGCGGGCAGGCGCAGCGCGCGGCGATCGCCCGCGCCATCGTGGACGGGCCGAAGGTGTTGCTCGCCGACGAGCCGATGAGCGCCATCGACGTGGCCGCAAGAGTCCGGATCCTTGAATCCTTCGAAGCCATCCGCAACGCTGAACCCGATATGGCGATCATCATGGTGTCCCACGATCTGGGCGTGGTGCAACACATCGCGGACCGCATTTTGGTCCTGCATGACGGCCGCGTGGCCGAGACCGGCGCGACTTCCGAGGTGCTGGGCCATCCGCAGGACGAGTACACCAAGCGATTGGTGCAGGCCGCCTCGCTGTAGGTGTCGCTCCGCATGCCTCATCCGTGCGCGCCATACCGTCTCGCATATTCGTGGTGCGTCTCTTTTCTATAACGATTTGACCGATTGCGTGTCGGTTGATATTGTTGGTTACATGGTTAGTTAGTTATGTAACTAACCATGTAACCAACAGGATGGATGGTCCGGCATGACCGGATGTTCATGATCGGGGGACTGCGATGACGCATGGAACATATCAAAGCCACGGGATGCAACGGCCACGGCGAATCGTGACAATACTGACTGTTCTTGCTTTGAGCATATCGTTGGGTGCGTGCGGCACGGCAGGAGATCGGAAGCAAGAGCAGTCGTTACGGGGCCAGGCGTCCGCCATCAGCGGCGATGCGGACGCCAACGCCGCGGACGCGTCGTATCGGGACGAAATCGCAAAAATCAAGAACTCCGGTAGCACTGAAGCCGCCCAGATTCTCGAGGACGGCAAAATCACGGAAGAGGAGTTGGTCCAGCTTGGTTCCAGCTACGCGCAATGCCTGACCTCGAAAGGCATCACAGTGGACACCGGCGAGGCGCGATACCCCGGTGGGTCGATCAGCCCGTCCTACGGAGACAACGCGCTTGACAAGCGCAACTTGAGCGAAGATGAGATTGCCGCCACCAATGCCGCTGACGAAGCCTGCCAGAATGAGACCCAATACAAGAACATCGTCGACCTGTATCTGAGCCTCAAGGAGAATCCCGAGAACGTCGATACCGACCAACTCGCGCGCCAGCAGAACGACAAGACACTGGCCTGCCTGAAAAAACACGGCATCGTGGACGACTCCGTGACCGCCGACGCCTACGACGAGCTGGCGACGATGGGCGAATCCGGCGGAACGAGCTTCGATGACCTGATCGGCAAATACGCCCTCAAGGACAATCCCGCCTACGACAAACGCAAAGCGGCCATCATCGAACAATGTGGGGCATTGTGATGGCGGGCGGCAAAACACCCGCCAGAGCATGGTCGCATGTTCGGAACCGACGGACGGATGCGGATGGAAAGCGGCGGCCGGCGACGCGACGACGTCAGCCATTGGCCATGTCGGTCGTCGCGTTGTTGGTAGTCATCGCATTGGCGGCAAGCGTCGGATGCGGATTCCTGCTGGTCCGACCGGCCATACCCCAATCGTTGCGATCCTCAACGGCCTCCGGTTCGATCACTGCGGCGAAAAGCCGGTTCGATGATGCTCGAGACGTCACCGTCACGGTCCATACCGGAACGGGGCGCACCGTGGCCTCGCCCAAATCGGGCACCATCACCGCCTATGGTTGCGCGCCCGGACAAACCATCGATTCCGGAACAAGCTTCATTGCGGTGGATGAAGTGCCGCTGCTGGCGTTGCATACCGCCGTTCCGCCGTTCCGCGACCTGCAGTCCGGTATGCGAGGCCGCGACGTGGCGGCGCTGAACGCCGAGCTGCGACGGCTTGGATATGCGGCCCCCGACGGCGATGCGATGACCTGGGATACGATTCTCGCATACAATGCGCTCGCCGATACCGTCGGCGCGGCACGACTGGTCAAGGACAACGGGTGGACGCTAGCCAAAGACGCTTACGTGTGGTTGGATGGGCAATCCGTGACGATCCGTTCCTGCGTTGCCGGCATCGGCGCATCAATCGACGTGAAATCCGAACTGTTGACCACCGACTCGCAATCGCAATCGGTATCCGTAACCATGCCGCAGGACGAGGTGGTCGCAGGAGATCGGGTGCTTGACGTGGACGGTCGAATGGTCGACATGCCGCAACAAACGACGGCAATCACCGACTCATCGACGCTGGCGGCATTGCTGGGCAGCAACGCTTATCGGCAGGCGGCCGGCACAGCTGAGTCCTCCGAGAGCGCGTCGGACGGCGCGTCGGATGTGACCTTCACCCTGCAATGGCTCCTGAAAACTCCAATCGATGTATGGTCGCTGCCACCCACCGCTTTCTACGCGCAACATGATGAACAAGCCTGCGTGGTGTCCGATGGCAAGCCCGTCGCGGTCACCGTGATCGGCTCCCGTTTGGGACGCTCAATGGCCACGGTCGATTCCGGCGCGGCATTGGGCAAAGTGCGCACGAATCCGCAAGGAGGCAAACCATGCCGATGAGTGATCCCGTTGATTCCACGGGTCCTCTGATGAAGGGGGATGATGAGCGGACGCCGGGAAAACTGGTGACGTTGCGCGATGTCGGTCACACATTCACTGGAGACACTTGGCTGTTCCGTTCGTTAAATGCTGACCTGCGGCCCGATCGCGTGTACGCGCTGGTGGGGCCTTCCGGTTCGGGCAAAAGCACATTATTGTCCATATTGGCGGGATGGGTGAAACCGTCGGAAGGATGCATTCGGTGGCGGAACATCGGGAAAACCAGCTGGGTGTTCCAAAATCCCATCGGAGTGGCGCGCAGAAGCGTGATCGACCATGTGATGCTGCCTTATCTTGCGCAGGGACTGCCTGCGCCGCAGGCGGAGGCGCGTGCGCGCGAGCTGCTTGCCCAGTTCGGTCTGGCGGAGCGCGCGTCCAGCGAATACCGGGATCTGTCCGGAGGAGAGGCTCAACGGCTCATGCTGGCGCGTGGCGTGGCGTCGGGCGCCGATCTGCTGCTGGTCGATGAGCCGACCGCGCAACTCGATGTACATACGGCGGATACGGTGAACGCGAGGTTGGACGCGTTGTCAAGACAGGGCATGATCGTGGTGGTCGCCACGCATGATCATCGCACGCGCGACGCCGCCACCGATGTCATCGATTTGGAGGACTACCAATGAAACCGATGCGGCTGAAAGCGGTGCTGCGTGAGACTTGGCGCAACGTCGCCACTGGCACGAGCCGATGCGCGCTTATCTCGCTGTTGCTGTCGATATGCGCGGTCGCATGCATGTGCGCAGACCTGACGCAGATGACGGGGTTGATCGGCGACGCCCGGAAATGGAAGGAATCAGGGGCCTCCACCTATGCGATCACTTTGCAGGGAGGAATCGACGGCGCGGCCTGCGAAGGGCTGCGTTCCGCGAACGGAGTGCTGGGCGCCGCCGCCCTCCGGCAGTCGTCCGACCGCGTGCGCATCGCGTCATTGCCCGCGACCGAGATTCCGACATACGAGGCAAGCGCACATGTCGCGCAGGTATTCGCGGCGACAGGGATACGGAAGGACAATTCCGGTGTGATCATGTCGACGGCTGTGGCGCGCACGTATGGCGCGCATGCCGGCACGGTGCTGCCGCTCGTCGGCGGCACACGCATGCGCGTCTCCGCGACGTTCAATTGGCCAAGCGACGGAAGGCAACCAACATACGGCTATGCGATTATCTCGCCCGGCAACGATACCAAGGCATATGACACCTGTCTGGTCCGTGCGTGGCCGGTCCCTGACGATATCGAAAGCCTGCTGCGCGTCTCCATTCGCGCCGATGCCGAATCCGGCACCGGCGCCGCTGCGAGCGCCACCTCTGCCGGGACGAGTGGAAGCAACGAAACGCCGCATGCGAAAATCAGCCGGATCAATACCATGCTGGGGTCGCATATGCCTGGCCCGGCGGATTTCGATGCCCGCATCACCCGGTATGCGCCACTGTTGATGTTCGTCACCGCAATGGCGTTGGGATTCGCATCGGTTTGCATGCGCAGAATCGAGATAGCGAGCGCGTTGCATGCGGGGTATCCGAAAACCGCGATGCTGCTGCAGTTGTCTTTGGAGACGCTGGCCACGGTGGCGGCGTCTTGCGCGGCATGTCTGCCGGTTGTCGCGATTGTGCCGCTCATATTGACCGGATCCGGTGACGCGATGCCGGTTGTCGCGATGCTATGCCGTGTTCCGGGCGCCATGTCGGTCGGGATGCTTGCCGGGACTGCGGTTGGGGGTATGACGATCCGCGAACGGCAGTTGTTCGCCTATTTCAAGGCACGCGCATGACGTGTGCCGTGTCCTTGAGAGATGCTTCGCCGGCTGTTCGTTGCCGCATCGCGGCAGACCAACGGTTAGAGTGGATGACGTTGATATTGAACCGACTAGGCGGCTGGAGGCGTCGGATGCGATTCGATTTTTCGGGAACGACGCCATTGTTCCGGCAGGTGGCCGAACAAATCAGCGAAGCCATCGTCTCCGGTGCCTTCGCGGAAGGCGAACAGGTGCCCAGCACCACCGAGATCTCGTCCACGTATGCGATCAATCCCGCCACGGTGCTCAAAGGCATGAATCTCCTGGTCGATCAGGGTCTGCTGGAGAAAAGACGCGGCCTTGGCATGTTCGTCACCACGGGAGCACGGGAGAAGGCTCGTGACGCCAAACGCGAGGAACTGCTCACCACGCGGGTCGTCGAACTCGTCGCGCAGGCAAAGGCGCTTGGCATCAGCTGCGAACAACTACAGCGCATCATCGGAAGGACCTATCGATGAGTCTGGTCATCAGCGATCTGAGCAAGAGCCGTCATGGAACGTCCCTGCTCAACGGAGTGAATCTGGAATTACGGAGCGGCGCGATACATGGTCTGTTCGGGCGCAATGGTGCCGGCAAAAGCACATTGCTGAACATCATCGCGAACCGACTCGTGGCCGATGCCGGCAGTGTGTCGTTCGACGGCAACCGTATGACGGATGGTGGCGGCATGCGGAAACGTCTCATGCTGATGGACGAGACTTGGCCATATCCTGTCGAATGGCGTCTGCGATCGGTATTCCGTCTGATCTCGCGGCGATACGGCGGATTCGATGATGTGTTGGCGGGGCGTATGATGCAGGCTTTCGGACTGCGGCCTGACGCTCGTTTCATGAGACTGTCCACCGGCCAGCGTGGCGCGGCGAAGCTGGTTGCCGCGCTTTGCGCGCCGACCGATATCGTGATGCTTGATGAAGCGACTGACGGTCTTGACGCTGCGGCCCGCGACCTGTGCTACCGCTTCATGATTGAATCATATGGCGACAGACCGCGCACCATGATCATATCCACCCATCTCATAACGGAGGTGGAGGGACTGGTCGAACATGCCGTGGTCCTCGACCATGGGCAGGTGCTGGAATCCTTCGACATGAACGAGTTGGCACAACGTGGGCGGATGCTGTCGGGTCCGGCCGGATCGGTACGGCGGTACTTGGCCGACAATGGTTTGCATACGCTGTCGGAAACCGTTCTCGGTGGCCTGCTGACTGTCGGCGTGCGTGGCGTGCCATCTGCACCGACACCGGAGAACGTTGTCATGAGGTCTTTCGATCTCAATGAGTATGTCATCCAGATTACCGGCATAGACAAGGGGCGTGCGTCATGATGGATGGAGCGAGAGGCTTGTCGGCAGGGGCGCGATTCGCGCTGGCGAGGCAACTTGCCGCGCGTTGCGTCGTATTGATGGCATATGTGCTGGTTGGCTATGGCGTGCCATGGCTGTGGGGGCTGGTTCTGGGACTGGCGTCCGGAGGATATTACGTGGTGGAATACCATGTGCTTGGTCCGACGTTGGCGATGGGGGCCGTCGTGGCTGCGGTCCTGGCGGCGAGCGGCTTCCGCTCCCTGATATCCATGGGCGTGGGCAGGGGCGTGTATTGCTGGACCCAGATGCTCGCCAATCTCTGTTTCGCCTTCGCCTGCTCGGCGGTGGTGACGTTTGGCTTCACGCTCACGCCGAACCGTGATGCGGACATCCTCATCACGTTCCGCGTCGGCAGAGACCTGCAGTGGCTGGCCTGCACGCCTCCATCCGACGCGTTCGGACGATTGCGATTCCTGAACCGTGATCTGGGCGGTTCATACGCGGCCATGAGAACAGGCGTGCGAGGCGATACGGCCAATCCGATGCTGCTGTTCCTGGCGGTGTTCCTGTTGGTCGCCTCGGCGGTGATTCTGGGCCAATGCGTCGGGGAACTGCTGGCACGGGTCAACCGGTACGGGACGATCGCCTTGGTGGCGTCCGCATGCGTGGCATGGGCGGCCCGCCCGTGGCTGATGAACAGGTCCGCCACCGATGTCAATCCGGTGATATGGAAGCTGCTCGAGGCGCTGCATGGGCGCTGGTGCCTGATGTGGCGGGAGGGACAGGCGGCGCCCGCGGCGATGTACGGCACATCCAACGAGCGTCTCGTATACGATCAGGCCTACACGTTCTGGCCGATGATGGTGCTTTTCGTAGGTGTGATGATCTTCGGCAACTTGTTGTGCTGGCTGTTGATCAGGCGTCGTGAGGTGCGTGTTCCGCAGTTGCTGCCGGTATGGTGGTGACGATGCTCGGCATGGGCAACACGCCGATGTCCGCGGCTGTGGTAGTGTGTGAGTCATGTTCAATTTCTCATGTTGTTGCTGTCGCTGACCAACCGCCCGAGGGGCGCGTGGTTCATCGACGCATAGCTTGAGATAGGACATTCCAACAAGCGGTCGCGCATATCGCAGGCCGTATGCGAATCGCCAAACGATCATTCGAAATAGCGCATCAGCCGAGGTTGGCGCACGCGACGCACGCGAATGAGCAAGGCAGCATCGCAACAGGTCCCGTTTCAACAACTGCACGCGACGGACGCGAGCTTCTCGAACATACGAAACCAAAACCATTCGAAAAGCCCACGAACCGCACCGTGCAAAGGAAACGTCATGACCATCCACAATTCCCTGTCTGAACTCATCGGCAACACCCCGCTCGTCAAACTCAACCACGTGACCGACGGCATCAAAGCCACCATCGCGGTGAAGGTCGAATACCTGAACCCGGGCGGCTCGTCCAAGGACCGCATCGCCGAACGCATCATCGACGCGGCCGAACGCAGCGGCGAACTGAAGCCCGGCGGCGTGATCGTGGAACCGACCTCCGGCAACACCGGTGTCGGACTCGCGCTCGTGGCTTTGCAGCGCGGATACCGTGCGATCTTCACCCTGCCGGACAAGGTGTCCGAAGCCAAGCGTGCGGTATTGCGCGCCTATGGCGCCGAAGTGGTCGTGACTCCCACCGACGCCGGTCCGGACGACCCGCGCTCCTACTACCAGGTGGCGGACCGTCTCGCCAAGGCGATTCCCGGCGGCTACCGTCCCAACCAGTACGACAATCCGAACGGTCCCGAAAGCCACTATCACACCACTGGTCCGGAAATCTGGGAGGCCACCGACCACAAGGTCACGCATTTCGTGGCGGGCGTCGGCACCGGCGGCACCATCTCCGGCACCGGACACTATCTGAAGGACGTGTCCAACGGCGCGGTGCAGGTCATCGGCGCCGATCCGGAAGGCTCCATCTACTCCGACCCGAACGACGTGCACCAATACCAGATCGAAGGCGTCGGCGAGGACTTCTACCCGAAGGCCTTCGACCGGAGCCTTCCCGACGAGATAGTGCAGGTCACCGACGCGGAAGCCTTCGAAATGACCCGACGCCTCGCCAACGAGGAAGGACTGCTCGTCGGCGGCTCATCCGGCATGGCCGTGTTCTCCGCGTTGAAATACGCCCGCGAGCACGACCTCGACGAAAACCAGCTCGTCGTGGTGCTGATGCCCGATTCCGGCCGCAGCTACATGGAGAAGATCTTCAACGACGACTGGATGCGCGCCAACGGATTCGCCGACGTCGTGGAACGCACCACCAAGCCCAGCCTCGCCGAACGGTACCTGTAAAAGACCGTCAAACGACTGTCCGGCAGCCCGATCGCACCTTTGAAACCAATGCCAATCATCCGAACAACCCAAACCATCCGATACTTCCAAGGAGTTCCCATCATGACCATCTCGACCAACACCGAAGCCCTCAACGCCACCGCTCTCGCCACCCGCGCCATCCACGCAGGCCAGGAACCCGATCCAACTACCGGAGCCGTGGTCACCCCCATCTACATGACCTCCACCTTCAAGCAGGATGGTGTCGGCGGTCTGCGCCACGGCTACGACTACAGCCGTTCCATCAACCCGACCCGCAACAGCTTCGACGAGCAGCTCGCCGCTGTGGAAGGCGCGAAATACGCGTTGAGCTTCTCCTCCGGACTTGCCGCCATCGACGTGCTGCTGCGCTCCACTTTGAAGCCCGGCGACAACATCCTGCTCGGCAACGACGTGTACGGCGGCACCTACCGTCTGCTGTCCAAGGTGTTCGTGCCGTGGGGCATCGGCCTCGACGTGGTGGACATCACCGACACGGCCGCCGTCTCAGCCGCGCTCGCCAAGAAGCAGTACGCGTACATCTGGGTGGAAACCCCGTCCAACCCGCTGCTCAACATCACCGACATCGCCGCCACCGCGGCCGTGGCGCACGCGCACGGCACCAAAGTGGTCGTGGACAACACCTTCGCATCCCCGGTATTGCAGCATCCGCTCGCAGACGGCGCCGACGTGGTCGTCTACTCCACCACCAAGTACATCGGCGGCCACTCTGACGTGGTCGGCGGCGCGGTGGTCCTGAACGACAAGGAAACACGCGACTCGGTGGCCTTCCTGCAGAACGCGGCCGGCGCGGTTCCGTCCCCGTTCGACTCCTGGCTTGACATCCGAGGCCTCAAAACCCTCGACCTGCGCGTCAAGCAGCACAGCCGCAATGCCATGAAGGTGGCCCAGTGGCTGGAGACCCGTCCCGAAGTGGAACGCGTATGGTACCCGGGCCTCGAATCCCACCCGGGCCACGAGATCGCCGCGCGCCAGATGCGCGGCGGTTTCGGCGGCATGATCTCCATCCAGATCGCCGCCGGTTTCGAAGCGGCCAAGAAGTTCGCCGGAGCCACCGAAGTGTTCACCCTGGCCGAATCCCTGGGCGGCGTGGAATCCCTGATCGAGCATCCGGGCGCCATGACCCACGCCTCCGTGGCCGGCACCACGCTCGAAGTGCCCGCCAACCTGATCCGCCTGTCCGTCGGCCTTGAGGACGCGGACGATCTGATCGCTGACCTGGAGCAGGCGTTCCGCCAGATCTGAATTCCCTATTTCCGATAGAAGCATGAAACGGCCGGCATGGGCAAGACCCGCGCCGGCCGTTTCGCTCTCCGCGGTCAACGCACGGCATTGCTACACTTGGAAACCATGACGCAAGCTGTTGATTCCGCCGATTCCGTAGACCCCCGCGCATTGGAGGCGCTGAACCGCTATTTCGGCTACGATTCGTTCCGTCCTGGACAATCCGGCATCGTCTCGGCCATCCTCACCGGACACGACGTGCTTGGCGTCATGCCCACCGGCGCCGGCAAATCCATCTGCTATCAGATTCCCGCAGCGATCCTGCCGGGCGTCGCCATCGTCATCTCGCCGCTGATCTCACTCATGCGCGACCAGGTCGACGCCCTGAACGACGTGGGCCTTCCGGCCGCGTTCATCAACACCACTCAGACGCCGGACGAACAGGATCTCGTCTTCGCGCAGGCGCTCTCCGGCCAGATCAAACTGCTGTACGTGGCGCCGGAACGTTTGGAAACCGAACGATTCCGCAACTTCGCCGTCCGTGTGCCGATCTCGCTCGTCGCCGTCGACGAAGCGCACTGCGTCTCCCAATGGGGGCAGGACTTCCGTTCCTCATATCTTGGCATCGGCGAATTCATCGCCGGACTGCCCACACGTCCAACGGTCGCCGCGTTCACCGCCACCGCCACCGAACGCGTGCGCCGCGACATCGTTTCGATTCTGGGCCTGCACACACCGTCCATCACCGTCACCGGTTTCGACCGGCCGAACCTGTATTTCGACGTCATCAGCATGCCACGCAAAGACAAAGCATCCTGGGTGGCGTCCTACATCGCCAGCCATCCGGACGAATCCGGCATCGTCTACTGCGCCACGCGCAAGGAAACGGAAGCGCTCGCCGAATCGCTTAACAGCGCCGTCGCCGAATTGCGTGCCGCAGGGGGTGCGGATGTGTCGGATATCGGCACCATCGCCGTTGCCTACCATGGCGGTATGAGCGCCGACGCACGAGAGAAGGCGCAACGCGATTTCGTCACCGACCGTGTGCCCGTGGTCGTGGCCACCAACGCGTTCGGCATGGGCATCGACAAATCCAACGTGCGGTTCGTCATCCACCACAACATGCCCGAATCCATCGAAGCGTACTACCAGGAGGCGGGTCGCGCCGGACGAGACGGCGAACCAAGCCGCTGCACGCTGTTGTGGAACGAATCGGACATCGTCACCCGCCGCCGGCTGCTCGACTCGGACTACGAAAACGAACGACTGACACCCGAAGAGCAGGAGGCCGTACGCGCGTCGAAACGCCGGCTGCTCGACGCGATGGTCGGCTACTGCCGTACCACGGACTGCCTGCACGCGTACATGACCCGGTATTTCGGCGAAACCGCGGGCGCGGCGGCGAAAACGGACGGCAAATGCGTGGGCGGTTGCGCCAACTGCGAGCACACATTCGAAACCATCGACGTCACCGACATCGCCCGAGCCATCAGCCGTTGCGTGCACGATGTGAACCAGCATGTCGGCAGCGGCAAAATCGTCAAGGTGCTGCGCGGCTCGAAGGCGCAGGATCTAAGCTATCTCAACCCCGAAAGCCTGCCGTCGTTCGGCATGCTCGACGAAGTGCCGGAAGCGCGCATCCGCGACGTGCTGAGCCAGATGGCCACCGACGGCTTCCTGACGATCGCGGAAGGACGCCTGCCGATCGTCGGCTTCGGACCCCGTGCGGCGGAAACGGTCGCACCCGAATTCCATTACGACATCAAGAAGATCAAACGTGCTGACGCCCGTGCGCGTCGAACGCCCGACGTGTCCACTCCCGCTGTCGGATCGTACGTGCCGGATGACGGCGACGAGGCGCTATTCCAGAAGCTGCGTGCGCTGCGACTGGACATCGCGCGCGAACTCGGCAAACCGCCGTACATCGTGTTCTCCGACAAGACGTTGCGTGACATGGTACGGGTCAAGCCGATCACTGACGACCAGTTCCTTGCCGTCAACGGTGTGGGGGAAAGCAAGCTCAAACAGTACGGCGAACGGTTCATGGCCGCGATTCGGGAGGATTCCGGCGACGAGGCTTGAACCGGCCATAACCGACACGCATGGCACGACGGTTGACGTTGAGCCTGCGAACCGTGAATAGTGGAATGTGAACACAACAACGAAAGGACAGAACATGGCGGAAGACAAGCCGGTGGTGGAAAGCTTCCAATTGGACCACACCAAAGTAAAGGCGCCGTATGTGCGCTACATCGATACGGAAACCGGCCCCCACGGCGACGTGATCTCGAACTACGACCTGCGATTGGTGCAGCCGAACGAGAACGCCATTCCGACCGGCGGACTGCACACCATCGAACATACCATCGCGGTGCTGCTGCGCGAACGCATCCCCGGTTACATCGACTGCTCGCCGTTCGGATGCCGCACAGGCTTCCACCTGCTGACGTGGGGCGAGCATTCCACCGAGGATGTGGCTCGCGCATTGAAGGAATCGTTGGAATTCATCGCCTACGAGGCCACATGGGACGACGTGCCGGCAACCACCATCGAAAGCTGCGGCAACTACCGCGACCACAGCCTGTTCACCGCCAAGGAATGGTGCAAGGACATCCTCGCCAAGGGCATCAGCTCCGACCCGTTCGAACGCCGCCTTGTGTGAGCGTTACCATGCCTGTGCGGTGGGCGTGGTAGTTTGGACGGCTGGAATGCTTGAGAGAGGTACACAGTCGAATTGAGGTGAAAGGGTTGAACGAAACCACTTCCGAACGTCGGTTCCGTCGTGCCACCATGGATGATCTGCCTGTCATGCTGAAAATCTACCAGCATGCGCGTGAGCTTATGGCGGCCAACGGGAATCCCACGCAATGGGGAAACACGTTCCCACGTGAGGAAGTGATCCTTGACGACATTCGCCAGCAGCGCACCATGCTGCTGGTGGACGAGGCTGACGGCAAGGAGCGTGTGCTCGCCCAGTTCGCCCTGTGCACGGGCGAGGATCCCACCTACGCGCATATCGACGGCGCCTGGCTGGACGACGACTCGTATGTGACCATCCACCGCATCGCCTCGTCGGGAATCGTCAAAGGCGCGGCCAAGGACTGCATCAACTGGTGCATCGAACATTACGGCAACGTGCGCGCCGACACGCATCCGAACAACAAGGCCATGCAGCACGTGCTCGAATCGAACGGATTCGCCCGCTGCGGCCTGATCCAACTGCTTGACCGCCCCACCGATACCACGCGTATCGCCTACCAGCGTCACGAATGGTGATTGCGCATACATAGAAACATAGAAAAAAGGACGTCTCCCGTAAAACTGCGGGAAACGTCCTTTTCCATATGAAGGGATGATTAGAACAGTCCCGGCTCGTTAAGCTGAGAATGCTTGCGGCTGTACGTGAAATACACGACCAGTCCAAGCGCGAACCACACGGCGAAACGCACCCACGTCTCCCAATTCAAACCGAAGATCAGAATCAGGCAGAAGATGATGGCGCAGATTGGCGTGAACGGCACGCCCGGCGCACGGAAGCCACGATGCGCGTCCGGCTGGGTCTTGCGCATCCACAGGATGCCGGCCGACACGATGATGAACGCGGACAGCGTACCGATGTTCACCAGCTCGAACAGCACGTTGATGTTGATGAAACCGCCGGCGATGGCCGTCAGAATGCCGAAGAACCACGTGCCCTTGAACGGTGTGCGGTACTTCGGATGCACTTCGCCGAAGAACTTCGGGAACAGTCCGTCGCGGCTCATCGCATAGCAGATGCGGGACTGGCCGTACAGCTGCACCAGCATGACGGTGGTCATGCCGATCAACGCGCCGAGGTTCACGATGAACGCCAGCCAGTTGAGGCCGGTCTCGAGAATCACGCCCGCCACCGGAGCGTCAATGAACTTCGCGAACTCCTTGTACGGCACCACGCCGGTCATGATGAGCGTCATGATGATGTACAGCACGGTGGACACGGCCAGCGAAATCAGGATGCCGCGCGGCAGCGTCTTGTTCGGATTGATGGTCTCCTCGGCGGAGGAGGACACGGCGTCGAAGCCGATGAAGCTGAAGAACACGATCGACGCGGCCGGCACGATGCCGTACGGTTGCGTCGAACCCGGCTGGAACGTGTAGATGCCATACGGGGAGAACGGTTTCCAGTTGGCGGGATTGATGTACCAGACGGTGCACACGATGAACAGCACGATGATGGCCAGCTTGATCATCACCATGATGTCGTTGGTCTTCTTCGTCTGGTTGATGCCGATGGACAGCACCCACGTGATGATAAGCACGATCACGAAGCCCGGCAGATTGAAATACGTGGTGACTCCCGGCGTGGTGCCGTACGCGGCGGTCAGTTCGACCGGCAGATGCAGGCCGAAGCCTTCCAACAGCTTGTTGAAATAGCCCGACCAGCCGGCGGACACGGTCGCCGCCTGCAACGCGTACTCCAGAATCAGATCCCAACCGATCACGAAGGCGATCAACTCGCCGAACGCCAGATACGCGTACGAATAGGCGGAGCCGGAAACCGGTGCCATCGCGGCGAACTCCGCATAGCACAGGCCCGCAAAGCCGCAGCAGACGGCGGCGAGCAGGAAGGACACGCACAATGCCGGTCCCGCGGTGAGCGCGCCTTTGCCGGTGAGCACGAAGATGCCGGTGCCGATGATGGCGCCGATGCCCAGCATGGTCAGGTCGAAGGTTTTCAGTGTTCGCTTCAGCGGAGTCGATTCGGAGACAAGTTGGTCCACCGACTTCTTGCGAAATAGATCCATGGTCGTCAGATTCCCTGTGATTGTTTCAAAAATGGGCTGGACCGGACGGATTTCCGGGACTCTGGCACGCCTTAACGCCAGAAATCAGAAAGGCCGCGGCGATATGCGCAACAGCCTTGTGTATGGAAAGTGTAAAAAACACTGCCGGACAAAATCGTGAAAACATCGTGAATCGTCTCACCATATGTCCCTGATGTTCCATACCTGTCACATAGCGGCGCGACAATGGGAGCCATGACTTTGAGCGCAACACGTGAATGGGATTTCTCCTCCGAACAAGGCAAAGCGAACTACAAGGCCGCCCAGCGGCGGTATCCGGCGCAGGCCATCGTCGACTTCGCCGCACTGCGCGACAACATGCGCCACCTGGTGAGTGTCGTCGGCGGACCGCATTCCGGCACCGCCGTCATGGGCATCGTCAAAGCCGACGCGTACGGACACGGCCTGATCCCCGCCGCGCTTGCCGCGCTCGCAGGCGGCGCCACGTGGCTCGGCACCGCGCAATCGCATGAAGCGCTGTTGTTGCGCAAGGCGGGCATCGGCCCCGATCGCTGCCATATTCTGACATGGGTCTACAGCGGCGCCGAAGTGCCGTTCGACGAGCTGATCGACAACGACATCGACATTTCCGTCGGCTCGCTCGCCGGCATCGACGGTGTCGCCGCGGCCGCACGCAGGCTTGGCAAGACGGCGCGCGTGCATGTGAAGGTCGATTCCGGCTTCGGCCGTAACGGCTTCACGCCCGCCGGTTTCGACGCGGCGCTCGCCAAACTGGTGCCGCTCGCCAAGGAAGGCGTGCTGCACATCGTCGGCCAGTGGAGCCATCTGGCGGTCGCCGACGCACCGGACGTTCCGGAATTCGTTGCCTCCACCGACATGCAGGTCGAAACGTTCAAGGACTTCACCCGTCGTATGGAGGCGGCCGGCATTCCGCCGGAAATCCGCCACCTCGCCAACACCGCGGCGACGCTGTCCCGTCCGGAAATCCACTTCGAACTGACCCGTCCGGGCATCGGCCTGTACGGTTACGAAGCCGATCCGGCCATGGGCACGCCGTCCACGTATAGCCTGAAGCCCGCCATGACCCTGCAGGCGCAGCTCGGCACCGTCAAGGACGTGGAAGCCGGCCATGGCATCTCCTACGGCCGTACGTATCTGACCCCGTCCGACACCTCCACCGCGATCGTGCCGCTTGGTTACGCGGACGGCATCCACCGCTCCGCCTCCGGTTTCGACATGGAAGGCGCCAAGCATGTGACCAAGCCCGGTGGTCCGGTGCGCGTGATGACCTCGGAAGGCCCGCGCCTGTACCGTGTGTCCGGCCGCGTGTGCATGGACCAGTTCATTCTCGACCTGCACGGTTCCGCTGCCGAACTCGGCATCCACGAAGGCGACAATGTGGAACTGTTCGGTCCAGGCCGTGGCGAGGATTACGCCGAACCGACCGCGGACGATTGGGGTCGTGCCGCCGACACCATCAGCTACGAGATCTTCACCTGCCTGCGCAACCGCATTCCGCGCCTGTACGAGCATGCCACGGACGTATTGTCCGCCGAGGACCTCGCCAAGCTCGACCCGGCAAGCATCCTGTAATCCCGTAAAAAGCGGCGGCAGCCGCCGCACCCATAGGAAGGCGGTGCATCATGACGAGCGAAGGATACAGCGCGTTCGACGAGGAGCGTTGGGCTCCGGAACCACCCAAATCCAGCTCCCGCACCGCCTTCCAACGCGACCGCGCCCGACTCATCCACTCGTCCGCATTGCGCAGGCTCGGCGCGAAAACGCAGATTCTGGTAGCCGGCACGGACGATTTCGCACGTACACGGCTTACACACACGTTGGAGGTCGCGCAAATCGGTCGACAGATCGGCACTTCGCTCGGTTGCGATCCCGACGTGGTCGACTGCGCCTGCCTTGCGCACGACCTCGGCCACCCGCCGTTCGGCCATAATGGGGAACGCGCGCTTGCCGAAATCGCCGGCAATATCGGTGGTTTCGAAGGCAATGCGCAAACCTTGCGATTATTGACGCGCCTCGAACCGAAAATACTGTTTCCCGACGGACGTTCCGCAGGCGTGAATCTGACGCGTGCCGCGCTCGATGCGGCCGTCAAATACCCGTGGACGCTTGCCGAAGCCGCCGCGCATCCGAAAGGGGAGCGCAGCGCGAAATTCTGCGTCTATCCGGATGATACGGACGTGTTCGCCTGGCTCAAACAACACGCGCCCGACACCACCCGCCGTCCCGTCGAATGCCAGGTGATGGACCTGTCCGATGACATCGCCTACAGCGTGCATGATGTGGAGGACGCCATCGCCACCGGCGCGTTCAATCCGGGCGTGCTGCATGAAAGCGGCGTGATCGACGCGGTCGTCGAGGACGCGCGCGCCTGGTACGGACCGCAATGGGACACAGACAAGCTGGTGGCCGCGTTCGCACGCATGCACCGGCGCGACACGTTCCCCGGCTATTTCGACGGTTCGCGACGCGCGCTCGCCGCATTGAAGAACATGACCAGCAATCTGATCGGCCGATTCGCCGGTTCCGTGGAACAAGCCACGCGGGACACGTACGGCAACGAGCCGCTGACCCGATACAACGGCGATCTGGTGATTCCCGAGGAAACCAGTTACGAAATCGTGGTGCTGAAAGGCATCGCCGTGCATTTCGTCATGGCGCCCGGCGAACGCGAGCCGATGCACGGCGAGGAACAGCGGATCGTCGGCGATCTGGTGGACGTGTTCATGGCGGACAATCCCAAACCGTCCAGCGCGTTGGAGAACGTGTTCCTCGACGATTGGCGCGAGGCCGGCAGCGACGGCGAACGCCTGCGCGTGGCCATAGACCAGGTGGCGAGCCTGACCGACACGTCCGCCCTGACCCTCCACTCCCTTCTCTGCTGAACGGGCTGGTAGGCTGGACCGTATGCCGGGAATGATCAAGAAGGAAGACATAGAAAAGGTCCGCGCCACCGCCGACCTGTATGACATCGTATCCGCGACCGTCACGCTCAAACCCTCGGGAACCGGTACATACGTAGGCCTGTGCCCCTTCCATGACGAGAAAACGCCAAGTTTTTCCGTACGTCCCGCGCTTGGCGTGTGGCATTGCTTCGGCTGTGGTCTCGGCGGTGACGTGTTCGGCTACGTTGAACATCAGGAGAACATCGACTTTCGTGACGCGGTGGAGCTGCTCGCCGACAAATACCATATCGAACTGCATTACGACAAAGCCGACAACGTGCCCGCGCACACCGGTTCGAAACGCGCACGCCTGCTCGAAGCCAACGAGGCGGCGCAGGAATACTTCGTCTCCCAGCTGATGACCAAGGAGGCGCTCGCCGCGCGCAAGCTGTTGGACGGTCGCAACTTCAGCCAGGCCGACTGCCAGCGGTTCGGCTGCGGATATGCCCCCCAAGGATGGGATAACCTGGTGCGGCACCTTGCCGGCAAAGGCTTCACCCAGCAGGAGATGCTCGACGCGGGACTCGCACGTCAGGGCCAGCGTGGCGTATACGACTATTTCCGTGGCCGCGTGACATGGCCGATTCGCGATTCGACCGGCCGTACGCTCGGCTTCGGCGCGCGCAAGCTGTACGAGGATGACACGATCAACGCGAAATACATCAACACGCCCGACACGCAGCTGTACCGCAAAACACAGGTGCTGTACGGCATCGACCTTGCCAAATCGGCGATTGTGAAGAAACGCCAGGCGGTAATCGTCGAAGGCTATACCGATGTGATGGCCATGCATCTGGCCGGCATCGACACGGCGGTCGCCACGTGCGGCACCGCATTCGGCGCCGAGCATGCGAAGATCATCCGCCGATTGATCGCGGACGATTCGTTGGGCGCCGTGCAGCTGGTTGGCCCCCTGAAGGTGGAGGGGCAGGCGTTGAGCTCGCGTGTCGTGTTCACATTCGACGGCGATGCGGCTGGGCAGAAGGCCGCGATCCACGCGTTCGGTTTGGACGCCGCGTTCTCGACGCAGGCGTTCGTCGCGGTCGCCGAAGACAACCTCGACCCGTGCGATCTGCGCATCAAACGCGGCAACGAGGCGGTGCGCGCGCTGATCGCCAATGCGCGGCCGCTGTACGATTTCGTGATCGATTCGGCGATCGACCGTTTCGACACCACGTACGCGACAGGTCAGATGGGCGCGGTCAAGGCGGTCGCCCCGCTGATCGCGCAAATCCGAGACCGTTCGCTGCTCGACCTGTACTCACGCAAGGCGGTACGTCGCATCGGCGTCGATCTGGACATCATGCAACGCGAAGTGGCGTACCAGCGTCGCAAACTGAACATGCGTGACGAGGACGCGTACGCGCCGAAACGTCGATTCCAAAACAATGCGGGGCCGTCGGCTGAACCAGCATATGCGGAACGTGGCGCGAATCCGTATGCGAATCCCGCCGCACGCAAGGCGTTGGAGCATCGCGACGCGGCCGAGCAAAGCTACTATCGCATCGACGACGCCGTGTTCATCTGCGAACAGCAGTTCATGGCCACGCTGATCCAGGTGCCGTTGGCCGTCGATCCGACGATGTTCGCCAGCCTGACCTTGTCGAGTTTCATGACGCCGGTGTTCCGCACGCTGTTCCAAGCGGTCGCCGCGGCGGGCGGGCTTCCAGGGGAAGACGTGCCGCAGGGACTGTGGATGCACAATCTGACGAAGGCGGGCGGTCCGATGCTCGAATCGGTCATCAACGAGCTGGCCGTCATGCCGCTGCCATTGCCGCCGAGCGAAGCGGACGCGAACCGCAATACAGGCGAGTCGCAGGAACAATCGGCGCAATTGCGCAAGCCGACGCAGGAGGAGCGGCGGTACGCGTCCGAACTGATCGTCAGACTGCTTGATACCGGCATCATGCGCAAGATCGGCGCGGCCCAGCGCCGCATGGCGCAACTGCCGGACGGTGCAGAGAAAATCGAACTGCTCGGACAGATCACCAAACTGGAAACGCTGCGCAAGGACCTGCAGTCGCGCGTTTTCGGCAACAACGTTGCGTGACACGCCCATATGGTGAATCGAAGGCGAACGGAAGATGATTTTTAGACAAAATCTTGGCGCACGCGGGGTTAATTTGTGAAGATTTGCGGGCCTTGTTTTCGGTTTCGCCGGTTTGCAAAAGCATGCGGCAGTAAGCAATAGTGGATGAAAATCGTTGGAATGGTCGGAAAAGCAGCACGCCGAGGGTTCGTGCTAGTCGCATTTTTGGGTAAAGTGGTCTAGGCGTTTGCATGAGAATCGCTTGGGTTTTGCAAGGTGTGCAAGGCGGTTGCAAACGGGATTGACGGAGGAATGCATGCGGCGATTGGTCGTCAAGGTCCTGAAGAACGAGACCATTCTCGTAGTCGCTTCCATACTCGCACTCATATCGTGCTTCATCGTGCCGCCAGACAAGGAATACGCCGGCTACATCCACGCCAGCACCATCTCGCAGCTGATCTGTCTGATGCTGGTGGTGTGCGGCTTCCAGCGCATCGGCGTGTTCCGCATCATCGGCTCGCGCCTGCTGCATCACGTCAAAACCGCGCGTGGCCTGGTGCTCACGTTGATCGCATTGCCGTTCTTCTCCGGCATGCTCATCACCAATGATGTGGCGTTGGTCACCTTCGTGCCGTTCGCAATCGCGGTGTTGACGATGGCGCACATGGAAGAGCATGCGGTGCTTGTCGGCACGCTGATGACCATCGGCGCGAACGTGGGCAGCATGCTCACCCCGATCGGCAACGCGCACAACCTGTATCTGAAAGCGTTGACGGGCATGCCGACGTCCGAGATGATCGGCATCATGGCCCCGTATTCCGCTACCGCAGCCGTTCTGCTGATAATCATCACCTGCGTGATTTTCGGCAGCAAACCGGTTTCCGAATTTTCCGCGATCGATGGTTCCGGCATCGAACAGAACGTACTCGCCCCGCATTCCGACCGGCCGCAGCCTGACGAGATTCGCGTGACCGGCTACGGTGCCGGTTATGGCGGCTGGCGTACGATCGTATACACGGCGTTGTTCGTCGTCTGCTTGCTGGCGGTGAGCGATTTCATTCCGCTGTGGTTGATGTGCGTCATCGTGTTCGTGGCGTTCCTGCTATGCGACCGCCGCGTGTTCCGCAACGTCGATTGGGGACTGCCGCTCACGTTCTGCATGTTCTTCATCTTCATCGGCAACATGAAACGCGTGCCGGAATTCTACGAGCTGGCCGCCTCGCTGGTGGACGCGCATCCGCTGGAAGTGGCCGTGGTGTCCAGCCAGTTCATCTCCAACGTGCCGACCACGCTGCTGCTGTCCGGCTTCTGCGACCAGTGGCGTGAACTGATCATCGGCACCAACCTGGGCGGCTTGGGCACGCTGATCGCGTCCATGGCGTCGCTGATCGGCTACAAGAACGTGACGCGCGCCTACCCGGACAAGAAAGGCCGTTATCTGGCCGTCTACACCGCGGTGAACGTGCTGTTCGTCATTGTGCTCGTCGGCCTGAGCTGGATTATCGAGTAGCGTTTGGCCGTCGACCGGTTTCCCTGACCGCTAATCTCAAGGTCGCCGGTTCGCACCTTTTGCTGGGATTGCATGAAAACCCTTGAAATCATTGGATTTCAAGGGTTTATTGTTACGTCGGCTGATGGTCTGGTGCTGTGATAATTTGTGCCGGGAAGCGTGTGCCGAGAAACGTAGGAAGGCTGAACATGCTGCAAGGATTGCTGGGAATTTTCTCCGGACTGATCACGCCGGTGCAGACCGCGGTGAACACGCGGCTCGGCCGTTCCATCGGCTCGCCGTTGCGCGCCTCGCTGGTGTCGTTCAGCGTCGGCCTCATTGCGATGCTGACTTTGACGCTGCTGCTTGGCCCGTATCCGCTGATTCCCGCCACCGCGGCGAACGGCCCATGGTGGATGTGGTTCGCGGGCGTGTTCGGTGTCACTTTCCTGACCGGCAATGTGCTGCTGCTGCCGAAACTGGGCAGTCTCAAAACCGTGATCATGCCAGTCACCGGGCAGATCGTCATGGGCCTGCTGATCGACACTTTCGGCTGGTTCGGCACTACCGCGCAGCCGATTTCCCCGCTGCGCATCGCAGGCGCGGCGATCACGCTGGTCGGTTTCCTGCTTGCCGTCGCCGGACCGAATCTGCGATTGAGGCCTGCCATCGATCGCCCGGCTGGCGGTTCGGAAAATTCCGGCGATTCCGAAAAATCCGAAACTGACGGAAAAGCCGTACATGTGCCAGGTTCCGCGACCGTGCTGTGGAGTTGCGCAGGCATCGCGTTCGGCATGTGTTCGGCCGTGCAGACGGCGTTGTTGGGCAAGCTGGGCGTCGCGTTGGGATCGCCGGTGAAGGCATCGCTCGCCTCGTTCGTGGTCGGTCTGATCTCGCTTGCGATCGTCGTCGCATTCGTCGACCGCACCTACAGCCTCGGCGACGCGCTGAAGAAAGGCAATCCGTGGTGGATGTGGGTAGGCGGATTGCTGGGTGCGACGCTGGTGATGTGCAACGCGTACCTGTCCGCGCATATCGGCACCGGCATGACGGTGATGCTGGTATTGCTCGGTCAGGTCGGCGGAGGATTGCTGGTCGACCGTTTCGGCCTGCTTGGCGTGCCACGCAAGCCCGTGGCCGGCATCCAATACGTCGGCGTGCTCGTAGCCATCGTCGGCATTGTGCTCAAGGCGATGTGATTGCCGTGTCGAGTTGGCAACCGTGTGCGAACTGACTATACTGTGTTTAGTTTGGCCCTGTAGCTCAGCTGGATAGAGCATGTGACTTCTAATCTCAAGGTCGCCGGTTCGAGCCCGGCCGGGGTCACCATCAAGCCCTCGCGTCGTTTCATGCGGTGCGGGGGCTTTCCTGTCCATTGAACGGCAAGCCATTGGCTTGCGAAGATAGGGGAGACCATGAAGCGAATCGTCGCGGGCATTCTGGCGCATGTGGACGCGGGCAAGACCACGTTGTCGGAGGCGCTGCTGTACGCTACCGGCCAAGTACGCAAACTCGGCCGCGTCGACCACGGCGACGCCTTCCTCGACACGGACGCCATGGAACGGCAGCGCGGC
>OHWH01000020.1_pt1 | contig 199558 bp, 195 predicted proteins | sample 1579701 | NCBI WGS metagenome assembly OHWH01 (sample SAMEA3882515, study PRJEB24775) | human gut metagenome | biome: human-associated habitat; feature: intestine environment; material: feces | place: Netherlands | collected 2009/2010 | reverse complement strand
ACCGCGGCCATCAGGAAACCAAAATTGGTTCCAAAGCCTTTTCTTTCTTCCATTGTTTTCTCTCCTTATAACAGATTTTTCCCTCCGTCTCTCGTCGGAGTGGCTGTTTTCTGCTTCTTGTCTACCGACAAGAAACATCTTTAGGCGCCGCCACGCCTCTCAGCTCCCCGACAGCAGTTTCTTGCTGTCGGTTTATAAAAAAAGTATACAGGAAGCAAAAACCAACCGCAATTAGGAGTATTGATGAAATTTTCGCGCTTTCTTGTACATTATTAACATTTTATGAACGGAATGTTTTTTGTACTTTATAAATTTATGATTACTTTTTAACATCTATTCGCGGAGCTTTCCGTCGGTTTTCCTGATTTTTTTACTGCGATCCCGACTTTTCGTTTCAAGAAACATATTGTGAAGAAAAAGACAGGCCGCCGCCTGTCTCTTAATCGCCGCCGCCCACCGCCTCTGGCAGCCGGTGACTCCACGCCGCCAGTCGTTCCCTTTTGCCATCCTCCGATACGGCGCATCTCAGTCGCAGTACCGCGCTCTGCCTCTCTCTGGTACGGTACGCAGCCCCTATACGGCGCACTGCCGCCCAATCAAACAGCGCCCGCCGAAAACGGCGGGCGCTGTTTTTCCTGTTATGCGGGAGAGCATCCCGAAATGGCGGTTCCGGAGTCTACAGCATATCTGCGGAAGCTCTCCTTAGAAGAAGAATTCTTTGATCTGGCCGTACAGGACGAGGATCATGCACAGCGGAGTGATGTACTTGATGCAGACCTTGTAGAAGCCGTAGCTTGCCATGGCGTGGCCGGACGCCTCGCACTCGTCCTTGACCACGTCGGGGCCCAGCTCCCAGCCGACCATCAGCGTCATCATCAGAGCGCCCAGAGGCATCATAATGCCCTCAGACAGCATGTCGAAGAAGTCCAGCCAGCAGTCGTTCCAAGTGCGGATCGACTCCGCCGGCAGGTTCAGCAGTCTCCACGGGGTGAAGGAGGCGTCGCCCAGGCTATCGGCGCAGATCAGCATGGCGCCCACGCCCACCGCCACAGCACCGATCAGGGCGTACGCCTTGCGCTTGTCGCCCTTACCGGCGTCGCGGGCATTGTCCACGAAGTGGGCCACAACAGCCTCCAGCAGGGAGATGGAGGAGGAGATGGCGGCGAAGACCACCAGCAGATAGAACAGGATGCCGAAGATGGGGCCGATGGGGCCCATGCGGCTGAACACGTTCTGCATGGTGACGAACAGCAGCTTAGGGCCGCCCAGCGAGCCGGTAGGATCCAGCGCGAAGCGGCCGGGGATGACGCACAGACCGGCCATCAGCGCCACCAGCGTATCCATAACGATGATGAGCAGCGCGTTCTTCTGCAGGTTCTCCTTCTTATCCAGATAGGAACCGTAGGTGATCATGATGCCCATGCCCAGAGACAGGGAGAAGAACATCTGACCGCCGGCAGCGGAGAGGACGCCGAAGAAGTTGGGTTCCTTGTCGATAACGCCGTTGGCAACCGCCCAGCCGGGAACAAACATATACTTCAGGCCGTCCACAGCACCCTCCAGCGTGCAGGCGCGGATGATGCAGATGAGCAGCATGACGAACAGTGCGGGCATACCCACGGAGCAGACCTTCTCAATACCGCCGCTGACGCCGCCCATGACGATGAGCATGGTCAGAGCCACGAAGATCAGCCCGAAGATCACGGCCTCAGCGGGGTTGGCCATAAACGTGCCGAACACCTCAGCGCCCAGAGAATGACCGTTGGCCACTGCCGTCTCCGCCAGCGCGTTGGCGCCGAAGCTGGCATGGAACAGATCGCCGATGTTCAGGATCGTGTACTTGATGCAGTAGCCGCCCAGGGCGCAGTAGAAGAACAGAATGAAGAACGGGGACAGGATGCCCAGCCAACCGACCCATTTGAATCTCTTGCTCAGAGCCTGATAGGCGCTGACAACGCCCTTGCCGGTCTTGCGGCCCAGCGCCAGCTCACTCACCATGACGATGAAGCCGCAGAGGACTGCCAGAACCAGATAGACGATGAGGAATGTAAAGCCGCCGGAGGCGCCCATTTTATTGGGGAAACCCCAGATGTTGCCCAGACCGACTGCCGAGCCGACAGACGCCATCAGGAAACCAAAGTTGGTTCCAAAGCCTTTTCTTTCTTCCATGTTTTCTCTCCTTACAATTACTTTCCCTTAACCTGTCCCGTCAGCAGCGTTCCGCCGACGCAGGCGACCCACACGAAAGAGTTTCCTGCGGGTCACATAGAAGTATACTCCTTCCCACATTTTCCCGCAATTAGCAATGTTTATAAAAATTTAACATTTCTTTCTCAACTTTTAACATTTTCTTAGCGGCAAACACAACGCGGGTCACCTCCTCGAAACGCGCACTTTTTCTGCGCATTTCGCAGTCATCGCACATCTCCCGCAAGGTATCCGGCACGTTACCTGTCGTTTCGTCGCACGAAACAGGCGGGTGCCTCTATGAAGCACCCGCCTGTATGTGAACTGTATAACAATTTTTTCGCCTTGCAGCGCCGCTCACCACTTGTTCTCTACTTTTTCCGCGAAACCCAGAAAATCGCTGACGCGGATCTCCCGACCGTCGTCCAGCACCGCCCGGCCGGTGAAGCGGCCAAAGACCTGATGCTGGTCGGATTTCAGCAGCTTGACGTCCATGCAGGCGGCGCGATCCAGAATGGGCATGAAATCCATCTCGAACCGGCCGTCATCCGAGGTGAAGCGCCAGGGGCTGAGGTAGTCCTCCCGCCCGTTCTTCATGGGGATGAGGAACTGCACCTGTCCCAGCTTATGGGCCTTGCCGCCGTAGAACAGCATATTCTCGCTGGCGGCATAGGTGTTGCCGAAGCCGTAGCCGATGTTCCAGCCGAAGGGGACGCCATCCACCTGTCCGGAGGCGCTGCCCCAGTACCATGTATTGTGGTATGTCCACACGCCCCGACCCCAGTCCAGCACCGCAAAGGAGTCCTCCGGCGCAAAGCGGAAGACGCGGCCCTCCACCTTGACCTCGCCGGACACCCGCATACAGTTGATCTTCTGGTTGAAGTAGAAGCACCGGGGCTGATCGAAGGGCGTGGCGATGACCATGGACTCCTCCGGCTCCTCCGTCAGCATCAGGCGACCCTCGATGGGCATCCCCGCCAGAAAGTCCTCCATGCGGAAGGTCAGCACCCGTGCGTTCCCCACATGGCGGAACGCGATGCCGTAGCCGCTGCCGGCAATGACCGTATCTCCGGCGGCGGATGTCTCCGGCAGGCCGGTGCGTCCCATGGGGAACACCCGCACGGGGCTTTTCGTCCTTTCCCACCGCTCGTCGAATTGCAGGAACGAGATGGAATCCAGCCCCATATAGCCGTTGTCGGCAATGGTCAGCGCCACGGCGAAATGGTCGTTGGCCGCCAGATAGTAGTCCCATTCCTTGATGCGGCTCTTCCCCGCCCGGATATCGGCGCGGCGGTAGATGGGCAGGAGCCTCTTGGCATATCCCGGCTCCCGCAGGCTGCCGGACTCGTTGAGGAGCGGCGCGCTGTGGGTGATCTCATGCTGCATGATGACTGTCCTCCCGTATCTTTATTCAGTTCCGCGGCCCCCGCCGCAGAGGAAAACGCCTTATGGAAATATTGTAGCATACGCGGCGGGAAAAAGATAGTTGACAACCCAATTATTTTGGCTATAATTTGAAAATGGTTTTCATTTTCAAATTCAGGAGACGTTTCATGGCCTATATGACAAAACAGCAGCAGGCGGTGCTGGCCTGCATACGCGGCTGCGCCGACGGCATAGGTGCAGCGGAGCTGACGGAGCTGCTCCACCGGCAGGGGGAGACGGTGGGGCTGACCACCGTGTACCGCCAGCTGGAGCGGCTGGAAAAAGAGGGGAAAGTCCACAAGATCGTCACGGACACCGGGGCGAAGTATCAGTTTTGCAGCTGCTACCAGTCCGGGAAGGACTGCTTTTTGCTGAAATGCGAGCGCTGCGGCGCTGTGCAGCACGCCGACTGCTCCCGTCTGGCGCCGCTGTACCGCCATCTGGAGGAGGAGCACGGCTTCGCCATCGACCCCCACCGGACGCTGTTCTACGGACTGTGCCGCCAGTGCCGGGAGGCGGCGGAATGAGGCGGCTTTTATCGGGGCTGCTGGCCCTCGTGCTGGCGGCGTCCCTGACCGCCTGCGGACAGCCGCCGCTGCCGGAGGACGGAAAAACGCAGGTGGTCTGCACCCTGTTCCCCTACTACGATTTCGCCCGCCAGATCGGCGGCGACGACGTGGACGTGACGCTGGTGGTACCCGCCGGACGGGAGACACACAGCTTCGAGCCCACGCCCATGGACGTGATCCGCATCAGTCAGGCGGATGTGTTCATCTACAACGGCGGCGAGAGCGAGCAGTGGGTGGCGGACATTCTGGACGCCGCCGGAGAGGACATCCCCTGCGTCCTGTCCATGATGGACGCGGCGGAGCTGCACGAGGAGGAGCTTGTCGAGGGGATGCAGAGCGGTACGTCCGCCCACGATCACCACGACCATGATGAGGACGGCGAGGAGATCGAATACGACGAGCATATCTGGACGTCGCCGGTGACGGCCATGGCGCTGTGCCGCGCCATCACCGACGGGCTGTGTCAGGCGGATCCCGACCACGCGGACAGCTTCCGGGCGCGGCTGGCGGACTATCTGGCGGCGCTGGAGACGCTGGATGGAACGTTCCGCCAGATCGTGGCGGAGGGCAGCCGGGATCTGCTGGTGTTCGGCGACCGGTTCCCGCTGCTGTATTTCTGCCGGGAGTACGGACTGGACTACCGGGCGGCGTTCCACGGCTGTGCCGGGGACACGGAGCCGTCTCTGACCACGCTGAAATACCTCATTGACTTAGTGAACGAGCAGCACATCCCGGTGGTGTATACCATCGAGCTGAGCAGCCGGAAGGTGGCAAAGGCCATCGCGGAGACCACCGGGGCGCAGGTGCGGACGTTTCACTCCTGCCAGACGGTGAGCCGCGCCGAATTTGACGCAGGCGTTACCTACCTCCAGCTGATGGAGGCCAACGCGGATGTTTTGAGAGAGGGGTTGTCCTGATGGAAAAGAAAATACTGCTGGACTGCCGGGACGTGTCGCTGGGCTACGAGGGTACCGCCATCTGGGAGGGGCTGACCTTTCAGGTGTGCAGCGGCGACTACCTGTGCATCGTGGGTGAGAACGGCTCGGGCAAGTCCACGCTGCTGAAAAGCCTGCTGGGACTGCTGCGGCCCATGAGGGGCGAGATCGTGCTGGACAAATCCCTGCGCACCGGGGCCATCGGCTACCTGCCCCAGCAGACCAAGGCGCAGAAGGACTTCCCCGCCACGGTGACAGAGGTGGTGCAAAGCGGCTTTCTCAGCGGCAAGCGAGGGCGCTTCTTCTACACGCCGCAGGAGAAGTCCACAGCGCTGATGCACATGGGCAAGCTGGGCATTCTGGAACTGAAAGACCGCTGCTACCGGGAGCTGTCCGGCGGCCAACAGCAGCGGGTACTGCTGGCCCGGGCGCTTTGCGCCGCCGGGGAGCTTCTGGTGCTGGACGAGCCGGTGACGGGGCTGGATCCCGCCGCCGCCCAGGATCTGTACCGCACGCTGGACTATCTCAACAAGAAGGAGGGCATCGCCATCATCATGGTGACCCACGATCTGCACAGCGCCCTGCCCTACGCCACCGCCATTCTCCACGCCGGGCACGGCAGCTGGTTCTACGGCGATACGGCGTCCTATCTGGCCTCGCCCTACGGCAAGCGGTTCGGAGGTGAGGCGTGATGGATCTGCTGCTGGATATGTTCACCTACCCGTTTATCCTGCGGGCCTTTGTGGTGGGCGTTCTCATCGCCCTGTGCGCGGCGCTGCTGGGCGTACCGCTGGTGCTGAAGCGCTGCTCCATGATCGGCGACGGCCTGAGCCATGTGTCCTTCGGCGCGCTGAGCATCGCGCTGGCCTGCGGCTGGGCGCCGCTGCCGGTATCCATCCCCGTGGTGGTGCTGGCGGCGCTGGGTCTGCTGCGGATGGCGGAAAAAAGCCGCATGGGTGCGGACGCCGCCATCGCCGTGGTCAGCGCCTCGTCGCTGGCCGCCGGTGTGGTGGTCACCAGTCTGACCACCGGCCTGACCACCGATGTGGACAGCTTTATGTTCGGCTCCATTCTGGCGCTGGACCGGGCGGATGTGGCCCTGTCCGTAGGTGTCTGCGCGGCGGTGCTGGTGCTGTACGTGCTGTTCTACCACCGGCTGTTCGCCATCACCTTCGACGAGAGCTTCTCCCGCGCCACCGGCGTGAAGGTGGAGCTGTACAACACCGTGCTGTCGGTGCTGACGGCGCTGACCATCGTGCTGGGTATGCGGCTCATGGGCGCTATGCTCATCTCCAGCCTCGTCATCTTCCCCGCCCTGACCGCCATGCGGCTGCTGCGCAGCTTCCGTGGCGTGGTGCTGTGCGCCGCCGCCGTCAGCGTGCTGGGCTTTTGTGTGGGGCTGACCGGCTCCTACCTGCTGAGCACCCCCGTAGGCGCTACGGTGGTGCTGGTAGATCTGGCGGTGTTCCTGCTGGCCTGCCTGCTGGGACGGCTGAAAAAACGCGCATGACCTTGGATTTTCCGGCGAGCCGGGGCACTTTTGCCCCGCTCCGCCGGGATTTTTTTGTCAAAACCGCCGTTTCGACCGGCTTTTTGCGGAAAAATGCTTGCGTTCCCTGCACTTTTATGGTATGCTATGCGCGTGAGTAAGGTATTGACTGGGAGTGGGCTTGACTGTCCGCTCTTTTTGTTGGGCATTTTTGATTTGTTAAAAACAGGAGGACGCGCCGTGAAAAAGATCACAGATGTAGTCTGGGAACTGGCGGAGCCGGTGGTACAGGAGCACGGCTGTCAGCTGTGGGACGTGGAATATGTGCGGGAGGCCGGCCAGTGGTATCTGCGGCTGTATCTGGACAAGGACGGCGGCGTAGACATTCTGGACTGTGAGGCCATCAGCCGCAAGGTCAGCGACCTGCTGGACGAGGCCGACCCCATTGAGAGCAGCTATGTATTCGAGGTGGGCTCCGCCGGACTGGAGCGGCAGCTCAAGCGTCCCGGCGACTTCGACCGCTTCATGGGCAGCCCCGTGCTGGTCAAGACCTACCAGAACAGGGACGGCCGCAAGGAGTTCGCCGGTAAGCTGGCGGGCTACGAGGACGGCGCGGTGCTGCTGGACATGGGCGGCGCAGAGCCGGTACGGTTCGAGAAGAACGAGGTGGCGCTGGTGCGCCTGCGCGTGGAATTCTGACACAACGATCTGACGATAAATGAAGGAGAAACGACATGAAATGTGATGAGATCTTCGCCGCGCTGGCGATGCTGGAAAAGGAACGCGGTATTCCCCAGAGCTTTATGATGGGCAAGATCATTCAGGCGCTGACCACCGCCTATAAGCGGGATCACGAGGGCGTGGAGAACGTCATCGTGGACGTGGACGAGGAGAAGAAGGATCTGAAGATGTTCGTCCAGAAGGAGATCGTGGAGGAGGTGGAGAACCCCGGCTCCCAGATCTCTCTGGAGGAGGCCAAGCGGCTGTCCGCCAAGAACGAGCTGGGCGGCATCGTCAACATCCCCGTGGAGAGCGTGGAGTTCGGCCGTATCGCCGCCGGCAACGGCAAGCAGGTCATCATTCAGGGTCTGCGCGAGGCCGAGCACGGCATGATCTACGATGAGTTCAACAGCAAGCAGCACGAGATCCTCACCGGCACCGTCAGCCGCATCGACCCCCGGACGGGCAACGTGAGCCTGCGCATCGGCACCGGTACCGAGTCCACCGAGGCGGTGCTGACCATGAACGAGCAGGTTCCCGGCGAGGAGCTGCGTGAAGGCCAGATGGTCAAGGTGTATCTGGTGGAGGTCCGCCGTTCCACCCGCGGCCCGCAGGTGCTGATCTCCCGCACCCACCCCGGCCTTGTCAAGCGCCTGTTCGAGCTGGAGGTGCCGGAGATCTATGACGGCACGGTGGAGATCCGCTCCATCGCCCGTGAGGCGGGCAACCGCACGAAGATGGCCGTCTGGTCCGACGATGAGAACGTGGATCCCATCGGCGCCTGCGTCGGCCCCCGCGGTCAGCGCGTCAACGCCATCGTGGATGAGCTGCGCGGCGAAAAGATCGACATCATCAAGTACTCCGAGGATCCCGCCGAGTTCATCGCCGCCGCGCTGGCGCCCGCCGACGTGGTCAGCGTGCAGCTGGCCGCCGAGGGTAAGAGCTGCCGCGTGGTCGTCCCCGACGACCAGCTGAGCCTCGCCATCGGCAAGGAGGGGCAGAACGCCCGTCTGGCGGCACGGCTCACCGGCTATAAGATCGATATCAAGCCCGCCAGCTACACCGGCGAGTAAGATCGGATAGAAAGGAGCGGCAGAGATGCAGAAGCCCCGGAAAATACCCCAGCGGCAGTGTGTCGGCTGCCGCGAGATGAAGGAAAAGAAAGCGCTGCTGCGCATCGTCCGGACGCCGGAGGGCGAGATCCTGCTGGACAGCACCGGCAAGAAGTCCGGGCGCGGCGCCTATGTATGCTCCGACCCGGCGTGCCTGAAGAAGGCGCGGAAGAGCCGGGCGCTGGAGCGGGCCTTCGAGACGGCCATCCCGCCGGAGGTCTACGACGCGCTGGAAGCGCAGATGGAGGGCAGCCTATGACGGAACACATTCTCTCCATGCTGGGTCTCGCCTTGAAGGCGGGCCGCGTGGAGGTGGGCGAGGAACCGGTAGGCGCCGCCGCCCGCGCCAAGAAAGCCCGCGTCATCTTTGTGGCGCAGGATGCCGCGCCGTCGTCGGTGCGGCGCGCCCAGTCTTTTGCCCGCACCGGCAGCACGCTTTGCGTGACACTGCCCGCCGGGAAGGATACGCTGGGCAGCAGTCTGGGCCGTACCAGCGTGGCCATGTGCGCCGTCACGGATATCGGCTTTGCCGAATCGCTGGTGAAGAAGCTGGCGGCGCTGGACAGCGAGACCTATCAGGACGCCGCCGATACGCTGGCGGTCAAGGCCAAGCGGGCGCGGGAACGGAAAGAGGAACAGCTCCGCCACGAGAAGAACCTGCGGCAGGGCAAGAAGCGCGTCCATGGCGAGGCCGCGCCGCAGCCGGAGGCAGCAACGCCGACGCCGCCCGCCAGACCGATGGAGAAGCGTCCCTCGCGTCCCAACAGCGTCAAGCGGCGGCAGGAACGTCCCAAGAGACGGACGGAGCCGCCCGGCCAGCGGTTCGCCGGCTCCCTGCCGGTGAAGAAGGGCAAGGGCAGCCGGAAAAAGACCGGCAAGTAAACAGCAACAAACGGAACTTTCGCGGCCCGCCGAGGGGCGGACCGATCACTAAGATGGAGGTGGCTTTATTTGGGTAGTATCGTCAACAAATACAGAGTGCATGAGGTGGCCAAGGATTTCGGAGTTTCCACCAAGGAGATCACGGAGATCCTGACCAAGTACGCCGAAACACCCAAGAATCATATGCAGGTGCTGGAGGACCGGGAGCTTAGCCTCATCTTTGAGTATCTGACCCAGCACAATCCGGTCTCCAATATCGCGGTCATCTTCGCCGAGGGCGCCAAGCCCGCGGAGAAGAAGGCGGAGCCTGCCCAGAACGGGCAGCACACTAAGCCCGCCGCACCCCAGCAGGACGGCAGCAAGCCCGCCCAGAGCGCCGCGCCCGCCGGTAAGGCCCCCGAAAAGGCCGCCGAGCCTGTGGTGAAGCAGCCCATGTCCCGCGTACCCCAGAAGCAGGTGGTGGATACCCGCAAGGCCACCAACGTGAATCTGGACAAGTACGATGAGAAGCTGCAGGACATGGCGGACGCCCGCAGCCGCGGCGGCAAGCGGGATCAGCAGGCGCCTCAGGGCAAGGAGAAATTCCGCAATAACCGGCAGCGCCGCGACAACAATTTTGCCAGCAACAAACGCAAGCAGGAGGAGGCCGACCGTCTCCGCAAGCTGCGTCTGGAGGTCATCAAGAAGACTCCCGTCACCGTGCAGATCCCCGATGAGATCTCCGTGGGCGAGCTGGCCAGCCGCATGAAGAAGACCGGCGCAGAGGTGGTCAAGTGCCTGATGAAGAACGGTGTCATGGCCTCCCTGAGCCAGATGATCGACTTCGACACCGCCGCCATCATCGCCGAGGAGCTGGGCTGCAAGGTGGAGAAGGAGGTCGTCGTCACCATCGAGGAGCGCCTGATCGACGACCATCAGGACAAGGACGAGGATCTGGTTCCCCGCGCCCCTGTGGTGGTGGTCATGGGCCACGTCGACCACGGTAAGACCAGCCTGCTGGACTATATCCGCAACGCCCATGTGGCCTCCGGCGAGGCCGGCGGCATCACCCAGCACATCGGCGCCTATCAGGTGCAGATCAACGGCAAGCCCATCACGTTTTTGGATACCCCCGGCCACGAGGCCTTTACCTCCATGCGCGCCCGCGGCGCCATGGTCACGGATATCGCCATTCTGGTGGTGGCCGCCGACGACGGCATCATGCCCCAGACCATCGAGTCCATCAACCACGCCAAGGCCGCAGGGATCCCCATCATCGTGGCCATCAACAAGATGGATAAGCCCGAGGCCAACCCCGAGCGCATCAAGCAGCAGCTCACCGAGCACGGTCTGGTGTGCGAGGAGTGGGGCGGCGACACCATCGTGTGTCCCATCTCCGCCAAGACCGGCATGGGCGTGGACAACCTGCTGGAGATGCTGACCCTCACCGCCGAGGTGGGCGAGCTGAAGGCCAATCCCAACCGCGCCGCGCAGGGTACGGTCATCGAGGCCCGTCTGGACAAGGGCCGCGGCCCCGTGGCCACGCTGCTGGTGCAGAACGGCACCCTCCATCAGGGCGACATCATCATCGCCGGTACCTCCGTGGGCCGCGTCCGCGCCATGCTCAGCGACAAGGGCCAGCGCATCACCGATGCCGGCCCCAGCGTCCCCGTGGAGATCACCGGTCTGAGCGAGGCTCCCTCCGCCGGCGCTACGTTCAACGCCGTGGCCGACGAGAAGCTAGCCCGTGAACTGGTGGAGCAGCGCAAGGCCGAGGAGAAGGCCAAGGCCAACGCGCCTGTCACCAAGGTCTCTCTGGAGGATCTGTTCAGCCAGATCCAGGCCGGTGAGATGAAGAACCTGAACCTGATCGTCAAGGCCGACGTGCAGGGCAGCGTGGAAGCGGTGAAGTCCTCTCTGGAGAAGCTGAGCAACGAGGAGGTCCGCGTCCGCGTGATCCACGGCGGCGTCGGCGCCATCAACGAATCCGACGTGATGCTGGCCTCCACCTCACAGGCCATCATCGTGGGCTTCAACGTCCGTCCCGACGCCGCTGCCCGCGACAGCGCCGCCCGCGCCAATGTGGATATGCGGATGTACCGCGTGATCTACGACGCCATCAACGAGATCGAGGCCGCCATGAAGGGTATGCTGGCGCCCAAGTTCCGGGAGGTCCTGCTTGGTCACGCCGAGGTGCGTCAGACCTACAAGGTGTCCGGCGTAGGTACGGTGGCCGGCTGCTACGTGCAGGACGGCAAGCTGCAGCGCAAGGACTGCCAGGTACGTCTCGTCCGCGACGGCATCGTCATTCACGAGGGCGTGCTGGCCTCCCTCCAGCGTTTCAAGGACTCCGTCAAGGAGGTGGCCGCCGGCTATGAGTGCGGCCTGAGCATCGAGAAGTTCAACGACATCAAGGAAGGCGACATCGTGGAAGCCTTCACCATGGAGCAGATCGAAGTCTGATACCTGCGGGGCGTGCGAAACGCCCGCCCCGCTTTTCTTATACGAAAGGAGCGATGAACTATGGCATCCAACCGAATCGGCCGCATCAACGAGGAGATCCGCAAGGAGCTCAGCGCCCTGCTGCGGACGGTGAAGGACCCCCGCGTATCCGAGGGGATGCTCACCATCACCCGCGTGGACACCACCAATGACCTGCGGTACGCCCGGGTCTATATCAGCGCCCTGAACTGTCAGGATGAGAAGGGCCTGATGAAGGGGCTGAAGTCCGCCGCCGGCTACCTGCGCCATCAGCTGGGGCAGGCCATCGACCTGCGGTACACGCCGGAGCTGCAATTTATCATGGACGATTCCATCGCCCACGGTGCCCACATTCTGGATCTTCTCAACCATGTGAAGCCCGCCAATCCCGCCAACGCGGACATCGTGCTGCCGGAGGATCAGGAATGAGCGGCAGCAGACTGGGCATACAGGAGACGGCGGCGTACCTGCGCACGCTGGACGATGTGCTGCTGCTGACCCATGTGCGGCCCGACGGCGACACCATCGGCTCGGCCGCCGCGCTGTGTCAGGCCCTGCGGGACATAGGAAAGACCGCCTACCTGCTGTACAACCCGGAGATCACCGACACCTACGCGCCCTACGCTGCGCCCTACTGGGCGCCGGAGGACTTTACGCCGGCGCATATCATCTCCGTCGATATCGCGGCGCTGAATCTGCTGCCGGACAACGCGGCGGTCTACGCCCCGCGCATCGAGCTGGCCATCGACCACCACGGCTCCCACGGGTTCTTTGCGCCCAACGTCTGTCTGGACGCAGACGCCGCCGCCTGCGGCGAGATCGTCTGCGGCATCATCCGCGGTCTGACGGCGGTGACGCCGGAGATCGCCATGCTGCTGTATGTGGCCATCGCCACCGATACCGGCTGCTTTGTCTACACCAACACCACCGCCCACACCCACCGCATCGCGGCGGAGCTGCTGGAGACGGGCATTGACGTGGGGCCGGTAAATAAGGCCCTGTTCCGCACGAAAAGTCGGACACGCCTTGCCATGGAGGCCCGGATGGTGGCAGATATGACCCTCTATGACCACGATCGGGTGGTGGTGATGACCATTCCCCTGTCCCTGCGGCAGGAGATGCACGCCACCGAGGCGGATATCGAGGAGCTCAGCTCCCTTGCCGCGCTGGTAGAGGGCAGCGACTGCGGCGTGACGCTGCGGGAGCTGCGGCCCGGCGTCATCAAGATATCCCTGCGCACCGGCCCCCGCGTAGACGCCAGCGCCGTGTGCCAGCGGCTGGGCGGCGGCGGACACAGAGCCGCCGCAGGCGCCACGGTGGACGGCACCATGGACGAGGTGCGGCAGGCCGTGCTGCAAGCCTATCAGGCGGTCGTCGGATAAGGCGCAAAAAGGAGCAACTATGGCAAACGGTATCATCATCATCGACAAGCCCGCCGGATGGACCAGCATGGACGTGTGCGGCAAGCTGCGGGGCATCCTGAAAACAAAAAAGGTGGGTCACGCCGGGACGCTGGACCCCATGGCCACCGGCGTGCTGCCGGTATTCGTGGGGCAGGCCACCCGCGCCGTGTCCTTTGCCGAGTCCGGCAGCAAGGAGTATGTAGCTGGGCTGCATCTGGGCTGCGTCACCAACACGCAGGACACCTCCGGTGAGGTGCTGGATCAGCACCCCGTCTCCGTGACCCGGCAGGCGCTGGAGGCGCTGCTGCCCCGGTTCACCGGGGAGCTGATGCAGGTACCGCCCATGTACTCCGCCATCAAGATCAATGGGCAGAAGCTATACGAGCTGGCGCGGCAGGGCAAGGAGGTGGCGCGTCCCCCCCGCCCCGTGACCATCTACGAGCTGGAGGTGCTGGGGCAGGATGAGAGCGGCGACTGGCTGCTGCGGGTCCTCTGCTCCAAGGGTACCTACGTCCGGACGCTGTGCCACGACATCGGGCAGGCGCTGGGCTGCGGCGGGTGCATGAGCGCCCTGCGGCGCACCATGGCCGCCGGCTTTACGCTGGCGGACTGCCACACACTGGAGGAGGTGCAAAGCGGCGGCGAGGCGCTGCTTTCGCCCACGGACTCCCTGTTCCGGCAGTATCCCGCCTACACCATCCCCTCCGCCGAGGAGGAGCGGCGCTGCCGCTGCGGCAATCCCCTGACAGCGGCGGTGCCGGACGGTCTGTACCGCATATACGGCGGGGACGGTGCCTTTTTGTGCCTGAGCCGGGCGGAAGGCGGCGTCCTGACTTCCCAGAAAAACTTTTTCGGAGCGTGAACACTTTGGAACGAACTGTAATAGCCCTCGGCTTTTTTGACGGCGTACACCGGGGCCACGGCGCCCTGCTGCAAAAAACGGCGGAGCGCGCCTGTGCGCTGGGCGCGGAGCCTGCCGTCTTTACCTTTGACCGCCCGCCCAAGGAGGTGGTCACCGGCCAGCCGGTGTACCTCATCAACTCCCCGGAGGACCGGCAGGCGTTGATCCGCCGCCTCTACGGCATCGACCGGATCATACTGGCCCCCTTCGACCACGAGATGATGACCATGTCGTGGGAGGATTTTGTCACAGAGCTGCTGGTCAAGCGCTATGGCGCGGTGCATCTGGTGGCGGGTCACGACCACCGCTTCGGCCATAAAAACGCCGGAAATGCCCAACTCCTGCAGGAGAAATGCGTCCAGCTGGGGCTGGGCTGCGACATCATCCCCGAGGTGGTGCATGACGGCATCACCGTCAGCTCCACCTACATCCGCACGCTGATCGAGGCGGGCGACGTGGAGCGGGCGGCGGAGTTTCTGGGACACCGCCACTGTCTCAGCCGCACGGTGGAGCACGGTCAGCGCATCGGCCGCACCATCGGCATCCCCACGGTGAATCTGACCATGCCGCCCCGTGTGCTGGTGCCGGCCCACGGCGTGTATATCACCCGCGTGTACCTGCCGGATGGGCGGAGCTTCGCGGGCGTCACCAACGTAGGCACCCGTCCCACGGTATCCGACAGCGACGCCGTGTCCGTGGAGACCTTCCTGCTGGACTTCGACGGCGATCTGTACGGGCAGACCATACGGCTGGACTTCTGCCGCCGTCTGCGGGGCGAGCAGAAATTCGACTCGCTGGAGGCGCTGCGGCAGGGCATCCAGCGGAACATCGCCCAGACACGGGCGTATTTCCGGGGCGAGGCGTAAAAAAACACAAAACAGGTCTGCGGCGATGCCGCAGACCTGTTTTTTCGCTGCCGGGCATCTCCGGCGGCGCTTACGGGAGGTCGTCCAGCTCCTGCTTACCCAGCCGCATCTCCCGCCACTGGCGGGGCAATCCCGGCCCGATCAGCGGGAACAGGTTGGGCGTGTCGCAGGTGGGCTGGATGTTATAGGTGCCGTACATATTCACCATGTCAAAACAGCTCTCCGGCACGCCCCGGAACTGGTGGACATCCGGTGTGGCATCGTAGGGAAAGCCGCTGCTTCTTTTGGGCATGAAAAATCACCTCCGGCCTTAGTATGGCCGGAGGTGACGTGTTTCTTTCCTATTTGAAGTATGCGGCGCTCAGCGGTAGACCTCGGCGTCGAAGTCCCGCACGACCTCGTCCCGCTTCTCGTCCCGGACGAAGACCAGATTCGTCTCGTCAAACGCCAGACGCATGGCGAAGTCCTTGGCCTCGTCAATATCGTTTGTCTCGAAAAAATCCCGGTAGGCCGACTCCGGCTCGTGGCTCTTGCGCCAGACAACGTGAAAACGCATGGATGCTCCTCCTGTAAAAATAGGGGTGTATTTTTTAGTATACCCCGCCGCCTGTCAAATTGCAACGGTAGGTTTCGCCAAAAAAGCACAGGCAAGTTCGGCTATTTTTCCCTGTGAAAAAGCGGTTTTTTTCCTTTCCCGGAGCCGCCGGATGTTGTATAATGGAGCAAGTTTGTAAAGAATGGGGGATACGGAGATGAAGATCGGTTTCGACAACGAAAAATATCTGCAATTACAGGCGGAGCACATTACCGCCCGCCGCGCCCAGTTCGGCGGCAAGCTGTATCTGGAGTTCGGCGGCAAGCTGTTTGACGACTATCACGCCTCCCGCGTACTGCCGGGCTTCCAGCCGGACAGCAAGATCCGGATGCTGCAAACCCTGAAGGACGACGTGGAGATCGTCATCGCCATCTGCGCCGGTGACATTGAAAAGAACAAGATTCGCGGCGATCTGGGCATCAGCTACGATGCCGATGTGCTGCGGCTCATCGATGTGTTCCGCGACCTGGGCTTCTATGTGGGCTCGGTGGTCATCACCCAGTACGCCGGACAGCCGGCGGCGGACGCCTTTATCAAGCGGCTGGACACGCTGGGCGTCAGGAGCTGCAAGCACTACCCCATCGCCGGATACCCCTCCGACGTGGCACACATCGTCTCCGACGCGGGACTGGGCCGCAACGACTATATTGAGACGTCCCGCCCCCTGATCGTGGTGACGGCGCCCGGCCCCGGCAGCGGCAAGATGGCCACCTGTCTGAGTCAGCTCTACCACGACAACCGCCGGGGCATCCCCGCCGGCTACGCCAAGTACGAGACGTTCCCCATCTGGAACCTGCCCCTGAAGCACCCGGTCAATCTGGCGTACGAGGCCGCCACCGCCGACCTCAACGACGTGAACATGATCGACCCCTTCCATCTGGAGGCCTACGGCGTCACCACCGTCAACTACAACCGGGACGTGGAGATCTTCCCGGTGCTGGCCGCCATGTTCAAAAAGATCCAGGGCGAGTGTCCCTATAAATCCCCCACGGATATGGGCGTGAATATGGCGGGCTTCGCCATCGTGGACGACGACGTCTGTCAGGAGGCCAGCCGCATGGAGATCCTGCGCCGCTACTACGCCGGCTGCGTGGAGCGTGCCAAGGGACAGGTGGACGAGTGCGTGGTACGGAAGCTGGAGCTGGTGATGCAGCAGGCCGACGTCACGCCGGAGCTGTGCCCCGCTGTGGCCGCCGCGCTGGAGAAGGCGGAGGCCACCGGCAAGCCCGCCGGCGCCATGGTGCTGCCGGACGGCTGCGTGGTCACGGGCAAGACCTCCCCCCTGCTGGGCGCGTCGGCGGCGCTGCTGCTCAACGCCCTGAAGCACATGGCGGGCATCGACCACAAGCTGGAGCTGATCCCCTCCTCCGTCATCGAGCCCATCAGCGCCATGAAGACCGGGTATCTGGGACACCGCAACCCCCGCCTCCACTCCGACGAGGTGCTGATCGCGCTGGCGATCTCCGGGCTGACCAATCCGCTGGCGGCCATGGTGCAGGAACAGCTGAAAACGCTGCGGGACTGCGACGCCCACTTCTCCGTCATCATTTCGGAGGAGGACGCCAAGCTGTATAAGCGGCTGGGCATCAACGTCAGCTGCGAGCCGAAATACGAGGTCAAGTCCCTGTACCACAAGAAGTAAGCCCCACACATCGAACAGAACACACTGCCCTATGCCCGCGCTGTGCGCGGGCATAGCTTTCTGAAAGGAGCCTTTATGCAGACCATCCCCCAGATACTGGCCAAGGAGCTGGACAAGCCCCAGCCGTATATTGAAAATGTCATCGCCCTGCTGGACGAGGGCAACACCATTCCCTTTATCGCCCGCTACCGCAAGGAGCAGCACGGCTCCATGGACGACACCGCCCTGCGCAAGCTGGAGGATCGTCTGCGCTATCTGCGGAATCTCGCAGCCCGGCGAGAGGAGGTCAAGTCCGCCATCGCCGCGCAGGAGAAGCTGACGGAGGCGCTGGCCGCCGCCATCGACAACACCGCCACGCTGGCGGAGGTGGAGGATCTGTACCGTCCCTACAAGCAGAAGCGCCGCACCCGCGCCACCATCGCCCGGGAAAAGGGGCTGACGCCGCTGGCGGAGCTGCTGCTGGCGCAGGCAAAGGACTGCCCCGCGCCGGAGGACGCCGCCCAAGCCTATCTCGACCCGGAGAAGGGCGTAGAGACGGTAGCGGACGCCTTACAGGGCGCCAACGACATCATCGCCGAGCTGCTCAGCGACGACGCGGACCTCCGCAAGACGCTGCGGGGTCTGCTGATGCGGCAGGGTCACCTGCGCAGTCTGGCCGCCAAGGAGGAGGACAGCGTTTACCGGCTGTACTACGACTTCGATCAGCCGCTGCCCAAGCTGGCGGGACACCAGATCCTCGCCGTCAACCGGGGCGAAAAGGAGGGCTTCCTCTCCGTCACCGTGCTGCTGGACAGAGTCGCGGCGCTGGACAAGGTACAGCGGGCGGTGGTAAAGCCCGGCTCGGCGGCCTCGGCCTTTGTATCCGCCGCCTGCGAGGACGCCTACGACCGGCTGATCTACTCCTCGCTGGAACGGGAAGCGCGCTCTACCCTGACCGATACCGCCAGCGAGGGCGCTATCGGACAGTTTGCCCTGAACCTGAAGCCGCTTTTGATGCAGCCGCCGGTAAAGGGCCACGTCACCATGGGCTTAGATCCCGGCTATGCCCACGGCTGCAAGGTGGCGGTCATTGACGGCACCGGCAAGGTGCTGGACACCACGGTGGTCTATCCCACCTACGGCGAGCGGCAGAAAAAGGACGCCATCGCCAAGCTGACGGCTCTGTGCAAAAAGCACGGCGTCACGCATATTGCCATTGGCAACGGCACCGCCAGCCGCGAAACGGAACAGATGGCGGTGGAGATGCTCCGCGGTCTGCCCGGCGTCAGCTATATGATCGTCAACGAGGCGGGCGCCTCCGTCTACTCCGCCAGCAAGCTGGCGGCGGAGGAGTTCCCCGACTACGACGTAAACCTGCGCAGCGCTGTGTCCATCGCACGGCGGATGCAGGACCCGCTGGCTGAGCTGGTGAAGATCGACCCCAAGGCCATCGGCGTGGGACAGTACCAGCACGATATGCCCCAGAAGCGGCTGGACGAGGCGCTGTCCGGCGTGGTGGAGGACTGCGTCAACGCCGTGGGCGTAGATGTGAACACCGCCTCCGCCAGCCTTTTGAGCCGGGTATCCGGGCTCACCGCCGCCACCGCCAAAAACATCGTGAAATACCGGGAGGACAACGGCATCTTCCCCGACCGGAAGCGGCTTTTGAAGGTGCCGAAGCTGGGCCCCAAGGCCTTCGAGCAGTGCGCCGGCTTCCTGCGCGTGCCGGAGAGCCGCTCCGTGCTGGACAACACCGGCGTCCACCCGGAGAGCTACGCCGCGGCGGAGCAGCTTCTCGCCCTGTGCGGCTACACGGCGGAGGACGTGAAAAATGGTGACATTCCCCTGCTGGCCCAGAAGGTAAAGCTGCTGGGTGAGGAGAAGATCGCCGCCATGCTGGGCATCGGTCTGCCCACCCTGCGGGACGTGGTGAAGGAGCTGATGAAGCCTGGTCGGGACGTGCGGGACGATCTGCCCGCCCCCATCCTGCGTACCGACGTGCTGGAGATCAAGGATCTGAAGGCAGGTATGGTGCTCACCGGCACGGTACGCAACGTTATCGACTTCGGCGTATTTGTGGATATCGGCGTCCACCAGGACGGTCTGGTGCATATCTCGCAGGTGTGCAATAAGTTCATCAAGCACCCCTCGGAGATCGTGGCCGTGGGTGATATCGTCAAGGTGGTGGTGCTGGAGGTGGACGAGAAAAAGCACCGCATCAGCCTCTCCATGAAGCAGGTACCCAAGGACGCACAGTAACAAAACGGCGCCCCGTCTTCTGACGGGGCGCCGTTTTTATGTACCCTTGTACTTTTTCCGCGTGGCCAGACCGCCCCGGATGTGCCGCTGGGCCTTGTTCTCCTCCAACACCGCCTTGACCTGCGTGTAGAGCGCCCGGTCATACAGCGGCAGACGCTCCGAAAGGTCCTTATGCACCGTGGACTTGCTGACCCCGAATTTTTTGGCGGCGGCGCGGACGGTCGTCCGGTTTTCTATGAGGTAAAGGGCCAGCTCCTCGGCCCGCTGTTCCAGATTCTCTCGGATAGAGCACCACTCCTAACTGTCGGTTGGTCTATCTATATGCCCTGCCGAGAGCAGTTATGCCCGCAGAAGCACGCGGGGCCGCACACCCAAAAGGTGTGCGGCCCTGCACTGTATGTAAGGAGAGAGTCTGGCAAAGTAAATTCAAGCCGCGCCTACGCTGTCGTCATAGCGGATGAACCGGCCATCCTCGTAATAGTGACCCGGCGGGAACGGCTGTACGCGGCGGCAAAGACCCATCAGGCTCTCCGCGTCGCTGGCAAACACCGTGTTCCCGGCATCGTCCTGCCCGTAGTACAGCGGCCGCTGACCGGCGCTGTCCCGGGCGGCGATGAAATGCCCGCTGCGGTGGTCAAACAGGATCAGCGCGAACTCGCCGTTGAGCATTCCGAACATTTTCACGCCGTACTCCCGGTACAGCGGCAGCAGCAGCTCACAGTCGCAGCGGCTGCGGAAGGTGTAACCCCTGGCCTGCAAGCCCGCCCGCAGGCCGCCGTAGCCGATGAGCTCGCCGCTGCACACCGCATAATTGCCGTCCAGCGTCAACGGCTGCAGTTCCTGCGCCGGATGCTCCCCCGACGCATGCCGGTGATACCCCAGCAGGCCGCAGCCCACATCTACGATGCGGTTCTCCCCATGGCCGTGGGGTGCTGCCTGCGTCAAGCCCTTGGTAAAGTCTGTAATATCACTGCATATTCCGCAAAAACCCATGATCGTCCGCATGATAGATGCCTCCTTCGTCAGATTTTTTCAGGGTGCCTGCTCACTTCAAAAGCGGTAAAGGCATCCGGAAAACCCTCTCCGCGACGCCTTTACTTTTGATGTGCGCATTATAGGTCTTTGTGATTCTTTTGTCAATCGCCGTTTTTCACACAATTTCTGCCGCCAAGCTCGCCCCACTTTGGATAATTTCATTGTTTAAAGCGCTAAGCCGCTCTGCGTTGTATGCGAAAACATAGACTTCCGCGCCTACGCCTCCTGTCGGCCGCGCCACACAACAAAAGCGCCGTTTTCGGAATGACCGAAAACGGCGCTCTTTCTCTCTTCTCAACGGGCGTTCTGGTATTGCCGCTTCAGGAACGACAGAAACAGCCGCGCCGGGGAATTGGCTGCCGGCATGGCCTTCACCGCCACGCCCAGACGCCGGGACAGCGGCTGATCCAGCGGGATGACCCGCACCTGATTCTCGTAGCCCGCCAGCGAGTAGGCGGACAGCACCGATACGCCCAGTCCTCCCGCCACCATGGACAATATGGCGCCGTCGTCGGAGGCCGTTACCTCCAGTCGCGGCGTGTCCGCCGGCAGATACTGCTCCACATACTGCTCCGGGCAGGAGAGGAACGGCTCCTGCATCAGCCTCGCCAGCGAGATGGTCTCCCCCGTCCATGGGAAGTCCGGCGGCGTCACCGCCACCAACGGCGCATCCGTCAGCGGCGTCCACTGGAACCCGCGGGCGCAGTTTTCGTCCACGATGGCCAGCTGGATACGATCCTCGTCCAGCGCGGCGGCCAGCTCGCTGCCCTGTACCAGCACATCCACCTTGATCTCCGGGTGCTGCTTGCGGAACTTCCGCAGCAGCTCCGGCAGCTGGGCGCGGGCAATGCTGGCAAAACACCCGATCCGCAGGGCGCGGCTGTGCGCCTCCCCCTGTGCCTCCGCCTCCTGCCGCAGGGCGTCGCAGGCGGTGATAACGCCGTGGATATAAGGGAGCAGACGCTCGCCCTCCTCCGACAGGCAGACGCCCTTGCTGCTGCGCAGCAGCAGCGTGCAGCCAAGCTCCGCCTCCAGCTTGCTGACCAGATGCGTCATGGCGGACTGGGTATATCCCAGCTGTGCGGCGGCCTTTCCAAAGCTGCCGCACTGTACGGCTGTCAGCAGCGCCCGCAGCTTACTATCATCCATAGGGCTCTCTCCTTCGACATTTTGCACAACAATTGTATAGTTATTTTTCAATATATCACAATGCAATTTTGATTTCAACATGATTTTTGTCAATTTTCCGCCGATTTCATCTGCCTTTCTGGTACATTTTTTGTTGCCATAACTTTTTTTAATGCCCCCATCAATAACGGTCATTTCCCCGGTCATGAAAAAAATGATACACTATATTTATATTTTGCATGACGGAACACTTGCAAAATTTGGAACAAAAAAGAGGAGACGATAACATTATGCAGAAGAAAAGCAACTCCCTCCGCGACATGATCGTGGTGGGCTTCGCGTTGTTTTCCATGTTCTTCGGCGCGGGCAACGTGGTGTTCCCGCCCTATCTCGGCATGGAAGCAGGCCCCCAGTGGCTGGCGGGCTTTTCCGCTTACTTCATCGCGGACATCGGCCTTGCGCTGCTGGGTATGTTCGCCCTGCTGCGCGTGGGCAGCAGCGAGGCCGTCATCAGCCGCGTAGGCAAGGTGCCCGCCGAGCTTTTGATGTGCGCCATCATCCTGTGCATCGGCCCCATGGTGGCCATCCCCCGCACCTCCGCCACCACGTTTGAGATGGCCATCGCCCCCAACCTCTCCGGTGTGTCCCCGGTGCTGTTTTCCGTGCTGTTCTTTGCGCTGATCCTCGTACTGTGCATCAAGGAGTCCGCCGTGGTGGACATCGTGGGTAAGATCCTGACGCCGCTGCTGCTGCTGGGCCTGTTCGCCATCATCATCAAGGGCATCATTACCCCGGTGGGCGAGATCTCCGCGCTGCCCCAGATCTCCAATGTGGCCGTCACCGGCATCAAGGCCGGCTACCAGACCATGGACGCGCTGGCCGCCCTGCCCTTCGGCATCATCGTGCTGCAAAGCGTCACCGCCAAGGGCTACGACAACAGCAAAAAACAGTTCCGGGTGGTCGGCGGCTCCGCCATTCTGGCAGGCGTGCTCCTGCTGGCGGTGTACATGGGTCTTGCCTATCTGGGCGCCACCGTGTCCGGCCAGTACAACGGCACCATCGGCCGCGCCCAGCTGGTCATGGCCATCGTGGAGGCGCTGATGGGCAAGGTGGGCATGATCCTGTTCGGCGTTGTCGTGGGTCTGGCCTGCGTCACCACCGCCATCGCCCTGACCAGCTCCGCCGCCGCCTATTTCGCCGAGCTGTGCCGCGGCAAGGTGCCCTACAAGGCGTTCGTCATTGCCATCTGCGTGTTCAGCGCCGTGGTGTCCAATCTGGGTCTTGACCGCATCGTGGCGGTGGCTGCCCCCGTGCTGGACGTCATCTACCCCCCCACGCTGGTGCTGATCTTCATCTCCCTGCTGATGCCCCGGATGCCGGATCGCGTCAGCCGCGGCGCCTGCATCGGCGCGCTGATCACCAGTGTGCTTTGCACCCTCACCGCCCACGGCGTCAACATCCCCGTCGTACCCAGTCTGCCGCTGTACGATCTGGGTCTGAGCTGGCTGATCCCCGCCGCCGTGTTCGGTCTGGCAGCGTCCCTGCTCCCCTTCCGCGCCCGCAGCCGTGAGAAGCGCATCGTCCCGCTCCCCAACGAGGAGCATTGATCTGATGTGACACTACCTTCCAAAGCAGGAGAATGTCCAATGGACATTCTCCTGCTTTTTTCGCCCCATTCCGGTATCCTTAACGCGCCATTAGCGTCCAATGGGCGTATAATACGGCATCAACAGAAGAAACGGAGCGAGGTTATGGATATTTGGAAGGAACTGCGGGACGAGGGCATTGACCCGTCGCTGCTGGAGGAGATACAGCATTTTCGGGCGGCACACCCCGTACCGCCGGAGGCGGCGGCGCGCATTCCCATACCCCAGTGCCTCTACTACGGCAAGGAGGTCTGGGAGAGCGCGGCGGCGGCGCTGCTGTGCGGCCAGCACCTGCTGCTGGCAGGGCCGAAGGCCACCGGCAAGAACGTGCTGGCGGAGAATCTGGCCGCTGTATTCGGCCGCCCCGTGTGGGATGTGTCCATGTACGTCAACGTGGACGCCGCCGCCCTGATCGGCGCGGACACCCTGCAAAAGGGCGAGGTGGTGTTCCGGGAGGGACCCATCTGCCGCTGCGCCCGGCTGGGCGGCTTCGGCGTGCTGGACGAGGTGAACATGGCCAAAAACGAGGCGCTGGCTGTGCTCCACGCCACGCTGGATCACCGGCGGGTCATCGATGTGCCGGGCTACGAGCGCATCACGCTGGACGACGCCACCCGCTTCATCGGCACCATGAACTACGGCTACGCCGGTACCCGCGAGCTCAATGAGGCGCTGGTGTCCCGCTTCGCGGTGCTGGATATGCCGGTGATCTCCGATACCGACCTGCAAAAGCTGCTGCGCCGCACGTTCCCTACCCTGTCGGCCAAGTGGGCGGAGCAGTTCGCCCTGCTGTTCCGCGACCTGCGGCAGAAGTGCGACAGCGGTGAGATCTCCACCAAGACGCTGGATCTCCGGGGCCTGCTGGCGACGCTGCGCCTGATGGAGACGGGCATCCCCTCCGGACAGGCCCTGAAGCTGGGCGTCATCAACAAGGCCTTTGAGCCCTTTGAGCGGCAGCTGGCCGCCGACACGGTCTGGGCGCGGATCCCGCAGGATCTCAGCGGCAGCCAGCTGTTCGGAGCGTAACATGGAGCGGCAGGAATTACAGAACCGCCGGGCGGTCAACCAGATCTGGAACGGCGCAGGGCGCTACGATGTACAGCCGGAGCAGGCCGCCTTCGACGAGGGCGGCGACCCGGAGCTGTATCTGAACACAGTGATGGGTCTTGCCCGCCGGGACTACGACTTTGCCCGCTTCCAGCCCATGCTCCATGCCTTTCAGCAGCAGCCGCAGGGCGGGCTGTACAGCGACATCTTCTGGCTGGGGCTGGAGCACGCCGTCTACGAAAAGGAATCGCCCCGCCGTCCGGCGCTGGAGGCGCTGCGGCGGCAGCACGCCCGCCGTCTGTTAGTGGAGAGCGGTGAGGCCGGCGACCCCCGGCAGATCCCGGCGCTGCGCCGTATCTGGGCGTCCCGGGTGCTGGGGCAGCCCCATACGGAGGACGACTGGCAGACGGCCCTGCTGGACGAGCTGGCCTTCGCCCCTGAGCTGGATGAGCAGCAGCTGATCCACCGGACGGAGGAGCTGCTGTATCGGTACTTCCGGCGGGCGCGGCGCAGCGTCACCGACCGCCAGTGGGCGGCGTGGGCGGGGCGCTCCCTGACAAAGGGCGGCGGTGTGCGGTTCATCAAACCCAACGCCCTGCGGGCGCTGTCCCACACGGACAGCGGCGGCGGTGCAGGACAAGCGCCAAAGTTCCTGTCATTTTTGCAGGGCCGCACACCGGAGCCGATTTTGCGCCGCTATGTGGAGGACTGCTTCGGCGTGTCTATGCTGACGCCATCGGAGCTGGCGGAGGCGGAGCGCCTGCTGTGTACCGGCGTCCACAAAAACTGCCGCCTGCACTTTACCAAGGGCACGCCGCCGGATCGTCCCCCCGCCCCCAACGCGGCGTGGGACGCGGAGCACTTCCAGCAGCAGCGTGCCAAAAACCGTGCCTACTATCAGGCACACCTCGCCGAGAACCAGATGACCCTCCACCAGCTGACACAGAAGCTGCAAAATGTCCTGCTGCTGCGGCAGGATGACGGCGGCGCAGGGGCGCGGGCAGGCCGCTTGCAGCCCGGACTGGCGTGGCGCGCCGCCGCGCTGGACGACGAACAGATTTTTCTCCGCCGCAGTCCCGACGAGCCGGAGGAGCTGTCGGTGGACATCCTGCTGGACGGCTCCGCCTCCCAGAACCTCCAGCAGGAGAAGCTGGCCACCCAGGCCTACCTCATCGCGGAGAGCCTCACCCGCTGCCATATCCCGGTGCGGGTCAGCTTCTTCTGCTCCGTCAGCGGCTGCACGGTGCTTCGGATCCTCCGAGACTTCGGCCATCCGGAGGAGAACGACGCCTGCTTTGACTACACCGCCGCCGGATGGAACCGGGACGGTCTGGCGCTGCGGGCCATGGGCTGGCTCATGCGCCGCAGCACCGAGCCGAACCGGCTGCTGCTTCTGCTGTCCGACGCCAGTCCCAACGACGACCAGCGCATCCCCATCGGCGCGCTGCCGCTGGGCGGGTTTGCGTACAGCGGGAAGCGGGGCGTGGAGGACGCCGCCGGGGAGACAGCCGTTCTCCGGCGGCAGGGCATCCGCCCCGTGTGCATCTTCACCGGCTCCGATCAGGAGCTGGACAACGCCCGGCGCATCTACGGCGCGGCGCTGGAGCGCATCCCCACTGCCGGATGGCTGGCGGACGCGGTCAGCCGCCTGCTGTGCGCCCAGCTCACCCGCACATAAAAACACACCGCTTGGCGCTACCAAGCGGTGTGTTTTTCTATCAGAGCAGGCGGCCGTGCCGGTCTGTCAACCGCCGCAATGTCCCTCCGGCAGATCTCCCCCGTACAGGGCGCGGCGCAGGGCGGCAATATGCGCCGCCGTGGTACCGCAGCAGCCGCCGAAGATCATCACGCCGCTGTCCAGCATGGCGGGTACGCAGGCGGCAAACGCCTCCGGTGAGCAATCGTACACCGCCCGGCCATCCACCATAACGGGCAGCCCTGCGCTGGGCTTGGCGATCAGCGGCACACGCGCATACGCCCGCAGCCGCCGGAGCTGGGGCAGCATCTGCGCCCCGGTGGAGCAGTTCAGGCCAAAGGCGTCGATGCCCATGTCCTGCAAAACGGTAAGAGCGGCGGTGATATCAGTGCCGGAGATGCTGCGGCCGTTCTCGTCGCAGGCGAAGGTGACAAAGATCGGCTTGTCGGTGACGGCGCGGACAGCCAGTACCGCGGCCCGGGCGTCGGACAGGGAGATCATCGTCTCGATGACGTACAGATCCACACCGGCTGCCTCCAGTCCGGCCACCTGCTGGGCGTAGGCATCCACCAGCCGCTCAAAGGTGGCGTCTCCCCGCGGCGGCGGAAGAAACAGCCCCGTGGGGGCCATGTCGCCGGCCACCAGCGCTCTGCCGCCGGCAGCCTCCCGGGTCAGGGCCGCCAGACGGCGGTTGTACGCCGCCACATCTTCCGTCACGCCGTGGGCTGCCAGCCTGACGGCGTTGCCGCCGAAGGTGGGCGTATACAGCACCTGGCTGCCCGCATCCACATAGCCGCGCTGGAGCTCCCGAATGCAGTCCGGGTGCGCCAGCGTCCACTTCTCCATGCTGATGTCGCCGGTATAGCCGCGCCGTTGCAGCTCCGTACCGGTTGCGCCGTCCAGAATCAGGGGAAAGTGAAGTTCCATATCCATACCTCCACGGTGCCAGCGCCGCATGACGGAAAAGGGCGGCGTCTTCATACAATATCACTACTTTACGGAGGATCGGGGCGCTTTGTCAAGGGGCATTGTGCGCCGCAGCGCCGCCATGACAGCAAAACCCGCCCTCTGCCTTGCGGCAGGGGCGGGTTTCATACAATCACATATCGTGGATATCCTTCAGAAGATCCTCCAGTGACATGGTGCGGACATCCTCCTCGTCCTTGGACATGGGCTCCTCCGCCAGCGTCTTTTCCACCGTATCCTCCATCGCGGGGAAGTCCGGGGCAGACGCCGCCGGTGTCGCCTTAGGCGCGGGAGCTGCCGCGGGTGCATCGTCATCCAGCGGGATATCGAAGTCCTTCCAGTCTCGGGGTGTCGGCGCGGCCTTTTTCGCCGGTGCCTCCTCCCGGGGTACGATGCGAGGCACAGAGCGGGGACGCTCCGGCGTGTGCCGCTCCTCCTGCCGCCGGTCACGGTCATCCCTGTCATGCCGCCGGCGGTCATGGCGATCGCGGGGATCGTCTCCTCTGTCGGGGCCGTCCGGGCCATCGTCATCGTCTCCGCCGCCGGTGCTGCGTCCGATCAGCAGTCCCAGCAGGAACAGCAGGATCAATGCCAGCACCACGCCGCCGCCGATGGCGACAACAGTGCGTACCTCACCCAGCAGGGGCAGCTTGACATCCAGCGGGATCTTGAGCATGGGAGCCTCCGGCTCCGGTTCGGGCTCCGGCTCCGGCTCAGGCTCCGGGAGGGAGACGTTCGGCACCGTGCCGGTATACTGCGGCATCCGGAGGACATGGACGGTGTACTCCTTTTTGGTGACCCGGTCTTCGGCGGTGCAGGTGACGACAAGGGCGTTGTCCCCCTCCTTCTCAATGGCCACCTCGCCTGTGCCGCCAATGCCGTGTGCTTTGCTGTCATTGGCGGCAGCGGCCAGCTTCACGGTTTTCGTCTCAAAGGGGACGTACACGATGTAATCCGTGACCGTGCTGCTGAACGCGGGACTGAGGCTGACGCCCTCCACCGTCAACTCCGACAGCGAGGCGTCGGTGGACGGCTTGTAGTTGGGATCCTGCTCCCGGGTGGCCTCGATCACATAGCTTTTCGTTTTGCCGTTGGCCGCCGTGACCTTCAGTGTCACGGTGTTGACGCCCACCGCCAGCTCCGTACCGCTGATGGAGACGCTCTGCCCCTTGTCGGCGCGGTTATAATCCAGACTCAGCTTGGACACGCTGTAAGGAACCTTGGTGGTGTAGTACGTCGTATCGGGGGAAAAAGCCGGGGACAGGGTGAAGTTGCCGCACATGATGGCGGACAGGGAGCAGTTGTCGCTGGGCGCAGCGCCCACGCTGCCCGACCAGCTGGCGGTGCCGAGCTCCAGATCCTTCTCGCCGTCAGACGCCACAATGTTTTCGAATTTGGCGGACAGCGCCGCACCGGGCTGGGCGCCCGATGCCACCTTCAGCGTCACGGTGATGACTCCGCCGCTGGCGCTGTTGGTGCCGTACACGCTGAAGCGGTTCTGGTTCACCAGAATGCTCCAGCCGCTGACAGAGCAGCTGTAATTGGTGAAGGTCAGGCCCTCGCCGCAGTTGAGATCCGCCGTCAGGCCGTAGATCTTGCTGTCCACCGACAGCGTCAGCGTCACGGAGTTACCCGGCTGCACGCTGCTGCTGCCGGTGAGAGACGCACCCGCGGCATAGGCCGTCCGGGGCAGCGCCGATACCACGATCAGCAGCGCCGCTGCCATGGACAAAACGGCACGGAACAGTTTCTTTTTCATGAGCTACCTCCCACTCAGATGGTGCGCTGGCCCACTGTGACCTGCGCAGCCTGTACCACGTCGGTGATGGTGATGCGGCCGTCGCCGTTGATGTCACCGGCCATCATAGCGGCCTCGTCCAAGTCACCGGCATTGGCGGCGTAATTTTGCAGCTTGACCACATCGGTGATGGTGATGCGGCCGTCGCCGTTGACATCGCCGGTGACCACGATGGTCAGGCTGGTGCTGCCGCTGACGGCGGTCATGCCCGTACCCACATAGCCGGAGGTGACCTCTTGCTTGCCGCTGTACACGGTGTAGCCCGAGTCGTTCAGACTCTTGACGGAGGTCTCCGGCGCGATACCGGTCAGGAACCCGCCGGAGGGCTTGGTGGGATCGGCGGGCGTACCGCCGCCCTCGGCCTTGGCGGTCTTGTTGAACTGGGCGGTGTAGGTGATGTCCTTCGTTCCCATATAGGTGGCGCCTGCCACGAAGGCCTCGCCGCTCTGATCCGTCCACTGCTTGAAGCTGTAGGTGTACTTGCTGTCCGCCGCCTTCACCGGGTTGGCGGGCGCCTTGATGAGGTCGCCCTTGGCCAGCTTGAAAGTGCGGACTGCCTTGCCGTCCACCTCAAAGGTGACAGTGTGGAGGTCGTCGAACCGGGCGTACAGCGTGTGGTTGGAGGCAGCCACCGGGGTGTTGGCCGAGACCTCGGTGCCGTCCTCGCGGAACCAGCCCTGGAAACCGGCCTCGTCCACCGTGGGCAGCTCGCCGTAGGTGTTGGTCAGGTTATATACACGGCTCTCGATCACCGTGTCGCCCACCTGGAAGGAGATAACGTATTCCTCATCGGTGAACTCGCCGGGGACCTGATTCGGGTTTAGATCCACCACAAAGCGCTTTTCCGCCAGCTTGACGGTACCGGCGCTGTTGGTGCCGGTGATCGTCAGCGTATAGGAGCCGGTGGTGAGCTTACTGAACGTACAGTCGCTGTCCAGCTCCCACAGGTCGAATTGGTAGGCGGTGCCCCGAATGTTCTTGGAGACATTGAACCCGCTGCTGCCATCGCTGGAGACGGCTTTCACCGTGATATTGGAGATAGGGAGGCTGCTGGTCACCACACCGCGCAGGGGGTAGGAGGAATAGTTTGACAGCAGCTCTGTGGTATACCCCTCGCTGCCGGGGAAGAATGCCCCCTCCAGCCCCCACACGCTGCCGATGGCAGTGATCTGGAGACGGCTGGCGGCCTTTTTATCCTTGGTGAGGGAAACGCCCTTGTCCTCCAGAAGCAGGTAGCGGCCGGTGGCGCGGTTTTGCAGACAATAGGGCGCGTCGCCCACCAGCGCCCACATCTGCTCGTTGCCGGCGGTGGGCGCGGCCAGCGTCACCTTGCCGCTGCCGTCGGCCAGACGGCGGTTATTGATGGACAGGGTGTAGTAGCCGCTGTCGTAGTAGGTGAACTGAAACCCTCCGGCAGAGGCGGCGCCGGTCAGTCCGGAGAGATCGGCGGCCAGCGCCTGGCTGGTGGCGCCGTGGAGCGAAATGCGGTAATCGCCATTGGGCAGCGGCGCATCGGTGTTTTGGTACAGCATCACAACGGCGTCCGCCGGTTCATTGATGTGCAGGCGGGCGTAGACGCTGAGCTGCACATCGCCGGAGCTGCCGACGAAGTAGGCCATCGTCTGGCCGGCGACGCCGTACTTCCCTGCTGTGCTGCCAGACATCCGTCTTTCCAAATTGGAGGAGGGGTTTTTGTCCAGCTTGCTGCACTCGGCGTAGATGGCCTGAATGATCTCCGCCTCGCTCTGGTTTTTGAAGCCGCCCAGCGCGTCGAAGGCGCGGAGGATGACACCGGTGGCGCCGCTGCGGCCATCGCTGCTGTTGGCGCCGCGGATCACACCGGCGCCGTGGTGTACGCTGCGGCTCCAGAACACGTTGCGCAGTGCCAGCGAGTAGTCTGCGATGTCAAAGGAGGGGACGGCGGACTTGATGTTGGCCAAGAGATCCGCATAGGCGTGGGTCTCCCAGAAGTCCTTCTGGGACTGGGTGAACTCGCTTGTGTAGGATTCTGCTACCCGTTCCCATGTGGCATCGAAATTGCTGCCGTAGCCGGGAGAGTATTTCCCCGCCTGGTTATAGGCATAGGCGTTGTACAGCGTATCACCCATATCCCGGTAAATGGAGCCTTCCTTGAACTCCTGCAGCCACTTGATGAAGCTCAGCGGCGTTCCGGCCTTGCTGGCAAACATATAAATGCCGTAGGACTTGCCGCCGGGATCGCCGGGTACCGTGGAGATACGTCCCGGATTGGCGCTGTTGCCCGTCTCGTAGTACTGGCTCAGATCGCCCAGACCGGCGCCCGTCCAGTTCTTGCTGGCGGCCATCAGCGCGGTGGCCAGCAGACCCAGCACCAGCGCGGCGGTCAGCGCGATCGCGGTTCCTCGTTTCATCCTTTTCATTACATACACCCTGCCTTTATCACATATTGGTAAAGCGGTGTGGAAATACCCGCTGATTTACATAATAATAATCATTGACAGTATACCATCGGTTTTTGCCGTTGTCTACAAAAAATACGGCGGAAACACAAAAATGTGGGTTGTAATATTAAATGCGAAAGGACAAGCCCCCTATTTTCGGGGAGCTTCGAGCCTTCCGCATTTATTTTTTTATACCACAAACCACGATAAACCGCAATAGAAACGGGGTGAAGACATGGCGGGAAATTATAGGTATCTGGATTTTGAGGATCGAAAGAAGATCGAGGCGTGGCACGCCCGCGGGGATCGCCCGCTTGAAATCGCCGCGCGACTTGGCGTGCATACCGCGACGATCTACCACGAATTGCAACGAGGCTATACCGGAGAAGTGGACGCGGCGCAACGCGAGGTTTACAGCGCGGAGCGGGCGCAAGCGGTGGTTCGGGAAAACTTCAAGCGCAGAGGCCGCCGTGCGGTGACAGAATAGAGCGAAAGGAAAGGTTGTTCAGTAATGAAAAAATATCAGTTGGGCGCGCTGACCGTAAGCGACAAGGGCTTACAGGACACGAAAGAAGAAATCGTTATCGAGTTAATCGACCGTATGCAAAAGTATGTTGCAGAGGGTAAAGCGGCATACGAAAACGGGGATTACACCGAAGAACAAAAATTGAACACCATTACAAACCTTTGCGGGCGGTTTTGCGGGCTTGCCGAATTCCTGCAAATAACAATGGGCATTGATGTTCGGAGAGCGGACGGGCTTCTTTACACGCAAGAAATGTATAACCATTTCCATTATTGGAAGATGAACCTTGAAATTGAGATAGGGAGAGAACGAGAAACGGCGGGAGGTTTTGGCGGTGACTAATTTTGAAAAGCTGACGCAATCCCCCGCGGAGTTTGGGGCATTCCTTCGGGGATTGCCGATTTTAGAAGGGCCGTGGGACGACGAATTTCACAAACGATATTGCCGTAAGTGCTCTTCTACGGATTGCACATATTGTCCGCATGAGAAGTTCCGGAATAATCCGGAATGGTGGCTAAACCTGAAAGCGTGATAGGCGCGAAAGGAGCTATTCAAACTATGAAAAAGAAACAAAAGACAACCGCCGAAGTGCAAGCGGCGATTTTTAGGCGGGAACACCGAAAAAGCCCGTTGCGCGGTGGCGTGAAGCTGACCTTGAAGAAGGCGCGGGAATTGGCTTTGCAGGAATTCGGAACAGCGAAGGGCATTCAGCAGGAAGAAAACACATTGCCGGACTACTACATAATGCGGCTTGGCAATATGCGCGTGCGGATCGCGCCGGACACCTACGGCGGGACGGGGTGCATTCTGATTGAAGTTCGCTTGAGCGGATACGGGCGCGCCTTTCAGCTTCACGATCCGGAAACCCTGCAAGAAGACTTCGAGGCAGAAGAACAGAGGTTGCGAAAAGAACGGCGCGAAGCCCTGCAAGATTGGGTTGGAACAAACGGGGTTGAAGCGTGCCGCGCAGAGGTCGAAAAGATATGGAACGGGGCGTGAAACACAGGCCGCGCCGCCGTTCGCCTCTTCCCTTCCTGCTTCTGGCCGTGGCGGTTGTCGGGTGCGCCTTCGCCGTAGCGGTTGCGGCAGTGGTTCCGATGGAGGCCGACAGCCCCGGCGGGCAGGATCAAGCGTTGCCAACGCCTACGCTTGAAGAGGCCGAGCGGGACAAGCTGGACGCGCCCGCGGCGGCAACGCCGACACCTACGCCCGCCCCATACATACCGGACGAAGCGGAAGTTGAAATGCTGGCGCGCCTGATATGGGGCGAAGCCCGCGGCATTCCTTCGGATATGCACAAAGCGGCGGTTGTGTGGTGCGCCCTGAACCGCGTTGACGCGGAAGGCTGGCCGGACACCGTGGCCGAAGTGGTAACACAGCCGCACCAATTTGCCGGATATTCGCCGGACTATCCGGCAACAGAGGAATTCAAGGCGATTGCCGCCGATGTGCTGATACGGTGGGAGCGGGAAAAACGGGAAGGCGGCGAGGTTGGCCGCGTCCTTCCCGCTGAATATGTCTTCTTCACGGGTGACGGAGAAGTAAACCATTTCCGGACGGAATACGAAGGCGGCATGTTTTGGGATTGGAGCTTGAAAAATCCGTACAGCAGTTAAGTGAAAGGAGCCATTCAAACTATGTCGAAGCAGAAGCAGGACAAGCAGGGCGGCGGCTGGCAGTTCCCCCGCCCGCTCGAAATTATCAAGTGCAAAGAGGGCAACAAAGAATACATGAAGGAACGCCCCGCACGCAAGCCTTACGGAAGGATCGTCAAGGTGTGCGAATTCAGCCTTGAAGCCGTCGCAGAGTTTGGCGACGACGACGCGCGGACAGTGTGGAGGCTGGCAAAGCGGGCGGCGCGCGACTTCTTGCGGGTATCGTGGATAAATACGGCCATTGTAACCGCCGCGAAAACCGATCGCCCTTATATGGCCGTGATTGTTTACGGCAAATATTAAGGGGGCGGCGGGAATGTCAAACAAAGCGGAGCTTTTGAAGAAAATAAAAGCCCTTGCCGATCGGGGCGTTGACGGAGAGCGCGAGAGCGCACAAACCCTTCTTGCCCGCCTGATGGAGCAATACGGGATCAGCGAAACCGATCTTGAAGAGGAACGCCGCGAAACGGCGTGGTTCCGGTACAGTCAAGAAACCGAACGCCGCTTGCTGAACCAGATTATTTACATGGTAACGGGAAGATCGGGCTTCGGTTGCGTAGGATCGTATAGCGGGCGCAAGCGGAAGGAAACGGGCGTGAATTGCACAGCCGCGGAACGGTTGGAGATCGAAGCAAATTACAAATTCTTCAAGGTTGCTATGGAAGCGGAGCTTGAAATATTCTATACGGCATTTTCAAGCAAAAACCACCTTTTCCCCTCCGAAGACAAAGTGAAGCCGAAGAGCGTTAAAGACCTTACGCCGGAAGAACGAGAAAAGGTTTTGAAAGCTGGCTTGATGATGGAGGGAATGGAGCGGCACACATTACGCAAGGCCATTGCCGCGGGCGAAACCGAGTAAAGGAGGATCACACATGCAAAGAGCTATTCAAAACACACAGGCGGCCACGCGCCGCCGTTCCCGCCCTCTTCGGGTAGCGGGAAGCACATTGACGGCGAATGTTGCCTTTGCCGTCCTGAAATACGCCGCCCTTACCGCGGCGGGCGTTCTTCTCTTCCGTTGGGGGCAGGGGTACGCCCTTGCCGAACGCGGATACGAGGCGATCGGCGGTGAAGCGTTGCTTTTAGGGTTGCCGCTGTTCTGGTATCTGACGGAAACCACGATCCGCGATACCGTGCGGGACTTCCGGAAGGGAGGCCGCCGCAAATGAAGATAAAGAGCATTGCCGCGATATGCAAGAAAAACAAACAGGTTGTTTTGTTCAACCGATACAGCGATAGCGGCACATTATCGCAGTACATAGGCGACGGAAACGCGGTTTACCCTATTTCCGGCCTTCCGGAGCTGGACGAAGAAAGCATTTTAACGATCTTCGATGTGCCGGAGAAACAGCGCGAAGACTGGCTTGTGCGGTATCGTGACATTCCGGATGGGATCAGCTTCGAGGACACCGACGCAACCGAAAAGATCGTTGAACAAGGCAACCTTTCGATTGTGTATAGCGGAAAGACCTTGAAACCCTTGCAGACACGCCGCGGGCTGGTTTTCATCGAAAGCCGTTATTTGTCGCCCGTTTCAGATGTGCTTGATGTATTGGAGCTTTACGAGCGGGTAACGCCCTTCGGTGCGCCGTATATCGTAGCAAAAGCGGGCTTCCTGCTTCAAGCGGTAATTATGCCGTGTGATGTTATAAGCGCGCAATTCGTCCAACGCCTGCAAGAGCTGACACGGCAATGCGCCGTTTCTCTTGACCTTCGGGAACAGGAGCGGGAGCGGCAGGCCGCCGCAGAGAGCGCGGGGCAATTCAAGGTTGATCCGGAAACGGGGGCAATCATTGAACCGGAAAGCGAGGCGGGCGACGATGATTAGGACGCAGAGGCATTCCCGCTTTGTGCTGATGTCGCTTGATGAAATCCGCGCCACGCGGGACATTGTATTGCAGACGGAGGAAACAAAAAGCAATTTTTCCGGATCGGGCAAAACGGTTTATATTTGCGAAGTTGTGCGCCCTTGCGATTATCAAAAGGAAACGGACACCGCCGCGGACAAGCTGGCCGCAGAGATCGAGCGGGTAAACGCCGACAACCGCGCCTTGCGCCGGAAGGTTGAACGCCTTGAACGGGAATTACAGAAAGCGAGGGCGGGCGCATGAACAAGGCTTTGTTATCCTCTAAAAATATGTGCTGGTGTACGCCGCAAGACTTCTTCGACAAGCTGAACGAAGAATTTTCCTTCACGCTGGACGCGGCGGCCACAGACAAAACGGCAAAATGCCCGCTATACTTCACGCCGGAAACGGACGGGCTTAAATCCTCTTGGAAGGTTGCGGGGGGGGGTACAGTATTTTGCAATCCCCCGTATGGGCGCGAAATCGGAAAGTGGGTTCAAAAGGCATACGAAGAGGCGCAGGCCGGAACGCCGATTGTCCTTCTTATTCCGGCGCGTACCGATACAAGCTATTTCCACGATTTTATATACCACAAAGCGGAAATTCGCTTTATTCGTGGGCGGCTTCGGTTTACGGACGAAGACGGCAACGCCGCCGATCCCGCGCCCTTCCCTTCTATGCTGGTGATTTACAACAGAAAGGCGGTGAAAATATGAGTTATGATATTGAGCTTTGCGAACCGATCGGCGGCGAGGTTATACAATTTGAAACCCCGCACATGATACGCGGCGGGACATACGCGATATATGGAACACAGGAAGCGCGGTTGAATATTACATACAACTACGGAAAGCATTACCGCCGAGTGTTCGGGGAAAACGGTATCCGGACAATCTACGGAATGACCGGAGCTGAAAGCATACCGATTATAAAGGCCGCAATGGAAAAATTGTCCGACGATATTTCCGAAGATTATTGGGAAGCGACGGAAGGAAACGCGAAAAAAGCCCTTGCGGGATTGCTGGCATTTGCACAAATGCGCCCTGATGGGGTTTGGAAAGGAGATTGAAAGATTGAAATACAAGGTTTGCGATCGGTGCGGAAGTCACCTTGACTATGGCGAAACATGCGAATGCGTGAAAGAGGCCGAACAGGAAGAGAGGGCGCGCAATGCTGAAAATCCGAAGGATCAAAACAGACAAGTTCAAAACCGCGGCGTTTTGGATCGAAAAGCGGGGTAACGAATACATAGCGTGCAGAACGCTTGTAAACGCCCTTTTGGGTATTGCTTCCCCTTCTATTATGAGCAGAGGGCAAGAGGCGTTGAAAAAGGCGTATGAAACGCGCCGAATTTGAAAGGAGCAGTTCAGACGATGGAAAAACAGGGATTGAACGAGCTTGCCGCGGCGGTACATGAAAATGCCGTTGCGCATGGCTGGTGGGAGCAGGAACGGGAATTGCCCGAAATCCTTATGCTTTGCGTTTCGGAGCTTGCGGAGGCTTTGGAAGAGTACCGCGCCGGAAGGCCGAACATTTATTACAATGTCGAAGGCGAAGAAATACTTTATGCGGACGGGGAGGCGTGCGAAAAGTACGAGCGGCGCAAGCCGGAAGGCGTGGCGGTGGAATTGGCCGATTGCATGATCCGCATTCTGGACTATTGCGGGCACGCCGGAATTGATATTGAAGAGGCAATACGGATCAAGCACGAATACAACAAAACCCGCCCATATCGTCACGGCGGGAAGAAATGTTGACCGCGGGAGCGGGGCGGCTGGTATCGCCCTTTGCAAACGATCCGTTCGCGTTGGTTGCACTGGCCTTCAAGAACCTTTACCCCGAACGGGAATACGCGGCCTATTTTGCGCCGGAGGTAGAAGACGGAAGCGGCGGCGCGGCTTGCGGGGTGACAACCTTTCCGGAAGACGGATCGCCGCCCGTTGTGGAGGTATCCGGAAAAATCCCCATTGCGGCAGGCGTTGAAATATTCGCGCACGAATTGGCGCATGTCGCCACGCCGGAAGATCGGGAGCATGGCGAAGCGTGGAAGGCCGCCTTTGACCGGATTTTTGAGGAATACAACCGGATCGCGCAAGACCTTTTCGGGGAAGGCGGCGAAGAACCATGCTGAACGAGCGGGAGCAGGCCGCACACGATCCCACGATTGCAGAAACGGCGCAGGGGCTTTCCCTTGCGTTTGAAAAATTGAAAGCCGATATATCACAATCACGCGCCGCCCGCTTTGTGTTGGCGGTGCTGGAAAAATTGAAAGGAGCTATTCAAATGGAAAAGACTTTGAAAACCGGAAAGATCGGACAGTTTGGCGCAGAAAGCCGCATTACATACGGCGGTGTGAAGTGGGTTGTGCTGGACGCACGCCCGAATATGTCGCTTTGCCTTGCGGAAGATGTGTTGAAGGACGAAAACGGCGAAGTTCGGTACATGGCTTTCGACACGGACAACAAGAACGATTTTGCCGCCTCTTCCGTCCGCGCTTTCCTGAACGGTGATTTTCTGGAAGAGCTGGCCGCCGCGGGCGCGGACAAAGAAGCGTTTGTGCCGATCGTCCTTGACCTGACTTCCGACGATGGTTTAGACGATTACGGCACGGACAGCGCAAAGATCGGGCTTATCACGGATCAGATGTACCGTGCATTCCGCAAAATCATTCCGAAAGCGTCAGAAGACTATTGGACTTGTACCCCGTTTTCAACCGAGCGGAACGGATATAAAAGTTTTGTGCGCTATGTCAACACTTCGGGGGCGTTGGTCAGCAACAGCGCGTACTACGGCCGCTGGGGCGTGCGTCCGCTTTGCGCTCTGAAATCTGATATTTTGGTATCCTATGACGAAGGCGAAGTGAACGAGCGCAAGCCGTCGTTCGGCGAAATGATCGGGAAAGCCCTTGCGGAAGGGCTGAACAAGGCCATTTTCGGGGAAGGCGAAGAGCCGAAGGGCATTCTTGCCGAAGCGGAGGCGCAGGCCGCCCGCGAAAAGGAGCAGGAAGACGAAGACCAGAAGCGCGCGGACGCGGTGGACATGATGAAGCACATTGCCGCCGCCTTCGATATTCCGGCCACAATCGGAGAAGGCAAGCAGGAAGAGCAGGAAAAAGAAGCAAAACAGCTTTTCGGCTGGTATTCGGAGCTGAAAAAGGCCGGATTTACCGACGCGCAGGCGTTCGAGCTTATCAAGGGATAACAGAAAAGGCCGCCCCGCACGATGGGGCGGCCTATCCCCTATACATTATATATAAGAAAGGACGGGTTCAAAATGACGGCATTTGAATTTATGGTTGCCGCCTTTTATGCGCTTGTCGGCGTGGTTTGCCTTTCCGTGGCGGTTGTGATCGTGTATGCCGTTGTGGTAGGCATTTACAGAGGATTGAAAGGCGGTGGACACCGTGGCAGAAAATAAAGCCTTAAACGAAGAAGCCCTTGTTGAAATGGCGCACACGATGGGTTTTGACCTTGCGCACGCGTGCGCGGCGGCGGCTGACGCATTCGCCCGCGGCGTGGCCGATGGCTTCGCCGCCTATGCGCAAGAGCTGGCCGCCGAAAACGGCGGCGTTGAGCTGGTACACGATGGAGAAGACGAAGAGCCGGAGTTGAAAACGGATATTCAGGATTGCCGCCGTTGCTGGTGCGATACATGCGGCAAGTTGGAAGAGTGCAAAAAGCACCGCGACGGCACACAGCCGGACGGCTTGCGCCCGCTTCCGTGTATCGGGTGCGTGAATGGCCTTCGGTTCAAGCCGAAGGAAGAAAAGCCTTGCGAAGAGTACACGGAGGCCGCGGGCTTCAATAACGGATAGAAAAGAAGAAGGCGGCTTGCGTTGCCTGCAAGCCGCCTTTCCCCCTTCGCGTCGCCGCGAAAAGAGCTATTCAAACTAACGACAGTATAACACCGCGGCGGCAGAATGTCAAGAAACGCCGGAACACGGCGTATTACGGGCTTGTAATGGGTATTAACACATGGACGGAAAAGCAGAATTCCGGAAGTGCTGGTTTGTATTCAATTCCCCGTCGCCTGCTTTATCAGGATCACGGAGGCGGCAAGCTGTCAAGGGTGCGACAGCACCGCGAAAGCGGCTTGCCCTTGATGGGTTGTTGCCGGAGTGATAGAAGCAGGAAAGGCGGCGGGGATAAATGCAAACCTTCCGGCCTTGCGTGTTCAATTCCTTTGAGCCTGCTTCCCCCTTTAGGGGGACGGGAGGGGGTGAAACCTTTACCACGAGCAGGGAGGAAACAACATGCCGTACAACAGCGCAAAATATGAATTCCTCTTTGACCTTTCCGGAGAGAACACCGAAAGGGCGTTTGATCGGTTCCGGCACAGGAATGTTTTTCGTTATCGTACCCGCACGATCAAGGCGGGAAATGTGCTTGAAGTTGAGATATTCCCGATATGGAACACGCAAAACGAGGTTCGAGAGGCAAAGAAGCACACAACACGGGAAGCACAAAAGAACCTGAATGACAAAAACGCAAAAAAGAAGTTCATTCGGAAGATCAATGCGAATTTCACGGAAGAAGACCTTTGCGTAACGCTGACATATTCAAACGGCTTTGTTCCGGACGAAGAGCAGGCGCGCCGCGATATTCGGAATTACCTTCGCAGGGTGCGGGAGTATCGCCGGAAGAATGGCCTTCCCGAATTGAAATATGCCTATGTGATCGAGTTCGGCGGGAAAGACGGGCGGCGCAAGCGTGTTCACCACCATGTCATTATGTCCGGCATGGATCGGGACAAAGCCGAAGCCCTTTGGAATGGCCGCGGGTATGCAAATGCCCGCCGCCTGCAACCGGACGATTACGGATTAGAAGCCCTTGCGCGCTATATGACGAAGGAGCCGAACGGCGGCAAACGGTGGGCGGCAAGTAAAAACCTTGTTGATCCGAAAATCACGGAGGCCGACACTAAAATAAGCCGCCGCAAGGTGGAGCAGATGGCCGAAGACTTCGAGGCGAAACCCGCCGCGATCTTCGCCGCGCTTTTCCCTGAATACAGCTTTAACGAATGCGCCGTGCGGTATTCGGATTTTGTGGCAGGCGCGTACATATACGCAAAATTACACCGGAAGGCCGCGCCGCCGCAGAAGCAGAAAAAGAAACGGAGGGTACGCAATGAACACAACGGAAATGATGGTAATTTGCCGCGAAGTTGACCGCGCAACGGGCAAAATAGCGGTTTACCGGATTGAAACCGAAGTAACCGAAAGTCTGATTTTCAAATTGAGGCTTCGCGCACGCCTGAACCCCGAATTGCAATACTTTGTCACGACAAAAGCGCATTATGAAGGCTTCGGGAATACGATCACGGCGGTTTTGAAGCGAAGAACCGTAACGCCCGCGGCCATTGCACGCGTTGGCGGGATCGTCCAGCTTTGAGGGGGTGCGCGCGGTGGTAGAAAATCCGGAGATTGGCGGGCAATATTGGTTTGTTACGGACATTTGGGAACGCTTCTGCCCTGTCCCCGTGACAATCGTTGCCGTGAACGAAGAATACGGCGCATTCCTTGTCCGTTGGGATATTGGCGAAAGCGAATACTTCGAGCAATACGAAGGCGTGTGGCCGAACGAGCTATACGAAACACGGGCAGGCGCGGCGGCAGAATGTCGAAGAAGAAACGCCTTGCCGTGTGGATATGTGGAAAAGGCGGTGAATTATCTTGAAGAATAACGCCCCTTCCCTTCCGGTTCCAACGGAGAGCGTGGAACAACAATGCCTTTTCAGGTGGGCGGCATTTCAAAGCGGGCGTTTCCCTGAATTGGCGTTGCTTTACCATGTGCCGAACGGCGGGAGCCGGAAGAAAGCAGAGGCCGGACGCTTCCGCGCCGAAGGCGTGAAGGCGGGTGTGCCGGATTTGTGCTTGCCCGTCGCCCGCGGCGGTTTTCACGGCCTTTACATAGAGCTAAAGCGGCAGAAAGGCAGTAAAACAAGCGACGATCAAAAAGCGTGGTTGTCAAACCTTGAAAAACAAGGCTATTTTGTGGCCTTGTGCAAAGGGTGGGAGGCCGCCGCAAAGGTAATTACAGAGTATTTGACAATGGGAGGCGAAGAAGGTTGAAAAAGAAGCGGTTTTTGAAGCTGGTTATGTCTTACGGTATCCAGCGGGACAAAGCGGCGCGCATGGCCGCCCGCGTTGGCAAATTCGGATCGTATGAAGCCCTGTTTTTGTCTTTGCGCCCGTCGCTGGCATTCTGGCAGATGGGCGCGGCGGTGCGCAAGGCTGGCCGGACGATCCGGCAGGCCGCCCGCGCTTTTGGCGATATGTTCGCCGCAATGGGGACAGCCCTTGCCGCCTGCTTCTCCCCTGCTTTGCGCGGGTATGTTGACGACGCGAAGGAGCGGGAACAGAAACAAGCGGATTTTTCGGCGGCGGGAAATGTGTTCTTGCCGTCAACGCATGAAATCATAGCGGGCACACAGCCCGAAGAGGAAAACACCGCGGCGCGCTGGTGGGTAAAGACACCAAACCCGAATTATGGCAAGCCGCAGGCAGAAGAAAGGCAGGGTTAAACATGGCGAAAATGTCTATGCGGGTGATTTTGAAGAGCGGCGCGGAATTTACGGTGAAATGCGATAAATTCACGCTGGAAAGAAACGGGCTTGAACAGGTGACAGGGTACAATATCGGCGGGATCACCGAAAACAAGCCCGTGTATCTGGATTTTGACGAAGTGGCCGCAATCGTCCGTGTATTTTCGGACGAAGCGGGCGCGCCGCCCGAAGATGGCGGCAACGAAGAGTAAACGGAAAGCGAGGGTTCAGACATGGGCAAGAAAAAAACGGGCCTGATTACCGACGAAGTGCGGGAGCTGATAAACGAGGTTGCGCGGGCAACCGCTTCTATGGCCTATATTGACGGCATGGGCGGCGAAGTAAATTATTTCCGCGCAATGGAAAGTTTGCTTTTTAATTATAAAAAGCTGGCCGCGCTGGTGGCCGATTATGAAGCCTATACACATGTGGAGCTTCAAGGCCGAAGCGCGAGTATTTCAAGCTATTCCCCTTCGAGCGGGTACACATACCGCACGGAGGAAGATATACTTGACGAAATGAAGCGGGATAAAATCATATCTTACCACAGGACGCGGGCGCGCTTTGAAGAGATTGACCGCGTTGTAAAGCTGTTTGCAGAGCGAAAAGAATTCCATGTGATCCGCATGTATTACTTCGGAGAGGACGCGCAGGGCAACGAGCGTCCGGCAGGCGCGGAGCCGTACACATGGGAAACCATAGCCGCAGAGCTGGAAGGAATGGGATTGATCCGCGACGCGAAGAGCGCACGCAGATGGCGAAACAAAATCGTTAATGACATGGCCGTGTGCATGTTCGGCAAACCCGCGGCGGTTGGCGTGGGTACATACCGGAAGGAGCGGGACAAAGCAACGGATTAAAACAGGCCGAAAAATGCCCGTTTCGCGCCCGTTTCGCGCCCTTGTGTGTACCGTCCATATATGCTATAATTATTACGCTGATTAAATGCAAATAAACAGCACACTTCACAAGCCTTCGCGGGTTCGCCCGTGAGGGCTTTTTTTATTGTCCGAAAGGAGGCGGCAGGCGTGAAGGCATGGGCTGAACAGTTCTACAATTCGGACGCGTGGCGCGCGTGTCGTGAAGGCTTCTTGCAATCGAAGGGTTATCTTTGCGAACGATGTTCCACGCCCGACAATCCGGTTGTTGCGAAGATCGCACACCACAAAATCTATTTGACGAAGGAGAATATAAACAATCCGTACATTGCGCTTTCATGGGATAACTTGGAGGCACTTTGTCAAGATTGCCACAACAAGGAACACCACAGGGGCGAACGGAAGAAGCGTTATTCTTTCGACGCAAACGGAAATCTTGTATATCCCCCCCCATTCGCCGCCGAATTAGGGAGGGCGAAACACCGAGGGCGGGAGGTTAAAAAAACTCCGCAGGCGCGCGCATAACGGGTGTACCCGTGGGGGGGTGTGGTTGACGGTGCAGAAAGGGGGCGTTTTTTGTGGCGACAAAGAAGGAGCTTACGAAAGAACAGAAGATCAAAAAAGAGATTGCCCGATTAAAGCGGGTTTTCAAAGACCTTGACAAAAACAAGTTGCAGACCGTGGAAAGCCTGATAAAAAACGCCGCGTTCATGGCCGTTTCGCTGGAAGAGCTACAAGAAATCATCAACGCCGAAGGCTATGTTGTGGAGTACCAGAACGGCGAAAACCAGAAAGGCACGAAGCAGAGCGACGCGGTGAAAACCCATATAGCAATGACGAAAAACCATGCCGCAATCATTAAGCAGTTGACCGATCTTGTGCCGCCTGAAAAGAAAAAAGAAAGTAAATTGCAGGCGTTGAGGGACGAATAATGCCCTTTGCGAATTACATTTACGAATATTTTTCAGGTATTCAGAGCGGGAAATATACGGTTGGCAAATGGGTTCGGCTGATTTATGAAATCATCATAGCGGGGCTTGAACGGGGCGAATATTTCTTCAATGCGAAGAAGGCCAACAAAGCGATCAAGTTTATAGAAAACTTCTGTCACCATTGCGAAGGCCGCGAAGACCTTTTGAAGCTGGAAGTGTGGCAGAAGGCTTGTGTTTCCGTTATCTTCGGGATCGTGGACGCGGACGGCTTGCGCGTCTTCCGTGAAGTGTTTATTGTCATAGGCCGGAAGAACGGCAAGACGCTTTTTGCGTCGGCCATTATCGCATATATGGCGTATCTTGACGGGGAATACGGCGCGAAAATATATTGCCTTGCGCCGAAGCTGGATCAAGCGGCCATTGTTTACGATAACTTTTACCAGATGTTGAAGAAAGAACCGGAGCTTGCGGAGCTGGCGAAAAAGCGGCGTTCCGATATTTACATAGAGGACACGAACACGGTTGTTAAGCCGCTGGCGTTCAATGCGAAGAAAAGCGACGGCTTCAACCCGCATTTGGTCGTCAATGATGAGGTTGCAAGCTGGCGCGGCGACGGTGGTTTGAAGCAATACGAGGTTATGAAATCCGCGCTTGGCGCACGGCGGCAACCGCTGATCCTGTCCATTTCCACGGCGGGATATGAGAACGACGGAATTTACGATGAATTGATGAAGCGAAGCACGGCTTTCTTGAAAGGCAATAGCAAGGAACGCCGCCTTTTGCCATTCCTCTACATGATTGACGATGTGGAAAAATGGAACGATATTGAAGAGTTGAAGAAGGCAAACCCGAACATGGGCGTTTCCGTGTTCCCTGACTTCTTCCGCGAGGAAATAGCGGTTGCGGAAATGTCCGCAAGTAAAAAGGCCGAATTCCTGACGAAGTATTGCAATATCAAGCAGAATTCTTCTATTGCGTGGCTTGACGCGCACATAGTAGAAGGCGCAACGGCAGAAATCACGCTTGAAGACTTCCGGCATTCTTACGCCGTGGGCGGCATTGACCTTTCGCAGACAACAGACCTTACCGCGGCAACCGTCATTGTGGAGCGCGGCGGCAAGCTATACGCGTTCACACAATTCTTTATGCCTGCAAACCGCGTCGAGCGGGCAACGGCGATCGACGGCGTGCCCTATGACATATTTGTGAAAAAAGGCGTTGTTACCCTTTCCGGCGAAAACTATGTAGATTACAAAGATGTTTATAACTGGTTCGTCATGCTGAAAGAAAAATATGAAATCTATGTGCTGAAAGTCGGGTATGACCGTTACAGCGCGCAATACCTGATTGACGACATGGCGGCATACGGCTTCCACATGGACGATGTTTTTCAGGGTGAAAACCTTGCGGGCGTGATCCGCGAGTTTGAAGGGATTTTGCTTGATGGCAATTTCAAAATACCGGATAACAGCTTGTTAAAGTCGCATTTCCTGAATGTGGCCTTAAAGCACAACATGGAAACGCGCAAGTTCCGGCCTGTCAAGATTGAACAGCGGGCGCGGATCGACGGCTTTGTATCAGTCATTGACGCAATGACCGTCCGGCAAAAATACTATAACGAAATCGGCGTAATGCTGAAAAATGCGGGGTGATTTGAAAAATGGGAGTGTTTGAAACTATCTTCCGAAGGCCGCGGAACAACCTTGTTCCAACGGGCTACTTCAAAATGCTAAACGGGTACACGCCCGTTTTCACAAACGCGCCCGAAAGTGTGTACGAAATGGAGATCACGCGGGCGGCTATTCATTCATTCGCTACTTTTTGTAGCAAATTGAAGCCGGAAATTACGGGGAGCGCGAAAAAGCACCTTGAACGAACATTGCAGTTCAGGCCGAACCCGTTTCAAGACACGACAAAGTTTCTTTACAGGCTGGCGACAATCCTTGCCGTGAATAACACGGCTTTTATTGTACCTCTTGAAGACGAATTCGGCGGCATAGCGGGTTATTATCCCCTATTGCCGCAGAATTGCGAGGTTTTAGAGGTTGGCGGCGCGCCCTTCTTGCGGTACACCTTTTCCAACGGACAGCGGGCGGCGATCGAGTTTGACCGCGTGGGGATTTTGACGCAATTTCAATATTCAGACGATTTTTTCGGAGAGGACAACCGCGCCTTGCGGCCAACAATGCAGTTGATCCACGCGAACAATCAGGGCATTATAAACGGCGTTAAAAATTCGGCTTCGATCCGGTTCCTTGCTCGTATCGCTAACATGCTTTCGCCGGAGGACATAAAGAAGGAGCGGGAACGCTTCACCGAAGACAACCTTTCCGCGGACAATCAAAGCGGAATGATTATCTACGATCAGAAATTCGCAGATGTAAAACAGGTTGATAGCAAGCCCTTCACCGTCAACGCGGTTCAGATGGGGCAGATTAACGAAAATGTGTTTAACTACTTCGGCACTTCGGCGGGGATCATTCAAAACAAATACACCGAAGACGAATGGAACGCGTATTACGAAGGGAAAATAGAGCCTTTCGCCCTGCAATTATCCCTTGTCATGTCAAATATGACCTTTACGCCGCGGGAAATCGCCCACGGAAACGCAATCGTGTTCACCGCGAACAGGCTTCAATACGCAAGCAATCAAACGAAGCTGAACATTTCAACACAGCTTTTCGATCGCGGGTTGCTGAACCGAAACGGCGTTATGGACATTTGGAACATGGCGCATGTGGAGGGCGGCGAAAAATACTATATCCGCAAGGAATACACCGAAGTTTCACAGCTTGGAAAGGAGGCGAACACAAATGCCGGTAATGAAGGATCGGGAATATCGGTCGATGGTACTTCCGCTGACGGCGGCGGCGAAGAAGGCAACGAAGAGGTTTGACAGCGAATTCTATGTAGAAGGCTATGCAACCACCTTCAACAAGCCGTATCTTCTCTATGAGTTCGACGGGGTGCAATACTTTGAAGTCATAGACCGGAACGCGCTTGTTGGCGCGGACATGTCCGATGTTATCATGCAATACAACCACGAAGGCAAGGTGCTTGCCCGACAATCGAATAAAACGCTTGGAATAGAGGCCGACGAAAGCGGCCTCTTTACTTTTGCCGATTTATCGAAAAGCCGTGCCGCACAAGACCTTTACGAAGAGATCAACAACGGCTTAATTACAAAAATGTCGTGGGCGTTCAAGGTTTTAGAAGACGCATACGACAGGGACACGCACACAAGAACCATTTTGAAGATCAAGAAGGTTTACGATGTTTCGGCGGTATCTTACCCCGCAAACAGCGATACCGAAATATCCGCGCGTTCTTTCTTCGACGGAGTGATCGAAGCAGAGAGGCGGGAGGCGTTAGCGCGGAAAGCACAGCTATTAAAACTAAAAATCATGTTGGAGGTATGACACTATGAACAGATTACAGGAAATTGAAGCCCGCCTTGCCGCGATTGCGAACGAGATCGAGCAGAGAGGCGCGGAGCTGACCGCGGAGCAGTTGACCGCGTTTGAAACCGAAGTGAACAACCTGAAAACCGAGCGGGCGGGGCTGATGGCCGCCGCCGAACAGCGCAACAACCTTCTGAATTCCATTGCGGAGGGCAGAAGCGGCGGCGCGGTTGTCCGCACCTTCCCTTCCCCCTCTTCCCCCGCAGGCAGTGAACAGAGGAACGAAGCCGATCCGCTGGACAGCATGGAATATCGCCGCGCATTTATGGCATACGCCCTTCGCGGCACGCCTATTCCCGCAGAGTTCCGCACGGACGCTGTTTCCAAAACCGCGGACAATGGCGCGGTGATCCCGACAACCATTCTTAACCGGATCGTCGAGAAAATGGAGGCCGTGGGAATGATCCTTCCCCTTGTGACGCGCACCGCGTACAAGGGCGGCGTTTCTATCCCTACTTCCAGCGCGAAGCCCGTTGCCTCTTGGGTAGCGGAAGGCGCAGGGAGCGACAAGCAGAAGAAGACCACGGGAAGCATTACTTTTGCTTACCATAAGTTGCGTTGCGCCGTGGCCGTATCCCTTGAAGTGGACACAATGGCACTTTCGGCCTTTGAAAATACCCTTGTCAACAATGTTGTCGAGGCTATGACGAAGGCAACCGAACAGGCCATTGTATCCGGCACGGGTAGCGGACAGCCGAAGGGCATTCTTACCGAAAACCCGAACGAGGGGCAGAAGATCGAGAGCGACACGCCCACATACGAAGACCTTGTGAACGCCGAAGCCGCATTGCCGCAGGCATACGAAAACGGCGCGGTGTGGTGCATGGCAAAGAAAACCTTTATGCAGTATTACGGCCTTGTCGATGAAACCGGACAGCCCGTAGGCCGTGTGAATTACGGCATTGCAGGCAAGCCGGAACGCGCCTTGCTTGGCCGCCCCGTCATTTGTTGCGACTATGTGCCTTCCGTGGCAACCGCGGCGAAGGGCGGCGCGTATGCGTTCCTGTTCAACTTCAAGGACTATGTGCTGAACACCAATTACACCATGACCGTGAAGAAGTACGAGGACAACGACACGGACGACATGGTAACGAAGGCGATCATGCTTGTTGACGGCAAGGTGATTGACAAGAATTCCCTTGTTGTCGTCGCAAAGGCCGCAGGCGCGTAATTCGGGAGGGATAAACCATGCTTGACAAGGTGAAAAACGCCTTACGCGTAAAAACGGCGGCTTTCGACGATGAAATACAAGACCTGATCGACGCTTGCAAAGCGGATTTGCGCCTTGTCGGTGTGAATGTTCCGGAGGATACGCCCGCCGAAGGCAAAGAGGCCGCGGCGGGCGATCCCCTTATCACGCGGGCGATTGTCCTTTACGCAAAGGCAAACTTCGGATATTCCGAAGACAGCGAGAAATACCGCGCGGCCTATGATTACTTGAAATGTTCTTTGAGTTTGGCGGGTGATTATCATGCGTTGGGGTGATGAAATTACCTTGATCGCGCAGAAGCCGCCCGACGAAGCGGTAAACGCAAACGGGTTCCAGAATGAGCCGGAAGAAGCGCGGAAATCCATTTTTTGCAATGTGAAATCCGCGGGTTATTCCGAGTTCTACAAGGCCGCGCAAGCGGGCTTTCAAGTGGAATTGAAGGTTGATGTTTACACGGAAGAATACGAGGGGCAACAGGCCGCGGAGCTGAACGGGAAGCGGTACAGGGTTTTGAAAACCTATGTCAACAAAAGCGGAGAAATTACCGAATTGACGCTTTCCGATCTTCCGGTCGAAGAAAGCGAAGAAGCGGACAGCGGCGCGGAAGGAGGCGGCGGCAATGGCGCGGTTTGAGGTATCCGGAATTGAAGCGGCGCAGGAAGCGTTTTTGCGCCGGAGCGAGCGGGCGGCGAAGGCCGTTCCGAAGATGTTAAAAGCTGGCGGCGCGGTGCTTGTGAAGGCCGAACAGGAGGAAATACGGCGCACATTTACAAGTAACCGTGTTACTGGCGATCTTGCAAATTCTATCAAATGCACCGCCGTAAAGAAGCGGGGTTCGGGGCAATGCGTGGAAGTGTACCCGCACGGGAAAAACCGCCGCGGGGAGCGGAACGCAACCGTTGGCTTTGTCCACCAATACGGGCGAACCAACATGCCCGCGCGCCCGTGGTTCACGCGTTCGCACCAGAAGGCAACGCCGGAAGTTCAAGCGGCTATGCGGCAGGCATGGGAGGACGAACAGGAATGATAGATACAGTTGACCGCCTGTTAAAATCCACGCTTGACGCGCTTTGCCCGAATGTGGCGCGCCTCTTCTTCCGCGGGAAGGCTGGTACATATATCACATATCAGCTTGTTTCTTCGGAAGATATGGCCGCCGCAGACGACGAAATGCACGGCACGGAATACACATACAGGGTTGATATTTACTCGAAACGCGATTATATCGCCCTCTTGCGCCGTGTGAAGCAGGCGTTGAAGGCGGCGGGCTTTTACGGGCTTGTAATTGATCCGGAAGTGTACGAGCAGGACACGGGGTTTTACCATGTCCCGATTGAAGCGAAATATTACGAACAAACGGAGGTATAAAAACTATGGCAACTATTGGTTTACGCGATCTTTACCGCGCGCCGATCACCGTGGGCGAAGATGGCGAAGAAACATACGGAACGCCCGTGCGCATGGCGAAGGCCATTAGCGCGGAAATGTCCGTAGAGGTAGCGGAAGCGATCCTTTACGCGGACGACGGCGCGGACGAAGTGGTAAAAGAATTCGTTTCCGGAGAGCTGACGCTGAATGTAAACGATCTTATGCCCGCCGATCTTGCGGCCATTTTGGGGCAGACGCAGGACGACGATCAGGTTGTATATGCGGGAGAAAACGACGATCCCCCGTATATGGCAATCGGCTTCCGCGCGAAGAAGGCGAACGGCATGTATAAGTATATTTGGCTTTACAAGGTGAAGTTTGCTATTCCTTCGGAGAGTTACCAGACGAAGGGCGATAGTATCGAATTCACCACGCCGGAGATCACAGGGCAGTTTATCAAGCGGCCTGACGGCCTTTGGAAAGCGGAGCATGTGGCACTTCCCACAGAAACCGCGGCGCAAGGCTGGTTTACGAAGGTTCGTGAAAAGAACAACACTTCGGGCGGCTAATTCTGGCCGCCTGTCACAAAACAAAATATGAAAAGGAGGCACGGGGAAGCCCTTTGACGGGGCTTCCCCTATTTTGTTATGAGTGCGATTAAAGACGGGCGTTTGCCGATCGTCCTTGATAAAGAACGGCATTTGCTGTTTTCCCTGAATGTCATTGACGAAATGCAAGACAAATTCGGGGGCTTTGACAAGCTGGCCGAAATGCTGAAAGGCAAAGACGGCATTAAAAATCTTCGCTGGCTTCTTACCCTGCTTCTGAATGAGGGCGCAGACGACGGCGAAGAGCAGTTGACCGAAAAACAGGTAGGAAAAATGATCCACACAGGCAACTTCAACGAGGTTAAAACCGCGATTTTCAAGGCGTTTGCAATGGGAAACAGCGGCACAACGGAGCCGCCGCAGGACGATGAAGACGACGAACCGGAATACGCGGAAGAAGAGAGAAAAAACGCACAGGCGGGCAAGGAGTAATAGACCTTGCCCGCCTGCTTTATATCGGCGTTACGCTTCTACACTGGCCGGAACGCGAAGTGTGGCGCATGACACCGTATAAAATCCTTGCTTTGTTCCGAATTCACAGGGAATTCAATCCGGATCGCTTCAAACCGGAGGAAAAAGAAGCGGACATTGACGATGTGTTAGGGGGGTTATAAGTGGCCGGAAAAGAAGACCAGATCAAAACCGAAATTGCCGTTGACGGCGAACAGGAATACAAGAAGGCTTGTAAAGAAATCGACGCTTCTTTGAAGGCCATTGCGTCCGAAATGAAGGTTGTTTCGGCAACTTTCGAGGGGAACGCCGACAGCATAGAGGCAATGACCGCGAAGCAAGATGTTTTGAACAAGCGGCTTGAAGAGCAGAAAAAGAAGGTTGCCGAAGCGGAAGCCGCCTTGAAAAAGTATCAGGACGCGGGGCAAGGGACTTCCGAAGCGGCTAAAAAGATGGAAACAAACCTGAATTACGCCCGCGCCGCAATGATTAAAACGGAAAACGAGATCAGAAACCTTGACGCAGGATTAGAAGAGGCGCGCAACGCTTCAAACGATTTTTCGGACGGCTTGGAGGATATTTCACAGGAAGCCGAAAGCACAGGCGGCGCGCTGGACGGATTGGGCGGCAAAGTTTCTTCCGTAGCTGGCGCGCTTGGAACAGGTTTGAAAACGATCGGCGTAGGCGTGGCCGCCATTGGAACGGCTATGGTTGCGGGGATCGGGTACGCCGTGGGCTTCGCTGATGAAGTCAAAGGCGCAATGAACGATTTTGAAGCGTCAACAGGCATTGCGGAGGCCGCCGCGAACGGCTTTGAAGACGCAATGTTGCGTATCTACAACAACAACTTCGGGGAGAACATGGACGATATAGCCGCGTCAATGGCAACCGTGGCGCAGACTTCCGGCGAAGTTGATCCGACGAAAATTGAAGAGCTGACACAAAACGCTTTGATGTTGCGCGATACATTCGGCTTTGATATTCAAGAGCAAATGCGCGCCGTCAATATGCTTATGGATCAGTTTGGGCTATCTGGTGAAGAGGCGTTCAACCTGATTGCGCAGGGAGCGCAAAACGGCCTTGATAAAAACGGGGATTTGCTGGACAGTATCAACGAATATTCCGTGCATTTCAAGTCGTTAGGGCTGGACGCGGAAGACATGTTCAACAGCTTTGCAAACGGCGCGGACGCTGGCACCTTTTCCGTTGACAAGCTGGGCGACGCGGTAAAGGAATTCGGGATCAGGGTTAAAGACGGATCAGACGGCACAATGCAGGCGTTCAAGGATATAGGCTTGAACGCCGATGAAACCGCGGCGGCCTTTGCCGCAGGCGGGGAGCAGGCCGCGAAAGCCTTTGACGATGTGACAACCGCCCTTTTCGCAATGGACGATCCTTTAGCGCAGAATACCGCGGGCGTGGCCTTGTTCGGTACGATGTGGGAAGATTTGGGCGTTGAAGGTATGCAGGCGTTGACGAACCTTAACGGGGAGATCAGCACCACAACCGACGCGCTTTCCAAAATCAACGCCGTTAAATATGACGACTTCGGTTCCGCTATGTCGGGGCTTGGCCGCATGCTGAAAACGAATTTTGTTCTTCCGATTGGCGAAGAAGCGTTGCCCGCCCTTTCTGATTTTGTCAACGAGCTTTCGGCGGGCGCAGCTTCCGCGAACGGCGATATTTCCAAAATGTCCGACACCTTCGGGACAGCCCTTGCGGGACTGATTGAAGACTTTTCGACAATCCTTCCGCAAGTAACGGACTTTGCAACCGAAATTGTGTTAGGGCTGGTCGATGGGCTTGTAGCAAGCCTACCACAGATCACAACGGCGGCGGTGGACATGATAACCGCGCTTGTGCAAGGGCTGGTTGCCGCGCTTCCGGCGATTGCGCAGGCCGCAACACAAATTCTTCTTGCCCTGATTGACGGGTTGATCGCCGCCCTTCCCCTGCTTGTCGAAGGCGCGTTGCAAATTGTCCTTGCGCTGGCAAACGGGATCGGACAGGCGTTGCCGCAGTTGTTACCGAAAATCGTTGAAGTGGTCGTTGCTATGGTGCAAACGCTGGTTGAAAATATCCCTATGCTGATCGACGCGGCGTTGCAGTTGATAACAGGGCTTGCGCAAGGGCTGATTGCCGCGATCCCCGTTCTAATTGCGGCCATTCCACAGATTATTACAAGCCTTGTCGAAAATCTGCTTGCCTCTATCCCGCAGATCATTCAAGCGGGAATTGACCTATTAACCGCGCTGATCGACGCGTTGCCGCAGATTATCGAAACCATTGTTACAGCTATTCCGCAGATTATCGACGGAATTGTAACGGCGGTGATCGGGAGCATTCCGCAGATCGTGCAAGCCGGAATTGATTTGCTGGTTGCGCTTATTCAGGCGTTGCCGCAGATCATTCAAACCATTGTACCCGCGATCCCGCAGATTGTGGGCGCGTTGGTGAACGCCGTTGTTTCCAATATCCCGCAGATCATTCAAGCGGGCGTTCAACTATTCGTTTCCCTGATCCAAAACCTTCCGACAATTATTGCCGAAATCGTGAAGGCGGTTCCGCAGATTGTAACGGGTATCGTGCAGGCGTTCGGAAGCCTTGCATATCAGATCGTAGAGATCGGCGGCAATATTGTTTCCGGCATTTGGCAGGGTATCCAGAACGCCGCGGGCTGGTTGTGGGATCAGGTAACGGGCTTCTTTGGCGGCATTGTGGACGGTATCAAGAATTTTCTTGGCATTCATTCCCCTTCAACGGTTTTCGCTGACATTGGCGGCAACATGGCCGCGGGCGTTGGCGAGGGCTTCGGCGGCGGTATGGATACCGTTTCCGCGGACATGCAGGGCGCAATGGGAAGCGCGGGCACGATGACCGCACAGGAGGCCGTGCAAGCCGTAAACGATGGCATTATAGCGAATATCGGTGCGCTTGACGGCGCGGTATCGGCCATTGTCGAGCGGGTAACAGCAGGGCTTACAGCGCAGGCGGCGCGCCTTAATCAGATCGGCGTTGACATGACGAAGTATATTGCTTCCGGCATGACAACGGGAACGCCGAATATTACAAACATTATCCCGCAGATCGTCCAGTCGATTATTACCGCCTTCACCGCGCAACAACCGAAGTTCACCGCGGCGGGCGTTGATATTGACAAGGCCATAGCGTCCGGCATGGTGCAGGGCACGCCGCAGATTACGGCAAAAATCCCGCAGATCATACAGTCGATTTTAACGACGATCAACGGGTTTGTATCGCAGTTCACGGCGGCGGGTGAAGAAATGGTGCGCGGTATCTGGCAGGGCTTTCAAAATATGTCGGGGTGGCTGGAAAGCAAAGTGCGTTCTATGATGCGGTCGATTGTGGCCGCCGTAGAAGCGGAAATGCAGATTGCTTCCCCGTCGAAGGTATTTGCAGGGATCGGCGCATACATGGCCGAAGGTTTAGGCGAAGGCTTCGCCCGTGAAATGCAGAATGTTGAAAAGACAATCCGCAGGGCGACGGCTTCAACCGTTCCGGAGCCGCAAAGACCGTCCGGAAGGATCAGCAGGAACGACAACGCCGCCCGCGGCGTGCAAGTGGTTCAAAATATCTATGCGAACGAAACGAGCTATGCACAACAACAGCGCGAGGCGGCAAAGCAATTCCGCTTGATTGCACGGGAGGTTATGGGCTGATGGCAAAGAAAATTGAAAAACTGATTTATACGAATGAGCGTGGGGAAAGTATCACCTTTTCCCACGCTTCTATTTTTCACACAAACGAGGTTAGCGGCCTTTCCGATGTGCGCAACGAGATTTACAGCATTAACAGCATGGGACAGGACGGCGACACCTATTTAGGCAACCGCATTCAATCCCGCGAAATTGAGATTGTCGGAAGTATCAGGGAGCGGGACAAGGACAGAATGCGGGATTACCGAAGGCAAATGAACCGCGTGTTGAACCCGCAGTATTCCGCAACGCTGACATACGAATACGGCGACTTCCGGCGCGTGATTGACTGCAAGATCGACAACGCGCCCGCCTTCACGCGGAAGGCTATTTTTCAGGACTTCACAATACAGCTTCTTTGCCTTAATCCGTTTTGGAGAAAAGAGGCAAAGACGCGGGACGATATAGCGACATGGATCGGCGGCCTTGAATTCCCCGTTGAAATCCCCCTTGCGGAAGGTTGGGAAATCGGGTATAGACAGCCTTCCTTGATCGTGAATGTCTATAACGAAGGTGATGTGCAAGCGGGTATTCGCGTAGAATTCCGCGCGCTTGGCGTTGTCAAAAATCCTTCCCTTTTGAATGTGGACACACAGGAGTTTATAAAGCTGAATATCACGCTTCAAGCTGGCGACATTTTGAGTGTGTCCACGGGATACGGGGAAAAAGAAGTGACCTTGCAACGCGACGGCGTGACTTCTGACGCGTTCCGTTATCTTGATGTGGACAGCACATATTTTCAACTTTCGGTCGGTGATAACCTTTACAGGTATTCCGCGGAAGAAAACCTTGAAAATTTGGAAGTATCCATTTATCACGACGATCTTTATTTGGGGGTGTGACGAATGGAGCTATATATTTATGACCGCGACATGATATTGCACGGCGTAATTGATGAAATCAATTCGTTAATCTGGACGCGGCGGTATTGGTCGGCGGGCGAATTCAAGTTGCTTGTGCCTTTCACAAGCAAGCATGTTTCCCTTCTGGTAAAAAACAACCTGATAATGAAGCGCGGGGACACCGAGGCGGCAGAAATCAGGTATGTTCACATTAGCAAGAATTCACAGGGGCTTGAAGAAATCGAAGTGCAAGGAAAGTTTATCACGCAATGGATCGGAAAGCGCATTGTACGCGATCAGATCACCGCAACGAGCGGGACGCAGGATATTTTATACCGGATTGTCCGCGAAACGGTCGTTTCCCCGAAAGTGGCCGCCCGCGCGATCCCGAATGTCTTAATTGATCCCACGGACGAAGACACCGGAAGCGGGAAAATAGACTATACTTCCGAAGCCTTCACAAACGCCCTTCTTGCCGTGGAAACCGCGGCGAAGGCGGCAAAATTGGGCTTCCGGTTGCGAACCGATGTGAAGACCGGAAAGCACTATTTCAGTGTGTATAAAGGCCGCGATTTGACCGCAGACCAAACCGAAAACCCGCCGTGCATTTTTTCACAGGAATTCGATAATATCACGGAACAGGAATACACAAACAGCATTGAAAACCTGAAATCAACGGCTTATGTGGGCGGCGAAGAAGCCGAACCGCGCGTTGTGGCCGAAGTTGGCGGCGGCGCGGCTGGCCTTGACCGTGAAGAAGTCTTTGTGAATGCAACGGACATTACGAAGAAATACACCAACGAGAACGACGAAGAGATCACGCGCACCGATGAAGAATATTTAGCCTGTCTTGAAGAGCGCGGCGCGTCGGAGCTGGAACAATACGCCGAAACATTGAGCTTTTCCAGCACGATCAATACGCACGCGAATTTGAAGTACAGGGAAGATTACGACTTGGGCGATCGTGTGACATGCGTTAATAAACGATGGGGTATAAAAATCAATGTCCGGATAACGGAGGTTGCGGAAACCTATCAACAGAACATGGAGGAAATAGACATTACTTTCGGGGAGAGCTTGCCCGCCCTGATTACACAGATCAGGCAGATTACAAAGTAAAGGGGTGCAAATATGGAAAAATCAAGTTTCTTCAACAGTGTTTCCGGCGATCGCGTGTACCGCGCGGAAGAATGGGCTGAATATTTTGCTTCATTCATTGGAAACGGCGTGTTCCCTGTCCCTTCCACAAGCCTTCAAGTGGTAGCGGGTTCAGGAATGGCCGTCGCCGTGAAAACGGGTAAAGCGTGGATCAACGGATATTTTTATTACAACACAAGCGATTTGCCCGTAACGCTGGCAACCGCGGACGGCGTGTTGAACCGTATTGACCGAATTGTTGTGCGGTGGGACTTGACCGAACGCAAAATTTCCGTTGCGGTGAAGTCTTCCGCGCCTGCAACTTCCCCCGTCGCCCCTGCTTTGCAGAGGGACGCGGACGCATACGAATTGTGTCTTGCCGATGTGCTTGTAGGCGCAGGCGTTACGGCCATTTCACAGGCAAACATAACGGATCGCCGCCTTGATGGTTCCTTGTGCGGCGTGGTTGCGGGCGTGGTGGATCAGATAGACACCGACGCATTCAACGCGCAACTTGAAGCGTGGTTTGCTGACTATAAGGAAATGAGCGTTGACGAATTCAACGATCTTGTTTCCTATATGGAGAGTTTGGAGCTTTTGGGCGATCAGCAGTACGCCGCCCTTGAAGCCTACATGAACGACTTTAAGACCGACGCGGAAAACGACTTCAACGCATGGTTCGCAACCTTGCAAAATGTCCTTGACGAAGACGCCGCGGGGCATTTGCTGAACCTGATCCAGAACAACACCGCGCGAATTGAAATGCTGGAAGCCGTGCTTTTCAATGACATTACAACAAACCCGTTCTTGATCCTCTTTGACGATTTGGACGGCGTGACCGCAACGGGCGTTTGGAACGCGGCGTTGCAACGGATAGAATGTTGACGCGGTGCGCCTGCAAGGGCGCGGAATTGTCGTGCATTATCGGAAATATCTTCACGGAGCTTCGCCCGCCGTGCGACATGTGCGGCGGCGAGGCGGTGACAATCCACGGGATCACGCCCACAGGCCACGAAGCAACCATAACTTTGACGGCGGCGGGCTTTGATTTTGAGGGGTGCGCGGAAGATACCGCGCTTTTGCAGAGGATCAGGAAGGCAAGGTGCATTTATGCAGGGACAAGAGAGGGAACGCAAAGAGCCGTCCGAATTCAATGTGATTGTGAAGGCGAAAGACCTTGTAAAGCATACCTTCACGATCACGAACAGCACGGAGCGTTACCCGAAGAAATACCGCTTTACACTGGTGAACCGCATACAGGAAAAAGCGGTTGATATTTACGAAATGACGCTTGAAGCGAACGAATTAGATTTGCGGCAAGCGGACGAACACCGACAACGGCAGAAGGCTACAAGCAAAGGCGTTGACCTATTGCAAGGAGCTTCTATTTTTTATAGAGCTTTCGCAGGAAATGGGCTTTATTTCTATGAAGAGTTGCGAATATTGGTCGAAACTTGCCCTTGAAGTAAAGTACATGATCGCCGCGTGGAAGAAGCGGGACAAAGCGAGAGTATAAAAACCGTTTGGGGAACGCCTTGTAGGTTTTCTTTTCGCCTTCTGCCCGCCCCGCCGCCGCATTCCGGCAACTCGTACAATGTGCGCAATGTCAACACTTCGGGGGCGTTGAACAACAACAACGCGTACAACGGCAACAGGGGCGTGCGTCCGCTTCGGTGGATCACTCGATCGAGTAGGCCACAGGCCGAAAGCAATGTACCACCATCAAAGGAAGGCGTTTCCCGTCCCCTGCTATCCACAGTGGGGACAAATACAGGATTGTCGATACCGGAGCATTGCCCGCGGGTATGGCCGAGGTTATACACGGCAAGGAGATTTTTTGACATGACCGACTTTGAAAAAGTCTATAATTTTGAAAACCTATACCGCGCGTACCGGAAGGCGCGCCGCGGCAAAAGGTGGAAAGGAGCGGCGGCGAAGTTTGAAGTTAATTTGCTGGAAGCCCTGAACCTGTTAAGCGTGCAGTTACAGAGCCATACATACCGGCTTTCGCCCTACAACACATTCAAGGTTTACGAACCGAAAGAACGGGTTGTAATGTCGAACAGCTACAAAGACAAGGTTGTGCAACATGCGCTTTGTGATAATGTACTTGAACCGAGGGTGCGAAGCACCTTCATAAAAGACAATTACGCTTCACAGGTTGGAAAAGGAACGCACTTCGGCCTTGAACGGCTGGAAGGGTTTATGCGGAGGTTTTACCGTGTACGAGGTGTTGACGGTTGGGTATTGAAATGCGACATATCAAAGTATTTCTATAATATCAAGCACGACGCGTTAAAATCCTTAATCCGCAAGTATATTTCCGATCCGGATTGTCTTTGGTTGCTGGATATGATAATAGACAGCACCGAAGGCAATGTAGGAATTCCGATCGGCAACCAGTCTTCACAAATATTCGCCCTTCTCTATCTTTCTTCGCTGGATCACATGGTAAAAGAGAAGTTAGGCATAAAATTTTATGGCCGATACATGGACGATTTTTATTTGATCCACGAAGATAAAGAATATTTGCGCTATTGCTGGAAGGAGATTGAAAGACATGTAAACGAATTAGGGCTTTCGCTGAATGCGAAAACAAATATTTACCCGTTGAAAAACGGAATTGATTTTTTGGGCTTCCATTCGTATTTGACCGAAAGCGGCGCGGTGATCCGCAAGGTGCGCCGGAAGTCAAAGAACAACGCCCGCCGCCGTTTAACCAAAATGCGCGGGTTGCTGGAAGCTGGAAAAATCACGCCGGAAAAGGTGGAACAATCCTATAAAAGCTGGCGCGGCCACGCGTCGAAGGGAAATTGCTATCACCTGATCCGGAACATGGATCAGCATTACAACAAATTATTCGGGCAGTACGCCGCCGCGGGCAACCGTGGCGGCGTTGCTGTTTCCGAAGAAAAGGAGGAAGGCAAAGAATGTCGAAAAAGTTAAGCACGCTTGGCGTGGGAACAACCTTTGAAGTGCCCGTAAAGTCGGCTTATCGGTCGTTCTTGGGTGATTATGTCGTTTTCAAAATGGCAGACAAAAACCATTCGGGCTATCCGTCCGGAGCTATTACCCTGATTACCGACAAGATCATAGCGTTGCTTTGTTCCGACGCAAAAGAGCCAAACAACAGCGACAGCAACCGGAGAAGCTACGGCAACAACAGGCACATTCATTCCAATATCCTTCAATGGCTGAACAGTAACGCCGCGGCGGGAAAATGGTACAGCGCGAAGCACGGGCAGGACGCGCCGCCGTCAAGCGCGAATGTATGGGACAATGTAAACCCCTATGACACATGGGCGGGGTTCCTCGCTATGCTTGACGACGATTTTGTAGCGGCACTTATGACAACCACGCTTACCGTTGCCAAAAACACCGTTACAGACGGCGGGAGCTATGAAACCTTCACCGCAAAAATGTTCCTTGCAAGCACAACGGAAGTCGGGCTTGCAAACGAAAACGGGATTGCAGAGGGTTCAAAGCTGGCCTTGTTCAGCGACAACACAAGCCGCCTTGCTTATTGTACGCAAGCGGCCATTGACAAAAGTAATTACGGGAGCGATCCGACGACTTCGCAGGCGTGGTATTGGTGGCTTCGCACGCCGCATTCCGGCTACTCGTACTATGTGCGCTATGTCCTCACTTCGGGGGCGTTGCGCTACAACAGCGCGTACAGCGGCAGCGGGGGCGTGCGTCCGCTTTGTAATTTGAAATCTGATATTTTGGTATCTGATAACAAAAACAGCCGCGGAAACTACGAATTCCAGTGGAACACCGCACCGAGCGCGCCGGACGGAATTTCCGTGCCGGAAAGCTGTTACAGCACGCAAAACATAACCGTAACATGGGGAGCTTCCACCGATCCGGACGGCGACGCGATCACCTATGTTCTGGAACGGTCGGTGAATAACGGGAGCTACACGAAAGTAACGGAAACCGCCGCCCGCACCTTTACGGAGGTTGTTTCTACAAGTTGGAACACGATCAAATACCGCGTGAAGGCGCGGGACACCTACGGAAACGAAAGTGCGTATGTGACTTCTTCCGCGGTTCCCGTAATTCACAATCAACCGCCCGTCATTTCCGGACAAAACGCCGATCTTGGAACGAAAAGCGGCGACTTCTCTTACAAGTACACCGTGACCGATCCGGACGGTGACACGGTGACAGTGGTTGAAAAGGTGGACGAAACCACCTTGCGGAGCTACACGCCCACGCTTGGAGAAGAAAACACGATGAATGTTACGGGGCACGACTTCACCGCCCTTTCCAACGGCGCGCACACAATCACCATTACCGCAACGGACACCGTGGGAAATAAAGCGGTGCGCACGCTGACTTTCACAAAACAGATCAGCGGATTTGTTATCACGCTGGCCGCACCGCTGGAAGCGCAGGCACAGCCCACGCGCGCAAATGTGAAAGTAACGCGGGAAATTCCAGCGGGCGCAACTTTCAAAGTTGAGGCAACAAACAATCCGTTTGATCCTTCCCCCGCGTGGGAGGATTGCACAAATGCCGTAATTCAGGGCGTGGCGCATGTCTTCGAGAACACAATAAACACCGCCGTTAAATTCGGCATGAATATTCGGGTAACGGTGGAGCGCGGCGACGCTATTTCCGCGTGTTGGGTATCTTCGATCGGGGGTAATTTTGAATGAGCGTAACATACAGGCCGGACAAGCCAAACGAAACAGAGGAATTGAAGAAGGAAGTTGAAACTGTGAAGGCGGCGGGCGAAAGCACCGCCGCCCTTCTTTCCCTTTCTTTCAAAGCGCAGATTGTCGCAGACCGCGCCGCGGGAACGAACGCGATCACCGATGAAATGATCCTTGCGTCAACGGATATTGTGGATTATCCGGAGTATCAGGACAACCACGAATACAAGACAAAAGGCGAAATTATCAGGTACGACGGCCTTTATTATGAAATCGTCGCGCCGCACACTTCCAACGCCGCCGCGTATCCCGTGCAAACCACCTTTGCATATTACCGCCTTGTCGAGCTGGAACACGCGGGGACGCTTGACGATCCGATACCATATCCGGAAACCGCGGGGATCGTCGTAAATGTGGTTGAGGGGCTTTATTACAGCTACAAAGGCGCGGTATATCTGGCGAAGGCCGATATGCCGAATTGCGTTTACCCGCCCGACACGGCGGGTTTGTGGCAATGGGAAAAGGTGTAAAGGTGGTGGAAGCATGGAACAGTTCTTGACCGTTCTTTCCGTGGTTAGTACGGTTTGCGCAATCGTGTTCGGGTATGCGGCTTTTGCCCGCAACCGGAAAAGCGACACGGAAAGCGAGGCGAAAAACGACGCAACCGTACTTACGGAAATAGGGTATATCAAAGCGAATACGGACGAAATCAAGGCAGAGCAGAAGGAACAGCGAAAGACGAACACCGAGTTTGTAACGCGCCTGACCGCCGTTGAAGCGTCCGCAAAGCAGGCGCACAAGCGAATTGACACGCTGGAACGCGCACACGAAGAATAATAGCGAAGGAGCGAAAAACAATGGCAGTTATGAAAGCAAGTGAATTTGTTGCGAAACTGAAAGATGTTGCGCAGAATTACAAAACCCTTTATGTCATGGGGTGCTTTGGTGCGCCTCTGACGGGCGGCAATGTATCGCGGTATTGCAATAACCACGCATACAACAAGCAGGCCGCCCGAACGAAGATGATTAAGGCCGCCGCAAACCAGAACCCGCCTGTTTTCGGGTTCGATTGCGTATGCCTGATTAAAGGCATTTTGTGGGGCTGGCGCGGCGACGCGTCCAAAACCTACGGCGGCGCGTCCTATGCCGTGAACGGCGTTCCGGATATTGGCGCAGATACCATGATTACAAAGTGCAAGGGAGTTTCAACCAACTTTTCCAATGTGGAGGTTGGCGAAGCCCTTTGGTGTAGCGGGCATATCGGCGTTTATATCGGCGGCGGGCTGGCCGTGGAGTGTTCCCCCGCCTTTGAAAACGATGTGCAGATCACGGCAGTTAAAAACATGGGGACAAAGAGCGGGTATAACGCCCGCACATGGACGAAGCATGGCAAACTTCCGTATATCGAATACGACAACGCCGCCCCCGTTCAGCCGGACAAACCGGACACCGGAGCGAGCGCAGGCGGCGCAATCAAGGCCGGAAGCGTCGTGCGTGTGAAGCAGGGCGCGAAGACCTACACGGGCGGCGGGCTGGCCTCTTTCGTGTATGAACGCGATCATGTCGTTTCGGAGCTGAACGGCGATCGCGCCGTTATCACCTACGGCGGCGTAACCGTGGCCGCCGTGCGCGTTTCCGATCTTGTTCTTGCAGATGGAAGCGGCGCGGGCGGCACAATCAAGGCCGGAAGCGTCGTGCGCGTAAAGCAGGGCGCGAAGACCTACACAGGCGGCGGGCTGGCCTCTTTCGTGTATAGCCGCGATCATGTCGTTTCGGAGCTGAACGGCGATCGTGCCGTTATCACCTACGGCGGCGTGACCGTGGCCGCCGTGCGCGTTTCCGATCTCACGCTTGTAAAGGAGTAACAAATATAAACACCGACAAAAAAGAAAGCGAGGCTTTGAAAAATGGATAACATGGTAATTGTTCTTGTGGTTGTGGCCGTCGTCGCGGTCGTTTTCGTGGGGCTGATCGTGCTGATCCCCTATCTGGTAAAGAAGGGGATCAATGTTTCCGGCGTATTGACCGGAACGACAACCGTTCTTGACACCGCGGATCATGTGGTCGATACCCTGCAAGAGTTCTTCCCCGAAGTTCCCGTAATCACTGTTATTGACAAGGTGATTGGGTGGGCGCAGAAGGCGACAGAAGCCGCCGAACAGCTCTATAAAACAAGCAAAATTGAAGAGGGACAGCGCAAGGAAGAGGCAACAAAACTTGTCTATCAGTTTATCGAAGCGGCGGGAATTGAAATCGACGACGATTTGAAGAAGATTGTTGACGGTGCGATCGAAGCCGCCGTTTTTGCGCTTCCGAAGACGCATACCGATACAGCGCAAGCCCTGAATACCTAATTGCCATTGCGCCGCGCGCGGGTTTACTCCTTTACCGCCCGCGGCTTGATGGAGGCGGCGGCCACAAGCCGCCCGCCTGATACACGAAGCCCCCGCTTCCGCTGAACCGCGGCGGCGGGGGCTTATTTCATTACGGGAGGTTTTACGCATGAGTGAACAGAGAAAAACCACAGGCACGCGCAAGCGCGCACCGAAGAAGGATACAGAGAACAAAACCACGCGCACGCGGAAAAAGGTTGCCGAAGAGCAGGCCGCGCCCGTCCAGCAGAACGAGGAAGCCGCGCCGGATAGCTTGAAGGCCGAAGAGGAACAAACCGCCCGTGCGCCGGAACAGATGGCGGGAAAATCGGAGCATGACGGCGAAAAGCCGGAACAGACACCGCCCGCGGCGGGTTCCTTTGAGGTTGCCCGCGTGCTGAAAGTGACAAAACCCCTTATGCGCGGCGACGATGTGAAGGCGTTGCAAACGGCCTTGATCGAACGGAATTACCATTGCGGCACCAACGGAGCCGATGGGACATACGGAAGGTTGACAGCTTACGCCGTGCGGTGCTTTCAAGCGTCAAAAGGCTTGATTGTCAACGGGCGCGCGGACAGGTACACGATCGCCGCGCTTGGCGGTACATGGAAAGAGTAACAGAATATAGAGAAGCCCCCACGCTGGCCGCTTAATGGCTGGCGTGGGGGCTTTTTGTCGTTTTGCGGGGTTTACTCATTCCGGAAACGCAATGTTATTTCCGCGCCATAGTTCCGGCCTTCGCCGCCGCCGTAAACCTCTATGTTTACGATCCCGTCGAGGCGTGAAAAATTGTCGTTCACATACGAAACATATTCGGCGGGAATATTCCCGATTTGATCGCCGTTGACATATACACCGAAAGCGGGCTTGCCTTCCCATTCTTCCCGTTGCAAAGTCAATTCCATTGTGCCCTTGTCGAAAGGTTCGTCTTTGAAGTGGATTTTGCGCAAAATGGTTTGACGGCTTTTGCGCCCGTTCTTGAAAGTAACGCCCGCAACCTTCACGGAAAGAAATTCAAAAGCGGGTTTTGCTTCGGAAGCCGGAGCGGGTGCGACGGCTTCTGTTTTTTTAAGCCGCAGATCAACGGCGGGTGCAACATGCGCGGTTGTGTCTGTCTTGGGAACAGGTGCGGCGGCTTCCGCTTTTACAGGCCGCGGATCGGCGGCGGGTGTGACATGGGCGGTTGTATCTGCTTTAGAAGCAGGCGCGGCGGCCTCTTTTGGTTCCGTCGTGGCCGCGGGTGGTTCTTTCTTTGGTTCAGGCCGCGCGGCCTTTTTTCGCAAGCCAATAAAAAACAGCGCGGCGGCAATCACAATCCCACAAACGCCCGCCCTTATATCGCCTTCGACAAATAGCGGGATTGAAGAAATAAGGAACAGCGCACCAACGCCCCACAGGATCAACACAGTTTTTTTCATAGTTTGAATAACTCCTTTCGTGTGCTTAAATTATGGCAACGAGGGAAGAATACTTTTCGTATTCTGACCTTTAACACAATTATGCAGGCTTTTTGTGTTAAAGTCAAGAAAAGTGCTGATGTTTAGCACAACGAGAGGGGCGCGGGTGATCGTGGGTGAAGATATACGACTATAAAGGCCGGAAGAATATATGCGGCGACAGAGTGCGGGAAGCACGGCAAAAGAAGCGGTTTACACAAGAGGCGTTAGCCGCGAAACTGCAAATTGAAGGCGTGACGATGGAGCGGGACAGCCTTTCAAGAATTGAGATCGGAACACGGTTTGTTACCGATTATGAATTGAAAGTGCTTGCTAAAGTGTTGGGCGTGTCCCCTCTTTGGTTGCTTGACGATGAAAACGAATGAAGCTGCGGGAATTTCCCGCCGCTTTTGCTATTTTTCGCAATTATTTTTTGAAAAGCTATTGACTTTATACGGCAAATGCCGTATAATAAAATCACAGGCAAGGGGAAGCCGAGTAAAACGAAAGGAGAAGACAACACCACCGGAAAGGGGGTGCGAAGATTGACCGAAGAGCAAATAAAAGAACTGCTTGAACTTCTTAAAAAGGCTTTGGAGAGTGAAACGGTGGAGCGTATCACAATCAGCATAAAGCCAAACAAGAAGAACAAACAGTCCTAACAGATACGGCGGCGGGTATCCCCGCCCGTTGCCTTTATTATAACCGATAAAACACGAAAATGTCAAGGGAGGTTCGGCGCGTGGATATTAGCGTTAAAATAGCATATAGAAACGAGAAATTGCAGGCCGCGCGGCTGGCGGCTGGTATGTCACAATCACAGCTTGCGGCGGCGGCGGGAATTTCCGTGCGTATCCTGCAAGACTACGAAAGAGGCGCGCGGGATATTAACGGGGCAAAGTTGGCGACACTATTAAAAATTTGCAACGCCCTTGAATGTAGCTTGCGGGATATTCTCACCGATCCGGCCACGCTGGAAGGGCTGGACGAATACGACAAAAGAAGGAGTTAATTTCAGGCGCAGGGGGCGGGAAACCGCCCCTTGTTTTTGTTTATAGGGGGCGTGGAGCATGGGGCATTGTTTTAGCCATTTGACAAAGGCAGACCGTTACAAGATCGAAGCGTTATTGAATAACGGCCATTCGGCAAAGGAGATCGCCGCGGAAATTCATGTGCATATCAGCACTATTTACCGCGAAGTAAAACGCGCCCGCATGGTTCACCGTAATTCGGATTGGACGGAGGAAGAAAGGTATAATCCGGACGAAGCACACAGGCGATACCGTGAAAACCTTTCGGCAAAAGGCGCGCCGCTGAAAATTGGCCGTGATTACGCCCTTGCGGAATATCTGGAAAGAAAAGTGCTTGAAGAAGGCCGATCCCCCGCCGCCGCACTTGCCGACATTGCTTTAGAGGGGCTGGAATTCAAAACCACAATTTGCACAAGCACCTTTTACGGCTACATAACAAAGGGTGTGTTTCTTATGCTGACAAACAAGGATTTGCCGGAAAAGGCAAAACGAAAGCGGAAATATCGCAAAGTGAAGACGGCCAAACGCGCCCCACGCGGGAAGAGCATAGAAAAACGCCCCGCCGAAGTGGAGGGGCGCGAAGTCTTCGGACATTGGGAAATGGATACCGTTTACAGCGGGAAGCAGACTTCAAAGAAAGCCCTTCTTGTGCTGACGGAGCGGAAGACGCGACAAGAAATTATAGAGCGTATGTCGGATCGGACGGAGGAAAGCACCATAAAGGCACTTGACCGTATAGAACGGCGGTTCGGCGCGCTATTCCGCAAAGTGTTCAAAACGATCACCGTTGATAATGGCGGGGAATTCTCCAATGTGGAAAGGTTGGAACAATCCGTGATCCGCAAGGGGAAGCGGACACGCTTTTACTATTGTCACCCGTACAGCAGTTTTGAACGGGGATCAAACGAAAATCAAAATAGAATGATACGGCGGCGATACCCGAAAGGAACAGACTTCGGAAAAGTATCAACCGCCGCAATAAAAGACCTTGAACAATGGATCAACAACTATCCGCGTGAAATATTGGGCTGGAAAACTTCTGCAATGTGCTTCCGCGAATGCCTTGACACACTATAAAAATAAATTTTCAATTTTTTTCGCATTTACTATTGACATTTGCGGCGGAAACACAAAAAATACGAAAAATTTGTCGGGCAAACCACAACATTTGGGTAGAAATATCGCAGAAAATGTCGTATAATGACCGGCACAAGCCCAAAACGAACAAGGAGAATTCATTATGTCAACAAAGGAAAGAACCGGCAGCGCCGGCCGCACCGTGGGGATCGTCATCATCCTGCTGTGTCTGGCAGGTCTGGTCTGCCTGGGTATATACCTATACCGGCAGCAGCTGCCGCCGCCCCGACCCGAGACCGCCATCGGCTATGTGGCCTCGGATGCCTCCTCCGCGCCGGTGTATGACGCCGACAGCGGCGAGATGCTGGGCGTACTGGTGCGGGGCAGTCAGGTGGCCTATGTACCCGCAGATCTGGAGCAGCCCCGGGAGGACGGGCGCGTGCGCATCGTCAACGGGGAGGACAGCTATGTGCTGCTGGACGCGGCGCGTCTGACCGACGACCCCACCAAGACGGTGCAGGTGGATATCGTGTACGCCCTGCGGGGCATGAGCCTGCTGGATGAGACGGGCGCCGTCCCCGGCTGCGCCGTGGAAAAGGGCATGGCGTTGACGGTCATCGGCTTTGACGGACTGGATGAGGACGGCAATGTGCTGCGCTGGAAGGTCTCCTGCGACCGGGGCGAGGGCTACATCGCCGACGCCAACATCCGCATGACGGAGCCGGAGGCGCAGGCCCAGTACGACGAGGCGCTGTACCAACTCCACGCCGCGCGGGGCGATAGCTGGGGCGGCGGCGACGCGGCGGGGCTGGACTACTTCCCGGTGGAAAAGGGCCCCATCGCAGGCAACGATATGCCCGACGAGGTGCGGGCGCTGTACCTCAACGGCTCTGCCGTCCAGTACGCGGACAACTACCTCCGGGTGGCGGAGGGCAGCGGCGTCAATGCCTTTGTGGTGGACATCGTGGACGGCACCGCGGTGTCCTACGCCTCGCCGGTGATGCAGCAGTACAGTCCCTCCGCCTACGCGGCGGCCATGGATACCATGGAGGGCTTCCGCGCCAACGTGCAGAAGCTGAAGGACGCGGGCTACTATCTGATCGGACGCATCACCGTGTTCAACGACGCTCATCTGGCGGCGGATCACCCGGAATATGTGATTTCCGACCTCGACGGCACACCGCTGAAGATCAGCTCCATGTACTGGCCCAGCGCCTACAACCGCACGGTTTGGCAATATAAGGTGGATCTGGCGCTGGAGGCGGCGTCTCTCGGCTTCAACGAGATCCAGTTCGACTACATCCGCTTCCCCGATGGGGCGTACCGCTATGAGAAAGCCGGCACCATCGACTACCGCAACACCTACGGCGAGAGCAAGGCGCAGGCGGTGCAGCGCTTCCTGCTGTATGCGGCGGAGCGGCTCCACGGCGCGGGGTACTATCTGTCCGGCGATGTGTTCGGTGAGTGCGCCAACCCCTACGTCACCGCCTGTGGCCAGTACTGGCCCGCCATCAGCGCGGCGGTGGACGCCATTTCCGGTATGCCCTACCCCGATCATTACAGCGCGCAGGGCGACTATAAGCCGTGGGAGCATCCCTACGACACGGTGCATATGTTCGGTGCATCGGCGGCGGAGCGGCAGAAGGAAACGGTTTCTCCCGCGGCGGTGCGCACATGGATCCAGGCGTACAACGCCCTCTGGGAGCCGTATAACACCTATGGCGCGGCGGAGATCGCCGCGGAGGTCAAGGCGCTGCGGGACACCGGCTGCACCGGCGGTTTCATGACGTGGAACGGCGGCTCGGACATCAACAAATACCAGAGCATCATCAGCGCCTTGCGCTGAACGCACAAGGAGGGACGCGCCGGGCGCGTCCCTCCTTGATTTATGCCAGCTATCCCAGCCGGGCCACTGCCGCCTCCGCAAAGCTGTTGTCCACCAGCTGTTCAAAGTCCACCCAGTCGGATCTTTGCAGCTCGCCGGCCTCGGTCATCACCGTCTCCAGCCGCTCCAGCGCGGACTGCTGCATCATGGGTACGGTGTTCCACGCGTCGATCTGCCGGTGGCGGGCGGTGACGGCCTCCAGCACGTCGAGGGCCGTGTCGGGGAACTGCTCGCAGATGGCCTCCGCCACCTCCCGGTCGGTGTGCTCAGTGATCCACCGCTGCGCCCGGGCAATGGCGTTAGCGAAGCCCTGCACCACGTCGGGGTGGGCCTCCATATAGCTCTGGCTGGCAAAATAGGCGGTATAGGGGATCTCGCCGGACTCCTCCCCGATGGAACAGAGGACATAGCCGTGTCCGGCCCGCTCCACCTCGGTGGCAGTGGGCTCAAACAGCGTCACATAGTCCCCCTGCCCGCCGGTAAAGGCGCCTGCCATCATGTTGAACTGCACGGAGGTGTCCACCACCGCGTCCACCTGCGGAACGACGCCGTTCTGCTTCATCACATACTCCAGCGTCATCTCCGGCACGCCGCCCTTGCGGCCGCCGATGACCGTACAGCCCCGCAGATCGTCCCACGAGAAGCTGCCGCCGGTGCGTCCCACCAGAAACGAGCCGTCCCGCTTGGTGAGCTGGGCGAAGATCACCGGGTGATCGTCCTTGCCCTGGTTATAAATGTAGATGCAGCTCTCCGGCCCTGCCAAGCCGATATCGGCGCTGCCGGACACCACGGCGGTCATGACCTTATCCGCGCCGCCGCCGTTGGTCAGCTCCACCTCCAGTCCCTCGTCGGCAAAGAACCCCTGCTTCATGGCCACATACTGCGGCGCATAGAATACGGAGTGGGTCACCTCGTTGAGCCGGACGGTGACGGACGCGGCCTGCTCTCCGCCGCTGCCGCAGCCGGTGAGCAGCACCGGCAGCAGCAGGGCGGCGAGACAGAAAAATGTCAGCAGTTTCTTCATGCTCGTACCCCCCAATAATGATTCAAAAATTTTTCTCCCCGCAGCACCAGCAGGTACATCAGCACCGCCGCAGCCGCCAGGATCAGCACGCTGGTCATCACCAGATCCATGTTGAACACCTGCGAGCCGTAGACGATGAGATAGCCCAGACCGGCACGCGAAACAAGAAACTCGCCCATGATAACGCCCACCCACGAAAGGCCCACATTCACCTTCAGTGTGGAGAACAGGGTGGGACAGTTGGCGGGAAACACCAGCATCCACAGGATCTGACGCCGCGTGGCTCCCAGCGTGCGCATCAGGCGCACCTTCTCCGGGTCGGTGGCACGGAAGCCCGTGTACATATTCAGGATCGTCACGATCAGCGAAATGGCCAGCGTCATGGTGACGATGGCTCCCGTACCAGCGCCCATCCAGACGATGAAGATAGGCCCCAGCGCCGTTTTCGGCAGGGCGTTCAGCACCACCAGATAGGGGTCGAGGATACGCGCCGTCGTGTCCGACCACCACATCAGCACCGCCACCGCCGTACCCAGCAGCGTTCCAACGGTGAAGCCCGCCACCGTCTCCAGACAGGACACGCCGATGTGGCGCCATAGCTGTCCGGAACGGCACAGCGACCAGAACGTGGCCGCCATGCGGCTGGGGCAGCTGACCAGAAATCCGTCGGACAGCCCGGCGCGGCAGCTCAGCTCCCAGAAGCCGAACAGCCCGACCAGCAGCGCGATCTGCCAGATGCGGATGCGGCGCTTCTGCCGCCGGACGCCGGCCAGATACGCCAGCCGGCGCGGAGACAGCGGGATATCAGCCATGCACATCCAGCTCCTTCCATATCAGATCGAAATACCGGTGGAATTCCGGCGTATTCCGCCGCTCCAGCGGCGGCAGTCCCCGCAGCGGCCCCATATCCAGTACCGTTTTCACCACGGCGGGGCGGGCGGACAGCACCACCACCCGGTCGGACATACTCACCGCCTCCGCGATGTCGTGGGTCACCAGCAAGGCGGTCTTGCCCTCCTGTCGGATGATGCGCCAGATATCCGCCGACACCGCAAGGCGGGTCTGATAGTCCAGCGCGGAAAACGGCTCATCCAGCAGCAGGATCTCCGGATCGGTGGCCAGCGTGCGGATCAGCGCACAACGCTGCCGCATTCCGCCGGACAGCTGGCAGGGACGCTTTTTGGCAAAGCCCGCCAGTTCATAGCGCGCCAGCAGCTCCGCCACATGGTCGTAGGCGGCGCTCCCTCTCTCTCGCTGCACCGCCAGACCCAGCGTCACGTTGTCCCAGATGCTTTTCCACTCAAACAGCTGATCCCGCTGTGGCATGAATCCCACGCGGCGGGACGGCCCTGTTACGGGTACGCCCGCTACCTCGACGGTGCCGCCGGACAGCGTCTCCAGCCCGGCGATGGCGCCCAGCAGCGTGGATTTGCCGCAGCCGGACGGCCCCACCAGGCTGACAAACTCCCCCTGCGCCACGTCAAAGGATACGTCGCGTACCGCCTCCACCTCCCCGTCGGGGGCCTGATAGCAGGCGGCAGCATGACGGAGATGTATACTCATTAGACCTGTGACCTCCTGTCACAAAAAATATGGAGAATCCCTCTCCGTTCCCATTCTATGCCGGACAGCGCCGGTGGTGCGTGCGCCGCAGTCACTGAAATTTTCTGTTGACAAATCCAGACGGCGGTGCTATAACGTATTAAACCTACCAAACGGGTAGTAAATTGTCAAAAGGAGGGCATACCATGGGGACGCAGCGCCGCGCAGACCATACAGACTTTCGATGTTGCGAGGGCAGCAGCTGTCCCGCACACGGGTGCGCCATACGATAAAAGTAACGTAATGTGATACCGAAAAGGAGGATCTGTATGTCCCGTATCTATACATCTGCTGACCAGCTGATCGGCCGGACGCCGCTGCTGGAGCTGACCCATATTGAAAAGAAATTCGGCCTGAACGCCCGTATCCTCGCCAAGCTGGAGTATTTCAACCCCGGCGGCAGTGTAAAGGACCGGGTGGCGCTGGCCATGATCGACGATGCCGAGGCCAAGGGAGCCTTGAAGCCCGGCAGCGTCATCATCGAGCCCACCTCCGGCAATACCGGCATCGGCCTTGCCTCCGTGGCGGCAGCACGGGGCTACCGCATCATCATTGTCATGCCGGAGACGATGAGCGTGGAGCGCCGCCAGCTCATGAATGCCTATGGCGCGGAGCTGGTGCTCACCGAGGGTGCCAAGGGCATGAAGGGCGCTATCGCCAAGGCCGAGGAGCTGGCTAAGGAGATCCCCGGCAGCTTCGTCCCCGGCCAATTCGTCAATCCCGCCAACCCCAAGGCGCATTTTGAGACCACCGGCCCGGAGATCTGGGCGGACACCGACGGGCAGGTGGACTATTTCGTGGCGGGCGTAGGCACCGGCGGCACCGTCACCGGCGTGGGGCGGTATCTGAAGTCTCAAAACGCCGCCGTAAAGGTGGTGGCGGTGGAACCGAAGGCCTCCGCCGTGCTGTCCACCGGCGTGGCGGGCGCTCACAAGATCCAGGGCATCGGCGCGGGGTTCGTGCCGGAGGTGCTGGACACGGCGGTATACGACGAGATCATCGCCGTGGCGGACGAGGACGCCTTCCGGCTGGGCCGGGAGCTGGGCCGCAGCGAGGGCGTGCTGGTGGGTATCTCCTCCGGCGCGGCGCTGTGGGCGGCCATCGAGCTTGCCAAGCGCCCGGAGAACGCGGGCAAGACCATTGTGGCGCTGCTGCCGGACACCGGCGACCGTTATCTGTCCACACCGCTGTTCGCAGACTGAACCAAGCGAGAAGAACGGAGCCCTTCGGCTCCGTTCTTTTGCGTCTTTTGCCGCCTTGACAGCGCCGGTCTGACGGATTATGATGCAGTTACGCGGGCGCACAGGTTTTTTTCTTGCCGCCGCCGGCGAATACTGCTAAAATAAGGATATATCCTATGCAAAGCAAACGCTTTCCCACGTTGAAAAGGAGTTCATGATATGAGAAAAACGAAGATCGTTTGTACACTCGGCCCCGCCACCGACAAGGAGGGCGTGCTGCGGGAGATGATGCTCTCGGGCATGAACGTGGCCCGGTTCAACTTCTCCCACGGCACCCATTCGGAGCATAAGGTGCGGCTGGACGCCGTCAAGGCCCTGCGGGAGGAGCTGGATCTGCCGGTGGCGGCCATGCTGGACACCAAGGGGCCGGAGGTGCGGCTGCGCAACTTCAAAAACGGCTCCGTGGAGCTGGCCGCCGGGCAGGCCTTCACCCTGACCACCGAGGACGTGGAGGGCGACGAGACGGGCTGCGCCATCACCTACCCCCAGCTGCCGCAGGATGTGAACGCCGGAGACACCATCCTGCTGGATGACGGGCTGGTGCGCCTGACGGTGCTGGAGACGACGGCCAAGACCATCCGCTGCCGGGTGGAGAACAGCGGCGTCATGAAGAATCACAAGGGCGTCAACGTACCCGGCGTGTCCCTGTCCATGCCCTACATGAGCCAGCAGGACAAGGACGACATCCTGTTCGGTGTAGAGCAGGGCTTCGACTTCATCGCCGCCAGCTTTGTCCGCTGCGCCGCCGATGTCCGGGAGATCCGCCGCGTGCTGAATGCCGCCCACTCCCGTATCCGCATCATCGCCAAGATCGAAAATCAGGAGGGCGTCAGCAACCTGCGGGAGATCCTGGCCGAGGCGGACGGCGTCATGGTGGCTCGCGGCGACATGGGCGTGGAGATCGACTTTACGGAGATCCCCGCCATCCAGAAGGACATGATCGCCCAGTGCGTGGCCTGCGGCAAGCCGGTCATCACCGCCACCCAGATGCTGGACTCCATGGTCGAAAATCCCCGGCCCACCCGTGCCGAGATCACCGACGTGGCCAACGCCATCTATGACGGCACCAGCGCCATCATGCTCTCCGGCGAGACGGCGGCGGGCAAGTACCCGGTGGAGGCGGTAAAGACCATGGACGCCATCGCCCGCAAGACCGAGAGCAACATCGACTGCTCCCGCGGGACGGTACCGCCCTCCCGCACTCATCTGTCTGTGACGGCTGCCACCGCCCACGCCGCCTGCACCACGGCGGCGGATATCGGCGCCGACGCCATCCTCACCGTCAGTCAGGGGGGCATCACCGCCCAGATGGTCAGCCGGTTCCGTCCGGAGGCCACGGTGGTGGCGCTGCTGCTGGATCCCCAGATCCGCCGCCAGATGGCGCTGTACTGGGGTCTTGTCCCCATCATGATGGAGCGGGCGGACAGCACCGACGAGCTGGTGCATTCCGCCATTGACACGGCGGAGCAGGCGGGGCTTATCAAGCACGGCGATCTGGTGGTGGTCACCGCCGGCGTACCCGTGGGCGTGTCCGGCACCACCAACATGATCCGCATCGAGCAGGTGGGCGGCGCGCTGGTCAACGGCACCGGCATCGGCGACGAGACAGCCTCCGGCCCACTGTGCGTCTGCCGCACGCCGGAGGAGGTGGCGGGGAAGTTCCGCCCCGGCGATGTGCTGGTGGTACCCTACACCAACAATGAGCTGCTGCCCTACATGAAGGAGGCGGCGGCTGTCATCAGCGAGGAGATCAGCGCCGAGGGGCATACGGCCACGGTGGGTCTGCTGCTGCACAAGCCGGTGATCATCGGCGCGGTGCAGGCTACCCGGCGCTTGCAGGACGGCGTGACGGTGTCCGTGGATTGTTCCCGGGGCATCGTACAGATCATGCCGCAGTAAAGGGAGGCGACAGCTATGGTCATCGGATTTATCGGCTTGGGCAATATGGCCTCCGCCATGGTGCGGGGCATCGCGGCAGCGCAGCTGGAGGGCGTGACCCTCTGCGGCCACAATCCCCACCCGGAAAAGGCGAAGGAGCTGGTGGAACAGTGCGGTCTGCGGCTGCTGCCGTCCAATCAGGCGGTGCTGGATGCCAGCGACGTGGTGGTGCTGGCGGTAAAGCCCCAGATTTTGGAGGGAGTGCTGGCAGAGCTTGCGCCCCCGTCCGGCAGACTGTTCATATCCGTGGCGGCGGGCAAGGAGCTGGCGTGGCTGGAGGCCCGTCTGGGACAGGCGGCCATCATCCGTGTCATGCCCAACATCAATGCGGTGGTGGGCGCGTCCGTCACCGGCTGGTGCGTCAACGATGCCGTCTCTGATGAGCAAAAGGCGCTGGCAGCCACGCTGCTTGGCACCTTCGGCACGGCGGTGGAGGTGCCGGAGAAATTCATGGGCATCGTCAGCGCCATCGGCAGCGCCGCCCCTGCCTACACATACCTGTACATCAACGCGCTGGCGGAGGCGGCGGTACAGGCCGGTATGCCCAAGGGTATGGCGGTGGAGATCGCCGCCGCCATGGCGGAGGGCAGCGGCCGCATGGTGCGCCTGTCCGGCCAGCACCCGTGGGCGCTGATCGACCGGGTCACATCCCCCGGCGGCACCACGGTGGAGGGTCTGCTGGCGCTCCAGCAGGGCGGCTTTGAGTCCGCCGTTCACGCGGCGGTGCAGGCCGTGCTGAAAAAAGACAAGCGGATGTGAAAAAATGCCCCACGGCGAGTTTTTCCCTCGCCGCGGGGCATACTGTGAAAAAAACAAAGGAGGCGGCGCCATGTGTACGGCAGCCACATATCAGACCAAGCATTTCTATTTCGGGCGCAATCTGGACTATGAGCAGTCCTTCGGGGAGAGTGTGGTCATCACGCCCCGGAACTGGCCGCTGGCGCTGCGCCACGGCGCGGCGATGGAGACGCACTACGCCATGATCGGCATGGCCCATATGCAGGACGGCTTCCCCCTGTACTACGACGCCGTCAATGAAAAGGGCTTGTGCATCGCGGGACTGAACTTCGTGGGCAACGCGGTATACGGGCGTCCGGAGGGCGGCCGGGAGAACGTAGCCCAGTTTGAGTTGATCCCGTGGCTGCTGGGACGCTGCGCCACGCTGGCGGAGGCCCGGACGCTGCTGGCACAGGCCAACATCACCGACACGCCCTATTCCGCCGGTCTGCCCACGGCTCAGCTCCACTGGATGGTGGCGGATCGCACCGGCTGCATCGTGGTGGAGTCGGTAGCGGACGGGCTCCATATCTACGACGATCCGGCGGGGGTGCTGACCAACAACCCGCCCTTCCCCACGCAGCTGTTCGCCCTGAATAACTACGCCCAGCTGTCGCCGGAGCCACCAGTGAACCACTTCGCGCCGGCGCTGCCTCTGACAACGTACAGTCGGGGCATGGGTGCCATGGGGCTGCCGGGAGATCTGTCCTCCCAGTCCCGGTTCGTGCGGGCGGCCTTTGTGCGGGCCAACTCCGTCTCCGGCGACGGCGCGACGGAGAGCCTGAGCCAGCTGTTCCACATCCTCGGCTCGGTGGAGCAGCAGCGGGGCTGCTGCCGCTTGGCCGGCGGCGAATGCGAGCTGACACTGTACACCGGCTGCTGCAACGCCGACCGGGGCGTATACTACTACACCACCTACGACAACAGCCAGATCACCGCCGTGGATATGCACCACGCCGATCTGGACGGGTGCGAGCCTGTCAGCTATCCGCTGGTCACGGAGCTGCGGCTGTATCAGCAGAACTGAAGCAACAGAACGAGGGGTCACGCATCGCGTGACCCCTCGTTTTATTGTACCTCCGGCAGCTCCATCTGCTTCATGCGGAAGGTGTATACGCCGTCGGCGCACACCGTGCCGTTTTCATCCTCCACCCGCGCCCGGATGACGTGGATGGTTTTCCCCATACGCACCGCCTCCGCATAGCAGGTCAGCCTGCCGCTCTTTGCGGCGGCCAGAAACCGCACCTCACAATTGACCGTGCGGCAAAAACTGCCCCGCGAGCAGGCCGCCGTCCCCGCCGCCTGATCCATCATCGTGCAGTACACGCCGCCGTGTACGATGCCCATGGGGTTCCAGTGCTGCGCCGTCAGCTGCAATTCGCTTCTCGCCCAGCCGTCGCCCACGGCCACCACCTGCATCCCGCCGATGGCGGCGTAGGCGCCCGCCTGATTGGCCCGCGCCAGCACCGTTTCATACCATGCCTGTTTTTCCTGTTCTGTCATTGGTCATTTCCTTCCGTCAAGGGTGTCATCTCGCCCAGCACCACAAAGCGGTAGTTGTCCGCCTCATAGGAGCAGGTACACATACCCACAATGCGTCCGGTGGGGATGCCCCGCCCGGCGTTGAAGGTAGACTGGCTGATAAAGCGCGCCAGATCCGTATCGTTGAACGAGGTGTTGAACACCTCATGCTCGCCGGGGACGATCAGCCCCGCGAACAGATCCACCCGGTATGTCCCCGCGTTGGTGTACAGGTAGAAATACGGGTGGGCGTCGTAGTACCACTGCTGCTTGTACCCGGAGATGGAGGCGAACATGGTACCGTCCGCCATGTGGTGTCCGTACAGCATATTGCTCTGGGAGGTGAAGTCCCGGTTGGCGCGGGCGTCCAGAAAAATGGTGCCGTACACGCTGTAATTGCCATACAGGTCGTGGTGCAGGTAATAGTCGTTGTCGCCGTCGTAGGCGATGGGGTAGCTGATGGGCGTGCCCGGACTGTACACATACCCGATGATATCCCGGTAATGGGACTGCCACCAGCCCAGATCGATCTGCGCCGGCGGCGTAAGGCGCATGGTTTTTTCCGCTGTCTCGGCAATGTCCGCCCGCAGCTGCTCCACGGCGGCGGACAGCGGCTCCGCCGCGGACAGTATGGCCTCCTCCGCCGCGCAGACGCAGGCTCTGGTCGTGTCCTGCATCGACTCCGTCTCCCCTGCCGCAGCCGTTCCCGCTCCCGTAAGCGCCAGCACGCCCCACGAGGGCAGCCCCACCACGGCGGCAGCCAGCACCAGCGCGATCCATCTCTTCTTCATCGACTCGTCCCCCGCACGCAAAATATGGCACTATTATACGCGGCCTGTCGCCGCATCGTCAAGCTTCCCCGGAAAATTTCCCCACCTTGCCGGGACATTCGCCCTCCCGGAGGAGCCCTCCTCTCCCACGGACGGAAAAAGACCGCCGCGCAGAGCGCGGCGGTCTTTTTATGTGCCTTTATCCGTTGGCGGGTACGGCTTATTTGTCGTACATCTCCACCAGCTTCAGCAGGTGCTCGTAGCGGGCCTTGGCCTCGTCCTCGTTGCGCTGGAACAGCACGTCCGCACGCTCGGGGAACTCGCGGGTCAGGCGGGAGTAACGAGCCTCGTTCATCAGGAACTCCTGATAGCCGCCGGCGGGCGCCTTGGAGTCCAGCGTGAACTTCTTCTCGCCCTCGGGGTTGTAGCGGAACAGGTTCCAGTAGCCGCACTCCACGGCCTTCTTCATTTCCTTCTGGCAGTTCATCATGCCGCCCTTGATGCTGTGCATCTCGCAGGGGCTGTAGCCGATGATCAGGGACGGGCCATGATAGGCCTCGGCCTCGGTGATGGCCTTGATGGTCTGGGCGGGGTTGGCGCCCATGGCCACCTGTGCCACGTACACATAGCCGTACTGCATGGCGATCTCAGACAGGCTCTTCTTCTTGATCTCCTTACCGGCCGCGGCAAACTGTGCCACCTGACCGATGTTGGAGGCCTTGGACGCCTGTCCGCCGGTGTTGGAGTACACCTCGGTATCGAACACGAAGATGTTCACGTCCTGCTTGGAGGCGATGACGTGATCCAGTCCGCCGTAGCCGATGTCGTAGGCCCAGCCGTCGCCGCCGAAGATCCACATGGACTTCTTGGCTAGGTATTCCTTCTTGCTGAGGATGTCGGCAGCCAGCGTGCAGGCCTCGCAGTCGCACAGCAGAGCGCCCTTGGCCTTCAGCTCAGCGGCGTGCTCGGCAAGCTGCGGCACGGCAGCCAGCTCCTCCACGGTGCAGATGCTCTCCTCCAGTGCCTTGACGTAGGCCTTGGTGGGCTCGGCGTTGGCGGTGCCGTCGTCCATGGTGTCCAGCCATGCCTGTGCAGCGGCCTTCAGCTCAGGACGGGCCCACTCCACAGCGATGAGCTGGCGGGTCTTGTCAGCCAGATCCTCGCGGATCTTGTTCTGGCCGGTGAACATACCCAGACCGTGCTCGGCGTTATCCTCGAACAGGGAGTTGCACCATGCGGGGCCGTGGCCCTCCTTGTTGGTGCAGTAGGGAGAGGTAGCCGCAGGACCGCCCCAGATGGAGGAGCAGCCGGTGGCGTTGGAGACATACATATGATCGCCGAACAGCTGGGTGACGAGACGGGCATAGCTGGTCTCGGCGCAGCCGGCGCAGGAGCCGGAGAACTCCAGCATGGGCTGCTTGAACTGGCTGCCCTTGACGGTGTTGTCCTGCATATCCTTCTTCTCGGCGACCTCGGCCACGCAGTAGTCGAACACATCCTGCTGGGCAAGCTCGCCCTCCTGTGCCACCATGGTCAGCGCGTTGACGGGGCAGGCGCCGATGCAGACGCCGCAGCCCATGCAGTCCAGAGGACTGACGGCCATGGTGAACTTGTACTCGCCCTTGCCCTTGCCGGCCTTCACGTCCACGATCTTGGCGGCCTCGGGAGCCTTGGCGGCCTCGTCGGCGGTCAGCGCGAAGGGACGGATGGTGGCGTGGGGGCAGACGTAAGCGCACTGGTTGCACTGGATGCACTTCTCGGCGTCCCAAGTGGGAACGGACACGGCCACGCCGCGCTTCTCATAGGCGGCGGCGCCCAGCTCGAACTGACCGTCCACATGATCCACGAAGGCGGAGACAGGCAGGCTGTCGCCGTCCATCTTGCCCACGGGCTCCAGAATATCCTTGACCATCTTCACCAGCTCGGGCTTGCCCTTGAGCTGCTTGGGCTCCTTGGTATCCACGGCGTCGGCCCAGTCGGCGGGCACGTCGATCTTCTTGTAGGCGGTGGCACCCAGATCGATGGCCTTGTAGTTCATATCCACCACGTCCTGACCCTTCTTCAGGTAGGAGGCCTTGGCCTTCTCCTTCATGTAGGCGATGGCCTCCTCCTCGGGCATGACCTTGGCCAGAGAGAAGAATGCGGACTGGAGGATGGTGTTGTTGCGCTTGCCCATACCGATCTTGATGGCCAGATCAATGGCGTCGATGGTATAGACCTGGATGTTGTTGCGGGCGATATAGCGCTTGGAGGCAGCGTCCATGTGGTGGTTCAGCTCGTCGAAGTCCCACTGGCAGTTAATCATATACACGCCGCCGGGCTTGACGTCCTGCACCATCTTGAAGCCCTTGATGACATAGCTGGGATTGTGGCAGGCCACGAAGTCCGCCTTGTTGATATAGTACGGGGAGCGGATGGGCTTGTCGCCGAAGCGCAGGTGGCTGATGGTGACGCCGCCGGTCTTCTTGGAGTCGTACTGGAAGTACGCCTGCACGTACTTGTCGGTGTGGTCGCCGATGATCTTGATGGAGTTCTTGTTGGCGCCCACGGTGCCGTCGCCGCCCAGACCCCAGAACTTGCACTCGATGGTGCCCTCTGCGGCGGTGTTGGGGGCGTTCTCATCCTCGGGCAGGGAGATGTTGGTCACATCGTCCACGATGCCGATGGTGAACTGACGCTTCATCTCAGCCTTCTTCAGCTCGCTGTACACGGCGAACACGGAGGCGGGAGGCGTATCCTTGCTGCCCAGACCGTAGCGGCCGCCGATGACCTGCACGTTGTTCATGCCGGCGTTGGCCAGTGCGGTGACAACGTCCTGATACAGAGGCTCGCCCTGGGAGCCGGGCTCCTTGGTGCGGTCCAGAACGGCGATCTTCTTGGCGGTGGCGGGAATGGCCTCGATCAGCTTCTCGGGAGCGAAGGGGCGGAACAGGCGGACCTTCACCAGACCCACCTTCTCGCCGTGGGCGTTCAGGTAGTCGATGACCTCCTCGGCCACATCGCAGATGGAGCCCATGGCCACGATGACGCGGTCAGCGTCGGGTGCGCCGTAGTAGTTGAACAGCTTATAGTCGGTACCCAGCTTGGCGTTGACCTTGTCCATGTACTTCTCCACCACGGCGGGCAGCTCGGCGTAGTACTTGTTGCAGGCCTCGCGGTGCTGGAAGAAGATGTCGCCGTTCTCGTGGGAGCCGCGCATATGGGGATGCTCGGGGTTCAGGGCATGGCGGCGGAACTCAGCCACGGCGTCCATGTCGCACATATCCTTCAGATCCTCGTAGTCCCACACGGCGATCTTCTGGATCTCATGGCTGGTGCGGAAGCCGTCGAAGAAGTTGATGAAGGGAACCTTGCCGGACAGGGCAGCCAGATGTGCCACGGGGCTCAGGTCCATGACCTCCTGCACGTTGCCCTCGCACAGCATGGCAAAGCCGGTCTGGCGGCACGCCATAACGTCGGAGTGGTCACCGAAGATGTTCAGGGCGTGGGTGGACACGGTACGGGCGGAGACGTGGAACACGCAGGGCAGCTGCTCTGCTGCGATCTTGTACATATTGGGGATCATCAGCAGCAGACCCTGAGACGCGGTGTAGGTGGTGGTCAGCGCACCTGCACCCAGAGAGCCGTGAACGGCGCCGGCCGCACCGGCCTCGGACTGCATCTCGACCACCTTGACCTTGGTGCCGAAGATGTTCTTCAGGCCGTTGGCGCTCCACTGGTCAACAAAGTCGGCCATGGGGCTGGACGGCGTGATGGGGTAGATGGCAGCAACCTCGGAAAACGCATAGGAAACATGCGCTGCGGCGTTATTGCCATCCATGGATTTCATTTTTCTTACCATAACGTGCCTCCTTAAATAAATAGTCTTTTCAAAATTCCGCCTTCGCCCGTGCGGTACACAGGCAAAAGCACTCCCTCCCCGCCCTCCGCTGGCGGCCGGAAAGGAAGTTCATGCGAAAGCATCCCGTAACAAACGCTTTCCCGTCTGTATTGTTGATAGTAACACAAACATTTTGCCCTGTAAACCTGATTTTTGTGATTTCTACTACTGTGAAACTTTTTTAGCGCCATGCACAAATTTTCTCATCTCATACCCGCCCGAAAGTGTCGTTCCGCGCAAAACGCCCGCCGCTTTTTTGAAAAAAGCGCTGTTCACCCATCGATTTTTATGATAAGATGAGGGGTGAACGACATATTGGAAGGGAGATGACGGCCCATGGTGGTCACCGTGCGTTCTCTGGGACTCACCGGCATCCGCGGCTACGAGGTGTCGGTGGAGTGTTTTCTCTCCGGCGGGCTGCCCGCCTTTGATGTGGTGGGTCTGCCGGATGCCGCTGTCAAGGAATCGCGGGAGCGCGTCCGTGCCGCCGTAAAAAACTGCGGCGCCAAGTTCCCCGTCAGCCGGATCACCGTGAATCTGGCCCCCGCCCGTGTCCGCAAGGAGGGTACGCTGTACGACCTGCCCATCCTGCTGGGCATTCTGGCGGCGGCTGAGGAGCTGAAGCCTCTGCCGGAGGACGCCGCCTTTCTGGGTGAGCTGAGCCTCACCGGGGCGCTGCGCCCTGTCACCGGCGTGCTGCCCATGGCGCTGTGCGCCGCCCGGCTGGGCATCAAGACCCTGTACGTCCCGGCGCAGAACGCCGCCGAGGCCACGCTGGCCGACGGCCTCACCGTCTACGGCGTGGAGGATGTGTCCCAGCTCATCGCCCACCTGAGGGGCGAGACGCCCATGACTCCCGCCGCCCGCTGGCAGCCGGAGCCCGCCGCCCGTCCTCTGCCGGACTTTGCCGATGTGATGGGACAGGAGAATGTGAAGCGGGGGCTGGAGATCGCCGCCGCCGGCGGCCACAACGTGCTGCTCATCGGCTCGCCCGGCGCGGGCAAGTCCATGCTGGCACGGCGCATCCCCTCCATTCTACCCGATATGACCCGCGCCGAATCCCTCCAGACCACGGAGATCTACTCCGTAGCCGGCATGACCGACGCCGCCCACCCGCTGGTGGATGTGCGCCCCTTCCGCAGCCCCCACCACACGGCCTCCACCGTGTCGCTGGCGGGAGGCGGCGGCACGCCGCGGCCCGGCGAGATCTCGCTGGCCCACAACGGCGTGCTGTTTCTGGACGAGCTGCCGGAATTCGACAAGTCGGCGCTGGAGACGCTGCGCCAGCCGCTGGAGGACGGCTTCGTCACCATCACCCGCGCCGCCGGGACGTTGACGCTGCCCAGCCGCTTTATGCTGGTGTGCGCCATGAACCCCTGCAAATGCGGATGGTACGGCCATCCCTCCGGCCGCTGCACCTGCTCGGAAAATCAAGTGGAGCAGTATATGCGCCGCATCTCCGGCCCCCTGCTGGACCGCATCGATATGTACATTGAGGTACCCTCCGTGGAGTACGAGGCCATGCGCCGCAAGGATACGCCGGAGTCCTCCGCCGTTATCCGGCAGCGGGTCAACGCCGCCCGGGAGGTGCAGAAGCAGCGCTTCGCCGGCACGGAGGTGTCCTGCAACGCCTACATGACCCCCGCCATGATCGGGCGGTACTGCCAGCTGGACGACGCCGGTGAACGGCTGATGCAGGGCGCCTTTGACCGGCTGGGTCTTACCGGCCGCAGCCACGACCGGATCCTGCGTATGGCCCGCACCATCGCCGATCTGGAGGGCAGCGAGCACATCGAGGCGTCCCATCTGGCGGAGGCCATCCAGTTCCGCAGCAGCGGTATCCTGAAATGAGGAGCAGTCTATGAACATCCCCGCCTTTCTGGTCTACTGCGCCATTATGGCCGTGACACCCGGCCCCAACAATCTGATGAGCCTGTATCTGGGCGCCTCGGGCGGTTCCCGCTTCTGGCGGTTCTTCGCCGGGAGCATGGCCGGGCTTTTCGTCAAGTGTGCCCTGTGCGGCCTTCTGAATGTGCTGCTGGCGGAAAAGATCCCGGCGCTGGTGCCATATCTCAAGTGGCTGGGCGCCCTGTATATGCTCTATCTGGCCTTCGGCATGGTGCGCAGCGGTCTGAAGCCCGCCGGGGACGACCAGCGCTCCGGCGAGGGCAGCTTTCAGAGTGGCATCCTGCTGCAGGTCCTGAACGTGAAAAGCTGGGTGGCGGCACTGAGCATTTTTTCCGTGTACGTCATCCCCTTTACAACCGCCGTCGGCGCCATGCTGCTGGCGGCACTGGCCTTCACCCTTTTCTGCGCGCTGGCGAGCCTGCTGTGGTTCGGCTGCGGCGCGGCCATACAGCGCCTCTACCGCCGCTTCCGTCTGCCGGTGAGCATCGTGCTGGCGGCCACGCTGGTGCTGTGCGCCTGGAGCGCGGTAAAATAATACGACAAGTAAAACGACAAGGAGAAACCATACCATGCACGAGATCATCCTGTGCAAGCTGGGCGAGGTAGTCCTGAAGGGACTGAACCGCCGCAGCTTTGAGATGAAGCTGATGAGCAACATCCGCCGCCGCACCCAGCCCTTCGGCAAATTCAAGATCTACTCCCGCCAGTCCACCATCTATGTGGAGCCGGTGGAGGACGCCTGTGACATCGCCGGGGCCTACGCCGCCTGCAAGCAGGTGTTCGGCATCATCGCCATCACCCGCGCCCTGCCCTGCGAGAAGTCCAAGGAGGCCATCTTCGACACCGCCAAGACCTATCTGGCCGGCGCCCTCACCGCCGCCAAGAGCTTCAAGGTGGAGAGTAAGCGCGCCGACAAGACCTTCCCCATGGGCAGCATCCAGCTGAGCCAGTGGGTGGGCGGCGCGCTGCACGACGCCTTCCCCCACCTGACGGTGGACGTCCACCATCCGGAGCTGACGGTGTATGTGGAGGTGCGGGAGGACGCGGCCTACGTCCATGGCCCTGCAGAGGCCGCTGCCGGCGGACTGCCGCTGGGGATGGGCGGCCACGCGGTAAGCCTGCTGTCCGGCGGCATCGACAGCCCCGTGTCCAGCTACATGATCGCCAAGCGCGGTGTCCAGCTGGAGATGATCCACTTCGCCTCCCCTCCCTACACCAGCGAGCTGGCCCGGGAGAAGGTGCTGAAGCTGGCGCAGGAGCTGACGCCGTGGTGCGGCCGTCTGGCGGTGTTCATCATCCCCTTCACCGAAATTCAGGAGGAGATCCGCCGCAAATGCCCGGAGGATCACTTCACCCTGATCATGCGCCGCTTCATGATGCGCCTTGCCGATATGCTGGCGCAGGAGCTGCGCTGCCGCGCCCTCGTCACCGGTGAGAATCTGGGACAGGTGGCCAGCCAGACCATGCAGGCGCTGGCTGTCAGCGAGGACGTCACCACCATGCCGGTGCTGCGCCCCCTCATCGGCCTTGACAAGGAGGAGATCGTGAAGATCGCCCGGAAGATCGGCACCTTCGACACCTCTATCCTGCCCTACGAGGACTGCTGTACCGTGTTCACCCCCCGCCACCCCAAGACCAAGCCCAGCGTGGAGGAGGCCCGGGAGTATGAGAGCGCGCTGGACGTGGAGGGTCTGTGCCAGCGGGCCATGGCCAACCGGGAGATGATCCGCGTCAAGCCCACATTCTAAGGAGGCGTTTTCCATGCCCCGTACTGCGGAGATCATCGCCGTCGGCAGTGAGCTGCTGACCGGCGGCGTCACCAATACCAACGCCCGGTTCCTGTCGGAGCTGCTGACCGCCGCCGGTGTGGACGTGCTGTATCACACCGCCGTGGGCGACGACGAGAACCGTCTGGAGGCCGCCGTCACCGCCGCTGCGCGGCGGGCGGAGCTGCTGGTGTTCACCGGCGGCCTCGGCCCCACCTACGACGATATGACGAAAACGGCGGTGTGCGCCGCGCTGGACACGCCGCTGGTCTACCACCCGGAGGCGGAGGCGGACATCCGCCGCTATTTCGACACCGTGTTCCACCGGGAGATGCCTGCCTGCAATTTGCAGCAGGCCTATCTGCCGGCGGGCTGCACCGTGTTCCGCAACCCGGTGGGTACCGCCCCCGGCTGCGCCTTTACCGCCTGTGGCGTCACCGCCGTGCTGCTGCCCGGCGTCCCCTCGGAGTGCCGGTATCTGGCGGAGCACTGTCTGCTGCCCTATCTGGAGCAGCGCCACGGACAGGTGATCCGCTCCCACGACCTGCGGATCTTCGGCCTGACGGAGCCGCAGGTGCAGGAGCTTTTAAGCGACCTTCTCCGGCAGGAGGCGGATCTGACCCTGTCGCCCTTCGCCCTGCCCGGCGAGGTGTCGCTGCACCTGTCGGCCCGCGCCGATGACGAAGCGGCCTGCGAAGCCCGGATGGCGCCGGTGCTGGCGGAGGTACGGCGGCGGCTGGGCGGCTATCTCTACGGCGAAGATGTTTCCGGGCTGGAGGAGGCGGTATTCCGCCTCTGCCGGGACAGGCATCTGACCCTCTCCGCCGCCGAGAGCTGTACCGGCGGCCTCATCGCCAAGCGCCTGACGGATGTCCCCGGCGCGTCGCAGGTGTTTCTGGGCGGCGTGGTCAGCTATACCAACGGAGTAAAAAACCATGTGCTGGGGGTACCGGCCTCCCTGCTGGAATCCTGCGGCGCCGTGTCCGCTCCCGTGGCCCGCGCCATGGCCATGGGCGTCCGCGTCCTCACCGGCTCGGATCTGGCCCTGTCCGTCACCGGGCTGGCCGGGCCGGACGGCGACGACCGGGGCAACCCGGTTGGCACCGTGTTTGTCGCCCTGTCCGCACCGGAGGGCGTCTTTGTCCGGCAGCTGGCGCTGGGCGGCGACCGGGAGCGTATCCGCACCCTGTCCGCCCACCACGCCCTCGACCTGCTGCGCCGCTATCTCACCGATCAAATGACAGAAGGAGAATGACCCATGGCTAAGAACAAAGCCCAAGTAAACGTGAACCACTATGCCAATCAGGAGGAAGCCATCCGCAAGGCAAAGGGCAACCCCAACAAAAACGTGCATCACAAGAAGAAAAACAGCAACTACGGCGGCTATACCGCCGGCAACTACATGGCACAGAAGATCATGGACAAGGCCGCCCAGCAGGAGCGGGTACAGCTCCCCACATGGCTGAAGATCTGGCTGGGCGTGGTGTTCGGCGCTCTGCTGGTGGTGCTGGTGCTGCGTCTGGCGGTCTACAAGGACAGCGTCCTGCTCAACAGCCTGTCCTCTCTGCTGCTGGGTCTGGCGTGCCTGTCCCTGTTCTACATCCGCCGCTTCAAGCACACCAAAAAGGACAGCACCCTCTACAAGGCCATTACCGTGCTGCTGACCATCTGCGGCGTGCTCTACACGGTCATGGGTGCGGTGGGACTGCTGATACTGGCCGGTATCCTGTAAAAAAGCGGGTTTTTCAGCAAAATTGCCATTGACAAGGGCAGTTTTTGTGAGTATAGTAGCGTTATCTCAAGGATACACTGTATAACTGCGATGATGGAGACGCGCCCCGCCTCCCTGCCGCGCAAAGAGAGCCGCCATTTGGTGAAAGGCGGACGGGCAGCCGGTCTGGGGTATCACTCCTGAGCATCCGCCTGATGGCTTTTCAGCCGGTAAGCGCGGACGGCGGCGGGCCGTTATCTTCCCGTACCCACGGTTGGTGGGGATGAGTGGTCACAGCTGTGACAACGAGAGTGGTACCGCAGAGGATGCTTTTACGCGCCTTTGTCTCTTAGGAGGCAAAGGCGCTTTTTATTTTGTCATTCAAAAAATCAGATAAAAGGAGACGCAACATGGAGTACAAAAAGACACTGAATATGCCCAAGAGCGGTTTTCCCATGCGGGCGGGCCTGCCCAAGCGCGAGCCGGATATGCTCAAGCACTGGGAGGAGATCGACCTCTACAACGAGCTGCTGAAGAAGAACGAGGGCAAGCCCCTGTTCTCCCTGCACGACGGCCCTCCGTTCTCCAACGGCGCGCTGCACATGGGTCACGCCCTGAACAAGTCCCTGAAGGACTTTATCACCCGTATGTACGCCATGCGGGGCTACTATACCCCCTATATCCCCGGCTGGGACAACCACGGTATGCCCATCGAGTCCGCCATCATCAAGCAGAACAAGCTGAACCACAAGGCCATGAGCGTGGCGGACTTCCGCACCGCCTGCCATGAGTTTGCCGACCACTATATCGACGTCCAGCGCGAGGGCTTCAAGCGCATGGGTGTGGTAGGCGACTGGGAGCATCCCTACAAGACCATGGATCCCGGCTTTGAGGCGCAGGAGGTTCGGGTCTTCGGCAAGATGTACCAGAACGGCCACATCTACAAGGGTCTCAAGCCCGTGTACTGGTGTCCCCACGACGAGACGGCGCTGGCCGAGGCGGAGATCGAGTACAAGGACGATCCCTGCACCACCGTCTATGTCAAGTTCCCCATCCACGACGATCTGGGCAAGCTGTCCCATCTGGATCACAGCAAGCTGTCCTTCGTGATCTGGACCACCACCATCTGGACGCTGCCCGGCAACCTGGCCATCGCCCTGCATCCCGACGAGAGCTACGCGGTGGTGAAGGCCCCCAACGGCGAGCTGTACGTCATGGCCGAGGCGCTGACCGAGAAGGTCATGAAGATCGGCGGCTTCGACAGCTATGAGATCGTGGAGACCCACCCCGGCAGCTTCTTTGAAAATATGCTGGCGGACCACCCCTTCCTGCCCAAGACCTCCCGTCTGGTGCTGGCAGACTACGTCACCATGGATTCCGGTACCGGCTGCGTCCACACCGCGCCCGGCTTCGGCGCCGACGACTATGAGACCTGCCGCCGCTACGGCATGGACATGGTGGTGCCGGTAGACGATCAGGGCAAGCACACCGCCTACGCCGGCAAGTACGAGGGCATGACCACCGACGCGTCTAACCCCGTCATTTTGCAGGATATGAAGGACAACGGCTCCCTGTTTGCCAGCGAGGACATCGTCCACAGCTATCCCCACTGCTGGCGCTGCAAGAATCCCATCATCTTCCGCGCCACCCCCCAGTGGTTCTGCTCTGTGGACTCCTTCAAGGACGACGCCATCGCCGCCTGCGAGGACGTGCGCTGGGTACCCGCATGGGGCAAGGATCGTATGCGCTCCATGATCCTGGAGCGTACCGACTGGTGCATCAGCCGCCAGCGCCGCTGGGGTCTGCCCATCCCCGTGTTCTACTGCAAGGACTGCGGCAAGCCCATCTGCACCGAGGAGAGCATCGAGGCGGTGGCCAGCCTGTTCGAGGAGAAGGGCTCCAACGCATGGTTCGATATGGACGCCGCCGACATCCTGCCCAAGGGCTTCACCTGCCCCCACTGCGGCAAGGCCGCCGGCTTCGAGAAGGAGACCGACACGCTGGACGGCTGGTTCGACTCCGGCTCCACCCATTTCGCCGCCATGGAGCGCGACCAACACTTCTGGCCCGCCACCATGTATATCGAGGGTCTTGACCAGTACCGCGGCTGGTTCCAGTCCTCCCTGCTGGTAGCCGTAGGCGCGCTGGGCCGCGGCGCTCCGTTCAAGGAGTGCGTCACCCACGGCTGGACGGTGGACGGCGAGGGCAAGGCCATGCACAAATCTCTGGGCAACGGCATGGACCCCGCCGAGATCTTCGACAAGTATGGCGCCGACCTGCTGCGTCTGTGGGCAGGCTCCGCCGACTACCACGTGGATGTGCGCTGCTCCGACGAGATCTTCAAGCAGCTGAGCCAGAACTATCTGAAGTTCCGCAACACCTGCAAGTTCTGTCTGGACAATCTGGTGGGCTTCGACGCCGACCATCTGGTGCAGCCCGATGAGATGCTGCCGCTGGATAAGTGGGCTGTCACCCGCCTGAATACCCTGATCGAGAAGGTGTTCGCCGCCTACGACAACTACGAGTTCCACGTGGTATCCCACATGGTCAACGACTTCTGTGTGGTGGATCTCAGCTCCTTCTACTTCGACATCATCAAGGATCGCCTGTACTGCGGCGAGGAAAACAGTCTGGAGCGCCGCAGCGCCCAGTCCGCCGTCTGGATGATCCTGGACGCCATGACCCGCCTGTTCGCCCCCATCCTGGCCTTCACCTGCGACGAGGTGTGGCTGGCCATGCCTCACCGCGCCGGTGACGACGCACGCAACGTCCTGCTCAACCAGATGGTGCAGCCCTACGCCGCCTACGCCCTCAGCGAGGAGGAGATGGGCAAGTGGGCGCGCCTCGCCGCCCTCCGTACCGCCGTCAACGGCGCACTGGAGCAGGCCCGCGCCGACAAGACCATCGGCAAGAGTCTGGAGGCCGAGGTGGATCTGACCGTCACCGCCGAGGACGCCTTCCTGACCGATATGGATGCCGCCGATCTGGCAGACCTGCTCATCGTCTCGCAGGTTCGCGTGGAGGTGGGCGCGGAGCAGGACGTGGCCGTCCGTCCCGCCAACGGTGCCAAGTGCCTGCGCTGCTGGAAGGTGCTGCCCACCGTGGGCAGCGACGCCGGTCACCCCGACCTGTGTCCCCGCTGCGCCGCTGTGGTCAAGAATCTCCCCGTCATCGAATAAGCGTATTAGAAAAGAGAGGACACGCATCGCGTGTCCTCTCTTTTTACGCTTTATGCCTTATTTTCCAGCTTCCGAAGCTGCGCCAGAAACTCCTCCGGCAGCGGACAGTGCAGCTCCACCATCTCGCCGGTGCGGGGGTGGATGAACCGCAGCCCCACCGCGTGGAGACACTGTCCCGTCAGACCCGGCACTGGCTTCTTCGCGCCGTACACCGTGTCCCCCAGAATGGGGTGGCCGATATAGGCCATGTGTACCCGGATCTGATGGGTGCGTCCCGTCTCCAGACGGCACCGCACATGGGTCACCCCCGGATACCGGGCGATGACCTCCCAGTGGGTCACGGCGGGCCGTCCCCCGGCGACCACCGCCATTTTCTTCCGATCCGACGGGTGCCGTCCGATGGGCGCGTCCACCGTGCCGCTGTCCTCCTTCAGGTTGCCCACCACCAGACACTCATACGTCCGCGCCAGCGTGTGGTCGCTGAGCTGGGCGCTGAGCCCCAGATGGGCGGCGTCGTTCTTGGCAGCGATGATGAGACCGCTGGTGTCCCGGTCGATGCGGTGAACGATGCCGGGGCGCTTCTCCCCGCCGATGCCGGACAGCGACGACCCGCAGTGGTGGAGCAGGGCGTTGACCAGCGTACCGTCCGGGTGTCCCGGCGCGGGATGCACCACCATCCCCGCCGGTTTGTTGATCACGATGACGTCCGCGTCCTCGTACACCACGTCCAGCGGGATATCCTGCGCCGTCAGCGCCGTGTCCCGCACCTCCGGCACATCCACCGTCACCGCCTCGCCGCCGGTGATGCGGCAGCTCTTGGCGGCGGGCTTGCCGTCCACGGATACCCGCCCCTCCTCGATGTACCGTGCCGCCTGCGAGCGGGTCAGGCCGTTGGCGCGGGAGGCCACAAAGGCGTCCAGCCGCGTCCCGGCGTCCTCCGCCTCAGCTTTCAGATGCAGCGTCATCCTTCGGCTCCTTCTTGTCGTACTTGTCGTAGAACCACAGGTAGTACACGGCGCCCAGCACCACGCCGATGACCACAAAGCAGTCCGCCAGATTGAAGATGGGGTAGTCGATAAACAGCAGGTCGAACATATCCACCACATACCCCCGGCACACCCGGTCGATGACGTTGCCGATACCGCCGCCCAGAATGAGCACCCCCGCCGTTACGCCCAGCGGATGGCGGACGATCCTTTTCACCAGCAGCCACGCCACCGCCAGCATCAGCACGATGGTGACGATGGCCAACAGCCCGGTCTTGCCGGAAAAGCTGCTCCACGCCGCGCCGGTATTGTGCAGCCGCGTCAGCTGCATCACGCCGGGCAGCAGCGGTGCGGACTGCCCCACCTCCAGATGGGACACCACCCACCACTTCAAAAGCTGGTCGCCCGCCACGCAGGCCGCCAGCGCCACAATATACCACATAGGGCATCCTCCCTGTTTTGGATTCTCCCCCATCATATCCCATTTGCCCGCCGTTTGCAACTTTTATTCCGCGACTTTCTTGTATTGCACGGCGCCGCGTGGTATAATAGAGTATTCAAATATCGCCCCGCATCGACACGGGGCAGGGAGGCCCGACTTGGATAGAAAACAGGTATTGATCCCGGAGGAGCAGACGCTCCGGCAGCGGGATTTTGAACAGAAAATACGGGAGCTGCACGCCCAGCGCGGGAAGAGCGTCCGCGCACTGGTGGACACCTTCGGCTGCCAGCAGAATGTGGCCGACAGCCAGCATATCATGGGTATGCTGGAGGCCATGGGCTGCACCTTCGTCACCGCCCCGGAGGAGGCGGACATCGTGGTGCTGAACACCTGCGCCATCCGCGACCACGCGGAAAAGCGGGTCTACGGCACGCTGGGCGCGCTGACCCATACGAAAAAGGCCAACCCGGAACAGATCATCTGCCTGTGCGGCTGCATGGCCCAGCGCCCGGAGGTGGCGGAGAAGGTACGCCAGTCCTACCGTCACGTGGATCTGGTGTTCGGCCCCCAGGCGCTGTGGAAGTTCCCGGAGCTTTTATATCAGGTCTATACCCGCCGCGGCCGCGTGTTCTCCGTGGAGGACGAGCACGGCTCCATTGCCGAGGGTATGCCGGTGGTGCGGGAGGGCCGCACACGGGCGTGGGTGTCCATCATGTACGGCTGCAACAACTTCTGCTCCTACTGCATCGTCCCCTATGTGCGGGGCCGGGAGCGCAGCCGTGAGCCGGAACGCATCCTCGAGGAGGTGCGCCAGCTGGCTGCCGAGGGGTACAAGGAGATCACCCTGCTGGGACAGAACGTCAACTCCTACGGCAAGGATCTGGATACGCCGTGGGACTTTGCCGACCTTTTAAGCGAGCTGGATAAGATCGAGGGAGACTATCTCCTCCGCTTCATGTCCTCCCAGCCCAAGGACGCCAGCTATAAGCTGTTCGACACCATGGCGCGCTGCAAGCACGTGGCCAAGCAGCTGCACCTGCCGGTGCAGTCCGGCTGCGACCGGGTGCTGCGGGCCATGAACCGGCCCTACGACCGGGCCAAATATCTGGATCTCATCACCTACGCCCGGAAGGTCATGCCCGATTTGGTGCTGACCAGCGATGTGATCATCGGCTTCCCCGGCGAGACGGAGGCCGAGGCCATGGAGACGGTGGCGCTGGTGGAGGAGGTGCGTTTCGACGCCCTGTTCACCTTCATCTTCTCCCCCCGTCCCGGCACCCCCGCCGCCAAGATGGACGACCCCGTACCCCGCGCCGAAAAGCAAAAGTGGTTCGACCGCCTCTGCGACGCCCAGAACAGGATCTCCGAGGAGATCCACGCCGGGTATGTAGGCGACACCCTGCGCTGTCTCATCGACGGCGAGAGCGACGACAGCCGCTGGCCGCTGACAGCCCGCACCGCCGGGGGACGGCTGGTGCATCTGGTGGGTGACCGAGCCGCAATCGGCACCTACCGCGACGTAAAGATCACCGACAGCAACACGTGGGCGCTGTTCGGCCAACTGATTTGAATTTTTCCAAGGAGGTATCCGCATGGCTGAGCTGACCCCCATGATGCGCCAGTACATGGAGATCAAGGAGCAGAATCCCGACTCCATCCTGTTTTTCCGTCTGGGTGACTTCTACGAGATGTTCGGCCCCGACGCCCGCACGGCGTCCCGCGAGCTGGATCTGGCTCTGACCACCCGGGACAAGGACAAGAACAAGTCCTTCGATGAGAAGATCCCCATGTGCGGCATCCCCTACCACGCCTCCGACGCCTATATCGCCCGTCTTATCGCCAAGGGCTACAAGGTGGCCATCTGCGAGCAGACGGAGGATCCCGCCGCCGCCAAGGGGCTGGTGAAGCGGGATATCATCCGCGTCGTCACCCCCGGCACGGTCATCGACGAGTCCTGCCTCAGCGCCGAGCGCAGCAACTATCTGTGCGGCGTGTATCTGGACGATACCGGCGCGGGGCTGTGCGCCTGCGACGTGTCCACCGGCAAGGCGCAGGCCACGGTGTTCACCGGCCCTGACCGGGTCCGCGCCCTGCTCAATGAGCTGGGGCGGTTCGCCCCCGCCGAGGCGGTGATGAACGAAGCGGCCTATTTTGACGAGACGCTGCACCGAACGATGCAGGAGCGCTTTTCCTGCCACATGGAGAAGCTGTCCGCCGCCCGGTTCACCCCGGAGGACGCGGAGAAAAAGGTGCGCACCCAGTTTGGCCAGGAAGCGCTGGAGCGTCTGCCCCGGGACAACATGACGCCGCTGCTGGCGCTGGGCGGTCTGCTGGGGTATCTCTATGAGACGCAAAAGACCGATCTGAGTCACCTCGACCAGCTGACATGGTACCGCACCGGGCAGTACATGGAGCTGGATCTCACCGCCCGCCGCAACCTGGAGTTGACGGAAACGCTGCGGGGCAAGGAAAAGCGCGGCAGCCTGCTGTGGGTGCTGGACAAGACCAAGACCGCCATGGGCGCCCGCAACCTGCGGGCATGGCTCCAGCAGCCGCTGGTGGACGTGGCCGCCATCGACCGCCGGCTCAGTGCCGTGGCGGCACTGGCGGAGCACACCGTAGCCCGGGAGGAGCTGACACTGGCTCTCAGCGGCATCGCCGATATGGAGCGGCTCATCGGCCGGGTGGTCTACGGCTCTGCCGGCGGGCGGGATCTGGTGTCCCTCCGCGCCTCCATGGCGCGGCTGCCCGCCGTCAAGGCGCAGCTGGCCGCCTTCCCCTCCGGTGCGCTGCACCAGTTGGATCAGCAGCTGGAGGATCTCAACGATCTGGCCGCCCTGATCGGGCAGACGCTGGTGGACGAGCCGCCGTTCTCCGTCCGGGAGGGCGAGATGATCCGGGACGGCTTCGACCCGGAGGTAGATCGTCTGCGGAGCATCCTCCACGGCGGCAAGAGCTTTCTGGCGCAGATGGAGGCGGAGGAGAAGGAAAAAACCGGTATCCGCACCCTGAAGATCGGCTACAACAAGGTATTCGGCTACTACATCGAGGTATCCAACTCCTTTAAGGAGCAGGTACCTGACCACTATATCCGCAAGCAGACACTGGTCAACGGCGAGCGCTACATCACCCAGGAGCTGAAGGATCTGGAGCACGACGTCCTCACCGCCAAGGATCGGGACGCCGCGCTGGAATACGAGCTGTTCTCCGCCCTGCGCGCCAAGCTGGCGGAGTCCGTCACCCGCGTGCAGCTGGCCGCGTCCCTTATCGCCCAGCTGGATACGCTTTGCTCCTTTGCCGCTGTGGCGGTGAAGAACAACTACTGCCGCCCCTGCGTGGACGAGTCCGGCGTCATCGAAATTCAGGCCGGACGGCATCCGGTGGTGGAAAAGATGCGCTCCGACGCCCTGTTCGTCCCCAACGACACCCTGATGGGCGCCAAGGAGGATCGGGTCAGCATCATCACCGGCCCCAACATGGCCGGTAAGTCCACCTATATGCGGCAGGTGGCGCTGATCGTGCTGATGGCGCAGGTGGGCAGCTTTGTCCCCGCCCACGACGCCCACATCGGCGTGGTGGACCGCATCTTCACCCGCATCGGCGCCAGCGACGATCTGTCCGCCGGACAGTCCACCTTTATGGTGGAGATGACGGAGGTGTCCGACATCCTCCGCACCGCCACCAAGAACAGCCTGCTGATCCTGGACGAGATCGGCCGCGGCACCTCTACCTTCGATGGGATGTCCATCGCCCGGGCGGTGCTGGAGCACTGCGCCGAAAGGCTGAAGGCCAAGACGCTGTTCGCCACCCACTACCACGAGCTGACGGCGCTGGAGCAGACGCTGCCCAACGTCCGCAACTACAATATCGCGGTCCGCGCCCGGGGCGAGGACATCATCTTCCTGCGCAAGATCATCCCCGGCGGCGCCGACCGCAGCTACGGCATTGAGGTGGCCAAGCTGGCGGGGCTGCCCGACAGCGTCCTCAAGCGCGCCCGCGCCATTCTGGAGGAGCTGGAAAGCCAGTCCGGCCGTCCCGCCCCCGTCGCCGCGCCGGACGACCAGCTGTCCCTGACCGCCATGGCCGAGAGCGAGGTGGCGGAGCTGCTGCGCCGGACGCAGGTGGACTCCCTCAGCCCGCTGGAGGCGCTGAACCTTCTGTACGACCTGAAAAAACGACTGGGGAACGGATGACAATCCCCGGTATGCTGTTTTACGAAACCGAACTGCCCTTGAAAGGAGGCTTTTCCCATGCCCCAGATCCAACAGCTCCCGCCTCATCTGGCCGATCTGATCGCCGCCGGTGAGGTGGTGGAGCGTCCCGCCTCCGTGTGCAAGGAGCTTCTGGAAAACGCGCTGGACGCCGGTGCCTCCGCCATCTCCACCGAGCTGGAGCGAGGCGGCCTGACCTATATCCGCATCACGGACAACGGCTGCGGCATCGCGCCGGAGCAGCTGCCCACCGCCTTCCTGCGCCACGCCACCAGCAAGCTGCGCCGCCCGGAGGATCTGGCCGCCATTGGCACGCTGGGCTTCCGGGGTGAGGCGCTGGCCGCCATCGCCGCCGTGTCCCGGGTGGACATCTTCTCCCGGCAGACCGGCGCGGACTGCGGCGCTATGCTCCATCTGGAGGGCGGCGTGCCGGAGGCTGTCACCGAGGCGGGTTGTCCCGACGGCACCACTGTCTGCATCCGCGACCTGTTTTACAACACCCCCGCCCGGATGAAATTCATGAAGAAGGACACCGCCGAGGGCGCTGCCGCCGCCGGTGTAGTGACCCATCTGGCGCTGAGCCATCCTGACGTATCCTTCAAGCTGCTGCGGGACGGGCAGGAGATCCTGCACACCCCCGGCGACGGACAGCTGCTGTCCGCCATCTACGCGGCGCTGGGCCGTGATTTTGCCAACAGCCTGCTGCCCGTGAGCGGCAGCGGCGGCGCGGTGCGGGTGGAGGGCTTTATCACCAAGCCGCTGGCCGGTCACGGCACCCGCGGCCGCCAGCTGTTCTTCGTCAACGGCCGGTTCGTCAAGAGCCAGCTTCTGGCCGCCGCCGTGGAGGAGGCCTACCGCAACCGGCTGCTGAAGGGCCGGTTCCCCGGCTGCGTCCTCCACATTACGCTGCCGGTGAACGAGGTGGACGTCAACGTCCACCCCGCCAAGACCGTGGTGAAATTCCTGTCCGACAAGACTGTGTTTGACGCGGTACACTATACCGTCAAGGACGCACTGGACCGGGAGGGGCAGTCCGCGCCTGCGGAGAAAAAGCCCTTCTACCAGACCATGACGGCCCGGGAGTTCCGGGAGACGGCTCCCGCCCCGCAGGGCGTGAAGCTGCCCTTTGTCAGCGGCAGGCCCGTCGGCTCCGCCGGAGCCGACCGTCCCACCGTCAACCGTTTTGCGCCCGCCGCGCCGACGGTGCAGACGCCACGCGAAACGGTACAGCCCGCCGCTGCGCCGCAGGGTGACGTATGGCAGGTGCAGGACGCCGCACCGGAGGCCGGGAAAGCCTTCACCGTCCCCAGCGGGCGGGAGGGCGTTGTCTACCGCATCACGCCGCCGGACGCACCGGAGGATAGCCCCGCCCGCGAGCGGGCTGCCGCTGAAACGGAGACGGAACCCGCCGCCGCGATGCCGGAGGCGGCAGGCGCAGACGATACGACCCTTTCCGCGCCGGAGGCCGCTCCCGCCCAGCAGGAGCTGGAGATGCCGGAGACGGCGGACAGCGGTGAGACGCCGTGGCGCATCGCCGGTGAGGTGCTGAAGACCTACATCATCTGTGAGGACGGGGAGCAGAATGTATGGCTCATTGACAAGCACGCCGCCCACGAGCGCATCCGCTTTGACGCGCTGAAGGCGGATCCGGTGCCGCCTATGGCCCAGCAGCTGCTGACCCCCGCCGCCGTGACGCTAACCGCTGAGGAGTACGGCGCGGTGCTGGAGTCGCTGGACGTGCTGGCGGGCTACGGCTTTCTGTGCGAGGATTTCGGGGACGGCGCCGTGCTGGTGCGGGAGATCCCCGACTACATACGGGCGGAGGACGCCGCCGCCACGCTGGAGGAGCTGGCGCGGAAGCTGCTTTTGCAGCGGGCCGACCCCGCCGGTGCGCGGGACGAGCTGCTGCACACCATGGCGTGCAAATCCGCCATCAAAGCGGGTATGACCACCGACGCCGCCGAGCTGGCGGCGCTGGTGCGGCAGGTGCAGTCCGGCGCCGTCCGGTACTGCCCCCACGGCAGACCCGTGGCGGTGCAGCTGCGGAAATACGAGGTGGAGAAGATGTTCAAGCGGGCGTGACCCCTTGACGCACAGGAGGTGAAGCAATGGCGCAGCGGGTGGTCTGCGTGGTAGGCCCTACCGCGTCGGGCAAGACAAAAATGGGCGTGGCGCTGGCCAAGCGCTTCAACGGTGAGGTGGTGTCCGTGGACTCCATGCAGATCTACCGGGGCATGGCCATCGGCACCGCCGCTCCCACCACCGAGGAGATGGAGGGCATTCCCCACCACATGATCGGCGTGGCCGACCCGGCGGAGAGCTGGTCGGTGTCCCGCTTCACCCAGGAGGCCGACCGGTGCATACAGGATATCCTCTGCCGGGGAAAACTGCCCATTCTGGTGGGCGGCACCGGCCTGTATCTGGATGCGCTGATACGGGGCAATACCTTTGCCGCCGGACAGCAGGGCGGCGCGGTGCGCCGGGAATTGCAGGCGCGGCTGGCGCAGGAGGGTGCGGCGGCGCTGCTGGCGGAGCTGGCGGCGGTCGACCCGGAGACGGCGGCGCGGCTGCACCTCCGGGATGAAAAGCGCATCCTCCGGGCGCTGGAGGTCTACCGGGAGACGGGCGAGACCATCAGCGAGCATGACCGGAAAAGCCGGGAGACGCCTGACCGCTACGACGCCCTGTACATTGGACTGAGCTTCCGTGACCGGCAGGATCTGCGCGAGCGCATCGACCGACGGGTGGACGTCATGGTGGAGCAGGGACTTCTGGATGAGGTACAGGCGCTGCTGGGCAGCGGTCTGCCTCGGGACGCCACGGCCCTGCAGGCCATCGGCTTCAAGCAGTTTCTGGCGGTGGCCGACGGGACGGCCGCCGTGACCGATGCCGTGGAGGAGGTCAAGCTCCGCTCCCGGCAGTACGCCAAGCGGCAGCTGACATGGCTGCGGCGCAACCCGGATATCCACTGGATCCTGTGGGAAAAAGAGCCTGATTTTCCGCAGGCTCTCCAAAATGCGACAGAATTCCTCACCGCCGCCGGCGTATGCTGAGAGCGGCGGACGGAGGACAGGCCTATCGTCCGCACACAGACATAAAGGAGCAGACGATATGCAAAAGACAAACAATCTTCAGGAGATCTTCCTCACCCGCGCCCGGAAGCAGAGCATTCCCGTGACCATCTTTCTGGTCAACGGCTTTCAGCTGCGGGGCGTCATCGCCGGCTTTGACTGCTTTGTGGTCATTCTGGACTCCGAGGGAAAGCAGCAGGTCATCTACAAGCACGCCATCTCCACCATTGCGCCGCTGCGGCCGGTGGAGCTGCGGGAGGACGAGACGCCGGAGGCGTAAGCCTCCGGGCGCGCAGGACGGACATAGAACGCAAAGGAACACACCATGAAAAAGACATCCCCTCTCATGAAAATACTGCCCATCGCCGTGCTGGCGGCGGTGCTGGTCTATTTCGCCATGCAGCTGTACAACTACCTGTCTGACCCGGTGAACACCACGCTGGTGGTGGCGGGACAGGCGGAGGACACCATCGCCCTCAACGGCTGGCTGCTGCGGGACGAGGAGGTGCTGCCCGCCCAGAACGGCACCCTCAGCCGGGTGCGGCAGGAGGGCGAGCGGGTCGGCGTGGGGCAGGTGCTGGCCCGGGTCTACGCCAATGACGGCGCTTTGCAGACCGTCAGCCAGATCGAGACGCTGGAGCTGCAGCTCCAGCAGCTTCAGTTCGCCCTGACGTCCTACCTGAACCCGGACGCGGCGCTGAAGCTGGATACCTCCATCACCGGCGATATCCTGACGCTGCGGCAGTCGCTGACCGGCGGCGACTACACCGCCGCGGAGGGCGATATCGCCCCGCTGAAGGCCGCTGTGCTCAAGCGGGACCACTCTTACGCCTCGCAGGAGGAGATCCAGACGGAGATCAAGTCGGTGGAGGGGCAGATCAAGTCGCTGGAAGCCTCCCTCTCCGGCACCACCGTCACCGCCCGCGCGTCGGGAACATATTCCGCCGTCTGCGACGGGTACGAGACGGTGCTGACCAAGGCGTTTCTGGAGGACGTGACGCCGGGAAAGCTGGCGCGGCTCCGCCCCGTTGACGAGCAGAGCAACATGGGCAAGCTCATCTACGGCGACACATGGTACTATGTGGTGACGCTGCCGGAGGAGCAGGCGAGCTATCTCAAGTCCCAAGGTGCCGTGACACTGCGGTTTGCCAAGGGCTTTGACCAGAACATCCGGATGCAGGTGGTATCCGTGTCCGCGCCGGAGGACGGTCAGGCGGCGGTGACGCTGTCCTGCCGGAAGTATCTGGCGCAGACCACGCTGCTGCGGCATCAGGCGGCGGACGTGATCCTGCGCACCTACGAGGGGCTGCGGGTGCCGTCCAACGCCCTGCGGGTCAGCGAGGAGGGCGTCACCGGCGTCTACTGCGTAGACGGCAGCACCGCCGCCTTCCGCCCTGTGACCGTGCTGTATCAGGGACAGGGGTACGCGCTGGTGCGCGCCGCCGACGGGGCGTCCGACACCCAGACGCTGCGGGTCGGCGATGAGGTCATCGCCACGGCCGGTGCGCTCAGCGATGGAAAGGGCATACGATAACGGACGACGATCCGGTCAGAAATACAAAGAGGAGGAACTTCTCATGTCTATTGCGGAGAATATTGCGGCGGTACGCCGCGAGATCGACGAGGCAGCCCGGGAAACCGGCCGCACCGGTGGGGACATCACGCTGGTGGGCGCCAGCAAGATGAACGACGACGACGCCTGTCAGGAGGCCATCCGCGGCGGCATCGACGCGCTGGGTGAAAACCGCGTGCAGGAGATGACCGCCAAGCTGGCGGAAAACGGCTACGACGGCGCACCGCTGCACTTTATCGGCCATTTGCAGCGCAACAAGGTCAAGCAGGTGGTGGGCAAGGCCGCCCTCATCCAGTCCGTCGGCTCTCTGGAGCTGCTGGAGGAGATCGAAAAGCAGGCGGACAAGCTGGGGATCGTGCAGGATATCCTGCTGGAGGTGAACATCGGCGGCGAGGCTGCCAAGAGCGGCTTTGCGCCGGAGGCGGTGGCTGAGGCCGCCTCCCACGCCAAGGAGCTGGCCCATGTGCGGGTGCGGGGTCTGATGACCATCCCCCCTGCCAGCGCCACGCAGGCGGAAAATATGGTATATTTTCAAAAAGTACACGCGCTATATGTTGACATAAATCAAAAAATGTACGATAATAAATTAGATTATCTATCCATGGGCATGAGCGGCGACTTCGCCGATGCCATCCGCGCGGGCAGCAACATGGTCCGCGTGGGTACTGCCATTTTTGGCGCCAGAGACTATACAAAATAACGCGGGAGGTATTTTTCGATGGGCTTCATGGACGAACTGAAAAAGATCATTCATCCCTACGATGACGAGGATTACGATTACGAGGACGATTTTGAGGAGCCTTCCAGAGACTCCCGTTCTCCCTTCGATGACCGCAAGGAGGATCGCCGCAGCGAGGAGCGGCGCGCCGATGACCGCCACAACAAGGTGGTGAACATCCACGCCACCACCCAGCTGAAGGTGGTGCTGGTGAAGCCGGAGCGCTTCGAGAACGCCTCCGAGATCGCCGATCACCTGAAGGAGAAGCGGACGGTGGTGCTGAATCTGGAGTCCACCAACAAGGACGTGGCGCGGCGGCTCATCGACTTCCTGTCCGGCGTGGCCTATGCCGGCGAGGGGAAGATCAAGAAGGTGGCCGCCAACACCTACATCATCACACCGTACTCTGTGGACATTATGGGCGACCTCATTGACGAGCTGGAAAACAACGGACTGTACCTGTAAGTACGGCGGATAAAGAAAGGGATCGGAGGGTTCATCCATGTTTACACCGCAGGAAGTTTCTGAGAAGGTATTCCCCAAGGCGTCGTTCGGCGGCGGCTACAGCATGAGTGTTGTGGACGAGTTTCTGGACGCGCTGACGGAGGATTATTCCACACTGTTTAAGGAAAACGTCACGCTGAAGGCCAAGCTGAAGGTACTGGCGGAGAAGGTGGAGGAGTATCGCTCCACCGAGGATGCCATGCGTCAGACGCTGCTGACCGCTCAGAAGATGGCCGCCAAGCTGGTACAGGAGGCGCAGTCCGAAAAGGACACGATGCTGGCGGAGGCCAGAGCGGAGGCGGCGCAGGAGGTGGCGCGGCTGGCCGATGAAACAAAGGCCGCCGAGCAGAAGCTGGCCATGGCGCAGGAGAAGCTGGCGGACTTCATCCGCCGCAGCGACGAGCTGTGTCAGGCGCAGTCCGCCTTTTTGCAGACGCTGCCGGAGCTGGAGCTTGTCCCGGCACAGCCGGCGGCGGATGCCGCGCCCTCCGACGCGGTGGTCAGCGGCATCGAGCAGGATATCCTGACCCAGTACGAGACGCAGGCGCCGCAGCAGGAGGCAGCGGACGGGGAGCATGACGCCAAGCTCCCGCCGGTGGACGGCAGCGCCGCCCCCAACGAATTTGCCTTTGATCTGGGCGAGCTGAAGTTCGGCCGGAACTACGGCGGCAAGGAATAACCCGAAACCATCGAAAAGGCGGCCTCCCGGCCGCCTTTTTTCAAAGCGTGCGCCCCGCCGCCCCAGACAGGAAAAACAAGGAGGAGAGCAGAGATGACGGAGAAGCCTATCATTGCGCTGCTGTACGATTTTGACAAGACGCTGTGTACCACCGACATGGAGGATTACGCCTTTATCCCGGCGCTGGGCTACACCCCGGCGGAGTTCTGGAGCAAGGCCAACACCTTCGGCCGGGACAACCGGATGGACGGCCTGCTGGCCTATATGTACACCATGATCGAGGAGTGCCGCGCACAGGGTAAACGGCTGGACCGGGAGCTTCTGGTGCGCTGCGGCCACAACATCGAGCTGTTTCCCGGCGTGCGGGAGTGGTTTCGCCGCATCAACCAATTCGGCGAGACGCAGGGCGTGTCCATTGAGCACTATGTGATCTCCTCCGGCCTGCGGGAGATCATCGAGGGCAGCGGTATCGCCCACGAGTTCCGGGAGATATACGCCTGCGAGTTTTTCTACAACGCGGAGGGGCTGGCTACATGGCCCAAGCTGGACGTCAACTTCACCAACAAGACCCAGTTCGTCTACCGCATCAACAAGGGCGTACTGGACGTGTCCGACGATAAGACGCTGAACGACTCCATGCCCGACGACAGCAAGCGCATCCCCTTCACCAACATGATCTACGTGGGCGACGGACTCTCCGACGTGCCGTGCATGAAGATGATGCGGGCCTACGGCGGGCAGGCCATTGCCGTGTACCAGTCCGGCAACCGCGCCGGTGTGGAGGATCTGCTGAGCAAGGGGCGGGTGGACTTCATCTTCCCCGCCGACTACCGGGAGGGCCGCGGACTGGACAACACGGTGAAGAACATCATCCGCAAAATGGCCATCAGCGATGCGCTGGCCGCCGAAAATGTCCAGCAGCTCCAGATGATCGGACGGGGCGACCTGCCGGAGCAGGTGGGCCTGTTCGAGTGAAACAGGCAACAGACCAGAAAAGCGTCCGCGCACACCGTGCGCGGGCGCTTTCTTGTCCTATGCAAACAGGTGGATGCCATCCACCGAGCGCAGGTGCGCTTTCAGGTCGTCCAGCAGCAGCTCCGCCGCCTCTCACGAAGCGACAGGGTCGGACACCCATGGTGTCCGACCCTGCCTTTGTTTTCTCACTGCATAACCTGCCGGATCACGCGGATAAACCGCGCCCGGTCATAGATCACCGGCACGGGGTAGGTGGGGTTGGCCTCCTTGGCCGCCCACGCCGCCATCTGCGGCAGATCTTCCTCCCGGATGCAGCTAAAGCCGGCGGGAATGCCCAGCCGGGCGTTCATGGCGAAGATCGCGTCGATAAAGGCGTTGGCCCTGTCCGCCTCGCTGTCACCGGACAGCCCCACCAGCTCTGCCAGACGTGCCAGCCGCCGGTGCGCCGCCGCGCCGTAGTCCCGCAGAACCACGGGCAGCAGCACTGCATTGGCAAGGCCGTGACCCACGCCGTACAGACCTCCCAGCGTGTGGGCGATGGCGTGGACGTTGCCCACGCCGGCGCGGGTGAAGGCCACGCCTGCCTGATAGGAGGCGGTGAGCAGCGCCTGCCGCGCCCCCACGTCGTCGCCGTGGGCGCAGGCGTGCTCCAGCGTGCGGAAGATGGTGACCACCGCCTCCTCCGCCATGGCATCCGTTTGATGGGTGCGGTAAAACCTGCCAATATATGCCTCCACCGCGTGGGTCAGGGCGTCCATGCCGGTCTCGGCGGTGGTGTGGGGCGGCAGGGACACGGTGAGCAGCGGATCCAGCACGGCGCAGCGGGGGATCAGGCACAGGTCGTTGATGGCATACTTGTGGTGATCCGCGCCGGTGACCACGGCGGCGATGGTGGTCTCCGAGCCGGTACCGGCGGTGGTTGGTACAGCGATAAAGGGCGGGATGGCGCGGCGCACCTTCAAGAGACCCGCCAGCTGCTCCGGCGCCTTGCCGGGGCGTACCACCAGCGCCGCGGCGGCCTTGGCGGTGTCCATGGGACTGCCGCCGCCCACCGCCACCAGACTGTCACAGTGCGCCTGCCGATACAGGGCGGCCGCCGCCTCCACGGTGGACACCGGCGGGTTGGGTTGTATGTCGGAGAACAGGGTATAGCCCTCCAGCCGGGACAGCATCTGCTGAAAGGCGGGGTCGGCGCACTGGCGGCGGCTGGCCACCACCAGCGGGCGGCGGGCGCCGTACCGGGTCAGCCGGGCGGGGATGTCCGCCAGACTGCCGGGACCGGTGATCGTCTCCGGCTGACGCCACGGCAGCAGCCGTGCGCCCAGACCGAACACACACTGATAGGCGCGGTATCCAACATGGCGTAAATTCACGAAAAAGCCTCCTTTTATCGCTCTCCTTGCCCCGGAGCAGCGGCGCTCCCACAAGAAAAAGGGGGCGGCTGCACCGCCCCCTTGGGATCGTATATCGATTACTCCGCCGTCTCGATCAGGCCGTAGCCGCCGTTATTGCGGTGGTACACCACGCAGATGGCGCTGTCCTCAATGCGGCGGAACACATAGAACGAGTGGCCCAGCAGGTTCATCTGCAAAATGGCCTCGTCGGTGCTCATGGGCTTGACGGCAAAGCGCTTGGTGCGGATGATGTCGAAGTCGTTGTCCTCCACTACGTCGAACTCAGCAGGAACGGAGGAGACCAGTGCGTCGGGCCGCAGGTTCTTGGCCAGCCGCGTCTTGTTCTTGCGGATACGGCGGTCGATGAAGCTGACAGCCTCGTCAATGGCGCCGCGCATATCGCCGTCGGGATCCTCCGTCTCCGCACGGAACAACGTGCCGTTGGTGCTGCGGATGGTCAGCTCCACCACACAGCGGTTCTTCTTCTCCACGGCAAAGGTCACAAAGGCGTCTGCCTCCTCCGGAAAATACTTGTCCAGCTTACTGATCTTCTTTTCCGCGTATTCCTTGATGGAGTCGTTGAGGGAGATCTTCTTGCAGGCGAATGTGAACTTCATAATACTTGCTCCTTTCGTCAGTGCGGTAAACACAGGGTAGGGTCGGGGAGCGGGTTCCCTTTATCCTTGTGTGCATTATAGCAAATCGCAATACGTTTGAAAAGCACTTTTGAGAGAATTTGTGAAAACTTCATAAAGAGTTTATCATTCAGACACATTCGACAGGCTGCCCTAAAAGTCGCGGTAAACCGGCAAAACCTCCTATTTACACGGGGACAGGCGTGCTGTATGATGATAGAGGAAGCTTTCCAATATCCCACCCGCTTGGGCCGCTCTGCTTGCAGGGCGGCCCCTTTTTTTGTGAAAAAGAGAGACGGCGCATCGCCGTCCCTCCTGTTTCAGGTATCCAATTTTTCGGAAAGCGCCTTGTCCAGCCGCACCGCGCCGTAGAGATTTTTGGCCGAGCAGCCCGCCCGTCCGCCACCGGCACAGGCGCAGGCGCAGGCACAGGCACAGCTGCTGGCGCAGGCGCAGTGTCCGCCGCCGCCGAAGCCGCCGCCGCCAGACCCACCGCCGCGGCTGCCGCCGCCGAAGCCGCTGCTACTGCTGCGGGGCGGGCGGGGCCGTTTCTTGGTGCCAACGCTGCCGGGACGGGGCTTGCCGTCCCGTCCGGCGGGGTACCAGAGGTGGTTGACGAACACATACCGCGTGCCGAAGCCGCCGGCGTAGCCGCCAGCTATCTCCCGAATGATCCGCACCACCACCCAAACGATAAAGATGGTGATGATCAGCGTCAGGAACAGGGCGGCCATGCCTATGTCCTCGTCCTCGTCGTACCAGTCGTCATAGTCATTGTCGGGCTGGCTGCCGATGCTGTTCTCCGGGGACAGCACGGTGGGCCAGTCGGTGTAGCGCACCTTCACGTTCATCTTGTAGCCGTAGGACTGGTCGGAGGCGGTGATGGTCAATCCATCCGCCACCGTCACGCTGTCCGCGCCGGAAACTGTCCCCTCGGTGAAGTCGCCGGTCAGACCGGCGGGGTCGTGCCACGTCAGGGTCATGGCCCCCATCTTGGCCTCGTCGAACCATCCGGGGGTGTAATCGTAGAGCACCGCGCCGCCGTCCAGCCCGTACATATACTCCTGCACCCAGCGATAGGAGAACGTAAACGTCTCGTTTTTCTTGTAGGCGCGGTCCAGATAGATGTACATATAGCGGTTGTCGAAGGACAGGCGCTCGATGTTGTCGGTCAGGGCGGTCTTCTCCCGGATGGAGCCGTTGGGGATGCCGACCTTCAGCTCCTGCCCGTAGGGCAGCTCCTCCAGCGCCGTCCACGTCAGGGAGACGGTGATGGTCAGGCTGCCGTCGTCGGTGTTGGGCAGCACGTCCACGTCGTAGCGGTCGATGTAGTCGTAATCTGCCCATGCAATGGCGGTGCAGCACAGCGCCGCCAGCACCGTCAGCAGCAGGATATGCAGCTTCTTCAGCATCGCGCCCCCTCCTCCCTGTTGCCGCCTTGCAGCTGGCAAATATGGTCCATTTTGGCACTCTCCGCCCGGATGGCGGCGCAGCGTTCGCTGTTCCAGACGGACGCCCAGTCGTCGGTGAGCATATTGCCCAGCGGGGCGCTGCTCAGCCAGCTCTGACAGGGGATGATGCTGCCGTCCGGCGCCAGCGCCATGTTGCTCAGGCAGGCGCCGCAGCTGGGGATCAGGTGCAGTCCCAGTGCGCGCAGCGTCTCCTCCGGCAGCCAGCCGGGGCTGGTGAAATCCAGCTCCATGCCCAGCTCCTCCACCACGGCCGCCGCCTCTTGCAGCACCTGTGTCAGCGCCTGCTCCGTCAGACGGGTGGCGCGGCTCTCCGCGCCCTCGGCGCTGCCGGAGGGGATCAGGCCGGAGCAGGTGGCGTACCGCACACCCAGAGACGCGGCAAAGCGCAGCGTGGCGGCATAGTCCGTGTTCAGGCTGCACAGCGGCGTGTTCACGGAGACGATCAGCCCCGCTGCCACGGCGTTTCGGATGCCCTGCACCGTCTTTTCAAAGCCGTCGGCGCCCACCAGCGCGTTGTGGATGGCCGGGTCAGCGCTGTACAGGGTGACCTGCACGCTGTCCAGGCTTGCGCCGTACAGCTTGGCGCACAGCTCCGGCGTCAATAGCTGGCCGTTGGTGTTCAGCCGGGTGACGAACCACTGGGCGGCGTCCACCAGCTCCACCAGATCGGCGCGGAGGGTGGGCTCGCCGCCGGTAAACGTGACCTGCGGGATATTGGCGCTTCGCAGGCGGCGGAGGATGTCCAGCCACTGCTGGGTGGACAGCTCCGGCGCGTCCGCCAGCGACTGCCCCGCAGCGTAGCAGTGCAGGCACTTCTGGTTGCAGTGCCACGCGCCGTCCTTGCGCATGGCGCTGAGCATCAGATCCATGCGGTGGGGCGCCGTCATCTCGGCGGCATAGTCGCCCAGCGACAGAACGCCCACCTCCGCCTCCGGCTCCTGTCCCCGGGCGATGGCCACCAGCGAGGTGAGCATCAGGGACAGATCCTCCGCCAGCTCGGTCTTTTTGGTGAACGGATAGGTCTTGTGTGTCTCCGCCACGGCGGCGTCCGCCATAGCGCGCCAGTCGGACTCGCTGATCTCCAGCCCGGCAAAGGGCTCCAGCCTGTCCATAAAGTTGGCCAGCAGAATGGCCCACGACAGGTTCAGCGGTACCAGCTTGTCGCCGTTGAGCAGCAGCAGAAACGGCGCGTCCGGCGCGTCCTCCCGCGGGGGGATCATGTGGATGCGGACAGCGCCGCGTCCCTTGGGGTCTAATGTAATGTGCCGCACGCAGCGCAGGTGCTTCCGGCGATATCGCTGCTCCAGAAAAGTGGGCATAGGCAAGCCTCCCTTCCATGCATTCAGATGCGTAGAGTATACCACAGGCATCGGCGGATGGCAACAAAAACGCCCCGCCTTCCGGCGGGGCAGCGTGCGCTCTGGTCAGTCGTTGACGTCGTAGAAGATACGCTCGCCATCCTCGGCCAGACCCAGCAGGTCGCGGGCCAGCGCCTTGATGAACTCCGGGTCGTCCTTCTTGCTCAGATCAGAGCGGAGCGCCTCGTTGGCCTGTGCTTTCTCCTGCATCTGCTGGGTGAGGGCCGCCTCCTGCGCCCGCACATCCTTCAGCCGCCCGTAGACGTTGATGATCTCCACGCCCACCACCACGATGAGCACGCTCAGCACCAGCAGCAGGACAGCGCTGGGCTTTTTTTTGCGGGCCTTTTTCTGCGCCATGTCTGTCCTCCCCCTTTCGCGGCCCTTTTGACCGCATTCGTACCTTTATTGTAGCGCAGGCGCGGCGAAAAGGAAAGTGTTTTTTCAGGAAAATGGCGGCTTTTTTCAGCCACCGGACGGCGATCACCGCCGGACAGCACAGCAGACGGCAGAACTGCACCGCCGCGTCCAGCCAGAAATTCCACAGCGGACGCAGCAGCGGCGGCAGCGTCAGCCCGTACAGCACCGCGCCCAGCGCCACGCCGGTGAGCATATACAGCCGCAGCTCCCCCTCCCCGATGCGCAGGGTGAACCACAGCAGCAAAAGCCCCAGCACGGTGATATACAGACCGTCGGCAAGGCCGGTGAGACGCCGGTCACGGCGGCGGCGAAGCCGCACGGCGCGCAGCAGGTCATAGACCATGGCGGAGGCTGCGCCCAGCAGCGCCGCCGTCAGGTAGGCGGTCAGCTGTTGGGAGACATGATTTTCCATATCAGCCGAACAGCCGGGACAGGAACGACCCCTGCCGCACCTCCGTGTCCTCGTAGGTCACGGCGTCGATGCGGCCGTCCACCTGCATCTCGCCGCCGTCCAGCGACAGCTTGCCGATATGCAGCTCCTCCCCGGTGATGATGAGCGTGCCGGCGCTGGTGGTGGTGACGATGCAGCTCTCGTCAAAGCGCACCACATCCTCCACGCCGGAGATGCTCAGCTTCTCCCGCCCCTCGATCTGGAGGCGGTGATAGGCGGCGGCGCCGCCGTCGGTCATGTCGTAAGGCATAAAAAAGCGCTCCCTCCCACAGAGTTTTCACTCCATCGTATGAGGGAACGCCCGGTATTATGACAGTTTGTCCGGCTGAGGCGCGGCCTCGCGGTACATGGCGGCCGCCGCGTCCTTGCCCACGTTCTCCGTGACGCTCAGCACCTCCACCGTCAGGGTGTTCTGGCCGAAGCGGATGGAGATGACATCGCCCACCTTCACATCGTAGGATGCGCGCTGCACCCGACCATTGACGGTGACGCGCTCGTTGTCGCAGGCCTCGTTGGCCACGGTGCGGCGCTTGATGAGGCGGGACACCTTCAGATATTTGTCAAGACGCATAGGATTCCTCCTTAAAACGGTAAAGGAGCCGGTGTGGTCACACCGGCTCCCGTGAAAGCAAAATTACTCCGCGACGGCGTCCTTCAGAGCCTTGCCGGCCTTGAAAGCGGGTACCTTGGCGGCGGGGATCTCCACGGTCTCCTTGGTACGGGGGTTCAGACCGGTACGGGCGGCGCGCTTCTTGGTCTCGAAGGAGCCAAAGCCCACCAGCTGCACCTTCTCCTCGGCCTTCAGCGTCTCGGTGATGGTCAGCAGCGTCGCATTAACGGCGGCCTCGGTGTCCTTCTTGGACAGGCCGGTCTTCTCCGCCACAGTGGCGATCAGTTCGGTTTTATTCATGATACTTCCTCCCAAAAATTCATTTGTTGACGCCGTTCCCCTCCGGGCGGCGTATCTCAAAACGATCGAGATCGCATTAAGAACGTTTTGCTTCGTTCCACAGGGCGGTCATCTCCTCCAGCGACAGCTGGGAGACCTCCCTCCCCTGTGCCGCCGCACCGTTCTCCACGGCACGAAAGCGGCGGATAAATTTTTCGCAGGTGCCGTTGACCGCGTCCTCCGGGTCGCAGGCGCAGAACCGCCCCACCTTTACGGCGGCGAACAGCACATCGCCCAGCTCCTCCGGCACGTCGCCGTCTTCCTCCACGGCGCGGCGCAGCTCGGCCACTTCCTCCTCCAGCTTGTCCAGCGCGCCCTGTACATCCGGCCACTCGAAGCCGGCGGACGCCGCCTTGTTCTGGAGCTTTTCAGCCCGCCAAAGACCCGGCAGGCTCCGCGCCACACTGTCCATGCTGTCGGCCACGGTCTTCTGACCCTTTTCCTGCCGCTTCAGCTTGTCCCAACTGACAAGCACCGACTCGGGCGAGTCCTCGCGCTGGCTGCCGAACACATGGGGGTGGCGGAACAGCAGCTTCTTCACCACGCCGTCGCACACGTCGTCTATGGTGAAGCGTCCCGCATCGGACTCGATGTCCGCGTGGAACACCACCTGCATCAGCACGTCGCCCAGCTCCTCCTTGAGAAGCACGGGGTCGTCGTTGTCGATGGCCTCGGCGGCCTCGTAGGCCTCCTCCAGCAAGCCGCGCCGGATGGGCTGGTGGGTCTGCGCCTTGTCCCAGGGGCAGCCGTCCTCCGAGCGGAGCAGGCGGATGATCTCCAGCAGATCCTCGTAGCCATACTGCGGTTTCCTAACAAAATTTATCATACTTATGCTCCTATTGCAAGAGGTTTTCGCTTTGCCAACCCCAAAAGTTCAGCGCAAATGCAGTATTTCCGCGATTTTCTCTCCCTTGGGCAGGCCAATAACGTCAGCCCGCGTCACCGCGCCCAGCGCCAGCGCCAATATGCCGTAGACCACGGCGGCGATAAGGATGGCGGGCAGCACCGCCCAGCGCTCCGGCAGGCAGCGCACCAGCACGCCGTAGGACGAGCGGGCGGCCAGCGCCATCACCGCCGTGATGAGCAGCGGCTTGGCAAACAGGTGGAGGTAGGCAGGGCGCTCCGGCACACAGCGGGCGATGGCGATGAGGTTCAGCACCACGATCAGGGCGTAGCAGTACAGCGTGCTGACCGGCGCGCCCCGGACGTTGGTGGCGGGGTCGCCCACCATCAGGTAGTTGGTGACGATCTTCAGGACGCCGCCGCACAACAGGGTAAAGACGGGGATGTACTCCTTGCCGTAGGCCTGCAAAACACCGTTGGTGGCCACCATCAGGCACACGAAGATACAGGCAAGGCCCAGAAAGGTCAGGTGGTAGGCGGCGGCCTCGGCGGTATCCGGCACCGCCGGGTACAGCAGGTGCAGGATGGGCCCGGCCAGCACGGACAGCCCCGCCCCGGCGGGCAGGGCGACGAGGGTAGTCAGCTTCAGGGCAGCGGCGGTACTGCGTCCCGCGGCGGCGCGGTCGCCCCGGGCCAGCGCGTCGGCGATATCCGGCACCAGACTGACGGTGACGGGGTAGATAAAGGACGGCGGCAGGACGAACAGCGTCATACCGAAGGTGTACTCGCCGTACAGGGCGCTGGCGGCGGCCTCCGTATATCCCAGCGTGTTCTGGAGGGTGGACATGACCAGCGCCTGATCCAGCAGGGTGATGAGGCTCATGCCCGCCGCTCCCAGCGTGATGGGGATCCCGGCGGTCAGCAGCTCACGGAGGATCTCGCGCCGCGCAGGCGGCCGGTCGAAGGCGGCGACGCGCTCCCGCCGGCGCAGGAGAAACACCGCCAGCACCGTCAGCGACAGCAGGGAGCCGGCGGTAACGCCGGCAATGGCCCCGGCGGCGCACAGTGAGGCGTCCGCGCCCCGGCGCAGCAGCAGCAGGCACAGGGCAAGGCCGATGACCAGCTTTCCGGCGGACTCCGTCATCTGGCTGACGGCGGTGGGCGTCATGTCGCCCAAGCCCTGCGTATACCCCCGGATGGCGGAGGTCAGGCAGACGAACAGCACCGCCGGGCCGAGGACCCGGATGGCGGGCGCGGCCAGCGAGTCGTGGAGCAGGCCGCTGAGCACCTGTGGAAACAGGCACATAACGGCGCTGCACACCGCGCCGATGACGGCCAGCAGCGCCAGCGCCGTCTGGAAAATGCGGCGCTGGGCGTTGCGTCTGCCCTGCGCCGCTGCGCGGGATACCAGCCGGGACAGCGCCAGCGGCAGTCCTGCCGTGGACAGCACCAGCAGCAGATTGTAGATGTTATAGGCGGCGTAGAAGTGGGCCATGCCCTCCTTGTCCAGCAGGTTGCCCAGTGGGATCTTGTAGAGGGCGCCCAGCACCTTGGTCACCGCCACGGCAAAGGCCAGCACAGCGGCGCCGCTGATAAAGTTGTGCCGTCGCTGTGCCATGCCGCACCTCCCGCTTACTTCTGCATATTCTCGTGGAACCGGCGGAACGTCTCCAGATCCTGCCGGATCTTCTCCGGACGGGCGATGTACTCCGTGGGGAACTTGGGGTGGAACACCCGCTCGATCCGGTCGCGCACCGGGTCTACCATCTTCGTGGAGCCGCCTGCGCCCAGAGACAGGATGCTGTGCAGCTCCTCCATGATGTAGATATTATACAGTCCCTCCGCGCCGGATATGCACCAGCCCACGTTCTCAAAGCTGCCGGACATATACTTCTGGCGGTAGAGGTAGTAGGGGGTGAATCCGGCGGTGCGCAGGGCGTCGTTGGCGTAGTCCAGCATGGCGGACACGTCCTGCGCCGATGGGATGGGCAGGCCCTCCAGCAGGATGCGGCTGCCCTTCTTCAGGCTGAGGGTGTGGACGGTGATGTTGTCCGCACCGAAGGTCAGGCACTTGTCCAGCGTGCGGCGAAAGCCCTCCGGCGTGTCGGCGGGCAGTCCGGCGATGAGATCCATATTCACATGGGGGAACCCCATAGAGGTGGCCAGCGCCATGGTCGCCTCGATGTCCGCCGCCGTGTGCTTGCGTCCGATAGCCCGCAGCACCTCGTCCTCCATGGACTGGGGGTTGACGCTGATGCGGTCGGCGCCGTGATCCAGCAGCACCTGCAGCTTCTCCCGTGTGATGGTGTCAGGGCGGCCCGCCTCGATGCAGTATTCCGCGCAGCCCGTCAAGTCAAAGCTCTTGTTCAGGTGGGTCAGCAGGTGATCCATCTGCTGTGCCGACAGAGTGGTGGGCGTGCCGCCGCCCATGTAGAAGGACTTGACGGACAGCCCCGTCTCCGCCACCATGCGGGCGGCGGCGGTGATCTCCTGCTCCAGCGCCGCCAGATACGGCTCCATCAGGCCGAAGGACTTCTCCACCGACGCGGACACGAAGCTGCAATAGGCGCAGCGGGTGGGGCAGAACGGGATGCCCACATAGAGGGATATCTCGTTGGGACGCAGACCGCGCTTGGCGGTCAAGCCCGCCTGCGCCGTCTCGATGGCCAGACGGCGGCGCTCCGGCGAGACGAAGTAGGTGTCCCGCAGGACGCGGTCTGTCTCCCGCTCCGTCTTGCCCTGCTCCAGCATGGCGCGGGCCAGCTTGCCCGGCCGGATGCCGGTGAGCGCGCCCCAGCTGGGGGTGATGCCGGTGATGTCCCGCGCCGCCTTGAAGAACGACAGCTTCAGGGCGCGCTGACGCAGACGCTCCCGCTCGTACTCGTCGGGGGCGTCCGTAAGAACGGCGCGGGAGACGCCCCGCGCCGTTTTGCCGTGATAGTGAAGGGTGGTGACGCCGGTGGCGTAGCGCTTTCCCTCCGTCAGGGAGACAAGGGCGCAGTCGTCGTCCTCCGGCGTGATGGGCTCATAGACAGGGCGCTCCTCGGGGAAGAATGCCAGCAGGCTCTGCTCGATGGCGTAGCGGTCGTCGTGGCCGCGGAATTCCAGCTTCATCGTGCCGCTCCTTGCCGCATATAGGGATTGACGCGGCGCTCATAGTCCAGCGTAGTCTCCCGATCGTGGCCGGGCAGCACCCGCAGGTTTCCCTCCAGTGCTGCCAGACGACCCAGCGACGCCAGCATCTTCCGGTAGTCGCCGCCGGGGAAGTCGCACCGGCCGCAGGAGCAGCGGAACAGGGTGTCGCCGGCGAACAGCACGCCCTGCCCCTCCACCAGCAGGCAGACGGAGCCCTCGGAGTGGCCCGGCGTCTCCAGCACCCGGAGGGTCAGCCCGCCCAGCGGCAGGGTATCGCCCTCCTTATAGTAGCGCTGGTTCTCCGGCCCCACCTTGCGGAACAGCAGCTCGCCGCGCTCCGTGTCCGCGGCGTCCTTCTCGTGGATATATACCGGCACGTCCGGGTGCTTCTCCAGCAGCGGCCGGACGGCGGAGGTGTGGTCGAAGTGGCCGTGGGTCAGCAGGATATATTGCAGGGTACAGCCGCTCTGCGCCACCATGCGCTCCACCTGCGGCGCGTCGTCGCCGGGGTCGATGAGCGCGCAGACCTTTGCCGTCTCGTCGCACAGCAGGTAGCAGTTGGTCATGATGGGCCCCACCTGTAGAGATGTGATCTTCATCGCGCTCTCCTTTCTCACAGCTGGTCGGTGTCCACCACCAGCGTCAGCGGGCCGTCGTTCAGGCTCTCCACCTGCATGTAGGCACCGAACTCGCCGGTCTCGGTGTGGAAGCCCTTGCTGCGGCACTCCTGCACGAACTTTTCATACAGAGGGATGGCCACCTCGGGCCGGGCGGCAGCCAGGAATTCCGGGCGGCGGCCCTTCTTGCAGTTGCCGTACAGCGTGAACTGGGAGATGATGAGCAACTCGCCCTTCACCTCGTCCAGACCGCGGTTCATCTTGCCGTTCTCGTCCTCAAAAATGCGAAGCCCGGTGAGCTTGTCCGCCAGCTTGACGGCCTGCGCCTCGGTGTCCTCGTGGGTCACGCCCAGCAGGATGAGGAAGCCCTCTCCGATCTGGCCGTGTACCTTGCCGTCGATGGTGACGGATGCGTGCTTCACGCGGGTCAATACTGCTCTCATGACATATCGCTCCTTTTTCTGGTTTAACCGGCGGGGCGGGTGACCCGCATGACGCCGGAGATCTGCTCGATCCTCCGCATGACCGTTTGCAGCTGCTGGCTGTCGGACACGTCCGTGTCCAGCGTGATGAGGGCAAAACCGTCCGGCGTGCTGCGGGCGTTCAGGGAGGAGACATGGGTCTTGGTGCTGGACAGTACCGTGGAGATGTCCACGATCAGGTTCAGGCGATCCTTGGCCACCACCTCCAGCGTGGTGCGGTAGCTCTCGCGGGTGTTGCTGCCCCACGACACATTGATCCAGCGTCCCGCCTCCTCCGGCTTGCGGCGGGCGGGGTCGGCGTTGGGGCAGTCCGCCCGGTGGACGGAGATGCCGTAGCCCCGGGTGATGAAGCCCACGATCTTGTCGCCGGGTACAGGGGTGCAGCACTTGGAGAACTTCACAAGGCAGTTGGTCAAACCCTCCACCACGATGCCCTGCTCCCCCTTGGGGCGCTGGGGTACGGCGGGACGGGCCTGCTGGGGCTGGTCAGCCACCGGTACCTCCGCCTGCCGCTCCGCCTGATGCTGGTGGAGAATGCGCTGGATATCCTCCCGCAGACGGCCCATGACCTTCAGGGCGGTCACGCCGCCGTAGCCGATGGCGGCGTACATATCGTCCAGACTGTTGTAGCACAGCTTCTTCAAAACGCTGGGGAGATTCTCCTCGCTGGTCAGCTCCTTCAGGGTGACGCCGGTGCGCTTCAGCTCCGCCTCGAAGCTCTGGCGGCCGTTGACGATGTTCTCGTCCCGCTTCTCCCGCTTGAACCACTGGCGGATCTTGCTGCGGGCATTGCTGGAGCGGGCGATCTTCACCCAGTCGCGGCTGGGGCCGTGGGCGGAGTTGCTGGTCATGACCTCCACCACGTCGCCGTTGCGCAGGTGGTAGTCGAACTGGACGATGCGGCCGTTGACCTTGGCGCCGGTCATGTGGTTGCCCACGGCGGAGTGGATGGTATAGGCAAAGTCGATGGGCGTGGCGCCGGCGGGCAGGTTGATCACGTCACCCTGCGGCGTGAACACGAACACCTCGTCGGCGAACATATCCACCTTCAGGGAGTGGATAAAGTCCTCGGCGTCGGCGCCCTCCTGATTCTCCAGCAGGCGGCGCACCCACTCGTAGCTGCGCTCGTCGCCGGCGCCCTGCCCGTTCTGCTTGTACTTCCAGTGGGCGGCCACGCCGTACTCGGCGATCTCGTGCATCTCCTTGGTGCGGATCTGCACCTCGAAGGGGATGCCGCTCTCGCCCACCACCGTGGTGTGCAGGCTCTGGTACATATTGGGCTTGGGTGTGCCGATATAGTCCTTGAAGCGGCCCAGAATGGGCTTGTACAGGTCGTGGATCAGACCCAGCACGTTGTAGCAGTCCGCCACCGTGTCCACGATGACCCGGAAGGCGAACAGATCGAACACGTCGTCCAGCGACTTGTTCTGGGTGTACATCTTGCGGTAGATGGAGTAGGGGTGCTTCATGCGGGCCTGCACCGTGGCGTCGATGCCGGCCTCCCGCAGGCGGGAGGTGATCTGGTCATGGACGGAGGACATGAAGCCGTCGTACTCCGCCGCCTTCTCGTCCAGCGCCTCGATGATCTCCCGGTAGCCAACGGGGTCCAGATATTTCAGGGACAGATCCTCCAGCTCCCACTTCATGCGCTGCATACCCAGACGGTGGGCGATGGGGGCGTAGATCTCCATGGTCTCAAAGGATTTCTGCTTCTGCTTCTCCGGCGTCTGATACTCCATGGTGCGCATATTGTGGAGTCGGTCGGAGATCTTGATGAGGATGACCCGGATATCCTTGGCCATGGCCATCAGCATCTTGCGGAGGTTCTCCATCTGCTCCTCCTCCTTGGAGGTGTAGTGGACACGGGTCAGCTTGCTGACGCCCTCCACCAGATCCGCCACGGTGGGAGAGAACAGCTTGCTGATCTCCTCGTGGGTGGCGTCGGTATCCTCGATGGTGTCGTGGAGCAGCGCCGCCACAATGGACTCGGTGTCCAGATGCAGCTCCTCCGCCACGATCTGCGCCACCGCCAGCGGATGGGTCACAAAGGGCGAGCCGTCCTTCCGGTTCTGCCCGGCGTGGTGGGCGGCGGCATACTCGTAGGCGGCGTGGATCTGGTCGAACCCGGCGGACGGGTTGTAGGACTTGACGGTTTCAACAAGATGGTCGTACATTTCCTGCGGCGTCATTGTCCAACGCCCCCTTTCTCGGTGATCTCATGGAGCCACAGCAGGCAGGGCGATTGCCCCAGCACCACCTTCAGGCCCCGGTGCAGCCGGATGGTCACATCGTCCCCCTGCCGCTCCAGCGTCAAAAGTCCCCGTTCGGCAAAGACGGACAGGCACAGGGCCGCCCGGGGGAACGGCTCTGTCTTTCCCAGCTCCGCCGCCAGCGCACGCAGCAGCGGCAGGTAGCCGGTGGTGAGGCCGCCGTCGGGGACGGTGCGCTCCAAAAACCGCCACGCGGCGGCGAATTGATCCCGTGTGGGCAGCAGCCGCCGGGCATCCCGGACAGGCATGGGCTGCCGCGCCGTGCAGCGATCCGCCAGTGTCAGAGACTCCTGCTCCCGGCCGCTGGCGCACAGGGACGGCCGCAGATCCACCATCTGGAGCTGCACCGTCCGGCTGCCCCGGAACTCGTTGACCTGTAAATAGAAGGCGGCGTCCACCCGGTCGCCCACGCGGCAGCCGCAGTCCTCCGCCACGGTGGAGAAGAAGATGCCGTCAAACTGGGCGCTGCCCTTGCCCAGGCGCAGCTTGAGATGCCGGTTCTGGCCTACGTTCTGGGTGCGCAGCAGCGTGGCGCCCAGCAGGCAGAACACCGGCCGGGCGTTGCCGCTGCCGTAGGGCTCCAGCGCGGACAGGGCGTCCAGCTCCTCCAGCGTCACGGCGGAGGGGTGCGTGATGGCCACGTCCACGTCCAGCACGGACACGGGGGCCTCGCCGCCCCGGAAGCTGCGGGCGTAGTCGTTCATCCGCTCGCGGAAGGCGGGGATGTTCGACTCGTCAATGGTAAAGCCGGCCGCCAGCTCGTGGCCGCCGAAGCCCAGCAGCAGATCCTTGCAGTTTTCCAGCGCCGCAAAGAGGTTGAAGCCGCCCCAGCTGCGGCAGGAACCCTTGCCGGTGGTGCCGTTGAGGTGGATCATAAAGCTGGGACGGGAATATTTCTCGGAGAGGCGGCTGGCCACGATGCCCACCACGCCCTGATGCCAGCGGCTGCTCTCCAGCACCAGCGCGCTCCGCTCCCGTTCGGGCATATGGGCGATCATCTCCTCCGCCTGAGAGTAGATGGTCTGCTCCACGTTCTGCCGCTCCCGGTTCAGGGCGCACAGCTCCCGCGCCATGCGATCCGCCTCCTCCGGGTCGGTGCAGAGCAGGAGATCCGCCGCCTTGTCGGCGGCGCCCATGCGGCCCGCCGCGTTGATGCGGGGCGCCAGCACAAAGCCGATCTGGACGGAGGTGATCTCCCGGCCGGTAAGACCCGCCTCCTTCAAAAGCGCCTGTAAGCCGATGAAATCGGAGTGCTCGATCACGGCAAGTCCGCGGGACACGATGGTGCGGTTCTCGCCGGACATCTGCATCACATCCGCCACGGTGCCGATGGCCGCCAGCGTACAGTAGCGGGCGAACAGCGCCTCCTCCCGGTCGGGGCCGCCCAGCGCCAGCGCCAGCTTCAGCGCCACGCCGCAGCCCGCCAGATGCTTGAAGGGGTAGGGGCAGTCGGGCCGGTGGGGATCCACCACCGCCACGGCGCGGGGCAGTGTCTCCTTGCACTCGTGGTGGTCGGTGATGACCACGTCCATGCCCAGGGAGTTGGCGAAGTCCACCTCCTCCACGCCGGTGATGCCGCAGTCCACCGTGATGAGAAGCCGTGCGCCCCTGCGGTACAGCCCCTCAATGGCGTCGCAGCTCAGGCCGTAGCCGTCCTCGATGCGGCGGGGGATATAGTGCAGCACGTCGGCGCCCCGACTCTGGAGGTAGTCCACCAGAATACAGGTGGCGGTGATGCCGTCCACGTCGTAGTCGCCGAACACGGCGATCTTCTCCCCGTCCGCCAGCGCCTGCTGCACGCGGGCCGCGGCCTTGTCCATATCCGCCATCAGGAACGGGCTGTACGTCAAACGCTGCTCCTGCTCCAGAAAGGCGGCGGCCTCCTCCTCCGTTGCGATGCCACGGGAGGCCAGCACCGCCGACACAAGGCAGGGATACCCCGCCGCGGTCAGCCGGGCCGCCGCCTCGGGATGGGGCGGGGCAATGTGCCATTTTTGGAATTTCACGGTGGGTCACCTCCCTCCTGCCGGCGGCAAGGACTATGCCGCCAGAATAATAATCGTGATAATTCTTTATTATAGCAAATGCGGCGGAAAAGGTAAAGAGCAAAATGCGCGTCCCGCCCAGCTTGCAGGCGGCGGCAAGCAGGTTGCATTTGTCGAAAGGATGGGGTACAATGGATCATATAATCCAGACAGAATCGAGGATATGCCTATGCGTCCTGACGGAACGAGAGTAAAAAATCTGCCGCCCATCGTGGCGGCGATCCCCTATATCATGCCCAAGCGCTACGACGCCCAGAACAGCATCACTGAGAACATCGACGAGGAGGTCCTCAAGGCCTACATCCGCGAGAAGCGGCGCAGCGGCATCCGCATCAACCACATGGCGGTCATCATCGCCGCCTACTACAAGGCGGTGCAGACCAACCCCAAGCTGAACTACTTTGTGATGAACAGCCGCATCTACAAGCGCAACCACTTCTGCGTGTCCTTCGTCATCCTGAAGAAGCTGGCGGACGGCTCGCCGGATGAGACGACGCTGAAGATCTTTCTGGAGCCGCAGGACACGGTGTTCACCATCCAGCAGAAGATCGCCGATGCCGTCGACGCCAACAGCCGGACGGAGCAGAAAAACAGCACCGACAAATTTGCCCGGTTCATGTTCTCCGTTCCGGGGCTGCCCAAATTCGTGGTGTGGCTGGCGTACCATCTGGACAAGCACGGTCTGCTGCCCCGGAAGATCATCGACCTCAGCCCCTTCCACACCAGTATGTTCATCACCAATCTGGCATCCATCAAGACCAGCTACATCCACCACCACTGCTATGAATTCGGCACCACCAGCGTGTTCGTGTGCATGGGCAGGCCGGTACCCAACTATATGAGCGGCGACCTGCACAAGAAGATGATGCCGCTGGGTATCGTCATGGACGAGCGCATCTGCACCGGCTACGAGTACGCCTCATTTTGCAGCGACTTCCGCAAGTACATCCGCCAGCCGGAGCTGCTGGAGATGCCCTTTGACGGCAGCGCCGCGCCGGAGACGGCAGCGGGCGAGACAACGGAGACGCCTGTCTCCGTGTAACGCGACAATTTCATAGCTGCAAAAACACAGGGACGGCGCTTTCGCGCCGTCCCTGTGTGCGGTTGGGGGGGATATTGTGAGGATGGTATTTCTTAGAAGAACAGACCCCAAGCCAGGAAGCCCAGGCAGGCCACCACGCCGGTGAACAGCAGGACGATCACCAGATAGCCCATGATGTCGCGGGCAGACAGCTTGGCGATACCCAGAGCAGGCAACGCCCAGAACGGCTGGATCATGTTGGTCCACTGGTCGCCCCAGGCGATGGCCATGGCGGTACGACCGGCCTCGATACCCATCTCCGCGCCGCCGGGCATCATGATGGGACCCTGCACGGCCCACTGGCCGCCGCCGGAGGGGACGAAGAAGTTGACGATACCGGCTGCCAGGAAGGACAGCATGGGGAACGTCACGTTGTTGGAGATGCTTACGAAGAACTCGGAGATAACGCCTGCCAGAGACACGCCCTGGTCGTTGGCAGCCACCATCATGCCCATGATACCGGCATAGAACGGGAACTGCAGCAGGATACCGGCGGCGCCGGCAGCGGCTTCGCCGATGGCGTCCACATAGCGGCGCAGGTCGCCGTGGAGCAGCAGGCCCAGGAACAGGAAGATCATGTTCACGATGTTCAGACCCAGCGTAAAGCCGTTCTGCACGAAGTAGTACACGATGTAGATGAAGCCAAAGACCACGGTGATGAGCCACAGGCTCTTGGAGTGCTCCAGCTTCTCAGCGGGGGTATCCAGCTTGTACTCCTTCTCCGCCTCGTCCACCAGCAGAGCCGGGTCGACGGTGACGGTGCGGTCCTTGTCGGGGTGCATGGCATAGTTCACCAGAGGCATCACCAGCAGGATGGCACCGCACATGATGAGGTTCATGGGATGGAACACGGTGGCGGTGATGGGTGCCTGATAGGTCACCTCACCGAAGGCCTTGCCGGCCACCAGATCCAGAGGGATGGAGCCGGACAGACCGGCGTGCCAGATCACGAAGCCGGAGTAGGCGGAGGCGATCAGCAGCGGGTAGTCCACGGTGGGCACGCGGCGCACGACCTCCTTGGCCAGCAGCGCGCCGATGACGAGACCGAAGCCCCAGTTCAGCCAGCAGCAGATGGTGGACACGAAGGTGGTGACCAGAATGGCCTGCTTCTCATCGTGGCACAGGCCGGCCACCGCGCGCAGCGCCTTCTTGCAGGGCTTGGCGGAGGCCATGGCGGAGCCGAATACCAGCACCAGAGCCATCTGCATGGAGAACGCCAGCAGATTCCAGAAGCCGCCCTTCTGATCGCCCCACTTGGCGATGATGTCGATGGGGCCCATGCCGGTGGCGCACATGGCACCGACAAACACCACGAGGGTCAGGATGATGGCGAACAGGAATGCATCCGGCAGCCACCGGTTGACGACGCGCACGCAGCCATTGGTGAATTTCTTGAACACAACGTCACTCTCCTTAACATACACATTTTTTCTGCGGATACCGGTCCGGCCTTCCCGCCGGAGCTTCCGATATACCGTATGAAAACAGTTTACTACGTTAAGAAATTAACTGCAACCCCTAAAACGGATTTTGTTAAATTTTTAATGAACTCCCATCTGTAAGAAGTCTACGTTATGCCAAAAATTGTGTAGAACGTACAAAAAAATTCAGGGAGGCAACGTCTCCGTTGTCTCCCTGTTTTTCGCTTGCGTACATTATTGCCACGAATTGTCCGTCCCGCCGAAGGGATCGTTGGGGCGGAAGGTATCGTCATGGGGCGGCGTGTTTCGCCAGCCGATACCTTTGATGGCCTTGATCTGCTGGAAAAAGCCGATGTCGGTCTGGGCGCGGTAGGGCTGGATCCAGATGGAGAGGATGCCCAGCGTCAGGCCGCAGAGGATCTGCCAGCCGATAAAGCTCAGGTCCAGCACGAAAAGCTGCCACTTGAAGCCGGCGGTCTGGGCCTTGCTCATGTTGATGGCGTCCATCACGCCCATTTCCGGGTTCTCACACAGGTTGTAGACAGCGAAGCGGTAGCGGTAGGCGGCGATGATACCGGGAACCACGAACAGCATACTCCACAGGAACACGAAGATGTAGCGGACCAGCGCCAGCAAAATCAGTTTTCCGGCGAAGGAGAAGCCGTCGAACAGCGCGAGATAGGGCATCTCCTCGCCGCGGCGGATACCCAGATGGTACAGGTAATAGCCGGCGCCCAACAGCACACTCAGCAGCGCCACGATCACCGAGACGAAGGTGACCAGCAGCGGCGGAAAGGCACGGTGCAGGATCAGGAACGACAGATCCACACCGGTGGTGTAATATATATTGTATACCAGTTCTTCGTTCAGAGAGACGAAATCCGACAGGCCGTTGAGCAGCCACGAGATGGCCAGAAACAGCAGGGTGAACCCGTAGGCGGAGACGCGGGCGCACTTGACGATGTCCTTCGCCTCTCTCTTCAGGGAAATACGGTCAAGCAGCATAGTGCCGCCCTCCTTTCTGCGCGGGGTCTATATACATTTCTTCCCCGGCGCGGCAATATTCTATCACAGTGCCGGAGAAAACACAAGTGCCGCTCCCATGGGCAAAAGCGGCGAAATTCGACAGATATGGGTATTTTGGGCGGACACGGGGACGGCGCCGGCGACAAAAACGCCAAAAAAACCGGGAGAAATGCGCCGGAGGGCTGGACAAGTGAAAAGATTTGTTGTAATATCTGAACAGTATGCGGTGGCATAGCGCCACCCGGTAGTTAAGATGAGGTGAAAGACAATGGCACAAGCTTTCTTTGGCGGCGTTCATCCCAACGACATGAAGGCCGCGACCAATGAAAAGGCCATCGAACAGCTGGCAGCGCCGGCTGAGGTGGTCATTCCCATGTCTATGCACATCGGTGCACCTTGCAAGCCTATCGTTGCGGTGGGCGACAAGGTAAAAATTGGACAGAGGATCGGCGAACCCGGCGGATTTGTTTCCGCACCCATCCACGCCTCCGTATCCGGTACGGTCAAGGCCGTGGAGCCCCGCCCCTTCAACATGGGCGGCAAGATGATGTCCGTGGTCATCGAAAACGACTTCCAGAACGAAGTGTCCGAGGAAGTCAAGCCCGTGGCAGACCCCGACAGCCTGACCCCTGAGCAGCTGGTGGAGATCGTCAAGAACGCCGGCATCGTCGGCCAGGGCGGCGCAACGTTCCCCACCCATGTGAAGATCAGCTCCGGTCTGGGCAAGGTGGACTACGTGATCATCAACGCCGCTGAGTGCGAGCCGTACATCACCGGCGACCACCGCACCTGTCTGGAGCGTCCCGAGCAGGTCATCAAGGGCGCGACCCTGCTGGCCAAGTGCTTCGGCGTGGACAAGGTGTACATCGGCATCGAGGCCAACAAGCAGAACGCGGCCGACGTGCTGAACAAGACCATCGCCGAGCTGAGCGCTCCCGTGGTGGTGGAGGTCCTGCATACCCGCTATCCCCAGGGCGCTGAAAAGCAGCTGGTCCAGGCCGTCTCCGGCCGTCAGGTACCCAGCGGCAAGCTGCCCGCCGACGCAGGCTGCTGCATCTTCAACCTGAACACCACCTGCGCCATCTATCGCGCGGTGTACACCGGTATGCCCGTGGTGAGCAAGATCGTCACCGTGTCCGGCTCCGGCGTCATCGACCCCAAGAACATCGAGTGCCCCATCGGCACCCCCATCACCAAGCTCTTCGACGCCTGCGGCGGCCTGAAGGAGGAGACCTACAAGCTCATCATGGGCGGCCCGATGATGGGTCTGGCCCAGTACGACGTGGACGTCACCGTCGGTAAGGGTACCGGCGCGATGCTGGCCTTCGCCGACAAGGAGGAGCAGTACGTCGAGGATCCCCAGTGCATCCGCTGCGGCAAGTGCGTAGGCGTCTGCCCCATCCGTCTGGAGCCGGTGTTCATGTACAAGTATCTGATGAAGGGCGACGTGGATACCTGGCAGAACGTGCTGCACGGCATGGACTGCATCGAGTGCGGCGCCTGCACCTACACCTGCCCCGCACGCCTGCCCCTGACCCATGCGTTCCGTCTGGGCAAGCAGCAGGTCAACAACGCAAGAATGGCCGCCAAGGCCAAGGCGGAGGCCGAGGCAAAGGCCGCTGCCGAAAAGAAGGAGGCGTAAACCATGACTGATTACAAGAATCTCAAGCTGATCGCGTCCTCCTCCCCCCACATCCGCTCCAACGAGGATACCCGCTCCATTATGCTGGACGTGATCATCGCGCTGCTGCCGGCTCTGGCCTGGAGCGTCTACTGCTTCGGCTGGAAGGCGCTGCTGCTGACCGCCGTGTCCGTGGTATCCTGCGTGTTCTGGGAGTGGGCGTACCGCAAGCTCATGAAGAAGTCCAACATGGTCGGCGACCTGTCCGCAGTTGTCACCGGTATCCTGCTGAGCTTCGTCTGCCCCGTTGACCTGCCCTGGTGGGCCGTCATCATCGGCGCATTCTTCTCCATCGTTGTGGTCAAGCAGCTCTACGGCGGCATCGGCTGCAACTTCCTGAACCCCGCGCTGGCGGGCCGTGCTTTCCTGCTGGCCAGCTATGCCACCGCCATGACCACTTGGGCGATCCCCCGGATTCGTCCCGACGTCACCTCCGCCGCTACCCCCCTGCAGATCATGAAGGAGGGCACTGTGGAGGCGTTCACCACCCTGACCAGCAACTACTCCGTCAGCGATATGTTCCTGGGCAAGATCGGCGGCTCTCTGGGTGAGGTCTCCTCCCTGTGCCTGCTGGTGGGCGGCGTGTTCCTGCTGATCCGCAAGGTCATCTCCTGGCACACCCCCGTGGCCTACATCGGCACCGTGGCTATCCTGACCCTGATCGCGGCGCCTGCCGGTATCAGCGGTGTGGACTATATGCTGTACAACGTGTTCGGCGGCGGTCTGATGCTGGGCGCCATCTTCATGGCCACCGACTATGCCACCTCCCCCGTCACCAAGCCCGGCCAGCTGATCTTCGGCATCGGCTGCGGTCTGCTGACCTGCTTCATCCGCCGCTTCGGCTCCTATCCCGAGGGCGTTTGCTATTCCATCCTGATCATGAACTGCACCACCTGGCTGCTGGATAAGTACATCCGTCCCACCATCTACGGTGCTGTGAAGAAAGAGAAGAAAGAAAAGAAGGAGGCGACTAAGTAATGAAGATCTCCGGTAAGTTTATTCTCAAGGTCGCCGGTACCCTGACCGTCATCTCTCTGGTCGTGGCCGCCCTGCTGGGTCTGGTCGACAGCGTGACCCGTGACAAGATCGCAGCCATCGAGGCTGAAAACACCCGCATCGCCATGAGCGCCGTCGCCCCCGAGGGCAGCGAGTTCGGCGACAAGATGGAGATCACCGACGCCCTCGCCGCCGCCGCTTCCGCACAGGGCGGCAAGCTGGTGGAGCTGTATCCCATGACCAACGGCGGCGCTGACGCCGGCTACGTCATGAAGATCTCCGCCTCCGGCTCTCAGGGCTCCATCGTCATGATGGTCGGCGTGGACGCCGACAAGGCCATCACCGGTATCTCCGTGGTCAGCCACTCTGAGACGTCCGGCATCGGCACCAAGGTCGTGGGCAACGAGCCCAACGCCGCCGGCGAGCCCGTTCTGGATCAGTTCATCGGCATGAGCGGCTCCGGCTCTCTGGTGGTGGGCAAGAACATCACCGCCGTCTCCGGCGCCACCGTCTCCACCAAGGGCATCAACATGGGCGCAAATGCGGCTCTGGCTGTTGCCGAACTGCTGGGCTAAGAAAGGAGGAGCTGCAACATGAATTTCGGTAAGCAACTGAAAGAGGGTCTGATCACACAGAACCCCGTGCTGGTTCAGGTGCTGGGTATGTGCTCCACCATGGCCATCACCACGTCGTTCTTCAACGGCCTGGGCATGGGCGTCAGCGTGCTGATCATCCTGACCCTGTCCAACATCTTTATCTCCCTGCTGCGTAAGATCATCCCCAACGAGGTGCGTATCGCCTGCTACATCGTGGTCATCGCCGGCTTCGTGACCTGCGTCGACCTGCTGCTGAAGGCCTTCGTCCCCGCTCTGTCCAACTCTCTGGGCGTGTTTATCCCCCTGATCGTCGTGAACTGCATCATCCTGGGCCGTGCCGAGGGCTTTGCCTCTAAGAACGGCGTGGGCGCCTCCGCGGTGGACGGCGTCTGCCAGGGCATCGGCTATACGCTGGTTCTGATCGTGATGTGCGTGTTCCGTGAGTTCTTCGGCTCCGGTAAGTTCGGCGGCGGTCTGCTGGGCGGCGGCGCTCTGGGCAGCGCACCCGGCATCACCATCTTCCCCGAGGAGTTCGGCATCAAGGTCCTGACTCTGCCTGTGGGCGGCTTCCTGACCCTGGGCTGCCTCATCGCACTGATGCAGTGGGCTCTGGCCAAGAGTGCTAAGAAAAAGGAGGCCAAGTAAGTCATGACTGTCACTACACTGCTCGCCATCTCTCTTGGCGCAATTCTGACCAATAACTTTATCTTCGCGCAGTTCCTGGGCATCTGCCCCTTCCTGGGCGTGTCCAAGAAGATCGACACCGCCGTGGGCATGGGCGCCGCCGTGACCTTCGTCATGGGTCTGGCCTCCGCCGTCTGCTTCGGCGTCAACAAGATCCTCATCGCCTTCGATCTGGGCTTCATGCAGACGGTGGCCTACATTCTGGTCATCGCCGCGCTGGTGCAGTTCGTGGAAATGTTCCTGAAGAAGAACATCCCCACCCTGTACACCGCGCTGGGCGTGTACCTGCCCCTGATCACCACCAACTGCGCCGTGCTGGGCGTCGCTCTGCTGAACACCCAGAATGAGTACAACTTCATTGAGTCCGTGGTCTACGGTATCACCGGCGGTCTGGGCTTCCTGCTGGCCATCTTCCTGTTCGCCGCTATCCGCGAGCAGCTGGAGGTCTCCAGCGAGAACCCCAAGGCTTTCGATGGCTTCCCCATCGCGCTGGTCACCGCCGGCCTGATCGCTCTGGCGTTCATGGGCTTCAGCGGCCTGAAGGTCTGGTAAGGAGGTAGAAGAATATGACTACTTTGATTTGGGCGATCGTCGTACTGGGCGCTCTCGCCATCATCTTCGGCCTGATCCTCGCCGTTGCTGCTAAGGTCTTTGAGGTCGAGGTCGATCCCCGTCTGCCTGAGATCCAGGCTTGCCTGGCCGGCGCCAACTGCGGCGGCTGCGGCTACCCCGGCTGCGGCGGCTGCGCCGAGGCCATTCTGGCCGGTAAGGCTCCCGTCACCGCCTGCGCTCCCGCCGGCCCCGAGAATGCCGCCAAGATCGCGGCCATCATGGGCTTGGAGGCTCCCTCCGGCGATAAGATGGTCGCTCATGTGATGTGCAACGGCGGCTGCAACGCCAAGGAGAACTTTGAGTATCGCGGCGTGAAGGACTGCCTGGCCGCCACCAAGGTCTGCGGCGGCGACGCCAAGGCCTGCCGCTACGGCTGCTTCGGCTTCGGCTCCTGCGTGGAGGCCTGTAAGTTCGACGCCATCCACGTCATCAACGGCGTGGCCGTGGTGGACAAGGAGAAGTGCACCAACTGCGGCGCCTGCCGCGCTGCCTGCCCGCACCACCTGATCGTGGAGGTGCCCTACAAGCAGAAGGTGTTCGTCGACTGCTCCAATAAGGACAAGGGCCCCGCTGTGGCCAAGGTCTGCGCCAACAGCTGTATCGCCTGCGGTATGTGCGAGCGTACCTGCAAGCTGGACGCCATCCACGTTGTGGACAATGTGGCCGTCATCGATTACAGCAAGTGCAAGAACTGCGGTATGTGCGCCAAGGCCTGCCCCCGCAACGCCATCGAGCCCATCCCCACTCCCGAGGAGAAGGAGAAGTTCAAGGCCGCGCAGAAGGCTGCCGCCGAGAAGAAGGCCGCTGCCGCCAAGGCTGCTGCCGAGGCTCCCAAGGCCGAGTAACCACACAACAAAACAAGAGACACGCCAGTTGGCGTGTCTCTTGTTTTTTCCCCGCCTTCCGTGCTATACTGGAGGAAATCACCGCAAGGAGGCTCCGCCTATGTCCGATACCATCGCCGCCATCGCCACGCCCCAGCTGCCCAGTGCCATCGGTATCCTGCGCCTGTCCGGGCCGGGTACGCTGACCGCACTGGACCGGGTATTCCGCGCCAAAAACGGGCGTTCCGCCGGGGCGCAGACGCCGCGCCGTATGGTGTATGGCGACCTGCTGGACGCGGATGGCAGCGTCATCGACAATGTGCTGTGCGTCCGGTTTCCCGGCCCGGACAGCTATACCGGCGAGGATTGCGCCGAGCTGCACTGTCACGGCTCGCCGGTGGTGCTGAACGCCGGTCTTACCGCACTGTTCGCCGCCGGATGCCGGCAGGCCAAGGGCGGCGAGTTCACCCGCCGCGCCTTCCTCAATGGGCGGATGGATCTCATTCAGGCGGAGTCCGTGGCCGACCTCATCGACGCGGAGACGGCAGAGGCGGCGAAAAACGCGGTGTGCCAGCTGGACGGCGCCCTGAGCCGTGCCATCGGCCGCATCTACGACGGCTTGATGGATATGGCGGCGCGGTTTTACGCCGTGGTGGACTACCCCGATGAGGACATCGAGGACGTGCAGCGCGAGCAGATGCTGGACACGCTGCGTACCTCCCAGCAGGAGCTGGAGACGCTGCTGGCCACCTTCTCCCGGGGACAGCTTCTGCGGCTGGGCGTACCCACCGTCATTCTGGGGCGGCCCAACGCCGGGAAATCCTCCCTGCTCAACGCCCTGCTGGGCTACGACCGGGCCATCGTCACCGACATTGCCGGCACCACACGGGACACCGTGGAGGAAAAGGTGCTGGTGGGCGGCGTGCTGCTGCGGCTGACGGACACCGCCGGGATCCGGGACAGCAGCGACCAGATCGAGGCCATGGGCGTGGAACGCAGCCGTCAGGCGGCGCAGCGAGCATCGCTGGCGCTGCTGGTGCTGGACGGCTCGCAGGCGCTGTCGGAGGAGGATGAGCAGGCCATCGCCGCGGCGCAGCGTGTACCCAACCTGCTGGTGCTGGTGAACAAGGGCGATCTGCCGCGCCGACTGGACATCGGGCGGCTTGCCGACCGGTTCGACAACGTGCTGACCATCTCTGCCCGCACCGGCGAGGGGCTGGATACGCTTTCAGACGCGGTGGCGGCGCTGTATCCCGCCGGAGAGACCCCCGCCGGTGAGCTGCTGACCAACGCACGGCAGGCGGACGCCGTCTCCCGCGCCCTGTCCGCCGTGGCGGAGGCGCGGAGCGCCCTGCGCATCGGCATGACGCCGGATGTGGTGCTGACGGACTGCGAGGCGGCGCTGGAGGCGCTGGGTGAGCTGAACGGCAAGCGCATCCGGGAGGATCTGGTGGACACCATCTTCTCCCGCTTCTGCGTGGGGAAATAAGCACCCCCGCCGCCGCCATCGGCGCAAATTTTTCACTTTTCCCTTTTCACGGGACGCTTTTCGTGATACCATGTGATATCGAGACGATACGGATATCCATCTGCTGCAAGGAGGTTTTTACTATGCGCGACTACATCATCATGACTGACAGCTGCTGCGACCTGACCGACCATATGGCCAAGGAGCTGGAGCTGAACGTGGTACCCCTGACCGTACATATGGACGGCAAGGACTACGCCAACCTGCTGGACGGCAGCGAGATCAGCTTCGAGGAATTCTACAAGAACATCCGCGCCGGTATCCTCAGCACCACCTCCGCCGCCAACGTGGGGCAGTTTGAGGACGCCATGCGCGCCGTGCTGGCGCAGGGCAAGGACATCGTGTCCATCAACTTCTCCAGCGCCCTGTCCGCCACCTATCAGAACGCGGTCATCGCCGCCAAGACCATGGCCGACGAGTTCCCAGACAGCCGCGTATATGTGGTGGATTCCCTGTCCGCGTCGCTGGGTCAGGGTCTGCTGCTGTATCTGGCCGTGCAGAAAAAGCGGGAGGGTCTGTCCGCCGAGGAGCTGGTGCAGTGGGTGGAGGAGAACAAGCTCCACATCGACCACTGGTTCACCGTGGACGACCTGAACTACCTGAAGATGGGCGGCCGCGTGTCCGCCACCACCGCGTTTCTGGGCACCATGCTGTCCATCAAGCCGGTGATGCACACCTCCGACGAGGGCAAGCTGGTGCCTGTGACAAAGGCTCGCGGCCGCAAGGCAAGCCTCCAAGCCCTCATCGACAAGGTGGCGGAGCTGGGCATCGAGCCCAGCGAGCAGGTAATGTTCATCTGTCAGGCGGACTGCGAGGTGGAGGCCCGTGCCGTGGCGGAGGAGCTGAAGGCACGCTACGGCGTGAGGGAGGTCTACATCAACTACATCGGCCCGGTGATCGGCAGCCATACCGGCCCCAACACCATGGGTCTGTTCTTCGTAGGCACCAAGCGCTGACACCATCACAGATGCGGAGGGAACACACATGGAATGGCTGGAGCTGAAGATCGATACCTCGCCGTCCGGGCTGGACGCGGTGACGGAGCTGCTGGAGCAGCAGGGCATCACCGGCGTCATCATCGACGACGAGGCGGACTTCAAGGACTTTCTGGAGCATAATAAGCAGTACTGGGACTATGTGGACGAGGAGCTGCTGCGGGAGAAGGCCGGCGTCAGCCGCGTCACCTTCTATCTGGAGCGGAATGAGGCGGCGCTGCACACCATCACGCAGGTGCGTATCGCCATGTCTGAGCTGAAAAAGGCGTACCCGGACTACGCCCCCATGCTGCTGACCATCGACAATGTGGCGGACGCGGACTGGGAAAACAACTGGAAGAAATTCTACAAGCCCATGGAGATCGGGGAGCGGCTGCTGGTAGTCCCCCAGTGGGAGCAGGCCAAGAGGGATCATGGACGGGTGAAGCTGGTGCTGAACCCCGGTCTGACCTTCGGCACCGGCAGCCACGCCACCACCCGCCTGTGCTTGCAGGCGCTGGACAAGTGCATCCACGGCGGCGAGAAGATCCTCGACCTGGGCTGCGGCAGCGGTATTCTGTCCATCGCCGCGCTGGTGCTGGGCGCCAAGGAGGCCTTTGCCTGCGACATCGATGAGAAGTGCGTGGATGTGGCCTATGAGAATGCCGCCCTCAACGGCGTGGGCAAGGATCGCTACACCGTGCGGTGGGGCGACGTGCTGACGGACAAGACCCTGCAGGCGGAGTTCGGCGGCGGCTACGATATGGTGGTGGCCAACATCGTGGCGGACGTCATCATGGGGCTTTCCGACAAGGTGCGCCCCTTCCTGAAGGAGGGCGGCCTGTTCCTCTGCTCCGGCATCATCGACGACCGGGCGGAGGAGGTGCTGGCCAAGCTCCGCGCCGACGGCTGGATGGTTCTCGAGCAGAACGACTCCGAGGGCTGGTACAGCTTCCTGTGCCGGTAATGACAACGAAAACAGCGTCGGGCTTACGCCCGGCGCTGTTTTTGCTCTTTTTTATCGGTACTCTCTGGGTACGGCGCTGTCCACGAACTTGGGCCGCACCTCGATACGCACCGTGTCGCCCACGGCGCAGGGTACGCCCGTCACATCCGCTTCTATGGCCGTGGCGCCTACCACGCCCCGTACCGGACAGCGGCAGCCGTTGACCAGTACGGTCAGACCGTCGGCGCGCAGCAGCCTCCGCCCGGCGTGCAGCACCCGCCGCAGCCGATCCCGCAGGCGCAGGGCGTTGGTCTCCTCCGTCACCCCCACGCCGCTGGTGTAGCCCACCGGCAGCAGCGCCAGCCGCGTCTCCCGCCGCGTGCGATAGGCGCCGGTATAACCCACCGGCCAGCCGGCGGGCAGCGTCTTCAGCTCCGTCACCTGTGCCTCCAGCCAGCCGATGCGCTCCAGCCCCAGCGTGTCCGGCACGGACAGCCGTCCCAGCAGCGCCGAGCCAAGGCGCACCGCATCCAGATGCATCTCCGGATACCGCAGGAACGCGGTGGACGCGCAGACATGGCGCAGTCCCGTGTCGATACCCGCCTCCTGCAAAATGCGGACGCCCTCGGTGAACCGCCGGTATTGCAGGGCGGTGCATTTGGCGTTGGCGGCGTCGGAGAGGTGGGTGAACACACCCTCCACCTGGAGGGCGGGCAGCGCTTGCAGCAGGGCGGCGGCCTCCGCCGTCTCCTGCGGTAAAAAGCCGTATCGTCCCATGCCGGTGTCCAGCTTCACATGGACGCGGGCGGTAACGCCCCGCACCGCAGCGGCATCAGACACGGCGCGAGCCGCGTCGGCGGAGCCGACAGTGAGGATCACGTCCCGCGCCAGCAGCGCGGCGATCTCCTCCGGCAGCGCGGTGGAGGACAGCATCAGCACCTCCGCCGTGATACCGGCGTCCCGCAGAGCGGCGGCCTCCTCCACCGTGGAGACAGCCAGCAGCGCCACGCCCTGCGCCGTCAGGAAGCGGGCATAGGGTACCAGACCCAGTCCGTAGCCGTTGCCCTTGACCACGGCGATGATCTGCGCGGACGTAAAACGCCGCAGCTTCTCCATATTGCGCGACAGCGCGGCGCTGTCAATGACAAATGTGGGCACAGCGTCCGCCTCCTCTCTGTAAGAGATGTCTGTAAGTCGATTATACGCGCTCTTCGCCGGTTCGCAATCGGTCTGCCGCCGGTTTAAGGGCTCCGGCGGAAAGTCTTAAGAAAACCGCAAATTTCGACCGTTTTTCTGTACAAAAGTGGGGGCGTATCCGGGGATACGCCCCCCTGTTTTTCTCCCGTTATTCGCCGGTGCCCGGCAGGTAGCCCGGCGCCACCAGAATGATCTTGTTGCCCACATCGTAGTGGCTGTCCGCCTCCACGCGGCTGGACAGCAGGTTGTCGTTGCCGTCGTAGATGTTCCGCCATGTGCGGACGAAGTAGCCGGTGTGGCCGTACTGGTCGATGACCTCGTCACCGGGCGCTACGTCGGGGGACTCCTGATAGACCACCTGATAGTCGTAGCTGGCCAGTACCGCGTTGGTGATGACCACATAGTGGTCGTCCACCTTGGTACCCAGAATGGTGCAGGTCAGCTCATTGGTGTTGTCGTTGTAGGATGTGACGACCTTAATGGGGTAGTCCCGGCTGTTGCGGAAGGCGAAGTCCGGCCCGCCCCAGCTCACCGTGGCGTCGCAGCCGATGGGCAGGTAGCCGGGGTTGAACATATGGCAGTACCGCAGGACGATCTGCAGATCGCTGAGCATCACCGCGTAGTACAGAGTGGAGGACACCTGACAGATACCGCCGCCGATGCCGGTGGTGGTGCGCCCCGCCTCGTAGACGCCCGCCTCATGGTAGCCGCGGGCCGCCGTGCGCTGCCCCACCGTGGAGTTGTACCAGAACTCCTCGCCGGGGTTGTAGATCCTGCCGTTGATGGCGGCGGCCGCCAGCTTGATGTTCTGATGACGGCCCCACGGCCCGGCGCATTTGGTGGTGCAGGTACCCAGCACGTCCCGGAACATACATTCCTCCAGCTCCTCCGTGGACACGGTGGGGAACTCCACCTGTGCCTCGGCCAGGAACTCCGTACCCGCCGGGGCGGCGTCCAGCTGCGCCTGCACCGCCGCCACATCGAAGGCCACGCCGATGTGGGACTGGGTGGGCTTGCCTGTCTCCTTGTTGCAGACAGCCTCCACCTTCTCCCCCGCCAGCTGGTCGTGGAGCGCCTGCACGTCCACGGTCTCTGCCTTCTTCTCCTCGTAGACGCAGGCCACCGGCGTCAGCGCGCCGCTTTGCAGCATGGCGGTCAGGTCGCGCTCCAGCTTGGGCGCATCCAGCATACGGCCGTCGGCGGGCTTGGTGATATACAGCCCCTCGCCTTTTTCCAGACGGTAGCCGCCGTCTACTACGGTGCAGTTCAGGTTGGCGGACAGCTTTTCGCAGGCGGCGTCCAGCGCGGCGCTGTCCACATCGAAGGACGGCACGGCGGAGGTCTGGGCAAACCAGCTGTGGATGTACTCCCAGCCGCCACGCAGCCACGCCAGCGCGCCGCCGCCCCAGCTCTCGTACCGCCGGGACGCACCGGCGGCGACAGCCGCCGCCTCCGGCGTCACGGTGACGCCCAGCTCCTCCAGCGACACGCTGCCGATATCCGCATCGTTCTCCGTCAGAGATACCTTGGTATCCCGGACGGTCTGGCCGCCCTGCTTTTCCCAGAGCGCGACGATCTCCTGCTCCGTCATCTTCGACACATCCACCCCCAGCACATCCGTGCGGGGAAGGGCGGTGTCGCCGTACACGGTCTGCACCACCACACAGGCGGCCAGATACGCCAGCACCAATACGCCCAATAGGATGCCGATCACCAGCGCCGCTTTTTTGCCGCCGGTCATGGGTGTCTTTGACGGGGCGGCGGTCTCCAGCCGGGCGCCGCCCTCCGCTTCTGTCACAACAGAGGACACATTGTTCATTTCTTCCACCGATGTCCCCCTCCTTTTCCAATGTGTATACGGGCATTTTCCCATTTTTGCTCATAATACCACAGCTATTTTGGAAATGGGTTACGATTTCGTAACAACACCGGCCTCCCGGCGCTTGGGGATGTGGATGGTCAGCAGGATCTCCTCCTCCGTGTCCCGGCGTCCCACCTCCGCGCCCACGCCCGCCGACTGCATCAGCCGGACGCCCCGCTCCACACTGTTGAGGAACAGCCGCACGTCCTTAATGACATAGGTGGGTCTTCTCCGAGGCGGCTCTGTCCGGTTCTCCGCGGTGAGCCGGTCTATGTACTGCTCGGTCTGCGCCACGTTCAGACCGCGCTTTCCGATGTGCCGCGCCGCCGCCAGCTGCTGCTCCGGATCGGTGAGCCGCAGCAGGGTGCGGGCGTGGCGCTCCGTCAGGCCGTACTGCCGCAGGCAGTCGATCACCGGCGCGCTCAGCCGCAAAAGACGCAGCTTGTTGGCAATGGTGGGCTGGGACTTTCCCAGCTTCTCCGCCGCCTGCTGCTGGGACAGGCCGTACCGTCGGATGAGCCGGGCGATGGCCGCCGCCTCCTCCATGTAGTCCAGATCCCGGCGCTGGAGGTTCTCGATCAGCGCCAGCAGCGCCGCGTCCTCCTCCCCTACCTCGGCGATGAGACAGGGAACCTCCCGCAGTCCGGCGATGCGGGCGGCGCGGAGACGGCGCTCCCCCGCCACCAGCTCGTAGACGCCGCCCCGGTCCCGCACGGTCAGGGGCTGCAAAATGCCGTAGGCGCTGATGCTGTCCGCCAGCTCCCGCAGCGCCGTCTCGTCGAAGCTGCGCCGGGGCTGCTGGGGGTTGGGACGCACCGCGTTGATGGGGATATAGCGAACGCGGCTGGACAGGAATTCCCCCTTCTGGTTCTTCTTCATGCTCCTCCCCTCCTTTTGTCCAGTCTACGGCAAGCGAACTGCGAAATCGGGCAGAAATTGTCGGGAAATTCAAAAAACAGCCAAGGACGCAAAAAAGACGCCCGCAGGCGTCTTTTTTGCGTCCTTATTGCCGCTCCCGCTTCAGACGGCGGATATCCTCCCCGAAGAAGGGCAGAATCTCGTACTCCCCCTCCAGCCTGGACAGCACCGACCGGCCGTAGCGGCTGCCGATCTCCTCCGGCGCCAGGTTGGTGCTGATGATGGTGGAGCGTCCCGCCATCAGCCGCCCGTTGACGATCTGATACAGGGCGCTCTGGACGAAGGACGTGGTCATCTCCGTGCCCAGATCGTCCAAAATCAGCAAATCGCACCGCATACAACGGTCCGCGTCCTCGCTGCCGCCGTTGTCCCGGCGGAACTTGGCGTCCTCAAACCGGCTGAACACGCTGGCGGCGGTGTCGTACACCACGGAAAAGCCGTTCTCGCTGACCACCCGCGCAATGCAGGCGGAGAGGAACGTCTTGCCCAGTCCCGTGCCGCCGGACAGCAGCAGGTCGCCGCTGCCCTTGGCGAATTGGTAGGCGTAGTCCCGGCAGACGTCGTAGTTGCGCTCCATGTTCTCACGGGGGGAGATGCCGAAGGCGGGCTGTACCGCGCTGTCGTACCAGTCGAAGCTGAAGGTCTCGAAGCTGTCCTCCCCCAGCGGCAGCAGACGGGAAAGCTCCGCCAGCTGCTCCCGGGCGTAGTACGCCCGCAGGCACGCGCACACGCCGCCGGAGACGTAGCCGGTGTCGCCGCACTTGTCGCAGGCGGGCTTCTCCTCCAGATAGTCCGCCGGATAGCCCAGCGACGCCAGCAGCTCCGCCCGCTCTCGCTGGAGCTGGAGGTTCTCGTCCCGCAGCACCCGGATGGCCGGCACCGGGTCCGTCCCCCGCGCCAGCGCGGAGGAGATGATGCGCCCCATGGTGCCGCGCAGCTCCGCCTCGATCTCCGCCAGACGGGGCGCACGGGCGTAGGCGGTACGCCGCCGCTGCTCCAGCTGGGCGGCGCGGCGCTGCTTATCCTCGTCAAAGCGGGTCAGCGCCCGCTGCATGATCCTGCCGTCGTATGCCATATCCTCACCTCTTGATGTACCGGCGCATCCACGCATTCTGCTCACCGCCGCCCTGCTCGCCGCCATCCGGCGGCGTAGGAGACGGCTTGCGCTCCTCGCCCCGCTGCACCTGCTGGGGGGTGTGCCACCCGCTGTCGTGCCAGCGGCGCAGGATGCCGTTGAGGTAGCGCCAGTTCATGTCCTTCTTGTAAAATACCGTCCGCTCGTAGGCCATGGCCACCGTCTCCGGCGGGAAGCCCATGTCCATCCAGTCCGCGATGTAGCGGCTCTCCGCCTCCACCGGGGGACGCTCCGGCAGATGCAGCGCCTGCATATACGCCCCCATCTTCTGACGGCGGCGGCTCCACGTCCGCAGGTAGGCGGCGGCGCTGACCTGATCGAAAAGCCCCAGCTGCGCCCAGTGGTAGCCCTCCTTCTCCACCTGCCGCATGGTGGGGCGGCGTCCCTCGCCCCACTGGGCCTTGGCGCGCTCCACACAGTGGCACAGCAGCAGATAGATCACGTCCGCCGGTAATCCCAGATCGTCGTACAGTCCCGCCAGAATTTGCAGGTCGGCGGTGCGCAGCTTCTTGCCCAGCTGCTGCTCCGCCTGCGGGATCAGCAGGCGGAAGCCCTCGTTGTCCGTCAGCAGCGCGGTGATATCCTCCGCGGAGTAGGCGGGGCGCTCCGCCGCCGGCTCGGGGCGGGGCTGCTGGGGACGGGGCAAAAGCCCCAGCTCCTGCAAAACACCCTCCGCTGCGTCCAGCCGCAGGCGGCTCATGGTGGGCAGCACCTTCTCCAGCTCCTCCGGCGTGACGCCGCGGCCAAACCGCTGGAGCGCCAGATACAGCAACGCCGCATCGCCCTCTCCGCGCTTGAGCAGGCTCTCCACCGCCAAGGCGGGCAGGGTCATATTCTCTTGTCCGCCACGCAGGATATAGCCGCTCACGGCACACGCCTCCCTCTTTTATCAGTCTCCCTATTCTACATGAAAAGTGCGGCGGCGTAAAGCGGGCGCGGTCACATTTTTACAAATTTCCGCTTTTCGGCAAAATACACTTTCCACGCCGGGAAATTGTGCTATAATGGATGCTGTATAAGCATCTCTACCAATAGGAGCAGAGTGAACTTTTTACGGATATACAGAGGAGGTTGACCTATGGCGAATCGGGTAACGATGACCATCTGCGGCATGGAATACACGCTGGTCGCGGAGGAGGACGCCGCCTACATGGAGAAGGTAGGCGCCATGGTGGACGGTGAGATGCGTCAGCTGATGGACGGCGCCCACATGAGCCGCGACAACGCTGCCGTGCTGGCCGCCGTGAATCTGGCGGACGAGCTGTGCAAGGCCCAGGAGAATGCCGATAACCTGCGCCGCCAGCTGAAGACCTATCTGGACGAGGCCAGCCGTGCCAAGAGCGAGGCCGCCGAGCTGCGCCGCAAGCTGCAGAATCAGCAGGGCCGCAAGGGATGATGGAGCTTCTCTCCCCCGCCGGCGGCTTTGACTCCCTGATCGCCGCCGTCCAGACCGGCGCGGACGCGGTCTATATGGGCTTCGGCGCGTTCAATGCGCGGCGCAGCGCCAAAAATTTCACCGACGAGGAATTTGCGTCGGCGGTTTCTTATTGCCATTTACGGGGTGTACGGGTCTTTCTGACGCTGAACACCCTGCTCACCGACCGGGAGCTGGTGCAGGCGGCGGACGCCCTGAAAAAAGCCTGCGCCATGGGTGTGGACGCCATACTGGTGCAGGACTGGGGTCTTCTGACGCTGGCACGGGAGATCGTGCCGGACGTACCCCTCCACGCCAGCACCCAGATGAGCCTGTTCACGCTGGGCGGCGCCAACGAGGCCGCCGCACTGGGCATGGAGCGGGTGGTGCTGGCCCGGGAGCTGAACCGGGACGAGGTGCGGGAGATCTGCGCCGGCTGCCCCGCCGAGATCGAGATCTTTATCCACGGCGCGCTTTGTATGTGCTACTCCGGACAGTGCGAGATGAGCGCCGTGGTGGGCGAGCGCAGCGGCAACCGGGGCGCCTGCGCCCAACCCTGCCGCCTGCCCTACGGGGTCAACGGTCCCTGCCGGGGCGGGCATCCCCTGAGCCTGAAGGACGCCAATCTCTCCGCGTATCTGGCAGAGATGGATAAAATGGGCGTGGCCTGCCTCAAGCTGGAGGGCCGCATGAAGCGCCCGGAATATGTGGCGGTCATCACCGGCATCTACCGGCGGCTGCTCGATGAAAAGCGCCGTCCCACGGCGGAGGAAGCCCGCCAGCTGGAGCAGGCCTTCTCCCGCAGCGGGTTTACCGACGGGTACTGGCTGGGCAAAAAGGGCCCCCAGATGTTCGGCACCCGTCCGGAGAACGCGCCGGAGCCCAAGGAGTTGTTCGCCGAGGCGCGGGCGCAGTACGAAAACGGGCGGGAAAACCGGAAGATACCGGTATCGCTGTCCATCCGTGTGCAGGCGGGCAAGCCGGTCTCGCTGGCGGCAGCCTGCCAGAGCAACAACGGTCTGCTCAACGTATGGGCGCAGGGCCCGGTGCCGGAGACGGCCCGCAGCCGCGCCCTGACCGCCGAGGAGCTGCGGGAGCGGCTCAGCAAAACCGGCGGCACTGTATTTGAGGTAAGCACCATCCATGTGGAGCTGGACGACGGCCTGATGGTACCCGCCAGCGCCATCAACGGCCTGCGGCGGGACGCGCTGGAGGGGCTGAAGCAGCGGCTGGAGCAGGACTGGTTCCAGCGGCGAATGAGCCCCTGGCAGAAGGAGGAGCTGCGGCAGGGACGCGACCCCCACGTTCGCCGTGTGCTGGAGGCGGCGGCGCTGCCCGATGCGCCGGAGCCGCCCAAGCAGATGCGCTTTACCTGCTCCGTGCTGAAGGCGGAGCAGGTGACGGCGGCGCTGCTGGCGGAGAAGCCCGCCATCGTCTACGTCCCCATTAAGGAGCTGGAGCGGCTGGACGCCGGTCTGGACTGGGGTGGAACGGAGCTGTGCGCCGTGCTGCCCCGGGTCTTCCGGACGGCGGACGAGCCGGTGCTGCGGCAGCTTCTGGAGCGGCACCCGGAGGCGACGGCGGTGGCTGTCGGCAATCTGGGTCACCTGCCCATCGTGCGGGGACTGGGTCGGACGCTGCGGGGCGACTTCGGGCTGAATATCTTCAACTCCCGCGCCCTCCTGTTCTGGCGGGAGCAGGGACTGTCCAGCGCCACAGCGTCCTTTGAGCTGCGGTGGCAGCAGGTACGCGATCTGAACAAGCACCTGCCCTGCGAGGCCATCGTCTACGGACGGCTGCCGCTGATGGTGATGGAGAACTGCGTCACCCGGTGTAATGTGGGCTGTACCCACGGGGCAGGCAGCGTCCTCACCGACCGTACCGGCGCGCAATTCCCCGTGACCTGCGGCTACGGCTGCCGGTGCGAGATCCAGAACAGCAGGACGCTGTTCCTGGCCGACAAGCCGGAGATGCACCGCTGCGGCCTGACCTACGGGCGGCTGCGGTTCACCACGGAGACGCCGGAGCAGTGCGCCGCCGTGCTGCGGCGGTACAAGGACGGCGGCGACTGGACGCCGGACGACATGACGCGCGGGTTGTTTTACCGGGGTGTCGAGTAAACGAGTCGTATAATTCTTGTAGTATATTACAAATAGTTTTCATATTTTTAGAAAAAGGTGTTCTTATGGAGTTAAAGATCAAAGCCCTGTCCCCCAAAATCGGAACGGATATCCCCCTGCCCTGCTTTGCCACGGCAGGAGCGGCGTGCATGGATCTGTGCGCCTGCATCGACCAGCCGGTGACGCTGGCCGCCGGTGAGCGGCGGCTCATCCCCACCGGTCTCGCCATCGCCCTGCCCTCGGCGGACTATGTGGCGCTGGTGTTCGCCCGCAGCGGACTGGGCATCAAGCAGGGCGTGTGCCTCGCCAACGGCGTGGGCGTCATCGACAGCGACTACCGCGGCGAGATCGGCGTGGGGCTGGTAAATCTGGGCGACAGCCCCTACACTGTCCGGCCTGGCGACCGCATCGCCCAGCTGATGGTGACGCCGGTGGTGCGACCCACGGTGGTACCGGTCAGCGAGCTGGACGAGACAGACCGGGGTGCAGGCGGCTTCGGCTCCACAGGGCGGTGAGCGGCATGGCAAGGATCGTACTGGCCTCCGGCTCCCCCCGGCGGCAGGAGCTGTTGCAGCGCATCGGCATCCGCGATTTTACCATCCGGGTGCCGCAGGTGGAGGAGTGGTATCCCGACGGCCTGACGCCGGAGGAGATCGTATGCTACATCTCCCGGGAGAAGTCGCAGGCAGTCCCCTCCGACCAGGAGGAGATCGTCATCACCGCCGACACCATGGTGTTTCTGGACGACAAAAAGCTGGGCAAGCCCGCCGACGAGTCTGAGGCGCTGGCCATGCTGACGGCCCTGCAAGGACGACACCACACCGTCTGCACCGGCGTAACGGTGCGGCAGGGGCAGCGGGTGCTGACCCGCGCCCAGTCCACCCACGTCTACTTCCGCCCCGCATCGGAGGCGGAGCTGCGCGCCTACATCGCCGGCGGCGAGCCGATGGACAAGGCGGGCGCCTACGGTGTGCAGGGGCAGGGCGCACTGCTGGTGGAACGCATCGACGGCGACTTTTTCAATGTGATGGGTCTGCCGGTGCTGCTGCTGAGCCGTATGCTGGCGGACTTCGGCATCACCCTGCTGGGTTGAGAGGAAACGACGGATGAAACGATTTTTTACGAAGACCGGCATCTGGCTGCTGGGCGGCGCGGCGATCATCGCCGTGGTGCTGTGCATCATCTCGGCGCTGGGCTCCGGCACCAGCCTGCTGCACAACGCGCTGGGCGTCATCGCCTCCCCCTTCCGCTCGGCGGGCGCGGCGGTGGTGGCATGGGTGGACGGCATCGGCGACCACTTTGCCAGCATCGAGGACTTGCAGGCGGAGAACGAAGCGCTGCGGCAGGAAAATGCCGAGCTGCGGCAGGAGCTGCGGGCGGCCACACCTGCCGCCGAGGAAAACGAGCGGCTGCGCAAGCTGCTGGAGCTGCGCTCCCAGCGCAACGACCTGACCTTCGAGGCGGCCCGCATCACCCAGCGGGACGTGTCCAACTGGTCCAGTACGCTGATGCTGAACCGTGGCAGCCGTCACGGTGTGGCGGAAAACGACTGCGCCGTGGATTGCTACGGCAATCTGGTGGGCGTGGTGACGGAGGTGGGGCTGAACTGGTGCCGCCTGACCACCATTCTGGACACCGGCTCCCAGCTGGGCGCCATGGTGTTCCGCACGGAGGAAACAGCCATTGCCGCCGGCGACCTGACGCTGATGACGGAGGGCAAGCTGAAGCTCAGCTATCTGCCGGACTCCTCCACCCTCATCAAGGGTGATCTGGTGGTCACCTCCGGACTGGGCGGCTACTACCCCTTCGGGCTGCCCATCGGCTCCGTGGAGGAGGTACGCACCGACGACGGCGGGCTGGCCCGCTATGCGGTGCTGACGCCCCGCTGTGAGCTGGATACCCTGACGGACCTGTATATCGTGACGGATTTCGACGTGGTGGAGTGACCGCGGGAAAGGATCGGCTATGACGCGACGCGCTGTGGTGCGAAAGTGGATATTGTACTGCCTGTGTGCGCTGCTGCTGGTGCTGGTGCAGAACATGGTGCTGGTGTATGTGCGCATAGGCGGCGTACACCCGTTTTTGCTGCCGGCGCTGGCGCTGATCCCCGTCACGCTGGAGCGCAGCGGGCCATCGCTGCTGTACGCCCTGTTTTTCGGGCTGGCCTGTGACCTGCTGATCCCCTCCGGCGTATTTGTGTGCTTCTACTGCCTGACGTTTTTCATCGCGGCGATTCTGGCGCGGCTGCTGTCGGGTCAGGTCATCGCGGCAGGCCTGTTCTGCTCGCTGACCGTCTCCGCCGTGGGGCTGCTGCTGTGCGGCTTCTTGCAGATCATGCTGTTGACGTCCCAGCACGGCGTCTCCATCGGCCCGGCGCTGACGCTGCTGGGCAAGGAGCTGCTGCTGTCGTTGGCGGTGACGCCGCTGGCGCATTTCCCCTTCCGCAAGGTCTTCCGGCTGACGCGGGACGACTGACAATGAGGAGTTTCCCATGATAAAGAATCCACATCCCGCCAAGCGGCGGGTCCTGATCCTGCTGGGTCTTTTCGGCGTATGTCTGCTGCTGTTTCTGGCGGTGCTGTATGACGCGCAGGTGCTGCACGGCAGTGAGAACCGTGCCAAGTCCATCTCCAGCAACGCCGCCAGCGAAACGGTGTCCGCCTCCCGCGGCATCATCACCGACCGGAACGGCAAGGTGCTGGTGTCCAACCGGCTGGCCTATACGCTGGTGTTCGACCGCAGCGGCTTTTCCGACGAGGAGGCGCTGAACAGCGCCATTTTGCGGCTGATCCGGCTGTGCCGGGAGACAGACACAGCGTGGAACGATACGCTGCCCATCGGGCAGAGCGGCAGCTTTTCCCGCTACGTCAGCAGCCGGTCGGAGAGCTTCAGCGCCTTTCTGAAGAAGAACCAGCTGTCGGAGAACGCCACCGGGCAGGAGCTGCTGGCGGAACTGCGGACGCTGTACCACATCGACGAGGGTCTGTCGGACGCGGAGGCCCGGCTGGTGGCGGGCGTGCGGTATGAGCTGCACAGCCGCAGCAGCTACACCTTTGCCGAGGATGTGTCCTCGGAGGTGCTGAGCCTCATCACCGGCGGGCGGTACGAGGGCGTCAGCATCCACACCGCCTCCGCCCGCGTCTATAACACCACGCTGGCCGCCCATATCCTCGGCACCATCGGCCCCATCTGGCAGGAGGAGTGGAGCAGCGATGAAAAGACCGGCTATGTGGGCTACGCGGACAAAGGCTACTCCATGAACGATCTGGTGGGCAAGGCTGGTGTGGAGAAGGCCTTTGAGCCGTACCTGCGGGGCAGAGACGGCAAGCGCCTCATCACCACCGACGAAAACGGCAAGCTCACCGGCGAGCTGTACACCCGGGAGCCCCAGCCCGGCGGGACGGTGGCGCTGACGCTGGACATCGACCTACAGGCCGATGTGGAGCAGGCGCTGGCCAACACCATCTCCGGCATGATCGACAAGGACAGCAACGAGCGCGGCGGCGCTGCCGCCGTGGTAGCGGTGGGCAGCGGCGAGGTGCTGGCACTGGCCAGCTACCCCTCCTACGACCTGTCCACCTTCAACGAGGACTACGAGACGCTTGTGGCGGATGATCGTCTGCCCATGTTCAACCGCGCCACGCAGGGTGTGTACGCCCCCGGCTCCACCTTCAAGATGTGTACCGCCGTGGCGGCGCTGGAGAGCGGCATCATCACCCCCTCCTCCATCATTCAGGACCGCGGCATCTATACCTATTATACGCATCCCCAGCCCATGTGCTGGGTCTATCAGCAGGGCGGCGCTACCCACGGGCGCATCAATGTGTCTCAGGCCATCACCGTGTCCTGCAACTACTTCTTCTACGAGGTGGGACGCCTGACCGGGATCCGCACGCTGGACAGCTACGCCTCCCAGTTCGGTCTTGGCTCGTCCACCGGCATTGAGATCGGCGATTCCAGCGGTGTGCTGGCCTCGCCGGAGTGGGCAGACAGCCACAACCGGGAGTGGACGGACGGCCAGACCATCACCGCCGCCATCGGCCAGTCCTACAATCTGTTCACCCCCTTGCAGCTCGCCAACTACATCGCCACGCTGGTGGGCGGTGGTGAGCACTATCAGGCCCACCTGCTGAAAAATGTCAAGGAATACGACAACTCCCGTCTGCTGTACGTCTACAACGAAGAACCGCTCAACGTTGTCGAAATGTCCGATTCTACGGTTGACGCCGTAACGAAGGGTATGCACGATCTGACCGTCTCCGGCAGTGTGGCATTTGCCTTTCAGGACTGCGTGGTATCCGCCGGCGCAAAGACCGGCTCGGCGCAGGTGGGCACCGACATCGCCAACGGCGTATTCGTGGCCTACGCACCCTACGAGAATCCGGAGATCGCCGTAGCCATCGTGATTGAGAAGGGCGGCAGCGGCGCGGCGCTTGCCACCACCGCCGTGGAGATCATCAACTCCTGGTTCAGCCGCAGTCAGGACGGCAGCGCCGCGGTGGGCGAAAATACCCTTTTGAAGTGAGAGGACCTTATCTATGCTCCCTGTTTTTGACCCGCAGGACAGTTCCTGCAAGACCCCCTTTGGCGCCGTGCCCTGCGGCACGACTGTGACCTTCACCCTGCGTGACGAGACATATTACGCCTGCGAGCTTTTGGTGCGCCGGGAGTTCTCCGGCATGGACGAGGCCGTCCCCCTGCCCCCGGCAGAGGGCGGCTTTTCCGGGGTCTACACCGCCCCGGCGGCGCCGGAGCTGTGCTGGTACGGCTTCCGCTTCACCCGTGACGACGGCAGCACCGTCTGCCTCGGCAAAAACGGCTGGTGTGGACAGGACGCCCTGACCCGCTGGCAGCTGACGGTCTACGAGGACACCCCCACCCCCGCGTGGTTCGGCGAGGGCGTGACATACCAGATATTTCCAGATCGTTTTCGCCGCATCTCCGTGCCGGAGACGGAGGGGATGGTGGGACACCGGTGGGTACACCCGTGCTGGGACGATCAGCCGGTGTTCCTGCCGGAGGAAAACGGCCAGATCACCAACCGGGACTTCTTCGGCGGCTCGCTGGCCGGTATTACGGAGAAGCTGGACTACCTCCAGAGCCTGTCCGTCAGCACCATCTACCTGAACCCCATTTTCGAGGCTGGCAGCAACCACCGCTACAACACGGCGGACTATCTGGCCATCGACCCCATGCTGGGTACGGAGGAGGACTTCCGCACCCTATGCCGCGAGGCGCACGACCGGGGCATCCGCATCATTCTGGACGGCGTATTCAACCATACCGGCTCCAACAGCCGGTATTTCAACGCCGACGGCTTTTACCCGGAGCCGGGGGCGGCGCAGAGCAAGGACTCCCCCTACTTCCCGTGGTACAGCTTCCACCCGTGGCCCACAGAATACGATGCATGGTGGGGCATCCACACCCTGCCGGCGGTAAACGAGGACGCACCGGACTACCGGCGGTTCATCATCTCCGACGAGGATTCCGTGGTACGGCGCTGGCTGCGCTGCGGCGCTGACGGCTGGCGTCTGGACGTGGCGGACGAGCTGCCCGACGACTTCATCGCCGCCATCCGAACTGCTATCACGCAGGAGAAGCCGGACGGATACCTCTTGGGTGAGGTATGGGAGGACGGCAGCAATAAGATCGCCTACTCCCGCCGCCGCCGCTATCTGCTGGGGCAGGAGACCCACGGCCTGATGAACTACCCCTTCCGGACGGCGCTGCTGGCGTGGCTGGGCGGCGGGGACGCCGCCGACTTCCGCCGCGGTATGGAGACCATCCGGGAGAACTATCCCCCCGCCGCGTTCTACGGCGCTATGAACTTCCTTGGCACCCACGACACCGCCCGCATCCTGACGCTGCTGGGTGCGGAGGACATACCTGCCGACAAGCCGGAGCGGGCGGCGTACCGCCTCTCCCCCGCCGAGCTGGCGCGGGGTCAGCGGCGGCTGCGGCTGGCGGGAATGCTGCTGTACAGCTTCCCCGGCTCCCCCACCCTGTACTACGGCGACGAGGCCGGGATGCAGGGCTTTGAGGACCCGCTGAACCGCGGCACCTACCCGTGGGGGCAGGAGGATGAGCCGCTGCTGGCGTTCTTCCGGCAGGTGGGCAAGCTGCGCCAGACGCGCTCCTCTCTGCGGCGGGGTGAGATCCGCTACCTGTACGCGCAGGGCGGCGGGCTGGTCATCGAGCGCCGCTGCGGCGGTGAGCGCACCGTCACGGCGATGAACGCCGGGGACGCGACGCTGCCCCTGACGCTGGAATGGGACAGCCCCCTATGCCGCGACGGCGTCACCGGCCAGCAGTTTCTGGTGCAGGACGGAAAGCTCCATCTGACCCTGCCGCCGCTGGACGGCGTGATCTTGCTGTAAACGGCCCCTTCCCCGCCTATGTTTCACGTGAAACATAGGCGGGGAAGTTGTTTTTTCGATGTTTCACGTGAAACATCTTTCGCATTTTGCAAATTTTCTATTGAAACTACCTGCGCGTTTGGTATATACTAACTAGGATACAGTACGATACAGAAAGAGGAGTTTGCCGTGTCCAAGATCATTGCCATCGTCAATCAAAAGGGCGGCGTGGGAAAAACCACCACCTGCGTCAATCTGGCCGCCGCCGTCAAAGCCAAGGGTAAGCGGGTGCTGCTGTGCGACTTTGACCCGCAGGCCAACGCCACCAGCGGCATGGGCGTGGACAAGTCCGTGTCCAACGGCGTATATGACGTGCTGATCAACGGCACGGAAACCGAAAAAGCCATCGTCTCCACCCCCTACGGCGACGTGCTGCCCAGCAGCAAGGCGCTGGCAGGCGCCGGCGTGGAGATGATCGAGATGGAGAACCGACAGTTCCTGCTGAAGGCCGCGCTGCGGCAGGTGGCGGCAAGCTACGACTACATTTTCATCGACTGTCCCCCCTCTCTGGAGCTGCTGACGCTGAACGCGCTGTGCGCCGCCAACAGCCTTCTGGTACCGGTGCAGGGCGAATACTACGCGCTGGAGGGGCTCAGCGACCTGATGAACACCGTGCGCATCGTGCGGCGGAGCATGAACCCCTCGCTGGATATCGAGGGCGTGCTGCTGACCATGTTCGACGGGCGCACCAACCTGTCCATTCAGGTGGCACAGGAGGTCAAGCGCTTTTTCGGCAGCAAGGTGTACAGCACCGTGATCCCCCGAAACGTCCGGCTCAGCGAGGCGCCCAGCCACGGGCGGCCGATCACCGCCTACGACCGGAACTGCCGGGGTGCGGATGCCTATATCGCGCTGGCAGATGAATTTTTGAAGCGAAACGCCTGAAAGGAGATGCACTATGGCAGGTAATTCCAAGGGTTTAGGCAAGGGCCTCGGCGCTCTGATGGGCGACGACATGATGGATCTCCACGAGGAGAAGAACAGCCTGCTGCTGCCCATCAGTCAGGTGGAATCCTGCGCCGCACAGCCCCGCAAGCTGTTCGACCCAGACGCACTGGCCGATCTGGCGGATTCCATCCGGCAGCACGGCATTATCCAGCCCCTGACCGTGCGAAAGCTGCAATCGGGGTACTATCAGATCATCGCCGGTGAGCGGCGCTGGCGGGCCGCCCGCATGGCCGGTCTGACGCAGGTACCCGCCGTGGTCATCGAGGCCGACGACCGCAAGGCTATGGAGCTGGCCATGATCGAGAACCTCCAGCGAGAGGATTTGAACCCCATCGAGGAGGCCGAGGGATACAAGGTTTTGATGGAGCAATACGGCATGACGCAGGAGGAGACCGCCAAGCGTGTCGGCAAGTCCCGCCCCGCTGTGGCCAACGCCATGCGGCTTTTGCACCTGTGCGAGCCGGTGCGCGCCATGGTGGAGGATGGTCGGTTGTCCGGCGGTCACGCCCGGGCGCTGCTCCCCCTCCCCGCCAAGCAGCAGGAGACGGCGGCCGCCGCCGTGCTGAAAAGCGATCTGTCCGTGCGGCAGACAGAGCTGCTGGCCAAGAAGCTGCTGGCGGAAAAGCCGGAGAAGCCGGAAAAAGGCCCCCTGACCGTCAACTATGCCGAGGAGGCCGCCAAGGAGTTGGGCGAGCGGCTGGGCCGTGGATGCCGCATCGTCACCGGCCGCAAGAAGGGCCGCATCGAGTTGGAATACTACGGCACCGATGATCTCAACGATCTGCTGGACGCGCTCCACGCCATCAAAAAGAAATAACAATGTTTCACGTGAAACAATGACAAGAGGTAAGAAGTATGCTTGATATCAAATTTGTCCGGGAGAATCCGGAAGCCGTCAAGGAAAACATCCGCAAGAAGTTCCAGAACGCCAAGCTGCCGCTGGTGGACGAGGCCATCGCACTGGACGCCGAGCGCCGCCAGGCTATTGCCGACGGCGAGGCGCTGAAGGCCGAGCGCAACAAGCTGTCCAAGGCCAACGGCCCTCTGTTCGGTAAGCTGAAAAAATGCACCGACGAGGCAGAGAAGGCCGCCATTCAGGCGGAGATCGACGCCAACAACGCCGCCGTCAAGGCCGACGCCGAGCGGATGGCACAGCTGGAGACCAAAAAGGAGCAGGCGGAGGCCGCACTGAACAAGATCATGCTGGTCATCCCCCAGATGATCGACCCCTCCGTGCCTATCGGCCCGGACGACAGCTGCAACGTGGAAGTACAGCGCTTCGGCGAGCCGAAAACGCCGGACTTCGAGGTTCCCTACCACACCGACATTATGGAGCGATTCGACGGCATCGACATGGACGCCGCAGGCCGCGTGTCCGGCAGCGGCTTCTACTACCTGCTGGGCGACATCGCCCGGCTCCACGAGGCCGTGCTGGCCTACGGCCGCGACTTTATGATCGGCAAGGGTTTCACCTACTGCATCCCGCCGTTTATGATCCACGGCAACGTGGTGGAGGGCGTCATGAGCCAGACGGACATGGACGCCATGATGTACAAGATCGAGGGTGAGGATCTCTACCTCATCGGCACCAGCGAGCACTCCATGATCGGCAAGTTCATCGACCAGATCATCCCCGAGGACAAGCTGCCACAGACCCTGACCTCCTACTCTCCCTGCTTCCGCAAGGAGAAGGGTGCCCACGGCATTGAGGAGCGCGGCGTCTACCGCATCCACCAGTTTGAGAAGCAGGAGATGATCGTGGTCTGCAAGCCCGAGGACTCCAAGAAGTGGTACGAGCAGATGTGGCAGTACAGCGTGGAGCTGTTCCGTTCGCTGGACATCCCCGTGCGGCAGCTGGAGTGCTGCTCCGGCGATCTGGCCGACCTGAAGTGCAAGTCCTGCGACATCGAGGCATGGTCTCCCCGGCAGCAGAAGTATTTCGAGGTCTGCTCCTGCTCCAATCTGGGCGACGCGCAGGCCCGCCGCCTGAAGATCCGCTACAAGGATGCCGACGGCAAGATGCAGCTTTGCCACACGCTGAACAACACCGTGGTGGCGCCGCCCCGTATGCTCATCGCCTTCCTGGAGAACAATTTGCAGGCCGACGGCTCTGTGCTGGTTCCCGAGGTACTGCGGCCCTACATGGGCGGCAAGGAGCGTCTGGTTCCCCTTCACTGAGGGGTTTTCGATAATCCGTCGTAATATTTCCGCATTTTTATACTCTTAGTATAGGAGTTTCACCCCATGAAGAAGTTTTTCAACGAATTCAAAGAGTTTGCCATGCGCGGCAACGTGATGGACATGGCCGTCGGCGTGGTCATCGGCGCCGCCTTCGGCAAGATCACCACCTCTCTGGTCAACGACGTGTTCATGCCCCTGATCGGGCTGCTCATCGGCGGCATCGATCTGGGTCAGCTGAACATCGTGCTGAAGCCAGAGGTGCTGGACGAGGCCGGCGAGGTGGTCACCGCCGCAGTGACGCTGGGGCTGGGTACGTTCCTGTCCACCATCCTCGACTTTATTCTGGTGGCGTTCGTCATCTTCCTGGTAGTCAAGGCCATCAACAAGCTCCATACCCTCGGCAAGAAGGACGAGGAGCCTGAACCGGAGGAGCCGGAGGCTCCCACCACTGAGGAGCTGCTCACCGAGATCCGCGATCTGCTGAAGGAACAGCAGAAATGAGGGACATACTGGTAAAGGGTCTGGCGCAGCTGGGCCTCAGCGACCACGCCGTGCCGCAGCTGGAGGCCTACACCTCCCTGCTGCTGGAGAAAAACAAGGTGATGAACCTGACCGCCATCACCGCGCCGCAGGAGGTGGCCACGCTGCATCTGCTGGACTGCGCCGCCCTGTTGACCATGGCGGACCTGCGGGGCAAGCGCACCATCGATGTCGGCACCGGCGCAGGCTTCCCCGGCATGGTGCTGCGGATCATGGAGCCGGACTTCGACCTGACGCTGCTGGACAGTCTGGGCAAGCGCATCGACTTCCTCCGGGAGGTCTGCGCGTCCCTGTCGCTGGAGCGGGTGGACTGCGTCCACGCCCGCGCCGAGGAATTTGCCGCCGATCACCGCCAGCAGTACGACGTGGCCATGTCCCGCGCCGTCGCCAACCTCAATGTGCTGTGCGAGCTGGCACTGCCGCTGGTCAAAGTGGGCGGGCAGTTCCTGGCCATGAAATCCGTATCCTCCGACCAGGAGATACAAGGCGCACGGGGCGCCATCGGACAGCTGGGCGGCCGCATCGCGGACATCCGGGACTACACCGTGCCGGAGACGCAGGTGCGCCACCGGCTGGTGGTCATCGAAAAAGTCAAGGACACCCCCGCTATCTACCCCCGCAGCTTTGCCCGCATCAAAAAAGCGCCGCTGAAATAGCGGCATCACCCGGAAAGGAGGGTCACATGGGAAAGATCATCGCCGTTGTCTCCGGCAAGGGCGGCACCGGCAAAACATCCTTCACCGCCAACACCGGGCTGGCGCTGGCGTCGCTGGGGCAGCGAGTCCTGTGCATGGACTGCGACATCACCCTGCGGAATCTGGATCTGGCGCTGGGACTCAGCGATCAGGCGCTGATGGACTTCTCCGACGTGCTGGCCCAGCGCTGCACGCTGGAGCAGGCCGTGGTGACCCACCGGCAGTACCCCACGTTGGATCTGCTGACCGCGCCTATGGCGGACAAGCCGCTGCCGCTGACGGTGCGGCAGCTGGCGGCGCTGGCCAAGGAGATACGGGAACGGTATGACTGGTGCCTGATGGACGCCCCCGCCGGACTGGGACAGGGCTTCAAGATGGCCGCCTGCATGGCCGATCAGGTCATCGTGGTCACCACCACCGACATCTCCGCCATGCGGGACGCCCAGCGCACCGCCATGGAGCTGTCCTCCTTCCCCGCCAACGCGGTGCATCTGGTGGTGGGCCGCGTCTCCCGCAAAACGCTGCGGACGCTGCACACCACCATCGACGACGCCATCGACACCGCCGGACTGCCCCTGCTGGGCGTTGTCCCGGAGGACGAGGACGTCCCCTACTGCCTCAATCGCGGGCTGGTGCTGCGGGAACGCAACTACTACGCCGCCCGCGCCTACGAAAACATCGCCAAACGCATCATGGGCCGCAAGACGCCCCTGATGAAGATATGACAGAGAAAGGAGCGCCCCCTATGAATATCGCTTTGATGGCGCACGACAACAAAAAAGAGCTGATGGTCCAGTTCTGCACCGCCTACTGCGGCATTTTAGCCAAGCATACCCTGTGCGCCACAGCTCGCACCGGCCAACAGATCGCGGACGCCACCGGTCTGACCATCCATCGTTTCCTCTCCTTCTCCCACGGCGGCGGCCAGCAGATCGCGGCCCGCATCGCCTACAACGAGATCGATATGGTTCTGTGCTTCAGCGACCCCAACCAGAAGACTGTCGACGAGGATATCACCTATATCTCCCGGCTGTGCGACAAGAACAACATTCCCTTTGCCAGCAACCTTGCCACTGCCGAAATGCTGGTGCTGGGTCTGGATCAGGGCTATCTGGACTGGCGCGACATCGTCAATCCCAAGAGCAAGCCCTTTACCGCGTAAAGACCGCCTTGACAACCGGCGGAGAATCGCCTATTATAAAGGGTAACCGCGTTGAATTTGCAGGAGTAACCCGCACAACGCCGCCAGCAGAGAGGTGCGCCGCCGGCTGAGAGCGCACTGCGGCAGAACGGGCCAAGACAGCAGACGAGCGGGGATGGAAACATCCACGGCGCGCTCCCCGTAACAGGAGCAGAAAGGGCCGCACGACGGCTGAAATTGGGTGGCACCACGAAGTGTTTCAACGCTCTCGTCCCAACGCAAGGGGACGGGAGCGTTTTTTGATATCCCCACGCCGTGATGCCGAAAAAGGAGAACCGTATGCAAAAAGTGATCGAGCTTATCCAAACCCACACCTATGACTTCTTCATCCCCCTGACGGCGCTGGCCCTGCTGCGGCTGGGTCTGTGTCTGGCGCAGCTGAAAAAGACCGCCTCCATCCGGAAAAAGAAGGGCGTCTACCACGCCGTGCGGGGACATTACACCGAGATCGGCGTGTGGCTGGGCGTTCTGCCCGCCTGCGTGCTGGGGCTGGCGCTGCCCAAGCTGTGGTATGCGTGGCTGGCACTGGGCGTCGTGGCCGCCATCGCCCTCGGCAAGGCCGGTCAGAAGAAGGGTACGGAGCTGGACGGCATCTACCGGGAGGTGGCGTGGGAGCTGAAGCACGAGGCGGAGGCCGAGGCCGCACGGGAAGCAGCGTCCCACACGCTGGAGGGCGGCGCGGCCGCCATCGAGGACGGCCATGCCGACGAAACGGAACACAATGAGGACAAAGGAGAGACAGAAAATGGCTAAAATGACACCCCGCACCCTGTCGGGCTTTATGGAGCTGCTGCCCCAGCCGCAGCAGCAGATGGAGCGGATGATGGATATACTCCGCCGGACGTACAGTCTGTACGGCTTCACGCCGCTGGATACCCCGGTGATCGAGGCCAGCGAGGTGCTGCTGGCCAAGGGCGGCGGCGAGACGGAGAAGCAGATCTACCGTTTCCAGAAGGGTGACGCTGATCTGGCGCTGCGCTTTGATCTGACGGTGCCGCTGGCCAAGTATGTGGCGCTGCACTACAACGACCTGTCCTTCCCCTTCCGCCGCTACCAGATCGGCAAGGTCTACCGCGGCGAGCGCGCCCAGCGCGGCCGCTTCCGGGAGTTCTATCAGGCGGACATCGACATCATTGGCGACGGCAAGCTGGATATCACCAATGAGGCGGAGATCCCCGCCATCATCTACCAGACCTTCACCTCGCTGGGTCTGAAGCGGTTCCAGATCCGCGTCAACAACCGGAAGATCCTCAACGGCTTTTACGCCATGCTGGGTCTGACGGAGCAGTCCGGCGACATCATGCGCACCGTGGACAAGCTGGACAAGATCGGCGCCGAGAAGGTGCGGACGCTGCTGGTGGACGAGTGCGGCGTGTCTGCCGAGAGCGCCGGCGAGATCCTGAAGTTCATCGCCATCGCCGGCGGCAACGAGCAGGTGCTGGCCGCGCTGGAATCCTACCGGGGACGCAACGAGGTGTTCGACGAGGGTCTTGACCAGCTGAACACCGTGGTGAAATACCTGTCCGCCTTCGGCGTTCCGGCGGAGAACTTCGCCGTGGATCTGACCATCGCCCGGGGCCTGGACTACTACACCGGCACGGTGTACGAGACGACGCTGCTGGATCACCCGGAGATCGGCTCCGTCTGCTCCGGCGGCCGGTACGACAATCTGGCGGAGTACTACACCGACCGGCAGCTGCCCGGCGTGGGCATCTCCATCGGCCTGACCCGTCTTTTCTATGTGCTGGGCGAGCAGGGGCTGCTGAACCCCGACCTGCCCACCGCCCCCGCCGACGTGCTGATCCTGCCCATGACCGCCGAGCTGTCCCCCGCCGTGACGCTGGCCACCCGCCTCCGCGCCGCCGGCATCCGCACCCAGCTCTACACCGAGCAGAAAAAATTCAAGGCCAAGATGAGCTATGCCGACAAGCTGGGTGTACCCTATGTGGTGTTCCTCGGCGACGACGAGATCGCCGGAAACATGGTGGCGTGCAAGGATATGACCTCCGGCGAACAGACCACCCTGCCCTTTGAAGAGACGCTGGCGCTGATCCAGACGGGTCTTGCCAAGCGGAACGAGGGCGCTGTGATTCTGGAAAAGTAAAAACAGAACGTAATATTTCCACTTAATTATACGATACTTTATCATATCAGGAGGACAAAACAATGATGCAGATGCGTACACATACCTGCAACGAACTGCGGCTGGAGCACGTAGGCCAGTCCGTGAAGCTGGTGGGCTGGATGGAGAATGTCCGCGCCGTGGGCCAGAACTTCGCCTTCGTGGTGCTGCGCGACTTCTACGGCACCACCCAGATCGTGGTGGAGACCGAGGAGATGATGGCCGTCATCCGCGACCTGAACAAGGAGTCCACCATCAGCGTGGAGGGCGTGGTGCGGGAGCGCGCCAGCAAGAACCCCAAGCAGGCCACCGGCGACATCGAGGTGGTTCCCAGCAAGATCGAGGTGCTGGGCCGCTGCCGCTACAACTCCCTGCCCTTTGAGATCAACCGCAGCCGCGAGGCCGACGAGCAGCAGCGCCTGAAGTACCGCTACCTCGACCTGCGCAACCCCGCCGTGAAGCAGAACATCATCCTGCGCTGTCAGGTGGTGGCCGCGCTCCGCGCCGCCATGACCGACCACGGCTTCTTGGAGATCACCACCCCCATCCTCACCGCCTCCTCCCCCGAGGGCGCCCGCGACTATCTGGTGCCCGCCCGCAAGCATCCCGGCAAGTTCTACGCCCTGCCCCAGGCGCCTCAGCAGTTCAAGCAGCTGCTGATGACCTCCGGCTTCGACCGCTACTTCCAGATCGCGCCCTGCTTCCGGGATGAGGACGCCCGCGGCGACCGCTCCCCCGGTGAGTTCTACCAGCTGGATATGGAAATGGCCTTCGCCACCCAGGACGACGTTTTCGCCGTGCTGGAGGATGTGCTGCCTCCCATCTTCGCCAAGTACGGCACCTACAACGTGGCCTCCGCCGCGCCGTTCCGCCGTATCGCCTACAACGACGCCATGGAGACCTACGGTTCCGACAAGCCCGACCTGCGTATCGACCTGACCCTCACCGACATCTCCGACGAGGTGAAGGGCTGCGGCTTCGAGCAGATCGATGGCAAGGTGGTCAAGGCTATCGCCGTCAGTGACTGCACCCTGACCCGCAAGGCCATCGACCAGCTCTGCACCGACGTGGAGGTGCAGTCCGGCAGCAAGCCTTACTGGTTCAAGGTGGATGAGAACGGCCAGCTGGCCGGCGGCATCGCCAAGTTCCTGGGCGGCTGCCATGAAGCGCTCACCGCCAAGCTGGGTCTCAAGCCCAATATGCTGGTGGGCGTGGCCGCCGGCGACAAGGGTGCGGCCATCAAGACCGCCGGCGTCCTGCGCGGCAAGCTGGGCGCCGCCTGCGAGGGTCACATGGACAAAGAGCGCTATGAGTTCTGCTGGATCGTGGACTTCCCCATGTACGAGATCGGCGACGAGTCCGGCGAGCTGGAGTTCTGCCACAACCCGTTCTCCATGCCCAGCGGCGGGCTGGAGGTGCTGCTGAAGGCCGAGCGGGGCGAGATCGACCCCCTGACCATCACCGCCGACCAGTACGATCTGGTGTGCAACGGCGTGGAGCTGTCCAGCGGCGCTGTCCGTAACCACGACCCCGAGATCATGGTCAAGGCCTTCGAGCTGGTGCGTCTGGGCGAGGAGGACGTGAAGAAGAAGTTCCCCGCCATGTACAACGCCTTCTGCTACGGTGCGCCTCCCCACGCCGGTATCGCTCCGGGCGTGGACCGCATGGTCATGCTGCTGGCCGGCGAAAGCTCCATCCGCGAGATCATCCCGTTCCCCATGAACAAGAACGCGCAGGACGTGATGATGAGCGCGCCCTCCGTCGTGGAGCAGAAGCAGCTGGATGAGCTGCACATCGCCATCGTCGGCGACGTGGAAAAGGACGACTGATGGACACCGTCAAGCTCTACTACGAAAACGCCTATACGCAGGACTTCATCGCCGTGGTGCTGTCCTGCGAGGCCGTGAAAAACGGCTTTGCTGTCACCCTCGACCGCACCGCCTTCTACCCCGAGGGCGGCGGTCAGCCCGCCGACCACGGCACGCTGGGCGAGGCCCGCGTGCTGGATGTACACGAGAAGGACGGCGTCGTCACCCACCTGTGCGACCGGGCGCTGTCCGCAGGTGCGGAGGTCAGCGGCCGCATCGACTGGGCGCGGCGCTTCGACCATATGCAGCAGCACTCCGGCGAGCATATCATCTCCGGCCTGCTGTGCAGCACGTTCCACTGCGACAACGTGGGCTTCCACATGGGCGCGGACGTGGTCACCATCGACTACAACGCCCCCATCACATGGGAGCAGGCGCTGGAGGTGGAGCGGCGCGCCAACGCCTACATCTGGGCGGATCATCCCATCCGCATCTGGTATCCCTCGGCGGAGGAGCTGGCCGCCCTGCCCTACCGCAGCAAAAAGGATCTGACCGGCGCGGTGCGGATCACGGAGTTCCCCGGCGCGGATCGGTGCGCCTGCTGCGGCACCCATGTGTCCAGCAGCGGGCAGGTGGGGCTTTTGAAGCTGCTGAGCTGCCAGAAGTTCCGGGACGGCGTGCGGCTGGAGCTGCTGTGCGGCCAGCGGGCGCTGGATTGTCTCGCCGCCGGCTGGGAGCAGGCCCGCCAGATCGGGCAGGCGCTGTCCGTCAAGCCCCAGAGCGCCTTTGCCGCCGTCAGCCGCTTGCAGGAGGAGCTGCTCTCCCTCAAGGAGAAGGCCGCCCGGCTGGAGGAGGCTGACTTCGCCCACGTCGCGGCGCAGTACCGGGGCGCTGGCAGTGTCCTGCACATCGCGGAGCCGCTGGACGGTGACGGTGCGCGGCGGCTGTGCGATGCCATCGCCAAGGCCGCCGGCGGACGCTGCGCCGTGTTTGCCGGACGGGACGGTGACTACCGGTACGCCGTTATCGAGAGCGGCGGCGACCTGCGCCAGTTCATCAAGGACATGAACACCGCCCTCCACGGGCGGGGCGGCGGACGGGACGGCTTTGCCCAAGGCAGCGCCGCCTGCACGGCCGAGGAGGTTCGCGCCTTCTTCCAAACGCGGTAATTCCTTCGCCATACGAAATATTTTCCCCGCTTTTCACAAATTTTCACCCCCGGATATGTGCGTTTCACACATATTCGGGGGTTTCTTTTTTTGCCGGGACATGATAGAATATTGAGTTGTATTCAAGTTATCAACAAAGGAGTCCGTATGGAAAACGAAAACAAGCTGGGCGCCATGCCCATTACGAAGCTGATCTGGAATATGTCCCTGCCCATCATCGCGTCCATGCTGGTGCAGGCGCTGTACAACATCGTGGACAGCTGGTTCGTCAGCCGCGTCAGTGAGCAGGCGCTGACCGCCGTGTCGCTGGCGTTCCCGGCCCAGAACCTGATGATCGGCCTTGCCACCGGCACGGCGGTGGGCGTCAACGCCCTGATGGGCCGTGCGCTGGGCGCGAGGCTGCGGGAACGGGCCGACCGGGTAGCCAACAACGGCGTCTTTCTGGCGGTGGTGGGCTTTGTGATCTCCGCCCTGCTGGGTCTGACCTGCTCCGACCTGTTTTTCCGCTCCCAGACGCAGGTGGAGAGCATCATCCAGATGGGCAACGACTATCTGCGGATCGTCACCATCGGCTCACTGGGTATGTTCTGCCAGATCATGTACGAGCGGCTGCTGCAAGGCACCGGCCGCTCCCTGCTGAGTATGTACACCCAAGGGCTGGGCGCTATCATCAACATCATTCTCGACCCCATCTTCATCTTCGGGCTGAAAATGGGCGTGGCAGGCGCGGCAGTGGCCACCATCATCGGCCAGTTCTGCGGCTTTGCGCTGGCGGTCTGGTTCAACCATCGGAAGAACACCGACATCACCCTGTCCCTTCGCGGCTTCCGCCCCGACTTCCGGCTCATCGGCGAGATCTACGCCATCGGCCTGCCCAGCGTCATTATGATCGCCATCGGCTCGGTGATGACGTTCCTGATGAACAAGATCCTCATCACCTACCACGCCGCCCACGAGACGGCGGCCACCGCCTTCGGCGTCTATTTCAAGCTGAACTCCTTTATCTTCATGCCCATCTTCGGCCTGAACAACGGCGTGATCCCCATCGTGGCCTACAACTACGGCGCTCAGAACCGCCGCCGCATGATGGCCACCATCAAGCGCAGCACCCTGTACGCCTGCTGCATCATGGTGTTCGGCACGGTGCTGTTTTGGGCCATACCCGATACGCTGCTGCGGCTCTTTGACGCCAGCGACGTGATGCTGGCCGCAGGCGTACCCGCCCTGCGCATCATCGCCCTGAGCTTCTGCATGGCCGGTATGTGCATCGCGCTGGGCAGCTCGTTCCAGGCGCTGGGAAAGTCGATGTACTCCATGGTCACGTCCATCGTCCGGCAGCTGGTGTTCCTCGTGCCCATCGCCTATGTGCTGGCACGCTATGGCGCCGCCGTCGGCAACAGCGACTTGGTGTGGTGGTGCTACCCCATCGCGGAGGTGTCCTCCCTGCTGCTGACGCTGGTGTTCTTTCGGCACATCTACAAGACCGTCATCGCCCCCCTCCCGGAGGGTCACGAATAATCGCAAAAAAAGAGAGCCGAACGGCTCTCTTTTTTCTATGTCTCGCGGCGGTGTATCTTCCTTAGTACGCCAGCTTCTCCGCCAGATAGCTCTTCAGCTCGCTGATAGGCACGCGCACCTGCTGCATGGTGTCGCGCTCGCGGACGGTAACGCAGTTGTCACCCTCATGCTCGGCGTCGCCCACGGTGTCGAAGTCCACGGTGATGCAGTACGGCGTACCCACCTCGTCCTCGCGGCGATAGCGCTTGCCGATGGAGCCGGTCTCGTCGAAGTCGATCATCCACTCCTTCGCCAGCTCGGTGTAGATCTCGCGGGCCTTGTCGCTGAGCTTCTTACTCAGGGGCAGCACCGCCGCCTTGTAGGGCGCCAGCGCCGGGTGCAGGTGCAGCACCACGCGGACGTCGTTCTTCTCCGCGTCCACGACCTCCTCGTCGTAGGCGTCCACCAGCACGGCCAGCACGCTGCGCTCCACGCCCAGAGACGGCTCCACCACGTAGGGGATGTAGCGCTCGTTGGTCTCGGGGTCGAAATAGGTCAGATCCTTGCCGGACACGGACTGGTGCTGGTTCAGGTCGTAGTCGGTGCGGTCCGCCACGCCCCACAGCTCGCCCCAGCCGAAGGGGAACAGGAACTCGAAGTCCGTGGTGGCCTTGGAGTAGAAACACAGCTCCTCGGGGTCGTGGTCGCGCAGCCGCAGGTTCTCGTCCTTCAGGCCGATGCCCAGCAGCCAGTTGTGGCAGAAGGTGCGCCAGTAGTTGAACCACTCCAGATCGGTGCCGGGCTTGCAGAAGAACTCCAGCTCCATCTGCTCGAACTCCCGGACGCGGAAGATGAAGTTGCCCGGGGTGATCTCGTTGCGGAAGGACTTACCGATCTGACACACGCCGAAGGGCAGCTTGCGGCGGGTGGTGCGCTGGGTGTTGACGAAGTTGGTGAAGATGCCCTGCGCCGTCTCAGGCCGCAGGTACACGGTGTTCTTGGCATCCTCGGTGACGCCCTGGAACGTCTTGAACATCAGGTTGAACTGGCGGATGTCGGTGAAGTTGTGCTTGCCGCAGGTGGGACAGGGGATGTTCTTGTCCTCGATGAAGTCCTTCATCTCCTGCTGGGAGAAGGCGTCGATGGGCTTGGGCAGCTCCACGCCGTTGGTCTGGCACCAGTCCTCGATGAGCTTATCGGCGCGGAAGCGCTCCTTGCACTCCTTGCAGTCCATCAGGGGATCGGAGAAGCCCGCCAGATGGCCGCTGGCCACCCACGTCTGGGGGTTCATGAGGATGGCGGCGTCCTGCCCCACGTTGTAGGGGTTCTCCTGCACGAACTTTTTCCACCATGCCTTTTTGATGTTGTTCTTCAGCTCCACGCCCAGCGGGCCGTAGTCCCATGTGTTGGCAAGGCCGCCGTAGATCTCGGAGCCTGCGAAGATGATGCCGCGGTTTTTGCACAGCGCCACGATCTTATCCATGGTCTTTTCGGTGTTTTTCATGTGCTCGTCTCCTTTTATGTGAATATTTTTGGTCTGTATGGTCAAGCCGCCTGCGGCGGCGTTACCTGCACGGTCACGGTGCCCTCATTCCAATCCGTCTGATCTGTGGACACACCGTACCACCACATTGCCCCGCCGTCCGGCTGGTGGTACAAAACGGCATAGGCCTCTCCCCCGTGGAGCGCCATGGGGTAGTTGATCTCCGGGAGCTGGTCACCGGTAGCCGACCACGCGGAAAAGGCGTCGTATCCGCCCTCCACGCGCCAGAACTCGCGGCTGGCGTAATCACTCCAATCGGATATATCCTGCTCTCCGAAGTAGGCGGCTTCGTATGCTTCACCGGCGATGGTCAGTGTGTCCGTGCGGAGCGGCTCCAGCTCCGGTTTTTCTTCCCGCGCCAGATTGGCACAGGTCAGCGTCACCTTGCTGCCGTAGTGCGCCGCGATTTGAGCCGCCATGGAGGGTACGGTGCCGGTCTGGTGATCCATCCCGTTGGGGTCGGCGTGGGCGCCGCCGCAGAAGGCCATCACGCTGACACCGCCCAGTGCGTCGAAGGCGGTGCAGAAATTGGTCGCCAAGGCGTTCTCCCGCTGCACGTCGGCCTTATCGTCTGCGCCGCGCCGATAGTACATGGTGCCCTGCTTGATGCTCCTCTCTACCTCGCGGTATACGTCGGTGTCGGTCTTTCCCTCGTCCTCCAGAAGCTGGCGCGCCTTTTCGCCGGAGGTGGCATACTGATGCTCTATATCAAAGCCGTGGAATATCGTGTCCGGACACGTCTCCTTAATCTGATGGTAAAAATCCGCCACCACCTCCGCATGGAACAGCGTCCCCTCGCAGGCGCCGTACACCATATCCCAATAGGCATCGTCCTCCGCCGCCATCCAGCGGTTCAGCAGCAGCGTGGAGCCTGCGCCCATCTCTATGAACAGGTGACGCATCCCCTGACCGTAGCAGGTCTGCCACAGCGCCAGCTCCTTATCCAGGCAGGCGGCGTTGGCGTGCTCCTCTCCGTAAATGAATATCTCCCCTGTGGGCGCACCCGTTTCCGCCGGTGCGCCGCAGGCCGTCAGTCCCAGCAGTGCCGCCAGCAGCAGCGCTGATATCCTCTTTTTCATAGACTGCTCTCCTTCATCGCAGTAAAAAACGCCCTGATGCCATTGCTGACATCAGGGCGAACTAAGCTTTAGTCCGTGGTTCCACCTGAATTTGGATCGCTCCACACTCTCTTGCCGGTAACGGGGCATCCGGCGGGCATTTCCTCCCGCAGCTCCGGGCAGCCACGCCCTTCATCGCCTATAACAGAGAAAGCATAGCATCTTTTCGCCCGCCCGTCAAGGTCTATTTTTCCCCGTCCTCCATCGCCTCCTCCCAGCAGCGCGGCTCCTCGTCGGAGACGGTGCCGTCGCTGTCCACATTGCGCGTCACGGTGTTCCCGCCGCTGCTGTCCTCGGAGAAAACCACCGACCAGCAGCCGGTCTTCACATCGTATCGCCCCCACGCCATGGCGTATGCGCCGTCGTACTGCGCAGCGGCCAACTCGATGGCCTGCTGCTCCGTCAGGATGCCCCGCCCGATCTGGGCGGTACCCAGAATAGCCAGCACCTCGTCCCGGCAGCCGTCCCACGCGGCGCTGCCCATCACGCCGTCGTCATCGGGCATACATACATAGCTGCCTGGTACGCCCTGAAACGCGATATTGACCCAGATGGTACTCTGCCCGCCCTCGGTGTACTGCCACACCCTCTGGCCGCCGGACAGCGTCAGATCCTGCTCCGTCACGCCGGTGCCGCAGATGCCGTAGCCATCCAGCCAGCAGGTCAACCGGAAGGCGACAGACCTCTCCCCGGTCTTCCCGAAGCGCAGGCCGGCCTGTCCCTCCTCCTCCAGCGTCTCCCACCACCAGCCATCGGGGATGGTCAGCGCCACGTCCACGTTCCCCTCGGTGTATTCAGCCAGCTGACCGGTGATCTCCATCGGCTCCGGTGGGGAATCGACCGGCGGCTTGTCCCCCTCCAGCGGGACGGCGGACCATTCGCAGGCTACCAGCAGCGCGGCGCAGCACAGCGCCAAAAAACACGTCAAAAATCGTCTCATCCTCGCGCCCTCCTTTTCCGCATAAGGTCTTTCGCCTATACGATCTTCTATCCATAAGACGAAGCGGGGAGGGAATCGGTTCCCTCCCCGCCTGATGCGTATGATGTATGCTTACATATCCACCGGTGTCAGATCGCTCTCCTCCACCTGATGCAGCTCCTTTTTGTTGAGGATCTCGTACATACACGGCACCACGAACAGCGTCATCAGCGTGGCGTACAGCAAGCCGCCGATGCACACCAGTGCGATGGGCTGGATCAGCGCCGTACCGGCGTTTTTCGCCAGCGCCGTAACGACCAGACCGAGAATGGTGGTCAGGCTGGTCATCAGGATGGGCCGCAGACGGGTAACGCCCGCGTCGATGATGGCCTCCCGCAGGCCCATGCCCGCCAGACGCTGCTGGTTGATGTAGTCCACCAGCACGATGCCGTTGTTGACGATGATGCCCACCAGCATCACGAAGCCGATGAGGCTGATGACCGACACCTCGATGCCGGAGAGCAGCAGCGCCAGGAAGCCGCCGGTAAACGCCAGCGGGATGGTGAACATCACGATGAACGGCGCCTTCAGGGACTGGAACTGCGCCACCATGATGAGGTACACCAGCACCACGCCCAGCAGCAGCATCAGCAGAAGCTGCTGCATGGCATTCATGATCTGCTCGTTCTCGCCGTCGAACTCCACGGTGACGCCCTCCGGCAGCGTGACAGACCCCAGCGCCTTCTGCACCGCCGTCGTGACCTTGGTCACGTTGTAGCCGTCCGCCACCGCCGCCGACACGGTGATGCACCGCCGCTGCTGGTCGCGCTGGATGCTGTTGAGGGACACCGTCTCCTTGACCTCGGCCACCTCCCCCAGCTTGAAGGAGGTATCCACGTCCTGACTTTCCCCGCCGGTGAGCTGGCTCAGTCCGGCGGATGCAGAGGAGCTGCTCATGCCGCTCATGCCGCCCATACTGCCCATGGCCGAGGACATGGAGCTGTCCATGCCGCTCATACTGCTCATGCCGCTGCTCATGGACGAGGACATAGCGCCGCTGTCCGGCGAAATGGTCAGATCCATCAGCTTCTCGCGGGTCAGCTTGCTGTCCGCCGCCGCGTCCACGATCATCTCCATGCTCTCGCCGTCCAGCGTCACATCCGCCACGGTGGTGGTATCCTGCAGCGCCGCCGCCACCTGCATATAGATCTGTGCCACGGTGATGCCCTTGGTCATGGCCTTGTTCCGGTCCACCACCACCTGCAGAGCGGGGGCGGCGTCCTCCAGACCGTCGGAGACATCCTGCACGCCCTCCACCTGCTCCATCCGCTGTCCCAGCGAACGGGCGGCGCTTTGCAGCGACTCCATGTCGCTGCTGTACACCCGCAGGGAAACGCCGGTACCGGTCATATAGCTCATCATGCCGCTCATGACACCGGCGGTGGTCACCTTACAGGGCAGATCGGCGCACAGCGCCTCGATCTCCTTCCCCGCGTCGGAGCCGAAGGTACCCTCCGGCATGGTGAGGTAGCCGGTGACGTCAAATTCGCCGTTGTCACCGCTGGCCATGCTCAGGCCGCCCATGTCGCCGCTGCCCATCATAAAGCCGGCGGACTCTACATTCTCCACGGACATGACCCGCTCCACCACCTGATCGGCCAGGTCCACCGCCTCTGCGCGGGTGATGTCCTCCGGCATGGTGACGGTGACAGACAGGTTGTTCATATCGATCTCCGGCATGAACGTGAAGCCGCGGCTCACCGCACCCCACGCCGTCGTCACCAGCAGCACCAGCGACAGCAGCAGCACACCGGCCTTGTGATCCAGCGACCACGCGATGGCCCTGCGGTAGGCGGGATAGATCTTATCCAGCAGACCCGGCTTCGGCACGAACTCGCGCCGCAGCATACCGGAGGCCATGGCCGGCACCAGCGTCAGCGACACCAGCAGGCTGGCCAGCAGCGAATAGGTAATGGTCAGCGCCAGATCGGTGAACAGCTGCCGGGTCAGGCCCTCCACGAACACGATGGGCGCAAACACGCACACCGTGGTGAGGGTGGACGCCGTCACCGCGCCCAGCACCTGCTGTGCGCCGGACACCGCCGCCTGTACGATGGTGGCGCCCTTGGCCCGCAGACGGTAGATATTCTCGATGACCACCACCGAGTTATCCACCAGCATACCCACCGATACCGCCAAGCCGCTGAGGGAGATCATGTTGATGGTCACGCCGGTGAAGTACATCAGCACCACCGCGAAAATGACGCTGACAGGGATGGAGAGCAGCGTGATGACGGTGGGACGCCAGTCACGCAGGAACAGAAACAGTACCACCACAGAGAACAGCGCGCCCCACAGCAGGGACGAGAGGATCGTCTCCACGATCAGGTAGATATAATCGCCCTGATCCATCAGCGGCACGAAGGTAAGCCCCTCGTACTGGCTCTCCAGCTCCCGGAACCGGTCGGTGAGGTTGTTGGACACCGCCGCCGTGGCGTAGTTGGACTGCTTGTTGAAGGACAGCAGGATGCCGTTTTCGTCGTTGAGCTTGGTGTACAGCTGGTCGCTGTCGTCCGTCACCACCACGGTGGCCACGTCGCCCAGCGTAATGGGCTCGACGCCGTCCAGCCCCAGATCGAACAGCACCATATTCTCCAGCTCGGTGCTGTTTTCAAACTTCTGCCCCACCGACACCATATAGCTCACGCCGCTGTTGTCATCGATGTAGCCGGCGGGCATGGAGAAGTTCTGTGCCGTCAGCAGTCCGCTGACGGTGGAGATGGACAGAAGGCCGCCCAGATCGGTCTGGGATTCCACCTTTTCAAAGGCCTCCCGCAGCTGCTTGAGGCCGCTTTCGATCTGGCTCTTTGCCTGACTGAGCTGCAGCTCCGCGCCGGTCATCTGGGACATACCGTCCATCATCTGCACCAGGAAATCGGAGATATCGCCCTCCATCTGTGCTTTCAGCTTGCCGCTCTCCAGATCGTCCAGCATCTTCTTTGTCTGCTCCCGCAGCGACTCGAGACTCTGCTGTAGCTTTTCCAGTGAGCCCTCCGGGTCGGTGATGATGTCGCCGAGGATATCGCCGATGTCCGCATCCTTCAGTTTATCGTACAGTTCCTTCAGATTCTTATAGACCTCGTCTGCCGAATCGCCCACCGTGCCGGCTACGCCGTCCGCCGCGGCGCGTTTGGCGTCGGACAGTGCCTTTTCCCCGTCCTCTACCTGCTGCTTGGCGTCGTACAGCTTGCCCTCCGCCTTTTTCAGCTGGGCCTTTACCGCGTCCGCCAGCTTAGCGGACAGGGCCTCCATCTTCGCCTGATCCAAAATCACATGGGCCTGCCGGGTCAGGGCGCCGGACACCGTAACACTGGCCACGCCGCTGACGCCCTCCAGCTTGCCGGTCAGCTCATCCGTCACCAGATCGCTGAGGGCGTAGACGTCGCTGCCCTCCCGGGACACAGCGGCCACCATCACCGGGATCATGGACGGGTTGATCTTCAGCACATAGGGGGTACCCACCATGTCGGACCACTGCCCCTCCAGCACGGATATCTTCTGCTGGATATCCACACTGATGGTGTCCATGTTCACGCCGTCCTCAAACTCCAGCATCACCATGGACACGCTGTTCTGGCTGGTGGAGGTGACCTCCTTGATCTGATCCAGCGTGGCCATGGACTGCTCCATAGGCCGCGTGATCTCCTCCTCCACCGCCTCGGGACTGGCGCCGGGATCGGCGGTGACGATGACCACATAGGGGAAATCCATATTGGGCAGCAGATCCGGCGTCATCCGCAGATACGCCACGATACCCAGCACCACCACCGCCAGCACCACCACAAATACCGTCAGCGGCCTCTTTACGCTGAATTTTGCCATACTCCCGCTCCTCCATGGCACTCGCCTGATTTTATCCGCATGGGCAAACGCCCGATTTTATCTAATGATAGTAGTCTACCATGCCGCTGCACGCTGCGCAAGCGGCACACCTAAAAATTAACGAAACCGTTACAATATCCCCTGTTCCCGCGAAAAAACGTTCGTTCACCGAACGATTTTGGGAAAAGCGCAGGCGGAAAAAACGGGAGAGACACCTCTCCCGTTCTATACACCGTGCCGCCGGGGCTATACGATGCGGAAATTACCCTCCGCCATGGCCGCCTGCCGCGCCGCACGCTGCTGCGCCAGCGCCTCCTGCAAGGCGGCGATGATGCTGTTGGACACCAGAAAGCCCTTGGGCGTCAGACGCCAGCCGCCCTCGGTGCGTGAGGCAAGGCCCGCTTTTTCATACTGCTCGAACAGCGCCTCCATAGGCTGGAACCGCTGGCGGTAGCGCTTCTCGAAGGTCTGCCGGTCGATGCCCGCCGCCGTCCGCAGCGACAGCATCACATACTCGTAGTCCCGCGCCAGCGTGCTGTCATTCTCGGACTCCGACAGCACCAGCCTGCCCGCGATATAGCTGTCGATATCCCGCACATAGCCGTACCGGACGCCGCCGAAGTCGGAGTGGGCCCCCGGCCCGAAGCCGGCATACTCCTCCATGCGCCAGTATTTCAGGTTGTGGCGGGATTCCTTACCGGACTTGGCGAAATTGGAGATCTCGTACTGCTCGTAGCCCATCTCGCCCAGCGCCGCCACGGTGTACAGGTACATATCCGCCTGCGCGTCGTCGTCCGGCAGCGTCAGCGTCTGCCGCTGCTGCCACAGGGGCGTACCCTCCTCCAGCTTTAGGCCGTAGCAGGACAGATGCTCCGGTCCCAGTGCCACGGCGTCCGCCAGCGTCCGCTGCCAGTCTTCCATGGTCTGCCCCGGCAGGCCGTAGATCAGATCCAGGCTCAGATCCGTGAACTTCGCCTTCCGCGCCGCCGTCACCGCCTGCTGCACCTGCTCATAGGTGTGTATCCGCCCGATGCGCCGCAGCAGGGCGTCGTCGGTAGACTGCACGCCGAGGGACAGACGGTTGAAGCCCGCCCGCCGCAGCCTCCGCAGCTCCTTCCAGTCCCCGGCGCTGTCGGGATTGGCCTCCAGCGTGATCTCCGCGTCCCTTGCCACGTCGTACCGCCGCAGCACCGTTTGCAGGATACGGCAAAGCCGCGCCGCACCCAGATAGCTGGGCGTGCCGCCGCCGAAATACACCGTATCTACCTGCATCCCGGCGGCGCGGGGCGCTACCTCCTCCAGATGGCGCAGCAGCGCCGCCATGTAGGCGTCCATCTTCTCCTCGCTGTGGGCCAGCGAGTAGAAGTCGCAGTAGGCGCACTTGGCCTTGCAGAACGGGATGTGGATATACAGCCCCAGTGCGGGCTTTCCCTGCCGCCCGCTCATGGCTGTACCTGCGGCGGCAGGATGGTCACCGCGTCGTAAAAGCAGTTCACCTTGCAGCCGCGGCAGCCGATGCACTGCTGCTGGTTCACCTCATAAATGCCGTCCTCCCGCAGAAGAATACACTTTACGGGGCAGAACATGGCGCACCAACCGCAGCCGGTGCAGCTCACCTCATCGATCACCGCCAGCTGTATGGCCTTTCGCCCAAAAGGGTGTGCCGGATCCGTCATGGGCTCACCCGCCTTTCCTCAATTTTATCTCTTTGATTATAGCCGTTTTTCTCGCTTTTGACAAGCCCGCATGAAACGCTGCCTTGCGGCGCACACTATGGGAGAAAGGAAGTGACTGCCATGACCCCCGAGGCATATCAGGCGCTGGTGAAGCAGATGTCGCCGCCGTCCCCCATCGTCAAGAACACGGCGCTGGCCTTTCTGGTGGGCGGCGCCATCTGCACCGTTGGGCAGCTCCTGTCCCTCTGGTACAGTTCGCTGGGGCTGGATACCGCCGACGCCGGCACCGCCACATCGGTGACGCTGGTGTTTCTGTCGGCGCTGGCCACCGGACTGGGCGTGTACCACAAACTGGCGCGTCTGGCCGGTGCCGGTACGCTGGTACCCATCACTGGCTTTGCCAATGCGGTGGCGTCCCCCGCCGTGGACTTTCAGACGGAGGGGCTCATCACCGGTACCGCCGTGAAGATGTTCACCGTGGCCGGGCCGGTCATCGTGTTCGGCACCGCCGCCAGCGTGGTCTACGGACTGGTGCTGTGGCTGGTGCAGGCCCTATAAAAAAGGAGGGACACCGAATGTCCCTCCTTTTTTACATCGTTTTTTGCAGCAGACTCAGTTGTCCACGCGGTTGCGCCACTCCAGCTCCTGCTCCAGCTCGAACTTCAGCTTCTTGTTCTCCTCCACCAGCGTGTCGTAGTGGGTGCCCTGTACATAGTACTTCACGAACGCGAAGGTGGCCTCGTTGAACTCCTCCTCGGTGTACTCCGGCAGCAGAGAGCCGCCCTTGCGGCGCAGACCCGTCACGCTGATGACCACCAGACGGCGATGCTCCTCGCTGAGTTGGAACAGCTTCAGAGACTCGGGGATGTTCAGTTCCAGATCGTACCGCTCGTTGACGATCTCCAGCAGGCGGCGCTGCTCCGGCTTGGCGGAGACGATGACGCCGTGCTCGGCGAACAGACGCTTGAGGTAGGAGGCGGAGACCTCCTCGCGGGTGATGGTGCCCTTGCCGATGCCGGTGAGCATGGTATTGGACAGGTTCAGGCTGACATAAACCTCCTGACCGGTGGTGGGATAACTCATGTGCGTACCTCCTGCATTGCAAAATTGGTTTTCCTCCGTCCGAGACGGCTTTTTTTGTTCTGCTGTCAGCATACCACAACGCGCTGCAAATAGCAACACAAAGTTGTCCCAAGCACGTCTATTTATACGAAAAAACACCCTATTTTTCCGAAAGAAAGGCACTTTCTTCTCCCAAATGTACCATACGACCCAAACAGTCCGAAAGGCTCCCACCACCGGTTTTTTCCCTTTTTCACGCAGCGGCGTGGGGGTGAAAGCGGCAACGACGCATGGGCGGAAGAAACGCCGCACCAATCCCCTGAACGAGCGGTTCTTGCGTCCAGACGAGGCGCGGCGACGACGCCAAGCTTGCTGTATGGCGAGGAACCGCAGCGACGTATGGGCGGAAGAAACGCCGCTCAGACGCCTGTTAAATCAAAAGCTGGCGTATACTCCTCCCTGGCCGCCGTGCGCTCTTGGGTGAAGCCATCGGTGATACCGCAGTTGTGCATATAGTCTGCGGCGGCGCGGTACTCGGCGCGGGTGAGGCGGCGGGCAAGGCGTCCTTGTGCGCCGGGCTGGGGGGTGTACTGGCTCATGAGGGAGAACAGAACGTCGCCGGGGCGGAAGGTCTCGGCCACCCAGTCGATGACGCGGCGGGTATTGTCCAGATAGCCGGGCAGCACCAGATGGCGGATGACCACGCCGCGGCGCAGGAGGCCGTTTTCCATCACATAGGGCCCGGTCTGGCGGAACATCTCCTGTATGGCGGCGGTCGCCACGGGGAAATAATCCGGCGCGGCGGAGAGCTGGGATGCCAGCGCGCCGTCGGCATATTTCAGGTCGGGGAGCCAGATATCCACCAGCCCCTCCAGAGAACGCAGGGTCTCCACCTTTTCGTAGCCGCCGCAGTTGTAGACCAGCGGCACGGGGAGCTTGGGCTCCAGCGCCGGGAGGATCCAGGGCAGGAAGTGGGTGGGAGTGATGAGGTCGATGTTGTGGGCGCCTTGGGCGATCAGCTCCTCAAAGATGGTGCGGAGGCGTTGGGGGGTCACATCCTTGCCGAAGCCCTCCGCCGAGATGGTGTGATTCTGGCAGTAGGTGCAGCGCAGGGTGCAGCCGGCGAAAAACACCGCGCCGGAGCCGTTGGTTCCGGAGATAGGCGGCTCCTCCCAGTGGTGGAGGGCGGCGCGGGAAACGCGCAGTCCCGCGGGCATGGCGCAAAAGCCGTTTCCCCCATCGGCGGTACGCGCCGCGCCGCAGTTGCGGGGGCAGAGACGGCAGATCATAGGGCGTGGATGTCGAAGTCCGGGCCGAGATCCCCCGCCATCCAGTGGCGGCGGCACAGGCCGATGTACTTGTCGTTGGCGCCCAGCACCACCTGCACGCCCTCCTTGACCACATGGCCGGTATCGTCGAAGCGGGCGTTGAACGCCGCCTTCTTGCCGCACCAGCAGATGGTCTTGACCTCCTCCAGCTTATCCGCCAGCACCAGCAGGTGATAGCTGCCCTCGAACAGCTCGCCCTTGAAGTCGGCACGGAGACCGTAGCAGATGACGGGGATGCCGCAGTCGTCCACCAGATGCACCAGATAGTAGACCTCGTCCTTGGTGAGGAACTGGGCCTCATCGATGATGATGCAGGCGTAGCGCTGCAAATCTGCGTCCGCCATGGCGCGCATCTCGTCGAAGTAGATGCAGGGGTGCTTCAGTCCGATGCGGGAGTAGACCATGTGGTCGCCGTCCCGGGTGTCCAGCCGGGGCTTGACCAGCAGCGTCTCCTGCCCCCGCTCCTCGTAGTTGAATCGCGCCATCAGGGCATTGGCTGTCTTGCTGGAGCCCATGGCGCCGTATTTGAAGTAAAGCTGTGCCATCGTGTCAGTCTCCTTTATCTGATTTCTCTCCCGCAGCGGCGTCCTCCAACGCCGCCGTAAATACACGAAAGGCGGAGGGAATGGCCCTCTGCCGCCGCTGTGAGGCGTTTGCCCACAGCCAGTCCGGCTGTCCCTCCCCTGCCACCGTCAACAGGTAGCCGGTCATCTGCCAGCGCAGGTGGGTGAACTCGTGCTTGGCGTGGAGCGTTCGCTCCCACCGCAGCACTGTGACGCCCCATGCCGCCAGCTGGCGGGCGGCTGCCGCCTCGTCCAGCATACCCTCCACATGGGGAAGCTCCCAGAGTCCCGCCAGCAGGCCGGTTTTCGGCCGCTGCCGCAGGGCGGCGGCGCCATCCTCCCGCACCATGGCAAACACGGTGAGGGGGATCTCCCGCTTCTCCTTTTTCTTCTCCCGTACCGGCAGGAGCGCCTGTGTCCCCTGCTGCCGTGCCGCACAGAACGGCGCGGCGGGACATTGTTCGCACAGGGGTTTTCCACCGGGCAGGCACACCGCCGCACCCAGATCCATCAGCGCCTGATTGAAGTCGCCGGGCCGGTCATGGGGCATGATCTCCGCCATGGCGCACCGGAAATCGGCGCGTACCTTGGGCTCCAGCACGTTGCGGCTGTCGCCGGTGAGCCGGGCCGCCACCCGCAGCACATTGCCGTCCACGGCGGGTACCGGCTGGCCGAAGGCGATGGATAAAATCGCCCCCGCCGTGTAGTCCCCGACGCCCGCCAGCCGCCGCAGGCCGTCGTAGCTGTCCGGGAACACGCCGCCGAAGTCCTCCACCACGGTCTGCGCCGCCTTTTTCAGATTGCGGGCGCGGCTGTAATAGCCCAGCCCCTGCCACAGGCGCATAAGCTGCTCCTCCGGCAGCGCCGCCAGCGCCTGTACATCCGGCGCGGCCTCCATGAACCGCTGGAAATAGGGCAGCACCGCCTGCACTCGGGTCTGCTGGAGCATGATCTCCGACACCCATGTGCGGTAGGGGGACACCTGCTCCCGCCACGGCAGCACCCGGCGGTGCTCGTCATACCACGCCAGAAGGGGCGCGGGCAGTTTTTGTAAATTGGTTTGTTCCATCTCTCACCTATTGAAACGCGCCGCGTAGCCGCAGCGGCGGCACAGCTCCTCCGACGGCTGGCGGGCGTCGAAGCCGCGGCAGATGGCCTGCGCACGGGGCGACGCCAGAATGTCGTCCAGCTCCCCGGTCAGCAGGTTTCCCAGCGCCAAGCGCCCCTCGCTGTCCAGACAGCAGGGTACCACCGTGCCGTCGCACAGCACGGCAAGCTGCTGTCGCAGGCCGTGGCAGAACTGGGTGTCCCGCCGGTCGCTGTCAGGATGGGGCCAGTCGAATTTCTCGCCCGGCTCCAAATAGAGGCGCTCCGCCAGTCTGCGGTTGCCCCGGCGATCCGGGGGCAGCGCCGCCGTATCCTGTCCCAGCAGGCCATCCAGGGCCCGCAGGATCCGGGCGTTTTCCGCCTCCGCGCCGCCCTTGTTCCACAGGCGCAGGGCGCAGATCACGCCGCGCTCCCCCAGAGACAGGCAGCTTGCCGCCGCCTGTGCCACATAGTGCTCCAGTCCATCGCTTTTACCGTTGCCCTCAAAGGAGTGGAGGGAGACGCTGACCTTGTGGAGGGCGGAGCAGTCCCGCAAAAGCGGCAGCTGCTCCGGCAGCAGCGTGCCGTTGGTGGTCAGACAGACCCGGTAACCCAGCTCGGTGCAGGTGCGGAGGATCTCCGCCAGCTGCGGGTGCAGCAGCGGCTCCCCCATGACGTGGAGGTACAGATACTCCGTGTAGGGGCGGAGCTTTTTCGCCAGCAGCGCAAAGTCCTCCGGCGCCATAAAGCGCTTTTCCCGGGCTGTGCCGGGGCAGAAGGCACAGGCTAAATTGCACACGTTGGTGATCTCCAAATAGGCGCGCTGGAACATGGCGCTGTTCCCTCCTCTCCGGCGTTTTCTGACAGATAGTGTACCACAAACCGCCCCGTTTGAAAAGCGGAAATACCCTCTGTGCAAAGGAAAAACGGCAGCCCTGCGGACTGCCGTTTTGGAAGGTATTTGCGGTGTTTTCTCCCGTTTTTTCCGGGAAAAGAGGCTTTACCGGCTCTCGCGGTCGTAGGACACCACCACGCGGCGGTTGGGCTCCGTGCCGATGGAGTAGGTGGTGACGCCCTTCACATCCTGCAATGCGGCGTGGATCACATGGCGCTCGTAGGCGTTCATGGGCTCCAGCGTCACGCTGCGGCGGTACTTGGCGACCTTGGCGGCCACCTTGTTGGCAAGGCTCTCCAGACTCTGCTCACGCTTGGCGCGGTAGTTCTCCGCGTCCATCTGGATACGGATGCGCTTGTCGCTGCCGGTGTTGACGGCGTAGTTGGTCAGCTGCTGGATGGCGTCCAACGTCTCGCCGCGGCGGCCGATGAGCTGACCCAGCTTGTCGCCCTCCAAAATCACCTTATAGCGGCCCTTCTCCACCTCGTAGACCTTCACCTGCGCCGCGCTGTCCATGTGCTCCAGCAGGCCGGAGACAAAGGCCACGATGCGCCGGGCGTTGTCGTCCTCACAAAGAGGCAGGTCGATGGCGGGGATCTCCTTCTTCTCCGGGCGCTCGGTGCGCTGGGGCTTGTCCGTCTTTTCAGGGCGGGGCGCGCGCTCGGTCTTTTCAGGACGGGCGGGCTTCTCCGCAGCCTTGGGAGCGGCGGGCTTTGCGGGCTTCTGCTCCTTCTCGGCGGCGGGCTTCTGTACAACAGGCTTGACAACGGGAGCCGGCTCCGCCACAGGGGCTTCCTCCGGGCCGTAGGTCAGGCGGACGCGGGCGGGATTGCTGCCGATGCCCAGAAAGCCGCTTTTGGCGCGCTCCAGGATCTCGACGGACACGTCGTCGCGGTCCATGCCCAACTGCTCGAGACCCTTGCGGATGGCCTCCTCCTCAGTCTTGCCCGTTACGTCGATATAACTCATAGACAAAACTCCTTATCAGTTGTCGTTGTAGTGATCCTCGCTGAAGGCGCGGCCCCGCGCATAGGGGCGCTGACCCACGCGGCCGGCCTCGGTGGTGCTGCCGCGATGGTCGCCGTCGGAGGACTTCTTCTTTTTCTGAGGCTGGGGCTTTTTATCGCCCTTGCCGGATGCCAGCTGGTTATTGTAATTCTCGCGGGCCGCCTGCATCTTGGCATAGCGCTTCTCCCGCTTTTCCCGCTCCTTGTCCGTCTCCTCACGGTCCAGGATCTTGTTGAAACGCTTGTTGAGGAGCAGCTCCTGCAGGCAGGAGAAGCCGGCGTTGCAGATCCAGTACACGCACAGAGCGGCGGGCAGGATGTAACCCATCCACACCGTCATCAGCGGCATCATGTACATCATGACCTTGCTGGAGCCGTTCATCTGGGTGTTGCTGTTGCTCCGCATGGAGATCATGGTCATCAGGAACTGGAGAGCGGCGGAGATCAGCGGCAGAATGAGGATGCCGATGACGGGCCAGCCGCCGGAGGGGAACTGGCTGAACAGGTCCTTGCCCACGGAGGACAGATCCATGCCCAGGAAGTTGTAGTTCAGGTCGATAAGGCCGGCAAACTTGCCGTCAAAATCGGCCCAGTGCTCGTGGATGAACTTTGCCAGATAGATCTGCTCATAGGCAGCGGCCTGACCGCTGGAGTCCGCCACATAGCCCAGAGACACAGCCAGCGCAGTGATCTGCTCGATCACGGCCTGGGACAGGCTCATGAAGTAGCGCAGCGGGGTACGGATGATATAGTACAGAGCGATCAGGATGGGGAACGGGATAAAGGACCACAGGCAGCCGGACATGGGATTCACACCCTCCCGGGCGTAGAGGTCGGCCATCTCCTGCTGCTGCTTTTCCTTGTTGTTGGCATACCGGGTCTGGATATCCTTGATCTTGCCCTGCATACGGTTCATGCGGAGCATACTCTTCTTGCTCTTGAGCTGGAAGGGCAGCAGCACCAGCTTCACCAGCAGGGTGAACAGGATCAGCGCCACGCCGTAGGACCCGGTCCATGTGTAGAACAGGCGGGTCAGCCACGCGAACGGTACGCAGATGTAGTATCCGAGTTGTGCAAACATGGGTGATCTCCTTCGTCGTGAAATAAAACGAGGCTTTCAGGGGTTTTCAGGGGTTTCAGGGCACCGGATCATACCAGCCGCCCTTGTGGAAAGGATGACACCGCAGAAAACGCTTCAGCGCCAGCCAGCCGCCCTTGGCCGCCCCGTACTTCTCAATGGCCTCCAGCGCGTACTGGGAGCAGGTGGGTACGAAACGGCAGGTGGGCGGAAAAAGAGGAGAGATGGCACGGCGGTAGAACCGTATGAAGCGAAGCATCAGCTTTTTCATACGTCCTCCCGCAAAAGACCGAGCTGTGCAAGGCAGCGAAGATACTGCTTTTCCAGCTTGGCATAGGGCATCTCCACGGCCCGTACACGCGCCACCACGATCAGGTCATAGCCGGGGAGCATCTCCTGCCTGTGCAGGCGGTACAACTCCCGCAGACGGCGGCGGACACGGTTGCGCACCACCGCATGACCCAGCTTGGTGGACACGGTGATGCCCAGACGGCTCATGCCCTTCCGGTTTTTCAGGCAATAGACCACCACGCCGCCGGAGACGGCGGAGCGGCCCTTGCGATAGATGCGGCGAAAATCGCCGTTTTCCTTGACCGTGACTTGCGGATCCATACGTTCCCTCTTTTTTCCGGTTTGCTTGTCAGGCGTATTGCATTTTCCAGAGAAACACCAATAGGGACGGCAGCTGAACCACCGTCCCTCGAGGCTTTATCTCCCTGTGCGATGCACTTTCCGCGACCTCAATGGGTCAGGCGAGCGCGGCCCTTGGCACGACGGCGAGCCAGCACCTTGCGGCCGTTGCGGGTGGCCATTCTCTTGCGGAAGCCGTGCTCCTTGGAGCGCTGGCGCTTCTTGGGCTGATAGGTACGGAACATTGCATGACACCTCCATTTAGAAAAATATCCGGCGACGGAGCGAAGCCGCCGCTCTTACTCGACAGCAGAGGACCTGTGTTCCCTGCCGCAGTCGACATGGTAAACGCCTAAAAACGGCGCGGAATACATTATACATAACGAAAACCGGCCTGTCAACATAAAATTCCGTACTTTCCTCCGAAAACCGCCTTCCGCAGCGAAAAGAAATATGCTTTATATTTAGAATATGTAATGGACTTTTTCCACAGCTTCTGGTATAATTATAAAGGGTTTTTTCGCCCTCTTTACATAGGAGAGAAAACACACAGGATACGGAAAGGAGAGCTTCCTTTGAAATCACTGTCAGATCTGTGGGACAGCATACTCTCCCGCCTCAGCGGAGAGCTGTCCGACACCACCATCAAGACCTGGTTTGACGAGATCTCCGTGGTCACCATGGAGGATTCGGCGCTGGTGCTCCATTGCAGCAACGCCTTTAAGAAAAATACCGTGGAGGCCCGGTTCCTGCCGCAGATCAAGGCGGCGCTGAAGGACATCTTCTCCACGGATATGGAGGTCAAGATCCTCAGCGACGAGCAGCTGGCCGCCTACCACGGCGTGGCGCCCGACCGGCCGGGGGATCTGTTCGACTCCGACGCCTTCACCTTCGAGACGTATGTGGTTGGCCCCCAGAACAAGCTGGCCTACGCCGCCGCCAAATCCGTGGCGGAGAAGCCGGCGGAGAGCTACAACCCTCTGTTCATCTACGGCGATTCCGGCCTGGGCAAGACCCACCTGCTGTACGCCATCGCCCATCTGGTGAACCGGCGGCGGCCGGAGGCGCGGATCGTCTACATCAAGGGCGACGACTTCACCAACGAGCTGGTCAGCTCCATCCGGGAAAACCGGAACGCGGAGTTCCGCGAGAAATACCGGGAGGCCACGGTGCTGCTGGTGGACGATATCCAGTTCATTGCCGGCAAGATCCAGACGCAGGAGGAGTTCTTCCACACCTTCAACACCCTGTACGAGTCCGGCAAGCAGATCGTGCTGACCTCCGACCGTCCGCCCCGTGAGATGACGCAGCTGGAGGACCGTCTGCGTACCCGGTTCGAGTGGGGTCTGATGGTGGACGTGGCGCCGCCGGACTTTGAGACGCGGCTGGCCATCATCCAGAACAAGGCCGCCGCGCTGGGTGTCAAGCTGCCCGCCGAGGTTTCGGACTACATCGCCGAGAACGTCACCTCCAACGTGCGGCAGCTGGAGGGTACCCTCAACAAGATCCTGGCCTACCGGGATCTGCTGGGCGATCAGGTGGACGAGGAAGCCGTAGGCCGCGCTGTCCGGGATATGCTGCTCAAGAGCAACGAATATGTTCCCTCCCCCAAGATCATCATCAGCTATGTGGCCAAGTACTACCATCTGGACGAGGATACCATCCGCGGCCAGAGCCGCGGGCGGGACGTGGTCACCGCCCGTCAGGTGGCAATCTACCTGATCCGGCGGATGAACGGCCTGCCTATGAACGACATCGGCAAGGAGTTCAGCAACCGCGACCACACCACCATCCTCCACTCCCTGCAAAAGGTGGAGCAGCAGATGCAGTCCGATCCGGTCTTTGCCGAGCGGGTCAAGGAGATCACCACCAACATCAACAACAAGCGGTGAGGTTTTCCACAAATCCCGTGGAATCCACGGGGAAAAAGAGTGGACAACGTGAAAAAGGAAAAAACGGTGGATAATCCACGCCCGATTTTCAGAAAAGCGGTGGAAAAGAAACCGTTGGAAAAACAGAAAAAACCGGGGATTTCCACATTCCGTGACCCCTACGACTCCTGTTACTAAAAAAAGATTAGTTTATGTTTTGATTCTGAAAAATATGCCTGCCAATTACAGAAAGGATTGAAAACGAGATGCTGAAATTTTCCTGCGAAAAAACGCTGCTGCAGCAGGCCGTCAGTACCGTATCCCGCGCCGTGGCTGCCAAAAGCTCCATCCCCGCGCTGGAGGGCGTGCTGCTGGAGGGCGACACCCAGCTGACGCTGTCCGGCTACAATATGCAGACCGGTATCCGCACCGCCATCCCCGCCGAGATCCATCAGGAGGGACGCATCGTCCTGAATGCCCGTCTGTTCGGCGAGATGATCCGCCGTCTTCCCGATGATATCGTGGTTTTCTCCGCCGATGAGAAATATGTGGTCAAGATGGTCTGCGGCGACGCCAGCTTCGAGCTGCCCGGTCTGTCCGCCGACGACTATCCGGAGATGCCCACCGTGGACGACGAGTTCTCCGTGTCCATCCAGCAGCGTACCATGAAGGCCATGATCAACCAGACCAGCTTTGCGGTGTCCACCAACGAGGCCCGGCCCATCCATACCGGCGCCCTGTTTGAGATCGGCGACACAGGGCTGACCATGGTGGCGGTGGACGGCTTCCGTCTGGCGCTGCGCCGCGAGCCGCTGGAGCGTATCGACGGCGGCGCGTTCCGCTTCGTGGCGCCGGGAACGGCTCTCAACGAGGTGGAGAAGATCTGTGCCGATACCGATGCGCTGCTGACGGTGGTGCAGGGCAAGCGCCATCTGCTGTTCGAGGTGGAGAATACCCAGCTCATCTGCCGCCGTTTGGAGGGTGAATTCCTGGATTACCGCAACGCCATCCCCAAGAACAACCCCATCTGCGTGGAGGTGGAGACGAAGGCGCTGCTGGAAAGCCTGGATCGCGTGTCCGTGGTCATCAGCGAGAAGCTGAAAAGCCCCGTCCGCTGCCTCTTTGATATGGATAAGGTCTATCTCTCCGCCCGCACCGGCAACGGCGAGGCCAAGGATATCTGTCCCGTCAAGGGCGACGGCCGGGAGCTGGAGATCGGCTTCAACAACCGCTATCTCATGGACGCTCTGCGGTATGCGCCGGCGGACAAGGTCCATATGCAGCTGAACACCGGCATCTCCCCCTGCATCATCACGCCGGTGGACGGCGGGGACGAGTTCCTCTACATGGTGCTGCCCGTCAGACTGAAGGCACAGTAAAAGGGATATGCCGCGCGCTGCCTCCGTCCGGCGCTCCTGCCGCACACGGGGAGAACACGGGACTTCCCTTTTATACAAAATGATATAAGGATATAATACAGCTATGGAAACGATTGAGATCACAACGGAATACATCAAATTGCAGGATCTGCTGAAGTTCGCCGCGGCGGTACAGACCGGCGGCGAGGCCAAGATGGTCATTCAGGAGGGCGAGGTCACCGTCAACGGCGAGGTCTGCGCCATGCGGGGACGGAAGATCCGTCCCGGCGACGACGTGTGCTTCAACGGCCAGCACTACACGGTCACCTATGCGGCTCGATAAGCTGACGCTGGACGGCTGGCGGAACTACCAACGGCAGACGCTGGCGTTTGACCAGCGGTGCAACGTCATTTACGGCGAAAATGCACAGGGAAAGACCAACCTGCTGGAGGCCGCCGTGTACCTCTCCTGCGGGAAAAGCCCCCGCGCCCACGGCGACCGGGAGCTGATCGGCTTTGAACGACAGGATGCTTCCCTTACCGGACAGATCTTTTCGCGGGACAGAGCGTTCATCACGGAGATACAACTTTTCCGCGGCAAACGGCGAAAGATGACGGTGAACGGTGTACCTGCCAAGACCGGCGCGGCGCTGTCCGACGTGCTGCACACTGTATTCTTCTGCCCGGAGGATCTGTTCCTCATACGGGCGGGGGCAGCGGAGCGCCGACGGTTCATGGATCTTTCCCTGTGCCAGCTGCGGCCCCGGTATGCCGAGGCGCTGGCGGAGTACACCCGGCTCCATGAGCACAAGACCCGTATCCTCCGGGACAGCGAGGAGCATCCCCAGCTCTTGCAGATGCTGCCTGATTTCAACGAGAGGCTGTGCCGTGTGGGCGCGGTGCTGATCAGCTACCGGGCGCGGTACTGCGTGTCGCTGGCGGAGTACGCACGGCAGGCGCATTTTGAGTGCTCCGGCGAAAAGGAGGAGCTGACGCTCCTGTACCGGACGGTGAAGACCGTGGAGGAACCCTTCGCGCCGCAGGAGCAGATATGTGAGGCGCTGCGGTGCCATCAGGAGGCGCATCTGGCGGCGGAGCGCGCCAGCCGGCTGTGTCTGTCCGGCCCACACAAGGACGATGTGGAGGTGCTCATCAACGGACGCAGCGCACGGCAGTACGGCTCGCAGGGGCAGGTACGCACGGCGGCGCTGAGCCTGAAGCTGGCGGAGCGGGAGATCCATAAAAACGCCGTGGGCGAGTATCCGGTGATGCTGCTGGACGACGTCCTCAGCGAGCTGGATCCGCGGCGGCAGGAATACGTCCTGAACCGGATACAGGGCGGACAGGTGTTCATCACCTGCTGCGAGAACGACCGGCTGGACACCATGCTGCATGGCCGGGTGTTCCATATCCGGAACGGGGAGGTGCTGTGATGGCGTACCTGCATATCGGGCAGAACGTGATGCTGGAGGATAAGCGCATCATCGGCATCTTTGATCTGGACAACACATCCACTTCCAAAATAACAAGGGCATTTCTGGACGGCGCGGAGCGTGAGGGCGTGGTACAGACCGCCTGTGAGGATATCCCGCGGGCGTTTGTGGTCTGTGACCACCCCTACCACCGGCAGATCGTTTATATATCCCAGCTGAATTCCCAGACGCTGCAAAGACGCGCTCAGGGGAAAGGAGAATAGTATATGGCAGATATGGAAAAGAATGTCGCGGCCAACGAGTACAACGCGGCGGAAATACAGGTGTTGGAGGGGCTGGAGGCCGTGCGTAAGCGGCCGGGTATGTATATCGGTTCTACCAGTGCCAGCGGCCTGCACCATCTGGTCTATGAGATCGTGGACAACTCCATCGACGAGGCGCTGGCGGGCTTTTGTACCGATATTCATGTGACCATCAACGACGGCAATACCATCACCGTCAGCGATAACGGACGCGGCATCCCTGTGGACATTCAGGCCCAGACGGGCCGCCCCGCGCTGGAGGTGGTGTTCACCGTGCTCCACGCCGGCGGCAAGTTCGGCGGCGGGGGCTACAAGGTCTCCGGCGGCCTGCACGGTGTGGGCGCCAGCGTGGTCAACGCCCTCAGTGAGTGGCTGACCGTGCAGGTACACAAGGAAGGCAAGATCTACGAAATGCGATTCTCCCGGGGACACATCACCCAGGAGATGCGGATCGTGGGCGAGACGGATCACACCGGCACTACCGTCACCTTCAAGCCCGACCCGGAGATGTTCGACACGCTGGACTACGAGTATGAGACGCTGCACACCCGTATGCGGGAGCAGGCGTTCCTCAACGCCGGTCTGCGTATCACCATCACCGACGCCCGCCCCGGCAGAGAGCAGTCCGAGGCCATGTGCTATGAGGGAGGCATCCGGGAGTTCGTCACTTTCATCAACCGGAACAAGACCCCGCTCCATGAGGAGGTCATCTACCTCTCCGGCGCCAAGGGCGACAGCACGGCGGAGATCGCCATCCAGTACAACGACGGCTATAACGAGACCATCGTCTCCTTCGCCAACGACATCCATACGCCGGAGGGCGGTATGCATGAGACGGGCTTCAAGGCGGCGCTGACCCGTGTGCTCAATTCCTACGGCCTGAAATACGGCATGATCAAGGAGGGCGACAAGGTCTCCGGCGAGGACGTCCGGGAGGGCATCACCGCCGTCATCTCCGTGAAGCTGACGGAGGCCCAGTTCGAGGGCCAGACCAAGGCCAAGCTGGGCAACGCCCATATCCGCACGCTGGTGGACAGCATCGTCAACGACCAGCTGGCGGTGTATCTGGAGGAGCATCCCGTGGTGGCCCGCACCATTCTGGATAAGGCCATGACCGCCAACCGCGCACGGGAGGCGGCACGCAAGGCGCGGGAGTCCATCCGCCGCAAGACGGTGCTGGGCGGCGCGGCCATGCCGGATAAGCTCCGGGACTGCAACGAGAATAACCCCGAGCTGACAGAGCTGTACATCGTGGAGGGAGACTCCGCAGGCGGCTCCGCCACGGCGGGACGGGACAGCCGTTTTCAGGCCATCCTCCCCCTGTGGGGCAAGATGCTCAACGTGGAGAAGGCACGGGTGGACAAGGTCTACGGCAACGACAAGCTCCAGCCCGTCATCATCGCGCTGGGCGCCGGTATCGGCGAGGAGTTCGATGAGAACAAGCTGCGCTATCACAAGATCATCATCATGGCCGATGCCGATGTGGACGGCGCCCATATCCGCACCCTGCTGCTGACCTTCTTCTTCCGGTATATGCGGCCCCTCATCGAGGAGGGCTATGTCTACTCCGCCGTACCGCCGCTCTACAAGCTGACCCGGGGCAAGACCTCCCGGGTGGCCTACTCCGACGAGGAGCGTGATCGTATCTCCGCGGAGATGCGGGGCGGCAACCCCAACGTGACCATCAACATCAGCCGGTTCAAGGGTCTGGGCGAGATGGACGCCCACGAGCTGTGGGAGACCACCATGGATCCCACCACCCGTACCCTGCGGCGCATCACGCTGGATGACGCGGTGAAGGCTGACGCCACGTTCACCGTCCTCATGGGCGAGAAGGTGGAGCCGCGCAAGGAATTTATCGAGCGCAAAGCACAGTACGCTGTGAATCTGGATTATTAAGGAGGGCTGGAATCTATGAGCAAAAAGCCCCAATACGACCCTGCGGAGATCCGCTTTCCCGACCAGCATATCGTGGAGTCCCCGCTGGTCCCGGAGATGGAGAAGTCCTATATCGAATATGCCATGTCCGTTATCGTGGGCCGCGCCCTGCCCGACGTGCGGGACGGCCTGAAGCCCGTACACCGGCGTATTCTCTACGCCATGTACGAGGACAACCTGACCTCTGACAAGCCCTTTAAGAAGTCCGCCACCTGCGTGGGCGACGTGCTGGGCCGGTATCACCCCCACGGCGACGCCTCCGTGTACGACGCGCTGGTGCGTCTGGCGCAGGATTTCTCCATGCGCTACACGCTGGTGGACGGCCACGGCAACTTCGGCTCCGTGGATGGCGACCCCCCTGCCGCCTACCGTTACACCGAGGCGCGTCTGAGCAAGATCTCCAATGAGATGCTCCGCGACATCGAAAAGGACACGGTGGACTGGGACCCCAACTTCGACGAGAGCCGCAAGGAGCCCCGTGTGCTGCCCTGCCGGTTCCCCAACCTGCTGGTCAACGGCTCCAGCGGTATCGCCGTGGGTATGGCCACCAACATCCCGCCCCACAACCTGCGGGAGGTCATCGGCGCCTGCATCTGCGTGCTGGACGACCCGGACGCTACCCTCGGCGACCTGATGGAGCACGTCAAGGGCCCCGACTTCCCCACGAAGGGCATTATCATGGGACGCAGCGGCATCCGCGCCGCCTACGCCACCGGCCGGGGACGGTTGATGGTGCGCGCCCGCCACGAGTTTGAGGAGTTCGGCAGCGGCCGCACCCGCATCATCATCACGGAGCTGCCCTATCAGGTGAACAAGCGGATGCTCATCAAGGCCATCGCCGATCAGGTGGAGGATAAGCGTCTGGATGGTATCTCCGATATCCGGGACGAGTCCGACCGTAACGGTATGCGCATGGTCATCGAGCTCAAGCGTGACGCCAATCCGCAGGTGGTCTTGAACCGCCTGTTCGCCCAGACCCAGCTCCAGACCACGTTTGCCATCAATATGCTGGCGCTGGTGGAGAACCAGCGGCAGCCGAAGATCCTCTCTCTGCGTCACATCATCGACGAGTATCTGAAGTTCCAGGAGGAGATCATCGTCCGCCGGACGCGGTTCGATCTGAAGAAGGCCCAGGAGCGCGCCCACCTGCTGGAGGGTCTGCTCATCGCGCAGGACAACATCGACGAGGTCATCCGCATCATCCGTAGCAGCTACGACAACGCCAAGGAAAATCTGATGACCCGCTTCGGGCTGGACGATGTGCAGGCGCAGGCCATTCTGGATATGCGCCTCAAGGCTTTGCAGGGTCTTGACCGGGAGAAGCTCCAGACCGAATACAAGGAGCTGGAGGAGAAGATCGCCTACTTCCTGCGTATCCTCAGCGACGAGAGTCTGGTGAAGTCCATCCTCAAGGAGGAGCTGACCGCCATTGCCGAGAAGTTCGGCGACGACCGCAAGACCGAGATCCAGGACGTGGAGGACGAGCTGGACATCGAGGATCTCATCGAGGAGGAGCAGTGCGTCTTTACCTTGACGGAGAACGGCTACATCAAGCGCACGCCGGTCAGCGAGTACGCCGCCCAGAGCAAGGGCGGTATGGGCAAAAAGGGCATCACCACCCGTGAGGAGGATACCGTGGTGGACGTGTTCACCGCGTCTACCCACGACTATATCCTGTTCTTTACCGACACCGGCAAGGTCTACCGCAAGAAGGGCTATCAGATCCCGGAGAGCGGCAAGACAGCCAAGGGTACCAATATCGTCAACATCCTGCAGGTGGAGGCGGGCGAGCGGGTACAGGCCATGCTCCACTTCCGGGAGCAGACCGACGAGGAGCTGTACCTGTTCATGACCACCCGGAACGGCACGGTGAAGCGTCTGGAGGTCAGCGCCCTGAAGAACCTGCGGAATAACGGCATCCGCGCCCTGACGCTGGACGAGGGCGACCAGCTGATCTCCGTGACGGAGACCCGGGGGCATGACCGTATGCTCATCGCCACCCACGACGGACAGGCGGTGTGCTTCGACGAGACGGACGTGCGCGCCATGGGACGTACCGCCGTGGGCGTCCGGGGCATCCGCCTGCGGGAGGGCGACTACGTCATCGGCGCCGCCCGCGCCGATGCGGGCAAGACGGTGCTGTCCATCACCGAAAACGGCTTCGGCAAGCGGACGCCTATCGAGGAGTACCGCATCACCAACCGCGGTGGACTGGGTATCCGCAACTACATGGTCACGGACAAGACCGGCTGTGTGGTGGGCATGAAGATGGTGGACGGCACGGAGGATCTGCTGCTGGTGACAGAGGCCGGTATTCTCATCCGCACGCCGGTGGAAAATATCCGCGTGGCCGGACGCGCCACGCAGGGCGTCATCGTCATGCGCTTCAAGGAGGAGGGCGACCATGTGATCTCCATGGCGCTGGCCGACCCGGAGGAGAAGGACGAGACGGCGGAAACGCCTGAGACGGAGGAGACGGTATGAACAGCGTACCTCGGGAGGCCATGGTGCCGCTGAGCCGCTGGCAGTATTTTACAAAGACGATGTACCACAACGCGGCGGAGAAAAGCCAGTTTGTGTATAACAAGGTCATCTATGAGAAGGATGAGGCGCTCCGACAGATCGAGGAGGGCAACGGCCGCATCAACATGGGACTGCTGCTGGTGCTGCTTCTGATGTTCTTCACAGCCAGCTCCACGAAAAATATCTGGGTCATCGTGGCGGGGATGGTCATCATCGTGGCCGGCGAGGTGGTGCGGCTCTGCCGTCTGCCTAAGGACATCACGGCCCACCTTACCGACACGGGAATGCGGGAGCGCTGATATGGCGGACATCACACCCATCGCCCGTATCGAGACGCCCTTCGCGGAGAAATTCGGCGTACCGCGGCAGAGCGGCGTGGCCGCCTGCCCCGGACGCATCGTGTTGGAGCCGCCCTACCGCGACCCGGCGGCGCTGCGGGGTCTGGAGGATTTCTCCCATATCTGGCTGATCTGGCAGTTTGACCGGGCGCTGCGGCAGGACTGGTCGCCCACCGTCCGGCCGCCCCGTCTGGGAGGCAACACCCGCATGGGCGTATTCGCCACCCGCTCCCCCTTCCGCCCCAACGGGCTGGGGCTGTCCTCCGTGGCGCTGGAGCGCATCGAATGGGACACGCCGGAGGGGCCGGTGCTCCATGTACGGGGCGCCGATCTGGTCAGCGGGACGCCCATCTTTGACATCAAGCCGTATCTGGCATATACGGACAGCCATCCCGACGCCGCCGGCGGGTTCACCGCCGGTCTGGCGGGGGAAAGGCTGACGGTGGAATGTCCGGCATCGCTGCTGGACGCCGTTCCGGAGGCGCAGCGGCAGGGCTTGCTGTCGGTGCTGGCCAACGACCCCCGGCCCCGGTATCAGGACGACCCGGCGCGGGTCTACGGCATGGCCTACGGCGGACGGAATATCCGCTTCCGCGTGGAGGGCGGCGTGCTGACCGTTCTGGGCGTGGAGGAACACCTATAAAAACCGGGGAAACAGCAAGGAACGGGAGACTTATGAAAACAGTTGAAATATACACCGACGGCAAAGCAGGCTTTGCCGCTTTGCAAAATGTCCCCACTCGCTCGCCGCTGGCGCGGCAACCGCTCGGGGATGACAAGCAAGCGCCGTCGGACAAAGCAGGCAAAAGCATGGCGCGGCAGCGAGGAACGATATCTAAATGAAAACAGTTACTATCTACACCGACGGCGCTTGCAGCGGCAATCCCGGGCCCGGCGGCTGGGGAGCGATCCTCCGCTATAAGGAGACGGAGAAGGAGCTGTCCGGCGGCGCGGCGGATACCACCAACAACCGAATGGAGCTGACCGCCGTTATCGAGGCGCTGGCGCTGCTGAAGGAGTCCTGTGTGGTGGAGCTGTACTCCGACTCCAAGTACGTCATCGACGGTCTTTCCAAAGGCTGGGCCAAGGGCTGGCAGAAGCGGGGCTGGATCAAATCCGATAAAAAACCGGCGCTGAACCCCGACCTGTGGGAGCGGCTGCTGGCGCTGACAGACCGGCACGAGATGCACTATCACTGGGTCAAGGGCCATGCGGAGAACGAGAAGAACAACCGCTGTGACCAGATGGCGGTGGCGGAGAGCAAAAAATTCCAATAAAAACGAGGGAATTCACAAAATGTTCATGAGAGATTCATGATTTTGCCAATTTTTCTGGGTAATATAGCAGCATCCAAAGGAACTTCCCTTCCTTATGTGATTTTCTCTCTCTCCTAACACACAAAACACACAGAAGAAGCCCCGCCGGTCGGCGGGGCTTCTTCTGCGCTGCGGCAAAGCAAGAAAACACACCCTGCGTCTCAGGACGCAGGGTGTGTTTTACTTATTTATAGTAGTTGGTCTCATCCTCCAGCGCCATGGGCAGCCCGTTGTGGTATACGGGAATGGTCTGGAACTTGAAGCGGCTGGCGCGGTGCTTGGCGTCGATCTGCTCCTTGATGGCGGGATCCACCACGCCACGGCGGACATACTCATTCACCGCATGGTAGGTGAAACCCAGATTGTCCTCGTCGGTGAGGCCGGTCAGGCCGTCGGAGGGCGGCTTGATGAGGAACTTCTCCGGCAGGCCCAGCTGACGGCCCAGCGCAATGACCTCCTCCGTGGTGTACATACCCAGCGGCGAGAAGGCGCCGGCGCTGTCGCCGTAGATGGTGCAGTAGCCCACCCAGTCCTCCGACAGGTTGCTGGTGTTGATGACCACGCCGCCGTCCAGCGACTGGGCCACGGCGTACAGGGTGGACATACGGATGCGGCTGGGCAGGTTCACGACGGTCTGGCGGCTGGGCGTCAGCCCTACCCGCTCCATCTCCGTCAGCACGCCCTGTACCGCGTCGTGAATGTTGATGGTGCAGTGGGGGATGCGCAGATGCTCCACCAGCGCCTGGGAGTAGTCGATGTCCGGCTGCACGCCGTCGGGCATCAGCACGCCGTACACGCGCTCCCGGCCATAGGCGGCGGCGGCCAGCGCGGCCACGGTGGAGCTGTCCTTGCCGCCGGAGATGCCGATGACGGCGGTACGCCCGTGACACGCCTCCAGTTGGGTGTGCATCCACTCCAGCAGACCTGCCAGCTGCAACTGAGGATTGAATTCCATAGGGTCGCCCTCCCTTGTCGTTTCTTTGCAAGTATTGTAGCGCGGAAGGGCGGATTTTGCAAGAGCCGATCACCCCAGAAGGCCGGTGACATCCTCCAGCGTCAGGCCGCGCTGGAGCGCCAGCGTGATACCGTAGCCCACCATGCGCCCCAGCTCCGTCACGCGCTGGTCGATGTCCTGCGGCGTAACGAACAGGTCGGCACCCCGGCCGCACAGCGCCTGCCGGGGACAGCCCGCCTCCTCCAGCAGATCCGCGCACAGGGTGGCGCCGTCGATGACCGTGGGGACGCCCACGGCGATGACCGGCACGCCCAAAGCCGCCCGATCCACGGCACGGCGGTGGTTGCCCACGCCGGAGCCGGGGGTCAGTCCCGTGTCGCTGAGCTGCACCGTGGCGCAGAGCCGATCCCGGCTGCGGGCGGCCAGCGCGTCGATGGCGATGACGGCGGTAGGGCGGATGTGCGCCGCCGCGCCCTGTATCAGCTCCAGTGTCTCCAACCCCGTGCGGGCCAGCACGCCGGTACACAGGGCGGAGACAGGGGTGAAGCCCTGAAACTGCCGGGGCAGGGTGCGTACCATGTGCCGCGTCACCAGCAGGTTCTCCACGGCGGCGGGGCCGATGGCGTCGGGGGTCATGGCGCGGTTGCCCAGCCCCGCCACAAGGATCTGGGAGCGGGGACCTGCGTCTGGCAGCAGGGCGCGCAGCTGCTGGGCGATGCACCAGACCGCCCGGTGGAAAAAGGTGCGCTGCCGGTCAAAGTAGGGGCGGAGATCCACGGTGATATAGCGGCCCACCGGCCTGCCCAGCGCCTGCGCGCCGGCATCATTGGTGATGCGGATGTCGGTGACGGCGTAGCCCTCCTGTAAGCTCTCCAGTCGCCGGATGCCCTCCGGCGGCGAAATTTTTTTGGTGCGGGCGGCCAGATCATCGGCGGCCTCCAGCGCCAGATCGGTACGAGGTACGGTCATTGTTGTGGCAAACGCTCCCTTCTGAACACAAAATGTTGTGGCTTACGAGTAGGATGACCGCTTGAAATAGATTTATGCGAAAATCTGAGTCAAAATTGCAAAAAAGTCTTGCATTTTCTGAGCAATGATGCTAAAATATCATCCTGCGTGGAAGTCTTCTTTTCTGCGTATAAAAAATCTGATGTCGGGGAGGTGTTTGGTTTGCCGAATATCAAGTCTGCTAAGAAGCGTGTTCTGGTGGCAGAGGCGAGAAATGCTCGCAACAAAGCCAATAAGTCCGCACTGAAGACTGCTATCAAGAAGTTCGAGGCTGCTGCCGTTGAAGGCAATCGCACCGAGGCCGAGGGCACTTACAAGGTCGCAGTCAAGGCGATTGACAAGGCTGCTGCCAAGGGTCTGCTGCACAAGAACAACGCGGCTCACAAGAAGAGCGCGCTGACGCTGAAGCTGAACAACATTGGCTAATAACCAAACTCAACGGGTATCCGAAAGGATGCCCGTTTTGCTTTGTCCGCAGGAGGGTGCAGCGCCCTCCCTGCCTGCCGGCAGCGGCACACCGCACAGAAAAAGACTCCCGCGGCCCATGGCTGCGGGAGTCTTTTCATGCAGTTTTACTTCTTTTTCTTAGCGCCTATAATGACCAGTACCACCAAAAGCACCACGGCGACAACGACCATGGTGATCCACAGTCTCATGTTGCTGGTATCCCCGGTGAGGGGGCTGGCGCAGGCGACAGACAGGCTCATCGCCAGGCAGCACACCAAAGTCAGCAGGCAGAGAAGCTTCTTCATCCTTTTCACCTCGCTATCCGTAAGTGCATACATTATAGCATGGGAAATTGGCTCGCGTCAACTGTCGGTCACAGGGGATCACAGATAGTTCAGCGGGTTCAGGAACGTGCCGTTCAGCTGGATGCGGAAGTCGCAGTGGTTGCCGCTGGAGATACCCGTGGAGCCCATGCGGGCGACCTGCTGTCCCTTGTGGACGTGCTCGCCCACGGACACCAGCAGCGAGCTGTTATGGCCGTAGTAGGTGACGTAGCCGTTGCCGTGGTCGATCTTCACCAGATAGCCGTAGCCGCCCATCCAGCCGGAGTAGATCACCGTGCCGCCGTCGGAGGCGTAAATCGGCGTGCCGTAGCTGTTGGCGATGTCGATGGCCTCGTGGTATGTGCTGGCGCCGCGGATACCGGTGTTGCGCCGTCCGAAATAGGACGTGATGATGCCGTTGCAGGGCCAGCCGAAGCTGCCGGTGGGATACCAGGAGGGACGCTCCTTGGTGCCGCGGAGCTGCTGCTCCGTCACCGGCTGGGACAAGGTGACGCTGGCCACGATCTCCCGCTCTGTCTCTGTACCGTTGATATAGGTGACGTTGGCGGTGACGTCCGCCTTGCCGTAGACGCCGGGGGACGTGACCTTATACTCGCCCTGATACATGGAGGCGTCGTCGGTGTACTCCACAGGATAGGGTACATCCTGCACATAGCACTGCCGCTCCACGTTCACCACCGTCAGGTAGGGCACGGCGTTGCTGATGGTCAGCACGTCGCCCACCCGCAGGATCTTGGGGTCGTAGCCCGGGTTCATCTTCATCAGCGTGTCCACGGAGATACCGTATTCGCCGGCGATGCTGTAATAGCTGTCGCCGCTCTTGACGGTGTAGGTGACCTCGCCCTCCCTGGTGGCGTTGAGGATCTCGGCAATATAGCCCAGATTCATAATGTAGGACGTGTCCACATATTCCTGTCGGATCTCCACATCCTCCACGAAGTAGGCGTCCACCGTGTCCTCCGTCTGATAGCCCAGCTTCAGCTGGGCCAGAATGTCATCCAGCGCGCCGGGGAACGTGGTGGCTACCACCTTTTCCCCGTCCACATACAGGACATAGGCGTCCTCTACCAGACCCAGCTCGTCAGTCAGCTCGTCCCGGAAGTCCTCCTCCGACGCGACCTCCTTACGCAGGAACACGCCGGTCTTGGTCTCCAGCAGGGACTGATCCACCTTGTAGCTGCTGTCCTGCAGCGTCTCGCGGGTGATGCCCTCCACCTCCGTGACCGCCAGCGCCACCGCCTGCCGGGAGGAGACGACGCCCAGATCCTTGCCGTCGTAGACGGCGCGGGCGCCGATGGTGTACAGGGAGAGGATGGTCGCGGCGGCAGCGATGCCCATGGCCGAGGCCAAAAAGACCGCCGGGTGCAGCTTGATCTGCTCAAAGAAGCTGCGCAGCCGGTCGCCGATGCGGATCAGGCGCTTGCGGCGTTGGCTCAGCCGCTCCCGGAGGTTGGCGCCCAGACGGGGCAGGCTGTTCCAGAAGAACAGAAACAGCTGCGCCGCGCCGTGTTCTGATTCGGGGAAGCGGCTGTGGCGGCTCTCGTCCACCAGATGATGGGCGCTGCCCCGGATCTCCTTGCACCGTGCCGCCAGATGCCGGACGCCCGCCTGCAGGTTCAGCGTAAACAGGTCGGGATGCTCCTCCCGGTACTGCCGCCAGCTCTTCAGGTTATCCTTCCAAAGCTGCCACAGCGCCGACAGCGACATGGGCGTGCGGTTGGGATCCTGCGCGGGATTCTGTTGTGTTGGTTTTTCTGCCAGTAGTTGTTTCATAGTGGGATTCACCTAAAAGTTACAAATTCGTTACAAACGGTATCATACCTTGTTTCCGCTCCCGCGTCAAGGATAAAATTGTGAACATTGGTCAATATACCCCGGAAAAATAAGGAAAGCGCCCCCCTTTGGGGCGCTTTTTCGTCCGTATCGGTCAATGTTTTTCGTCCAGCAGCGCAATCAGCGCGGCGATAGCGTTCTCCCGACAGTCCGGCAGCGCGTGGACGCAGGGCAGCGCCAGTACCTCCGGCAGGGCGTTGGCGGGGGCAAAGGCCGCGCCCGCCCACGTCAGCATGGAGACATCGTTGGCGTGGTCGCCCACGCAGATCACCCTGTCCTGCGGGATATCCAGCAGCGCGGCAAGGCGCTGCACCATGCCGCCCTTGTTGGCGCCTTTGGCGGTCAGCTCCACCAGCGATTCGCTGCTGGCTACGATCTCGTAGTCGCCGTACCACGGCGCGGCGCGGAGATAGTCCAGCAGCGCCGCCTGATCCGATGGCTCCGTGGAGAACAGCGCCTTGCTGATGGGGGACGGCACCTGCGCCATGCTGTCCACGATCACCGTGGGCGAGTGGGTCACATGGAGGTGCCGCCGCGTCACCTCGTTGGGCTGGAGGGCGTGGATGCTGTTGTCGTCGTGATACAGCTCCACGGCGGCAAAGGGCAGTGCCCGGAGGGTCTGGGCGATGTGGGTCCGGACAATGTCCGGCAGGAACGCGGTGTACAGGTACCTGCCGGCGGCGAAGTCGTAGATGGCAGCGCCGTTGAACAGGATGGTGGGGCCGTTCATGGGTACGCCGTGTGCCACCACCTCAAAGGCGGGCTTGGCGCGGCCCGTGGCCACGGAGAAGACGCCGCCCTCCGCCATGAAGTGGCGCAGCGCCGCCTGATTGACGTCGGATACCGGCGGCATGGGGGCGCAGAGGCGCAGCGCCTCCGCCGTGTATGTCAGTGTATTGTCGTAGTCGCTGGCCAGCAGCAGGCCGGTGAATTTTCCCATGGTGTGTTACGCCTCCGTGCCTGCGCCGGACTTGCCGCCGCCGTTTTTGCGGCGTCCGCCCCGATGCCGGGGGCGCTTGCGCTGGTCGCCGCCGGACTTGGCGCTCTGGTTCTCCTGCGGCTTATTGGGACGGGGCGCGGTCTGCTGGGTGCTGCCGCCTGCGGCGGCACCTCCGCCGCCCCGGCGTCCCCGGCGGCGGCTGCCGGAACGGGAGGTGGGCGTATCTCCGGCGGGCTTGTTGTTCTTGACGGGCTTATCCGCCTTAGCGGGCTTATCCCCGCGCTTTTCCGGTGCGGCAGCGCCCTCGGACTTCTTCCGGTCCCGTCCACCGCGGCTGCGGCGACGGCGCTTTTCCTTCTCCTCGGGCTTATCGGCGGGTACGGGCGTAAAGTCGCTGATGAAGCTGATGGGAGGCATCTCGTCCTCCTTCACCGGCTCCACATAGCGCTCCGGCCGCTGGTCGGGGATCACAATGCCGTCCCGGCTGCCCTTGCCGTTGCGCAGGACGCACACCTCGCAGTTGTGGTAGCAGCGGGGGCCCTCCGGCCGGTCGTCCAGCCGGACGTTCACCGTCTCCTTCAGCAGATTCACATCGGAGACGTTGCCGGGGCCGTCCGGCGTCAGCACGAAGGAGTCGTTCTTGGGCATACGCTTGATGGCGTCCTCGTAGGCGTCCTGCTCGTATTTCAGGCAGCACATCAGACGGCCGCAGGTGCCGGAGATCTTGGTGGGGTTCAGGGACAGGCTCTGGGTCTTGGCCATCTTGATGGACACCGGCAGGAACTCGTCCATGAACTGGGAGCAGCAGAAGGGTCTGCCGCAGATGCCCAGGCCGCCCAGCATCTTGGCCTCGTCCCGGACGCCGATCTGCCGCAGCTCGATGCGGGCGCGGAACACGCCGGCCAGATCCTTCACCAGCTCACGGAAGTCCACGCGGCCGTCGGCGGTGAAGAAGAACAGGATCTTGGAGCCGTCGAAGCTGCACTCCACCCGCACCAGCTTCATCTCCAGTTTGTGCTGGAGGATCTTCTTCTGGCAGATATCAAAGGCATCCTTCTCCCGGCTCCGGTTATAGGCGGCGGTGTGGCGGTCATTGTCGGTGGCGATACGCAGCACCGCCCGCAGCGGCGGCACCACCTGCTCGTCGGGTACGGCGTGGTTGCCCTCGCAGCACTGGGCAAATTCCGGGCCCTGCGCCGTCTCCACGATCACGTCCTGACCGGCCTCCACCGTCAGGTCCTTCGGGTCAAAATAATAGGTCTTACAGCCGCTTCGAAAGCGGACGGAAATTACAGTGGTCATAGAAGCTCCTCCCATTCCACGGCGAGGGCGCCAAGAACATGGCCCGCGCCTACATTATATTCACATTCGCCGCTGTATTTCTCCAGCAGCGCCGTCAGCTTTTGGAGCTGGCGGCAGGTCAAGCCGCGGGCCAGCGCCTGCGCCGTCTCGCCGCAGGCGGGATCCGGCGTCTTCTTGCCCATTTGCAGCAGCAGCGCCTCCGCCGCGGCGCACCAGGCGCTGCGCAGCACGGTGCGCAGCTCGTCCCGCTTCAGCTTCCGGGTCTCCAGCGATACCAGATACCGCGTTACCGGCAGCAGCTTTCCCTTGGCAAAGGCGAGGCAGAGCTGCTCCGTCTCCGGCGGCAGGGTCTCCGGCGGCAGATCGGCGCTTTTCAGCAGCACGCACCGGGAGCGCACCGTCTCCAGCAGCGCGGTGGGACTGTCGGTGCAGAAGATGAAGGCGGCGTAGGGCGGCCCCTCCTCCACGATCTTCAGCAGCACGTTCTGATCCCGCTCGTTGAGCTGGCGGCTGTCTGCGATGATATACACCTTCCGCGCCGCCTCGTTGGGACGGATGTACACATCCTGCCGCAGCTCCCGGACGGCGTCCACCGTCAGCTCCCGGTGCTCCGTGTCCCGGATCACCGACACGTCGGGGTGGATGCCCTCCAGCACCTTCCGGCAGTGGCGGCACCGCAGGCAGGGCCTGTCCGTCCCCTCGCAGACGTGGGCGGCGGCGATGAACCGTGCCGCGTCCGTCAGGTCGCCGGCGCCGGAGAGCACGATGGCGTGGCTCAGCCGCCCCTGCTCCGCCGCACGGCGGACGGTGCGCTCCAGTGTGCTGTTTTCCGGCAGAAGCTGGGCCATGGCGCTCTCCTTTTCCCGTAGGGGTCTGACGCCCCTATTTTTCTAATGTACCAGTATACCACACAAAAAGCGGGACAGGCAAGTTTTATTCTACGGATATGGGGGAAAATGTTTCCCATAGAGGCGATTCCTGCGAAACTGGAAACCTATTGCAAAAAAACAGAAAAATTTGGGAATAGTCTTGCTTTTGACGAAAAATTTGACTATAATAAGAAACGTTCTCATCGTTTGGTACAACTATATTGATAATAGATGGAGGGACTACCATGAGCAAGAAGTATTGTTACCTGTTCACCGAGGGCAACGCGAAGATGCGTGAGCTGCTGGGCGGCAAGGGCGCGAACCTGGCTGAGATGACCAATATCGGCCTGCCCGTTCCCCAGGGCTTCACCATCACCACCGAGGCCTGCACCCAGTATTATGAGGACGGCCGTCAGATCAATGACGAGATCATGGCCGAGATCATGGAGTATATCGAGAAGATGGAGAAGATCACCGGCAAGAAGTTCGGCGATCACGAGAATCCCCTGCTGGTCTCCGTCCGCTCCGGCGCCCGCGCCTCCATGCCCGGCATGATGGACACCATCCTGAACCTCGGCCTGAACGAGGATGTGGTGGACGTCATCGCCAAGAAGTCCAACAACCCCCGCTGGGCTTGGGACTGCTACCGCCGCTTTATCCAGATGTACTCCGACGTGGTCATGGAGGTGGGCAAGAAGTATTTCGAGCAGCTCATCGATGCCATGAAGGAGCAGAAGGGCGTGACGCAGGACGTGGAGCTGGACGCCGCCGACCTGAAGGAGCTGGCCATGCAGTTCAAGGCCGAGTACAAGGCCAAGATCGGTGAGGACTTCCCCTCCGATCCCAAGGAGCAGCTGGTGGGCGCTATCAAGGCCGTGTTCCGCTCCTGGGACAACCCCCGCGCCAACGTGTACCGCCGCGACAACGATATCCCCTACTCCTGGGGTACTGCCGTCAACGTCCAGTCCATGGCCTTCGGCAACATGGGCGACGACTGCGGCACCGGCGTTGCGTTCACCCGTGACCCCGCCACCGGCGCAAAGCAGCTGATGGGCGAGTTCCTGACCAACGCCCAGGGCGAGGACGTGGTGGCCGGCGTGCGTACCCCCATGCCCATCGCCGAGATGGCCGAGAAGTTCCCCGAGGCCTATGACGAGTTCGTCAAGGTCTGCGGCATTCTGGAGGATCACTACCGCGACATGCAGGACATGGAGTTCACCGTGGAGCACGGCAAGCTGTATATGCTGCAGTGCCGCAACGGTAAGCGCACCGCGCCCGCCGCGCTGAAGATCGCCTGCGACCTGGTGGACGAGGGCATGATCTCCGAGCAGCAGGCGGTGGCCATGATCGATCCCCGCAACCTGGATACCCTGCTGCACCCCCAGTTCGACCCCAAGGCGCTGAAGTCCACCGAGCCTGTGGGCAAGGCCCTGCCCGCCTCCCCCGGCGCTGCCTGCGGCAAGATCGTCTTCACCGCTGAGGACGCCAAGGCTTGGGCTGAGCGCGGCGAGAAGGTGGTTCTGGTCCGTCTGGAGACCTCTCCCGAGGATATCGAGGGCATGAAGGCCGCACAGGGCATCCTGACCGTCCGCGGCGGCATGACCTCCCACGCTGCCGTTGTGGCCCGCGGCATGGGCAAGTGCTGCGTTTCCGGCTGCGGCGCCATCAACATGGACGAGGCCAACAAGCAGTTTACGCTGGCCGGCAAGACCTATCATGAGGGTGAGTGGCTGAGCCTGGACGGCTCCACCGGCAACATCTACGACGGCGCTATGCCCACCGTGGACGCCAGCGTGGGCGGCGACTTCGGCCGCATCATGGCGTGGGCTGACAAGTTCCGTCGCCTGCAGGTCCGCACCAACGCCGACACCCCCCACGACGCCGCCAAGGCCCGTGAGCTGGGCGCGCAGGGCATCGGCCTGTGCCGTACCGAGCATATGTTCTTCGAAGGCGACCGTATCGCCGCCATCCGTGAGATGATCTGCTCCGACACCGTGGAGCAGCGCGAGAAAGCGCTGGCCAAGCTGCTGCCCATGCAGCAGGGCGACTTCGAGGGCATCTACGAGGCCATGGAGGGCTGCCCCGTTACCATCCGCTTCCTGGATCCCCCCCTGCACGAGTTCGTTCCCACCGAGGAGCACGACATCGAGCTGCTGGCCAAGGATATGGGCAAGTCCGTTGCGGACATCAAGGCCATCATCGCCTCCCTGCACGAGTTCAACCCCATGATGGGTCACCGCGGCTGCCGTCTGGCTGTCACCTTCCCGGAGATCGCCGTCATGCAGACCCGTGCCGTTATCCGCGCCGCCATCAACGTGCAGAAGAAGCACCCCGATTGGAACATGGTCCCCGAGATCATGATCCCGCTGGTGGGCGAGGTCAAGGAGCTGAAGTACGTCAAGGACGTGGTGGTCAAGACCGCCGATGAGGAGCTGGCCGCTGCCGGTATGGATATGAAGTATCTGGTGGGTACCATGATCGAGATCCCCCGTGCGGCGCTGACCGCCGACGAGATCGCCAAGGAGGCCGAGTTCTTCTCCTTCGGCACCAACGACCTGACCCAGATGACCTTCGGCTTCAGCCGCGACGACGCCGGCAAGTTCCTGGGTGCCTACTACGACAAGAAGATCTACGAGAGCGATCCGTTTGCCAAGCTGGATCAGATCGGCGTCGGCAAGCTGGTGAAGATGGCTGCCAAGCTGGGCCGCGAGACCCGTCCGGAGCTGCATCTGGGCATCTGCGGCGAGCACGGCGGCGACCCCTCCTCCGTGGAGTTCTGCCACAAGGTGGGTCTGGACTATGTGTCCTGCTCCCCCTTCCGTGTGCCCATCGCCCGTCTGGCCGCCGCACAGGCTGCTATCAAGGAGATGTAAGTCTCCTGCAAGGGCGCAGCATAACCGCATAGCAACAAGCTCCCGGCCACCGGCCGGGAGCTTGTGTTTTCCGGGGGTGCGTGATAAAATACAAAAAGAGACACAGAACGCCTGCGCGTTCTGTGTCTCTTTTGTTGTGTGTATCGAGGTGCGGCGACAAGGTAAAAAGATCAATCGCTGTCCAGCTTGAGGACGGCCATGAACGCCTCGGTAGGTACCTGCACCGTACCGAGGTTCCGCATCTTCTTCTTGCCCTCCTTCTGCTTCTCCAGCAGCTTCTTCTTGCGGGTGATATCGCCGCCGTAGCACTTGGCCAGCACGTCCTTGCGCATGGCCTTCACCGTCTCGCGGGCGATGATGCGCCCGCCGATGGCCGCCTGAATGGGCACCTCGAACAGCTGGCGGGGGATGTTGTCCTTCAGCTTCTCGCACAGGCGGCGGGCGCGGCCGTAGGCCTTATCCCGGTGGGCGATGAAGCTCAGGGCATCCACGCCGTCGCCGTTGAGCAGCAGATCCACCTTCACCAGATCGCTGGTGCGGTAGCCGGACAGCTCATAGTCCAGGGAGGCGTAGCCCTTGGTGTTGGCCTTCAGCGTGTCGAAAAAGTCGTAGATGATCTCGTTGAGGGGCATCTGATAGTGCAGCTCCACCAGATGGGTGTCCAGATACTGCATATCCTTGAACTCGCCGCGCCGCTCCTGACACATGGGCATGATGTTGCCCACATAGTCCTGCGGGGCGATGATGGACACCTTGACATACGGCTCCTCCGCGTGATCGATGGTGCCGGGGTCCGGGTAGTTGTGGGGGTTATCCACCTTCACCATGGTGCCGTCGGACTTGTAGACGTGGTAGATCACGCTGGGCAGCGTGGTCACAAGATCCAGATTGAACTCGCGTTCCAGCCGCTCCTGAATGACCTCCATGTGGAGCATTCCCAAAAAGCCGCAGCGGAAGCCGAAGCCCAGCGCTACGGAGGATTCCGGCTCGAAGGTCAGGGAGGCGTCGTTGAGCTGGAGCTTCTCCAGCGCATCCCGCAGGTCGGGGTACTTGCTGCCGTCCTCGGTGTAGATGCCGCAGTACACCATGGACTGGGCGGGACGGTAGCCGGGCAGCGGCTCGGTGGCCGGTGTTGCCGCGTCGGTGATGGTGTCGCCCACACGGGTGTCCTTGACGTTTTTGATGCTGGCGGTGAAGTAGCCCACCTCGCCGGCCTGCAGGCAGTCTGTGGGCTCGTTGCCCAGCGGCTTGAGGTAGCCGCACTCCAGAATGGTGTACTCCGCGCCGGAGGCCATCATCCGGACGGTCTGACCCTTGCGGATAGAGCCCTCCATGATGCGGAACAGCACCACCACGCCCACATAGGGGTCGTACTGGCTGTCGAACACCAGCGCCCGCAGCGGCGCCTTGGGGTCGCCCTTGGGCGCGGGTACGTTCTGCACCACGTCCTCCAGCACGGCGTCGATGTTGATGCCCAGCTTGGCGGAGATCTCCGGCGCTTCCAGTGCGGGCAGGCCGATGATGTCCTCCACCTCCTGCTTGGCCTTCAGGGGGTCGGCGGCGGGCAGGTCGATCTTGTTGAACACCGGCAGGATCTCCAGATCGTGATCCATGGCGAGGTAGGTGTTGGCCAGCGTCTGCGCCTCCACGCCCTGGGTGGAGTCCACCACCAGCAGCGCGCCCTCACAGGCGGCCAGCGACCGGCTGACCTCGTAGTTGAAGTCCACATGGCCCGGCGTGTCGATGAGGTTCAGGGCGTAGGTCTCGCCGTCCTGCGCCGTGTAGAAGATCTGTACGGCGCGGGACTTGATGGTGATGCCCCGCTCCCGCTCCAGATCCATGTTGTCCAGCAGCTGGTTTGCCATCTCCCGCTCCGGCACGGCGTCGCACTTTTCCAGCAGGCGATCCGCCAGCGTGGATTTACCGTGGTCGATGTGGGCGATGATGGAGAAATTGCGGATATGGGATTGGTCGAACATATAAAAAGCCTCCTTTGGAAATCCACGCTGCCCGCGCACAGCGCGTCCAAGCGTTTTGCACGGCAAAACCTTGCCGCAGGCGGAATTCACTTCCGCCGAGGAAGAGAAATCAAAATAGGGGTCCCCGGGTTGCCGTCAGGCAAGCAGGGGAAAGGATTTACCGTGGTCGATGTGGGCGATGATGGAGAAATTGCGGATATGGGATTGG